>Ga0065721_10003548_pt1 | contig 593944 bp, 596 predicted proteins | sample Mesricmetagenome_FD_59108 | JGI IMG/M metagenome (GOLD analysis project Ga0065721, IMG submission 59108) | Mesophilic microbial community from rice straw/compost enrichment Sample: eDNA_1 v2 (version 2) | ecosystem: Engineered > Solid waste > Grass > Composting > Bioreactor | place: USA...
CCCCGCCGCTCCATCCGCTGGGATTATCTCCTGACCGTCGGGCGCCTCTGCCTCGCTCTACGCCTTTGGTTTGGTAAGAATACAGGGAACCCCGTTTCCGATCGCACCAGGCTGGGACATGCGCTCCAAATACGCCAAGCCACGCTCGCATTGCTGTTTGCACGCCAGGCATGTACTGGACGTCACGATTTTAAGATTCAACTGATTGGGATGCTGCCGACTGTTTTTCTTCTTTACTTTCTTGCCTTTGCCCTTGGCCATTCGCTCCCCTCCCTTTGCCCTGGTGCTCTAGTCTATGAAGGAGAACAACCCCGCTCTTTAGGCAAACATACAAAACGGAATGACCCTGTGCAAAATAGGCAGGCACTCCCAAGCGCGCCCAGCAAAAGAAAACCGCAGGCAAATTGTCGCCCGCGGTTCGGTTTCCACTCTTTATTTTTTGCCGTTCAAAAGCTGGCGAAGTTCCAGCTCCAATGTGCCTGCGTCGATCATCCCGATAATCTTTTTGCGGACGATTCCTTCTGTGTCAATCAGGTAGGTCGTGGGAAATGCCTGGACGAGATAGCGGTTCGACACGGAGCCACTGACATCCATCGGGATGGGAAAAGTCAGCTTGTAGGACTGCACAAACGCTTGCGCTGCCTCAGGGCTGTCATTGCTCGTGACATTCACCCCGTACATGTCGATCTGCCCGCCGTACTTCTCGTACATTTTTTGCAGGTCAGGCGCTTCCATCCGGCACGGCCCGCACCACGATGCCCAAAAGTTGAGAACGACAGGCTTGCTTCGCTTGCCCTCAACTTTGTACGTCTGGTTGTCCAGCCCGGTCAAAGTAAAGGACGGCGCCATAAAGCCTACTTCCGGTTTTTGTACGTTGGCTACGACTGGCGCTGACTCCTGGGGCTTTTCCCACACAGCTGCTCCAACTCCCGCAACAATCAGCACAACCAGCAACAGCTTTTTCATTTCGTCACCTCTGCATGACCTGATCTAAAATCCGGTAAAGCCTCCGAACAATTGAATGAGCACGCGAGTAATGTCCGTCAATTTGTCGGTGTACAAGAGCACGCCGAACAAAATCATGACGCCCCCGCCGACTTTCATGAATTGATCCGAATATTTGACGATCGCCTTCACTTTACTGATGAAGAATGTCATAACGAAAAACGGAATGGCAAAGCCGAGTGTATAGGCCAATGTGTACGTCAACGCCCGGGACGGATCGGTTACCCCAAGCACGATAATGCCGGAGAGGATTGGTCCCACACAAGGCGTCCATCCAGCAGCATAGGTCATTCCCACCAGTATGGACCCAGTATACCCCAAAGGTCTTGATTTTAAATCGACCTTGAAAGAGCGCATCATCCAGTCCATTTTAAACACTTGCAGCATGATCAGCCCGATAACGACCAGCAAAATGCCGCCAAGCTGCCGGATGAGATCCTTTTGATTGACGAACAGGCTGCCGATCCAAGAGGTAGAAAGCCCCAAGGCAATAAAAATGATCGAAAAGCCAATAATGAAAAAAAGCGTATGTAATAACGCCTGCTTTTGAAAAACCGCTCTTCCCTTCTTCACTTCATCCACGGTAACCCCTGTTATGTAGGACAAAAAGGACGGATAAAGCGGCAGACAGCACGGCGAAATAAACGAGAGAAAACCCGCTGCAAACGCCAAAAACACCGTAAGATTCCCAGTCATATGTACCTCCGAAAGGTTGTTTCATCCACTATATTCCTTATTGTAGCGAATCTTTCCCCCCTTCAAAAGTGGAACCGACACTTTGCCTTAAATCCGTGACATTTAAGGTTACGTAATATATGTTATGTAATTTAATTTCTTTCCCAGACGGCTCCTCCTCGTCGTTCCATGCAAAAAAAAGAGACGGATTTCCATCCGCCTCTTTTCGTTCTTTTGTTAATCACTCGCGCTTCCCTTACTCAAATTACAAGCACAAGCGCTGGCTGTACAGCCGCCTTTACTCCTGAACGCTTACCTTGCCGCCGTCCTGAAGCAAAGTGATTCCCGTTACGACAAGCTTGTCGCCTTCAGCCAGACCACTTGTTACTTCGATCTTGTCGCTGGAAGATTTGCCGGTGACAACCTCCACCTGCTTCGCAATGTCGCCCTCCAGTTTGAACACGAACTGTTTGCCGTCGCGATCAAACACTGCTTTGCGGGAAATGACGAGCGCTTTCGCTTCGCTCGCTCCCTCGGACGGGAACGTCACATTGACGACCATGTCCGATTTCAGCTCGTTGGCAGGATTCGGGATGCTGATTTCCACTGGATACGCCTTGAGCGCGGAATCCATCACAGGGCTGACCGCCGTTACTTTGGCATCAAGCGTCTTGCCTGTCGATTGTACGTTTACTTTTACGACTGTCCCGACTTTGACTTTGGTGATGTCTGCTTCGGACAGGTTGGCTTTCACCAACAGCGGATTCGTATTGACCACGACGACGACTGGCTGTTGACCTGTCATTTGTCCGACCGCTCCGCTTACGCTGGAGACAAATCCGTTGATGGGAGAAGTCACAGTCGCATTAGCCAGTTGCTCGCGAGCGTTTTGCAAGCTGACAGCAGACTGTTTGGCAGATGCTGCGGATACTTGCACACCGGACTTTTGCTGGGCAACCTGCACACTTTGCTGGGCGTTGTCATAGGCCATCTGCGCGTTGGTCAGCTGAATGTTCGCTTGTTCCATTTGCTGCGCTGAGATCGCACCTTGCGTGAAAAGCTGATTCATCCGCTGCTGGTTCACCTTGGCATCGGCCAAAGCAACTTCCGCCTGCTTCAGTCCGTTTTTCGCCTGCACCAAGCCTTGATCCGAGCTGCTTCCAGCCTGATTCAAGCTTGCCTGCGCCAGCTGGTAGGCAGCTTCCGCCTGCTTGACGCTGTTGAGCAGTTCTTTTTCATCCAGTTTGAACAACACTTGGCCTTTGGTCACATACTGACCGAGTTTGACAGGCAAAGAAGTAATTTTCCCGCCCATTTTCGGGGAGATTTGCACCTCTTCGCTCGGTGCCAGTTTGGCCGTCAGACCTGACTCGGTTGTCACAGAACCTGTCGTCACCGTTTCAATCTGCACAGGTGTTGCCGCCGCTTCCGCCGTTTCTTGCTGTGCTGGTTCCGCTTGCGGGCTGGAACAACCTGCCACGAGGCTGATCGCCAATACGGCCAAAATGACGGGTTTTATGCTAAGTTTCATGAATGTCCCTCCTCATCCCACAAACGCTTCTTACGATTCCAAAGCGGGAACGGTTTTCTTTTGTTTCAACAGTTTCTTTGCTTTGCGTTTCTCGCGTCTTTCCCGACGCTTTTTGCCCATATCGTCAAACCACGCAGTCACGACCGGCACCAGAACCAGTGTAATCAAGGTGGCAAAACTCAGACCAAAAATAACCGTGACGGCCATCGGAGCTTGTGTCTCTGTACCCGAACCGCCCGAGAACGCCAGCGGTCCAATCGCGAGAATCGTCGTCAGTGTCGTCATCAAAATCGGACGCAGACGGATTGGTCCGGCATGCAGAATCGCTTCGCGCAGCTCCCAGCCTTTTGCCCGCAACTGGTTGATGTAGTCGATCAACACGATCGCGTTGTTCACGACCAGACCGATCAGGAGAATGTAACCGATCAACACGGATACGCTGATCGTCGTTCCTGTCACCAGCAGTCCAAGCAGAACGCCTGTCACTGTCGGCGGAACCGAGAACATGATGATAAACGGACTGTAGAACGATTCGAACTGGGCAGCCATAACCATGTACAGAAGCACTACGGAGAGCAGAATAGCCAGTGCGAGACTGCCGAACGATTCAGCCATATCCTCGCTTTGTCCGCCAAACTCCAGTTTGTAGCCATCCGGGAGGTTCAGCTTGTTCATTTTCGCCGTAATTTCTTGTGTAACAGAGTTCAGGTCGCGCCCTGCCAGATCACTCGTAATTTGCACTTCACGCGTCAAATTCGAGCGGTTAATCGTCAACGGTACGTCTACCTTGCTAATCGACGCAACCGATGTCAAAGCGATTTGCGCTCCACCTGGCGCAGCAATCCGCAAGTTGTTCAAGTAGTTGATATCTTCCTGATAATTTTCCGGCAGCTTCAGGTTAATGTCAATCTCATTGTCGCCTGTACGGTATTTGGTGACCGTTTGACCTTGGAAGGCTGTGCGGACACTGGAGAGAATCTGTCCAGTTGTCAGTCCGTACAAGCTCGCTTTTTCAGCGTCCACTTTCACTTCAAATTCTTGACGGGACGCTTCCAGACTGGTGGTCACGTTGCTTGTGCCAGGCACTTTCTCCACTTCGCCTTTGACGATCGAGCTGATGTCTTTCAGGACAGCCAAATCGTCACCGCGAACAGTCAACTGGATCGGCGAGCCTGTGGACATGCCTTGTGCAGCGCTGACCTTGATTTCCGGTCCGGGAATCGTTTTCAGCTGATTCTGCAAATCCATGACAATCTCATTGGAGGAGCGTTTCCGCTCAGTCACATCGACGAGCATCAATGTGATCGTCGCCTGGTTGGAGGACAGTGTGCTCGCAATCGGCGAACCGTTGCTGCCGATTGATGTTGCCACAATGTCTTTCTCCGGCACTTTGTTTACGATGTCTTCAATTTGCTTCGCGACTTTTTCCGTCTCAGCCAGAACTGTACCGTTTGGCATCTTGATCGATACGGAAATCTGCCCCTGGTCCATGCTCGGGATGAACTCTGCGCCGATCAGCGGAGTCAGAGCCAGCGAGCCGACCATCATGATAACCGAGGAGAACAAAACGGTTTTTCTGTGGCCCAATGCCCATGCCAACAGTTTTTGATAGCCTTTTTCCACTTTGCCAAAGCCGATGTTGAACCAAGTAACCGGGTTGATTCCCCGATAGTTTTCGTGATTCGCATGATTCGGTACTTTTTTCAAAATACGCGAGCTGAGCATCGGCACCAACAGGATCGAGAAGACGAGTGCCGCAATATGCGAGTACACGACTGTCAATGCCAGCGGGCCAAACAGCTCGGATGCGATCCCTTCCGTCAGGGCAATTGGCAAAAATACGCAAATTTGCGCCAAGGCAGACGCCATAACGGCAGTACCTACTTCTTTGGAACCGGTGAGCGCCGCTTCCATCATGCCTTTGCCTTGTTCACGCTGGCGGAAAATGTTCTCCAGCATAACGACCGCAAAGTCAATCAAGGAGCCGAGACCGAGCGTCAAACCGGATAGCGAGATCAGGTTGATCGTCTGTCCTGTCATGTACATCAACAGGAAGGTCGCGACAATCGATACAGGCAACACGATGACAGCGATCAGCATCGATTGCAGGCTGCCCAAGAAGAAGAACAGCAGGATGATACCGACCAGTCCACCGAGCAGCGCGTGTTCTGCTGTCGTGTAGATCGAATCTTTAATGTAGGTCGAAGTGTCAAGCGTCGTGATGATTTCCATATGTTCCGGAAGATCGGCTTTGATCTTTTCCAGCTCTGCTTTCACCTCGTCGGCAACCTCGATCGTGTTGCCGCCAGAAGCCTTCGTAATGGAGATGCCAAGGCTCGGCTTGCCATTTACGTAGCTCAGTTGCGTGATGTCTTCCAACGTATCTTTTACTTGGGCGACGTCGCTCAGACGAATCGAGCTGCCTCCCACAGAAATCGGCGTCAGCGCAATTTGCTCGACGTTGGCAAATTCACCCTGAACACGGATGTTCATTTTGCTGTCGCCTTCCCGTACAGAACCAGCGGAACCGGACAGATTGCCGCTTGACAGTGCCTGCTGGATTTGCTCCAGAGACAAGCCGTACGCAGAGAGCTTGGCTGGATCTACAATCACATCCACGACGCGATCTTGACCGCCGCTGATGGAAGCAGCCGCGACGCCGTCAATGCGCTCCAGGCGCGATTGGATCATATCTTCCGCTACTTTTTTCAGCTTGTTGACATCCTGCTCACCTGTAACGGCGAACTGAATGATCGGCTGACTGTTCGGGTCGATGCGCAGTACGCGCGGCGCTCTTGCCGAATCTGGCAAGGCTCCTCGCACCTGGTCGACTTTTTCCCGCATGTCGAGAGTAGCTTGGTCGAGGTCTGTTCCCCAGTTAAACATAAGAATGACCTGTGAAGCCCCTTCAATGGAAACAGATGAAATGCTGTCCAGGTTCGAGACCGTACCTAGCGCATTTTCTATCGGCTTCGTCACCAGTTTTTCTACCTCGGCAGGCGAGCCCCCATCCACGGACGTAACGACCACGGCAACCGGGAAATTCAATTCCGGCATCAGGTCGATCGCCAAACGAGGCAAGGAGACGAAACCGAAAATCAGCATGGCCACGGTCAGCATAATCATCGTGACCGGGCGTTTAATCGAGAGTTCAGACAGATTCAAATCCACTCACCTCTTCTAGAAAACTTGACATGGCCAATCGTTTCCTTTGGGCATCGTCGTTTGCCCAAAGTGACAATCAGCCGGTTATTTCCTTCTTTTGGGAGAACAATTCTTGCAGCGCATGAAGAGATGAGATCGCGTGAGGATCTTCCAGCTTCATTTCCTGTTGTTCAGACACGCGTTCCGTCAACGATACCCAGACAATTCGACGGTCGGTTTGATCCCGAAAACGACGCACCAGATTTTCCTGCTCCATCCTGTTGATCAATCCTGAAGTTGTACTGTACGAAAGATCGACAGCCTTGCAAATCTCCCCCATTGTCTTAGCACCGCTGCTGATCTGTTCCAAAATCAGCACTTGCTGCCAGTTCAGCTCGCTTGAGTCCAGTTCTTTTTTGGAGATTGAAGTAAACAAGGCGCTCGCTTCTCTCAGGAGCTTTGCCAACTGAATCAGTTCTTTCATGAAAGCCTCCCTCACTATCCCTCATGACCCATACTCATCCTAGCCAATCTTAATCTTTATTTGCAAGATTTATTCTACCTTTCGTCATGGGTAGTGAAGTCTATCAGCAGGTTGATTTCCAGGTGGACGGCGTCTATCTGGAGATAGACGACACCCCATGCTAGAATGAAAGTAAATGATCATCCGGCCAGAGAAAGAAGGACATCTGTTTGCTGAAACTGAGTATAAAAGCAGTTCAAAAACGTTTGCTGATCATCTGGTTCTCCATTTTGATTGTGCTTGCCTTGTTGCCTGACTCGTTCATGCGCGAGACTCCCTTACAGTTTTCACTTACGATTGTACTATTCTTTTGTTACATTGTGGTCTTCTGGATTTCAAAAAGGAACTGGAAGCCGTACCAATTTGAGCTAGTGACGATCATGCTCGGCATCATGTCTTTGCTAAAAGGCATTGTTGCCGGGGGAGAAAGCTTCGGATTGATGCTACCGCTTGCGGTGTTTATCGGCTTTTACATTGAGGGACGGCGTGCGCTGGCTTACGCGACTTTTTTTGGCGCGTGCACCACGTTGTTTTTGTATTTTGACGGCATCCTTAAATTCCCGCATATCATTCCGTTTATCCTCACGTACATCGGCTGCTATATCGGTGCGCGCGGATACCGGATTCAAAACGAAGCGTACAAAACCAATCAGTCCCATCTGGAAGAGCTGCAAAAGGCCCATACGGAGTTGCAGGAAGCCCACTCCCAGCTGCAAGAAGCCGCTCTGCATTCTTTGCAGGTAGCCGTTCTGGAAGAAAGAACGCGGATTGCCCGGGATATTCACGACGCTTTGGGTCACAGTCTGACCTCGCTGATCGTCCAGTTGCACGCCTTGAAATACATGCTGCAAGACGGCCCGGAGCACGCGCAGGAAGCGGTGCGCAACATGCTCGGTGTAGCCAAACAAAGCCTGGACGAAATCCGCACCTCCGTGCATACGCTCGCCATGGATAAAACGTCGCTCGGACTGACTCCGCTGCGCGCGTTGCTGTCCCAGGCCCAAAAACATACCGGGATCAAAATGGAGCTGCTTTCCGCCGATCTGGACATTCCGCTCTCCCAGGAGCTGACGATCACGTTTTACCGAATTTTACAGGAAGCAATTACGAATACATTGCGCCACTCCAACGCGAAGGAAATTTTGGTTATGATTGAACAACGGGGCAATTCGCTGTTTTTCTCGATTCAGGACGATGGCAACATTACGCCCGAGGATCATATCCAGCCTGGATTTGGACTGACGGGAATCGCCGAGCGGATTAAACAGTTGAACGGCAGCCTGTCTTACTTCGCAAAAGAACCGCATGGATTCAGACTCGATGTCACATTGCCAATCGAGCATTTGGAAAAAGAAGGGAGCATGCGAACATGACCGATTCAACCAAAAATATTCGTGTGGTCCTCGTAGATGATCAAACTATGATTCGCCAAGGGCTGGGGTACGTGATCCAGATGCAGCCGGATATGCAGGTAGTCGGGGAAGCTTCGGACGGGGAAGAAGCCGTGGAGCTGGTGGGGAAAATCACGCCGGATGTCGTGCTGATGGACGTCCAGATGCCGAAAAAATCAGGGATCGAAGCAACCCGAGAGATCATGCGCATGCATCCCGCCATCAAAGTGTTGATTTTGACTACTTTTGACAATCACAATTACGTCGTGGAAGGAATCCGCGCTGGCGCCGTCGGCTATATGCTCAAAGACGCCGATTCGCAGGAGATGCTCGATCTGATCCGCAGAGCCTCCCAGGGGGAAGCTCTCTTCCATACGGTAACAGCCGCCAAGGCGCTCGCCGAAGCATTGAAGGCTCAGCCAAGCGTCGCGGACGTGACCGTTGCCCCCTCGGCTTTGCTCGACGAGTTGACAGACCGCGAGCTTGATGTCCTCCAGCAAATCGCCTACGGGTATCGCAATGACCAGATCGCCCAAAACTTGTTTATATCGGAAGGCACAGTAAAAACACACGTCCACCGCATTTTACAAAAAATGGGTGTGGAAGATCGAACACAGGCAGTCGCCAAGGCTCTGCGGCTCAAAATTGTAAAATAACGGAAATTTTCAGACAGAGACATGCAGGGCGATGCGAGTGCCGTCGTCCTGCAAAGTCCACAGCGCCATCCCCTCTTCCAAACGAGCGATAGCCATGGCCTCTTGGACGGCAACCACGGCTTTTTCCAGATCGATCACGCGGCAGCAAACAGCAAGCTTGCCCTCGCTGTCATCTCCTCCATCGCAATGCCCATTTCCGGTTTTGCCGAGACATTCATCCAGCAACTGTTCAATGAAATAGCGCATCTCCACATCTGATTCCGACAGATGCGGGAAGCAAACGATCAGCTTTTGCAAGTCTTCTTCCGCAAGCTCGACGTAGCCCTTCTCCTTCATTTCTTCCGCCCAGACTTTCAGGACGTGCTTCGGCTTTCCCTCGATTTGTTCAGCCACAATCGCGTAATGGTCGCCGATTTCTCCCACATGACCGTAATGTACCGAATACAAACGGTCTGTTTCGTCATACCATACTTCCCAGTAGCTCCACCTCTTTTCGTTTTTCAGCAGCATGCGGATCACTTGATGTTCACTCCGTTCCGTCTTTTTGTAAATTATTCCACTGAACGACACGGTTTGACAACAACTCGACAAAAAATTGATTCAAAAGACTTGCAACCTTTTCAAAACAAAGGACTACATGACCAGTTTGAAAACTAAAAAAGCGATTTCTCTCCGTCTTTTGACGCAAGGAAAGGCCGCTTCGACCCAGCCCTGTTTTCGCGCATGCAAAAAAGACGGATGAATCATCCGTCTTTTGCTCGTGTCTGCTTATGTTCTCGCTGCAACAGATAGCGGCAGGCGAATTTCAAAACGTGCTCCATTCAATCGCGGCGAGTTCTCCGCAAAAATCTCGCCCCCGTGATCGGCAATGATTCGCTGTGTCGTGGACAAGCCGAGCCCCGTTCCCTCTTGTTTGGTCGTGTAAAACGGCACGAACAAATTTTCCAGACAAGCAGGGCTAAGACCTGGTCCGTTGTCCTCCACGACGATGACGACTTGGCTGATCGAGGCGTACACGGTGACGCGCACAACGCTGCCTTGTGTCAGCAAAGCTTCAAACGCGTTTTTCATGATATTCAGGATGGCCTGCTTGATCCGGGAACGATAGCCAAAAACGTACCATTCACCGGGTGTAATATCCAGCTCCAGTTTGATGCCTCTGCGATTGGCTTCTGGCTCCAGTAAACGAATGACCCCATAAAGCTCGTCCAGCACAAGAAAGCGCTCGGAAACAATTTTGTCATCCCTGTACCGGGCCAAAACCAGCACGTCATTCAGCAAACCGTCAATGCGCTCGATCTCCGTCAAGATGACGGAAAAATACGACTCGCTGCGCGCAGAATTTCCTTGCTCGCGCAACAGTTGAATAAAGCCTTTGATCGAAGTGAGCGGATTGCGGATCTCGTGCGCCATCCCGGCAGCCAATTGCCCGACCGCCGCCAGTGCTTCCCGCTTGTTCAGCTCTTCTTCGTATCGTTTGTTCTCCGTGATGTTGCGAAGCACAGCGATAGCGCCCCACATTTCGCCCATGTAAAAAATCGGACTGGTGCTGACTGTCGTCCACTTCGAGTTGTACTCTGCCATGTAATGGCCCGACTGACCGCGCTCTACGACCCATTGCACAAAGCGCTCGCTCTCATGCGGCAAAAATGCTTCATCGATGTTTTTTCCAATAATTTGCTCGCGCTTGACGCCAAACAGGTGGCACAGCGCATGGTTTGCCTCAATGATTTTCAGGCTGCGGTCAATCATCAAGACAGCGATATCGCTCGAATGCAAAACCAGTTGTACCAGTTCTTGCTCGGCAAGGACGGCAAACTGTTCCCCTTGCGCCTTTTCCACAGATGTTCCGGTATTTTCTCGTTGTTTTTCTTCATTGTAGATGCTTACCACTTGTGCGATCAGCTGATCCATCGCCTGATAAAAAGCGAATTGTTCCCGCAAAAGCTCAAGCTGCTCGGCTTCGCTCGAAACGAATGTGGCAGCATCATAGTTCATCTGCTCCATGATGCTGTCCCGGCATACTCGGATGCACTGTACCAGGGTGGCAACATTCAATCCGTGCAGGAAGCACTTGTAAGCCATTTCGTTAACTTCTTGTTCCAAAGCCGTAGAATCGTTTGATTTCACGGCTTCCGCCCAACGAATAAGCAGTTGGACTAGCAAAGCCTCAGTTTGTGCGCGGTCTCCCAGAAGCGAAGCAGAGTGGTCGTGTTTATCAGAAAGAAAGGAAAACGTCTTGGCCACCGCAGCAGGGGCCAAATGAGTAAGATACTTACTTATTCGATTTTTCAAAACGCTCTGACTCCTTTTCTTCTTGCTTCATTGAGGCCATCGTTCAAGTATGTATAATAGTGATTCTATTATGGACACAAAACCGACATGATGTAAAGCAAAGTGTCACGCAAAACAGATAGATTCTCGCGATGCGCTCCGCCATCCTGGCACCCGGGTTTGCTTGGATGAGCGGTTGCTCATTTTCACAGCAGATGAAACCGCTTTCCTATCTCCTTCTATCATATCACGATCAAGCATGAGTTTGGTAAAAAAACCTTTATTGTTCAATCATTACGAAAAAAAGCATTTGTCCAGCAAAGACAAATGCTTCTTTTTGCCTACATTCTAGGAGTTAGCTTTCACATGGTAGTTGCGCAAGTCCGATTTTACCGGACTGTTTTGGTTTGTCCCAGAATGGGCCCGCTTGAAGGCTTCGCTTTGCGTCCAGTTTTGGAATGATTCCTCGTCTGTCCATTTGGTGAAGACGATATACTCATCTCCTTCTGTTGGAGCCAGGAAAAGAAATTCAAGGAAACCGGGAACCTCTTTCATCCGTTCGCCACCGCCGCCAAACGCCCGTTCGAGGTGGGATTGGTAGTCAGCAGGAACTTTCAGCCTGTTCATCGATACGTACATGCTTGTCCACGTCCTTTTCTAAATGGGTTACCCTTCCATTATACAACGTCCTTGCCAAAAACCAAAAAACCGCAGACGCTTCAGTCACGCCTGCGATTGATTTGTTGTTCCAGCATAATGTCCATCAGCAATGTGTCCTGCAAAGGGTCTTTTGGATCGACGGTCAAAAGGGCTGCCACTGCCGCCATGGCGCAGCGCACGGATTGGTATGAGTAAAAAGCATCGCGTTCGGTTTCACTAAACAAAGACAAATCGGATCGCTCTTGAACCGGGTACGGAAAGTCCGTCTCCACACCTGCCCGATCCAGTACGATCAGCGCCTGCTTGATGGCGAGCAACGCTGCGCTGACGCTTAGTCCATACTCCTTGCGCAAGTCATCCCATACTTGAAAAGCGGACTTTTCCACTCTCTCCTGATTCGGTCGCGAGATGATCCCTGATTTGCGCCCTTCCTTCAATAGCCAGTCGACAAAGATGTCGTGCCGCGGTGGAAACGCATACACTTGCAGCTTCATTTCCAACTCGGTCGGAAAATCTTTGGCAAAGCGCGCGTGAGCCAATGACATTTCGTATCGTCTGGAAGGATGGCCAGGCACTGTGACAAAAACCGTATCCTGACGAACGGCGGCAATCTGCAGCTTCGTTCTGGCTGGAATCCTGGCTTGGGGCGCTTTTTCCCGGCGAATGTTGCCCGGGATCAACTCCGTTCCGAACTGGTGATACTCCAGGGGAGAATCAATCCACGGAATCGGTTCGCGGGTTTGAATTTCGTACAGCCCGTTAAACGTGACCCACTCGCCCGGACGCCGCTGACTGCGAATCAGGACAGCATGGACTTCTTTTTCCGGCGGCACATCGGCATCCTGATCGTCTGGCGGTGGCTGGAGCCGTTTATGTTCAATCAGGATGCAATCGTTCATGTACAGTCGTTCAAGCAACTCCCTCTTGCTGACCCATTCGTATCCGATCCGGTAAATCCGATTTTTCATCGGTTCCACCTCCTTCTGGTCGCCAGTATCGGGTTCCTTCTTGAATGAGTAATGTTACCCTACCATATGTATTCGTCTCTTTGTCCGTGCTAGATCGATCGTACAATCCGCAGCAAGTCTTCCGCAGCCTGCTTCGGCGATTCGGCTCTGCTGATCGCACTGATCACGGCAACGCCATCTGCCCCGGCCTGGCATACTTGCTTCGCGTTTTCGAGAGTGATGCCCCCGATCCCGACAATCGGCAGCTCAGCGCCAACAGCCTCGCGGATTTCCCGCAGTCCTGCCGGCCCGATCGGCTCCCCGGCATCTGCCTTCGAAGAAGTGGCAAACATCGCTCCCACTCCGATGCAGTCCGCTCCGCCGTTTTTCGCCGCAATCGCTTCCTCTACCGTGCCTGCCGATATCCCGATGTACATCGCTTCGCCGACCATGGCTCTCACCTCGGCCAAGTGCATGTCATCCTGTCCGACGTGGATACCGTCTGCTTGCAAGCGAACGGCCAAGTCTACATCGTCGTTGACGAAGAACAACGTCTGATGCTCGCGGCACAGCTCCTGGAGCTGCCGTCCGAGTTCGCAGCGTTCTTCGGAAGTCAGCTTGCTGCCTTTGTCACGAAGCTGCAACGTGCCCACTCCGCCCGCAAGCGCCTCGCGAACGATCTCCACCGTTTTCTCGCGCGAAAAGCCGCAATCTTGTGTGCCGATGACAAAGTAAACGCCCATTTTGTCCCGAAGTGTTTGCCTGTCTCTCATCTCGCATTCCCCTCCCAGCGATCCAACGCCTCCCGATAGGCCAAAGCAGCCAGCTTCGCATCTGTGGCATCGGTAATTCCTGATAGTACAGCAACTCCAGCGCAGCCTGCTGCAAGCACCTCGCCTGTGCGCTCTGGCGTAATCCCGCCAAGCCCAATGACCGGGATCGTCCACGCTGCGGTTATTTTCGCCAGCTCGAACGTTCCTCTCGGCGCGAGGTTTGGCTTGGAAGCGCTTGGATAAATATGTCCATACAAAAGATAGTCTGCCCCTGCTTCCGCCGCCTGTTCCGCTTCCTCGTAGGAATGGACAGAGCGTCCCACCTTTTGTTCCGGTTGCAAAACTCGCCGGGCATCGCCGACCGAAAGACTGTGATAAGCCAGATGAGCGCCAGCACAGCCTGACGCGGCACTTACATCGACCCGATCATTGACGACAAGCGCAGAGAGCGGGACGACATTCGCCAGCGCCCGAACCCAGTCCATGCATTCTTTGGCTGTCCGCTGCTTTTCGCGAATATGCAGGAAATCCATCCCTCCCGCATAGGCAGCCTCGGCCATTCGCATGACGCTTTCCAGCGACTGTTTGCCGCTTGTGATGACGTGAAGCTGTTTTCTAGTGCGCATCCGCTTTGGCACCGCCCCCGGACAAAGCCGTCAAGCATTCCTGAAGCCATTGCGTCGTCTTTGCGTCATTGCCAGCAGGTGCCGAAGCGAGCAACTCCACGATAAGTCTTCTCAAAAAAAAGGCTTGCTGCACCGTCAGTGGAAAGGTGATCGTTTTTGGCTTTATCTCTTGCTTTTCCAGCGTCTCCACTCCGGCCAAAAGCATATCTCCGATCGACTCTACCAGCTCGCGAACCTGTTCGTTTTTGCTCAGTTCGTCGTAGCATCCGTCGTACAGTCGACACAAAATGAAAAATGCCTGTGACGACAAGGTCACCGGCTGTACGTCATGCATCGGTTCCGTCATACGGTTTTCCCCTCCACTCGCTTGAAAAACAAGACCTATTATAACACATCTTGCTGCTTGTCGAACGATTTGCCCAGGCTGACTCTGTCAGTTTCTAGCCATTATGCTGGCGCCTGTATTTCCCGAAAAAAGGCTGCGTGCCCATGAAAAAAACCGCTGAATGCTCAGCGGTCTTTGGCAGTACCTTCATTCCGATCGTTGTGCTGGGATTGGCGCAGGTTCGTGTTTTGATCGTTATGATCCAACGTTTTCCCGCGATTTTTGCCCAGGTCCTTGCTGTTGTTGTTCTTGCCCAAATGATTCACCTCCTGCTGTCATCACAGGATAGCGTAACCAATTTGGGACGGTTTATTAGTGAACAGTCTGATGTCTCGTCTTTTTCCACAGGAGATGGACGATGGCAAAAGGAAGACGCCAGCCTAAGAGAAACGCCAAAGTCACAAAGTACGCGACGGCAGCAAAAATCAGGGTGATCGGCACGCCCGTCCACCAGGCGCGGATCAAAAGGCCAATCGGTGCCGCGAGTGTCCACGTGAACAGCATCGTGAGCAGTTGCCGCCACCAAGATGAATAGGCCCGCTCCCCATACGTGCGAAACACAAACATGGCGACGATCCAACCGATTAAAAATGGCGCCAATGTCTCGCCTATTCCCCAAATCGTGACAGGCAGATTATGAGCCAGCTTCCCATAGTAAGCAAACAGCAAAAAGGCGACAAGATCCCCGACAAGCAACACGAAGCCAGTCGGCAAGATGCGGAGTCTCATGTATACCCTCTTTTCTAAACGCATGTGGAGTTTTCTCCAATGTTCACCCCTATTGTACACAGGAGAATCTGCGCCTACAATCGCTACGCCCTTTTATTCACCAAACAGCAACAATTCCAGCCGTTCCTTCACTCCCGGCCATTCGCTGTCGATGATGCTGAAGTACACCGAGTCGCGGAACAAGCCGTCCCGTCTGATCATGTGATTGCGAAGCACGCCTTCCCGGATGCCGCCGATCCGCGCAATAGCCCGCTGTGAGTTGACATTGCGCGCATCGGTTTTCAGTTGGACGCGAATACATCCCAGTTGCTCGAAGCAGTGCCGCAGCAAGAGCCACTTGCACTCCGTGTTGACGCCCGTTTTCCAGACGCTGGGGGTCAACCAGGTGAAGCCGATTTCCAGCCCGCGATCTTTTGCCGAAATCGCCAAAAATCTCGTGCTGCCAATAACGGTGCCGTCGGCGCGATTGCGGATGGCAAAAGGCAGCTCCGTTCCGGTTTCTTCCATTTTCAACGCGTTCGCGATAAAAGCCTCTGCGTCCGCCAGCGTTCGAATCTCGACAGACATATTGCTCCAGATTTCCGGAAAGTCTCCGGCTGCGAAAATTCCCTCCGCATGCTCGGGACGCAACGGTTCCAGTCTTACGAGTTTTCCTTCGAGTGTAACGGGTTCGATCGTCAACATCATCGTCTCTCCTCTGCTGTTCTGCTTGCTTGCCCAAACAGAACAGCTTCGCTAAATTTTTCCTATGATAAGGGGAGAGGCAATACCTGTCAAGGTTGAATCCGTGAAAATCGGCCCTGCGCTTTACGCTTCTTCATTAATCACAACGGTTTTTCCCCGCCGCTTCATGACGAGCGGCACGACCAGCCAGGCGAGGGCACATACAAGAAAGAGCGCGGAGAGTGGTTTGGTGTAAAAAATCGTGAAATCCCCGTTGGAAGTCGTCAAGGCACGGCGCATATTGTTCTCGATCATCGGGCCGAGTACAAGACCGAGCACGAGCGGAGCGAGCGGGAAGTCGTTTTTGTTCAGAAAATATCCAGCCAGACCGCACAGGACGAGCAAGATAAGGTCAAACGTGCTGATCTGTACCGCGTACACCCCGAACACCGAGATGGCGATAATCATCGGGAGCAAAAAGTGCGGTGGTGTCTCGATAATTTTGGCAAAAATCTTGACCAGCGGCATGTTCAGCACGAGCAGCATCAAATTTCCGATAAACATGCTGGCGATCAGACTCCAGGCGATTTGCGGGTGGTCGCTGAACAAAAGCGGCCCTGGCTGCACATTGTACATGAGCAAAGCGCCCATCAAGATCGCGGTTGTCCCGGACCCCGGGATGCCTAATGTCAAAAGCGGGATCATCGCTCCGCCTGACGCGGCGTTGTTGGCGGACTCGGGAGCAGCCACTCCGGCAATCTCGCCTTTTCCGAAGCGCTCCGGGTGCTTGCTCCACTTTTTCTCCAAAATGTAGGAAAAAAACGAGGCCAGCGTAGCGCCTGCACCAGGCAGGACGCCGATGAAAAATCCGAGCAAGGAGCCGCGAGCAATCGGAGCAGCACTCTCCTTGAGATCCTGCTTGCTGGGCAGAATCCGCCCGACTTTGATGATTTCCTGCGCAGATTGATCCCTTTCCAAAATCGTTTTGAACACTTCTCCGAGCGCGAACAATCCGACCGCTATCGTCAAAAACTCCAGCCCTTGGTACAGATCGGGAATATCGTACGTAAACCTCGCCACTCCCGACACGTTGTCGATCCCGATCGTTGCCAGCAAAAGGCCAAGCACGGTCATCATCAGCGCCTTGGTCATCGACTTGCCTCCGAGTCCGCTTACCGCGCACAGTCCGAGCAGCATAAGCGAAAAATACTCCGCCGGGCCGAACTGCAACGCCATATCAGAAAGCGGATCGGCCAAAAACACAAGCGCGATCAGCGCAACGATGCCTGCTACAAACGAACCGATGGCGGCAATCGACAGGGCCGCCCCGGCTCGCCCCTGCCTTGCCAACTGATACCCGTCCAGCGTCGTGACAACCGAAGACGATTCACCGGGCGTGTTCAGCAAAATCGATGTCGTCGATCCTCCGTACATCGCCCCGTAGTACACACCTGAAAGCAAAATCAGAGCGCTCGCCGCCGCCATCTCGGGGGGCAAGCCCGCCGTAAGCGACGCCGTCACCGGCATCAGCAAAGCCACGCCGCTCATCGGGCCAATCCCCGGCAGCACGCCTACAGCCGTCCCGATCAGCACCCCGATAAACGCATAAATCAAATTTTGCCATTGGAATGCAATGAGAAATCCATCTGCCAAATAGTGCAGAGCGCTCACTATATGTCCCTCCTTAGACGCTCAACCAGGCAGGCAGCCCCGGCAGCGTCCCTTTCAACAGTTGCACGTACACCACGTATACTCCGACGGAAAACGCCAGGGAGACGACAAGCGATTTCAGCTGACTTTTGCTGCCCATGACCAAAAATGTTGCATAAAGGAACAAAGCCGTAGCGATCACATATCCGATCATTTCCAGAAGCAGCACGTACAACAACGTCGCGGCCAGTATCGTGAAAAAGCGCTTGTACATTAGTCCCGCTTCCGCTTTGGAGTCAGAACGGTACTTCGACTGGAAAGTTTCCCAAAACAGGCGCAGGCTGAGCACGACAAGCAGTAGGCCCAAGCCGAGCGGGAACAGATTCGGGCCAACCTGGCTGCCGTACGCGCTCGTGGAGATATACTGGCTCTGTGTGATAAAAAAAGCGCCGATCAGGGCAAATGCGATACTGCCGTAGCGGTCAAACCTCAGATTCATGACAACCTCCTTCTTCCCCCAGCAGCCATCTGCTTATTTCGCCATGCCGAGCGACGTCAGCAGCTCTTTTACTTGCCCATCCTGCTCTTCCAGGAAGGTGGCAAAAGCAGCGGCATCCTTGTATTCGCTCTCCCAGCCGTTTGCAGCCAGCTCCTTTTTCCACGCTTCACTCTCTGACAGTTCTTTCAGCTTGCTGTCCCAGTACGCCTTGGCATCTGCTGGCATGTTTGGCGGGCCGAACACCCCTCGCCAAATCGTGAAGACGGCGTCGATTCCTTGCTCTTTCAATGTGGGAACGTCTTTTAACTCTCCGCCCATCCGCTCTGTTGAAGTAACGCCGAGCACCCGTACTTTGCCCGCCTTCACGTATTCTCCGACGCCGGACGCGTCTGTCGCAATCATGTCCGCATTCCCGCCGAGGAGCGCTGCAATCGCTTCTCCGCCGCCGTCGTAGGAGACGTATTTGACGATTTTCGGGTCAATTCCGTACTTGGCAGCGGGCAAGACGCTTACGAGATGATCCATCGATCCGGGCGCTGAACCGCCAGCCAGTGTCATTTTCGCAGGGTCTTTTTTCAGCTCTTCCAAAAAGCTTTTCATATCCTGGTGCGGCGAGTCAGCCCGGACGACCAGAGCGCCGAAATCTTTCGTCATTTGCGCCAGCGGGGTCACATCCTGGAAGCCAAACGGACTGTTTCCCTCTTTTTTGTTGTGGTTGATGAGGATCGGGGGCGAGCTGACGAACAGCTTGTAGGCGTTGCCTTTGTCCTTGCTGACGTACTCGGCCATAAATACGGTTCCGCCGCCGCCAGGCTTGTTCTCGACCGTAATCGCTTCGGTCACCAGCTTGCTCTCGTTCAACACTTTGCCGAGTGAGCGGGCTGTTTTGTCCCAGCCGCCTCCTGCACCAGAGGGAGCGACAAACACGATCGGTTTTTCCGGATAGGCAGATGCAGCAGGTGTCGGCTGGGAGCCTTGCGTGGACGTGCCGCTTCCTGCACCGCCACATGCTGCCAGAGCCAGTGTGATGAACGCCGACAAAGTGATGATCACGCTTCTCTTCTTTTTCAAACAAAAATCCCCCTTCAGCCCGTTGTTTTTGTAAGCGCTGTCACGCTTGCCATTAACGTATCATGCGGGATTCGGGGGGAATAGTTTTCGTGCATAAGTTATATTTTGAAAATTAGCAACTTTTTGTTCATATTGTTCACGCCTGCTCGGGCAAAAAACGGTACTTCCGCTCTGGCCTGCCGACACTTCCGTAGATCAAATCAGCCCTGGCCTGCTTCTCCTGCACCAAATGCTCCAAATACCGTCTGGCAGTCGTGCGGCTCGTGCCGATTTCGCGGCCGATTTCTTCTGCCGAGACGCCTTTGTCTCCGGTTTGCCTGATCGCCTCCATGACTTTTTCCAGCGTCAAAAGGTCGATTCCTTTTGGCATGGCTGACTCCCGCCCTTTGGGGCTGAGGGAACGTCTGGTCATGATTTGGTCGATGACGTCCTGGTCTACCTCTTTTGCCTCTCGCGTCCGCAGCAAATGGGCGCGATAGCTCTCCAGCCGCTCCCGGAAGCGCTCAAAGACGAGCGGCTTGACAATGTAATCAAAAACTCCGCCACGCAGCGCCTCCTGAACCATCTCCATCTCTTTGGCTGCCGTAATCATGATGATATCTGCATCCCGATAGTGCTGGCGGATGTACCAGACCAGCTCGGTTCCCAGCATGTCAGGCAAATAGACGTCCAAAAGCACCAGATCAGGCCGCGTGCAGGCGAGCAGCTCTTTGGCGTCACTGCCATTGGTCGCCGTAGCGATGACTTCAAAGCCATCCAGTTTGCTGACGAATCTTTTGTTAATGTCGATAATGCGCAAATCGTCCTCGACGATCAGCACTTCCAGCTTTTGCTTCACTGTCCTTCCTCCTTTCTCTTTGGCAGCGACACCGTAAACAGCGCCCCGCCCCAATCACTTTTTCCCACGAGAATATAGCCGCCCATCTCTTCGATCATGCCGCGCACTTTTGCCAGACCAAGCCCGCGCTCCTCCCCTGCTTTCGTGGAAAAGCCGTAGGCAAAAATCGCATCGCGCAGCTCATCCGACACACCTGGCCCGGAATCGGCGATTTCAAACAACAGCTCTTCCCCCGTATCTGCCAAGTAAATGTCCACGCGCTTTTGCTGGACGCCCGCTTCATTGACGGCTTCGAGCGCGTTTTGCATCAGATTGCCGAGCAGCACGATCACTTGCTGGCGGTTGATATGCGGCGGCAGCTCTTTTACCTCGCTGTCCTGATCGATGACAAACTGGATTTTCAGCTCCTTCGCGCGGTTGTGCATGCCGAGCAACAGAGCGCCGATCATCGGATCAGGGATTCGCCGGGCGACAAAGAGGATCAGCTCTTCCTGCGCGGAAGTCTCGCTCGTGATCAGTTCGATGGCCTCCTGTACGGAGCCGAGCTGCAACAGTCCGGAAATCGTATACAGCAAATTGTGAAACTCGTGGGTCTGTGCACGCAGCACATCGGCATAGCGTCTGACTTGGGACAACTCCGATGTCAGCTTGTCGATTTCCGACTTGGGCCGAAAGCTGCTGACGACCCCGACGACTTTGCCGCCAAGCTTGATCGGGAGACGGTTGACGATGATTTCCTTGCCGCTGGTAATCGTTTCGCGGTCAAGCTGCTGCTCGCCCGTCTTCAATACATCGGGCATGCGGCTGTCCGGCAGCACGTCCCAGATTTGCTTGTGGTGGATGTCTTCCTCCGGCAAATCCAGAATGCGGATCGCCGCCTTGTTCATCATCGTGATCCGATTGTTCCGGTCAATCGCCACGATCCCCTCCCTGACAGATTCGAGCACGGCATTGCGTTCCACGTACAGTGCCGCAATCTCCTCCGGCTCCAGCCCTAACGTCAGCCTTTTCAAATAGCGGCTGAGCCAGATCGCAAAAGCAATTCCGCAGACGAGTGCGATGAGCGTGAGCAAAAGCACTTGCAACTGGTAGTCGCCAATCGCTTCCTCGATATCCTCCAGCAAAAAGCCGACGGACACAATCCCGACCACGGCGCCATCGTCGTCGCGAATCGGCACTTTTCCGCGCAAGGACGGCCCCATGCTGCCGATCGCCTTGGAAATATACGATTGCCCATGCGCAAGTCCCGGCTCATTGTCGCCGCCCACCATCGATTTGCCAATGCGATCCGGGAGCGGATGCGCATAGCGAATGCCTTCCCGGTTGCCTACGACGACAAATTCCGCGCCTGTCTGCATCCGGACGTTTTCCGCAATCGGCTGAATCAGCGCGGACGGGGAGGCAGTGTCAAAAGCTCTGCGCAACTCGGGATCGTTGGCGACGATCTTCGCTACGCTCAGCGCCTTCTTCCCGATTTGGTCCTCAATCGAGGAAGCGACCATCGAAGAAAACACGGCGCCAACTGACGAAATAATCAAAATAATACCGACAGTCACGAGCAAAATCATTCTCGTTTGCAAAGACATCGCTTTTCGGGCAGTCGTCACAAATCGCTCACCTCTTGGTTCATCTTACCATTCCAAGCCGATAAAAAGGTAGCTTCATCGCCTGCGTTCGTGTACAGTTAAAAGGGAATTACGGGGATGTGGAGGTATCTAGAGATGCACGCGAACCTTCGTTCGTTCATAGAACAATTGCGCCGCGCCGGACAAGTCGTCGAGATCGACGCACCAGTCGATCCGAATCTGGAGCTGGCCGAGATTCATCGCAGAGTTATTGAAGAAGGCGGGCCTGTCCTGCTTTTCACGAATGTCAAAGGAAAATCGTTTCCCGTGGTCACGAACTTGTTCGGGACTGTAGAGCGGGTCGATATGGCTTTTGGGCCAAAGCCCGAGGCTGTCGTCCGCGAACTGGTGCACGGGATGGACAAGCTTTTGCCGCCGAAGCTCTCCGGTTTGTGGGATCTGCGCGCTCCGCTGCTGGAAGTGATGCGCACCGGAACCAAAACCGTATCGGCTTCCCAAGCGCCTGTGACCCAAATCGCGACGACAGATGTCGATATGACCAAACTGCCTGCGCTGACGAGCTGGCATCTGGATGGCGGACCATTCGTCACGCTTCCGCTCGTGTACACGGAGCACCCTGATACGAAAGATCACAATCTGGGGATGTACCGCATCCAGATTTACGACAAAAACACGACAGGGATGCACTGGCAAATTCAAAAAGGCGGCGGCTTCCATTACCATGAAGCTGAAAAAAGAAACCAGGCTTTGCCTGTTACCCTTACAATCGGCGGCCCTCCTGCCCTGATTGTTTCCGCGATCGCGCCGTTGCCTGAAATGGTGCCTGAGCTGGTTTTCGCCTCGCTGTTGATGGGGGACAAGCTGAAAATGGCTGAAGTGCCGAATCATCCGCACCGGATCGTCGCTGAGGCCGAATTTGTGTTTGCCGGGGAAGTGCCGCCGCACGTTAGACGTCCTGAGGGCCCTTTTGGCGATCACTTTGGGTATTATTCGTGGGAGCACGATTTCCCTGTCTTCAACGTGAAACAAATGTGGCACCGCAAAGACGCCATCTATCCGGCGACTGTCGTAGGAAAGCCGCGCCAGGAAGACTACTACATCGGGGAATACTTGCAGCGTCTGCTGTCGCCGCTTTTCCCGGTCGTCATGCCAGGTGTAAAAGCGCTCTGGACGTACGGCGAGACGGGTTTCCACGCTCTGGCCGGAGCCATCGTGCGCGAAAGCTACTATAAAGAAGCGATGGCCCACGCTTTCCGCATCATGGGAGAAGGGCAACTGACGCTGACCAAGTTTTTGATGGTCACAGATGTGCCGTGTGACCTGGGCAACTTCAAGCATTTTCTGGAGATCATTCTGGCGCGCTTCCAGCCGGAACGCGACCTGCTCATCGTCAACGATACGTCGAACGATACGCTCGACTACACCGGACGCAAGCTGAACCATGGCTCCAAAGGAATCATGCTCGGCATCGGCGATCCTGTCCGCGAGCTTCCCCGGGAGTACAAAGGACACGGCATCCCGGGCATTTCCGATATTCGCGCTTTCTGTCCCGGATGTCTCGTGATCTCCGGACCGAGCTTCACCGACCGGCCGGAGCTGGGCGAAGAACTGACGGCCTATCTCAATGAAAATCTCGCGGACTGGCCGATGATCTGCATCGTGGATGACGCGGCGATCGCCGAGAAGCAAAGTAGCTTCCTCTGGACCGTCTTTACCCGCTTCGATCCGGCACACGATCTGTACGCGAAATCGACGATTGTTCGCAACAAGATTCGTTATGAAGGGCCACTGGTCGTCGACGCGCGGATGAAGCCATTCTATCCAGATGAAGTCGAAACGCTACCCGAAATTTCGGCACTGGTCGACAAACGTTGGAATGAATATTTCCCAAAAGCATAACGCTCGTACTTGCTGCTCGCCTGGAACATTTCCGTTCCAGGCGTTCTTTTTTCCCCGGCAAAAAGCTGGAATTAGGTCTTCTCTCCCCCAATATAATGTTACAACTTGTATTCGAGACAAACTGGGGGCGGTTGTCCGAATGCCAGCGGATTTTGTCAAAAAAAGGAGGGAAAGCAATGAAGACGCAGGCAGAATCAAATGGAATCGTCACCCTGACCCAAGAAGGGACGGATTTGGTCAAGGACAGTCCGCTCTATAATGAAGGGCTGCGGCCGACAACCAAAGCAGAGCATACGTGGACGTCCTACAACTTCGCCAGTCTCTGGATCGGGATGTGTATCTGTCTTCCCACGTACGCGATGGCCGCCGGACTCATCTCGCTGGGCATGAACTGGTGGCAGGCAATTTTGACGATCATTCTCGGAAACTGTATTGTCCTTATCCCTATTCTCCTCAACTCTCATGCCGGGACAAAATTCGGCATCCCTTATCCCGTGTTTGCAAGGCTCTGGTTTGGATCGAAGGGCGCGCACATTCCGGCCGTCGCTCGCGGTTTGATCGGAGCTGGCTGGTTTGGCATCAACTGTTGGTTCGGCGGTGCCGCCATCGATACGTTGCTTATGTCGATGACAGATTGGGCAAGCGTTCCCGGCCATCTGTGGATCGCCTTCTTCGGCTTTTGGCTGTTGAACGTCTGGGTCGCCTATCGCGGTCCAGAAGCGATCAAAAAAATGGAAGCATGGGCAGCCCCTATCCTGATCCTGATGAGTCTCGCCTTGCTCGTGTGGGCGCTGACCAAAGCAGGCGGCTGGGGCCCGATGCTCTCCGCTCCGTCCAAGTTCACCACCACAAGCGAGTTTTTAGTCGTCTTCTTCCCGGCCTTGACCGGAGCCATCGCATTTTGGGCGACTATGGCGCTGAACATTCCTGACTTCTGTCGCTACGCCAAAAGCCAAAAGGCGCAAGTCGTCGGCCAATCCTCTTCCTTGCCGACAACGATGGGCTTTTTCTCCTTCATCGGGGTAGCTGTCGCCTCCGCTACTGTCGTCATTTATGGAGAAGCTTTGTGGGACCCGGCTGCGGTCCTTGCCAAATTCTCGCCGTTTGCCATCTTCCTCGGTACTCTCGGCATCATTCTCGCTACTCTGACTACCAACGTCGCCGCGAACATCGTCGCGCCCGCCCGTGCTGTGGAAAACCTCGCGCCGCGCCGTCTTTCCTATGAAGCCGGGGCTATCATTGCCGGTGTCGTCTCCTTGCTCATGCAGCCATGGTACATCCTGGAGAATTTCGGCAACTACATTTTCCTCTGGCTCGGCACTTATGGCGCACTGCTTGGACCGATTGACGGCATTGCCATCGCTGACTACTGGCTCGTGCGCAAAAGACGTATCCATCTGACGGAGCTGTACAAAACTGATGGCATGTACGCCTACAAAACCGGCTTCAACAGCCGCGCGATCTGGGCGATGCTGATCGGGATCGCCATTCCGTTTATCAGCAAGTACATCCCTGGCCTGCACATCATTTGGGACAACGCCTGGACCATCGGCCTGCTGATTTCGCTGGCGATTTATACGTGGATGATGAAGAGCGACTCGACGATTTTGAGCCAAAAAGATTACGAGCAAATCACATCGCAAGCAAGAGAGTCAAAAGCTTCCTGATTTATTATCGAAATATTGCGAAATAAAGATCGGCTTCGTCGCGTTTTTGACGGAGCCTTTTCCTATTAGATGAGCAAAAAAAGACTGACAACCACGTGGGTTGCCAGTCTTCTGTTCGTTCGGGTACGCTCTACCCTACCATTTGAATTGGCTGATGGATTCTTGCAATTCATGCGACAGCTCGTTCAAATTGTTGCTGGAGCGAGCAATTTCCTGCATGGTAGCCAGTTGCTCCTCCGCTCCCGCTGATACGGCTTGCGTATGTACGGCAGCTTCCTCTGACAGCCTGTTCATCTCGTCCATGGCAGATGCAACCTGCTGCATGCTCGCAGACATTTGTTCGGTCGCTGCGGATACTTCCTGGATTTGGCCAGCCACGTCTTTGGCTGACGCCACAATCCGCTGGAACGTGTCCCCCGCTTCCTGAACGGCGACAGCCCCTCTTTTCGCCTCTTCCGTACCTGACTGCATGACGGAAACCACTTGTGTTGTCTCCTGCTGGATTTCTCCGATCAGGCGGGCGATTTCCCGAGCAGACTCCTCCGATTGTTCCGCCAGCTTGCGCACCTCATCTGCCACGACAGCAAATCCTCTGCCCTGTTCTCCGGCGCGCGCTGCCTCGATCGCTGCATTCAGCGCCAACAGATTCGTTTGGGAAGCGATTCCTGTAATCACATCGACAATTTGTCCGATTGCTTGGGAGCGAACGCCAAGCTGCTGCACGAGGTCTGCTGCGTGATTGACGCCTTGGGACAGCGAGTCGATCTGCGCGACAGCGTGCTGGATTTGTGTGTTCCCTTGCTGGGCATCATCCGCAGCCAGCGCCGACGATTCCGAAACCGCACTGGACGTGTCTGCAATCCGCTGAATCGCGATCGACATTTCCTCCATGACGCGTACGCTTTCCTGTGTGCGAAGCGTCTGCACCTCTGACGAAGCGGCAATATGCTCCACGCTGCCCATCGCTTGCTCCGTTGCGCGAACGGTCTGTTCAGCGCTCGCTGACAGCTCCTCAGACGAAGCGGCGACTTGCTCCCCTGCCACTTTTACCTGCTCGATCAAGGAACGGAAATTGACGACCAGCTCATTGAAAGCAACCCCGAGCTTGCCTACCTCGTCTTTTGCCAAATAGGTGACTGGCGCAACCGCCAAGTTGCCCTGCGCCAACTCTTCCATCCGGGTTGCTACGAGACGCAGCGGCTCGGAAATCATGCGAGAGATCAAATATCCTAAAACGCATGCCAAAGCAATCGAGGCGCCTCCTACAATAAACAGCATCAAGACGGCTTTCTCGGAATCGGCAGCGTTCTCTTGCTGAATCATATCGGCCTGGGACGATTTGTAGTTGGCCCATTCAAGCTGCTCCTGATTGATCCAGCTCAGCGTTTTGTCAGTGGCCCGATAGTAAGCGTAAGCCTGATCCGTCTTGTGCTCCTTGATCAGATTGATAACCTCTGTCTGATCTTTCTCGTACTGCGCCAAAAGCTCTGTCAGCTTCTTGACTTTCTCCTGCTCCTTTTCGTCCAGGTGGGAGTTCTGGAGATATTGGAACGTCTGATCTGCCGAAGCGACTCGCTGTTGCAGCTCGGCCATGTACCCGGCGAGAACGGCAGGAGTGGGATCGAGAATCATTTTGTAGATCAGCCCGTCGATGGCCCGGATGTCTTGCCGCCAGTCATTGATCCATTTCACTGGAAGCAGTTGTTCTTCATACATGGATTGCATCCGCTCACCGGATATTTTCACATGGAAATAGCCTGTGAATCCAACCACACATAAGAAGACAGCCATCAAGATGATCAAGCTGAACATTTTGGCCCTGGTACTGAGATTACGTAGTACATTCATAGCTGTAGGCAATCCTCCTGTGTCCAAACTAGATAGATGGAAAAGCTCGAATATTGTCTAATCTTACCAAACTACGGCGAGTACGTCGATAGTCTTGGGTGATTTCTCACAGTTCGAGCACAGAAAGGATCGAAATCGCTTTGATTTGCGCATCAGGCTCATAACAGACGTAGTACGTAAGGTCCGGGGTGATCCGATAGCGAATCCCCCGGTATCCACAGGCGAGCAAATAGGCCCGCACCTCGTCCCCTGTCCATTCCAGCCACTCCTGATGCTCCATGTTCGCAACACGCTGTTCCAGCTCTTCGGGGGAATGCCTGTACCGCAGCGCTTCCCTGCGCAGCTCGTTTTCGCCAAAGCGCTCGTCCAATTGGAGAAGCCCGGGCACATCGACCTCTTGCTTGAGCACGACAGCCTTGTCTCCGATCGTCTCGGCATGGCAAATGGCGTACTGCGCCGCAACCACCGGATTGCTTACCAGGTACACCCCTGATCCAAACACAGCTTTGGCGCTTGCGCCATTTGTAAAATGACGGCGTTCGGCGCGTTCGTACTTCTGCGCCTGGACGACTCGCATGGCTTCCTCATACTCCACTCCCCGATAGACCGTTTCTTTCCTCTTCATGCCGGAGCGCTCCTTTTTCCCGATGTGAAAAGGAGGAAGACGCATAACCGGCGTCTCCCCCTCTTTGCATTACGGCAGCAATTTCACCATGTCTTCGTACGTTTCCGGGCGGCGATCCCGATAAAATTGCCACGTATCCCGCACTTCCCTGATTTTGCTGCGATCCATGTCCGCCACGATCACTTCATCCTGGTCGCGGCTGCCGACAGCGACGAACTGGCCTCGCGGATCGACCAGATACGACTGGCCGTAAAATTCGCCCATGTTCCACGGCGCTTCCGTCCCGACCCGGTTGATCGCGGCGACGTAGTAGCCGTTTGCCACGGCGTGCGCAGGCTGTTCGAGCTTCCACAAATACTCGGACAGCCCCGCTACAGTCGCAGAAGGATTGAAGACGATTTCCGCGCCGTTCAGTCCCAACAGACGCGCCCCTTCCGGGAAGTGGCGGTCGTAGCAAATATAAACGCCTACTTTGGCAAAAGCGGTATCGAAAACCGGGTACCCCATATTGCCTGGCTTGAAGTAATATTTCTCCCAAAAACCGCAGCCGCTGCTGCCGACCCCGACATGCGGGATGTGCTGCTTGCGGTACTTGCCCAAATACGTGCCGTCCGCATCGATGACGGCCGCTGTATTGTAGTACGTGGCGATTCCGACTTTTTCGTACACAGGCAAAATGATCACGGTGCCAAGCTCCTTCGCCAGGGCGCAAAACTGCTGGACTGTGGGGCCGTTGGGCACCTCTTCCGCCGACTCGTACCATTTCGTGCTCTGCTCTGCACAAAAATACGGGCCGTAAAAAATTTCTTGCAGGCAGACGATTTGCGCCCCTTTGGCAGCGGCGTCCCGCACCATTTTTACATGCTTTTCGATTGCCTTTTCCTTGTGCAGATGCACAGGCTCGTCGCCATGCACCTCATTTTTGGCCTGAATCAGACCAATCCGTACTCGATCCGCCATGCCTATCCCTCCTCGCGCCTTCCTGTTGTAATCACTACGGTCTGGCAAAAGTGGAGCGTTTGACGTAGCGCCCTGCTCCCGCCTGGCCGACAAACTGCTTGTTGCGAACGACGAAGGAGCCGCGCGAGAGAACGGAAATGACATCGCCGTACACTTGCATTCCTTCAAACGGGTTGTAGTCCACGTTCATATGATGCGTCTCCACCGAGATCGTCCGCTGAATATTCGGATCAAACAAAACAATATCCGCATCGGAACCGACTGCAATCGTGCCTTTTTGCGGAAACATGCCGAACAGCTTGGCAACCTTCGTCGAGGTGATGTCCACGAATTGGTTGAGGCTGATTTTCTCCTTCTGCACCCCTTCGGAGAACAAGATCGTCATACGGTCTTCGATGATTGGCCCTCCGTTGGGAATTTTCGTGAAATCGCCGCGCCCGAGTTCTTTTTGCCCGGAGAAGTTGAACGGGCAGTGATCGGAGCCGACTGTCTGCAAAATGCCGTTTTTCAGGGCGCTCCACAGCACGTCCTGGTTCCACTTTTCGCGCAAGGGAGGCGACCAGACGTATTTGGCTCCTTCAAAATTCGGCTGTTCCAATGCCGTGATGTCCAGCACCAAATATTGCGGACACGTTTCTCCGTACACGTTCCAGCCTTTTTCACGCGCTTCGGCAATCCGGCGAACGGCATCGGCACACGACACATGCACGACGTAGAGCTGGGCATCCGCCAGCGCCGTAAGAGCAATCGCGCGTCCCGTCGCCTCTCCTTCCGCTTCCGGCGGACGTGTATAGGCGTGGTACACCGGATCGGTATTTCCCTCAGCCAGCGCTTGTTTGGTCAAATAATCCAGCACGTCGCCGTTTTCCGCATGCACCTGGACGAGTGCCCCCAGCTCTTTTGCGCGGATGAGCGTTTTGAACAACGTCTCGTCATCGGCCATCAGCACATTTTTGTAGGCCATAAATACTTTGAGCGAAGTAATCCCTTCGTTGTTGACGACTGCCTCCAGCTCTTCCAGCACATCGTCGTTCGCATCGGACACCATCAAGTGGAATCCGTAGTCGATGACGGCCTTGCCCCGTGCTTTTTCGTGCCAGGTAGCAATCGCGGAATGAAGCGACTCTCCCTTGGTCGTCAGGCAAAAGTCCACGATGCTCGTCGTCCCGCCGAATGCCGCTGCTTTTGTGCCCGTGAAAAAGTTATCCGAAGTAACGGTGCCGCCAAACGGCATGTCGAGATGCGTATGCGGGTCGATCCCGCCTGGAAACAAGTAACAGCCTGACGCGTCTATCACTTCCGCATCGCCTGCTTGCAATTGAGAGCCGATCGCCACGACTTTCTCTCCCTCGATCAGCACGTCTGCCTGGTACGTGTCAGACGCGGTCACAATCGTCCCGTTGCGAATCCATTTTTTCATCGCTTGTTTCGCTCCTTTCCTCTGCCGTGCGTGAATGAGACAATCTTTCCTCGTACATGCTATGCCGCTTTTGCCTCCATCATGCCAGAAGTCCCACTCACGTCTCGCAGCTGCCGCCGCCAGCAAGTGCCGCCTGACGCTGGTTCCAGGAAAGCGGCGGCTGGTTCGACGGGATTTCTACCATCTCAATCGTTCCTTCTACCGGACAGACGATCGAGCACAGATTGCAGCCGACGCAGTCTTCCTCGCGCACGACCAGCCGTTCTTTGCCAGTCGCTGCATCGCTGACGATATCGATGCACTGGTGAGACGTGTCTTCACAGGCGATATGGCATTTGTTGCAGTTGATACAGGTTTCTTCGTGAATGCGGGCGACTACTTTGTAGTTGAGGTTCAGATGGCCCCAATCCGAGTAGGTGTGTACCGCTTTGCCCACGATGTCCATCACTGACGCGATTCCCCGCTGATCCAAATAGTTGTTCAAGCCGTCGATCATGTCTTCGACAATCCGGAAGCCGTGGTGCATCGCCGCTGTGCACACCTGTACGCCAGTCGCGCCCATCAGCAAAAACTCGACCGCATCCCGCCAGTTGGAGATGCCCCCAATACCGGAAATCGGCAGGCGGACAAACGGATCGCGGGCACACTCCGCCACCATGTTCAGGGCGATCGGCTTCACGGCAGGCCCGCAGTAGCCGCCATGCGCCCCTTTTCCGTCTACGTGGGGAATCGGCAGCCATTTGTCCAAATCCACGCCCATCAAGCTGTTGATCGTGTTGATCATGCTGACGGCATCCGCTCCTCCTGCTGAAGCGGCTCTGGCTGTAAAGCGAATATCCGTAATATTGGGCGTCAGCTTGACGATCACAGGCGTCTGCGCCACTTCTTTTACCCACTCGACCTGCTGGCGGATCAAGTCGGGATGCTGCCCGACCGCCGAACCCATTCCCCGCTCCGCCATGCCGTGCGGACAGCCGAAGTTCAGTTCCAGGCCATCGACGCCGATCGCTTCCACCTTTTTGACGATCTCGTGCCACGCCTCTTGCTTGTGCTCCACCATCAGCGAGGCAATCAAGGTGTGTTTCGGAAAACGCTTCTTCGTTTCATCCATTTCCTTCAGGTTCACTTCCAACGGTTTATCCGTAATCAACTCGATGTTGTTGAAGCCGAACACGCGTTGCCCGCCAAAATTCAATCCGGCAAAACGCGAGGTGACGTTGACGATCGGTTCTCCCAACGTTTTCCAGACTGCACCGCCCCACCCCGCTTCGAAAGCGCGCTGGACTTGATAGCCCGAGTTCGTCGGCGGCGCTGAGGCCAGCCAGAACGGATTGGGGGATTGAATACCTGCGAGATTGATAGAAAGATCGGCCATGATCGGACTCCTCCATCTTTTGGCGAGAATATGCCCGCCGTACTCCCCTGATCTGCTGCAAAAACAGGCTCAGAGGGCTGCTTGCTGCGCCCGCCTGCTTGTTCAGACAGGCTGCTTCTCGCTGATCGCCTTGTGAATCGCGTGAGCGGCACGCTTGCCGTGATTGGCTGCATCCACTACCATCGCATCGGTCTTCCCTCCGCCGAAAATCACGTCCCCTGCGGCAAATACTTGCGGATTCGATGTGCGATACGTGCCTTCCTCAACCGCGACGATGCCGTTTTGATGCTGCAAGCCAAGCAGATCGATCAACGGCAGATGGCGGTTTTGGCCGATCGCTTTCACTACGAAATCCACCTCGATCACGAACTCGCTGCCAGCGACAGGAACCGGGCGTTTTCTGCCTTTGGCATCCGGCTCTCCAAGCTGCATGCGGATCAGCTCCAGCCCAGTCACACGCCCGCCTTCTCCAAGCACGCGCGTCGGGGCAACCAGCCAGCGAAACTCTACGCCATCCTGTTTGGCAAACTCGTATTCAAACTGGTAACAGCTCATTTCCTGCACGGTTCTCCGATACAAAATTTGCACGTTGTCCGCACCCAGCCGCTTCGAACAGGTCGCGGCGTCAATCGCTGTGTTCCCTGCGCCGATCACGACTACTTTTTTGCCGACCATCTCAGCAGACAGCGGCTTTGTTTTCGTCTCCTCCACCAATGTAATCGCATCCAAAACGCCTTCCAGCTCTTCCCCCGGAATCTGGAGCGAAGGCACTTTGGCCATGCCTGCCGCGAGCAAAACCGAGTCGTAGTTGGCAAAAAGCTCATCGGGCATGATGTCGACGCCGATCCGCGTGTTGGTGTGGATTTTGACGCCGAGCGCCTCTACTTGCTCGACCTCCCACAGCGAAACTTCCTGCGGCAGCCGGAAGGAGACAATGCCGTACGTGTTCAGGCCGCCCGCTTTTTCTTTCGCTTCGTACATCGTGACCTCGTAACCGAGACGGGCCAGTTCCCGCGCCGCCGACAGCCCGGCTGGTCCCGCGCCAATGATCGCCACCCGCTTTCCGGCAGGCTCTCCTTTCTGAAACAGACTGGCTTTGTTCGCAATCGCCCAGTCGGTCGCGTGGCGTTGCAACAAACCGATCATGATTGGCTTGGAGGCGTGATTGAGCACACAGGCGCCCTCGCACAGTTCCTCGGTCGGACAAACACGAGCACAGCTTGCCCCTACCGGATTGGATTCCATGATCGTCCTCGCCGAACCGAGCAAATTGCCTGTGGCGATTTTGCGAATGAACGAAGGAATGTCAATCGATGTGGGACAAGCCTTGATACAGGGGGCGTCGTAGCAGAACAGGCAGCGATTCGCCTCATCGACCGCCTCTTTCGGTTTTAGGGCGCTCACCACTTCGCTAAAATTTTTTTGCAGATCATTGGGCACGCTCATCCATACACAACCTCCTTGCCAGCTCGAATAAGATGCTTGCTATTAATCAATGTGCAAGCAGCGCGTTTTATGATTGTTTCATTTCACGGCAGCATATGTTTGCGATGCAATCATTTCGCTCGCGCAGTCATGAATGATTTCAGCAGCGAATAGGCTAACAATAACCACGGCGGCAAAGGAGTTTGTCAGATGAGGGACTACGCCCAAAAAATCGAGCAGACCAAAAAACAAATCGCCGAGCTGCACGCCCTGCTTGCCGAGCTGGAACAGGAACAGCACGCCTATCTGGAGCAGCTGGAACAGCGGAAAACGTATTTGTCCTCGCGGGAAATTCTCGACCTGCTGAACCAAAAGCAGGGGCGCTACGGCAGCATGGCCTCCATCAAGCGCTGGTCGGACAACGGCTACTTGGGAGATGGCGTCGATGAACGGGAAGCTTTTCCCCTGCTCGCGAGCAAGCAAGGGAACAAACGCTTTCTGTATCCGCGCGAAGCCGTGCTGGCGTTTTTAGATGAAAAAGGACTGCTTGCCCCTGCGTATGATGTTTTGGACCGCGTGCAGCTCCGCCAGGCCAATCGGGACTTTTGCTGGGCATTGGTCACGGCTGTCTCGCGCCATGATCTTCGCTTTTTTTACCAAGTTCAATTGGAAACAACGGGAGAAGTCGTGCCGGCAGTACCGGAAGAAGAGTTGTTTCTCCCTCTCCCGTAAGGAGGCACTATGGAACTGGCCGTCATCATGCTGGAAAATACCGTGGACAATCAGGCGTTTTCCCGGCAAATACGCGACTTTCACAAAAAAAAGGGGCAGCCCCTCGCCATTCGTTTCAGCGAAGAACTGACCCATATTATTTTGGAAGCACCGTGCCTGTACATACCCGACCCGAAGCAGCTTGATCCGCGCACCATTCTGGATGGGACGATCCGCCAGGTCGCCAGCCATGGAGAAATCCATCCCCGCCACAAAGGAAAGACCGTCAATCTCCACCTCGATTCCGAGCTGGTTGCCGAACTGGAGCAAATTCGCGCGCTCGTCAGCAGCAAAACCCAGCAGGAAGTGATTCGCGAGCTGTTCGTGCGGGGCATGCGCTCCTACCTCGCGGAACAAGAAGAGGACCGAAACGAATGAAGCAACGCTCGCCTTGCCAGCTCCTGCGCAGCTTCGCGCAACGGGAGGTGGCTTTATTTTTTCCAAGTGAAGAAAATGCGCTCACCCGCGATTTGGTACGTGACGGTGTACAACTTTTTCGCTTCTGTCCCCACTTCAAAGACGATTTCTTTTTTCGTTGTGTTTATGCGGGTTTGGTTGATATCAAAAACCGTGAAGGGCACGCCCGGCTGCTTGTCCATCGCGACGATAACACTGTTCTTTTGCGCAGGAACGTGGTACGCGCCAACACCCAGCATCGTGTCGTACAAAATCCAGTTATTGTCGAGCCAGGTGAGCTTATTGACAAAATGTCCCGGATACAACTGGGCGAGTGGCTGGTAATCCTTATTGTAAAAACGAATGTTCGTCGAACTGTACAACCCTTCCGAATCGGGCACCGCGATCGTTTTTTGATCGGGCGAGGCAATTCCTTCGCTCTTCGCTCGTGCCACGTTGGCTTTTTCCAGCTCGATTCGCTCTTTTTCCGCCAAAAAGAGCGCGTCTTCCGCTGAAATCGTCACATGCGGCAGCTTCGCCAAGGCAGGCAGCTCGCTTTTCGCCGGAAAATTGCTGTAAATCGTCAAAGTCCCATCCTCCGGGGCGCCGTCATAGGCGATTCCTCTGGACGGATACTCCCAGGCGTACGTGCCGATCCCGTGCAGATGATAGGTGAAATCTGGCTGGCCCCAGGCGGCAAAGATGGAAAATGACCCGGAATTGGCCGGCTCTGCGAGCTTTTCGCCGTATTCTTGCAAATGTCTTGCCATATCAAGGATCGCCCGGGTGTCTGTGAGAGGATCGCGACGGTAGAGCGAAAAAGCTTTGACCTTTTCCCCGGCAAACGTCACAAACAAATAGTAATTCGGATACGCGTAACCGATCAGCTCTTGCTTCTGTTGCGAGAATAGTGGAGTTCCCAGCTTGCGCAAAAGCTCCTTTTTCGCAGTTTGGACGGTAATGCCCGGGACGATCTCTCCCGTGAACGCAGAGTCAGCCAGCACTCCGAATGCACGCTCGTTTTCGTCCCACTTGACGGCTACGCCCTTTTGAAAATATTCATATCCGTCAAATGTTTTGACTGGCTGTCCAAGCTGTCTGCGCAAAGTATCTCGCTGCCACTTGCCCGTCTGCAAAAAACCGAGCAGCGAAGTCTGGGACAGCTCCTGTACGGCTTGGGCGTGCATCCCTTGACTCGAATCCGCCTGTTGCCAGCTAGGAGCCACACTGTAGGCGGCGGCTGACACTGTTGCTGACAGGCATACGCTAGAAACCAAGGCAATCATATATTTCACAATCACGGTACTCTCTCCCCGTTTCCCTCTTGCCGGATGTTTGTCTTTTCCAGTTTACCAAATGGTTCCACTTTTCGGTGAGGCAAATTGCTTCGCAAGCCGAAAACAGGACAGCAACAGGAAAAAGCCTTGCTCCCGCGTACGGAAAAGCAAGGCTTTCGGACAACAGCGACCGTGATGGACTTTACTTCGATTCGCCGTGCAAGTAATTGAAGAACGGCTGGTCTACCCAAAACTTGTACGTCTCGACATTCAGTTTGTCGCTGAGCTTTTTCAAGCCGGCAACCACTTTTGCCGACTCCTCGTTCAAGGAGAACGTCTGGACGACGTAGCGACCTTCTTTGATCACGTTGTTCGTGATTACCGGATAATCGGCAAGCTCCGTGCGGGAATGGTAGAGCGGCTGCCACCAGGATGCTGCCAAGAGCCCGGTCGTGTCTTCCTGATCCCGTTTGGCGTATTTCAGCACGAGCGGCTGGAAGCGCTCTTTCTCAGCCTCGCTCGCAAACTCAAAGCTCAAATCGTATTCTTTCGCATAAGCGATGAAATTGCCGTTTTCGATCTGGACCACTTGATAATCATCTGTCTGCGTCGGCTCTCCCCACTCTTTCAAGTAGATGAAAGCAGACGTTTTCGGCTCAAACTGGATTTTCGCGTCGATGCCCTCGCTCTTGAGCAAGCCGATCAGTTGAATCGCATGAGTCAAGTCGCTATGTCCGTACGTGATTGTGCGCGCCGGATCAAAATGCGGGTCGAATGCCGCATCTTTCAAGTTGTAGCCTGTGTACAGATTTTGCTTCAAGCCCGTATCAATGAGCTTTTGCAGCTCCCCTGCCTTGATAATCGACGATTCGCTCCAGGCTTGCGCCAGCTTGCCGTAAATGCCCGACTCCTGCACAGTCCCGAGATAGTTCTTGTAGTCGCCGTGGAACTCTACCACTTTCGCCAGCAGCTCTACCGCCAATTCAGTTGTCGTATCGCCTTCGGCCTTGATTGCTGCCAAGGTGTTTGCCGATACAAGCCCGGTATCAATTGCTGCGGCTACTTCCTGTGCCGCTTGCAGCGAAACCGCTCCGCCTTTTTGGTAGGCAAGACCTGCTTCCTTCCAGGCAGATGCTACCTTGTCCTCGCTGTATGTGTAAGCAAGCTCAGCCAATCCCGCTGCCTTGACAGAGGCACTGATCGCTTCCCAGGCAGCGATTTTCGTTGCTCCCGCCTTCGCTTCCGGAACATAAGCTTTGGCGAGCGCTTCTTTTTCCGTTATACTTTGAGTAGCGGCCACAACTTTCGCCAGCGCTTGGGAAAATTGGCTGCGCGATACTGTTTTGTCAATAGAAATGCCATATTGCTGGGCAAGATAGCTGGCGTATTCGGCTTTGGCTGTTGCAGCCACCGTTTCTTTTGCCAATACGGCAACAGGTTGATTCGCTTGCGCTGCTCCGGCTGCTTGCGGAAGCACCAGTGCAGAAAGCAGTACCGCTGTGGCGGAAAGCTGGAGCCATTTGTTTGTTTTGATCATGACCGTTCCTCCTTATGTATGAAGCAGAAACATATAATGACTATTCCTATATGTTCACTTGGATATATGATCATTTACATTATCACTTGCTCTTACTTTGTGTCAACGCTTTTTCGTTTAATGAAAATGATTTTATCAGAAAAGCAAAGCAGTTCGCCCTTTTGAAACAGCGAACTGCTTTTTTATATGGCGGCTACTCTTCAGTCAGCTCTGACCATTTGTTTCCTTTGACAGGCGGCTTGTAATCGCGCAGACGATCGAGCAACACGGCCGGATCGCTCTCGCACACGACCAACTCTCCCTGCATCTGCGGGATGAAGCCTGTCTCGGTAGCGTGCCGCACCAGTTCCATCAGCGGAGTGTAGTAGCCGTCGACATTCAGAAGACCAATCGGCTTGCTGTGAATCCCGATCTGCCCCCAGCTCACCACTTCAAAAATTTCTTCAAACGTTCCGTAGCCGCCCGGCAAGGCGATAAAGCCATCGGACAAGTCGTTCATTTTCGCTTTTCGCTCGTGCATGGATACAACTTCATGCAGTTCGGTCAGACCCGTATGTACGATCTCACCGCGAAACAATCCTGTCGGCATGACGCCAATCGCGCTCCCTCCTGCCGAGAGAACCGTATTCGCCACTCGCCCCATCAGTCCCATGTTGGAGCCACCGTATACCAGTTCAAGCTCTCGTTTGACCAGTTCTTTGCCCAATGCTTCTGCGTACTCGGCAAAAGCCGGGTTTACTCCCGGGTTGGAACCTGCAAAAACACAGATACGTTTCATGTCATCCTCCTAGACCAATCAAAGTTGTGTGGCTGCGAGCACCACTTTTTGGTGTATAGTACAATTATACAAAAATCTAGAAGGGACAGATACGTTTGAATATCACGGAATTTCAGAAATGGGTAGGAGATTTTTACGAGGAGCGCGGTTGGACGCAGTACGGGCCGTTTATTCGCGTCGGCTTCCTGATGGAAGAAGCAGGCGAGCTTGCCCGCGCGGTACGGGCGATTGAAATTGGCAGAGATCGGCCGGACGAAGAGGAAAAAGCGGCGCATGAAGCGCGTCAGGAGTTGGTCGAGGAACTGGGGGATGTGCTCGGTAACTTGATCCTGCTCGCCAACCAGTACGAGATTCCGTTTGAAGAGATTCTCGATGCCCATAAAGCCAAGCTGCAAAAACGGTACGACCAAAAATAGCATCACAGCAAGCCGCACCTGGCCGCTCACGAAAGCGGAACGCCGGGTGCGGCTGCTTTTTTCTCTCTAGTACGCTATATAGACCGCTCCTACTCCAACGTATCGAAAGCTTCTTTCATGACGCGGGCAATAAAGTCGATGTCCTCGCTGGTCGTGGAAAACGGCGGAGACAGGGTGAGCACGTTGTTGAAGCCTGGAATCGTGTCGCCGTTGCGGCCGATGATGAGTCCGCGCTTTTTGCATTCGCCGATCACCTGTGTGAGCTTCGCCGGTGCGGCAGGCTCTTTTGTTTTGCGATCCTCCACCAGCTCGATCCCCATCAGGAAGCCGAAGCTGCGAATGTCGCCGACGTAAGGATGATCCGCGAGAAACGCCAGCTTGGCCCGCAGTTCCGCTCCCAACTGTTCCGAACGCTCGACCAGTTTTTCCTCTTCCAAAATTTCGAGGTTTTTCAACGCGAGCGCACAGGCGGCCGGATTGCCGCCAAACGTGTTGACATGGCGGAAGTGCGCATTATTGCCCTGCTCGTTGAACTTGTCGGCGATGTCCGCCCGCACGGCTGTTGCCGACAGAGGCAAGTACGCGCTCGTAATTCCTTTTGCCATCGTGACGATGTCCGGCTTGATGCCGAAGTTTTGATGGCCAAAATGTTTGCCGGAGCGGCCAAACCCGCAAATGACCTCATCGACGATCATCAGGACGCCGTACTTGTCGCAAATCTCCCGCACCTTCGGCATGTACTCCGGTGACGGGACGAGCACTCCCCCGCCCGTAATCGTCGGCTCCATAATCACCGCAGCCACTGTTTTCTCGCCTTCCCAGTTGATCACCTGATCGAAATACTGGGCGCATTCCAGATTGCACTTGCCGTACGATTTTCCCGCTGGACAGCGATAACAGTACGGCGGCGGAACGTGCAAAAATCCTGGTGCGAGCGGCTCGTACTTTTCCTTGCGCACTGCTTGGCCTGTCGCTGCCAGCGCCCCCATCGTGTTGCCGTGGTAAGCGCGGTGGCGCGAAATGAACTTGTAGCGCCCTGGTTCTCCGTTCTGGTGATGGTACTGGCGCGCGATTTTGAATGCGACTTCGTTCGCCTCCGACCCGCTGTTGGAAAAGAAGACGCGATACTCTTCCCCCAGCCACTCGCTGACTTTTTCCGCGAGCCGGATCGCAGGCACATGGCTCTGCGTCAGCGGGAAATAGGCGAGCTGCTTCAACTGCTCGTAGGCGGCGTCTGCCAGCTCCTTGCGCCCGTAGCCGACGTTGACACACCACAGGCCCGACATGCCATCCAGGTAGCGATTGCCGTCAATATCGGTGATCCAGGAGCCTTGGGCGCCTGTCACGATCATCGGGTTCGGATTGTAGGGCGACATGTGGTGCCACATGTGCTCGCGGTCTGACGCAAGCAGGCTGTCCTTGTCGTACTCTTGCAACTGTTGATCTTGCTCCATCGCGAAAGCCCCCTTTATTTGACGAACACTTTTTGCGAGCCGATGCTTGTATCGCCATCTTCAAACCATCTGGAGGTGACCGTCTTTTTCTTGGTGAAGAACATGACGCCGTCCTTGCCGTTTGCGTGGAGATCTCCGTAAAACGATTCTTTCCAGCCCGAGAAGGCGAAAAAGCCCATAGGCGCGGGCACGCCGACATTGACGCCGACCATCCCTGCTTCCACCCGCTGCACAAATTCTCTGCCCCATTTTCCGTTGTTCGTGTAAATCGTCGCCCCGTTGCCGAAGCGGGAACGGCTGATCGCCGCCAATCCTTCTTCAAAGTTGCTCACGCGCATGACACTGAGCACAGGCGCAAAAATTTCGTCGCGCACGATGACCATTTCCGCATCCGCCTGGTCAAAAATGGTCGGGCCGAGGAAATAGCCGCTCCCTTGTTGTTTCGCATCCTCCCGTCCGTCTCGCACCAACGCTGCCCCGGATTCCACTCCCTTTTCGATGTAGCTGTGGACTTTGGACAAATGCGCGTCACGGATGACCGGACCGAGATCGACGCCTGCCTCAAGACCGTTGCCCATCTTCAGCGCATTGGATTCTTCGATCAGATGCGCCACCAGTTCGTCGGCGATTTCCTCCACAGCGACCACGGCACTCGCCGCCATGCATCGCTCGCCAGCGCAACCGAACGCCGAGCTGACGATCGTTTTCGCCGCCCGCTTCAAGTCGGTATCCGGCATGACCAAATGGTGATTTTTCGCGCCCGCCAGCGCCTGCACGCGTTTGCCGTGAGCGGCCGCCGTTTTGTACACGTACTCCGCTACAGGCTGCGAGCCGACGAAGGAGATGGCCTTCACATCAGGATGCTCCAACAAGCCGTTGACGACATCGTGAGCGCCGTGAACGACGTTGAATACGCCGTCCGGCAAGCCTGCTTCTTTCAGCAATTCGGCAATGCGGATACAGGACAGCGGAGTACGCTCCGACGGTTTGAGAACGAACGTATTGCCCGCCGTAATCGCGATTGGATACATCCACATCGGAACCATCACCGGGAAGTTGAACGGTGTAATCCCGCCGACGACACCGAGCGGGAAGCGGATCGACTGGCTGTCAATGTTGGCCGCGATGTTCGGCAGCGTCTCGCCCATCAGCAAGGTCGGCATCCCGCAGGCAAACTCGACCATTTCCAGCCCGCGCAACAGCTCTGCCTGCGCCTCCGGCAAATTTTTGCCGTTCTCCAGCGTGATCATCCGTGCCAGCTCGTCCTCGTGCTTCATCAACAGACTGTGGAAGCGGAACATGATCCTCGCCCGATCGACTACAGGAGTTGCGCTCCAGCCTACGAAAGCTTCCTTCGCAGCGGCAACGGCCTTGTCCACGTCTTCCTTCGTCGACAGCGGTACGCGGGAAAGCAGTTCACCTGTCGCCGGATTGGGCACATCCTCGAAACGGGTTGCCTGCGACTCCACCCATTGCCCTCCTACGTAGTTTTTCAATGGATTTCCAACAGTGGCTGTGTTCATCCTTTCAACTCCTTACGCTCATTTGTTTGACAATTCCATTTTATCCAAAAATAAAGCTTGTCATCACTAGACAAAACGCTAAGCATTCGGTAGCATTCATCATACATAGTGTCAATTGTCCGTTTGGAAAAAGGCTCTCTTCACGTAGACGGGCAGGAAAAGGAGAAGCACATGAGCAATGACTGGCGCTTGACGATCACAGAAGCAATCAAACGCCCGCTGTTCCAGCACGCAGAAGTGGTCGCGGGCCACCGCGGACTGGCTCGTCCGGTTCGCTGGGTGCATGTCCTGGAAACAGCAGATACGGGACAGTTTCTCAATGGCGGCGAACTCATCCTCTCGACAGGGCTTGGTTTTGGCGGGGCAAAAGAGAAGCGGCTTGCCTATTTGGCTGAATTGATTCGGCGCAAAGCATCCGGGCTGTGCATCGAGCTTGGCGAATACATCCCGGCGATTCCCGCTGACATGCTGGAAATGGCGGATCATCACGAGTTTCCGCTGATCATCTTCCATCAGCCCGTGCGCTTTGTCGATATTACCCAAGACTTGCACGAGCATTTGATCAATCGCCAGATGCAGGCTTTGCGTGATCTGGAGGCGTATTCCCGAGGCTTGCAGCAGCTCAGCCTCCAGGCGGCAAGCATCCCCAAGCTGCTCCAGCATTTTCAGGCGGCCGTGCAAACCCAGGTGTTGTTTTACTCGCCGGATGTCGCGGCCCAGTACGTTCCCGTTTTGCCCCACGCCGTCCAGGTAGAGATGAACGAGCTGATGGCATCGCTTTTTGCCGAAGAGGACACCCGTGATGCCAGCGTCCGCTTCCACCCGTTATCCATGACCAAGCAGCTCGTCTACCAGCCGGTTATGGCAATGGGGCATTTGCTCGCCTATGTAAGCGTCATTTTGTACGAGCGGGATGCGGACGAGTACATGCTGCTTGCGCTCGACAACACCGTCTCCGCCATGGCCCAGTTTTTTATGCGAAAAATGTTTGCCGAAGAACAAGCCCGGGTGATGGAAAACCGACTGTTCGACGATCTGATCGCCGATCGGCCGATGACAGAAGATCATATGCGTACACTCCTTGGTTTGTCGGGAAGCGTGAAAACAGTGAGCTACCATACGTTGATCGTCTCCTGCGAAAAATCGGAACCAGCCGCAGAAGGCGCCCTCCCGCCGCACGAATTGACCGCGATATACCGTTCGCTGTTGACGCGCCAAGGCTTTTTGCCGTTCATCCGCTGTATGGGCCACCGCTTTTATTTTTTGCTGATCGAACCGAAGCCGCGGGCAGATTCCCGGCGCGCATTGGAAAAGGCGTGGGCTGACTTGAAGCGGATCGCCTTGCAAATGCTCGGAGCAGACACCCAGATTCGCTGCGGGATCGGGCGCGTGGGCAAGCGTTTGTCCGATGCGGGACGACATCTGGCGGAAGCGGAGCAGGCGCTCACCTTCCAGCGCGACTCTAGCAGCCCGTTTTTTTCCGATCTGGGGTTGTTTCGCCTGCTGTTTCACATTCCGGCCGAGCCTGTCCTGGACCATTTCATCACCGATTACCTCGGCCCGCTGCTCGCGCACGACGAAAAGCATGGATCAGCACTGACCCACACGCTGCACGTCTATTTGAATGCCAATCTGTCCAAGCAGGCGGCCGCCGAGCAATTGTTCATCCATCGGCAAACGCTGTATCATCGCCTGGAAAAAATCGCAGAGTTGATCGGAGACGATTTCGCTTCGCCTGAGCGCCGTCTCTGTCTGGAAATCGCCCTGCACGCACAGCAATGGCTGCAAAAAGAAGACAAAGCTCTGCCTCGGTACTAGCGCAGAGCTTTGTCCTTTTCTGTTCCTTTTCCTGATCGCTGGGCTAACCTACCGCTTCTTCTTTTTTCCTGGATAGCTGATATTCATCTGAAACTTCGCTTCTTTGCCGTCCGCAAGCTCGACGCGAATCTTGAACAAGCCGGACTTTGGCAACGACACCGTCAGCTTTTCCGGGTTATCCGTTCCTGTTGCAGCGGCCAATTCCTCCCGCGTGTTGTTGTCGTACACGTACACATTCACATCGGCTTCCTCATCCCATTGCGCAGACACGTCCAGTTCGCCCGCGTTATAGGTGCGAATCGTAAATTCCTTGTAGGGCGTTTTCTTGCCGAGTGTCCCTTTTTTCAGTTCGCTCTTGACTTCGTAGTTATCGCCATTCCCTGTCTCGCCATCATCGTCGCCGCCGTCATTGTCAGCTTTTGCCCATTTTCCCGTCGTCGCCAGAGCGTATGGCTGCGGACCTTTCGGAATGTTGTAGCCTTCCACGGTCACCGTGTACGTCCCTTTTTCCGGTTCCACAATCCACACTTGTTCCACGTTGTTGAGGTTGTCGACCTGATCGTCATAAGGCGCTTCGAAAAAGTCGTTTCCGTTCAGGCGCTCGCCGCTTGGCGTAGTGACCTTGAGGTTCAAATCGTTGACAAGCGTGCGCCGGGCGGCAAAAGACGCGGGATAGTCTGTCCAGGCAAGCGTGATGGCAAGCGGCTTGGAGCTGTCCGTCACCTTGATCGCATACTCGGCTTTTTCTCTCGTTCGCAGCCCGTCTTGTACATCCTTGTAATTCGTCTGGATCGCTTCTTGCAGATTGGCACGGCCAAAGCCTTGCAAGCGCATGTCTTCTCCCAAATCATCTGCGCTGGCCAACAGTATGGCCTTGAGCAACGCTCCGCTTGGCTCTTTTTCCCCCTGCTCGTCCAGGTACTGGCGAATTTGCGCGACACCGCCCGCCAAAATCGGGGTCGCCATGCTCGTCCCGCTCATGTAGGCATAATAATCGTTGAAGCGCTTGTCAAAATTTTTGCTCGGAGCAAGCGAAGACCTGGTCGACAAGATGGATGTCCCTGGCGCTACGATATCCGGTTTCAGGCGTCCGTCTGCTGTCAGGCCGCGACTGCTTTCTTCCCACACTTCGTCTTGATTGTCGGAATGCTCGCCCAAGCTGGGACGAACACTCTCGCTCGCCCCGACTGCAATGACGTTTTTCGCCGTGGCAGGACTGCCGATCGTTTGATAGCCTGCCAGCCCCTTGTTTCCGGCAGCGATCAATGCCGTCATGTCGGGATGCTCCCACAAGAAGCGATCGAACAGAAACGAGCTTAAACTGTAATCCCCGTTGTCATTCGCTCCCCATGAGTCGGAGTGAATCCGCGCTCCGTCGGCATACGCCTCCTGCAAAATCGTTTCCACGTCCGTCACCAGGTTGCCGCTGCGATCCTGAATCGAATGAAAGACAAGCTTGGCCCCGGGAGCCATTCCTTTATATTGCTGATCCGAAGCTTCTCCCGTTCCGAGCAGCGCGCCAGCTACGTGCGTCCCATGCCCGTGCCGATCGCTCGCATCGTCTGGGCGCCCGAGCGCGTACAAGCTTTTCACCTGGCCGGAAAAATCCGGGTGCATGGAGCTGAGCTTGCCTGTATCAAGCCCGGTATCCGCTACGCCGACGATCTGCCCTTTTCCTGTATATCCTGTCGAGTACAGCTCATCCGCATGAATGATGCTGGCCGCGATGTCGTTGTGCAGCTCGTTTTGCGGCACCGGAACGATCGCGATCACATCCTCTGACTCGATGACCTGCCCAATCGCGTCCTCGTTCATCGTAGCGATCGAAATATGCGGTGCGTCCTCTGGCGTGGCAAGCCCTGCCATATCGGCGTCATCGGCTAAACGGCTTACTGTTCGCACCATGTCGACGTTTTGGTCAAAGCCGATCACCGCCACCTCTACCGCCTTGTCTTTTTCCAGCGAGGAACGCAGCTGCGGTGCCAGTTTGGCTTTCGGCTGAAACGGAACCACTTTTTTCACGAAGGAAAGCTGCTCGATTTCTTCTTGCTGCTCTTCGTCTGCAAGCTTTGCCAGGAAAGCGTAGTCCGGTATGTAATCGCCCAATGTCGCTCCCATGTCTGTCAGCTTCTCTTTCCACTCTTCACGGACAGGGCCTGACAACTGGATGATGACGAGTTCGGACGCGCTCTTTTTGGTTGACGTTTTCTCGATCGCCAGCCCCTCTGTGGCTTCGATCTCAATATTGCCCCGTCTCTCCCCCTCTTGTCTGGCCGCCGCTGGCAAACTGGTCAGCAGCATCGTTACGGCGATGGTAGTAGATAGTGTAGCATGCCATTTCTTTTGCAACGAAAAAACACCCTTCCCCTCATGGCTTGTATTACCATTATACGGGATCGGGTGAATTGTCAAAAGAGTAGGAAGACAGATGTGTGGGACAAAACCTAGTCTTTTGTCCCGGTTTCTTCTGATTGCCAGGTCAGAAGCGGTTCGAAGTCGCTCCACGACAGCGTCGCGAGCAACTTTTCATCCCAGGCTTCCCGCGGAATACTCGTGAGTCGCATCGCCTGGTTTTGGATCGCTTCCTGCAAAAGATTGTAGCTCAACCGTCCGTTTCCTTGCAGCATCTGCTTCTGCTCGGCTGTTTCCAGACTCTGCGCAATCGCTGCAACGGCGCTCGCCTCGATCACATAGCCTGCCTGCTGTGCCGCCTGTTGCAAGATGCAGACCAGCTCCGCCACCGAGTAGTCGGCAAAGTGAATGTACTTTTTAAAGCGGGACACAAGCCCGGGATTGCTCAGCAGAAGGCCGCTCATCTCTTGCGGATAGCCCGCCAGCACTACGACGAGGTTTTCCGCGTGCCGCGTCATTTCTTCCACGAGCGTGTGAATCGCTTCCTGACCGAAGTCTTGCTGGCTGCTCCCGAGCAAGGCGTACGCCTCGTCGATAAACAGGACACCGCCCAATGCTTCACGCACTTTTCTGCGAGTGAGAGCGGCGGTCTGTCCGACGAATCCCGCGACCAAATCGGCTCGGCTCACGGTGACCAGGTGGCCGCGCTTCAAATACCCGACCTCTTGCAAAATTTGCGCGTACAACTGGGCGACGGTCGTTTTGCCCGTACCCGGATTGCCCGTAAATACAGCGTGCAATTCGATCGCGCTCTTGGGCAAGCCTCTTGCCGAGCGCTCCTGCTGCACCGCGACGTACGCCGCGATTTTTTTCAACTCGGATTTCACCTGATCGAGTCCGATCAACGCCTGAAGCTTTGCCTCCGCAGGCTTTTCCGCCTGGGGCGCAGCCAGCTCGCGAACATCCTCCGGGCGCAAAATCGTGAAATCGTCCCATTGCAAAGCTTTGCCCGCCGTGGCTCGTCCTTTGGCAAAAATCGCATCCAGGACGAGACTGGTGACCGTTCTGGCGTTGCCGAATGTGTCGTCCACTTGCGCTTTCTCGATTCGCTCGCGCAAGGCCAGCTTGGCGGCATCCGTCAAGGTAAAATCGTTGCGCGCCGCCACCGCATCGGCAATTTGCACCAGCTCGTCCGCCGAGTAATCCGGCAAAACGAAGTGGCCTGTCTGGGGAAAACGGCTGTACAAACCGGGATTGGCGTACAAAAAGTGCCGCATTTCTTCCGGGTAGCCAGCGAGCATGACGACAAAGCGCCCGGCGTACTCCCCACTCGTCATGGCGGCTACCAGCGTGTCGATCGCATTTTGCCCGTAGTCGCTGCCCGAGCTGTCCGGCCGCTTCAAGCTGTATGCTTCATCAATAAACAGGACGCCGCCGTCTGCCTGCTTGATCGCATCCATCACCCGCTGTTCCGTCTGGCCGACATAGCCGCCGACCAGATGGGAGCGATCTACTTCAATCAACTGTCCCTTGGCCAAAAGCCCCAGCTCGTGGTACAGGCGGGCAATCAAGCGCGCCAATGTCGTCTTTCCAGTGCCAGGATTGCCCATGAGCACGAGATGCAACGGGAGCTGGTCGTGCATGTGCCAGCCTTTTTGCTCGCGAAGCTGGCGATATTGCAAAAACTGGGCCAACTGGCGCACGCGCTGTTTGATCTCGTCCAGACCGATCAAACTCTCCAACTGCTCCAATGCCGTCCGTTTGTCCTGGTCCTCGCTGGTCGGCCCGTCATGAGCCAGCTCGCTATCTTCCTCTGGCAGCAGCTGCTCTTTTTCCTGCGCTTGCTGGTTGAGGGCGCGAATCGTCTCTTGCAGTTGCGTAAGCAGCTCGGCGGAAAAAAAGACGCCGGAAAGCGAGGCTCCATAAGCTTGCACGCGCGCAAGCAGCTCTTCCAGCAGCACCTGTCGCCTGTCGTACAGGGCGACCATCGCTTCCGCCAACGCCGTCGTCTGCTCGTCTGCGAGCATGTTGGCTACGCGAAGCGCTGCTTTGGCCATCGCCTGCCAGCTGCCGATGTCGTCTTGGGCCTGGAGCGCCTTGTCTACCAGCACTTCCACCGCCCGCCTTTTGGCGACTACATTGTCCGTCTCCCGCAAGGTCGGAAACGCTGTCTCCAGTTCATGACTGCGCAACTGCAGCAAGAAAAGCCGCAGCTGGGCACCGAGTGCATACGGATCGTTCGGTTGCAACGCCAAAGCCCGGTCCAGCCACTCCTGCGCCATGGCTGTTCCGCCTTTTTTCATCATGCGCAAGATTGACAGCCTGGCAAGAACAGCGGCTTCTGCCTGATCGAGCTGCTCTTCGGAATGAATGGTGCGACTTTCTTCTATTTTTTGCAAAAGGGCCAGGCATTCGCCCTCGGTAAACGTTTGAATGCATACAGGGTTGTCAAACGCGCGCTCCCTGTCAGGTTGCCGCTCTCGCTCATGTTGTTGCTGCATGTTTTGGTTCCTCCCGCTCTTCTGTGTCAATCTTTGTTGTAGCACATTTACTGGAGGAAGAAAAGGATATCGCCAAAACTCGCTTTTACACGCTTCGGTTTGCCGCTGCTGCGCCGATCTGCTTTTTCGCAAGCAAAGTCGCCAGCACGAGCAAAATGCCTGCACCGCCAAATTCGAGGAAAGCACCGCCTGCGCCGTACAAGGCTGCTCCAGCAATCGGCCCAACGGCCATTCCCAGGTAGCGGATCAAATTGTAGACGCCGATTGCCGTTGCCCGTTCCTGTTCATACACTTCCGAAAGCAGAGTCGTATGCACAGGCATCCCGATCCCGAGCGCAAAGGCAAACAACGCGCTGCTTGCCACGAGCAACGGCAGGGACACGTTCGCTGTCACCATGAGGAAAAAGGTAGCCATAGCGTGCATTCCCGCCGTCCAGAGGAGCGCTTTTCGCGATCCCCACCTCTTCTGCAAGCGAATCGCCTGTTTGCTGCTGATCATGAAGACGACAGAGGCGAGCAAATAAAGCAAGCCGATTTTGTCGGCAGACAAGTGATAGTAGCTTGTCAACTGCACAGGGATAAACAGCAAGAAGCAGTAGTACGTAAACATCTGTGAAAAGCCGAGCAAGATCACGGACAAACCAGTCGGTTGCCGGCATACAGCAAGATAGCCGCTCAGTTGAAACCGTCTGGAGCTAGACAGACTGCTTTTCGTTTCCGGCAGCAAAAGTCCGTTTCCAGCGAGCAGCAGCACGGCCGTAGCCGCCAAAAACGCAAACACCGCCGTATGTCCGCCTGCTCCGCCAATCCAGCCGCCGAGCAGTGGCCCGATTGCTGGACCGATTGCCAGCATCATTTGATACGTTCCCATGGCACTCGCTCTGTCGCTGCCCTCAAACAGGTCGCCAATCATCGTCGCCGCGACAATCGGAATCGCTGCGAAACCGATCCCTTGCAGCGCCCGAAAGACGAGCAACATATCAATCGAATCTGCCAGATAGCAACCGATGGAAGCGAGCGCGTACAACACGAGCGCCGGAATCAAGATTTTTTTCCGGCCATACTGATCCACGAGCGGGCCGTAGACAATTTGCATAACCGCCAGCATGACCGTAAACAGCGAAATCGTCAGGTTGACGAGAAACGCGCTCGTCTGAAACTCTTGTTGCATCGCTGGCAGGATCGGCATGAACAAATTTTGCGCGAACGTACCGAACAAAATGGTGATCCCGAGCAGCATTAATACTTTTTTAGCGTTCATCTTTCAGCTTCACCTCATCATTTTTGTGTCCAAGGAAACAATCTTCCGAAATAATAAGGGAGATGCTCTCTCCCTCGCTAGTCCTCTGCCCAGTTCTTTTGCAGTTGCTCCGTCGCCTCGCCAATAAACCGGGAGACAAAAGCCAACTCTTCCTTGCTGTACCGATCCAAAAAGCGAATCATGTCGTTCTCCAGCTTCGCGTGAAAGCTGTCGTGTATCGAGTTGACCAACTCGCCTACTTTTGTCAGCCGAAAAAAAACTTCTTTTTGGTTGTCTTCCAACTGATAGCGCTCCAGCAAGCCTTTTTTCAACAGCTTCACCGTGATTTTGGATATGGCGCTTTTGGTCACCCCGATTTTTTGGGCAATCGTCGTCACGTTCACCCGTGCGTTGCTGCCGATTTCGGAAATGACGTGCAGTTCGGTTATCGATAGGCTGTCCAAATGCTGGTAATCAGGGATGCTGCTGCGGATTTTCGCAAGCAGTAAGGACTCGCGCCGTTTGCTGCGATCCTCCTGTTTATGTAGCAGAGTCAGCCACTGATTCCAAATTTTCGTTTTCTGATCCAATTCAGCGGTCAGCTCCTTTGTCATGCATTTGGTTTCCAAGGAAACAATATTACTGTATCACGTTCTGCAGCGGCTGACAAGAAAAAACCGCAGTCCGCTGAATAGGCGGCTGCGTTTTGCCCGGTTTTACCCTTTTACATTGCCCAGCTCCACGTCTGCGGCAAAATGCGCCTGGGCAGACTCCAGCACTTCGCCTTCCGAACCTGCCGAGATTTTATAGTTTGCGACTACATTTTTGCCATTGCGCACTTGAACGTTGTACTGGGAATCCCCATCATACGTGCATTCGCACTGATAATGCTTGCCATTGACCTGAATGTTTCCTTCCATGTGATCACACCTCCCCTTCTAGTGTGACCAGCCATGTGTGCTCTCATTCCCTGTCACGTCTCCAAGCGGACACTTCTCCCCGTGGCAGCCGACTCCATCGCCGCCTCGACAATGCACAGCGCAGCCAATCCGTCCTCGCCTGTGGCAATCGGCGCTTGTCCCGTGCGGATGGCTTCGACAAAAGCATCGATCACGCCGCTCGCCGTCTGGTTGTCGTTCGTTTGCATCGCCCCGAGCTGATAGAGCACTCGCTGTCCATTGGCCTTGATGATCTCCAAGTCTTTTTCAGGCTCGGCAAAAATTTTCATGATGCCCCGCTCGCCGTACAAGATCGTGCTGTTGTCTTCATCGCCATAATAGCTCCAGCTAAAAGATGCCGTCCCGATCGCACCCGATTTGGTTCTGAGCAGGCACGACATATGATCGCAAACCTCGATCGGCTGTCCGTGTTCATCCTTTTTGTCCAAAACGCCGGAAAAAGCGCTAATCTCCGCAATCTCGTCCTGGAGCAAATACCGGAGCAGATCGACTTTATGGATGCCCAAATCGCCTGCAACGCCAAACGCGGAGCGGGCTTTTTTGAAAAACCACGTTCCGTTTGTCCCGTTGGCGCTCCAATGTTCAGGGCCTTGATGACCAAAGCTTGTTTTGAACGACAAAATGTTTCCCAACTCCCCGGCTTCAATCAGCTGCCGCGCTTTGGCATGCGCGCTGACCAGACGCTGGTTGTGGTCAATCATCAACACTTTGCCCGACTTGTTCGCTGCTGCGAGTATTTGCTTGGCTCCTGCGATTGTCGTCGCAATCGGCTTTTCACACAGCACATGCTTGCCCGCCAAAAGCGCCTGCGTCGTGATCAGATGGTGCATTTCGTTGGTTGAACAATCACTGATCGCGTCGATTTCAGGATGTCGTACGACTTCTTCCCAGCTTTCTGCTACTTGCCCGCCGTATTTGTCTGCCAGCTTCCTCGCCCGGTCTGGATTCGGATCGTAGACAAGCAAAATGTCCGTGTAAGGATTTTGCCGATATTCGGGAGCATGGCGGTGATTGGCAATGGAACCGCAACCGATAATGCCGACTTTTAAGGTCAAATGTGTATTCTCCCTTCATTATTATCTTAATATTCTTATTATACAGACGATCACAAACAAAGAAAAGACGGTCCCTGGTCTTGTCCCTGACAGGTACGCCGTCTCTTTTTCTTGACTACTCGACCGAGTACACCTTGCGACTCGGCAGCTCCAGGCAATGCAAGCGCCCGCCAAAAACAGCGCCGCCGTCAATCCCGATGATGTTGTTGTCCCCGAAGTAAACATCGTGTTTTCCGTGCAAATTTTCCGTCGGGGTATGCCCGAATACAACCGTCTTTTCCCCGCGATAGCCTTTGTGGAACTCATCGCGAATCCACATCAGCTTGTACGGGTCTGTTTCCGCCACCGGAGTCTCGGGATGCACGCCTCCGTGGACGAAAATATAATCGTCTGTCTCAAAAAAGCAGCGCAGTCCTCCGAGAAAATCGAGATGCTCCTGCACTTCTGGCGTCACTTCCAACGCTTCGGGTGCGCCAGATTCGGTAGCAGCGCCTGCGTGACCGTAGCTCGCCAGCGTAGCTTGAGCGCCATTGCGGAACCAGCGTTCGATAAAAACAGGGTCTTGCTCAAACGATTTCACCATCATATGGTCATGGTTGCCCATCAGGACAACTGCTCCTTGTTCGTGAAGCTGTTTCACTTTTGCGACCACTTCTCGCGATTTGGGGCCGCGATCCACGTAATCCCCGAGCAAAATCAGTTGATCGTTTTGCGCATCGTAATTCACAAGCTCCATCAGCGACTCCAGCTTGTCCAGTTCCCCATGTATATCGCTGATTGCCAAAATCCGTTTCATGCTAACCCTTCTTTCTTCTGTCTGTAAGGTTGTTGCTTGTCCTGTTTCATTGTACGCCCCCTCCTGCCCGATTTCTACCCCGACAGGAAGATTGCCTGATCAAAAAACAAACAGTCACGGTTCATAGACCAGTGACTGTCGTACCCACACTTGCTTATTTACTTGGCATCTCATTCCAGAACGTAATGGCATCTACGTCCAGCCGGGTAGTCGGATGTCCAGGCTGTGCCGCTTTTCCTACGGCGATCAGCATGACCGTTTCGTAGCGATCCGAGATTTGGAACGCCGCTTTGAACAATTCGTCGTTGTATCCGCCCATCGGAACGGTGTCATACCCGCGAGCTTTGGCAACGAGCATGAATTGCATCGCGACCAGTCCGCCATCTACAAGCGCAATTTCTTTCATCACGCTGCGCTCGCGGTTTTCGTAACGGCGGTTGATGTTGGCGATCATGGTTGCTTTCGCTTCTTCTGTCATGTAGCCGGCGTCGATTGCTTTCTGGTAAATTTGCTCCGCCTGCTTGTAGCCCTCGTAGTCGCCAAGTACGGCGATCACTGCGGCAGCTTCGACGACCTGCTTTTGATTGAAGGCAATCGGGAGCAGCTTTTCTTTCAGCTCCTGCTCGTCGATGATCAGAAAACGCCAAGGTTGAAGATTCGAGCTGGATGGCGCCAATGTCGCTTCGGCCAGCATCTCTTTCAACTCGTCGCGGGAAATTTTGACGGATGCGTCGTAATGACGTACCGATCTGCGTTCGCGAATGACATCCGCAAAAGCTTTTTGGTTCATCGTTTGTTCCATCTGCTTGCTCCTCCAATCAGTAAGTAACTAACATTTTGAAACAAAAAGAAACGTGCTCAAACTGTACCATACATGCCAAGTTTTTGGCAATCCTTGCAACTGTAAAAAAACGCTTTGGCACCGCCCTTCCCCTGCGCGGGGGCATGAGCATGTGCCAAAGCGTCCTTTAAAGCCATCCTGATTCGGTTAAACCGGAGAAAACGCGGACAAAACCGCAGGCTGCTTCACGGTTTCGCCAGTAGGCAATTCAACGATAAGAACTCCAGCGTCCGCATCCTCGCCCGCTTCCCAGCGGAGAGCAAACGGCTTGCGCGAAAAAGCATCGTCCTCGTCCAAACTCGCCAGCATCTGCCGCAGTGTATCTGCCGTAACGGGCACTGGCACGCTTGGCCCTTCCTCTTGCGGAAGGGAAAGCAGCTTGGGCGCTTCTTCAAAATACTGAACCGTGTCGAGCAGAAGAGAGACTTGCTGCCAGCTCAACGGTGATACAAACGCTTCAAACGGAGTTGCCATTTTCCATCATTCCTTCTCTTCGCCAAGATCGAACAAACTGACAGGAGCACCTGTCGCCTTTTGCTGCGAGCTTGCGGATTCTCCCTCTCCAGAGCCTTTTGCGGTCGGCTCCTCTTTTGGTTCATCAGTTGGCAAAACGGTTTCAAAGACAACCGCTTTGACGCCGCCTTCCACGACGACGCGGCCAATTCCGCCCTGCTCGTTCACAATCACCTGGTTCGCGTCCACTGGCACCCACTCGTTTTGCGCCGTCCAGGCGTACACGGTTTCCTCCAGGTAAATCGCCGTCAGCTGGTGCGGATGGTTTTTGCGCTTGCGAATCAACTGCACGCCTTTGCCAGCGCGTCCTTGCAGCGGCATGGCGGCAATCGCTGTCCGCTTCACTACGCCTTCCTCTGTCAACAGCGTAAACGCTCGGCTGTCTTCCAGCTCAGTCGGCAGCATCGTCACGACTTCATCTCCCGCTGCGAGTGTAATCGCTTTTACGCCGCTGGAAGCGCGACCTGTCGCCCCGACTTCTGCCTGCAAGAAGCGAATCCCCATCCCGTCGCGGGTTGCCCCCAAAATCCCGCCAGCTTCCGCCGTTACGAATACATGGACAAATTCGTCATCTTCTGATTTCAGCTTGGCAGCCACGAGTGCGCTCGAACGATTGGTTTCATATTCGGACAGCGCGGTCTTTTTGATCAAGCCGTTTTTGCTGACATGGTACACAAACAACGGCTGCTTGAAGTTCTCGACGATGGTGAATCCGACGATCCGCTGATTTTTTTCCAGCGGGATGACGTTGACCAGCGCAGAACCGATATCTTTCCACTTGTCGTCCGGGAAAGCATTGACGAGTGTGGCGAAATACTTGCCGTCCTGCGTGAAAAACAGGGCCGTATGGGACGTGTTCGTCTCCACGAAGTAGCGCACCTTATCCCCGTCCTTCACTCCGCACGTCTCCAGGGTTCCCCCGACCGACTTGAAGGAACGCGGGCTTGTCCGCTTGATGTACCCTTCGTTCGTGAGGGTGACGATGCAATCTTCTGCATTGATCTGCATGGCGATATCGATTTTGATTTCCTCGATTTCGCCCTGGATTTCCGTCAGGCGCTCTTCCGCGTACTTTTTCTTGATCTCGTTCAACTCGCCTGTAATAACCTGAATCAGCCTTTTCTCGCTGGCAAGAATCGCTTTCAACTCCTCGATTTCTTTCGCCAGGGTCGCCAGCTCTTTTTCCAGCTTGACGATATCGAGGCGGGTCAAGGAAGCGAGCTGGATGCTCAGGATCGCGTCTGCCTGCTCATCCGAGAAGCCGTACTTCTCCATGATGTTTTTCTTGGCGTCGGCACGGTCTTCGGAATCCATGATCGTGTCGACGATCTCGCGCAAAATCGACTTGGCGCGAATCAGCCCTTGCACGATATGCTCGCGCTTCGACTTGCGCTCCAAATCGTACTCGCAGCGCTTTGTCACGACTTCCTTCTGGTGATCGACGTACGCCTTGAGCAGTCCTTTGAGTCCCATCTGGTGGATGGTTCCCTCGTGAATCACGTTCATGTTGTAGTTGTAGTAAATTTGCAGGTCAGTATTTTTGTACAAGTAATTCAAAATCGCCTGCTCGTCCGCTTCCTTGCGAATATCGACGACGATGCGGACTTTGTTCATCTCCGCTTCTTTGCGCCCCGTCTCATCGCGAACAGCCAGCGCGCCCTCGATTTTGCGGTCCATGACCAGCTCGTCAATTTGCCCGACCAGCTTGGACTTGACCACCTCGTAAGGAATTTCCGAGACGACGATTTTCTTCACCTTGCCGCCTTTTGGCTCCTCCACATGCGTCTTGGCGCGGATGATGAATTGGCCCCGGCCTGTTTCAAACGCCTTGCGGATTCCCGACAGACCTTGCACGATGCCTCCCGTCGGAAAATCCGGCCCTTTGACGTGCTTCATCAGCTCGTCGAGCGAGATGTCCGGATTTTTCATCTGGGCAATCGCCGCGTCGATCACTTCTCCCAGATTGTGGGTCGGAATGTCCGTGGCAAAGCCGACAGCAATCCCGGAAGCGCCGTTGACCAAAAGGTTGGGAAAACGCGAAGGCAATACAGCCGGCTGCTGTGCCGAGTTGTCGTAGTTCGGGATGAAGGTGACGGTATCTTTTTCAATATCGCGCAAAAGCTCGTTGGCGAGTGCGGACAAGCGGGATTCCGTGTAACGCATCGCTGCAGGCGGGTCGGCGTCCAGACTGCCGAAGTTCCCGTGTCCTTGGATGAGCACCTGACGCATTTTCCACCATTGGGCCATGCGCACCATCGTCTCGTAAATCGCCGAGTCGCCGTGCGGGTGATATGTACCCATCACGTACCCGACTGTTTTCGCCGATTTCCGGTACGGCTTGTCATTCGTATTGCCCTCTTGGTACATCGCGTACAAAATCCGGCGCTGTACGGGCTTCAGACCGTCGCGGGCGTCCGGGATCGCGCGGGAGAGAATGACCAGGTTGGCATAGTCTCCGAACCGCTTCCCCATGATCTCCGCGAAGCTCTGGTTAATGATCTGATTGGACAACATGTTTATTCATCCTCTCCCACTTCAAAGGTAACGTGGTTCTCGATCCACTCGCGACGAGGCGGAACTTTGTCTCCCATCAGCACCGTCACGAGTTTTTCACAGTGAGCGAGGTCTTCAAGCTCGACTTTGATGAGTTTGCGCGTCTCCGGGTCCATTGTCGTTTCCCACAGCTGATCGGCGTTCATCTCACCCAAGCCTTTGTATCGTTGTACTTCTGCACCTCGTCCTACCCGCTTGAGCGCCTGCTCCAGCTCCTGATCGCTCCAACAGTAGATCGCTTCCGTCTGCTTGCCTTTTACCTGTTTTTTCACCTGGTAAAGCGGCGGCTGGGCGATGTACAAGTGGCCTGCTGCGATCATCGGACGCATGTAGCGGAAAAAGAAGGTGAGGAGCAGCGTCTGGATGTGGGAGCCGTCGACGTCCGCGTCTGACATGATGATGACTTTGTCAAAAGCGCAGTTTTCGATGTCAAACTCTTCCCCGATATCCGTCTCCAGTACCTCCAAAATCGTCCGAAATTCCTCGTTTGCCAACACTTCGGACAGCTTGGCCTTTTCCGTGTTCAACGGTTTTCCTCGCAAGGAGAACAGCGCCTGAAACTCGGAATTGCGCGCTTGCTTGGCCGAGCCGCCTGCGGAGTCACCCTCGACGAGGAACAGCTCGTTGCGTTTGGAATCGCGGTATTGCGGAGGGGTAAATTTTTCCGAGATCGATTTGCGTTTTTTCGCCGTCTTGCCTTTCTTGTCTCCGCGCAAAGCTTCGCGCTGTTTGCGCAGCTCCTCGCGAATTTCGGCAGACCGCACTGCCTTGTCGATCAAAAGCTTGCCTATTTCCGGATTTTCCTCGAGGAAGAAGCCCAGCTTTTCTGAGACAATTTGTTCGACGATTGCCCGCGCTTCTTCGTTCCCCAGCTTGTCCTTGGTTTGGGACTCGAACTGGACATCAGCCATTTGCAATGACAGCACTCCGAGGAAACCTTCCCGCAAATCGTTTCCCGTCAGATTGGGATCTTTGTCCTTCAAGTACCCTTTTTTCCGCGCAAATTCGTTGAAAATCCGGGTCGTTCCGTTGCGGAAGCCCGTTACGTGCGTACCGCCGTCTGTCGTGACAATCGAGTTGACGTACGATACGAGCGTCTCTGCATAACCGTCGTTGTATTGAAACGCCAGCTCGACGTAGACGTTGTCTTTTTCTCCCTCGAAATAAACGATGGGGTGCAGCGTGTTTTTGCCCTCATTCAAATAAGAGACGTACGATTTCAAGCCATCCTCGAAGTAAAACTCTTCGCGTTTTTTCTCCGGTCCGCGCTCGTCGATCAAGACCATGCGCAGCTTTTTCAACAGAAAGGCGGTCTCCCGGAAACGGTCGCGAATCGTCTCGTAATCAAAACGCGCGCTGCCAAATACGGCTTCGTCCGGCAAAAAGCGCACAGTTGTTCCCGTTCTTCTCGTCGTACCTGTCACTTCCAGATCGGTAACCGGCTTGCCGACATGCTCGACGCCTTTTTCATCGACCACGTAAGCGAAGCGTTGCTTGTGCACTTTGCCTTCCCGGTGGATTTCCACCTCAAGCCATTTGGACAAGGCGACCACGACGCTGGAGCCTACCCCGTGCAAGCCGCCGCTTTTTTTATATCCGCCGCCGCCGAATTTCCCTCCGGCGTGGAGTGTCGTAAAAATGACTTCGGGAACAGGCCGTCCCGTTTTATGCATCCCGGTCGGAATCCCCCGGCCGTGGTCTTCTACGCTGACGCTGCCGTCCTTGTACAAAGTAACGATGATCGTATCATTGACGCCAGCCAACGCCTCGTCCTTGGCATTGTCGACGATTTCCCACAGGAGATGGTGCAAACCTCTGCTTCCGGTAGAGCCTATGTACATCCCAGGACGTTTACGGACGGCGATCAGGCCCTCCAGTACCTGGATATCTTCCTCGGTATAGGTCAGTGTATGTAGTGTGTCTGTTTCCTTCAATCGCGCTCTCCCCTCTACTAATTCGAAAAGCGTCCAAAACTTGCTGGCGTTTTGGTAACCGCGCAGGTCATCGCCTGTTTTTCGCAAAAACCCCTTGCGATCCACCTAGGGAATTTTTCACAGAAAAAAGCGAACACTTAATCGCTATTGTACCGTATGCTTCCCATAGTATTCAACGCCAGTCACAAAATGGGGCAAAAAAACCACCCCGCCCTAGCGAGATGGCCGATCACGCACCGCATTCACTCCAGCATATGACGCTTCTTCATTAGTGTAGCATTTGCAACAAAGCAAGGTCAAAGCGAAGCAACCTTGCTTGCTCTTACTTATTTTCTTGGTTGTTTTGGAAAAACCCTTCTCTTCTGCCGGAAATTATTCCCGCTGTGCTTTTTTTCGCATCAAGTGTGGCCTGCGGCGAACTATTTTCCATTCATCGTGAACGCTCCGGCGGGCATCCTAGTAAGGCATCGATTCCTGAGCCGACATAGGGGGGAACAACTTTGATCAGTGCTACCAAGCCGTTTGTGAAGTTTCATCGCTACGATCAGGAGCTGGTTTCAGATATCCAGGCGCTGAATTCGTCCGGCTATCATAAGGATGACATCTGGGTGCTGAAATGGAATCCCGATAAAAACCACTCGAACCAGCGCAACAATTTTTATAAATACAGCACCCACTTCGAGAGTGCCGTAGGAGACATCGACAGCAAAGCCCACTTTTTTGACAATGGCGGCGAGGAACTGCGCACCCGTCTGGAAAAGCTCGGGCTGACCAAAGACGAATGCTCCGCGCTGGTCAGAGAACTGCAAGAAACGGATTACACCTGCCTGTTGGTCGTGCGCGATCTCAAAGACAATATTATTCAAATGAAAAACTGAGACGTCAAAAAGCCACTGCCTGGTCATTGACACCAGCAGTGGCTTCTTCATGCGTACGAGTGCCGCTTGCTTCCTGGGGGCAACCCGATTATTCGCCTTTGTCGATCAGTTCAATGCCTTCCAGAACCTCGTTCAGCTTCGCGTAAACAACGCCTTCCTCGTCTTCTTCCAGCGGAACCATTTCGCCGCCGTCAACTTGGAATACGAAGATGTCTACTTCTTCATCGAGGTCTTCTTCTGCCTCTTCATCTTCGATTGCTTCCGTCAAGGCAATATATTCTTTACCGTTCAGGTCAAACATCGCGATTACTTCAAAATCACCCAACGGTTCACCGTTTTCATCGTCCAGCGTAATGATATCGCCCAATTCGAGGTCTTTGTTATCTTCTGTCAATGCGTTCACGTCCTTATGCTGATATTGGTTCTCTACACCATCATACCGTTTTTTTCCGGCAGAAGCAAACGGGCAAATGGCGCTATCCGATCGGCAATCTGATTTCAAAGGTCGTGCCTGTCCCTTCACCGCTACGCACGCTAATCGTCCCGCCGTGATTGGCGATAATTTTGTAGCTGACCATCAAGCCGAGGCCCGTCCCGTTCGGCTTCGTCGTGAAAAATGGCTCGCCGAGCTTCGCCAGTTGTTCCTGGGAAATCCCGCAGCCCTGATCGGAAAAGGCGATGACCATCGTCTCCCCTTCCACAGCCGCCGTCACCTTCACTTCCCCGCCGTTCGGCATCGCTTCCACCGCATTTTTCAGCAGATTGAGAAAAACTTGCTTCAGCTGGTTTTCCTCGCAGACAATCGACGGCAGGTTTTCGGCGTAGCTTGTGATGATTTGGACATTGTGCATAATCGCATGTGTGTCCGCGATCATGACGATCTGCTCCAGAAGCGGGCGCATTTCCCGCTTGCGCTGGAGGATAACCTGCGGCTTGGCCAGCACGAGAAATTCGCTGATAATAAACTCGATCCGATCCAGTTCGGACAGCATGATGCCAAAATATTCGTCCTTGCCCTCCGGGTACGCTCGCAGCAGTTGGACAAACCCTTTCAAAGACGTCAGAGGATTGCGAATTTCGTGAGCAACGCCTGCCGCCATCTGGCCGATCACCGACAACAATTCCGATTTGCGCACAAGCTCCTCCGCTTGCTTGCGCTGGGTTATATCCTGCAAAATGCCGATGACCGCCGGTTTGCCTCTGTACATGCTCGTTTTTTGCAAAACTTCGACATCGATCCTGCTGCCGTTTTTACACAGCCCGCGAAACTGATAGTGGATATTGGAACGATCGCCGTTCAATCTTCGCTCCTGATGTCCGTGAATGATCCCGCGCTCTTCCTCGATGACCAGATCAGAGGCGGTCATTCTCACAAGCTCTTCCTGGCTGTATCCAAAAATGTCCCCCAACCGCGGATTGACGTAAACAAACCCTGGCTCCTCGACATATGCGATGTAAACGCCGATCAAAGTGTCCTCGACCAGACTGCGGTACAGCTCCTCTGCCTCTTGCATCTGCTGTTTCATCAGCTTGTATTCAGTAATATCCGTAGCTGAACCGATGATTTCCGTAACGACGCCGTCATGGCTGATCGGGGTTAATACCGAGGCAAAATACCGTTCGCCCAGAACGAGTTCATACTCTACAGTCTGCCCGACAACGGCTACCTGGTAGTAAGGCAGGATATACTCTACATCGGTTTTGCGAAAAATATCCTCCATGCGCATGCCTTTCAATGCATCCGTGTGAATCCCGTACTCATGCGCAAGCTTCCCTTCCGACAGCTCCAAGATAAACTCGTCCTGTTCATTCCGAATGAATTTGAAAATATGGTTATGTACGTTTTGGATAATATGGAGCCATTCATTTTTAGGTGAAGCAGCTCCAGCTTCGACGCCTTGTGCACGCAACGAGCATTCACCTCTTCGGTCGTAAGGATATGGACAAATTCACCACAGAAGTCGCATTTCCTCTTTTTTCCGTCTAACCATCCATAAGCATTCGCGTATACGCCATGAAGCACTGAGCACATCTGCCATTTCCATGCATGCGTCTTTTGACAAAAAAACAACCTACCGAAAAGGGCAGGTTGTCCGTTTTTACTCGCTATACTCTTGCAGCACGCCTTTTTCCAGCAGAAACGCTTCTTCTGCTTGCAAAATCGTGATGATCGCTTCCCGCTGCACGTACATGCCGGCAGATGCTAGACGACTTTCAATCGATCTGAGCATTTCTTCAAAATCGATGATTTGCACTTCTTCCTGTTTGCTCACAAAACATACCTCCTTTTCCAACACATCCATCTCATTTTACACGACCAGACGCTTTCTTCCAACTCCACCATCTGCGGCGGATCGGTTTCAGCAAATAAGCGCTCCAAACTACGAGGAGCAAGCCTAGCACCACATACGTGCAGGAGAAAAACAGCCACGGTGAAAACGCCAGCTGCTCGGAATGATCCAACGACTCTCCCAAAATGCCGAACAGGACAATCACCGGGTTCATCCCCGCCAGCACTTGCAGCTCGGGCAAATTCCAAACTCCTTGGTCCGGGTACATGTCCGGATAGCTTTGCTGTAGCCATTCCCCGATGAAAAAGAACAACAGCCCGGTTCCGACGACGAAAAAGAACGCGATTCCGTACGCTGTAATGGTGCTGATCGAGGTGCGCTTGATCCAGGTAGAGCAAAACAGTCCAAGCGAGCCCAAAAAGAAAATATTGACCGCCAAAAACAGGATCAGCTGGGCCAGTTGTTCCGGCGACACGCTGCCGTACAGCATGACGATACTGTATAGCGGCATCGACGCGACGATCAGCAGTGTCGAAAACGCAAGCGATGTGATCAGCTTGCTCCAGACGATCGTAGTCGGCGACAACTGTGTCGTCAGCAAAATGTGCAGCGTCTGCCGTTCACGCTCCCCGCTGATGGCGCCTGCGGTCAATGCCGGAGCCACAAAGCAGACCATCGCATAATGAATCGCTGCGGAAATAAGAAACAGATTGCGGTTCTCGCCCAACGCCTCGGCCTTCAGCGTATCCGTCAGCAAAAAACCGAGCGGAATGCCGCCCATGATCAGCAAATAAATGGCAAGGATGCACACCGTTTTGCGCGAGCGAAATCGCTCTCTCATCTCTTTGACGAGAATCGGATTGAAAAGGAAGCCGTTCATTCCATACCGACTCCTTCCGTAATCGCCAAGAAAACATCTTCCAAATTTTTCTTCGCGTCCCCATAGTAGACGACAGCCACTTGCTCATCCATCAGCTCTTGCAGCAACTCTGCTTTTTCTTGCTCGGTGCCTTGAAAATAAAAGCGGAAGCCGCCCATGTATTCCTCAAGATGGTTGACGAGCGGCGAGCTTTCGAGCAACAGCGCTGCCTTGTCCAGATTGCGCAGCGCCCGCAGCTGCATGACGCTGCCACCCGTCTCGCGATTGCTCACTTCGTGGACGGAGCCGCAGGCGATCAGCTTGCCGTGTTCGATCACTCCGATATCATCGCACAGCTCAGCCAGCTCCGGCAGGATGTGCGAGCTGATCAAAATCGTCTTGCCCATCTCCCGCAGCTGCTTGATGATTTCCCGCAGCTCGATGCGTGCGCGCGGGTCCAGACCGGAAGCAGGCTCATCCAGAATCAGGACAGCCGGATCGTGCACGAGACACCTCGCCAGACCGAGCCTTTGCTGCATTCCGCGCGACAAAGAATCGACAAAAGCATCCGCTTTCGGCGACAGGTTGACCAGCTCCAGCAAATCGGCGACCAGGGATCGCCTGTTTCGGGCAGGGATTTTAAAAGCGCCTGCGTAAAACTCCAAATACTCGACTGCCGTCAAATTGTCGTACACGCCAAAGAAATCGGGCATGTATCCTATCGACTGGCGGACGCTGGCCGGATCTTTGCGGACGTTGTAGCCGCACACATACGCCTCCCCTTCGCTCTGTTCAAGCAAAGTAGACAAAATCATCATCGTTGTCGATTTGCCCGCGCCATTCGGACCGATGAATCCGAATACTTTTCCCGGTTCGATGGCCAAATTCAAGTCTGACAAGGCTTGCAGGGTTCCGTAGCGCTTCCCAAGATGCACGGTTTCAATTACCATTTTCTCACCCCTTCAACCTGGAAGAATGGCACAGGCAGCGACAAGCGCGACGGTCCGTCATTGGAAAAGCGCAGCAGCAGCGTATGATTCACGGTCAACGCATCCTGAAGCTCCCGATCCAGCACGAGCTTTGTTCCCCGGTCAACCAGGCGCCATTTCCCGCTTTTCTGCTGGAAATACTCCACCCGGAACGGACGGTAGGAACTGTGATCAAGCGGAACAAGCAAACGCTTCAGGTCCAAATTCGTCATGTCGGTGCGCAGTTCAAAAGTGATGCTGCCTTTTCCAAGCTGCCACAAATAGCCATTGATTGAATCGTAGTCTCCCGTCGTTTCCAGCAGATCGACGTTCAAAAGCCCGTAAGGCATTACCACATTCCCGTTTTCTTGCGGCTTTAGCTGTACCGTCTGGTTGACGACATTCCAGTAGTACGACTGATGCGGCTCCTGCATTTTCATCAGCGGAATCGGGTCTGTCGTGATCCCGATCAAGCGAACCTGACCGCCCTGTCCATACCCGATGACGTTCTCTTGCATCTCTTTTCGTCTCTTTTCAGGCGAATCCGCTTCTTCTTGAAGTTGATCGCGCGGCATAAACAAGGCTTCCACCGCTCCGTCAATCTGTTTTTCTTCGCCTTTTTTCAATGCTCCGATCGGAATCCGCTGCAAGCCGACTTCGATGTACGCCTGCTCGTAGGAGTAAAGCGTATTGTTCTTCACTTGCCCGACAATCCGGTTCTCCTCCACATGCACGTTCACGTCAAAAGCTCCGATCTCTCGCAGCACCCCAAACCCGGTCGCCTGTTTAGGAGTCAGGTAAGGAAGGTTGCGGTAAGACAACAGGCGCGAGCCATCTGTCAGCCCTTCCGGCTCGTAATCCCTGCGGCCCTGAGTCAAAGGCACAGCCACGATGGAAGGCTCCACAATCACGTCGTAGCCATCCTTGTCGACGGACAAAAAGGTTGCGGCCGTTCGGGCCCTGGCCAAATGTTCGTCCAAAATGTTGATTTCCGAAACCGTATAGCTGGCATTCGTTTTCACCACCAACGGTTTTCCAAACGCGAAAATACCGATAGTCAACAAGACGGCAACCCCTGGGATGATTCCCCACGCCCACTCCCGTCTGCCGATTCTTTTCAGCACGATGTAAGCCAAGGGGGCAACCAGCAGCACGTATCCGCCCCACAGGACGACCATCCAAACAGGCGTCGGAGTCTGTACATCGGGGATTTTCTTGCTCAACTCCAAAAAAGGCCGCGACATTTGATCCAGGTAGCGCTTGTTTTCCAAAATGGTCGTCGCGCCCTGCTGCACCATAACATTTTGCCAGAGCGGCAAGTTGTGCTGCCAGGAAGCAAGCGGCTCCAAAGTCACATCGTAGTTGACGAACAACAGCAGTCCTTTTCCGCTGGGCTTGGCAACAAACAGCGGAAAATCTTTGTTGTAAACAGGGATATTCCCGGGTGGAGCAGGCTTGTCGTCCATGTATACCCGCAGCGCATCCGCAATGTTCACGCTTCCCTTGTTCCCCGGCGGGATTGGCAAAATGTCTGCGAACCTTTGCACCAGCCCATCCTGCTCGGGACCTGCGGACAAGATGACGACACCGCCGAGCTTGATCCATTCCTTGATCGCGTTCAACTGTGTATCGTTAATCGGCGTCTCCTGCTTCCCGCCGATCGCCAACACATCAAGGCTCTCCAACATCCACGACTGATCAGGCAGCATGTCGGGAGATACCGTTTGGACGGAGATCGACCGATTTTGCTTCGTCTGGGAAGCATTTACCGCCAGAAAATGAAACGCGTTGCCTCCCTCGTTCACGACGCCGATCGTCTGGCCGTCCTTTGGGTAGGGGAGGCGCAATTTCTCTGATTTGATCACCTGTCCATTTTGTGTCACCTGGATGTACCAGTCATCGAGCAACAGTTGCACAGGCAAATCAAAAAACAGAGTAGTGCTTTTGCCTTTTTCCAACTTCACAGGCTGGCGCAAGTTCGTTTGACGCTGATTTTTTGCCAAAGGGTTTCTCGACAGTTCCACGAAGCCCGCAACATCTTTTTCCTGACTGGAAATCGTCACGCCGACCCGCGCCCATGATTCATACTTGATCAAGCCGCTCATCGGCATGTTTATTTCTATATCCACGTTGTTCTCTGCCGACGCTGGCTGTCCCAAAAAACAGACCCATGCCACGACAAAGGCCAACATCCAGCTCCTTCTCATGCTTGTTCCTCCGCTCGTTATCGTGACGCTAGTGAGACAACCAGCTCTACAGGCTGACTTTCCCGCGAAATGAGCAAGAGTTGCTTGCCTTTCGCTGCCCAATTGCCGCGAACAAATTCAGCAGCAGACTGGTTGCGCAAATGCAGCTCTCTGTTCACGAAAGACTCGTCTCCCAGTTCGGCCTCCATCAACTGGCCATCCGCTTTGGTATAAGTAAGCTCGTGCTCTGAACGCCAGGAAGCCCACTGCCCCTGCCCCAGTATCGTGATCAGCCCCGTCCTCATTTCCATGACAGCGATCTCTCCATCTTTGTGCAGTGACAGGAAACGGCCATCAGGCGACCATTCCGGCTGAGAGCCTTCGGCGAGCTTCCATTCCTGAAACGAGATGGTGCTGCTGACCCAAATTTCATCCATGCCGTTTTTCGAGCGCGTATACGCAAGGGAGTCGTCGTGCTGCGACCAACTCGGAGAGCTGAAAGCTACCCCTTCCTCTTCCTTGAGCAGACGGCTACTGCCCACATTGTATGTCGTTGGCAAATCGACGAGCCAAATCCGGGACGTCTGCTCGACTTGCTCGACAACGGCGATCTGCTTGCCCAAATTGGACCACGCCACTGCCACATACTTGCCTTTCGTTGGCGGCAATTTGAAAGTGACAGGCTTAGTTTCGCTGTCAATAGGGATGGTCCGCAACTCGGACGACTGGACAATGTAAGCGATTTGCGTGGCAGATTTATCAATATCCACCTGCTCTACAGTCGCCTCGGCTGGAAGTGTGAGCACCTCTTGTTTGTTTATCGTCACCGAGCTGTCGCCCCACCATAACAAATAAGCGCCGATGAGCAATACGGCTGCCAGGACAGTACCACCGGACCAGACCCACTTTCGCTTCATCCACGGTCGCTCCGGTTGTGGCTGAACCTTTTTCGCTTCCAACTCTTTCATTCGTTCCAGCAACTGCTTTTTCAAATCAGCCTTCAACTGATAATTGACGGGAACAGAACGGCGCATGCGTTTTAAATGGGTCAGGAGTTGAGCTACAGTCTGATCATCGGTATGACCTTGGGGGTATTTCTCCTCTTCTCTCACTCGGAGTCCCCCCTTTCGTACATCTTCTGAAGTTTTTGCAAGCCCCGATAGGAGATCATTTTGATGCTTGATTCTGTCTTACCCAGCACCTCAGCAACCTGGCTGATTTTCAGATCGGCAAAATAACGCAGCATGAGAACGTCCTTCTGATCCTGCGACAACAAGTCGAGCCGGTCGCGAAGCAGGCGAATTTCCTCGTTGGTCAACGCCTGCCGCTCCGGCTGCCAGGTATCATCCGGCTCAGCTCCCAAAAAATCTTCCTGATCGACGGGAAGCTCTCTGTTTTTTCGCATGAAATCCACGTATGTATTGTGCGCAATGCGAAAAATCCAAGAGGCAAACGGACTTGTTCTGCTATATTGTTCAAATTTTTCCAGCGCTTTCAAAAAGACCACGGTGGTCAAATCGTCGGCATCCCACGTACTCTGGACACGGCATCGCAAATAACGATTCACGCGATCAAAATACTCGTCGTACAGTTCTGTAAATGGACGAGATTCGTAATAGTCTCCAGATGCTTGGTCCGATGATTGCGCGGGACGCTGTATCGCCATTCCCATTGCGGTTTTCCTCGGTTTCTCCCATTTTGTTGCATCGAGTCAAGATACATAAGCCTCGTTCATCCTGACTCCATCCTACCTAATTTATACGATCAGCCCGCCAAGAAGTTACAAGGTTCCCTGCTTTTTTCAATTAATTCCTTAAAGCACGGGAAAGCTCGCTGACAATGTCGTCGACCGCTTCGATCCCTACAGACATGCGCACCAGTCCCATCGTAATTCCGGTCGCCAATCTCTGCTCCTCGGTGAATGCCCGATGCGAAGTCGTAACCGGATGGGACACGCTCGTCTCTACCCCAGCCAGAGATGGCGCGAATTGAATCCAGTCCAGTGCGCAGTAAAAGTCGTAAATCTTGCTCTCTTCCTTGAGCGTGAAGGAGACCATCGCCCCTTGCTTTTGCCTTGTGAAAAAGGAAGTCGCTTCGTCGCTCGGATAGTAGACGCGGCTAACAGCAGGATGGCTTTGCAAGAAACGGGCCACTTCCTTTGCATTATCGCACTGCCGTTCCATTCGCACTGCCAATGTTTTCAGACCGCGCGCCGTCAACCAAGCTTCGAACGGACTGAGGGACGCACCGTAATTGACGACGATTTCGGCTGCGCGTTTCACCAGGGCACGGTTCCCGACCAGAACACCGCACGTAACGTCACTGTGTCCACCGATGTACTTGGTTCCGCTGTGAACAACGAGATCGGCGCCAAACGCGATTGGCTGCACCAAATAAGGCGTGGCAAACGTATTGTCGACCATGACAGTCAAGCCGAGTTCTTTCGCCTGACGAATCCACTGCGGCAAGTCGACAACCGTGAGCAACGGATTCGTAATCGTCTCCAGGAAAAACAGCTTCGTCGCCGGGCGGACATGATCGCTCAGCCTGGTGCCCTGATCCAGCACAACGCACTCCAGCTCGATGCCGAACCGCGACAATTCCTTATGCAAAAGAGCGTAAGTGCCCCCGTATATTTCATGCGATGCGAGTACGTGATCGCCAGGGGAAAGAATCGAAAGCAGGCCAGCCATGATCGCTCCCATGCCGGAAGCCGCACTGACTCCGGCCTCTGCCTGTTCGAGCCGGGCGATGGCATCAGCCAGTTCTACCTGATTGGGATTGCCGTTGCGCGTATACAAATATTCGCCTTCACCAGCGTAATATTTTTCTACTTCCTCCAAGCCGTCGAAGGCAAAAACAGATGTCTGATAGATCGGCGTAGACTTGCTTGTTACCTGTTTCAAAGGTGAATGCCCAATATGTACCGTAGCTGTTTCGAACCGTTCTCCCACATCAATCACCCTTTTCCTCCCATCATACCACGCCACAAGCGGGACAGACTACCCGATTGGCATTTGCCTGTCCATTTATGCTATAATTCGAAACCGAACCACCCTAATGGCAAGAAACAAAGGAAGGTGCACAAGATGAAAAAGTTTTTCATGACCCTGTTCACATGTCTGATGGCAATCGCCTTGGTCGCGGGTTGTTCCAGTGCCAAAAACGAAACCGCTCCGACACAACCGACTGCGCCAACTGAAAAACCTGGCTCCAATGAGCCTTCCCAACCTGCTGGCCCTACCGGGGAAAAGAAGTACGAGAAAGCCCCTGACATGCAGATCGACAAAAACAAGTCCTACCAAGCGAAAATCTCTACAACGATGGGCGACATCACGATTGATTTGTTCGCCAAAGACGCGCCTGTCACTGTCAACAATTTCGTCTTTTTGGCTAAGGACAAGTTTTATGACGGCGTTATTTTCCACCGCGTCATCCAAAATTTCATGATTCAGACCGGCGATCCGCTGGGCAATGGAACAGGCGGCCCAGGCTACACGTTCCAGGATGAGTTGAAAAACGGCCACAAGTACGAGCCTGGCGTTGTTGCGATGGCAAACGCTGGACCAAACACAAACGGCAGCCAATTTTTCATCGGGTCGGGAAAAGATGTAGAAGGTTTGGAAAATGCGCCAAATTACACGATTTTCGGAAAAGTCGTGGGCGGCATGGACGTCGTGCAAAAAATCGCAGCCACAAAAGTGAAACCGAACCCGCAAACAAATGAACCCAGCTCTCCAGAGCAAACGATCAAAATCAATACAATTACGATTACAGAAAAATAAGTCTTTGTGACTAACTCACACCAAACACCACTGTCTATGCGCAGTGGTGTTTTTCCTTGCAAAAACAAGATTTTTTCCGCTCCCCTCGTCTTCCTCTCCCCTGTATTCATCCATCTCTTCCAGACAGTAAATAGTCCTATGGAACCAATTTCCTCTTGCACTTCGCATACATTGTCGCTAGACTTGCAAAAGACCCGATTCGCTTCCGCACACAAAAGCAAAAAGCGAAAAGGAGTGGTTCTTACCATGAAGACACGAGAAGCGCGAACGCGCTTTTTCTTCTTTCTCAACAGTTTTGCCTTGCTTCTTCTCTGCTTGTTCGTCACGCCGACGAGCGCAATGGCACCTCATTCAAAGGGAACGCCGTCCGCGTCCGCTCCGGCAGCTGTAGCCAAAACAGCAACAGCACCTGTGCCGACAGCCAAGAAGCAAACAAAAATGTCTATCCCTCAAACGCAAGCAAAACGCGATCATATCCAAGTCAGTCGAGATGATCGCCGCAAAGTGATTCGCCATGGAAACGTAAAAATTTCAGATAGGGATATGGAACTGCTTGCCCGGTTGGTATATGCGGAAGGCCGGGGTGAACCGTATGAAGGACAAGTAGCGATTGCTGCTGTCGTATTGAATCGGGTAGCTTCATCACAATTTCCAAATACGGTGCGGGAGGTTATTTTTGCTCCCAACGCATTCTCGCCTGTCCAAAACGGCAGACTCTCGTCGAGAACGAACGAGAGCGTCAGAAAGGCTGTCGCGGATGCAGTGAATGGAAAGGATCCGACAAACGGTTCCCTTTATTTTTTCAATCCTGATACCGCAACATCCAAATGGATTTGGTCCAGGCCCCAAACGGTCGTGATCGGAAATCACCGCTTCGCCCGATAACGCCGAAAAATTTAATAATGATTTATTTTTATTTTATTGCGACTTTACTTTTGTCTGTTATCTTTTCATTGTAAGCACTTTTTCAACGCATTGAGAAAAAGTTCGATGTTCTTCCTAGAATGACTTCTTTAACGTAAGCATGGGTAGATCGATTTTTCCATCTAAATATGCCTACGCTAACAGTAGCTGGCTATTGACTGTGTTGGGTGAGAGCAATCCGGTCATGTGCGCCAATCGTTCATTTTCTCAATCGCCCCCAATAATTAGGCATTCCCACGCCGGGAATGCCCCTTTTTTTGCTATTTGCCTTATTCATGCTGGTTCTCTCCTTTTCGCGCTAGAAGCCGTAGACCGACATTCCGCCATCGACCGCAATCGTTTGCCCCGATATGTAACTGGCCGCATCCGAAGCGAGAAAAATCGCAGGACCAACCAAATCTTCGACATCGCCAATTCTTCCGCTCGGCGTCCGCTGCAGCACTTCTTGCAAAAAAGCTTCATCGTCGAGCAACGCTTCCGTCAGCGGCGTGCGGAAATACCAAGGTGCGATCGCGTTGACATTCACGCCGAATTTGCTCCATTCCAGCGCAAGCACTCTCGTCATCTGGATGACACCCGCTTTGCTCGCCCCATAAGCGACTCCCGTGCGCAGCGCAACAAGTCCAGCCACGGATGCGATATTCACAATCCGCCCGTAGCGCTGTTCACACATGACTTTTCCCGCCGCCTGACTGAGAAAAAACGCTCCCTTCAAATTCAGATCGACAACCCGATCCCATTCTTCCTCGTTGACTTCATGCGCTTTTTTGCGAATGTTCATCCCGGCGTTATTGACCAAAATATGCAGGCCGCCCAGTGTCTCCAGCGTCTCGGCCACTACTTTTTCTGCTGCACCTGCCTCGGTCAAATCGGCTGTAATCGGCGTAGCCGCTCCCCCGCTTGCCTGAATCTCCTGGACCACTTCCTGCAAGTCCGCTTCTGTGCGCGCGACAACGGCAACCTCTGCCCCCGCCTCGGCCAAGCCGATCGCCAATGCTTTTCCGATGCCTCGTCCAGCGCCTGTTACGATCGCTTTTTTGCCTGTCAAATCAAATCTCGTCATGATGTTCCCTCCATTCGTTCTCTCGTACTTCTCCATCCATCGCCTTTTCCCCTGTCTTTTGTTACAATATACCTGTAGGGAAAGGAGGCAGTCCGTTGCGCTTGTACAGTCAAATGACACTCGCTGAGCTGCAGGAAGAGATGGAACGCCTGCACGTGGAAGCCAAGGAGAAAAAGAAACTGGGTGACGAGTCCCAGCTTGCCATCATTACGCAAAAGTATTTCATGGCCAAGTCGTATTATTTGGGGACGAAAGAATTTCGCATTGGCGGAAAATACAGCGTTGCCGAATACGACCAGCCATTTACGATTGATTATTTCAACGGTGTATTCGCCTGGGGACGCTTCCCTGATTCGGATGAGCAGACAGGCTTTCCGGTAGGGATGCTGGAACTTTGGTTCGACTAAGCAAAAAGAGATCCGTGCATGCTGCTGCCATGCCTGATCTCTTTTTTCGTATGCGGCAACACAAGCCGTGCCCCATCTGGATATACTACTGGCAAAAACGAAAGCGGGCACAACCAGCATGGATGTCATTAACCTCACTCTGCTCCTCTTGCTTGCGCTCGGCATCGTCGGCAACAACGCGACCGTCTCGATCGCCGTAGCCATCCTGCTTTTGATGCGGCTGTTTTCGCTCGAACGCTATTTCCCGCTGCTTGAGCAGCATGGCTTGCAAGTAGGCATTATCATCTTGACCATCGGCATTCTCGCGCCGCTCGCAAGCGGAAAAGTCAATCCGGCTTCCGTGCTTGCCCTGTTCACCCATTGGCATACGATTCTGGCGATCATCATGGGGGTGTTTGTCGCCTACCTGGCGGGAAAAGGAACCGATCTGATGTCCGGCAATCCGCTCATTGTCACGGGCTTGTTGCTGGGAACGATCATCGGCGTCACCTTTTTCCGCGGAGTCGCCGTCGGCCCGCTGATCGCCGCCGGAATGCTCGCTTTTCTCCTGCAATTTTTGCCCAAGTAAAACGGAAAGCGAACGGGTCAACCCCAGCGCTCTTTCAACGTAAGGCCGTACGCCAAAATTTGCTGCGGGGTCACGAGCCGAAACCCTTGCTGTGCCCGATAATCGATCGTCAAGGAATCCGAGTCGATGTAGCCGATCGTCTCCGCATCAATCAGCAAAGTCATCGCTTCGACCTGCATCACCTGGTCATTTGGAGTTGCTTCATCCAGCCAAAGCGAATATTCCACGGTCATTCCGCAGCCGCCTACCAGTTCACCGCTAATGCGAACAGGCCGCGTCGCTTTTTGCAATTGGTCTACCGCTTCTTTCGTCAGCTTGATTCTCACCGTGTTCACGCTCCTGCATTGTTTTTCCAGCACTTTTGTATGCATCAACTCTCTCATGATAGCATACAATGCTTGAAAGGCAGCGGAAAGGACGATCTTCTATGAACATTTACGAACAGGACGGCATGTTTGTCGCGGAAGCCCAGTTCCAGTCGGAGCATGTAGTCATCTTCGCCAAGTCGTGGGAAGAAGCCAAGGAAAAACTGATGGTGCGGCTTCTTGTTCTCGAAATGATTGGCTGAACCAAAAGCGGGTCGTTTTTTGATGACCTGCTTTTTTTAACCGCAGAGAGGCCCCCTCCCCCTGTATTCGGACAAACGGCAAGGAGCTATCCCATTCATGACGACTACCACGATTTCTTCCTTGGACAAACAAGAACTGGTCGCGCAAATCAGATGGCAAACAGCGAGAGCCAATCGCAACAATGTCACGCGGACACAAGCGTACCTTGATTTTTACCGCGAGCATCCCGAGATTCACTGGGCCTTGCTTGCCCACCTCGTCTCGCGAAATGGCGGTTGGAATATGACGGATCTAAAAGGCGAATGGCTTCCTGCGATCATGGATGCGCAAGAAATCAAGCCTTTTTTCTGGTTGTTGGAGAGAAGCAACTGGCTCATTTTTCACGATGCTTACCCGCAACTCCTCTTGTATGCCCAGATGAAACAGCGGCAGGAAGACTTGAGCGCCCTGTTGAAACCTCTTGGCGTATCTGTGTTCATGCATTCGTATTGGCAAGAGTTTCTCGCTTCACGGGAAAGCTCGCGTCTCACTCGCGCATTGATCGTCAACGAGCAGCAATATATCGAACAGCGCGTCGTACATAAGCCGCTTGCGACGAACCGCGTTTTTTCGACGTATGTATTTTTCACGCAATCGCTGTTTTCGCTCAATCAAATTCTCTTTCCTTACAAAGCACATCCGACCGACAAAAGGTTGAACATCGTCGGCCTGAACGTGCAGCATTTTTCCGAACTCACCCAGCGGATCGCGATTGGAAAAACGCTCTACCGCCTCTTGTTCGACGATCCGTACCGGCTGGACAAGATTGTGACGTTTTGCACACGCATTCCCCATACGGGATCGCGCGCGGACTACTGGCCACACCTGTTTACCCCGCGTCAACTGCCGCAAGCAAAGGCAAAAACCGGATATGAGCTGCGGCTGGAAGGCGACAACCTGATTTCTGGCAAACCGAAGCTGTACAGCCCTGCGCTGCAAACCGCCTGGGCAGATGTCGAGCACGCTCCTGCCGATGGCGTCGACTGGTTTCGCGATGAGAAATGGCGATTGGAAGTGGAAAAGCAAGCCGAACTGCCTCTGATCGACACGGACGCGTACATACGGGCTTTGCACTGGACCGAATACGGCGTAAAATTGGTGACAGCAATCACGTAGAAAAGGGAGGGCATGCCGCCATGCTCGATGAGCCCCGCAGCGCTCTGCTTGCCCACCAGCGAGATTACCTCCTGTCCTGCCAGCTTCCGAGCGGAGCTTTTCGCCTTGGTCCTGACCGGGATCAGATCAATCCGTATTTTACCAACCTCGCCCTTATTTCGCTGGTCCGGCTACAGGAGCGGGAAGCGGTGCGCCGCTATTTGGACTGGTATTTGCAGCATCTGAGCCAAAATGGCTACATCAACGACTTTCGTCTCGATTCCGGGCAAGAGATCGACACGGGAGCCGCCGACAGTGAAGACAGCTACCATGCGACTTACTTCAGTCTCGTCAGCGAATGGGTGGAAAGCTGTGGCGACACTTCCTGGCTGTACGCCAATCAGGAGCAGCTTGCTTACTTGTTCCGGGGCATCGCCCGGTTGCAGCAAAAGGATGGGCTGACCTGGGCCAAACATTCTTTTCGCGTCAAATATTTGATGGACAACTGCGAGGTTGCCAAAGGGCTGGATGACGCCAGCTATTTGTTTGCGTTGCTCGGCAAGGAAGCACTCGCCCGGGAAGCGTCTGTGCGCGCCGTTGCCTGCAAGACGGGAATTGCCAACATGTACAGCCGTCTTCGCCGCTCGTTCGCCATGTACGACCGTTCGCATCCCGGCTGGAGAAAATGGTACCCGGACGTGACCTCGCAGGCGTTTCCCATCGTGTACGGCTTATGTGAGCCGGACATCGGCGCCATGCTCTATCAACGGATGACGAAAGCGTTCCCCCGCTTCGACACGTTTGACACTGGCGATATGTACCCGTGGATGGTCATGGGCGTTTGCGCCCGCATGATTGGCGATGAGCAGCGCGTCCGCACGATGCTCGATGCCGCAACAAACCTGTACATACACGGTCCACGTTTGCCGTATTGGCTGATTCACGAAGCAGGAAGGTTCATCGAGTTGCTGCTGGACGTTCAGGAGCCGGGCAGCAGTTGATTCACCCACGCGTAGCAGATGTTCAACTGCTCGTCGTCAATCAAGTCTGAGCGGTGTTCAAACATGATTTTGACATCCGGATTTTCGTCGCGGACGATGCGCAAATAGTCTGCGATCGGCGCCCAGCCCTGCTCGGCTGTGCACTCCGGCAAGACAGGAAAATGGTTGTAGGCAAAAGTATCCGTCGCTTTCATCGTCCACAGATGCAGACTCCAGGCATATTTCGCATAGCTCTGAATGACCCGCTTCGCGTCGAAGTACGGGTCGATTTTTTGTTGGACGAACAATCGGCCCGTATCGAGGCATAGCTTGATTTTCGGGTACTTGTTCAGCAAAACTTCCAACACATCGGTTTCGTATACGTAACGATTGAGCGCGTCAAACTCCAGCACAGGCACAAACGCATATTTCTCGCCCATTTCCGTAAGCCAGGCAAACAATTGCTCGCTTCTTTCCAAAAACGCGGCGAGCGGATACTGTGATTCGAAAACATAGTCGCTCGGATCGGCGAACCGCCAATTTTGCCAGTCCACACGGTCGTCCAAAATGACAGGCTTCGGGTAGTGGAACAGGACGTAGGCGGGCTTGATTTCGCGCATGTAGTCCAGCTCGTCGACAATCCGGGCAAATGCTTCTGCGCGAACCTTTTCGTCTGGGTGCATAAACAGCGCGTCCCTCAGCTTCGCTTGACCAGCCCGCAACGGAAAATGAACGCCAATCTGAAAACCGTTGGCCACTGCTTCGCGCTGCAAGCAGCGAAGATCTTCTTCCGCAGGCAGCAGGCATGCTTCGATTCCATAAAATCCTTTGCGGAAGTCTCGCTCGTACTTTTTCCGATCGAAATGCCCGTATTGCCCGATCATGAAGTTTTTCATGGATACGCTCCTTTCCCTGATTGTTCCAACAAAATCGCTCGTTTTATGAAGCGTTGTTTACGAAAAGCGCAACGAGTGAAGAGGCGTACCACGAAATATTCCGTAGCTTCGAGGTATGGTGGACCAGTCTCATTGGCGGTTTTTCCCTAGAGCGCTCGATTTCATCCTTTGGCAGAGAGCTTTACGATCATGTAGTCGACTACGTTACACAAAACGCCATCGTGCCAACAAAGATGGACGTACCCTTCCCGAAATAGCAAAAGAGAGTTGCACCACACCAGGGTCAACTCTCTCTTGTTGCGTTTCTATCCTATGTGGTTCCCTTCGTATCCGCATCATGCGACACGACCAAAAACGGTGTCAGCTCGCCGTTCTCCCAGAAAAACGGCAGTACGGCGATCGGCACTTGCCCTTTTGAGGCAAAGTCGTACGTGAGACGGGCCAGCAAGTTCGCCCCGACCTCGCCATTCATGTCCGCGATAATGAGTACATCCTGATGCGGGATGGCAACGCCAAGCGAATCTCCTTGCTTCTCTTGATCAAACTGGCGGAGCAACGGTTCGAGCAACACCCTGCTCGCCGCGTAGCCGTCTTGCGGACTGATAAAATGAATCCGGTTGCCCGCTACCTCCTGTGTTTTCACGGTATACGGCAGCTGTTGCAAGTTGTCCATCGCGTACGCATGAAGCTGTTCAGCCGTCCATTCTGCCGCAACCAGCATGTCAGGCGTAATCAAGCCGTAGCCCTCTCCCTGATCGAGCGCATACAGCACGCGTGTATCTGCCGTGTGCTCTTTGACTACCCAGCGGTCCGGGTATTTTTTGACCATGGAAGCATGGCGCAAGACAGGGTATACGTTTTGCTCCTGCCCTTTTAAAGTGAGTTTTTTGTCCGTCATGCTCGCTCCTCCTATTCCCAAGGCGGCGTATCGTCCGGCTCCCCTGGCATTGCTGCCATTGGCGGAGAATAGCTGCTGCGCGATTCGATTTCTTGAACGATCTCCGCAAGTGATTTCGGTTTGGCAAATTCAACAGGAGACACCCCACGCTCAAACTGAAGCTGCTCCCCTTCCAAAATGACGACATAACGACCGTTGACTTTGGCAATATGCAAAGTAGAGCCGTAATCCGCGAGCAAGGTGCGAATTTGCATGTGATCGAGCTTGAACTTCAGTTCGACCTCCGGCTGGCGGTCGGTGATGATCTGCATCGCTTCCATCACCGTCTCGTGCTCCCACTTCTCGGACAGCTCCCGCTTGGGGCTGGCGGCAATCAGCTCAATTGCCTCTACTTCGCGCACGCGCTCCTCGGATTCCTCCGGATAGGTGTACTCGATATGCTGGCGGGCGAGAGAAATGACCTCATCGGAGACGATTTGCGTCACCGTTTGCGGATATTCAATAAAGCGCAAAAATTCCTCGAAGTAACGCGCATGGGAAAACTGATGAATCTTGACGTGGTACGGATCATTCATCCCGGATTCGATCATGTACGGATACATCAGCGACTTCATGTTTTTCGCATTGATCGCCATCCGCACGTTGGAAATCAGGCTCTTTTCATCCGTAATGACGGCTGTTTTTTGTTCAAAATCGCATTTCAAAATAAAGACGTAGCGCTCATCGAGCAGCTCCAGACGCGTGCGCACCACAATCAGCACGCCGCCCCTTACTTGCGACGTCCGCAAATAAGACTGGATCAGCTCCTGGCAAGGCTCTCTGCTTTCGCTTGGCGTCTCGGCTGCAAGCAAACGGTTGAGCAAGGCATAGTTCGGATTGGAATCGAGCGGATGCCCCGGCTCCAGGACAAATTGTCCGAGCTTCGTCGGCGTCCCGTCCGTCTTCGGATTCATTTCCACCTTGCGTTTGGCGATACGTGCGAACTCGCCATCCAAAAAGTCGCGCAACTCGCTGCGCTGATATTCATCATGCCCCAAATAGCGGGTCATGCGCACCTGCTTGATGCCGTCTTCTTCCTCAGGTTGTTCAATCAAATAAAAGGATAACCAGTCAATGATAAAATTCATACCCGTCGCTCCTGTCTACATGTAACGAACTGATTATAGCAAACCTGCATGAAAAAAGGTCAGGCTTTTTCCATTCATGGTAAGATGGCTACAGGAGGGAACGGTTATGTGGACGGAAGTAAAAGAATGGTGGACGAACAATGTCCGGGACAAGCCCTATCGCGCAGGAACGGCGGCAGGCGCCTATCAGATCAAGCAAGTGCTCGGGATGGGCAGCTACGGCATCGCCTACCTGGCTATCCATCGCGCAACAGGTGAGAAAGTCGTGCTCAAGCAGGTCAAACCAAGCTTGCGTCATACGCCAAAAGGCGAAGCCATGCAGGAGTACGAGCGCAAAGTGCTGTCCTCGCTGTCGCACCCGCAATTTCCGCGGTGTCTGGACGCTTTTCGGTTTCGCAACGATTCCTTTCTCGTCATGACGTATTTGACGGGGCCTACGCTTGAAGAGATGCTGTTCGAACGCGGCATTGTCGTGACGGAGCGGCAATGCGCCCTCTATATGAAGCAAATTGGCGAGCTTGTCGCTTACTTGCACGACCGCGGACTGATCCATCGCGATGTCCGCATCCCAAACGTCATCTGGCAGGAAGGAAATCCGTACTTGATTGACTTTGGGCTGGCGCGGTTCGTCGGTGACAAGCCGACTTACACGGAAGAGACACTCAGCGCCTATCCGTCTGAAAAGCAGCTCAAGCGGGAAGTAGCGCCTTCGAGCGACCTGTATGCGCTCGGGCACTTTTTTCTGTTTCTGCTCTATTCCGGCTACTCTGCGGATGAGAATGCGCCGGAACGAAGCTGGGAGGAAGAGCTTTCCTTATCGCCAGAGATTCGTCTGATGATCCGAAAGCTGTTCCAGTTGGACACGCCCTACTCTACCGTCCGCGAGTGGCTCGCAGATCTGGATGCGTACTTGCAAGCCAGCGAGTGCCCTGCCAGCGAATACGAACAGGCATAAGCCATACACAAAGCAGGGCGCCGGGAAACAAACGGCTGCCCTGCTTTTTTCCGAGAAAGAGACGGATAATTCCCCGCGAACAAAAAGGGAATATTTGTACATGTTGGATAAAAATCGGTTTCGTTTTTATGACACCCGGTCGAATAGATTATCTGTCCCAAATCAACTATCATATTTGTAACCTGAATATTAGGAATTTTCATTCGCAGTAAAAAAAGGGGGCATCAAGTTTGAATCATACTCCACTACCCACTAGAGAAAACAAACAGACGGGAAAAGAGCAGTATGAGTTGAAAAGAGGTTTGCGCGCAAGGCACATGTCGATGATTGCCATCGGCGGATCGATCGGGACAGGCTTGTTTCTGGCGAGCGGCTCGACCATTCAATCCGCAGGGCCAGGGGGCGCGCTTGCCGCTTACGGTTTGATCTGTATCATGATTTACTTTTTGATGACGAGTTTGGGCGAGATGGCTACCTTCCTCCCCGTATCAGGCTCGTTCAGCTCGTACGCTTCCCGCTTTGTCGACCCGGCACTTGGCTTCGCCCTGGGCTGGAACTACTGGTACAACTGGGCCGTGACGATTGCGGTGGAGATTTCGGCTGCCGCCTTGATCATGAAGTTCTGGCTGCCGGAAAGCTCATCGCTGTTATGGAGCGGTCTGTTTCTCGCCTTGTTGTTCGTGTTGAATTTTCTCTCCGTCAAAGCATTCGGTGAAGGTGAATATTGGTTTGCACTCATCAAAGTCATTGCTATCATCTGTTTCATCGCGATCGGACTGATGATGATCGTCGGGATTATGGGCGGCGAAGCAGTCGGATTTAAAAACTTCACTGTCGGCGACGCTCCGTTCCACGGCGGGTTCATGGCGATGATCGGCGTGTTCATGGTGGCCGGATTTTCCTTTCAAGGTACGGAACTGGTCGGCGTAGCAGCAGGCGAGAGCGAAAATCCGCGAGTCAATGTGCCGCGGGCCATCAAGCAAGTTTTCTGGCGCATCCTTCTGTTCTACATTTTGTCCATCGCCGTCATTGGCCTTTTGATTCCGTATACAGATCCCAACCTGATGAGCGGTGATGTGGACAACATTTCTGTAAGCCCTTTCACTTTAGTTTACGAAAGAGCAGGACTGGCGTTTGCGGCATCGGTTATGAATGCAGTCATTCTCTCATCCGTTTTGTCTTGCGGAAACTCGGGCATGTACGCCTCCGCCCGCATGCTGTGGATTTTGGCAATGGAAGGCAAGGCACCGAAGTTTTTGAAAAAGATCAACTCGCGCGGCATTCCGACACGCGCTCTGTACGCGACGACAGCGGTAGGCATGCTCGCTTTTCTCGCTTCTTTGTTTGGCGACGGCGTCGTGTACATGTGGCTGCTTAATGCGAGCGGCATGTCCGGCTTTATTGCCTGGGTCGGCATCGCCATCTGTCATTACCGCTTCCGCAAAGCATACCTTGCCCAAGGACGCAGCCTCAGCGATTTAACTTACCGGGCCAAATGGTATCCGTTCGGACCTGTGTTCGCCTTCGTTCTTTGCTCCTTCATTATTATCGGGCAAAACTACAGCGCATTCACTGGCGACACCATCGACTGGAACGGCATTCTCGTCTCCTACATCGGCTTGCCCATGTTCATCCTGTTGTGGCTTGGCTACAAGTTCGTGAAAAAGACCAAAGTCATTCCGCTGCAACAATGTCAGCTTACAAAAGACGAGTAATCGATCAAAATAAGCAGGGCGCCGCATTGGTCGGCAGCCCTGCTCTTTTTTACTGTTACAGTGGGGTTACTCAGAAATTGGCTCCTGTTTGGCCGCTTCCATCTTTTCTTTCAGTTCGCCCGCTTCGCGGCGAAGCGTTTGCCGCTCTTGCTTGCCTAACACTTCTCCCCCAACCGCGCCATTCACCAGCAAGTCCTCTTCATACAAACGATCTTTGCGCATGGAACCCTCCTTAGAACAAGACGTGTGCTTCTTGTCCTACTTTGTTCCAAAGCCGCCCTTCTTATGTACGCGCTTTGCCGATGAAGACTCTTTGCCTGCATTCACTGGTGGTTTGCCGCCACCAGCTTTGCGGTCTTGCGGTTTTCCTTTTCCGGCTGGCTTGGCTGTTGGTTTGGCCGCTGGCTTTCGCTCCGGTCTTGGATCTTCCAAAGCGCCGTACGCCATCGTTTTTTCGGCAATCGCCAGTTCCGTCTGCTTGGCGAACTTTTGGATAATAAACCGCTCCTGCGGACTGAGAATCGAGAACACAAGTCCGGCACGGCCCATCCGTCCCGTCCGTCCGCTGCGGTGAATGTACGTATCCGCATCTGGGGCCGGATCGTAATGAACGATACACTCGACTTCCGGGATATCGATTCCGCGGGCCGAGACATCCGTCGTAATCAATACCGGGAACGCGCCGTCGCGGAATTTTTGCAGCGTACGCGCCCGCTCTTCCTTGGATGCATCGCGATGCAACAGGCGGCATTCCAAATGATGGTAGTTCAGTTTGGATACGATCTCATCCACTTTTTCGATCTGATTGACAAAAACGATCGAGGAGCGAACATTGACGAGCCGAAGCAACCGTCTGAGCGTGTCCACTTTTTTTCGCGGATCAGAGACGAGATACAGATGCGCGACTCCTGCTGCGCCTTCTGGTGCTTGCGCCCGGACAAGCGCAGCCTCTTTTGTGAACGCTTTGGCTGCCGCGACGATCTGGTCTGAAATCGTTGCGGAAAACAGCAGGCGCTGGGTGTCCCGCAATGTTTTTTTCATGACCTCCTGGACCGGCTTGCCAAAGCCTGCATCGAGCATTCTGTCGGCTTCATCGACGACGACAGTCTTTACTTCGTGCACCTTCAGTTTTCTTTGATCGATCAGCTCCAGCAGACGACCAGGCGTAGCGACGACGAGCACTGGCTTCTTCTTCAAGCGCTCCACCTGGCGCTTGACGTCCACTCCACCGATGATCGGCAAAACCGCATGATCGGCTCCTGGCAAAAGCTTTTCGGCTTCTTTGGCGATCTGCACGACCAGTTCGTGCGTCGGTGCCAGCACAAGAACCTGCACATCTTTTTTATCCATATCGATTTTCGTTAGCAGCGGCAGTAAGTAGGCAAACGTTTTGCCTGTTCCCGTAGGCGATTCGATCAAGGCGTCCCGTCCGGCTAATATCAATGGGATCGCTTCCACCTGCACGGGTGTCGGCGTCTCCATTTTTTGGTCGCGCAAAATCGCTACAAGCGGCGCGTTAATTTGTAAATCTGCAAACGTGGTGCTCACAAGAACCCTCCTGGCGTAAAAAAGTACATTGGGTAAGCTTACCACACTTTGCCCATGTATAACAGAGGGCCTGCGCTTGAATCGTTCCAGCGAAAGCCCGATTGCCCAGAGCGGAAAAAGGGCGAAATCCAAAGTGGACTCCGCCCGCCAGCCATTTTACCCGTTATTCGAATCGATTCGGGTCTCCTGCTTCTCGCCCTGGTCTTGGCGATCCCGACTGGTCGTCTGGTTTCGCGTCCCTTTCGGACTGTCCTGGTACTCCTCTACTTCCTTTTGAAATGCTTCATCATAGCCGCGCACGGCCCTCACCTCCTGTCCCTATTTTTCCCCTGGTGATCGTTTATTATTTTCCTGAAACTTTTTACCCATTTATCCGTCCTTACCATATAGCAACAGTCAATTTTAACACCAGATGGATGTGGAGAAATCATGCAAACTTTATCACGTGCCCGCACACGCAAACGCGCAACTCGCAAAAGACCTTGGCGCTGGGTCAAGCGCCTGATGCTCGTGTCAGCTTTGACTTGCACGACGCTCGCTTTGTTAAGTATCATCTTTTTGTTTGGGACGAAAAACGGAGAAGAGCTGCGCGAGTGGGCGGCAGGCACCTTGCTGACCACGCAGCACGACTACTGGGCGCCGTATACATTTTTGCCGGAAGAAAAATTGAATGCATTAAAGCAGCAAATTCGCAATCCGGAAGTGATCAATTCAGAGCCTGACGGCACGACCAAGCCGGAAGAAACGCCTACCACAGAACAGCCTGTAACCGTCACGCTGCCGGAAAAGCCGAAAGAGTTGGTCGAAATCGAAGACATCGACGTGACCAAAGAGACGTACTATTTCAAAGGAAAAATCATGTACATCCACGACCCGAAACGGGTACAGCTCGTCGTAACAAACCGCAAAGACCGCGGCGATCTGCTCGATGAATTTGTCAAAAAAACCAATGCAATCGGCATCGTCAACGCAAGCGGCTTCTCCGATCCTGACGGCTACGGAAAAGGAGCCAAGGCGTACGGCGTGGTCATCCACGACGGAAAAATTTTGCAAGGCTATAATCCCAAAAGCGGCGAGACAGCCTTGGGCATCACTTACGAAGGCAAGCTGATTACAGGCAACTACACGGCCGAACAATTGGTCAACATGGGCGTTCGCGATGCGATGAGCTTCCGTCCGCAACTGATTGTAAACGGGAAAAACATGTTCAAAGACAAGCCGGCCAAAAGCTGGGGCATCCAGCCACGGACCGCGATCGGGCAAAAAGCGGACGGCACGATTGTATTCGTCGTCATCGACGGCCGTCAGCCTGGGCATTCCATCGGGGCGAGCATGAATGACCTGGCGGAACTGCTGGAAGAGCATGGGGTTGTAACTGCCATGGCGATGGACGGCGGCTCCAGCTCGATGATGCTCCATAACGGCGAAGCGATTACGAAAACATCGTGTCCATACTACCGGGGCCGATACCTTCCAAATGCCTGGGCAGTCATTTAGGTTGTCTTTCCTCCATTTTGCCTACGGAAAGGAATTTGCTTACATGCATACGGTGTTTCATTACAGTGAAGACTCTGCCATTGCCGATTTTCAGCCGCGGCTGCATCCCAGCCACCCAAGCCTGCCTCCCCTCGTCTGGGCGATTGACGCGGCTCGTGCACCGATGTATTACTTCCCGCGCGACTGTCCGCGCATTGCTTTTTATGCGAAGCCAGATTCGTCTGCGGCAGACAAGGAACGTTTTCTCGGGCTGACTAGCGCCAAAATGGTCATTGCGATCGAAAGCCGCTGGTATCCGATCCTTGCGCAGACGACGCTTTACCAGTACACGTTTGCGGCCGACTCCTTTTCGTGCCTCGACGAAGGGGCGGGCTACTTCGTCTCCAAAGATCCTGTCCAACCGTTGCAGGTCACAGCCATGGGCGATTTGCTCGCCCGTCTTGGCGAGGCGGACATTGAGCTGCGAATCACACCGTCGCTGACGCCGCTCAAAGAAGCTCTGCTCGACAGCAGCCTGCACTTCTCGATGATTCGCATGCGCAACGCCCGCTGACGAAGCTCACGACTTTTTGGCCAAAAGAAAACAGGCAGTCCCACTGAATGTGGCTGCCTGTTTTTTTGTTACAGCTTGATTGGTGTTTTTGCCTGCTCCAGACTCCATTTCTCAACATCCCACGTCTGTGTCACCCAATCCTCGTAGAAGTCAGGTTCGTGGCATACGAGCAGGACAGTCCCTTTAAATTCTTTTAATGCACGCTTCAATTCTTCCTTCGCAACGACATCCAAGTGGTTCGTCGGCTCGTCAAATACAAGCCAGTTGCTTTCCCGTTGCAAAAGCTTACAGAGACGCACTTTTGCCTGCTCGCCCCCGGACAGTGCGTTCAGGTTGCGATTGATATGCTCGTTTTTCAAACCGCAGCGCGCCAAAGCTCCGCGCACTTCGTGGTTGTTCATGGCCGGAAACTCGTTCCAGACGTCATCCAGTGCCGTGATCGGCTTGGCTTTCACTTCTTGTTCGAAGTACGCAGGGTGCAGGAAGTCGCCCTGCTCCAGCTTGCCGCCAAGTGGCGGGATGATGCCGAGCAGCGTCTTCAACAGTGTCGATTTCCCCACACCGTTCATTCCGACAATCGCTACTTTTTCGCCGCGCTCCAGCTTCACGCTGAGTTTAGGCAGCAGCGGGTGCGAATAACCGATCTCCAGGTTCTCTGCCTCAATCACGAAGCGGCTGCTCGCGCGTGCTTCTTTGAAAATGAACGAAGGCTTCGCTGCCGTTTCCGGCTTGTCAAGGCGATCCATTTTATCCAGTTGCTTCTGACGGCTTTTCGCGCGCCCTGTAGTGGATGCACGCGCTTTGTTGCGGGCGATAAAGTCTTCCATGCGGGCGATTTCTTCCTGCTGCTTTTCAAAAGCGTCGAAGTGCTGGCTGCGCTTCATCTCGGACTGTGCAAGGAACGACTCGTAGTTGCCTGTATAGCGGTTCAGCTTGGTAAACTCCAGATGGTAGATCACGTTGACGACTTCGTTCATGAACGCGGTATCGTGGGAGATCAGCATGAACGCATACGGATATTCGCGCAAGTAGTTTTTCAGCCACACAATGTGCTCTTCGTCCAAATAGTTCGTCGGCTCATCCAAAAGCAGAACAGTCGGCTGCTCCAGCAGCAATTTTGCCAGAAGAACCTTCGTCCGCTGACCCCCGGACAAGGAAGCAACGTCGCGCTCCAGACCGATAGCGCTCAAACCGAGAGCGTTCGCGATCTCATCGACTTTGGCATCGATCAAATAAAAACCGCTCGTCTCCAGCTTATCCTGAATTTCGCCCATGCGCTCCAGCAGCTCTTCCAGTTCCTCAGGCGTTGCTTCGGCCATTTTTTCCCCGATCGCCATCAGTTCCTGTTCTTGCTCCAAAAGGGGCAGGAACGCATCTTTCAGCACGTCACGGATGGTTTTGCCTGCTTGCAGCTTCGTGTGCTGATCGAGATATCCGTATTGAATTTTTGGCATCCACTCGATACGGCCGTGATCCGCGATGTTTTGGCCCGTCAAAATGCCCATCATCGTGGACTTTCCTGTACCATTAGCTCCAACAAGTCCTACGCGGTCATTCGGCTGCAAACGGAACGACACGTCGCGGAACAAAATCCGATCCCCAAACCCATGGGACAAATCTTCTACAATCAAAACACTCATGCTTGCTTCTTCCTCCTGTTTCCTCTGTGAGGTCTACAAAATGATTCTTTCAAAATAAGCCGGCTCGTACCGTTCTTCATAGGTCTCGCCAGACAATATTAACTCATCCAAGCGCACGCGCATGTCTTGCAGATTGATGCCTTGCATAGCCGTATTCAAAATCGTCGCTCTCGCCATCAATCTGAGCGTATTGACTTCATCGGTCAGTTTATCGCCGAATACTTTTCCGCTGTGCGCGATCTCTGAACGATGATTGTACGATTTTTTGACGAATTGGGCAATCTTTTGCCGCTGGGCATACGAGTCTCCGAAGTAGTACGCCATCCGTACCCGCAGTTTGTAAGTGATTTCTCCCTTTTTACCGTCAGGGGCAAACAGCGATTCCAGCGCGATCCACAAATCGAGCAGTTGGTCTTCGTTGCTTTTTTTCTCAAGAGACAGCACATAGCGGCGAAAAGCGAGGGATGGCAGCTGATGTTCCAAAATCCGCAGAAACGTGTTCTGCGTCGACTGGTCAAATGCCAGCTTGTTTCCGTCGATAGAGCGCTTCAAGTACGTGATCCCGCACATATTCCCGCTAACCGTCAGCACGTATGGAATGGAGCATGTCCCGTCAAACGCAGACAAGTTCAGCTTGTTCTCGATCTCTTCAATCCATGGGCGATCGTCCGTTACTTTCATCTCGGCATGCTCTGCAACCAAAAACAGACTGGTGCGACTCACGCGCTGATCAAAAATGCGCTTGTTCTCGTCCATTTCGTTGCGCAAATAGCGCGAGGCTATCTCGTACGGCCTCTCTGCTCCCGAGACCAAGTAGTACGAATTGGGCAGCTCGATCCGAATGGGCTGTTCTGTCGTCGAATTAAACACGGGTGCAATCAACAGTGGCATGAGCTGCTCCTTTCCGATCCATCAAAGCCTGGTTTTTTGTTTACATAATAAACATGCTGTTATGCTTTCAGTATCGTGCTTTTTGGCTCTTTTGACAACCTATCCATTGCTACCAATCGCGGGCACGCTTCCTTATAGAATACCAGCATTTCCTATGGTTCGTCACCATCTGATTGATACAAACTACGGAAAGAAGGAGCTGATTTTATGGAAAAGGATCATATTTTGGATGAGAACCCTCATCAAACTTACAATAATGTCGCAAAACCGCAAGAACAGACTGGCGAGCCTCTTTCCGGCTCCAAAAAAGTAAAGCAAAAAAACCATTCTCGTTCCATCAAGACCAGGGAAGGCTGAAAGCAATTTTCCCTACGCAAGAACGGCATTGTGCAGAAGCCCGGACGGTTTAGACCGTGCGGGTTTTCCTTTTTCTTACAATAAAAAAGATTGAATTGTCCCACAGGGATGATCTATGATGGATGCAGTATCCATGATGGAGGTTTAGCCCACTATGATCACTATTCCACTTCCGGGCAACAGCCCGCTTTCGAACGCGATCAGCTACAGTGTTTCTCCCTTGTACGAGCTGGCTGCCAGCCTGCATACCCTTGCCCAGCCAACTCCTCCTGAGCGCTTCATTTCATGGTCGGAAGACAAGCTTGAACAATTTGAATCTGTTCGTCTGAAAAGAGAATGGGACTATCTGCTGCCGCTGTTTCGTTACGGCATCCCCGATTCGTTCGATCCTGTACATACCAAAGGGGTCATGGCTGTCGACGATCAGTACGAATACTTCGTCACCCTGCCAACCGAAGAGTTTGTGCGAAGCGTGAGCCCGATGCTGGACCGATGGCTAGAGCAGCACAGCATCCCACAAGTGCTTCTCGATATACGGGAGGACTCCGATTATGTAAAAGGCCGCTTCAGCCTGTTTGTATCGTCTTATTGGCAAATGGTTTTCGAGGAGAACTGGGAGGTCATCGCCCCGCAGTTTGTAAAAGAAGCTGAGCGCATCTACTATGCCGTGCAAGATATTCCTGCCATGCTTGCCTACTTGCACACCATTTCCCCTGCGTTCGCTTTTGATGAAGCGGCTCGTCATTTGACGCACCCGAGCGATGAGCCAAACCATGACGCGCAGCAGCTTATTTTGTACCCCAGCTATTATTATGCCCAAGAGCCTTGTTTACGAAAAATGGGGTCTAACGCCCACCTGCTGTATTCCTTCTCCTAATTTTGCCCACTAAAAACGCCCTTACGAAGGGCGTTTTTCATGCAACATATGCGCGACGATCAGCTTATCCAACTGCTGACTTATTTTTACGATCTCGGGGTCAAGAAAATTGTAGCCTGCTTCTTTGGCTGCGCGTTCCAGCTTTTGGCGCAAGTCATCAATCATCTTATTTGTAATCTCCATGCTGCCAAGCCTCCACCCACGTCAGTCTCCCACTATTTTACATTATATAAGTACAGGTGGAAAGGGTAAGATGTGGAAGAAAAAAGCCCTGTAACCGTAAAGGTACAAGGCTTTTTTCGTAAAAGCTGCTGTTATTTCATCACGTGAATCGGACGACCCAGTGCCAGTTCAGCCGCTTCCATCGTCACTTCCCCAAGAGTCGGGTGAGCGTGGATGGTCAATTCGATATCTTCAAGGGTTGCGCCCATTTCAATCGCCAGTCCCACTTCTGCAATGATGTTCGAAGCTTCTGGACCAACGATTTGCGCACCGAGGACGAGATTCGTTTCTTTTTCGGCAATCAACTTCACGTAGCCCTCACCTGCATTGACAGAGAGCGCACGGCCGTTTGCTGCGAATGGGAAGCGTCCCACCACATAATCGATGCCTTGTTCTTTTGCTTCTCTTTCGTTGATACCGACGCTTGCGATTTCCGGATCGCAGAAAACAACTGCCGGGATCGCTTTGTAGTCGACTTCAGCCGGATGGCCTGCAATCGCTTCAGCGGCCACTTTTCCTTCGTAGGAAGCTTTGTGCGCCAAAGCTGGTCCTGCCACGATATCCCCGATCGCATACACGTTAGGAATGTTCGTACGGCCTTGCTTGTCGACGACGATCAGGCCGCGATCAGTCAGGTTCATGCCGATATCGCGAACGCCAAGCTCATCCGTGTTCGGACGGCGCCCAACTGTAACGAGGACGTATTCCGCCTCGATTTGTTGCGCTTCGCCTTTTACTTCTGCCTTGACGATTACGCCGTTCTCGGTTTCTTCCATTCCTTGCGCCAGCGCTTTGGTATGGATGGTCACGCCCAGCTTTTTCAGCTTGCGCTCAACGAGACGAGGCATATCTGGCTCGAAGCCAGGCAAAATTTGATCGGAGCCTTCCAGAATGGTTACTTTGGTGCCGAATTTCGCGAATACGGTACCCAGCTCGATGCCGATGTATCCGCCGCCGATTACAACCATGCTCTTAGGCAGTTCGGTCAAAGCCAATGCTTCTGTCGAGGACAGAACGCGTTTGCCGAACGGGAAAGCAGGGAGTTCGATCGGACGAGATCCTGTCGCGATGATGCAATGCTGGAAGCGATAGCGGTTCACGTCATAGCCGTGGAAGACGCGCACTTCGTTTTCGCTGACAAACAGTGCTTCACCTGGAATCACCTGGATTTTGTTGCCTTTAAACAAGGAGCTTACGCCACCTGTCAATTGTTTCACAATCCCGCTTTTCCACTCTTGAACCTTGGCAAAATCCACTTTGACGTTTTCCATGGTGATGCCCATGGATTCGGTATGTTGAGCGTGCTCATACGTGTGTGCAGCATGGATCATCGCTTTGGAAGGAATGCAACCTACGTTCAGGCACACGCCGCCGACTTCCGCTTTTTCCACTACCGCTACGGTTTTTCCCATTTGCGCGGCGCGAATCGCTGCCACGTATCCGCCTGGGCCCGCACCGATGACGAGCACGTCTACTTCTGTCGTAAATTCACCTACTACCATTGTCTCTTATCCCTCCATGACGAGCAGCGTTGGGTTTTCCAGAAGCTGCTTCACGTAGTTGACGAAACGTTGTGCAGGTTCGCCATCAACCAAGCGGTGGTCAAAGCTCAAGGACAGGTGCAGCATTTGGCCAACCACGATTTCGCCGTTTTTCACCACTGGTTTTTCGCTGATACGACCTACGCCCAGGATCGCAACCTCAGGGTAGTTGATGATCGGCGTGAAGAACATGCCGCCAGCAGAGCCGATGTTGGTGATGCTGAAAGTCGAACCTTTCAGCTCGTCAGCACTCGCTTTGCGATCGCGAGATTTTTTCGCCAGCTCGCTGATTTCGCCCGCGATGTGGAAGATCGACTTGCTGTCAGCCGCTTTGACAACCGGTACGAGCAAACCGTCTTCTGTCGAAGTCGCGATGCCGATGTTGTAGTATTTTTTGTAAATGATTTCTTGTTTTTCCTCGTCGATCGAAGCATTCAGTTCTGGGAACTTTTTCAGACCAGCAACGACTGCTTTGACGATCATTGGCAAGTAAGTCAGCTTCACGCCGCGCTCTTCTGCGAGTGGTTTCGCGTCTTTGCGCATCGCTACCAGCGCCGTTACGTCCACTTCGTCGAAAATAGTAACGTGTGGTGCTGTGTAAGCGGATTTGACCATTGCTTTGGCGATCGCTTTGCGGATTCCTTTCAAAGGAACGCGCTCTTCCAGCTCGCCTGCTTGCGCACTGTAGTGAACAGTTGGCGCGGAAGCAGCTTGTGCTACGCCTGTTGGAGCCGTAGCTGCCGGTGCTTCTGTTGCTGCTGGAGCAGCCGTTTCCACTGCTTGTGCAGAAGGAGCGACAGCGCCACCCGATACGAAGCGATCTACGTCTTCGCGAGTGATGCGACCCAGCTTGCCAGTTCCAGGAACCAGTGTCAGCTGAACGCCTTTTTCACGCGCATATTTACGCACGGAAGGGGTAGCCAATACGTGTTTGCGATCGATTGGAGCCGCTACTGCTGTCGCAGTTGCTTGCGCCATTGGTGTTTCCAGCGCTTGGTTCGCATTCGCGCTCACTTGGGAACCGATATCGCAACCTGGCTCCATTTTGTCAGCAGCAGGTGCGCTGCCATGACCGTGGTCTGGCAGGTTTGGAATCTCGCCCTCAACCTCGAACTCGATCAAAGGATCGCCGACAACAGAAACCGTTCCTTCTGTTACTTTCAGCTCGATAACTTTTCCTTTTACAGGCGATGGCACTTCTACTACCGCCTTGTCATTTTGCACTTCCATAATGACTTGGTCTTCTTCTACGGAATCTCCGGGCTGAACGTGCCATTTGACGATTTCGCCTTCATGGATACCCTCACCGAGCTCCGGGAGTCTGAATGTAAAACGACTCACAGTATCTCCTCCTTAGTAAACACTACGCCGTATTCACAGCCTGTAAATTTCGGAAAGAAGGCGGAAAGCTTTCAACTTTTCCGCCATTATGTCTGTTACCGATTAAAAATCGAGCACTTGAGTCAATCCGTCTACCACGCGTTTCACGTCAGGCAGCCAGATGTCTTCTGCTTGTGCAAACGGATAAACGGTATCCGGTGCCGTGATACGCAGCACTGGTGCTTCGAGGTGGAGAATAGCGCGCTCGTTGATTTGCGTAATGATTTCCGCAGCAACGCCGGAAGTTTTTTGCGCTTCCTGCACGACGATCGCACGGTTTGTTTTCTTCACGGATGCTACGATGGTGTCGATATCGAGCGGGCTGATGGTGCGCAGGTCGATGACTTCCACTTTGGCGCCACGAGCTTTTTCGATTTCTTCAGCCGCTTTCAGGCTGGTATGCACCATAGCACCATAGGTGATGATGGTAACATCGCTGCCTTCTTTTACTACGTTCGCTTTTCCGAGCGGAATGGTGTACTCGCCCTCTGGTACTTCTTGACGGAAAGAGCGATACAGCTTCATGTGCTCCAGGAACACAACCGGATCGTTGTCGCGAATTGCCGAGATCAGCAGACCTTTTGCATCGTAAGGGTTGGAAGGGATAACCACTTTCAGACCCGGCGTTTGCATCATCAAGCCTTCCAGAGAGTCAGCATGCAACTCAGGAGTTTTCACGCCGCCACCGAATGGGGAACGGAAAGTTACCGGGCTGCTAAAACGACCGCCGGAACGGTAACGCATACGAGTCGCTTGGGAAGCGATCGCATCGAACGTTTCAAATACGAAGCCAAAGAACTGGATTTCCGCTACAGGGCGGAAGCCGTTAATGGACAAGCCTACTGCCAGTCCACCAATTCCGGACTCAGCGAGCGGCGTATCGAATACGCGCTGCTCGCCAAATTCAGCTTGCAAACCTTCTGTCGCACGGAATACCCCGCCGTTTTTCCCTACGTCTTCCCCGAAGACAAGTACGGTTTCATCGCGCTTCAATTCTACGCGCATTGCATCCGTAATGGCTTGAACCATTGTCATTTGTGCCATGGCTTATTTCGACTCCTTCGCCAGGAATTCTGCCTTTTGCTCTTCGAGTGCAGGCGGCAGTGTCTCAAACATTACATCGATCAGTTCAGTCACTTTCATTTTCGGAGTTTCGTCCGCTTTTTTGATTGCGTCTGCAACTGCTGCTTTCGCTTCTTCAATGACAGCTTCTTCGTCTTTTTCGCTCCAAAGACCTTTGCTCTCCAGGAATTTGCGGAAGCGGATCAATGGGTCGCGCAGTTCCCACTCGCTTTGCTCTTCACCAGTACGATAGCGAGTTGGGTCGTCACCAGCCATGGTGTGCGGACCATAACGGTATGTCAGCGCCTCGATCAAAGTCGCGCCTTCGCCGTTAACACCGCGCTCTTTCGCTTTTTGAACTGCGTAGTAAACAGCGAGGATGTCCATGCCGTCGATACGCTCGCTTGCGATACCGGCAGAAACTGCCTTGACTGCGATATTTTCAGAAGCCGTTTGTTTTTCGAACGGCAGGGAGATCGCATAACCGTTGTTTTGCGAGAAGAAGATCACAGGCAGTTTGTAAACACCTGCGTAGTTCATACCTTCGTAGAAATCACCTTGGGAGGTTGCCCCGTCACCAAAGTAGTTGATCGCAACGCGCTTTTCACCGCGCAGCTTGTAGCCCATTGCCACACCTGTCGCTTGTGTACATTGTGCTGCGATGATGATTTGTGGCATCAATACATTTACGCCTTCAGGGATTCGTCCACCCTCGATGTGTCCACGGGAGTAGAGGAACGCCTTGTGCATAGGGAAACCGTGCCAGACCATTTGCGGAATGTCGCGGTAGCTTGGCAGGATGAAGTCTTCTTTGGACAGAGCCGCCTCGGAACCGATCATGCTTGCTTCTTGACCAGCTACAGGCGCGTAAAAGCCCAGACGACCTTGGCGGTTCAAGCTGATAGCGCGTTGGTCCCACACGCGGGTAAAGACCATTTTACGCATCAGTTCACGCAGTTCATCATCGGAGAGCTTAGGCATCAAGTCAGGACGAACAACCGTACCGTCCGGAGCAAGAATTTGCAGCGGGGCGTTGTTCTCTGTTTGTTCAACAGCAGTGGTTACGCTCATCACATTCACCTCGTCACTAGAATAAGGGGCTTCCTTGCTTGCTTCGCCATGTCCCACGCAACTGAGCCAGTGCTCAATCGACAAGGAAGACGAAACGTGTCGGAAGTGTCCCCTGATAAAAAGCAGAAGAAAGTTTGTGTGTGCAAGAAAGGGCTTACAGCGCCGTCCGCACAACCCTGTTATATTGCAGACAAAATGTCTGTTTAACGTGTTATAGTATTGATATTACAGGGTTTATTTCCTCTCTGTTATCATTTACTATATAAGCTGTATCAGTTTTTTTCAAGGCTTAGTTTTACATTTGAGCAAACAGGAGTGTAAATCGATGTCTGATTATGTAAAACGAACAATCATAAAAGAAGAAGTCCCAAGCGTCCACGTAGACACTCCCCGCTCGGTCAAAGTGTACCTCCCGCCGGGCTATAATGAACTGCTTTCTTACCCAGTCGTCTATTGTCAGGACGGAAACGATTTCTTTACGATGGGGCGGATTGCCACCATCGCCAACCAGTTGATTCTCGAAGAAGGCATCGAACCGTTCCTCGTCGTCGGCGTCTCGGTGGATCGCAGCAAACGGACGAGTGAATATTCGCCTGTAGGCGCAAAAAATGCAGCGTACAAACGCTTTTTTTGCGAGGAGCTGCTGCCGTACATCGAGGAGCGCTATCCCGTAAGACGCGACAAAGCTTCCCGCGTGCTCGCGGGCGATTCGCTCGGAGGAACGGTTTCCTTGCACCTCGCACTGGACCACCCCGAACTGTTTTCCCAAGTGCTTGCCCTGTCAGGAGCCTTTTTCCAGCCGACACAAGCGGCCATCCAAAACAGCGGAGACCTTTCCTGGCTGCGGCTCTGGATGGTTGTGGGACTGGATGAAACCGCTGTAGAAACCCATATCGGAACGTTCGACTTCGTTCAATGGAACCGGGAAGCAAAAACACTGCTCACCAACAGCAACGCCAGCCTGTCCTATTCGGAAAAACCGGGCAACCACGTCTGGGGCTTGTGGCAAAAAGAACTCCCCGATGCTTTGCGTCACTTTTTTCCGCCGCCGTTGATTTAGGCGGACACGCACATCCGCTGTTTAGAGTGAACCGTTAATTTCCTTGATGTCTTCATATCCGTAGTAACGGCCATCTACCATGAAAATTCCTTGGTGGGTGGCTTTTTCAATCTCCCCTGCCACTTGGCGGGCATCCTGGAGCACAATGTTGACAATCTTGCTCTCATCGCGTTTCATCTGGTTCTGCAGTCTTTCACGCTCTTTGGCCGATATCATGTCTATCCCTCATTTCCTTCCATAGTCAATGGCTATAGTATTTCTTTGGGAGTGCGGAATTACACGCGCTGAACAGAGAAAACCCCCTTCATGCCGCCGGTCTGATCGTTGGCACAAAGGGGGTTCCTGCCTTTTTCGTTTACTTTTCTACGGTAGTGTATTTAAAGTCTCTGCCGCCGAACGGATTCAGAAGCAGACCTTTGACCTTGTCGTTTTGAATGTACGGGCGCACGCCATAGTAAATCGGGGCAATCGGCATCTCGTCCATCAAAATTTGCTCGGCTTGCTGCATGATCGCATTGCGCTTCGCTGTATCCAGTTCCAGATAGCTGTCCACGATCAGTTTGCGGTACTGTTCATTTTCCCAGGCGGCGTCATTCGTTCCGACTGTCTTGTCTTTGAAAATCTCCAGGAAGTTGATCGGGTCGTTGAAGTCCGCTCCCCAATTCCGATAGGCAAACTGATAATTTTTGGAGCGCTTGTTTTGCAGGAACACCTTTTCTTCCAACCCGCTGATCTTCACCTCTACGCCGAGGTTTTTCTTCCACTGATCCTGAAGCGCTTCCGCCAGTTTCTTTTGCCTGTCATCCCCTGTTCCGTAGGAGAAAGTAAATTCCGGCATCGCTGTCAGCCCCAGCTCCTTCAAGCCTTCCGCCAAAAGCTGCTTGGCTTTCGCCGAATCTTCTTGGAAATAATCATTGCCGCTGAGCTTCATCGACGGCGGAACCCAGGCATACGCAGCGGGCACACCCGGCATGACGATGCCATCCACCAGCGGCTGACGCTCAATCGCATACGAGAACGCCTGACGAACTTTTTTGTTCGTAAAAGGTGGCTTTGTGGTGTTGAATGTCACGGCTACTGTGTTCGGATACGGATCGAGGACAATTTTGCCTTCGTCATGCAAGCTTTGCAGCAAATCTACAGGGAGCGTATACGTCGGATGGCCTCCCCAATCCAGATCGCCCGAATCGAACAGAGCTTGCGCTGTGTTGGTATCGGTAATCATGCTCCAGACGATCTTGTCCAGCTTCACTGCACCTTTGTCGTGATAGTTGTCGTTTTTGACCAAAACCAGCTTGTTTTTGTGTTCCCACGTTTCCATTTTAAACGGCCCGTTTCCGATGTAATTTTCCGGAGATGCCGCCCAGGCCGGGTTAGTTTCCACTGTTTTTTTGTGCAGCGGGAACAGCGTCGGGAAAGCTGTCAGCTCGTAAAAGAACGGCGCTGGCGAGTTCAGCTTGACTTCCAGGGTATGATCGTCGATCGCTTTCACCCCGACATCATCCTTGCTGCCTTTGCCTGTATTAAATTCTTCCGCTCCTTTGATGAAATAAAGCATGTAGGCGTATTCCGATCCTGTTTGCGGGTCGAGATTGCGTTTCCAGGCAAACTCAAAATCGTGTGCCGTTACCGGATCTCCATTCGACCAAAGCGCATCTTTTTTCAGTTGGAACGTATACGTCAGCATATCTGGCGAAACCGAATACGTTTCAGCCATCGCGCCCGCAATTTTCCCGTCCGTCCCATAACGTGTCAGACCCTCGAAACAGGCCGTAATGACGTCAAAAGAAGTTCCATCTGAAGCAAGTCCCGGGTCGGCCGTAGGCGGTTCTCCCCCATCTGCGTTCCAGTTCAGGACCATTTCTTTCACTTTGGCTGTGTCTGTTTTGGGTGCTTCGGTTCCCTTGTTGTCTGTAGCTGTTGGCTGCGCTGTGCTACATCCAGTTACTAATTGAAAAATCAGAAAACTAGCCAAAAGTGCGCCCATTCGCTTTTTCAAATCTGGCATCCCCCTCGTCTGTATCGAGTTCGCGATGATGACTGAAAGATAGGCTCCAACTCATCATTATGCTATCGCATTACAGTGAGAAAGGAACTGGACGACTTGGTTAAAAATATTCTCTTTATTCCGAAAATTTTTGTACAATTTGTCGAAAGTCGGCCGCAAGTGAACGGTGCAATCAGAAAAAGCCAATCCGCTCCCCGATTCAAGCAGACTGGCTTTGCCCATGATTGGTGCCCGCAACAATTATCCCGAAACCTTCGCCGTGCCAATGAGCTCTTCCACGATTTCCAGCACCCTGTTTGCTTGCTGCTCATCAATGTGGCGATGAGTGGTAAAGCGGATCACGTATTCATCGAAATCGACTGCCAGGACTCCTTTGTCTGCAAGACGCTGCAAAAAGGCAACTGCCGTCTCCCGGATCGAATCCGTCTTCACCAGCACGATGTTCGTCTCGACAGGCTCGACTTCGAGCGACAGCTTGCGGAACCCTTCAGCCAGTTGCTGCGCACGCGCGTGGTCTTCCGTCAACCGATCCGTCATCTGTGTCAAAGCCACGATTCCCGGCGCTGCCAAATATCCAGCCTGACGCAAGCCTCCGCCGAGTTTTTTTCTCCACCATCTCGCTTCTTCGATAAAAGCCCGATCCCCTGCCAAAAGAGAGCCTACAGGCGCGCTCAAGCCTTTGGACAGACAGACTTGGACGGTATCGGTATGCTGGCTAAGCGCAGACACAGGCACGCCCAGAGCTGCCGCCGCATTGAACAGTCGTGCGCCATCCAAGTGAACGGGGATGTTGTGCTTTTGCGCTACCTCATGCACGCCCTTCATTTGCTCGATCGTAACGACCGCGCCGCCCGCCCGGTTATGTGTATTTTCGATACAAATCAGCTTCGTGCGCGGAAAATGAATGTTGTTGCCGCGAATCGCCTTTTCCACATCTTCTGGACGCAGGGCGCCCCGTTCTCCCGCCAGCGTCCGTGTCTGCACACCAGCCAAAGCCGACATCGCGCCGCCTTCGTAATAAAAAATATGAGAATCCGCTTCCGCAATGACCTCATCGCCGTTCACACAGTGCGTCAACACGGCAACCTGATTGCCTTGCGTGCCGCTTGTGACAAACAAAGCCGCTTCTTTCCCCAGCAGCTCGGCTGCAATCTGTTCGAGTCGGTTAACGGTCGGGTCTTCCCGGTAAACGTCATCGCCTACCTCGGCTTCTGCCATGGCCCGAAGCATCGCCTCAGTCGGTTTTGTGACGGTATCGCTGCGCAAATCAATCTTCATGAAAGCGTCCCCTTTTCGCAAGTTTGTCTAGCAACTCTATCACCCAGAACACTTTCCACATTGCATCTGCATTTCCCTCTTTGCTAAGATGGAGAAGAAACTCACATACATACAGTTAGGAGACTTGACCTATGAAGGTAAAGATTACCAAAAATGCAGCGAAGCAGCTCGGCACAATCATGGAACAAGAAGCAGACAAAGACCTGAAGCTGCGTGCCTATATCACTCACGCGCACGGTGACCATGCGCACTACGGTCTTGCTCTGGACAAGCCAACCGAAGAGGATGTAGTTGTTTCCACCGACAAGGAAATTGACGTCATCGTGAAAAAAGACGAGCCATTGCTCGATGGCATCATCATCGACTACTTGTTCCTGCCACAGGAAGGCTTCGTCATCACCAATCCGTCCAAAGGAAATACAGGCGACCATTAATCGGTTCAGCCAGCAAAAATCCCCTCTGCTGTTATTCAGTCAGAGGGGATTTTTCCTGTTCACGCCTGCGTATACAGTTCTTGTGCGAGGTTAGCTAAAAGCGGCGCTTCTTCGCCTGCCATCTGCGTCATCACCAGCCGGTGGACAGGTCTTGTCATCGCCACGTACAACAGCTTCGCGTCCCACTCGTTGTTTTGATAAGATGCAACATCGAGCAAAATCACGGCGTCAAACTGCAAGCCTTTTGTCAAATAAGCTGGCATTACCGTTACGCCGCCCGGAAACTGGTTGTCCTTGCTGCCGAGAAGCGTCAGATCGGCGATGCTTTCGGCAAGAGCCTTGTGCGCCTTTTTGCTCGCCAAAATCGTTTTGGTGACAATCGCAATCGTTTGAAAGCCTTCCTGTTGCAAGGCGGCGACTCGCGAACGAATATCGTCCCACAGCTCGGCTCTTGAATGGGCATGAACCATCACCGGCTTTTCCCCATGGCGCAAAACCGGCTTGGCGAGAACCGTCTCCGGCAGATCAATCTGTCGCAGCACCTCATTGGCGCATTGCATGATTTCGATCGTCGAACGATAGCTTTGTGCCAGCGTATAGTAGGCGGGACGAAGCTGCTCAAAAATGCCTTGCGTCAGCTCTTCCCACGCGTGAATGCCGCGATAGCTGTGGATGCCTTGGGCAATGTCGCCAACGATGGTCATGGAATTTCGCTTCGTCGCAAGCCCGATGACCGCAACCTCCAATGCGCTCAAATCTTGCGCTTCATCGACAACCGTATGATCAAAATGCTCCGCTTTGTTCATGCCCTCGATAATATGCTGCAAGTACAATAGCGGCGCGATGTCTTCCGGCTCCAGGCGCTCCTGTTCCAGCAGTGCGGCAGAAGAGGTGCTGACATCACGGATCACCTCGTCCGGGATCGCAGCCGGAGCGAGCTTGCGCAGCAATTCCTCCTCTGCAATCAACTCCCGATACGCCGCAAAAATATCCAGACGTGGAAAGCTGACCAGGTATGTATCCAAAATCTGTTCCAGCATTTTTTCAAATTTGGCCAGCCCTTGCTTGTCGAGATCGACTTTTCGTTCACGCAAATGCGAAAACAGCTGCTTGTTCATTTCCTGCTTCAAATGTTTGCGCAGCGCGTCTACCCTGCGCTGGTACGGCAACGCCCCGAACTGCTCCAGGAAAAATTGCCGGATCGTCTCTCCCGGAATGGAGAAGACTTGCTTTGTTTTGTTGTATAGAAAACTCAGTTTCTTGAAAGGGATTCTCGTCTCAATCACGTAGCGAATGTATTGCTCCATCGCTTCCTTGCACGCCAGTGAGCCTTTGAAGCGCAGCCTGTTGCGAGTAATCTCCTGTTCACGCTGATCCTGACCTTCCTCAAAAAACAGCTGCAACGGCTTGTCGGGACTGACGATCCGCCAGCCTTTTGGCATGAGCGGTTTGACGAGCCGCGCCGCCCAGTCCACAAATGTCGACTGCTGGACATCGTCGACGCCGAGTTCAGGCAGCACTTCTGATATGTACGTAAGAAACATCCGGTTTGGCGCGAACACCATGAATTTTTTTGACATCATCGTATCCTGATAGTTGTAGATCAAGTACGACAGCCGATGCAGGGCGATAGTCGTCTTTCCGCTACCTGCCACCCCTTGCACGACGATCGGCCGATCTTTTTCCGCCCGGATGATCTCATTTTGCTCTGACTGGATCGTCGCCACGATATCTTTCAAGCGACTGTCATTGGCCATATTTAAATTCGCGTTCAAAAACTCGTCGATGAAACCTTCCTGCAAAAACTCGTCCGGATGCCCCATTTCCCGATTGATCGTCTCTTTCACCGCTCCATCGTAAATCCCGACAATCTCTCCGTCCTCAATCGCAAAGTTGCGCTTCAACCGCACCTCTCCACGGACAATCTCGCGCCCCATCCGGTAAAACGCATCCTTGCTCTCTCCGGAGTAATAGAGACTGGCAATGGGCGCTCGCCAATCCACGACAATCGAATCGAACGTATCGCTGCGGACAATTCCGCGTTTTCCGATATACACCTGATCCAGCTCGTAAATCTCGTCTTTGAGAAAATCCACACGTCCGAAATACGGTTTGTCTCGCCCGTGATCTTCCAGATACCGCAAATCTTTGGCCTTGTTGTAGTTCACGACCTGTTTCACATAGTCATCGGTTGCTTCGTTAATTTCCTCACGCAGTTGAACAATCTCGTCGTCAATGAGCGCAATCGTCTCTTTCAGCTTGTTTTGTTCTGCTTCGTAATCGCGGTGCTGGGTACTCACACCCATCCCCCCTCTCAGCTTTATCCATTATTTTTTATTATTGCATTTGCCGGGCAAGCCAAATCCCTACGGCGCATGAGGACAGCCCGACCACGATACTCGCGAGTGCATACAGCGTCCCGCGCAGCCATTGCCCGTCGCCCCAAAAAGAAATAACCTCCAGAGAAAAGGTGGAAAACGTCGTGAAGCCACCCATAACCCCTGTGGTAAACAAAATATACACTTCGGGAGAAATGCCTCCCCGCTCTTTGCCGATCACAAACAACACGCCGATCAAAAATGAGCCGATGATGTTGGCTAACCAGGTGCCGATTGGCCACCCCGGCTGATTCGCCGCCAAAGACAACCAATAGCGAAACAATGAACCGACAGCACCGCCTACCGCTACAGCCACCCACGCCATCTGTTTTCCTCCTCTGTCGAATACCTGATAGTCATAAGGAACAAAAAGACACCCGAGCGTCAAGCAAGGATGTCTGCCTTATCAATACAAGTGAGCTTAATGTTTGGGACGATTCTCTTCAAGATCTTCCACATAACGGATGGAATCGAGATTCGCTTTCAGCGATGCCTTGACCGCATCAATGTACTTTTGTCGCAGAGCTTGCTGCTCTTGCTTTTCCTCATCGGTCAAACCAACCTCGCGCGATTTTTTGACCAGTTCGTTGATTCGTTTGATTTCCGCGTCAGATACCACGTACGGTTCCTCCCACCCAGTAGTAATGCCGTTTAATTATATCACATCAGGGCGAACTCGCAAGATGGAGACGAACCGGCAAGTGCTTTCTATCATTTCGGATCGGGAATGAGCAAGGTCTGTCCCGGATAAATCAGATTGCTCTGCAGATCGTTCGCCTCTTTAATATCCTGGATCAGATCGCGTACATCGACCGTCTCCGTTTGATGGCGGACTGCAATGGTCCACAAGCTGTCACCGTCGCGAACCGTCACTTCTGTTCCTTTTAGCGGTTCAGCGTGCGAAGAAGCAAACACCAGTTCGGTCAACAAGTAAAAAAAGAGAGAAAACGTAATCAGGAACAACAGGGCTTGGCCTCTAGTAATACCAAAACGGACGCGACGGGACGATTCTTTTTCAAAACGGTTAGGAATAGACATGACATTCATGGGATAACCTCCTGCAAACATACGTTCTATAAGTTCGTACCCTAATCATAAATGAGAACATATGTTCATGTCAATACGAAAACCTGCCCCTTTGCAAAATTCACGCAGGTGACGGCAAGATGGCCAATTCCCCTTTTGGTATGGGACAATCCGCGAACAGCCATGCTTCTGGCTCGCACCAACCATTCGACAAGAAACGTTCTTTCGGGCAAAAATTCCTGTTCGCCTTTTTATCGAACTTATGTTTGTCGAACGCAAGCTCCCATGGTATAATATAGGAAAATATGTTCGAGAAATCAGGGGTGTCTTTTTATGTCAAAATTATCTAGCAGACAACAAGCCATCATCGAATTCATTCGGAAGGAAGTTCGCGACAAGGGTTATCCTCCATCTGTGCGCGAAATCGGCGAAGCTGTCGGACTGGCTTCCAGCTCTACCGTACACGGCCACTTGGCCCGCCTGGAAAAGAAAGGCCTGATTCGCCGCGACCCGACCAAACCGCGCGCGATCGAGCTGTTGTCTGAAGAAGATCGCTTCCAGGACAACTTCGAAGACTCCGTTGTCCGCGTTCCTGTCATTGGGAAAGTAACCGCCGGGCAACCGATCACGGCGATTGAGGACGTAGAGGAATACTTCCCGCTTCCAGAAAATATCGTGACTTCAGACAAGGTGTACATGCTGCGCGTGTCCGGAAACAGTATGATCGACGCCGGAATCCTCGACGGAGACTACGTCATCGTGCGCCAGCAGCATGTAGCAAACAACGGAGATATCGTTGTCGCCATGACCGAAGAAGACGAAGCAACCGTCAAGCGCTTTTTCAAAGAAAAAAACCACTTCCGTCTCCAGCCTGAGAACGCCACGATGGAACCGATCATTTTGGACGCCGTTTCCATCCTCGGCAAAGTCATCGGCGTCTACCGCCTCATTCACTAATTTCGCGACATACAAAAAAGGACAGCCATCGCTGTCCTTTTTTCTCTCTATCTGGCGAGGAAAAACCAGATAATCATGGTCACCTGCAACACTACTTTGACTACTGCGCTTCCCAAAAAGCCGATCAGGGAGCCAAAGCCCGCTTTGACCGCCCGCTCGAAAGGCTGGTTCTGCACCAACAGCTCCACCAGCACGACGAAGACAAACGGCAAAATGATCATCCCAAATGGCGGGAACACGAAAATCCCGAGAAAAATCCCTGCGGCAGCCGCCACCGACGACCATTTGGAGCCGCCGTATTTTTTCACGAAATACATGTTGGTCAACAAGTCAGCGCCGTACAACAATATACTGAATACCACCATTCCCCACCAGAAGGACGCTGGCAACCCCGCTCCCGGATCTGCTATGAAAAAGTGGTAGAGCAAAAAGCCTGCCCACAGCAAAATCGTATCGGGTAACACAGGCAAAAATATACCTGCAATACTGAGCGCGAATAGCACCAAAACAACGATCCAGAGTAAAATATCCATCTGCATGCACTCCCCTCACATAGGTAATACGAGCAAAAGCGATTTTTGTTGCACACTTGTTTTCGCGAATCTATCATACTTGTTGCGACAAACATCTGCAAATACCGAACGAAACAGGAGTTTTCTATGACGAGAAACTGGCGTGATCTCACCTATTTGCGAAACGGTACAGCAAAACAGCAAGCAGCCGCACGAGCCATCGAACAAAGCGCGGTATTGCAACGCCTGCAAGCTTTTGATCCGGTGCTCGCCGGAACGATTCCGCTCGACATCGATATTGGCGACAGCGATTTGGACATCGTCTGCGAATGCTACGATCTTGAGCTGTTCGCCGAGATCGCCCGCAGCTTTTACGCAGACTGCGAAGAATACCAGGAAGCCCGCATGCCGGTACAAGCTGTGCCCACATGTCTTGTCTCCTTTTTTGCCCACGGCTTCTGGTTCGAGCTTTTTGCCCAACCGCGCCCCGTCGAACAACAAAACGCGTATCGGCACATGATCATCGAACATCGCTTGCTGCAACTGGCAGGACCGAAAGCGCGACAGCACATCCGCCAGCTCAAGCAAAACGGCTTGAAGACAGAGCCAGCTTTTGCCTCCTATTTTCACATCCCAGGAGCTGACCCGTACCAAGCGTTGCTTGCGCTGGAGCCATGGACAGATGATCAGCTGCTTGACCTGATCGTCGGCCGATAAGCCGCAAAGATCGTGTTTTTTGAGTAACTTGGCAAAGCGCTCGCAAACATCTGCGCATGAAAATCGCTGCAAGATGATCTATAATGGAAGGAACTGCGCAGAGTTTGCGTGCTGCACAGGAAGGTATGAATCGTGATCGAGGGGGTGTATGGTTGGTGAATGGATTCAGTTTGCCAGATACTGCAGCGTCTCATGCAAAGCCTGGAAATAAAAAGGCGATACTTTGCATGAGGTGGACAGTCGTTTAGACAATACATCGCCTACCGTTATGTATCTCATTTTTTATTTTCCGGCTTTGCCCCTTATTTGAATGCCAAAATAAGGAGCGAGCGAAAATGAAATATGCGAATGCAGCCAATATGCTGCCAGAAAGCCTGATTGCAGAAATCCAGAAGTATGTGCAAGGGGAAACCATCTATATCCCGAAGTCAAAAACCACGCATTATAAATGGGGAACCCGCTCTGGCGGAAGAAAACAGCTGGATGAAAGGAACAACCTGATCCGCAACGCTTTTCGCGAAGGTGTGTCCATTCCACAGCTGGCCGAACAGTACTTTCTCTCGATCGAAACGATCAAAAAAATCGTATATGTCAAATAGACTCAGGCACTGATCTGTCCCCAGGACGATCAGTGCTTTTTCTATGCCGAGTTTTGTTTAGAATCGTTCTCTCCCTATCAAGCGCAGCCGTTTGCTTTTAAAGTAAAAGAGACAAAACTGCTGCGTTCTTCCACCAGCGCAGCGGACACATACAGGAGGTACACGATCACATGCAACCGTTTATTTTTCCCCACCACTACAACTTTATCAAATGGCAGGTGCAAAACTTGTTGAATGCGTATACGGGCAGCACGGATTTGAACGTCATCCGGGCACGAAAAGACATTGCGCAGGAAGCGGTTTTTCAGCTGTTCGCTGATCTTTCTGACGAACAAAGACAACTGCTTGCGCCAATCCGTTCGCTGAAAGAAAAGAACGAAGCCAAACAGTTTCTGCTGTCTTTGTCGCCTTATGTTGTTCCGTTTCCCGCCGTTACCGAGCAAGCGATCAAAAAAATGTACCCGAAGATCAAGAAGCTCAAGCCACCAGTAGCCGCCGAGCTTCCGTATGCCGAGTTGTCGTACATCAGTTGGTTCGACAACGGTTCTGATAAAAAATTTATCATCGCCAACTACCCCGACAAGCTGATCGGTATCCACGGCACTTTTACGCCCATGGCGAAGAAAGGCATCTGTGCCATCTGCAACAAAGTTTCCGACATCGGCATGTTCGTCCTGGAAGCACGCGGTTCAAGTGACGGCACGTATTTGAAAAAAGGAAACTATTTATGCCAAGACAGCACAACCTGCAATCAAAACATCCGCTCTTTGGATAAACTGCACGAGTTTTTAGCTCTCATGATCAAATGAGGGACCAACAGCAACTTTCTGGGCAAAAACGATGACAGCTCCTTGTTCTCATTCATGAACAAGGAGCTGTTTTGGCAAAAAAATGAACCCCTCGTGCAGCTCAAGGGGTTGTTGATGGCAAGCGGGCGAGAGGTTGTATCTGATTCTCTCAAATGGAATCCATTATAAGCCCGCTTCCTGTGTGGAAGGTGCACGGAGAGATGGTTCCTTCCACACAGGATACGCCACGAGGAGGGCGATTTTCATCGAAGATGGCGTCCATCAACTAAAGCGAGGATGTTCCTTTCGGGTACTTTTACTATACTTTGCCTGCTTCTCTGCCGTCTCCTATCGAAAGTTAGGTAGGGGTTAATTTTTTTATCTCTTCATCACTCATAAGCAGACAGCCTCATAAATAACCGGAAAGCGAACCGCGTTTAGTCATGAAAAAGGGGCCGGAATTTTCACTAACACATAGTCACCCGTCCACTTTTGGGTAGTTACAATCAAATTTTCTCCTTGTTTTTCAAAGAAGAGGCCACTACCTTCTTTTTGTCGGAACGTCCATCCTTTTTGACTGACCATTTTCTTAATCAACTCATCAGCTGCGGATGCATCTCGTTCGCGTATGATATACCATTGTTGACCGTTTTCGTTCGATAATGTAACGATTGGTTTGTCAGAGTCATTCAGCTTTTCTATCACCGCTTTTTTGCTCATACTTTCTATTGGGAGTGGCGGATAGTAAAGTTTGTTGTCGAATACGAAAGCGCAAGCAAAGACAAGGATCAATCCGCTTACTACTAACCGCTTTTTCATCAGACCCCCCCATTTCAAATCTTTCCGGACCTGTTCTCCATCTTGTGAACCGAGATTGCCTGGGTCTATATGTATTACGACTCCTGTGTCTTAATGGATACTTTTCCCCAAACTTTTGGTGATTGCTTGCTTTTTGGGGTGAAATGGAAAGAAAAGGTGTAAATTTTGACATAGGCGGTGTACGATGATAGTGCCCGTTGTTCCTTTTCCTCCATTCTTATCCGTTGATGGAACGCCGTGTGCGATGAAAGTCGCCTGCACGGTGTAGGCTCGAACGAAATCCCTCCAAAACAGCAGGGAAGAAGTCGAGAATAGCAATCAAGCCCCGGTTGTTGTAGGCTCGGGAATACCTGATCTCGCTATCCCTCCTACCGGAACCCATGAGGCTGTTTCCCTTACCGATTATTTTGCTGATCCCGATGAAGATAGCCTGACTTTTACCATTCAATTTGAACGGGGATCGGGCTTTGTTTACACTTTCAACGATGTCGTTACTAGCCCTAACTATGGAAAAATTGTATTCCATACCATTTCGGGTCATTCAGATTACGCTATCGTGAAAGTCACCGCTCATGACGGAAAAGGTGGGACTGTCTCAGATTGCTTCGAAATAAGCGTTTCCTAACTCCCCTCCATCAACGGGTCATTGGATTTACACCCCAGAAGTGGGGTCTTTTTTTTCGGGTCTATGCTTTCCACCGCAATGTCTTCCCGTCATGCAAAAAAACAGCAAAGCTGATCACCTGGAGTCAGCTCCCAGGATCACCCTTGCTGTTTTTCTTTTCCAGACTGATTTACAGCTTCACTGGCTCGCCTGCGAATACTTCCACTTCCATCGGTGCCGAAACAAAAGCTGGTGCTTGCTTGATGAACGCCTGAAAATGAGCGCTTGCATTGTGCGCCGCTACTGCCGCAGCATCCGCCCACTTCTCGACCATCGTATAGCAATGCTCTTGCTCTGTGCTTTTCATCAGAACGTATCCGAGATTGCCTGCTTCCGCCTGGCTGGCAGCAACCAGCCCTTTGACCGCTTGCAAAAATGCTTCTTCCTGTGCAGGAATTACTTGCAGATGCGCATGAATGATCAGCATGTTTTTTCTCCCTTTCGAAAACGTAGTTGGATTATTTCCAGGTGGTCACTGTCTCCACCGGCAATCGATAAGACGAGTGCCCTTCCTTCGCCGCTTTGCCGATGCTGATTAACATGATCGGCAAATAGCGTTCCTTGTCCAGATCAAATGCCTCGGCGATTTGCTCTTTTTCATAGCCGCCAATCGGATTGGTGTCATAGCCAAAAGCACGGGCAACGAGCATCAGTTGCATCGATACGAGTCCCGCATCAATAAAATTGACGTCCCGCAGATCAGCAACCGACAGATTCGCGTAGTACGGTTTCACCGCTTGCAGCTGCATATCTTTCACTTCTTGCGGCATGTAACCAAGCTCGACCGCTTTTCCGAAAATCTCATCCATGTATGCGGCATTGTTCATGTCAACGAATACGGCAATGACCGCAGACGAAGTGAGCACTTGCGTCTTGTTGAAACGAGCCAGCTCGGCCAGCTTTTCTTTCCCTTCCTTGCTTTCGATCACGACGAAACGCCATGGCTGCATATTGACCGAAGATGGGGCACGCGTCGCTCCGGCTAAAATCTCGGTCATCTCTTCCCTGCTGATTTTGACTTCCGGGTCATACAGTTTGACAGAGCGACGGCCAAATGTAATTTCCCGAAAATCGTTTGTCTTTTGCAATGTGCGCACCATAGTAACAGACTCCTTTTCTGATCGATCAAATGTTGTTTTGCATCCGTTTGAGAAAATCAGCCAGGACCCGCGTCTCTTCCTCGCTGAATCCCGCCAAAATCTGCTGAATAAAAATCCGTTTCTCGCTTTTGTACCCTTCAATCCGCTCGATCCCTTCGTCGGACAAGCGCACGAACGTTTCGCGGTTATCATTTGGATTTTTGTAGCGAATCACCATGCCATCCGCTTCCAGTTGCTTCAAGTGCCGTGTAATGGCCGCACCGTCGATGTCGATGTGCTTTTGCAGCCGGGACTGATTGATTTCGCTTCGCTCGCACAACATTTGCAAGATCGCGAGACGAGTCGAACTGATTCCGGTACAGCGCTCGAATTTCGGGCTGATTTTATTGGTTAAACCAATGAGCAAGCTGAGAATTTGTTCTTCTTCAAACTCCTTGTATGTCATGAAAAATGCCTCCCGGGGGCTGGTAAATCGATACGGATCATGCGTGTGGATGAGCAAATTCAGCAGCATGCAGTTAGTGGCTGACAATTACTTGACCCATCAATCATTGATACCTCAATTAATATACCATCATGCACTCGCCATTGCAACTTTTAGCCTGGCGCAAATATGCTTCGCGTTGTTTTTTGGCATTGCCTAACGCAAAAACCCCGCCGAAGCGAGGTCGATTGAGAGTTCTGACAAGCTTTTCTTTTATGCGGGACGCAGCCGCATGTTTGTCTATCTCGGTTGAAAAACATCCTGATTCCACGTCTTTAACACTTAGTTTCAAATGGCCATTTCCCTGTTATGGATGTCCAATACTTCCAGCTTCACCGTACCGCCAAGATGGCGGGAGACGAGATCAGACAATTCTTTTAGCGCTCTATGAAACTCATCGCTTCTCGTTTCATCGACTAATTCCATACAGAGGAAAGCATTTTTCGTCTTTTCGGTTAGCATCGTCCGCTGCGCCTCGCGCCAAACCAAAATGACCGGATTACTGCTCAATTCCTCCAACTTGAGGAATTGCTGCGCTTCTTTCCCTGCTTCCTGTAGCAGCTTCTCGTAAACTTCAACGTTTTTGATAGAGTTATCAATCCCCTGACAAATAACGACGCCTATTTTGGCCTGGGGAAATAGCGACCAAAAGTCATCTTCCGCGATAAATCTAGGCATCCTTGATCTCTCCCTTTCATTTTTGGCAGAAACGTCATTTGTTGCGTCACAACACGAACATGCTCTTATGTTTTGGCAGGACTGGCAAAGGCGGAAATGATCCCTAGAACCATATAAAAATAGCCGGTTATCCGATTCACTAACCTGGAACTCGCCGTTCTGCCCACAATCCGCTTGCGAATACTTGCTGCGAGAACCGCATACAGCCCATCGCTAATCAAAGCCAGGATCAAAAATATCGCTCCCAAAAGCAAAAACTGTACGGTAACGGAGCCAGCAGAAGGTGAGATGAACTGCGGAAAGAAGGCTAGAAAAAAGAGCGCTGTCTTCGGATTCATGACTTCCACGATGGCGGATTCGCAAAAAATCTTCCCTAACTGTTTGCGAGGGGCTTTTGGTATCTCTGCGTCTGTTCGATCCGCTTTGGAAAACAAAGTCTTGCACCCGAGATAGACCAGATAGGCAGCTCCCACGTATTTCACGATATGAAAGGCTGTTGCTGACGTCATCAGGATCGCAGAAACTCCGATTGCTCCCGCGATCACATGGACAGAACCACCAAAAGATACACCGAGAACCGATACCAAGCCCGCTTTTTTGCCTTGATCTATACTTCTTGCCATAATGTAGAACACAGCAGGTCCAGGTATGATTAACAAGGTAGCGGCAGCGATTACAAACAGCCAAACCGTTGAAAATTCCATGACTTGCAACTCCTTGCTGTATGTTTGTACACGATCTGCTTGGGCTTGCGTGAAGCACTTTCAGGCCAATTATTTAAATAACTCTTTCCGTTGCTCACGCAGCCATTCGGCAACGAGATTTTCCTCTTGATCATTTGACTTTTCAAGCTCTCCCACAATCGATTTGTAATCGGTGTTGTTGCGATTTTGACTCATTTTGGCTGCCCCTTGAATGTCGGTGTGTGGTCCTTGGAAAATCAGCAAGACATCACGATTGTTTTTCAACGTTTTTTTCTGCGTATTGCCGTATGCGATGTGCCCCGTAGCATAAATTTTCCCTTCTTCTTCGCGAATCTCCACCGGAATGTGCGTAGCCAACGGGCGCTGTTCCTCCACCGTAATCAGCAAGGCAAACGGGGAAGTCTTCATCATTTGAACCGCCTCATCATGATTCATGCGATATTGCTTCGGAGTGTACACCATGCTCATCCTTTCTGTATGCAAAATAACTGCCCGATGAACAAACAATAAAATACAAACTGACATAAAAAAAGATACAATACGTAGTAAATGTACATGTCAGAAGGGATATAGATGAAAAATACCATTTTTACCTTCCAGGATCACTCTCCTAAATACAAACAAATCTACGAAAAATTTAAAGCATTTATTGAGCAAGGCGACATAAAGGCGAGTGAGCCTTTGCCCTCCATCCGCCAGCTTGCCGATTCTTTGCATGTCAGCCGCAATACGACCTTGCTGGCCTATGAACAGCTTGTTGCCGAAGGGTACGTACGTGGCGAAGGCCGAAAAGGGTATTTTGTCAATGAGTTAGAGCCCCTTTTATTTCAAGCAACTCGCAGCACGCCTCATCACAGGCAAGCAGAGCCGATACCAGCTGCTCGCATTGATTTCCGCGCAGATGTCGTCGATCAGACGCACTTCCCTGTAAAAGCGTGGAGAAGAATTTCGAATCAAATCTTAACGGCAAAAGACACCTATCGCTACGGAGAACCTTTTGGCGAACGGTGTTTGCGCGAACAAATCGCAGCTTACTTGCTCCAGTCTCGCGGGGTACGCACAGATCCGAATGCCGTTATCATCGGAAGCAGTACCCAACAAATGCTGCTGTATTTAAGTCTTGTCCTGAAACGTGATTTCTCAAGCATCATTGTGGAAGACCCTGGCTATGATGGCGCTCGGGAAGCTTTTCAATTAAATCGTTTTACGCTGGAAACGTTACCCGTTTATGAGACAGGCGCTGATTTTTCCCAATTGGCACATACGAAATCAAAATTAATTTATGTGGCTCCGTCCCACCACAGTCCATACGGAGTAAGCATGACCATTCAGCAAAGGCATGCGCTGATCCATTGGGCAAACAAGCGGCAAGGGTACATTATTGAAGATGATTACGATAGTGAATTTCGCTATACCCAACAGCCATTCCCCGCTCTCGCTTCCATCGATTCCGCGAGAGTTGTTTACCTTGGCAATTTTTCCAAGTGCTTTCTGCCAGGCATACGCTTAAGTTACATGGTGTTGCCGCAGCCACTGCTAGACAGCTATAAAAAGCACTTCGCACATTTCGAGAGCACGACGTCGCTGCTGAGCCAGTTCGCTATGGCAAAATTTATGGAAGAAGGCGAATGGAATCGCCACATTAAACGAATGCGGCTTGTTTATAAACGCAAAATGCAGCACTTCGTTTCTGAATTACGGAATCATTTCCAGCACAACATCACTGTCATTGGCGAGCAGTCTGGATTGTACGTCTTGGTCAAAGTGCACTTGGAGCGTTCAGAGGAATGGCTCATTCAGCAAGCTTCCCTTCTGGGAGTGAAAGTCTATCCTACTTCCCTCTATTTTTTGAAAAACAAGACCGCAGAGCCTATCATTAGACTTGGGTTCAGCAACTTGTCATGCGATGAAGTCAAGCTTGGCGTGGAGTTGTTAAAACGGGCTTGGTTATAGCACAAATCACTGGGGTGCCATTTTTGCAAACGCCCTCCTTTGCCCCGTGACACCATCGGTCATTCGAATTGTTGATGAAAACGCAAATGACCCGCAGGAGGAGCACTTTTTGCAAGCGCTGCCTCTTCCGGGTCACCTTTTTGAGTTCAAGTTTTCGTACGCTACTGGTAATGCCGTGAACGAATGTCTGGTAGCGCAGCTTCGTTAAGCGTTTTTTCTGGTTTTGATCCTGTTATTGCTGCTGGTTCTGGCAAAATGTCATTTCGCTTCTCCCGCGATATCTCCCAACCTCATGTGCCGAGCTTGCTATTTTTTGCTCGATGTTTCATTTTTGCGCTCAATCAGTTGCAATACTTTTGGCTCAATCGCTTTCAGCATCTGTTCTTTGGAATGGCTGCCTGCTTTGCTGTTCTCCCCTTGCATTTGCACCTCAACCTGCGTTGTTGCAATGACATCTATTACTTGTTGCTTGGAGATATTTTTAGCGGCTGCGATCTCCACGACAGATTTCCCTTTTGCCAGTTCCTGTTTTAAGTCGGCTGCGCTCATTTTTAGCAAAGACAACAGCTTTTCATCATTGAAAAAAGCATCGGCAGTATAATCAGGCTGGCCGTTCATCGTGAAAAAGCCTTCTACTTTCGCGGCGGAAGGTGTCGTTTCCCCTCCAATTAGCGACGCGCTGATCGTATTGCCCTGAACAAATACTTGGTAGAACGGGGTTTTCGCTCCCTTTTTGCTGTAATTGAGCATAAGCGTTTTTTGCTCCGCGTTCTCCATTTGCTCCATAGCAAACTCGTACTCGCTGATGTTGCCGTACATTTTATTCAGCAGATCGTCTACTTTCGCCTTGATTTCCTGCTCCGTGGAAGCAATCAGCGGCTTTTCCTCAGATCCCCCGTCATTTTCCTGGATGATGTGTTCAATCGTACCCGTACGGCTGTTTGTATGAAGAGTAAACTTTTTGCCGCTCCCGCTTTTGTCCTGCAAAGTGATGCTTGTTTGGACACCTTGAACGTTGCTGGCGTCGATAATCGCAAACGATTTTGTCTCTGGAAAAGCACGGTACAGCTTTTCAAGTGTTGCCTTGCCGACTTCATCTACTTGGACTTGTTCGGCAGTCATCGGTGTTCGGGTCAAAATTTCAATCAAGGCTGGGGCTGCAAATGCTGCCGTTGGAATCAAAATCGCTGCGGCTGCGATACCGCTTATCAATCGTTTTTTCATAGTTATTCCGCTCCTTTTTTGTTGCAAATAGTGAGAATAGGATTGTTCGATTCGTCTGGAAATGGCCGGCGGGCACTCCATCGTTTCTGCTTTTTGCTGGAGATGTTCACGAATTTTGCGTTCCATAAGCATTGAGCTGTTCCATCCTTTCCGGGGGGAGATTCCGTACGTATTTTCGCAGCGCCTCAAGACCCGCATGGTATCTGGACTTGACTGTACCCGGCGGAATTTGCAGCAAGACCGCGATTTCCTCCAGCGTATAGTCGTGAAAAAAGCGGAGGATAATCACCGTTCGCTGTTTGTCCGTCAGCTTTTGGATGGCCTGCTCTATCATTTGATTCGTTCCATCCATCAACACAGTCGGTTGGTCCCAGTGATTCTCGTCCCGAAAGAAAACGCGGACGCGCTCAAAAATTCGGAATCTCCGCCAACGCTTGACCCGAAATCGCTGTACTTGGCGGACGACCAAGCCATGCAGCCAAAAGTGGAAAGGCCGGTTCGTATCGTAGTTCGCGAGCGAGGTCCACATTTGCATGTAAATCTCGTTCATGACATCTTCCCGATCTTGCGGATGATCCACGAGAAAGGAGACTGTCCGGTACACATCCTGATAAGTTGCGTCATAAAACGCATGAAACGCCTGTCGATTCCCTTCTTTCATTTTCGCGAGCAATTCGTACATGTATTCCCTTTGCATTCAGAGGGCCCTCCTGAGTAAGCAGCTTACACCCTATATTGTCTCGTTTGCCCAAAAAGGTTCGGTCCGTTTGGCATTTTGCAAAAGAAAAGCGCCAGATCACACCTTTTGTGCTGGTGCGAATCTGACGCCCTCCCGTTTCGCCTATTAGACGAATGCTTGCATGATGCCTTGCTTACGATGCCATCTGGCTGGCAAGCGTTCGCTATTCCTTTTTCCCGATCAGCAATTCCACTTCTGCGATTTCCTTCGGGATCTGCGCTGAGAGCACCTCATAGCCATCTGCGGTGACTAGCACATCATCTTCAATCCGAATGCCAATCGCTTCTTCCTCTATGTACAGGCCAGGTTCAATCGTGATCACCATACCAGGCTGCATGACAGCACTGTAGTCCGAAACATCGTGCGTATCCAGTCCAAGGTGATGCGACACGGCATGGTAGTAGTATTTGGACAGTTCGCTGCTGTCTTGGATAAGACCTAGACGCAACAGGCCATCCGCCAATACTTGTTTCGTGACCTCGTTTAGTTGTTGAAGCGTGACACCCGGTTTCACAGCTTCGATGGTCTTGATTTCGGCTTCGAGCACGAGTTGATAAATCGCTTTTTGACGTTCTGTAAAGCGGCCATTCACGGGAAATGTACGCGAAATATCAGCCGCATAGTAGTTCGATGCCGCACCAAGGTCGAGCAGGACCAGGTCACCATCTTCCGCTCGCTGATTATTCGCCTCATAGTGCAAAACAGTAGCATTGATGCCGCTCGCAATAATCGGCAAATACGGCAGCTCGCGCACCCCGTTCGACTTCAACGCAAAATCATAGTGCGCCTCCAGCTCATATTCCATGATCCCAGGACGTGAATGCGCCCACATACGCCGGATGGCTTCATCTGTGATCGCAATCGCACGCTTGATTTCTTCGATCTCTGCCGGACTCTTTACCATGCGCAGTTCTTTCAGCCACGGGCCTGCATCCTGCATTTGCAAAGTCTTGTATTTCTTTTGCGCGTCTTCAGCAAAAGCCTCTGCAAGGGTCTGCTCATCGCTCCACTGGTAACGATACAAGTCAAGATAGAGCGAGCACTGACCTTCGCAACGCCGCACAAAAGTCGCAAAAGCCTCCAGCCACTCATCGAGATAGTCGAAGTGTTCGATACCAGACAGCTCTTTTGCCTCTTGATCCGCCAAGACGGCGCCTGTCCATTTCGCTTCCAGTTCATTTGGGCGCTGGAGAAATAACGTTTCGCTCACAATGCCCGCGCGTTTCGTGATCATGAGAATGAGGTTGCTGCGCCCGATGCCGGTGAGATAGTAGAAGTTGCGGTTCGGTGAAAACGGGTATTTATCGTCTTGGCTGCGCGTCTTGGCAACCCCAGAGAATAGGACCAGTACGCTATGCTCAGGCATTTTTTCCGCGAGTTTTTGACGGCGATTGACGAACTCTTTTGAATCCATGGTTGTTGTCATTTGTTTCCCTCTTTTCGCTTGTTCGCTTGTGAGTTTCTGCATGGTCTGATTTAGTTGTGTAAAAGGGCTCTTGATCAATTATCAATATTTTAGGATATTTTTAGCATTTGGGAAACGAATTTTGCAATAAAGCTTTTTTGAGGTGCCAACCTGTTACCTCATCCGTGCTTCCAGTCGTGGATGCCTGTGCGGAACATGCTTTCGGTTTTCAATCCGTCCCTCGCAAAAGTACCTTTGGAATAAGCCGAATGTATACTAGCTCCCCGATAAGTTCTACAACCGTTTGCGTTACGATGACAGCAGACACCACCCCGTTTAATGGTTCTGGTAGCGCCAGTGCAAAGGGAAGAACGACAAGCGAGTTACGAGTTGCTGCGCTAAAAATAAGGGCCCGCCCCGCTCCGGTATCTAAACGGAACAGACGAGAAACGATACGAGCAACAATCGGCGTAATGACCATATATGCTGCATAGACGGGAACCACTTGGACAATAGACTCAAAAGAGGTATATAGTTTAGCGATTTGTGATGCAACGACAACAAAAAGAGTCAGAGCCATAAAAGGTACTGGAAGCCATGCAGTCGCATCAAGGAAACGTTCTCCCTTTGGCTGCCGCCGTGCCCACCATTGTGTAAGCAGAGCAAGTAACAGCGGAGCAACGATAAGTCCTAAAAATGCTTCAAAAAAAGGCCCGACACTCACGATTTCAGCCGCTGTCTTGCCCATAAACAGCCATAGGTAAACAGGCAATAAGAGCATTTGGGTGACAAAAAGGATGGGAGTTGAAACCAAAACAAGCTTTTCGTTCCCGCGCCCAAGATGTGTAAAAACGATCACGTAGTCAATGCAGGGCGTGAGCAAAACAAGAAGCACACCTAGCAGGATCGCTGGATCGGCTGAAAGAAACAGGGTTAACCCCCACACCAGAACAGGTACGGCTATGTAATTCGTAATAAGTAGTGCATAGATGAACTTTCGATTTGTTAACGCCGCTTTTAAACGAAAAAAAGGAATTTGCGCAAACATGCCATACATTAAAATGGCGAGTACAATCGAAATCATCTGATCGAAACTTTTGCTCGATTCCGGCCACAACAAGCCAAATCCGGCAGCAATCATTAATACAGCAGCATATAGCCATATTTGATGCTTTTCTAATTGCTCTCTTGCAATCACTTCTCGCACTGCCCCTTTCTAACACGCCCCCGTATTGTTTATCTTCTGCAAACATTCATCATAGCGGCGCTGACCGTTTTTTCGCTCAGGCGCTGGCAGCAATCCAACAGATTCATAATAACGAAGTGTCGATGCGCTCAATTCTGCTTTTGCAGCCAATTGACCAATGCTAAGCCCTGACATAACGGCCATCCTTGACTTAAAGTGAACTTTACGTTTTATGATTCCATTATATCTCGTTAAGGCAAAGGATGTAGACAAAATGAGCAAAGAATGGAGCACAAAAAACCCCTCGCACCATGAGGCACAAGGGGTTTCCCCGTCACCAAGTCAAGGTGACGGGATTGTAGCTGCTTGCTTCAATGCATGAAAAGTATGCATCAGAGCACGATTGCCCAAATTTCGAATAGGCCAAAGTCGATTAAAGGTGGATTCAACCAAATGGCGTACTGTTCTGATGCCAACTCTTCTCAGTGCATTTATAGCTCGTGTAGAAAGGCGACCAGTGTCATACTCAAAGATCGTTTCGATAGGCTGATCTAAAGGTAGTACGATATCCTTTAATAAATTGATGATTGGCTCATCAGGTGAATCTGCAGCAACATGATACAGACTCTCTTTCTTCCGAATGTCCTCGATCAGTTGCAAGGTTGCTTCTGATTGCTCACGAAGTATAGCCCATGTGTCGTCAATTGGTGCAGCGACGATTTTACCGCTCTTGCATAGTTCTCTGATCGTGTCATTGTTAAGCTCCCAGGCTTCGGATGCCTCGTTAACACCCATAATATAAACCAGCTTTTTTTTCATTAAATAGCCCCGCCTTGTTCATTTTACTCTAGTTTACTATGTCCGGCAGGGTAAGGCTATGAACGGACAGACATGGTAGCATCTATCGATATCCACTGCCAGTCCTCATCGTTTACCAGCTTGATCCGGCCAGTACAAATCAACTGGCTGCAAACACGTTATCTTTTCTAGAGACACGCGTCTCTTTCACTCATAGTGCCCCCCGATCTTGCGCGCGCGTTCTTTCGCCTGACCAGCCTCCGTGACAGAGGCTGCCCGCAAAATCGCGTCCGTACCAAACCGCGTACGAATCTCATCGATCGTCCGGGCGAGCGAACGGCGTTTGTGGTTGTCTGTGAACAAATTCAGCTGCACGGCATGATCGGAAACGAGTTGTTCCAGGTTGATCCCGATACTGCAAACAACCGGCAGGCTGCCTCATACAGCTCCATGGCATCATTCGTCGCTTCCGCCAGCTTCATCTGTCGGCCAAAGCCTTCTCCTGCCGACAAGTTCGCCCCCTAAAAAAGAACATTTGTTCTCATTCGAACAACTGGGAAACTTGCAAATAAAAAACGCCCGGTTTCCCGAGTGGCGATAGCCTGACTTGTACGATTTCCCCCCGACATGGTAGCCCATTTCAATTTCCGGCAAGCACCGGACGATCTGCCAGTCATCCACGATGTAGTGAGCGCTGGCTTCTGTCGTCGGCTTGTTGAAGTAGTTCCGGTTTGCTACCGCATCGGCGCCTTTTTTCTCGTTGGCTGTCCAGTGGATGACCAGTCCTTTCGGGACAATCTTTGTACCTGGTCTGGCCGTTGGGTTCGTGAGTAGCATTTCTGTGATTTGCATGTTATTTCCCTTCCCCTCTCCCTTTTAGTACCTCTACTACTCGCTTAATTAATTCGGGAACGGGCAGGCCAATGCGTCCCGCGTTCTCGATAATGCTTAGCAGCTCATTTGCCAGGTAAAAAAAGATCGTCGCGGATGAAATTTTGGTCACCAAGCGACATGTCGATCAGATGCACCATCGCAACCATGCAAAAGATGAACAACTTCCGCGCAATGCCGATCATACCGACCTTGCTTTTTAACTTTCCTTCCATTCCGGCTGCAATCAAGCCAGTGACAAAATCAAAAATGACGAATGCGAGTAGCACACTGAGCAATGCTGACCAGCCGCCAAAAAGAAAAGAGGCTGCTGCGCCTCCGATAGCAATTCCTGCTTTGATAAAGTTGTCCATTCGCTCTTCTTCCTCTCTCCCCTCGGTGCAGTAAAAATTGCCCCGGTCGGCTCGGGGCTGGCTCATGGTCTAGTTGATAAAAAATACCCCCGGGATTTCCCGAGGGCCATTGATGGAAGCAAAGATATTAATTAAACTTAAAAACCCAAGAGTGTGTGCGGGTGACGCCAGTGATGTCAGTGTAATCAAATGATACCGTTGTTTCCCCTACTCCAACCTTATCTACGATCAACGATACATTCATCGCACCATGTTGGATTCTAGGGTTTCCTACAGCAGGATCACTGCTTCTTGCGTTCGAAAATGTAACCGTACCAGGGCCATTCGCTTGATCCAGGAAGATTGCACTGAGATTGTGATTGTATGGTAATTCCTGTGGACCAAATGCTGCTCCATCTTCAAACATTGTTCCAAGATTAAATATTGGTGTGCTATTCTCGACTTATTCCCTTCTCTTTACGAGGGTTTTCGTTCGAGCCTACACCGTGCAGGCGACTTTCATCGCACACGGCGTTCCATCAACGGATAAGAAAGAAAATTCACAATGGGCGTTTTTATCGTACACCAATTATGTCTGCATTGACACAAATTGTTTTCGACAAATATATAGGGAGCCACATTAGCCGCCCCCATAAAAAACACCCCTTTCAACGAATGGAGCATTACACCAAAGGCTTACCTTCAGTGCCTAGCCCCAATGCTTCCGGGTCTTCTTTTACGGCTGGTTTCAAGCCAACCGACACACTGTTGTATATGCGGCGGCCAGCGACGATCAGAGCAACGTAGATCGCTACCAAAATGTCCTCACCTCCCCCCCAAAGATACGAACCAGATGCCAAGATTAATTAGCGCTGATTTCAGCATCAAGCATCGCCTGCACTTCCTCTCGAAGATGCGCGGGAACTTGTTCCATCTCCCGCCTGCCTGCCTTGATCAAACTGTAGTAAATTGCTGCCACTATGCCGTCCCTCCTGGCATCTGCTCTTTCAACATCAGCAACTCTTCATACAGTTGAGCGGTTGCCTCCATGATTGTGAGCTTGTCATTTTTTTCGGCGACCAGCTCTGCCTCCAGCCTGACAATCTTTTGTTCCGGCGTTTCCTGCTGCTTTTTGCGAATTTCCGTGATGGACTCTTGATTGCTGAACTTCATCAGTCAAAAGCACCTCCGTATCCATAGACGTGGACGCGTTGCGTGGCATCAGTCCATCCTGACTGATCCCGTCCTGACCCGGCCAATCCACCCCAACGCAATGCCTGTAAGTCCAGACACAACTGTAATAACTATGATCATGCCGTCAAAATTCATGTTCCTATCCCCCCCTCATCCGGGAACAAAAATTTCCCCGATCTGTTCGGGACTGGCTCTCGGTCTTGTTGTCATGTAAAGCTACGCGACTCTTTGCAGCAGGCTTGACCGTGCCAAATCAGCAGGCGAAACCTTGCCGATATCGCCGCTCCTCAGCCTGATGCCCGCTGCCGCAAACATCTTGTCCACCGTCCCGATGTGCGCCTGGATAAATTCGGTCATTGTAGCAACCTGCGCCGCTGTCAGCTCGCCGCGATATCGGTACACGTCACATTGCCACGGTGGATAATTATTGTGGTGCCGCTGCAATGGAAACCGCCAATCCATCTCCGCAATGTGCATGTCATCCAGCACGATAGCAAGGTGACTGTATGGTGAGTCAGTAAACCACTGTATAGCCCCCGCCAAAGGCGAGCGACCAGATACAAAAAGAAGGTCCAAGCGCTTCAAGTCCATGCGCTCGACCTCCTACCAGTTGACAGATTTCACTTGTTTTTTGTTTCAGCAGCTTCGACCTGAGCTTTCAGGTCCAGTACCTAGCGATTTGCTCCTGCTTATGCTGCCCTGCCTCCAGCACCACCTCAATGAACTGTTCCCGCGTCAGGCTGACGATGCCCGCGTCTTCCGTTTTCCATTGCGTCTCGGCAAGATCAGGTTTCAACAGAAATAGCGTGCTCTGCTGGTTGAAGTTTGCCTGGTCTTCCTCGTTGAAACAGAACTGGCGTCCGGTCGACGCAGAGGTAAAGCCTGTGTAAATCGCCTTGAAGCACTCCCGGTTCGGCCCTTCACGAGAAAATTTGAAGACCATATGCAGAAGATTTATGAGTGATTTGTGGGTGCGCTTGTGGGTGAGGCGATTTTTACACCCGCCCCCACCAAAACAAAAAACCCCTCGCACCATGAGGCACAAGGGGTTTGGACTTCTTAATAAGCAGCCATGTACTGCTCGCGCTCCCAGTCGTGAACGCGTGTGCGGAACATGTCCCACTCGATTTCTTTTGCTTCGATGAAGTGCATCAGTGCATGCTCGCCCAGCGCTTCGCAGATCACTGGATCGGCTTTCAGGCACTCGATTGCTTCTTTCAATGTTGCTGGCAAGTTTTCGATGCCGTTTGCTTCGCGATCTTGCTCAGTCATCACGTAGATGTTGCGATCGATGGCTGGCGGCACAGTCACTTTGTTTTTGATACCATCCAAGCCTGCTTTCAGCATGACAGCCAAAGCGAGGTATGGGTTTGTTGCCGGGTCTGGGCTGCGCACCTCGATGCGAGTTCCCATGCCGCGGGAGGCAGGGATACGGATCAAAGGAGAGCGGTTCTTCGCGGACCATGCCACGTAGCAAGGCGCTTCATAGCCAGGCACCAGACGTTTGTAGGAGTTCACCAACGGGTTGGTGATCGCTGTGAAACCGCGAGCATGCTGCAAAATACCTGCGAGGTAATGCTTCGCTGTTTGGCTCAAGCCCATTTCGTCTGTCTCGTCATAAAAAGCATTTTCATTGCCACGGAACAAGGATTGGTTCGCGTGCATACCGGAACCGGCTACGCCGTACAGCGGTTTTGGCATGAATGTCGCATGCAAGCCGTGTTTTTGCGCAATCGTTTTGACAACCAGCTTGAACGTCAGGATTTGGTCAGCTGCTTGCAAAGCATTTGCGTATTTGAAATCGATCTCGTGTTGACCTGGAGCCACTTCGTGGTGAGAAGCTTCGATTTCAAAGCCCATTTTTTCCAGCGTCAAAACGATATCGCGACGGCAGTTTTCGCCGAGGTCGAGTGGAGCAAAGTCAAAATAGCCACCCTGATCGTTCAGGTCAAGCGTAGGTTCGCCTTTGTCGTTGAGCTTGAACAGGAAGAACTCAGGTTCTGGTCCCACGTTAAACGCGGAGAAGCCCATTTCTTCTGCTTCTTTCAGCGCGCGTTTCAAAATGTAGCGAGGGTCACCCTCGAATGGAGAGCCATCTGGCATATAGATGTCACAGATCAGACGTGCAACTTTCCCATGCTCGTTACCCCACGGGAATACAACCCAAGTATCCAAATCCGGTACCAGGTACATATCCGATTCCTCAATACGAACAAAACCTTCGATAGAAGAACCGTCAAACATCATTTTGTTGTCCAATGCTTTCGGCAGTTGGGAAGAAGGAATCTCCACGTTTTTGATAATCCCCAGCAGGTCGGTAAACTGCAGACGGATGTATCTCACGTCCTCTTCTTGGGCCAATCGCATAATGTCTTCTCTTGTGTACTTGCTCACATTTCTCTCCTCCTGTCTCTCTCACAACTTTATATCAGTGGAAGAAGCGGGAAAGCTCTCCACGAATCAATGCGTCCTCGCCTGGGCGGGCTGCATTGCGATACATGATTTGTTGCCTTAGCAGCTGATGCAGTTCCTTGTCAGACATGTCCTTGCGCTTCACTTCGGACGTTGTAGAAATTTCCGTCGGTTCCATGACAGGCTCTTGCAATTTCAACACTTGCTTGATCCCTGCAATGTTGAGCCCTTTTTCAATCAGTTCCTTGATCTCCAACAGTCGGTCTACATCATTGAAGGAGAAAAGCCGCTGCTTTCCTTCCGTGCGAGCCGGTTGAATCAGGTCATTTTGCTCATAGTAGCGTATCTGTCTCGCAGTGAGATCAGTCAGCTTCATGACGATCCCAATTGGAAAGAGGGCCATATTCCGGCGAAGGTCATCACTCATGACTTGTCCCTCCTCTATCGTTTTCCTTATGCTTTATTTTATGCAAAAGCACAAACACTGTCAACGGATGTTAGAAAATATTACGCAAGAAAGTTACCTCTTTTGAAAAAATCCACGTTATCCCCGTATGGAACCCACGACATGCCTGTCTCAATGGTTGTTTTTCGCATTACCGTCCGCGCACAGTCGAATAGCAAAAAGACGGCTTCTCCCTTCACGAGAGAATGCCGTCTTTCCTTTGTAAAAAGCGTTTACGCCTCAGGCAATTCGAGCAATCCTTTGTCCAGCAAGCCGTTTAACGCCGTCAAAATCCCTACTTTGACATGCGAGTACGTCAAACCGCCTTGCACAAAGCCCAAGTATGGCGGGCGAATCGGACCGTCTGCGGAAAACTCGATGCTCGCTCCTTGAATGAACGTTCCCGCCGCCATGATAACCGGGTCTGCATACCCCGGCATTTCGCTCGGGTACGGCGTGACGTGCGAATCGACGGGAGCTGCTTTTTGAATCCCTTGGCAAAAAGTAATCAGCCGTTCCGCACTGCCAAAAGCGACAGACTGAATGAGGTCCGTGCGTGGTTCATGCCAGAGCGGATTGGTCTGAAAGCCGAGTCGTTCCAGCAGCGCCGAGGAGAACACCGCGCCTTTCAGCGCTTCTCCCACGACGTGTGGCGCCAGGAAAAAGCCTTGAAACATTTCCAACAGCGAGTACAGCGAAGCTCCACCCTCTGCGCCAATCCCTGGTGCTGCCATCCGGAACGAAGCGAGACGCACAAGGTCTTCCCGCCCGACGATGTATCCGCCAGTCTTGACCAGACCGCCGCCCGGGTTTTTGATGAGCGAACCAGCCATAATATCGGCGCCGACATGCAGCGGCTCCAGCTCTTCCGTAAATTCACCGTAGCAGTTGTCCACGAACACGATCAGCGCCGGATTAATTTCCTTGACCATGCGGATCATCTCGCGGATTTTGGCGATCGTAAAGGACGGACGATCCGCATAACCGCGCGAGCGCTGGATGCCAATCACTTTTGTCTTGGGCGTAATCGCCTGCGCCACCGCGACAAAATCGATTTCGCCCTCCGGTGTCAAAGGCACATAGCTGTACCCGATCCCGTATTCTTTCAGCGAACCTTGGCCTTCGCCGCGCACACCTACGACCTCTTCCAACGTGTCATACGGCTTGCCCGTGATGTAGAGCAAATCGTCGCCAGGACGCAAAATCCCAAACAGCGAGATGGCAATCGCATGTGTTCCGGAAATGATGTGCGGTCTAACCAGCGCCGCCTCTCCGCCAAAAACGTCTGCGTAGATCGATTCCAGCGTAGCCCGGCCAGAGTCGTCGTATCCGTATCCGGTCGATGGCGAAAAGTGAAATTCGTTTACCTCATGCTTTTGAAAAGAGCGCAGCACCTTCAATTGATTGGTGTCCACCAGCGCGGAAATTTGACGATGTCTTTCGGAGATCATCGCTTCTACCTCCAGGACGAGAGGACGAAGCTTTTCCCCGTGAGAAAAATATTGAAACATAGGTGATCTTACCAACTCTCTTCAACAGTCTCTGGTTTATCCAGGAGAAAAGGAGCAATCCGCCCATAGATCGGATGGTCCCGGTTCACGCGTACAGTGACCAGGTATGACTCCTCTTCTTCATTAAATTGCTGTTCCATTTCAACCCCTTCACGATGCAAAAGGGACAAAATATCTCCGCGCTCCACCGGAACACGCAGCTTCAGTTCATGGAAGGAAGCGAGCGCAAAGGCTTCCAGTCTCGCCAGCAGCTTTTGCTGATCCTCCTTGCGCATGGCCGAAATGAGGATTGAATCCTCCGCATGCGGCAAGTAAGACCGTTCTGTCAAAAGGTCCGCTTTGTTGAATACGACGAGTTGCGGAATTTCTTCCGCTTTCAACTCGCGCAAAATTTTATCGACAACCTCCATGTGCACCCGAAAATCAGGATGGTGGCTATCGACCACATGCAAAATCAAATCTGCTTCCTTTACCCCTTCCAACGTAGAGCGGAACGCAGCGACCAAGCTCGTCGGCAAATCCTGAATGAATCCAACGGTATCTGTCAGGAGCACTTCCAGGCCGCTTGGCAACTCCAGCTGTCTTGTCGTCGGGTCCAATGTGGCAAACAGCTTATCTTCTTGCAGCGTATTGGCTTGCGTCAATTGATTGAGAATGGTCGATTTTCCCGCGTTTGTATACCCGACCAGCGCAATCTGGAACACTTTGTTTTTCTTGCGGCGCTCCCGATGCAGCTGTCTCGTGCGGACGGTGTCTTCCAACTGCTGTTTCAGCTCGCTGATCCGTTTGCGGATATGGCGTCGGTCGCTTTCCAGCTTGGTTTCACCGGGACCGCGCGTACCGATTCCCCCGCCAAGCCGGGAAAGCTGTTTACCCTGTCCGGCGAGACGTGGCAACAAATAGTTGTACTGGGCAAGCTCGACTTGAATTTTCCCTTCGCGGGACTGCGCCCGTCCAGCAAATATATCCAGAATGAGCTGCGTCCGGTCGATGACCTTGCAATCGAATATCCTGTCGAGATTGCGCGTCTGACTCGGCGACAGCTCGTCGTTGAAAATGACCACATCAATGTCCAGCTCATGGGCCTTTTCGGCAATTTCATCAATTTTGCCCGTCCCGAGATACCAGGCCGAGTCGATTCGATCCCGGTTCTGCGTCACGACATCGAGCACCTCAACGCCAGCAGTGGCAGCCAACTCATGCAATTCTTCCATGGAGAGACGTGTTCGCTCTGCATCGCGGTTATCCAAAAAGCAACCGACCAAGATCGCCGTTTCTTTCGTTTTGATCAGATCGTTCACCGATTCACGCCCTTTCTTCTCTTATCATACCACATTTTGCCCATTTCGTTACGGGTGTGATGTGTGGTATGGACCGCCTTGTTTCCATTAGCAAATTTTCAATTACCACTTGAGGCTTCCCCTTTATATTCAAGCCATTGTATCCAAGTAGGGTGGCGAGAGTCAGTCAAACATGAGATCGTAATTAGCATCCTCGACAACATGATCATAGTTGATCCAGCTCATCTCTTCTAATTGCAAGACGCTTTTAAAGGTATTTACAATCTGAAATATATTGCTGCCAGAACGTACTTCTGAAGGCGTCAAAGTAGCGTTTAGTGTCTCTAGTTGTTCATGTGTAAAACCAAAAACGGCGAAGCTGCCGATATTGGCTTCGGCAAATGATTGCAAGATCAGCTCATCGAAATTGTTTTTTATTTCCTCTCTCAGTTCGTCGCCTGCCTGATTGTATACAATCTCAATCAGATCTCCCTCAGGGTATCTCTCCTGAGCCATTTCCCAAAGCAATCCTTCCTCTAATTCGTAGTTTATTCGCAGGCTGGCAATGATTTTTCCATGATCGTATATGCGATAACCCCAACCATGATCTTCCTCATGGTCAAAATACATGACTGGATATTCATGAGACATGTCCATTATTCCAGCGTCGTTATCACCCTCTGTCAAATAAACGATCCATTTATGATTCAGTTCCTTCATAACAGATCTGCTTTGCGCGTATTTTGCAACTTTCCCCATATGGATGCGCTCCATTAAAAAGCCGGATGTAAACTCGCTCACAAACGATCAGCTCCTCGATTTGAATATTTTACAATACAAGGTAAATTTGCATAATACTCTCTACATTTTTCATCGGAAAAAGCAAACCACTTTGAACAGCATCTCAGTGACACCCTTCAAAAATTCCATAATATGTAAATTAACACCTTCATTTTTGAAAAATAGGCAGCTTTTATCGGCTCCCTGAGTATACTTTTTGTATGATGGTCAAGGCAGGTGACACGGGTGAAGCAAGCAGGAGCGAGTTCAGCAGCAGATGTACATGAATCGTCCAGCAGTTCCAATCGTATTCAGGTCGTTTTCAACCGACCGTTGCGTATTAAACAACCGAATACTTTGGCTGAAATTGTTCGTGCTTCAGCAAGTGCCAATTTGGCTTCTGTCTTTGATGAGTTGGAAAACCTGATTGGCTTGCATGAAGCCAAAAAGACGATTTACGAAATTTATGCGCTCATCAAAATGAATAAAGAACGGGAAAAGCATGGACTGAAAATCGAAAAGCAAGTATTCCACATGGTGTTCAAAGGAAATCCTGGCACAGGAAAAACAACGATCGCCCGACTGTTCGGCAAAATCTTTAAAGAAATGGGGGTATTGTCAAAAGGCCACTTGATTGAGGTCGAGCGCGCAGATCTTGTGGGGGAATTTATCGGGCATACGGCCCAAAAAACAAGAGATTTGGTCAAAAAAGCGCTTGGCGGCATCTTGTTCATCGATGAAGCTTATTCGTTGGCGCGCGGCGGCGAAAAAGATTTTGGAAAAGAAGCCATCGACTGCCTGACGAAATCACTTGAAGATTACGGCAATGAGTTTGTTTGTATCATCGCCGGGTACAACGAGGAGATGGACTCCTTTCTTGAACTCAATCCAGGAATGCCCTCCCGCTTTCCGGTTCATATCAAGTTTACTGACTACGATGCAGATGAATTAATGGAAATTGCTCATCTAATGTCAAAGAACAAGGAATACGAACTGAGCAAGGACGCCAGTGAGAAATTGAGACGGCGAGTAACGGCAGCTCTTAACGATCCTTTCGTCGAGAACTTCAGCAATGCGCGATTTGTTCGAAATAACATCGAAAAAGCAATCCGGGTGCAAGCTGTGCGCTTGTTGAAGGTGTATGAGCCAACGAAAGAAGATTTACTGACGCTAAAATCCGAGGATTTCACCATATAGGGCTGCCGCGTCTCCCCATCCATACAATGAAATCCCTCTCAAGAAGGAGGGATTTTTTCGTTGCCAGCATTCTTTTCTAAGCTTTATTTTTCAAGCCGAACCTACTCACCACTGGAGCGAAAAGGCACACCCCGAGCAATGCCCCCGAGATGAACGGAACGACATGCTGCAGCGGATACAAGACAGGCGAAACGCCTTTGACAAAAAGCGCATCCCAACAAGCTACGGCCATGCCCACGGCCGCTACGCCAATCCAAAACAGCCCTTTCACATGCGCTGCCGCCTGCTCGACTTGGATACTTCTCTCCCTCCGCTCACGCCCGCAACGCCAGATGACGTACACAATGGCCAATCCGCCCACCAGCGTGCTCCCGTGCTGGAGCAGCTTGTAGACGGGAACCTCCCAAGCAGCAAGCGAAATGCGTTGTTGTAGCAAGGCAAATCGTTCCACCATGCTTCCCCGGTCATGGGTAAAAGAATCCCAGAGGACGTGACTGAAGCTTCCCAGCAAAGCGGAATAAGCGAAAATCACAAACGATAAAAAGAAGCCTCGCCCTCGCCCGCGATTCGCCTGGTCCCAGCTCTTGTCGCCAGCCAAACCCTTTGCTATCCACAGGGGCACAACCGCCAGCAAGCCTTTCTCCACGACGAACCGATACAGCAAATAAAGCAGCATGACGAGCGGCAAGTCAAAGGTAAACAGTCCAAGTGTCGTATGGCTGTAGACGCTGTAAGGCGCCAACCGCAAAAAATACTCAAAGTCCGGAGCCATGCTGCCAAGTACAAGCGCCGGGAACGATACCCAGGCAAACTTTCTTAGCGGCAGCACAATCGCCGGATGCGAAAAAGTAAATGGCATGAAATCACTCGCTTTGTTTATTTGGGGAGCAGGACGGCAACAACTTGTTTGCCGCTCACTTGAATCCCTTTATCTTGTTTTCCGCAATGCGCCAGCTCTTTGACTAGCCCCTCGACAAGCTTTTTCGCTTCCTGGCTCTCTTTTTTCTCCAGGCGCACGGTCAATTGCACGGCGTCGCCTGCCGCCAATATTTTTTCGGCTTGTCGCTTTTTCGTCTCGTAATCGTGATCTTCGATAAAAGCGCTCAGGCGCAGCTCTTTTACTTTCATGCCTTTTTCTGCCTTGCGCTGCTTGGCCTTTTCGCGATTGAGCTGTTCTTTATGATTCGTGCGGTTTACGAGTTGGCACGGAGGCGGACTTGTCGCCAGCGAGAGGCACACCAGGTCGACGCCTTGCTCTTTTGCCATTTGCAACGCGACTTTGGTAGCGACAATTCCGAGATCTTCTCCGTCCACTCCAGTGAGGCTAACTTCAGCCGCTTTTATTTGTTCGTTCACAATCATCTTTGCTCACCCTGTCCTTTCATTTCCAAATACTTTACATTCTACAGCTTGCTGCTCCTCTCCTTCCTTTTGTTTGCAACATTCTTGACCAACCTCATGACGAGCGCGCTTTGTTTTTGTATAATAGATCAGTATTGACAGTGGATTGAGAATCATTTACATTTACATTCTGTTAGCCAGCTAACAAACGGGGGTACTCTGGTGGAATTTGATTATTCTACTGCTTTGACGCATGCAATGGGCCATGTGATGAAGCTTCACAAGAAGAACGTTGAATACTTGATTCAAAACTATGACGTCTATCCGGGACAGCCCATCCTCCTCATGCGTCTTGCCCACACAGACGGCTTGATTCAGAAAGAGCTGGCCAGACGAATCCAGGTCAAACCAGCTACTCTTACCGTCATGATCAATCGCATGGAAAAATGCGGTCTGGTCGAACGTCGTGCTGACGAACGCGACCAGCGAATCTCGCGGGTTTTTCTCACAGACAAAGGCCGTTTGGCGACAAAAGCTGTCAAGGAAGCACTGCGCGTTCTTGAATTAAAATGCTTTGAAGATTTTACTGATGAAGAAAAAATCGTTCTGCAAGGCATGCTGGATAGAATGCACGGCAACTTGATGACCTTTTATATGGAAAACACCCAACCATCTGAAGAAGCCAAAGAGTAGCGGGGGCGTTTGCTTTTCATTCCACAACAGAAAGGTTGGAACATCCCTTTGAACCATGTAGCAAAAGAACTAGACTCATCGGCGCTTGCCGAAAACAAGACGCGCCGCCTGTGGATTGCCACCATTTTAGGCTCACTTTCGGCGTTTGGCCCTTTGTCGCTGGACATGTATTTGCCTGCTTTGCCGCTTCTGGCTGACGATCTTTCCACCAGTACGTCGATGGCGCAACTCAGTTTGACCGCCTGCCTCATTGGACTGTCTGTCGGTCAGCTGTTTGCCGGGCCGATCAGCGACGTACGCGGACGCAGAATGCCGCTTTTGATCGGACTTATTTTATACGCCTTGTCTTCTTTTTTGTGCGCGGTTGCTCCTTCGATCTATACGTTCATCTTCCTCCGTTTTGTGCAGGGACTTGCTGGCTCTGCCGGGATCGTCATCGCTCGAGCTACCGTGCGCGATTTGTATTCGGGAACCGAGCTGACGAAGTTTTTTGCCCTGCTGATGCTGATTAACGGGATTGCGCCGATTGCCGCGCCTATCGTCGGCGGTCAGCTGCTGGAGTTCACCACCTGGCACGGCGTGTTTGTCGCACTCGGACTGATCGGTGCCGTCATGCTGCTCGTCGTCCTGCTCGGATTGCCGGAGACGCTGCCAGTCAATCGCCGCTCCAAAGCCGGAATCGGCAATACGCTCGCCACTTTTGGCGGGCTGGTGAAAGATCGGGGTTTCATGGGTTACGCCTTGTCGCAAGGTTTGGTCACGGCCGCGATGTTCGCCTACATTGCTGGTTCGCCCTTTGTGTTCCAGAAAATTTTTGGTGTCTCTCCGCAAGGCTTCAGCATGATTTTTGCCATGAATGGGGTAGGAATTATCATCGCCAGTCAAATTACCGGACGACTTGCCGGAAAAGTCAAAGAGACAAAGCTGTTTGTCACTGGCATTTTGCTGGCTGGACTTGGCGGAATTACGCTGCTCGCCATGATCGTGCTTGACGCTGGGCTGGTTGCCGTGCTCGTGCCTTTGTTCTTCGTCGTTTCCAGCGTCGGTATCGTCGGGGCGACAGGCTTCTCGCTCGCCATGCAAAATCAGAGCAAAGCAGCAGGCAGTGCGTCTGCCTTGCAAGGTCTGCTCTCCTTCATCAGCGGCGGTATTGTCGCTCCGCTGGTCGGAATCGGAGGGGAAGGCACTGCTGTGCCGATGGGCATTGTCATGGCGCTTGCCACCATCGGCTCGATTGTCTGCTATCTGTTCATGATTCGTCGAAAAGCCGCGTAACTTTTCAGATGCGGCGTAGACGCAACAAAACGAGGATTCGCGTATGCGGCCTCGTTTTTTTTTTTTGATGCTATTGCGAACGTATGTTCTTTTGTGGTATCATTTGCTTATGGATGACATTGGAAGCCAGAATACCTGTCTGCTCTCCTGTCGTCAGCCATGACTAGACCACTATTCCAAGGAGCTGATTCCTCCATGTCTTTGCGTCTGATCCCTTATCTTGTCCTGAACGGAAATACAAGCGAAGCCATCTCGTTTTACGAAAAAGTGTTGGGTGCGCAAGTGCTTTACAAGCAGACGTTTGGCGAAATGCCGGAAAACCCTGAGTACCCGCTCCCGCCAGAAGCCAAAAATCTTGTGGGTCATGCTACACTGCAAATTGGCGACAGCGAATTGATGTTTTCTGACGCGTTTCCTGGACAACCTTATCAGTTAGGCGATCAAGTGACCATCTGCATTTCGTTGGAGGATAAAGCCGAGGCAGAACGCATTTTCGCAGCGCTTCAAGAGGACGGGCAGGTACATATGCCTTTGCAGGAAACATTCTTCAGCCCTGCCTACGGCAACGTGCGCGACAAGTTCGGAATTACCTTCCAGATTTTTACTAAAGGTGAACAATAATCATCTAAGACCGTTCTGTTCCTTTGTTTGTAGATCATAACAAGCTAGCCGCAAGAGCTATGCGAAACGCACGAATAACGTGTTTCGCCTGGCTCTTGTTTGTTTTGCAATCAATACAGCTCTGCATTCCCTCCACCATGCCCACGCCTATTTCTTTTTCTCCTGATGATAACCACGTTCTCCATACGGCTGAAGCTTGTCTAGCCATTTTTGTTCCAGTTTCCCCAGCTCATCCTTTTCATCAAAAAATCCGTCTTCCTTCTTTTTCAAAACCTCCAACACTTCCGCAACGAATGCCTCTTCTCCGTACTCATCCCACTCGCTTTGCAGCTGCTTGTTCATATGCGAACCGAGTTTGAGCGTGAACAGCTTTCCGTTCATCGTTTTAAGATTGCGGGTACTGCAAATCCACACTTTTTGATTAAGGGTGTTTTTGATTTGATACACCCCTGCCTCTGTCTTCGCTTCCTTAAACGTCTGTTTCAGTTCGTCTTTGCGATTCATCTTGGTTTCTCCTCACTTTTCACCAGCTACACCTGACCTGCAGCCTGTAATAGTCTTCCATCCGTTTTTCTGCCTGTATGCTTCCCTCAAGCTCCCTATCTTCCAAAGAGGGGCGCGGACGGATCAATAATAAAACAAACAAACTTAAATTAAGTTTATATAATAATAAACATAAAAACAAAACGTTTGTCAATCCTAACAAAAAAGTGTTGCTTCTCGCGGAAAACTCAGATAGACTTTGCAGTAATTTCGAAAAGGAAAGAGGAAAAGAACATGAAAATATCCGCTACGTTCGCACACAAGCCTGTCGTGGTATCAGAAAACTACGATCAAGTGGACGGCCGTCGTGCCAGAAACACGGATGTACAAGCGCTCTCGCTCGGCTTGACTCGGGAAAGTGACCATAAAAAAACCGCTATCACAGCCAAATTGTGGAAAAACGCGGGAGAAAACGGGGCAAGTCACTCGGAGGAACTCCCGCTCCATCGCGTTCTTGATCTGTCGCTTCTGCTTTGCCGGTCGTTGGCTCATTTTCACGATGCATACAGATATGAGCATTTTTACGATCCGCAAAAGCCCGTTATCGACAGGATTGCCCTGCAAGGCGGTGCGCTGAGCGTCGCAATCTGCACAGACAATGCAAGTCTCCATGAGGACATCAAGCAATTCAGCCAAATTTTGAGCGACGACGGGGAACTGATCGGCGAGCGTCTGCGCTCATTGGCAAAAGTTTTAAGAGACATGGGCTATTAGCTTTGTTTAGTCGTAGTTACCCCTATTTTCATGGAAAAACTGGTCAGCGGGACGTTCGTACCCGGTTAGCTCGAAGACACGTTTTCCATCAGAGCGGCATACGCCACGAGCGAACATGGATGATCGGCGGTGCCACTTGTCTGCTCCCGCTTGTTGCTGTTGAAAAAAGGCACAAAGCAGAGCAGCACCCCGCATGACGACAATTTGGAGGAACATGAAATGACGGAAAACAGACACGACTATTTATCACCTGATAGACAGTTGACTGATGAAGAAAAAGCACTCGTGTGGAAAAGGCCGCCTACCCATCAAGTCAGCGAAGAAGAGCGGCGCATTAGTGACGAAGTCAGGCGCAACTGGCATCGCGGGGAAATGAAGATCGCCAACATTTTGCTGGAGGGCGATGCGGGTTCTGGCAAGACTCAACTGGCAAAAGCGTTATCGGCGAATTTCGGGCTTCCGTACACGAAAGTCACTTGTTTTGCTGATATGGATAAATCAGATATTATTGGAGCTATTTTGCCGGTGATTTCTTCTGAGCGCCTAAACAATTTGGAGCCTGCGCAACAAACCGCCTTAAAAGCTCTCTATGAAAACGAAGGATTGGCAAGCGGCACGGAAATTTTGATGAAGGCATTGGGGATTTCAGGGGAGCAAGCCGCCAAAATGATGAAGCCATTAGGGAACCTTGCCGCGGAAAAGAGCGAGGGGGAAGCGATTGAATACCGATTTTACCCTTCCGAAATCGTCAGAGCCTATCAAAAGGGCTATCTTCTGGAAATCCAGGAACCGAACGTGATTCGCGACGCTGCGGTGTTAATGGCGCTAAACTCTGCCTTGGAGCTGGATGGGAGCATCAACCTTCCCACGGAAATCATCCGCAGGCATCCGGACTTCATCGCCGTGATCACGACAAACCGCAGCTATGCCGGAACCAGACCGTTAAACGAGGCACTGCGCGACAGGGTACAGCACACGGAAAAGATGGATTTGCCCACAAAACAGGTCATGATCGGGCGCGTCAAGGCCAAAACGGGCTTCCAAGATGAAGAGATGCTTTCCATCTTAGCGGATGTCATTTTGCTATTGGACAAAACGGCACGGGCCAATGCGATCAAGGGTGTGGCGGGAATGCGTTCGTTCTTCTACTGGGCAGATGCGATTGCTAACGGCATTGCTGCAAAAGCATCGCTTTACCACAAGGTTATCTACAAAATCACGACCGATCCGGAAGAAATTCAGCTTTTGGAAGAAGCACTTGCCCAGCATGGATTGTTTTCCCGTTTAGAGGCAGCCCCTTCTGGTGAACTAAAAAAAAACGAGAATGGGACGACGCCATAGAAATCAAGACATCCGGGGAGATTGACGACGCTGCTTTTGACACAGACCAGCGACGGGAGCAAACAGGTATCGCCTTGAAAAAATCGGCTGACAGCGACAACAGGTCTTCGCAAATATCCGATGATCCTGCTCAAATGGAGCGCTCCACTCCGGGGGAAGACGGCACCCCTCGCTATCATCAGGCAAATCCCGAGTCTGCTTCAGAGGAAGCGAAGCAACAGGAGCGCGATTTCCGCAAAAAGCTGAATCAGGCCACACGAGAGATCGTTTCCGGTTCCATTCATCACAAAGTCAAGCTCATCGTGCACCGCCCTGACTACGATCAGAAAAACCAGCAGGAGTACATCCGCCTGAGCAAAGGACTCATGCCTATCGTGCAACAGCTTGCCAGAAAGACACTTCCCTACTTGGAGCATGAGGTCACTTCCGACTTTGCACGGCATCGTTACTACGGCAGCAAATTTCAAGCGGACAGTGTTGCCTACAAAAACTACAAATATTTTGCCAAGAAACGCCTGCCAACGGAATTTCCGTCGCTTGTCGTGGGCCTGCGGGTGGACGAATCCGCGTCGATGTCAGCCTTCGGGAGATTGGAGGCGGCCAAACGGGCGGTCATCGCCGTCTATGAATTTTGTCAGCTTTGCCAAATTCCTGTGTTGATCTACGGGGATACAGCGGATGTGTCCCGCTTGGAGCAAATGTCCGTCTTCGCCTATGTCGACCTGGACAAAACGGACGCCACTGACCGCTTCCGGCTGATGCGGATTCAAGCCAGAAGCAACAATCGCGACGGAATGGCACTGCGCATTATGGCGGAACGGCTAGTCGTCTGCCCGCAACAGACCAAATTGTTGATCAGCATCAGCGACGGACAACCGAAAGCGCTGGACGACTATACCGGAAGTCATGCGGTTGCCGATATGCAGCAAACGATTCAGGAGTACGAACGAAAAGGAGTCGCCTTTCTTGCAGCGGCAATCGGCCAAGACAAAGAGGTCATTAGCGAAATCTACGGAAAGGAACGCTTTTTGGATATGACAAATGTACACGAGCTTCCGGCAAAGCTGGTTCGGATGATTGCCCGGTATTTGTGATTTGCCTTAAAAATTCATCTGGCAAAGGCTTTCCGTATATAAGCGGAGGGCCTTTGTTTGTGTTGCGCTTTTGAAAAGAAAAGCCTGCCAAAAAGAAAAAACCAGAACCTCTAGGGTCCTGGCTGGTGGGCAGAGCATTTCACGACTTATTGCTGGTTGTTGTCTTGAGACATCAGTGAAACTGGGCGTTGCGGAGTGAAAGTGGAGATCGCATGCTTGTATACTAATTGTTGCTTGCCTTCGCTATCAATCACAATCGTGAAATTATCGAACGCTTTAATATACCCGCGCAATTGAAATCCGTTCACAAGGTAAATGGTAACCGCGATGTTTTCTTTCCGCAAATGATTCAAGAACGTATCTTGAATGTTGATCGTCTGTTTCATGTACACTACCCCCTAAAAGGACTTGTATGTTATATATTCGGCAATTGTTGAAACTTTCCTGCCAATATCTGCTTGATAGTTTGCACTGAGTTCGCTTGACAAGCCGGATCGGTCATGTCAAACCACTGGATTTCCGGCATACGGCGGAACCACGAAAGCTGTCGTTTGGCAAAATGGCGCGTCCGCTGCTTGATGTCATTGATCGCCTTTTCCAACGTGATTTCGCCGTACAGATAAGGAATCAATTCTTTGTAGCCCAAGCCTTGCATCGACACCAGCGAAGCGTCGTAGCCTTTGTCAAGAAGTCCGCGCACTTCCTCGACCAGTCCCGCTTCGATCATCAGCTCGACGCGACGATTGATCCGCTCATACAAAATGGCGCGATCCATCGTGAGTCCAATCATCACCAGTTCGTATGGGGAGTGCTGTGCTCGAAGCTGAAAGTCGGACATTTTATAGCCCGTACTCTCATAAATCTCCAAGGCACGAATCACCCGCTTTACATCGTTCGGGTGCAATCGCTCAGCCGTTACAGGATCGACGTCGGCCAGCCTCTCGTGCAGCGCATCCACGCCTTCTGTATCCGCCAAACGCTGTAATCTTTCCCGCAGCTCTGGATCTTGCGTGGCTTGTGAAAATTGAAAACGATGGGTAACCGATTCTATGTAGAGACCCGTACCGCCTACGATAAAAGGAAGGCCGCCCCGCCCATTGATCGAGGTGATCAGTTGGGTAGCGCTTTCCTGAAACATCGCGACAGAATATTCTTCGTCCGGATTTTTGATATCGATGAGATGATGCGGCACCAGTGCCAATTCGGCTGGCTCTGCCTTCGCCGTCCCGATGTCCATGCCGCGATACACTTGCATGGAATCCCCGGAAATAATCTCACCGTTGAACTGCTGGGCCAATTCCAGACTGAGTTGGGTCTTGCCGACGGCTGTCGGTCCAACAATGACGACTAGCTTTTCTCTCTCTTGCAAAGGTCACTCCCCTCCACCTGTCTCTTTGTAGCTGTACACGACCTGCTGGCCGCGAGAGCGAAATGGCGTGAAACCAAAGCGCTCGTGGATTTTGCCTGTTTTCCCTTCCTTCATCACCACGCGTCTTCTTGCTACGCGGAGTGCTTCTGCAATCGCTTCTTCTGTCAATGGTTGCGGGTTGGCAAACTCCCGTACCCCAGCGATCCCTGCCGAGCTTTCCACCGTCATTTCAAACATCGGATCGAAATAAACGACATCGAAAGAGCGGCTTGGCAATCCCTGCATGACTTCCAAATGGTTCCCGCACCGCACTTCAATGCGACGCATGGCTGTCTCCAGCTGTTCCGAGTCAGATGTCCAGTGCTTGAGCCCGTCTTCGACCATGATGGCCAGCACCCGTTCCGATTCGATACCGACTACTTTCCCGTTAGCTCCTGTCGCATGGGAAAACACAATCGCGTCAGCACCCAATCCAAGCGTAGCATCCAACACTTCATCACCTGGCTGAATTTGGCAAGCAACAAGCATAGTATCAGTATCGCCGCGCAACAGCCGCTTTATACGAAAAGCGGAAGTGTTCGGGTGAAAAAAGAAAGGCTTTTTCCCCGGTACCTCCAGACGCGCTCCTTGCGCGGAAACAACCAGTACCTCGTCGTCGCCATACCGTTTTCGCAGCTGACTGAGAGAAAGGTCGCCTCGTCTGACTTTCTGTACGCCGAATGTCTCAGCCAAATGTACAGCGTGTCGCAAGGTTCCCTCGGCAGGCTCAAGTCCCGTCGTCACAATCACGTATCTGTTTCCTTTCCGTACGTCCTACGCCTCTTCAGGACGGAAACTCTTTTATTGTAAGCAGGATTAATTTGGCGGTCAAATAGAATCTGAGCCAAACTGTCTCCCACTCTTTTCTTATCATATCATGTTTTCCTTCGCCCGTTGCGAGCATGTGAATTTTTTTACAAAGAATGAATGTACGTAAGCCAAACAGGCCCATAGCGGATTGGGCCTGTTTGGTGGCGATTGCCTTTTCGACGATTGGCGAGCTGGTGAGATTTCAGGTATACGCGAGTTGTGTTCACCATCCCGCCGCCAGCCACCACAACATCGCCATTATCGAGGACAGCAGACGCTCCGCCGTAGCGCGTGTCGTTCATCGGCGTTCCATCCACGGCAAGAAAAAAACGCTTTGAAACGATTTGCAACGGGCACTTGTATTATATGAAAATCAAGCTTTGGCATCTGCTACCAAAAGTTAGCACCCGGTTAACCGAATGGTGGCGAGGCGTAGCGGAGTATGTTGCGGAAAACGGATTACGGATTGCGGAGTGGAGGGCCGCCGTTTGCTATAGCAAAAACCCCTCAGAACTCATCCGAGGGGCGGTATTATTGATAGGCATGTTCGCACTACATGACGCGCTTGAACATTTTCTCCAAATCATAGCCAGTAAAGTGAATCACAATCGGTCTGCCGTGCGGACACGTAAAGGGGCTGCTCGTCTCCCGCAGTTGATTCAGCAGGCCCTCCATTTCGGCGTGGGTCAAAAAGCGATTGGCTTTGATCGATGCTTTGCACGACATCATGATCGCAGCCTTTTCCCGCATTTGCACAGGATGGGCTTGCCCTTGCTCTCCCGCCTCCAGTACGAACTGAATCAGCTCTTCGATAACTTCCAACTCGGCTCCTTCCGGGAACCAATGCGGGTGGGCCCTGACGATGAACGTGCGCCCGCCAAAAGCTTCTACCTCCAAGCCGAACGATTGCAGAAGCGACAGCCGTTTTTCCAGTCTGGCCGCCTCGGCGGTCGTGAACTCGACCGTGTGCGGAAACAGCATCATCTGGCTGGCCACACCTTCTTCCGCCAGCTTCGCCATGAAATACTCGTAGAAAATGCGCTCCTGGGCGGCGTGCTGGTCGATCAAGTACATCCCTTCATCGTTTTGGGCGACGATGTACGTTCCATGCACTTGTCCGACCGGATACATGACCGGAACAGCCGATTCCACGCGCTTTTCTGCTACAGGTGCCTCGCTCTGTTTTGGTTCGCTTGGTAGCTCTCCATCAGGTTGAGCAAGTGAAGCAGCTATACCTTCAAGTGGAGCGGCAGAACCACTCGTTCCTTCATGGAAAGAAGAAGGAGCGGTGGCAACGGATACGGGCGCGACCTTTTCAAACACGCTCCCTGAAGCGGCGGCCTGCTCTTGTTGTGACAACTCTTGTCCTGTTTTCTCTGCTTCTGGAGCAGAACTCGCCAGCCCTTGCTCTTGCTCTGCACGCGGATAAGATTCGGAAGCTTCCTGAACCTTCCTGCTTTGAGCAACAGGCAAAAGCTCGCTTGCTGCTTCTTTTTGCAACGGCAACGGCTGGCTTTGCTCCTGCCGTGCCATCCACTCTTGCAGGCGCGGGCTGGCTTCCACAAGTGAGCGCGTCTGCGTCTCCCCGGCTGGCTTGGCAAACGTCAAGTCAAACTGCGGCTGGACGACTTGCGTGGTGATTTTCGCCTTTTGCGGTGTCTCCATCGGTCGGACGATCCCCAAACCTTGCCGGAGTGTCGTTTTGACGGATTGCTCGATTGCGGTACATAGCTCGTCCTCTTTGCTGAAGCGCGCCTCCAGCTTGGCAGGATGGACATTGACATCGACAAGCGTGGGGTCCATCTCGATTTGCAGCGCGACAATCGGGAAGCGTCCGATCGGCAAAAGCGTATGATAGCCGCGCATGATGGCGTTGTTGAGCGAATAGCTGCGAACGTAACGTCCGTTGACCAGTGTAGAAAGGTAGGAGCGGTTTGCTCGCGTTACCTCTGTCTTGGACAAAAATCCGTTCCAGCGGAAATCGAGTGTTTCTCCCGAAATCGGAATGAGAAGCTTGGCAATCTGCACACCGTAAATCGCCGCCATAACGTGCAGCAGCTTGCCGTCACCCGTCGTTTGCAGCAAATTTTTCCCGTTGTGCGTCAAAAGAAAGGAAATGGACGGGTGAGTCAAAGCCAGCCGATTGACGTAATCCGAGATATGCCCAACCTCTGTGGCAATCGACTTCATGTATTTCAACCGGGCAGGTGTATTGAAAAACAGGCTGCGGACACATATTTCCGTCCCTTGGACTGCTGCCGCATCCGCCACTTCGCTGACTGCGCCGCCTTCTATCAGCAGGCGCGTACCGATCTCGCGGCTCGATCGGTTGCTCGTCAGCTCCATTCGAGACACAGCGGCAATACTCGGCAAAGCTTCGCCGCGAAAGCCGAGTGTGCGAATCCGGAACAAGTCGCGCTGGGTGCTGATCTTGCTCGTCGCATGGCGTTCCAATGCCAGCAAGCAATCGTCCCGATCCATGCCGTGTCCGTTGTCGACAATGCGGATCAGCTCCAGACCGCCTTCCTCCACATGAATCTCAATCGAAGTGGCTTTGGCGTCAATCGCGTTCTCGACCAGCTCTTTGACGACAGATGCCGGACGTTCCACCACTTCACCCGCCGCGATCATATTGGCGAGCTGCTCATCAAGCACTCGAATCGTTCCCATGCGATCCTCCCCTCTGCCCGAAGCTTATTTTTTCTTCAACTGTTGTTTCCACGCGAACAGCTTCATCATCGCATCCATCGGTGTCGTCTGATTCAGGTCGATGTCACGCAAATCGCGCAAAATCTCTTCTTCCTCCGACGCCAAAAGCGACACAGGCTCCTCGCGCACAGCGGCAACTGGCGCGGACCAGAGCGACTCTAGCGACATCTGCATATCGGAAGCAGCCGAACTGGTTGCTTCCAGCCCGGCCAAAATGCTGCGTGCCCGCTCGATGACCCATGCAGGCATTTCCGCCAGCTCCGCCACGTGAATCCCGTAGCTTTTATCTGCCCGGCCTTCTTCGATCTTGTGCAGGAACAACAGCTTGCCGTCTCGCTCCTCGCAGCGGGCGTTCACATTGACGACGCCTTTCATCGTCTCCGCAAGGCCCGTCAGCTCGTGATAGTGCGTGGAAAACAGCGTCTTGGCACCGATCCGCTGGCAAATGTACTCGATGACCGCCTGTGCCAGCGCCATGCCATCGTACGTAGAAGTCCCGCGACCGATCTCATCGAGCAAGATCAAGCTTTTTGCTGTCGCCTTTTGCAAGGCATGTCTCGTCTCCAGCATCTCGACCATGAACGTACTGTGACCGCCGACCAGGTCGTCAGCCGCTCCGATCCGGGTAAAAATCTGGTCCACAATCGACAGCTTCGCTTCTTTTGCCGGGACGAAACAACCGATTTGCGCCATGACCGTAATGAGGGCGATTTGGCGCATATACGTGCTTTTACCAGCCATGTTTGGTCCCGTGATCAGCAACACTTGACGCTCGTCCTGGTTCATCCTCACGTCGTTCGCCACGTATTTCTCCCGCTCCAATACGGCTTCCACAACGGGATGGCGGCCGTCCACGATCACGTATTCCCCGTCATCGACAAGCTGCGGGCGAACGAATCCGCGCTCGTCACTGACCGTAGCGAAAGCCTGGAGAACGTCCACGGAAGCAATCCGCTCGGCAAGGCTTTGCAATCTCGGAATGTGCTTGGCGATTTCGCTGCGGACGGCGGCAAACAGCTGGTACTCAAGCTCAATCATTTTTTCTTCCGCTTCCAGGATGAGCGCTTCCCGCTCTTTCAACTCGGGGGTGATGTAGCGCTCTGCGTTGGCGAGTGTTTGCTTGCGCTCGTAACGGCCCGCTGGCACGTTGGCAATGTTGGACTTGGACACCTCGATGTAATAGCCGAACACTTTGTTGAATCCGACTTTCAGCGAACGAATCCCTGTCGCTTCCCGTTCGCTTTGCTCCAGCTGGGCAATCCACGTTTTTCCGTCGCGGCTCGCCGAATGCAGCTTGTCCAAATATTCATCGTAGCCTGTGCGGATCATTCCGCCTTCCCGCACCGAGATCGGCGGATCATCGACGAGCGCCGATTGCAAAAAGCTGACGAGGTCTGCGCACTCATCCATGCCGCGGGAAAGCTCCTGCAACACGGGCGCTTTCGTCTGCTCCAAGTACGCTTTCAGCTCAGGAACTGCCATGAGTGACAATCGCAGCTGAATCAGGTCGCGGGCGTTGGCGTTGCCGTAGGAAATCCGACCAGCCAGACGCTCCAGATCGTACACGTTGTCCAGGCAAGTTCGCAAATCGGAACGCAGCAACAGATCGGCTTTCAGTGCCTCTACCGCTTCCAGTCGGGCATCCAGTTCCGCGCGTCCGAGCAGCGGCCGCTCGATCCATCTGCGCAAAAGCCGTCCGCCCATCGCGGTTTGCGTCCGATCCAACAGCCACAAGAGAGAACCTTTTTTCGTCTTGTCGCGGATCGTTTCGGTCAGCTCCAGATTTCTTCGGGAAAAGCCGTCCATTTGCAAATATTGCTTGCTGTCGTAGCGCTTCAAGAGCCGCATATGCGCGAGACTGCGCTTCTGCGTCGTGCCGATGTAGTAGAGCAGCGCGTTAACTGCCGAGCGCATGGAGACATCCAACTCTTTCCCTGTTTCGGGATACTGGGTGTCTACCGCAAAGGCATCCAGTTCGTGACTTTCTACAACCGTCGTCGGCAAAGCTGTCTTGGGCAAAGTTGCGAAACCGCAGAACACCAGTTCTTTCGGACGGTATTGCAGAGCCTCGTCCAGGGCCGACTCCAACTTGCCGAATACGGATGTGACGTACATTTCTCCTGTACTCATGTCGCATGCCGCAATTCCGACGCGGCCGTCCAGCGCAGCCAGGGCGACCATGTAGTTGTTTTCCTTGTCGGTGAGCCATTTGCCCTCCATCATCGTGCCGGGCGTAATGACGCGGGTCACTTCGCGGCGAACGACCCCTTTGGCTTCTTTCGGGTCTTCCACCTGCTCGCATACGGCTACTTTGTGACCTTTTTTCAACAGCTCTGCTATGTACCCATCCGCAGAATGATGCGGCACGCCACACATCGGAATTCGTTCATCGCCACCACCCTCGCGTCCGGTGAGCGTTATTTCCAGCTCGCGGGACGCGAGAATAGCATCGTCAAAAAACAGTTCGTAAAAGTCGCCTAAGCGAAAAAATAAGAAAGTATCCGGATAATCTTTTTTGATAGCCAGATACTGCTGAATCATCGGGGTATATTGCGCCATTTTTTTCTTCTCCTAGCCTTCCGATCTCGACGCTATTATACCATGTTCCTCCCGTGATGTTCATGCTCGATTCGCGGCAAAAAATTCACAGAAGATTCCAGGCACTTCTCAGGTCGAAATCGCAAAGCCATGTCTCGCCGCGCAGCAACAAGTCAAAATATTGCTCCAGATGTATTCGCGAAAGCGCATAGCCGGGCAACTCTCTCAGTTCTTCGCGGATTTGCTTGACGTACGGCTCCAACGTTTCTTTGTCGCCGCGATAGTAAGCCTTGACCAGCGGCAACTGCAAATGCGGGGCCGCTTTCAACTCGGCATGGCTCATCATAATCAGTTTGGCCAGATGCAAAACTCCACGCGCGACGACCGGATGCACCAGCCAGCTTGGCAGCGTCCGGTATTCGAAGCCGTACGACTTTTCCCGCACATCGCCAAGAAAGCCGTAGCGATGCCTGCGCTCGATGCAGCCCGGATCTTCAATCAGCACGAGCGGCAACGCCAAGTACGCATCGAGCTTGCGCCGCAAAGAAAACGTAGGCGTCATCCCGCCGAAGTGAATGTGCCCGCCAATCGGGTAGCCGGAAAAAGGCATCCCGCCAGCCAGCCACTCCACATCTTTGTGCGGAATTTTTCTCCCTGCGAGTCGCAACGCTTCGTAAATATGCAGAAACAGCTCGTCAGGGTCTTCCGTTGGGGCGGGGCGCAATTCGGCTACAGGATGCTGATGCAGAGCCAATTCTTCCCGATAGCGGGTGGTGTCGCACCCAACCGTCCCATTTATTTTCAAAAAATCAGAGGCGAGCGCCATCTCGCCTGTCGCCCGACGCAGGGAAAACTCCGGGTCTGCTCCCATTTTGTTCAGCTCTTGCGGCTGCTTGCTCATGCGCTCCCGCCACCACTCTCGCGCACGCTGCATGTAAGCATCTGCCTTTTGCGCAGGCCAATCCGGTTCCACGCTAACGACCTTCGCCCGATGAGAAGACGCTGCCATGACGGTCACTTGCCCCGCTTCGGCACCGACCGCATACAAACTTCGCACGGCCAGCGCTTTTACGACTTGCACCTCCGAATCGGAAGAGGGAAACAGAACTGGCTCAAAGTCCGGCTCTTCCAGGCGATAAAGCAGCCATTGCGGGTGTTCCAGGCTCCGCGCGACATCGAGCACCAGGTCCTGATACAGGCAAAGCTTGTAGGTCCGCCATCCAGGCGGTGTCGTGCGCCCGGATGCCACAGGCAGACCACTCGTTTTCAACAGCCAGCGCCCGATCTCGGGACGGTGCAAAAAGGCGACAGCCTCTTTGGCGTTTGCCGTCATTGGCTGCGAGACAGCGCTCTCCTGCAGTCCCTCCCATGCTCTTCCTCGCGTGCGTACCATGCTTTCCACTCTCCCATGCTGTATTCTTCGTTATCATATGATCGCGCCCAGAGAAGAGTGAGAGCCTAGCCCATTCCGCTTTTTTCCCGATAAAAAAGAAAAAGAGGAGATATCTCTCCTCTTTAGTCAAGCTCATCGAGCATGCTGGCTGAATCAAAGTCGTCGAATTCATCACTGTTTTCTTCATAGTCGCCAATCAGCGTGAAGTCCTTGTCATCGCAGTTATTGCATACCACTACGCAGACTTTGGTTTCTCCAATGATTTCAACGGCAAATTCGCTTTCAACCCTGACTGTGATGGTACCTCCAGCACTCAACTCGGCTTTTACGCACTTCGGCTGTTCCACGGCGCGAGCGACAATTTCCAGATCGCCTCTGCAGTTTTTGTCGAAGAACGTAAGCGGAACGAGTACGGAGAACTTGACAGTTTCCCGCTTGACTTCGGTTTGCGTGTTATTGGCAAACGAGAACCACAGGTTGACGTCATACGTACCAGATACTTCAACCGCGTCTCCGACTTTCTCTGCCTGGAAGTTCGTGTTTATAATCCAGCATCCGAGGATCGTCGAAGGAGTTTGCGACGGTATGATGGTGTGGGTGGTAGTAGAGAATTTATGGCCTTTACCGCAGACAGCTTTCGCGATGAGTTCCCGGCACTGTAGATCTTTGTCTGTACCCGACATTTCGTTACCTCCTCCATACAACGTTTCTGTACATTTGTATGCAGGGCATTCGGCTAGGGTGCAAACACCCACCTGAAATTGGGTGCCTCGTTTGGGAACTCACGCGTAGCAACGTTTTGCGCGTTGGATGCTGCCTTACGAGCAGCAACCGCCACTATGTTTCTTTTCCGGTCCGCCGCCGGTTTCGCCTGTCAGCGGATTTCCGCCTGTATCCAAAATAATACGCTCGGAAACGGTGTTCGTGATGACATTCGTCACCATTTGCAACAGATCGTTCACATCGACCTGCGATTGCTTAAATTCGGTGACGAGCGGAATCGCATCCAGTTCTTCTTGCAGCTGGTTGTATTCGGCTTCTACCTTTTCCACCAGTTCCTTCTTATTGATGGATTCGAACATGACCATCTGTTTTTGTTTTTGCTTCAGCTTGTCGATCAAGTCCTGCACGCGTTCATTGTGCTTGATTTGCAGCTCGGCACGCTTGAAGAAATCGACTTCATTCGTACGGGAGATCATGGCAGCCAGTTCGCGCGCTTTATCCAAAATTTCTTTTTGTGTGTACAGGTTTGTTTGTTCCATCTTCTACACCTCGACTTTGGTTACGAGTTCGCCATGGAGCGTCCACGTTTTCGCATCTGTAATTTTGACATGCACATATTGACCGATCAAAGACTTGTCTGCCGTGAAGTGCACGAGCTTGTTCGTGCGCGTGCGGCCAGCCAATACGTTCGGGTTGTTTTTCGATTCGCCTTCTACCAGCACTTCCAGCACCTGATCCTGGAGCTTTTTGTTCTCCTCCAGGCCGATCCGGGCCAGCACTTCATTCAGACGGTAGAGGCGCGCTTTTTTCACTTCCATCGGCACGTTGTCTTCCATGACAGCAGCCGGAGTGCCCTCGCGCGGGGAATAGATGAAGGTGTAGGCAAATTCATACCTGACTTCTTCGACCATCGAGATCGTCTCTTCAAACTGCTCGTCGGTTTCGCCCGGGAAGCCTACAATAATATCTGAAGAAAGGGATACATTCGGAATCGCGGCCTTGATTTTGCGTACCAGCTCCAAATAGTGCTCACGCGTGTATTTGCGAGCCATGCGCTTCAAAATTTCCGACGAACCGGATTGGACTGGCAAATGAATTTGCTCCACCAAGTTTCCGCCTTTTGCCAACACTTCAATCAGGTGATCGTCAAAATCGCGCGGATGGCTCGTCGTGAAGCGAATGCGCGGAATGTCAATTTTGCGAATCTCGTCCAAAAGATCCCCGAAGCCATACTTGATGTCTTCAAAGTCTTTTCCGTAGGCGTTGACGTTTTGACCGAGCAGCATAATTTCCTTGAAGCCTTGGCGGGCGAGGTCACGGACTTCCGCGATCACATCTTCTGGACGGCGACTCCGCTCTTTTCCTCGCGTATACGGCACGATGCAGTACGTACAGAACTTGTCGCAGCCGTACATGATATTGACCCATGCCTTGATGTTTCCTTCCCGTTGCTTCGGCATGTTCTCGACGATGTCGCCTTCCTTGGACCATACTTCGATCACCATTTCCTTGCTGAACATAGCATCGCGCATCAGCTGCGGCAAGCGGTGAATGTTATGCGTCCCAAAGATCAAATCGACTTGCTGGTAGCTTTTCAGGATTTTGTTGACAACCTTCTCTTCCTGAGACATACAACCGCAAACGCCGAGGATCAGGTTCGGATTGTTATGCTTGAGCCGTTTCATATGTCCCAGCTCGCCAAACACTTTATCCTCTGCATTTTCGCGGATCGCACAGGTATTGAACAAGATGACATCCGCCGCTTCCACATCGTCAGTGGAAGTATAACCCATCTGCTGCAAAATGCCGGAGATCGTCTCGGAGTCATGCTCATTCATCTGACAGCCGTACGTGCGAACGTGATAACGCTTTCCTTTTCCGATTCCTTGCATGTCTTCCGGGATCGCGAAATCGTAATGCACCTGGACTTCTTCTTTTCCCCGCTTTTTCGCATCCTTCAAGGACGGGGGCTGAAAATATTTCGCAAAGTCCGCCGTTGTTTTCGGTGACTTGGCGGATTTTAAGTCCGGAGTCGCCACTTTCGATTCCGTCATCATGTATCACCTCAGCTAGTATTTTCTTTATAAGTAACCAATAAAGAATTATAGCATTTTGGTGCATACAAAAGCCAATGCATAATGAGGCAAAATATGTACGAAACAGACGTAGCCTTTTCGAAGACGGCGCTTTTCAACAGCAGCTTTTCGATGGTTAAACATGCAAGTTGACGGGCATTCGCTATTCGCGAAACGAAAAACCGCTCACCGTATAAAAGCCAAGATGGTGCAAGCTGCCTTCTGCCTATTCGACAGGAATGCCCCAGCCTTTTTACCTGACGATTCCCTGACCTTTTCCCCAAGAAGCTTCCCCGCGCTCCTGCCGTTTCCTCGGACGACCTCCGTCTTTTTTCCTAATTTTCCCGAATTGACTTTGTCCCTTGCAACATTCCCCGCCCAGACTTCGTCGAAGAAGTCAGCTACCAAAAAACACGAGCAAAATTGAGGAGGTCAGCATGAAACGAGCATTCGCCTTACTTCTGTCGGTGTTGATGTTCCTGACTGCCATCCCTTTTGTCGGTGCCGCTTCGACTTCATTCTCGGACGTTCCCCGCAGTCACTGGGCGTACAAGGAAATCACCGAAATGGCAGCAAAAGGGATCATCAAAGGATATGACGACCGGACTTTCCGTCCCAACAATCAGGTAACCCGCGCAGAGTTTGCCAAAATCATGATTGCGGCAGCTGATGTCAACATCCAGAAAAACTCCGTCAGTCCAACGTTTAAAGATGTTCCCCGTTCCCACTGGGCGTTTTATTACGTCGAGTACGCCAAGCCTTACTTGACTGGCTACAAATCCGGCTCCACTTACACGTACAAACCGGATCAATCCGCCGTCCGCGAAGATATTGCGGTCGCTCTCGTTCGACTGCTTGGCTATGACAAAAAATACAAGGCAGACCTGGATCAGCTGAAGAACTTCCGGGATCAAAACGAAATTTCTTCCGCCCTGCGTCCGTACATCGCCATCGCCCTGCAAACGGACTTGATGAAAGGCTACAACAGCTACTTCCGCCCGCAGGACCCGATCACTCGCGCAGAAGCTGCTTCCTTGCTGTACCGGGCCATCCTGGATCGCGACGACGAAACAAAAGTCGTCTTCCCGAACCCGGAACCGCCAAAGCCTGAACCGATCAACATCAGCGACTCTTTTTCCAGCACAGATCTGAAAAACTGGGATACGAAAAAAGCTACCGGAAGCTGGGGCGTCATCAGCAAGCAAGCAACGGCTGTTTCCGACGATGACGACGTCGATCATTACTTCCTGCCGCTCAGTTGGAATGAATCCGCCAAACCGGAAAATTACGAGCTGAGCATCGATGTAAACGTATCGGGTACGAATGGATTGGCCGGACTTTTCTTCAACGGAAATGACGGAAAAGCCAATGTCGTGTTCGTCCAAAAAGATCGCGTCGTTCTCGGCAAAGTGTCAGACGCCAACAAAGACGACATCGATGTCATCGCATCCGGCTCCTACAAACTGAAATCGTCCAACCGCCTGAAGGTAGCTGTCAAAGGCAACACGGTTTCGATTTATGTGAACGATCAGTATTTGTTCGGGCAGCAACAAATCAAGCAAGAAGGAACACAGCTTGGTTTGTACATGCAAGAGGATGCGACAGAAGAAGCTCCTCGCAAAATGACTTACCTAGACAATTTCCAACTGAAAGAAACGAAATAACCTCCATACACCCGACACGCGCCTGTCTGCTTGTCGGGTGTTGTTTTTCTCAGACTTGTCTGCAAGCTTTTCCCATCCAGAAAAAAGGGTGGCGAAAACCTAGAAATGTACACGGTTCAGTTGTATAATGGTAGCTATTCTTATCCTGTGAGGAGCTTTTTTTATGTCATTTTCGGTCAATCAGCCTTTCCACTGGATGGATTCAGGAATTTATCAAGGGCAACCGCTTGAACCGTTGTATCGCGACGAGGCTTTGGCGGCTGGTATGCAACGGGAATCTGCTGTACCGATTATCCACCTTTGGGTATACGATCAGGCTTTGTATCTGGGGCGCAGGGATGCCAGACTTCCCCATCTGGAGCAAGCTCTGCACCAGTTTGGTCAGCATGGCTTCGGCTGTGTGCTGCGATCTTCCGGGGGCGCCTGTGTACCGCTGGATGCTGGTGTGCTCAACATCGCCTGGCTCTTGCCCGATACGACAATCTCCATCGATGCTTTCTTTGCTTTTGTAGCCGAAATGCTTCGAGTTGGGCTGCGCGACTACGGCGAGCTGGAATTTGGAGAGGTCGTCGGATCTTACTGTGCCGGAGAGTACGATTTTTCCTTGCACGGGAAAAAAATCGGGGGAATGGCACAGCGCCGTACCCGCTACGGATCGATTTTGCAGATTTGCATTAATATAGAGGAAAGACCGCGCGGGGAATGGATGGAGCGTTTTTATGCGCTGGCCGGACTGGATGAGATGGAAGCGCACAAGCCGATTCCTGGCATCGTTGGCTCAACGGTAGGCAGCATTGCCGGCCTGACCGGGAAGCCGACTACTGTCGATGATGTAAAAGCGCGTTTGTTCGCTGCGATTCGCTCCCAGTGGCCTGTCATCTCTGTTCCTTTTTCCGTAGAGGAGTCGTTGCTGGTCGAATCGGAGCATCATCTGTCCCAGCGCTTGCAGCTTTTCTCCTTTACCGCAAAAGAACTGGCTTCACCCCAATGGCGTTTGCCTAAATAAGCTTTTCCATCTGGAAAATCAGGTGGTGCAGCCGGTGAGACTTTGGGAGGATTTATGAATAGCGATCGAAAGGGGACGTTTCAGGATCTGAATGCCCTTTTTGTTTTTGGAGCACTCTCTGTTCTTGCGATTCACATTCTCGGTTTTTTTGTGGAGAACCAGCAAGACTATCCTTGGAATGGCGAAATCGAAACCGTTCTGCTCATTTTGTTGCGCTTCGGGCGCTCTTTGTTTATTTTTGCTACGGGCATGCTGCTGTTTTACTGGTATCAGCAACGGGAGATGAACTGGGCTGTCTTCTGGAAAAAGCGTTTTCGGGTCATCATTGTGCCGTACGTGATCTGGACGGCGATCTTTACCTGTTTCAAGCTCCAAACAGTTGATCCGAGCGTGTTGGCTGTTCCGTTTTTGGACAGCCTGTTTACCGGAAGCGCCTTTTACCATTTGTATTACATCCCGCTTTACTTGCAGCTGTGTCTGCTGTTTTGCCTGATCAAGCCATGGTTTGAACGATTTTTGCGCTTTCGCACGCTCGTTGTCCTTTTTGTTGGACAAATCGTCTTGTACGGGATGTACAACTACTTGTTCATCCACCCGCTCTGGGAAATCGACTGGGCAGGAACGCCGCTGTTGAGCTTTTTCCAGCACACGTATGTAGCTGGACAAAACTACGTGCATATGTACATCTTCACGTTTGCCCTCGGTGCGTACGCTGGCCTGAATCTGGAGAAATGGCGAGCCTGGACATGGCGTTTGCAAGTGCCTGCCTGTATCGTCACGCTGATCACCGCGATCTGGATTGCAAACGATTACGTGAGCGGCTCGAAATCGTATTACGAGAGCCTGAACATCTTCAATCCGCTCTATTTGCTCTATACGACAAGCTTTTTGATCAGCTTTTACTCGCTTTCCCGCTATCTCGGAAAGCTGCCTAAGCTCGGTCAATGGCTATCGGACATGGCCCGGCAAAACATGGCGATCTATCTCGTCCATCCGCTGATTTTGTTTTTGCTTGAGAGCTACGTCATTTTCCGGCTAGATTGGTCCACGCCCTGGATTATGCTGGCGATGTTCGTCGTGACGCCGCCGCTCTGCATTTTTCTGTACGAGCATACCCTCGTCTCTCACTGGATGCGAGGAAAAGGCAAGGCGACATCCAAGCCGCTTTACAAAACGGAAGTTTACAAAGCATAGCGCCTCGCGCTCGCTTTCCTCCAAACTCCTAATGTAATCAACGGCTCCTTCTTGCATACTAGAATCAGGGACAATTGTTCCACACCTCGATTCTTTGCCTGGCAAACTGCCGGGCTTTTTTTGTGTAGATCTACCGCTGGCACCGCACTTACGGTATCATAGAAGAGGATCACTGGCAGCGCTTTGGCTGCCGTAGACGACAGAAAAGGTGGTCGATCTGATGAATCAGGAAATACCATTGTTACATACTCCCATTAAAGAGCTTATTATCGCTTCCACTAAGGTCGCTCATGTGCAATTGGGGAACTCACTTGAGCACGCCCTGCTCGTCCTCATCAAATCCGGTTACTCGGCTGTTCCGGTACTGGATCACCAATACCGTTTGCACGGTTTGATCAGCACAAACATGATTATCAACAAATCGCTTGGACTCGAACGCTTCGAGCTTGAAAAAATCTCCGAGCATATCGTCGATGATGTCATGGACACGAAAGTGCCGCGTCTGAATGATACGGATGAATTTTTAAAGGCTTTGGAAGTCTCGATTAATCACCCGTTTGTCTGTATTGAAGACAAGGAGCATTACTTCCAAGGAATTTTAACGCGCAAATCGATTTTGGCTCTGGTTTATCGCCATTTCCGCAACTTGCCGTACCCATTGGCCGAACAGCAGTCGGCACAAGAGAAAGCTTGACGTTGCATGCAAAAAGACGGGGGCCAGCGCCGCCGTCCTTTTCGTTCTCCATCAGCTTTTCCCGTCATTCCTGTTTGCGGTGATCGTGCTTCAGGTCCTTCTCTTCCCATCCCCGCTTTTTCCCTTCGTCTGTGAGCACATAACCGTACTGCATCACATCGTTGTGAGCGAAATAGATGTAGGTCACTTCCGGCTCGTCCGCAAAGACGACTTCCGCTAAAAAGCTCGGCAGCTTCTTGCTCCATACCCCTGTTACCGACTTGATCTGCTCTGGCTTGTAATGCGCTTCCTCTACCAAATATGTTTTCACGCGCTCGGCGTAGGCGTACTTGTTGTATTCGACATAAACAAAAGGCGTCAGCACGAGCAAGAGCACAACGACCAGCACAATCCACCACACGTAGCGTTTCATTCACAGCTTCTCGCTTTCTCTTTTTCCCAAGATTATACATAGCTGCTCTCTTTCGTCAATACGTGTCTTGCTTTTCCCGCCAAAATGAAAAAGCAGACGTTGCTCTCGCAATAGTCTGCTTTCCAGCGTCAACCGTGCAGCCGCAAGTATTGGGCCGCATGTTTTTTCCTGAGCTTTTGCTCCTCGATCAATGTCAATGCATACTCCATCGGATGACGATACGTCTGCTTGAACATCGCTTTTTCCCCTGCTTTGAAAAAGGAATAGCGCTGATCGCGCACATTGACCTCGATCAAATACGGATTGCCTTTCTCGTCGATCCCTATGTCCATGCCAAGGTCGGCCAGAGAAGGAAAATGACGCCCGTACTGTTTCGCGATCGCTACTGCCGCGTCATTGATTCGCTGGACCGTCTGCGCTTGTTGTTCAGGCGTGAACAGGGTCGACACAGCCTCCGAAAAAGGAACCGCTCTTCCGCCCCGTGAAAGGTTGCTCAGCTTGTTTTTGCTGTTGGCCACTTTGGCAACCATACCGCTCACTGTCCAGTCCCGCTCCCTGTTTTTTTGCACCGATACACGGATGTCAAACGTTTTTCCTCCGTAACGCGCCAGCGGAATCCCGCGCTGGATGAGAAAGCGCTTGTTGCCGACCCAACGGCGGACAGCCGCCAACAGTTCGGGGCGTGACATCACTTTGCGTTTTTTCGAAGCGATAAAGTGGTAGTCGCTGCCGTGTCGCTCGATTCTGGCTACTCCGATGCCGACAGAGCCAATCGACGGCTTGACGTAGACAACTTGGTATTTATCGAGAAACTGGCGAAGCTGTTCTCCTGAATAGGGAACCGTGTTAGGCAAGTATGGACGAATCTGCTCATTTTTCCAAAGCATCTGGTGGACCTTGCGCTTGTCGCGGACAACGAGGCCGTTAAAGACCGTCTTTTTCCTGCTCAATCTGGAGATGACGGCACGGGCCTTTTGATCCCCTGTCAGGACGCGATTATGGATCACTTTCGGTATATGGACCAATCGGGAAACGAGTCTGTGTCCGTTCCAAAAATAGCCCTGCACCCGTTCATCGCCTGCAAGGACATGCCTGGGGTGAAAAAAGACAGGCTCCAATCCGAGCTCTTTGCCGATTTCCACATAGTACGGCAGACGCTCGTAAGACTTGTCTCCTTTGATCCCTTTCTGCATAATGCCCCAATCCAACATAATGCCGATTCTGTTCACAAAAGATCCCCCTTGCTCCATTCCTCACCATAAGGTATGTGTGAAAAACGGCAGGGGCGTGCCTATTTTGCGAACAGCAAGCCTATTCCAGTTCCAGACAAATTTCTCGTACCCGTTCCGTAATCTGTCGGAATATGCGCTTGCCCGGGAAAGGGAAATGAACTCATTGCCCCCGGCGTTCGATCGCCAGCAAAAAGGGAGCCTGGTTTTGCTGGTTGACGTACTGGTATTTCAGCACGAGAAACTCAAGCTGGCTGAGTTCCTGGCAAAAAGACTCGACGGCTTCCTTTTCGACTTCGCCTGCTGTGTGGCCCCAGTAGATCATGACGGTCATGACTCCCCCTGGTCGAAGCACTTGCAGACCAGACTGGATCGCTCGAATCGTGCTCGTCGCTTGCGTCGTAATTTCTTTGTCGCCGCCTGGCAAATAGCCGAGATTGAACATGATCGCACCTGCTTGCCCGTCCAGTCGGTCGATCTCCTCGTGACTGGCAAGCTTCAGCTCGACGCGCTCTGCCAAGCCTTCGCGCTCCAATCGCTCTTTCGTTTTGGCAATCGCCTGTGGCTGAATATCAAAAGCGATGACTTTCCCGGTCTCCTGGACGAGCTGCGCCAGAAACATGGTGTCATTTCCGTTGCCCATCGTGGCGTCAATCACCGTTTCTCCCGGTTGTACTCGCTCGCGAATCAGTTTTCGTGCTACCTCTAATACATTTGGAAACACTGCCCTCTCTCCTCTCTTTGTGTCGCACACGCCGCTTATAGTTCGATTTTCAATCCAATCCGGGCCGCATAGACGGGACCTGCCACAAACGCCTCTGCCTGCGCCAGTACGTCGCTCTCCGGATACCCGTGAAACAGATGGGTGATCAGCAAAGAACGACAGTGGTGCGCTTGCGCCAACTCCGCTGCCTGGCGAACGGACAAATGCCCGTTTGGCCTGGAAGGCAGGTTATGATCCAAATAAGTCCCTTCGCAAATGAACAGGTCTGCCCCATCGACAAAACCGCTCCAGTTGGTGCCAGGCCCGCTGTCTGCGCCATACACCAGCGTCTTGCCGTTTGCCACAAGGCGCATCGCATAGCAAGGATCGCCGTCTCCATGGTCGGTACGCAAAAAGGAGATGTGCGCATCTCCAATGGACAGGCTGGTCTCCGCGTGAACCGGGAAAAAGCGGGTTGCGTCCCGGTACGTCAACGTTTTTGTCTGTCCCTCTGGCTTGTCTGGAGCATAGATAGGAAGCGGCTTGTCGGCAGGCCGCTGTCCAAACAGTTGATGAACCATCAAGCCGTACTGCAACACACCGACATCTGCCACATGGTCGTGATGATAGTGAGACAATAGCAAGGCATCCACTTCGTAAACAGGCAAATGAACGCCTAACTGGGAAAGCACCCCGCTTCCGCAATCCAGGAGCAGCTTCACTTCGTCTGTTTCGATCAAATAACCTGGAGTGGCCCCTTGAGGGCCTGGGTAAGGAGATTGGTAGCCAAGTACGGTTACGCGCATATTCGGTTCACTCCCATTCATAGGATGGAATAAGGTGGGACAGGAGGTCTGAGATGCAAGGAACATGGAGAGCCTCATGGCAAATCGCTTTTACGTATATCGGTACCGTCGTAGGGGCTGGTTTTGCTTCTGGCAAAGAAATTGTCGAGTTCTTTGTTCAATACGGAACGCAAGGCTTGATCGGCATTGTCATCGCCACAAGTTTATTTGTATGGGCCGGAATCCGTGTCATGCTGATTTCCTATCGCATCCAGGCCGATTCCTATCAAGAAGTCAGCACGTATTTGTTTGGGCACCCTTTTGGCACGGTTTTCAACACGTTGCTATTGACGGTGTTGCTAGGAACTACATCCGTCATGTTAGCGGCTACTGGCGCTATTTTCTGGGAGTCGTTTCGCTTGTCTCCGCAAATCGGCATTTGGCTTAGCATGATCTTGATTTTCGTCGTGACCCGCAAAGGGTTGTTTGCCATCCATCAAGTAAACAGCATCTTTGTACCGATGCTGATTTTGTTTACGCTGCTCGTGTTTCTCTATTCGAAGCCGTGGCTGTTTACAGGCGTCACGGTAGAAGCCGTACGCCCCTTGGCCTGGATCAGCTCTCCTCTCTATTATGTTGCCTTAAATGTCACGCTTACACAAGCAGTTCTTGTGCCAATCGGCAGACATAGTACGAGCGAAAAGCCACTGATCGCCGGCGGAATCATCGGTGGACTGGGAATCGGCCTGCTCCTATTGCTCGCCTATTGCTCGCTGTCGGTAAAAATGCCGGGTATCCAGGAGGCGGAAATGCCGATGATTGCCTTGTTAAAAGGACTGGGCAAAGGAATCCCCTTTTTGTTCTCGCTGTTGGTCTACGCGGAAATTTTCTCGACTCTCGTAGCCAACGTCTTTGGCTTAGCCCAGCAAATCCGCCAAGTTACCCGGTTGCGTGGCCCGACAATTCTTCTCGGCATTTTACTGATTTGCTACCTGGTCAGCTTTATCGGCTTCAGCTCGCTGCTGCGCTTTTTGTACCCGCTGTTTGGGCAGCTTGTCCTGTTTTTCCTGGTGATGCTCGTCTACAGACAATGGCGGGATCGCGCCTGGTAATAACGCAAAAAACCTCTCCGAAAAATGGAGAGGTTTTTTCATCGAAACCTTATGCAAATTCTGCAACCAGTTTGTCGAAGTCTTCTTGGGAAAGACGAATGTCTTGGTTTGCCAAGCCTTCTTCTTTGAAGCCTTTTACGAGAGCTTCGTAAGGTTTTTGCTCGGTGTTTTGGTAGATCAGACCAGTGATCAGACCTTTGTATTGCATGGAAGTAGACATAGCCTTGATGCGGTCATGAGGATCGTAGCCTTCGATTGTGTCTACAGGCACGATGTTCTCTTTGAACCAGTCATAGGTATTTACTTTGTTATAGGTTACACAAGGGCTGAATACGTTGATCAGGGAGAAGCCTTCGTGTTGGATACCTTTTTCGATCAGATCAGTCAAACCTTTCAGGTCGCTGGAGAAAGATTGAGCAACGAAAGTCGCACCAACAGACAGCGCCAGTTCAACTGGAGTGATGGAAGACTCGATAGAGCCTTGCGGTGTAGACTTGGTCACGAAACCAGTCGCGGAACGCGGGGAGGTTTGACCTTTTGTCAGACCGTAAATTTGGTTGTCCATTACGATGTACGTAACGTTCATGTTACGACGGATCGCGTGTACAGTGTGGCCCATACCGATTGCAAATCCATCCCCGTCACCACCGGCTGCGATAACAGTCAGCTCGCGGTTTGCCATTTTCACACCTTGTGCGATTGGCAGGGAACGTCCGTGAATACCGTGGAAACCATAGCAGTTGATGTAACCGGAAATGCGCCCGGAACACCCGATACCAGAAATAACCGCCAGATTTTCAGGTTCCAGACCTACGTTTGCTGCGGCGCGTTGAATAGCCGCCTGGATGGAGAAGTCTCCACAGCCTGGGCACCAGTTAGGCTTTACGTTATTTCGAAACTCTTTCATAGTCGCCATGTTTTACCAGCTCCTTCACTTCAGCATAGATTTCCTTCGGCAGGAATGGGTTACCGTCATATTTGAGCACAGATTGGATTTTTTCAGCGTTTCCAACGTGTTGTTTGAGCAGGTTTGTAACTTGCGCTTGGATGTTGTGCTCGACAACAACGACTTTCTTCGCTTTGTCCACAAGTGCTTTGATTTGTTCAGTTGGGAATGGGTGCAGCAAACGGATTTGCGCGTGGTTTACTTTCACTCCCTCTTTTTCCAGACGGCCTTTTGCTTCTTGAATCGTACCGATGGTAGAGTTGATACCTACTACCAGAACATCCGCTTCAGCGTGAGGTGCATCGACAGTTACAGGGTTTTTGAAAGTTTTCAGTACGCCTTCCAGCTTGCGCATACGTTTATCCATTTGTTGAACACGGTTAGCAGCATTCTCGGACGGACGACCCGTTTGATCATGCTCAACACCTGTTACGTGGTGCAGACCGTATTTTTGACCAGGAATTACGCGTGGAGAAACGCCGTCTTCGGTTACTTCATAACGTTTGAACAGGTCGTTTTGCTCTTTTTCTGGCAATTCTTGTCCAGCAAGCAGTTTTCCGCGGCGGATTTCTACTTGGCTGTAGTCAAATGGAGTAACGGTTTGTTTGCCCAAGGACAGAGTCAGGTCAGTCATCAAAATAACTGGCAACTGATATTCTTCGGCAATGTTGAAAGCTTCAACGGCATCGTAGAAGCACTCTTCTACTGTGCTTGGCGTGATAACGACTTTTGGAATGTCACCGTGAGTACCATAAATCATCGCATTCACGTCGGATTGCTCGATTTTGGTAGGCATACCTGTAGATGGGCCACCACGTTGGGTGTTCACGATCACAACTGGTGTTTCTGTGATACCAGCCAGACCGATTGCTTCCATCATCAGAGCCAGACCAGGGCCTGCAGAAGCAGTCAAGGAACGGGCACCACCGTAGTTAGCACCGATTGCCATTGTAATCGCAGCGATCTCGTCTTCCGTTTGGATAACGGTTCCGCCCAATTTTGGCAGCTTTTTGATCAAGTATTCCATTACTTCGGAAGCAGGTGTGATCGGGTAAGCTGGCATGAAGCGGCAGCCTGCTGCTACAGCACCCAGAGCGATCGCATCGTTACCGATCAGGAACAGTTGTTTTTGCGGATCTGCTTTTTCCATTTGGAATTCAGGCAGTTGACCGCCAGTCAGTTCATTTACGAAATCAAATCCGCGACGAATGGCATCCATGTTCTTTTCAACCACTTTTTCGCCTTTGCGGAGGAACATATCTTCAACGATAACACGGTAACTTTCCACTGGAATGCCGAGGATTGCACTGGACGCACCAATCGACACCATGTTTTTCATCAGGGAAGTTCCCAGTTCATCAGCAATCTCAGTTAGTGGTACAGTGAAGAAGCGAACTGGCTTCAACCCGTCCGGCAACTTTGGATTGAATTTAGCATCCGCGATAATGATGCCGCCTTCGCGCAGCTCATGCGCATTGAAATCGATCGTCTCCTGGTCAAACGCTACGAGAATGTCCAGATCGTCAGAGATCGCACGCATTGGTGTTGTGCTCACGCGAATTTTGTTGTTCGTGTGTCCACCCTTAATACGGGAAGAGAAGTGACGGTAGCTGTACAGATGGTAACCCATCCGGTTCATCGCCATCGAGAAAATCTCACCAGTACTCTCGATACCCTCCCCTTGCTGTCCTCCAACTTTCCAGGAAAGTTGACTAATCATTCAGATTCCACCCTTTCAGTGACTGTGAGAAAGCTGCCCATCTTACCCGAAAAGATTGATAAGATGTGACAATTCTGTGCATAGACAGTAACAATTGTAGTCCTGTCCCTGTCAAATTGCAAGTGCTTTTACTCAACTTACTTTTGACCTGAATTTTAATGTTGAACTTGGTACATTAATATCCTCATGTATTATTGTAGCACGTTTCCGAAAACACGCAACCAATTTCCTCGCACAAATTTCAATACTTCCGCCTCTTTGTAACGTCTAAGCAGAGCTTCTAGTAATTGGGAATACGCTGCTGAGGAAGACAGGTCGCCAAAGGTGTTCGTGATGCCGTCAAAGTCGGAACCAAACGCAACATGATCGACTCCGCCCAGCCCGCATACGTGATCCAAATGGCGCAGCAAGTCATCAATCCATGCCGTCCGCTTCTCTTCCACCGTGAAAAAGTCGACAAACGTCAGCCCCATGACTCCATCCTTGGCAATCAAGGCGCAAATCTGCTCGTCCGTCAAGTTGCGCGGATGGCGGCAAATTTGTCGCGCATTGGAGTGGGAAGCGATGACAGGTGCTTTGGAAATCTCCATCACGTCCCAAAACCCCGGATCGGCCAAGTGGGAAACGTCGACGATCATCCCGAGCCGATTCATTTCTTCTATTACTTGTCGACCAAATGCGGTGAGTCCACCCGGGTTCGGTTCCCCGCTGCCATCTGCCACACAGTTGCCGTGGTTCCAGGTCAATGTCATTCCGCGAACACCAAGGCGATACCATGTGCGAAGCTGTACGAGGCTTTCCTCCAGGGCGTGTGCTCCTTCTACAAACAGAATAGCCCCTTTCTCCCCCTTTAATACGCGCTCGTCCAAATCAGCTTTCGTGTAAATCGGGCGGAATTGTTCACTCGCCACCTTTTCATAAAATATATCGATCATTTCTAGTATCGTATGAAAACGGCGGCCATAAGGCACATGAGTAGGAACAAAACAGGCAAGCACCTGTATATCTACATTCCCTTTCACGAGAGCGGGAAAACCAGCCTGCAAAAAATCGTCTTCTTTATAGAAGTCACGCTCCGGCTCTTTCCACAGCTTGCACAATACATCGCAATGCGCATCGAATACGTTCATGATTCTCTCTCCTTCTATGTAACCGCATATTTGCACACGAAAAAACCTGTTCATTCTTCGAACAAACAGGCAGGCGATACGTTTGCAGTTTTATTATCTGGGTTCTACGATTAGTTTGATTGCAGTACGCTCTTCTCCATCAATCACGATGTCGGTAAAGGCTGGAATACATATGAGGTCAACTCCACTCGGCGCTACGAACCCTCGTGCGATTGCTACGGCCTTCACAGCTTGATTAAGCGCCCCAGCGCCAATGGCTTGGATTTCAGCTGCACCGCGTTCTCTAAGAACGCCGGCAAGGGCACCAGCAACGGAATTGGGGTTAGACTTTGCTGAAACTTTTAATACTTCCATCCTTTTTGAACCTCCCGTCTGATAGGAATCCTGTCATCATTAGAATGATATTCGCATAACCCCTAAAAATTCCTGCTAACTCGCTAGAAAGATTCAAAAAATTCTAATCTTATGTTTATTATTCCATAAACGGGTGGTCTACGTCAATTCTGATTCGCTGCAATTTCTTCGCGTGACCCGTGGCTTTATCCAGCGTAATCAGGACAGCGTTCAACTGCGCCGGATCAGGCGCCACTTCGAAACGGACAGGCAGCTGGGTCAAAAATTTCTTGATCACGGCTTCCCGCTCCATCCCGAGAATGCCGTTGCTTGGGCCGCACATGCCCACGTCGCACAAAAAGCCTGTTCCTTGCGGCAAAACCCGTTCGTCAGCCGTCTGCACGTGCGTATGCGTACCTACAACCGCGCTAACCCGCCCGTCGAGGTACCAGGACATGGCTTGCTTCTCTGATGTCGCCTCGGCGTGAAAATCGACAAAAATCAATTTGGTGCGTTTGCGCGCTTGCTCAACCAGTTTGTCTGCCATCTGAAACGGGCAATCGAGCGGAGGAAGGAACGTCCTGCCCATCAAATTGATTACCGCCAGCTCTCCTTCTGGCTGCTTGATGTATGTAATGCCTTTTCCAGGCGTTCCTGCCGGAAAATTCGCCGGACGAATCATTCGCGGCTCATCATCGATAAAGTCAAAAATTTCTCGTTGATCCCACGTATGGTTTCCGAGCGTAATCGCCTGGACTCCCCATTCGAACAGCTCTTTCGTAATTTTTTCTGTAATCCCGCGACCGTGTGCCGCATTTTCGCCATTGGCGACGATAAAGGTTGGTCCGTATTTTCTTTTCAAAAGCGGCAGGTACGTTTTCACGATTTCTCTGCCGGGCGATCCCATAATATCTCCGATAAACAACAGCTTCATCTGACATTCACCTCATTGCTAGTATACACAACTGCAAGCGTTTAGAAAAAAAGTAAAGTGGCCATTAGCCACTTTACTTTGCATACTCGACTGCCCGTGTTTCACGGATGACCGTTACTTTGATATGTCCCGGGTAGTCCAGTTCATTTTCAATTCGTTTTGTGATCTCCCGTGCCAGACGGGTAGCTTCCGCATCATCAATCTTGTCAGGTTGAACCATTACGCGAATTTCGCGTCCCGCTTGAATCGCATAAGACTTTTCTACGCCATCGAACGACTCAGAGATTTCTTCGAGTTTCTCCAAACGTCTGATATAAGTTTCCAATGTCTCACGGCGTGCGCCTGGACGTGCAGCAGACAGAGCATCTGCCGCTCCCACGAGCATGGCAATGACGGAAGTTGGTTCGGTATCACCGTGATGAGAAGCAATACTGTTGACAACAACATGATGCTCATTGTACTTCTTGGCCAGCTCCACACCGATTTCCACGTGTGAGCCTTCCACTTCATGGTCAATCGCTTTTCCGATATCGTGCAGAAGACCTGCACGTTTGGCCAGCTTCACGTCTTCTTTCAGTTCTGCTGCCATCAAGCCAGCGAGATGAGCCACTTCCATCGAGTGCTTCAGCACGTTCTGACCATAGCTGGTACGATAACGCAGTCGTCCCAAAATCTTGATCAGATCCGGATGCAGGCCATGTACGCCAGTTTCAAATGTTGCTTGTTCTCCGTATTCACGGATACGCTCGTCTACTTCGCGGCGCGCTTTTTCCACCATTTCCTCAATGCGGGCCGGGTGGATGCGTCCGTCTGCAACGAGCTTGTCGAGCGCCGTCTTGGCGATTTCCCGACGGATCGGATCAAAGCCAGACAGGATGACTGCTTCCGGAGTGTCGTCGATAATCAGATCGATCCCCGTCAACGTCTCCAAAGCACGGATGTTTCGTCCTTCCCGTCCGATAATCCGTCCCTTCATCTCATCGTTTGGCAACGTCACCACAGAAACGGTTGTCTCTGCTACGTGATCAGCTGCACAGCGCTGAATGGAGGTGGTAATAATTTCGCGAGCGCGCTTGTCCGCCTCTTCTTTGGCCTGCGTCTCTATCTCTTTGATCATCACGGCCATTTCGTGGCGAACGGTATTTTCCACGTCAGTCAGAATGATATTTTTCGCCTCATCCTGCGTCAATCCGGAAATGCGTTCCAACTCGGAAACTTGTTCTTTATATAAGTGCTCTACCTTGCTTTGCAGTTCTGCGATGGCGCGGTCGCGCTCAGCCAATTCTTCCTCTTTGCGCTCCAACTGTTCCATCTTGCGGTCCAGCGTTTCTTCTTTTTGAAGAATGCGCCGTTCCTGACGCTGGATCTCGTTGCGTCTTTCGCGCAACTCGGTTTCTGCTTCGGAACGAAGTTTGAACACTTCATCCTTGGCTTCCAGCACCTTTTCCTTTTTAACGGCTTCGGCGTCCCGTTTCGCTTCCTCGACGATCTGGCGTGCAGCTTCCTCCGCACTGGAGATCTTTGCTTCCGCAATCGATTTTCGAATGAAGTAGCCAGCACCCAAGCCGATGAGCAGGGCGACGAGCACGATGACAACTGTTAGTATAGGCTCCATAGACTTTTTCGTTTCACCTCCTTATTGTAAGATCTCCCCGCTTTCCAAGCATTCGTTTTTCATGGAGTGCCGCTTTCGTTTTGCTCTCACATAGAGCATTCGCTAAAAAACAAGACCGATTTTACTCGGTCCGCTGAATCCGTACTGCTATCGCACGGTTGTTCAGTTGTTTCACAGGCAACGAGTGAGCAAAGCGTCAAAAGTTATGATACACCAAGTAAATACAAACCTATTTTATTATTTGTGAACAAGAATTGTCAAGATCATGCAAATAGAGTCAGCGCTCTTCGTCCCTTCTCTGACGCAATTCTGTGCGAACTTGCTGGATGATGGAATGCGAGAAGCCCTTGCGCATCAGCATGGCGAGTAGTTTTCGCTCCTCGTCAGGATTCGGCGCTCCTGTGATCCGCCGCGCTTTCTTCTCTATCAAAGCGCGGGCAGCTTCCAGTTCAGCCTCTCTTGAAACGCCTTGCACGGCATCTTCGGCAATCGCCTTGTCTACCCCGCGCTGCGCCAGCTCCATGCGCAGCATGTAGGAGCTTCGCGGCTTCAGGCGCAGCCGTTCTTCCACCCACTGCTTGGCAAATGCTTCATCGTCTATGTATCCGTGATCCTCGCAACGCTGGCAAATCTCATCGGCAACTTTTGCATCAAAGCCTTTGTCCAGCAAATACGCTTGCAGCTGACTGCGGGTGCGCGGGCGCATCCCCAAGTATTTCAGGGCGCCCAAATACGCCTTGTGCCGCTCTTCCGCCACCAGCACTTCACAATAAAACGACTCGTCCACATCGGTGCCTTTAAATAGGTTGTACTTTACCAGTATGTCTTCATGTACCGTAAACGCATACTCCCCATCCAAATCAATGTGATACCGCTGCTTTTGCTTGTTGTCGCGGTGAACGGCAGTGATTTGGCCGCTCTTCATTTTGGCCCACTCCTTTCTTCGGCTTTGTTGTTCAATCTAATAGAACATAGAAAAGCCTCGGGACGTCTGTCACAGAAAACAGCCTGTCTCATCGACAGGCTGTTCACTTATGCTCCATTACTCAAGGTCAAATGCTGGCTCTTCGTCTTGCTCAGGATCGACGACTGGTTCTGCTTCAGGAACAGAGCCTGGATTGAGGCTGAAATACTCGCGAACCTTTGTCTCGATTTGGGAAGCAATATGCGGGTTTTCTTTGAGGAAGACTTTCGAGTTTTCCCGTCCTTGGCCGAGGCGCTCCTCGTTGAAGGAGTACCAAGCACCACTTTTTTGTACCACATCGATTTCGGAACCGATATCGAGGATGCTGCCCTCTTTGGAGATCCCTTCCCCGTACATGATGTCCACTTCAGCGACTTTGAACGGTGGCGCTACTTTGTTTTTCACGACTTTGATCTTGGTCTTGCTGCCAAGGATGTCGTTACCGACTTTGATCGATTCTGCTTTACGAACATCCAGACGCACGCTGGCGTAGAATTTCAGAGCGCGTCCACCTGGAGTTGTCTCTGGGTTACCGAACATCACGCCTACTTTTTCACGCAGCTGGTTGATGAAGATCGCGATTGTCTTGGACTTGTTGATCGCACCGGACAGTTTGCGCAAAGCTTGCGACATCAGGCGGGCTTGCAAACCTACGTGGGAATCTCCCATCTCGCCTTCAATCTCTGCTTTTGGAACCAGTGCTGCTACAGAGTCCACGACGATGATATCTACTGCACCGGAGCGCACCAGCGCTTCGGCAATTTCCAATGCTTGCTCCCCTGTATCCGGCTGGGAAAGCAGCAACTCATCGATGTTCACGCCCAGCTTCGCTGCATAGACAGGGTCCAGTGCATGCTCGGCGTCGATGAAAGCCGCTTGTCCACCTTGACGTTGTACTTCTGCGATCGCATGGAGCGCTACGGTTGTTTTACCGGAAGACTCAGGACCATAAATCTCGACGATACGGCCACGTGGGAATCCACCTACACCCAATGCGATATCCAACGCTAACGCACCACTGGAAACGGTCGAAATCTGAACGTTGGACACCTCTCCCAACTTCATGATGGAACCTTTTCCGAACTGCTTTTCTATTTGACGCAATGCACTCTCCAAAGCTGCGCGACGATCTGACAAATGATACACACCCTTTCACTTTTCGCATCTCTTTTGCTTGTCTTCATCATACATCGAGATAGAACCGTTTGCCAAGTGTTTTTTGCGAACAAATATTCGCATTGTAAAAAACAGCCATTTTCTGGATAGTTCCAGAGAAATGGCTGTCTGTTTTTCACCTGAGCAATTAGGAGCGTTTTGCACCGCGCGGCTTTGCCGGCTCCAGGTTGATGCGTTTGCCGTTGATGCGGGTTTGGCGCAGCGACTCGTAAACGAATGCCGCCACTTCTTCCGGCACTTCCACGAACGTGAAGTTCTCGAAAATGTCGATGCGGCCAACCGATTTGCCAGGAATGCCTACCGACTCGGAAATCTCGCGCACCAAATCTTGCGGCTTCATGTTCGCATTGCGGCCTACGTTCAGGAAGAAGCGAACCATGCCTTTTGCAGCACCCGTCTCTCCGAAGTTGTACGCTTCTGCCTCCTGCATTTGGCCTGCTTCGGAATGGAAAGCCAGATGCAGGGCAGCAGCCGCGACTTTCTCAGCCGGGTATTGGGCGACGAGCGATTCCGCAACCTTTTGGTACATATCCGCGATCGCATCGCTCTCCAAAAGGCTTGTCAGCTGCTCGCGAAGCTGTTCTTGCTTGCGCTCCGCCACTTCCTCAAGCGACGGTACGTTGCGGGACAGCACTTGCGCTTTTGTCTGCTTCTGGATGAACATCATCTGTCTGACTTCGCGCGGCGTCACCAATGTCATGGCGATTCCTTTGCGTCCTGCACGGCCTGTACGGCCGATCCGGTGCACGTAGCTTTCGGAGTCTTGCGGAATGTCGTAGTTGATTACGTGCGAGACGTTGCCTACGTCGATCCCGCGCGCTGCTACGTCTGTTGCGATCAAAAATTCAATCGAGCCTTCACGGAAAGAGTTCATCACTTTGTCGCGCTGTGCCTGGGACAGGTCACCGTGCAAGCCATCTGCCAAGTATCCGCGGGATTGCAGCACTTCGGACAGCTCATCTACGCCGCGTTTGGTACGGCAAAAGATGATGCCAAGCTCTACATCTTCGCTGTCGAGAATGCGACACAGGCTCTCTACTTTGTTTCGGTCGAACACTTTGTAGTACACTTGCTCGATCAACGGCGCTGTCACTTCTTCGCGGCTGACAGCGATCGTTTGCGGCTGTTTCATGTAACGGGTAGCCAAACGCTTGATTTCAGGCGGCATCGTTGCAGAGAAGAGCAACGTCTGGCGCTCTTCCGGCATATGATTGATGATTGTTTCGATATCTTCGATGAAGCCCATGTCCAGCATTTCGTCCGCTTCATCGAGAATGAGCGTATGTACATTCTCCAGCTTCAGCGTTTTGCGACGCAAATGGTCCATGACGCGTCCAGGGGTTCCCACCACGATCTGTACGCCTTGGCGCAGAGCGCGAATCTGGTGACCGATGGACTGTCCGCCGTAGATTGGCAGTGTGCGCACTTTGTTGTACTTGGAGATGCGCAAAAGCTCTCCGGCAACCTGGATGGCCAACTCGCGAGTCGGGGTCAACACAATCGCTTGTACGCGATTGGCTGGTGTAATTTTTTCTACAAGCGGAATCCCGAAAGCCGCTGTTTTTCCCGTTCCGGTCTGTGCTTGACCGATCAAGTCTCCTCCGTCCAGCACTTTCGGAATGCAGGCTGCCTGAATCGGCGATGGCTCTTCGAAGCCCATATCGTGGATCGCCTGCAAAATGGATTTATGTAAAGGAAAATCAGAAAACATCGTCATGAAAACGTCACCTTTCTTTTTGCATTTGCAGCGCATAAAATAGCGCAAATTTGGCGGCACGCCCAACAATCGCCTTTCTTCTGCCTGCAAGGCGAAGCTCTTTGACTACTGTTGGCATCCCTTCACCCGCAATCCCTACGTAGACAAGACCTACAGGCTTGCCTTCCGATGGATCGGGACCAGCCACACCCGTCACGGAAACTCCGTATGTGGCTCCCAGCTTGGCTCGTACATTCTCCGCAAGCAGCTGCGCTGTCTGGCGGCTGACTGCGCCGTCTGTGGACAACACTTCTTCAGGCACGTCGAGCAGCTGGTTTTTCACATCGTTTGTATAGCAAACGATGCCTCCTTGGAAAACAGACGAACTGCCAGGAACGGAAGTAATGAGCGAAGCGATCGTGCCGCCTGTACAGCTCTCTGCACATGCGATGGTCTCGTTTCGCTTTTTCAGTTCGCTTACCAATACATCGTGCAGGGAAGAATCCTCCCCCATCCCGTACACGTACTCGCCAACGCGCTTGCGAATCTCCTCCTCGACCGGCAAAATCAAGGCTTCTCCTTCTTCTGCCGTTGAGGCCCTCGCCGTAATCCGCAGCGTTACTTCAAATTCTTTTGCATACGGAGCAATCGTCGGGTTGTCCTGTTTTTCAATCAGATCCAGCAACCGCTCCTCCAGAGCAGACTCACCGATCCCGTAGAAGCGCAGCACATGAGAATGAAATACTCGCTTCTCCGGCAACAGATCCGTCAAGTACGGCATGACGTAATGCTCCACCATCGGGTACAGCTCGCTAGGCGGTCCAGGGAGAAGCACGAACGTGCAACTGTCATGACGGATCGCCATCCCAGGCGCCATCCCGAAGTCATTGGGGAAGACATGGCTGCCTGAGAGAACCAGCGCCTGCTTCCGATTGTTTTCCGTCATGACAATCCCACGTTGCAAAAAGAATTGTTCAATTCTTTCCATGGCTTCCGGATTTGTCTCCAGTCCGACGCCCACGTGCCCTGCCACTGTTTCTTTTGTCAGGTCATCCTGAGTCGGTCCAAGCCCACCCGTAAAAATGACAAGATCGGAACGGTCGGCTGCGAGGGCGATCACCTGCTGCAACCGCTGCGTGTTATCGCCGACAACGGAATGAAAATACACTCCGACACCAATTTCCGCCAGTTTTTGCGAGAGAAACTGAGCATTGGTGTTGGCAATCTGGCCTAGCAAAAGCTCGGTACCTACTGCGATAATCTCCGCTCTCATTTTCCTCATCCATTCTCTTTGAGAGTAGAAAAGCCTCTAACCAAACAGTTTATCACCGATAGTGGCGCAAGAGAAGAGTCTTGTGAAAAAAGAGACCAATACCCGTAACTACGAGTATTGGATGACGTTGCGATTTTTCGCAAAGTAGTCGTACCCGGAATAAAGCGTAATCACAACCATGGCCCAAGTGGCTACCTCATCGAAGGGAATCCCGAAAAAGCCGAATGGGAAATTGCGGATCATGACGGCTGTAATCGCCACGATCTGCACCCATGTTTTCAGTTTACCCAAAGCACTGGCAGCAATTACCTGTCCTTCAGCCGCAGCAACAAGGCGCAAACCTGTTACAGCAAACTCCCTGCTGATAATCACAATCGCAATCCACGCCTCCAGCCGCTGCATCTCCACCAAGGAAATCAAGGCAGCAGAGATGAGCAGCTTGTCGGCAAGCGGGTCCAAAAATTTTCCGAGATTGGTCACGATCTTGCGTTTGCGTGCAATGTAACCGTCGAGTCCGTCCGTACTGGCTGCTAGGATAAACACCAAAGCCGCAATCAGCTCGTTATACGTCATCGTCAGGCTGCCAATGGAAAATGTCCCGATGTTGTAACGCACCAGCAGAAAAAACATAACTACCGGCACCAGGAAAATCCTGGCGAGGGTGATGCGGTTGGCGAGATTCACCTAGACTACCTCCCCGGCCAAATCGTATTCATAGGAGTGTGTGATCTTTACCTTTACGATTGAGCCTAATTTGCCTTTGAATCCGGTTACGAATACTTCCCCGTCAATTTCCGGGGCATCGTATTGCGTCCGGCCTACATAAATGTCGTTGCGCCCTTCGTAACGCTCAATCAGGACGTCCAGCTCCTGACCGACAAAGCGGCCATTGCGCTCGCTTGCAATCTCACGCTGAATTTCCATCAGCATGTTCGCCCGCTTTTCCTTGACCTCTTCGTCCACATGATCAGGCAAACGGGAAGCCGGGGTGTCCTCTTCATTCGAATAAGTGAACACACCCAAACGGTCAAAACGGATGTCTTTCACGAAGTCGGACAACTTGGCAAAGTCCTCTTCGTTTTCGCCAGGGAAGCCTACAATCAAGGAAGTTCGCAGGGCAACATCCGGTACTTGCGCGCGGATTTTACCGACAAGCTCGCGAATATCCGTTTGGCGACCCGGACGACGCATTCTTTTCAGAATGTGGTCTTCTGAGTGCTGCAATGGCATGTCGATGTATTTGCATACCTTTGGATTCGTAGCAAACGTTTGAATCAATTCGTCTGTAAAAAAGCCCGGGTATGCGTAATGCAGACGAATCCACTCGATTCCCTCCACTTCGGCGAGCCGGTTGAGCAGCTCGGGAAGCATCAACTTGCCATCGTAAATATCTGTACCGTAGTTCGTGGAGTCCTGGGCAATCAAGCTGATCTCCACAATCCCCTGCTGCGCCAGATGGCGGGCTTCCTCCAGAATGGACTCGATCGTCCGGCTGCGGAATCCGCCACGCATCAGGGGGATACTACAGAAGGTACAGGCATTGTCGCATCCCTCGGCAATTTTAATGTATGCCGAATACGTGCCTTCTTTCACTTTTCGCTTGACGACATCTTCGTACGCAAAGATTGGGTTGCCCACAAAAATCGGACGCTTGCCTTCCAGCGATTCTTCAATGATCCCTGTAATCGACATAAAATCGCCTGTTCCGACAATGCCGTCCACTTCAGGGATCTCGTTCAAGATATCCTCTTTGTAGCGTTGTGTGAGACAGCCTGCCACCACAAGCGATTTCAGCTTGCCGGCTTCCTTCAGCTCGCCCATCTCCAGAATCTTGTTCACAGATTCTTCCTTGGCGGCATCAATGAAGCCACAGGTATTGACGATGACCACGGTTGCTTCTTCCGGATTGTCAACCAGTTCATAGCCTTTTTCATCTATCAGATGGGCCATCATGTCGGAATCGACCAAATTCTTCTCACAGCCCAGCGTAACAATCGCTACTTTTTCACGCGTGCCTACCTTCTCTGCCATCTTTTTTCCTCTTTCCTCCAATTGGTCATACCAGCCCATATTACACCTATCCAGTATAATATAAGCCTAAAGGAAGTGTCAAAAGAGACGAAAGTACGAAAGGCAAGCATAATGCTTGCCTACTGTGCTGTTGCCTCTTTCATTTTGATGGTAAGGTTCGACGGCATGAACTTCATTTTGGATGTATCGACCGCAGCTCCGTTCACGGTCAGCTCCAAGGCCGTCGGCTTTCCGAGGCGGACATACGCCGATTTCTTCAATTCAATCGTGATCTCTTCCTTGGCGCCTTTTCGCAGTTCGCCTTCCTCCACATACTTCTTGCCTTTTCCTTCCGATACACCGAACCAGCTTCTGTCTTCCTTCACTTTCAAATGAACCGTAATTTTCTCTCCGCCTTGCAAAGAGTAATTGTACATGGAGCCTTGCTGCGACTCGAATGTGATCGTCGCTGAAGAGGCTACCTCTCCCGGCTCCGGCGTTGTCGTTCCCGGATCAGGAGTAGGTGTGACAGTAGATGGCGGTTGCGGCTGCTGCGCAATCGGAGAAGTAGTAGCCCCTCCACCATTGCCCGGAGTGACGATTTCCGCTCCAGGATTGACCGTTCCGCTTGGTACAGGCTGGGTGATTGTATTGCCGTTGTTATTTACCGCTGCGATGTAAATAACGCCAATAATCAAGGCAATGAAAAGCACCAGCAACGTCTTGGTAACCCATCTTCCTGCCTGTAGCGGGTTGTTCGCGGAAGCAACTCTCCTGCGACGCAGTCTTTCCACTTGCTCCGTAGGTGGCTGGGCTGGCAAATCGGCCTGAAAATGCGTCAGGATGTGATTCGGGTCGAGACCAACGGCTTCCGCATAACTCTTAATGAACGCACGCGCGTAAAAGTGGCCGGGAAGTACATGAAAATGACCTCTTTCAATGGCTTCCAAATATCGCCGCTGTATCTTGGTGATTCGTTGGATGTCGTCGAGCGTGATTCCTTTTTCTTCGCGGGCCCTTTGCAGGACTTGACCTAGCTCAGACACAGCTGCCCCTCCTTAATTCATGTCAAAATTATCGAAGCCGCGATTGTTGATCAGCTCGTATGTAATTTCCTCATCCGGATAGTGACGAAGCTCGATAATGTAATGAAAATCAGATATTTCGTACTCTGATTCTCTTACAAAAATGTCCGGATGCTCGATGATCTTCGCGGCAGGAAAGTTCATAATCTCCCGAAGCAAGGTGTAATGCTTCTCTGTCGATCGCAGCGTTGAAACAATTCCATCTATCAAATATACATGATCAGTAGACAATTCATCAATGGCTAAGGAATTGCGCACTGTCTGCCGCAGCAAAGTAGATGAAATAAACGTCCAGCGCTTGTTCGCAGACACGCTGGCTGCAATCATCGATTCTGTCTTCCCGACACGAGGCATTCCCCGGATTCCAATTAGTTGATGGCCCTCTTTTTTCAAAATCTCAGCCATGAAGTCTACCAACAGCCCCAGCTCGTCACGGACGAAGCGGAACGTTTTTTTGTCCTCGCTGTCACGCTCGATGTAGCGTCCATGGCGAACAGCGAGACGATCCAGCATGGTAGGGGGACGTAACCTCGTTATGGTTATGTTGTCCATTTTTTGCACAACGTTGCGCAAAACCTCCATTTTTTCATCGTCATCTGTCAAAAGCAACATGCCGCGGCGCATCGTATCGACACCGTTGATCGTGACGATATTAATGTTCAACATCCCCAGAATAGAAGACACGTCACCCAACAAACCAGGACGGTTACGGGCAATTTCGTACTCCATGTACCATTCTTTTTTCGCTTCCATATAGAATCCTCTCCGCCAAGACAGAATAATCTTCCTCTGTAGTATATCACGTTCGTATCGTTCGACAAACAAACGCGAAAAGAAAAATCCCCGTGAATAGGGGATTTAAAAGACTAATTGCCTTTGTTCAGGCTATCTGGATTTTGCACGAGCTTCACCATGAGGGAAGCCAGCGCTTGTTGTTGCTGTTGATCGCCCGCGTCCCAAAGCTGTTTCAGCAAGCGCTCCTGATCATTTTTCGGATCAACCTGCTCGGCGAGATAGCCTCCAATCTGATACGCTACGTTTTCCAGCGTCTGGCTTTCCATCCCAGCCTGTCTGGCCTGTTCTACTCGGTCTCCGAGAAATTCTTTCCAGTCGCGAAAGTTGTCCAGAATCGACATAAGGAAATTCCCTCCTTTTTTCGTTGGGGCAATAGAGTCTTCTGCTGCCCACACAGGAGGTAGATTTCCACTATTTCTCGGAAATTATGCACGCCCAAGCTTATGTATACCAGCCGCCGTTCGGGCTAATGATCTGCCCCGTCACATAGCTGGCATCTGCCGATAACAGAAACCGCACAACAGCCGCCACCTCGCGCGGATCGCCCAGCCGGTTCGCCGGAATTTCCTCTGCGATCATCTCCACTTCGTCAGGGGAAAAACGCGCCATCATTCCGCCAGCAATCGCGCCGGGGGCTACGGCGTTCACCGTGATGCCATTGGGCGCCATTTCCTTGGCCAACGCTTTGGTAAACGTGTTGATCGCGCCCTTCGTCAACGAATACAGCACTTCGCAGGAACCGCCCGTAAGCCCCCAGATCGAAGAAACATTGACGATCCGTCCATATCGCTCACGGAGCATGGCCGGCAACGCAGCCTGGCAGACCAAAAAAGCAGAGCGAACATTCAGCGCGACCAGCTCGTCAAACATCTCGACCGACACGTCGGTAAACAGTCCGACGTGATCGGCCGAAGCGTTGTTGACAATCAACAGCGGCGGTGACGGCATCTGGGCAAACATCGCGGCAATTTGCGCCGGCTCCCGCAAATCCGCCTGCAGCTTGCAAAAAGGTACATTTCTTTCCTGGCACAGCTGCACCAAACGATCCAGCTTGCTTTCCGAACGGTTGTAATGCAGGTAAAGCGGAACCCCTGCCTCAGCCAGATAGGTGCCGATCGCCTGGCCGATTTCTCCAGAGGCTCCCGAAATAAACGCCCATGGCGTCTTTTCCATCATGCCCACTCCTTACTCTTGCGGCGAAGCGGAACGCACGATAGAAACTGCCATCTGTTCCTCCAGAAAATGCTCGTTCAGACGTTGACCCACTTCTTCCAATGTAATCGACTCCAGCGTCGGCACGACGGAGAACAAATCGTTGCCGTTGAACTTGAAGCTTGTAAACTGGTTCGCGATAAACTCCACGGAATTGAGCGAGCGCAAGAAATTTCCGATCTTTTTCCGCTTGGCCCGCTCGAACTCTTCCTGGTTGATGCCTGTTTGCTTGAGTTGTGCGATTTCCGCTTTGATAGTCGCCACCAAACGGTCCGGGTCTGGCGTATCTCCCCCGATAATCGTATAGGCGTAGTCTTTTTCGCTGCTGTAGTCAAAATCAAAGCTCTCCGTAATCAGTTCGCTTTCGTACAGCCGCTCGTAGATGGCGGAGCTGGTTCCAAACGCGATGTCCAAAATGAGCTTTGTCGTCAAGTCCCTTTTCAGCAGCGCTTCCTTCGACAGTCCCGTTTCTTTTTCCTTGATGCCGATCATGCACTTCGGAAGACCGACCGTGAGAAACGCTTCGACTTTGGCCTGCGCCACAGCGGCAGGCTCATCCGGGAACACGCGGGTAATCTGCGGAGCAGGAGGAAACTCCTTCTTCGTCTGGTTCTCGCGGATCAGCTTCATGATCGACTCCGGTTCGAACGAGCCCACCACCAAAAGCAGCATGTTCGACGGATGGTAAAACGTCTCGTAGCACTGGTAAAGGTACTCTTTTGTGATATGCGAGATCGTCTCAATCGTGCCGGCAATCTCGATGTTGATCGGATATTTTTGGTACATGGCTTTGAGCAGGTTCATGTAGACTTTCCAGTCCGGATTGTCGTCGTACATCGTAATTTCCTGGCCGATGATTCCTTTTTCTTTCTCCACGCTGGCATCTGTGAAGTACGGGTCTTGCACGTAGTCCAGCAGCAGATTCAGGTTGTCATCCAGCTTGTCTGTGCACGAAAACAGATAAGCTGTGCGGTTAAAGCTCGTGAAGGCGTTGCACGATGCGCCGTTCTTGCTGAACTCGTGCATGACATCCCGGTCTTTTTTCTCAAACATTTTGTGTTCGAGAAAATGGGCGATCCCGTCCGGCACATTGATTTCTTCCCCGCTGCGCGTTTTGAAATGGCTGTCGATCGAGCCGTAACGCGTAGTAAAAACGGCGTACGTCTTGCTGAACCCTTGCTTGGGAACAAGGTAGACTTGCAGCCCATTGTCCAATGTTTCGTGGTAGACGGTTTCATTTACTTGGTCAAAAACGGTCGTCTGCATGATTACGCCTCTCCCTTCTTGTCGCGCAGCAAGTAGATCGTATCGATCGCTACCTTGTTCGCCACCCGTTTGATATCTTCGATGCTGGCCTGTTCAATCCCGGCGAGCAATTCGTCCAGCTTCCGCTTGCGGCCGCTGATGACGCCATTGTAGGTAAAATCGATCATGCCGCGGGCACTGTCCAGCAGCTCACGGAACTGGTTGGACAACGTAGCTCTCGTCTGCGACAGTTCTTCTTCGGAAATGTTGCCTGCGCGCATCTGCTCCAGCTGTTCCTTGATGATTTCCACCGCGCGCGAGTATTTGCCCACCTCGATTCCGGACATGATCATCATGATGCCTTTGTGGCTTTCCAGACGCGATACAGCGTAGTAAGCGAGGCTCTCTTTTTCCCGCACATTGACAAACAGCTTGGAGTGCGGGAATCCGCCCAAAATGCCGTTGTACAAGAGCAGCGCCGGATAATCGTCATCCTTGTACGTGACTTGTGTCCGGCAGCCGATATTCAGCTTGGCCTGATTCACGTCGAGTCGATCGACGACTTCTTTTTCCTCCGAAACCGTCTTGGCTGCGCCACCAATTTGCAGCTCGCCAACTTCTTTGCGCTCCAGCGGGATATGGGTGCGAATCGCTGCGGCCACTGCGTCTGGCTCCACGTCCCCCACTACGAACACGTTGATCGGGTTGGATGTTGTGATTTCTTTAAAATAGCGGTACAGCTCTTGTCCCGTGATGGCTGCCAAGTCTTGCACCCGTCCTTGAACCAACAGGGCAAAAGGCTCGCCTTTGCACATCTCTTCCGTTACCCGCTGGTTGGCGTACTTCATCTTGTCATCAATCAGGCTTTCGACCCGTTTTTTCAATGTTTCTTTTTCCTGCGACACATACTTCTGCGCAAAAGCATTGTCTTGTACATAAGGGCGCACCAGCATGTCGCCTACGAACTGAATCGCCTGTTCCAGAAGGGCATCGCCTTCGGACAGGTACTTTTCATTCGGCACCTCCATGTAGATTTGCAGGATTTGCCGTTCGCCCTTTTTCATGACATCCACATCAAAAATGGCGCCATACAAAAAATCGAGGTGCGCGCGCAGGAGCTTCGTTTCCGGAAAACGCTCGCTTGCCCGCTTCATGACCATGGCCAAAAGCGCCGTCTTGGTCACGTGTTCCTCCGACAAAGCCTGCTCAATCATCGTCACAATTGTCGTTGTTTTGAATTTGGCGGTCGGAAGGATATGTACGTTCATCCCGTTAATTTGGGAGCTTTGAAACGCGATATCAGACGTCTGTGCTTTCATTGCAACTTCTCCCTTCTCCATCTGCGTATACTTTTCTATTGTAACCAATTGGCAGGCCATCTTTCATCAGAATCTTCCATTATAATTGCCCCGTCTTCCATCGTATGCTCCCCTGGCTTTCCGTACGACTCTCTTCCTCGCCGTCTTGTGCTTTGTTTTCTCCCTGTTTACAAGCAAAAAGAGCAAGCCGCCCTTTTCCGGCGCACTCGCTCTTTTTGCTACAAATCCATATAATCCCAGTCGCGGGTGTTATCTGAAACAGCGTCTTCCTCCACGAATCGGCCGCAATCGGAAGAAAGGCAAAGCACCCCGTCCAACTGCTCGTCGTGAAAAGGCAAACCGTGATTTCCGCCACAGTACGGACAAATCCACATACGAAGTCCTCCTTTTCATTGATCAGGATTCCCTATCGTATAGTCTGTCCCATTAAGCAAACAAGCTTACTACTTTCTTTTGCTCCCAGAAACGCAAATAGTCATACGGATCGACAGCCCGTCCGTTGTCGTTGCGATACAGCCCAAAGTGCAGATGCGGAGCGAACATCCCCACGGTGCCCGTTCCTCCGTAGCCCGTATCCCCGACAAAGCCGATCAGTTGTCCTGCCTTGACCTCGCCGCCGATTCGCAATCCCGGTGCGTAGGCGCTCAAGTGAGCGTAATACATGCGAAACTGCCCATTTTTATCCGTAATATTGACTCGCCAGCCGCCGTAAGTGTTCCAGCCCACCCGATTAATCGTCCCATCGGAAACCGAGTAGACAGGCGTTCCTTTCGGGGCCATGATATCGATGCCTTCGTGCCTGCGGACGCTTCCGCTATTGCTTTCCGTCCATTCGCGATCCGATCCGAAGCTGTCGCCGTAAGGCTCGTACCAGCTCGCATCGTCAAAAGGAAACGAATAGCCTTTTCCTAGCAGACGCTGATCTCCCACTTTGCTCGACAGCGGGTGCTCCGCTTTTTTCGCAGCGTGCGGCAAAAACAAAATTTGCCCTACTGTCAACTGATCGCCTGACAAGTAGTTGTTTTGCTTGATCGCACTCATCGTCGTCCCGTGCCGAAGCGCAATCGCTCCCAGCGTATCCTTTTGCTGAACCACGTACGGATTCCCGGCTTCCGGTACGCTTACGGCGCGATCTTCGACAGGCTTTGTTTGCACATGGGCCACGGAAGCGAGTGCATCCCACTCTACCTGATAGCCGAGCGCCTCGCTGACAAACCGGAGCGGCACCAGTGTGCGCTTGTTGACAATGATCGGCGCCGTCTCCAGCGTGACGCGCTTCCCGTTCACATAGGCGAGTCGACTGTTTATATCCAAAGACACGTGTTCGCCTTTTTGATTAAACGCTACTCTTCGGTTGGTGGCATCATATGTAACCTGCGCGCCAGTCGCTTCCCCGATCACGCGAATCGGCACCAGCATCCGTCCGTTCTGTTTCAGCGGCAGCACATCCGAGTCCACTCCCCGTCCGTCCACCACAATCGATATCACCGGACCTGGTTCTGTTGCTTGCGCTGTACCGATTGCCACGAAACAAAGACAAACAAAAAATGCGCCCAGAATCCCGGCAGAACGTAAACGGCTGTGCTTTTGTAGCCAGCGGTTCATTCTATTCCCTCCCCGTGCAATCTCACATCAAAAATTATCGCACAGGGGATGGAACCGGTTCCAGACGCAAATTATGTCAACTTTTACTTAACGAGAGCCTGTATCGTACGGCTTGCCCAAGGCAGCTGGAGCGCTGGAGCGTCCAACCAGACCGGCCATGACCAAGATGGTCAGCACGTACGGAAGCATGAAAATAAATTCAGTCGGAATGTACTTGGTCAAACCGAAAATCTGCACCAAAGACTTGATCGCCTGGGCAACCCCGAAGAACAGAGCTGCTCCCATGGCTCCAGCCGGATGCCATTTTCCGAAAATCAGCGCCGCAATGGCGATAAACCCTTGTCCCGATACGGTGTTATGGGAAAAGTTGCTCGTCGTGGTCAAAGAGATCGTCGCACCGCCCAATGCAGCCAGCGCGCCACTGATCATGACAGCTGTGTAACGCATTTTTTTCACGTTGATCCCCACTGTATCAGCAGCGCGTGGATGCTCACCAACTGCGCGCAGACGCAGACCGAATGGCGTCTTGAAGATCAAATACCAAGTAAAGAACACGGCAATAAACGCAAGGAAGCTGGTTGGGTACGCCTCAAAGATGGCATGTCCCAAATACGGAATGTCATGGAGAACCGGAATGCTCCATTTTGTAAAGACGCTCGACAAGGTCGTTGTCTGGCCTGCGCCGTTGAAAATAATTTTCGTCAAGTAGACAGACAAGCCCGCCGCCAAAAAGTTCAGGGCCACGCCGCTGACCGTTTGATCCGCTTTAAAGGTGACAGAAGCCACCGCATGCGGAAGCGCGAAAATCGCTCCGGCAACCCCGGCCAAGATAAAGCCAATCCAAGGAGCCAAAGGCCCCAGCGAATCCTGAAACGCGTAGGTCAGCACGGCACCTGTAAAAGCACCGATGATCATCATGCCTTCCAGGGCAATATTCACGACACCAGAGCGCTCCGAGTAGAGCCCGCCCAAAGAGGCAAAAATCAAGGCAGTGGAAAACACGATGGTATCATGAACGAGGTTGCTAATAATTAATCCCCAATCCATCAGTGCCCACCTTCCTTTTTCTTCTGCAAGATTGGTTTAACAAAAATCTTCACGATGCCGTGTGCCGCCACGAAGAAAATAACGGAGGCGATTACGACACGGATCAACTCAACAGGAACGCCCGCGCCGAATTTCATTCCAGCCGCCCCAAACGTGAGGATACCGAACAAAATCGCGGCAAGCACGACACCCAATGGCGTATTTCCGCCGATCAGGGCAACCGCAATTCCATCAAAACCATAGCCAGGCTGCGCTGTCATGATCGCTTGATAATGGAAGACTCCCAAAATCTCGCAAGCTCCACCGATTCCCGCAAACATTCCACCAATGAACATCGCTTTTACGACATTGCGGTTGACGTTCATCCCGGCGTATTCGGATGCGTGCGGATTCAGACCTACTGCGCGCAATTCATAGCCCGACTTTGTTTTCCAAAGAATGACGTAGAAGAAAATAGCGGCAAGGACAGCAATCAGTGTTCCCCAGTGCAGACGGGCACTGTCAAACATTTGCGAAAGCCATGTGATCGTGATCATCGATGATTCCTTGATCATTTCCGAACGTTGTTGGCCAGTTGGAATGAAGAAAGCATTCATCACCCAGTTAGCCAAATACAGAGCAACCCAGTTCAACATGATGCTCGTGATTACTTCGTTCACGCCGCGAGCGGCTTTCAAGTAACCGGCAATGGAACCCCACAAGCCACCTGCTACCGCACCCGCAATAACAGCGAGCGGAGCGTGGATGTAGGCAGGCAGATCAAAAGAAACCCCAACGGTTGTAGCAGCGATCATCCCTACGATGAACTGCCCCTCAGCCCCGATGTTGAAAAGGCCTGTCCGAAAGGCAAACGCCACTGCAAGACCCGTAAAAATCAGCGGCGTAATTTGGCGAATCGTTTCCCCGAAGTTGTACGCGCTTCCGAATACTTTTTCAATCAGGGCCATGTAAGCCTGAATCGGGTTGAAGCCCCCTGCCAGCATCGCAATCGCACCCGTCAACAAGCCGAGAATGATTGCCACTACAGGGACGAGGAACGATTCTTTTGTAAAGACGGCTATCACTTTATTCATCGTTTCCTCCTCCAGGCATTCGTTTTCCACCGGACATCATCAAGCCCAGCTCTTGTTCACTTGTCGCTTTGGCATCGACGATTCCTACAATGCTGCCTTCGTAAATAACGGCAATCCGGTCGGATACGTTAATGATTTCATCCAACTCAAGCGAGAGCAGGAGAACCGCTTTTCCGTTGTCGCGCTGTTCAATCAGACGTCGATGGATGAACTCGATCGCTCCGACGTCCAAACCGCGAGTAGGCTGCGCCGCAATCAACAGATCAGGGTTCTTGTCCACTTCGCGGGCAATAATCGCCTTCTGCTGGTTACCACCGGACAAAGCGCGCGCTGGCGTGTAGATCGAAGGCGTGCGCACGTCAAATTCTTCGATAAGTTTGGCCGCATGCTTGTCAATCGCGCCATAATCGAGAAAACCGTTTTTGTTAAACGTTGGATGGAAATACGTTTCCAATACCATATTCTCGCTCATGGTGAAATCGAGAACCAATCCGCGCTTGTGACGGTCTTCCGGAATGTGGGACAAGCCCGATTCGGAAATGCTGCGCGGAGATTCGTTGGTGATTTCTTTACCATTGAGAAGGACACGGCCGCTGGTCGCTTTGCGCAACCCGGTCAATACTTCAATCAGTTCGCTCTGTCCGTTGCCGTCTACGCCTGCAATCCCGAGAATTTCGCCTGCGCGAACTTCGAGGCTGAGATTGTTCAGTGCGTTGACCCCCCGGTTGCCCATCGCTGTCACGTTTTCGACAGCCAGGATCGTTTCCTTCGGTTTTGCTGCTATCTTGTCCACGTGGAAGCTGACTTCACGTCCGACCATTTTCGCAGCAAGCTCATCCGGATTGGTATCCTTAATCAATACAGAGTCAATCACTTTTCCGCGTCGGATGATGGTGCAGGCATTACATACCGCCATAATCTCTTTCAGCTTGTGGGTAATCAAAATAATGGTCTTGCCCTCTTTGACCAAGTTATGCATGATTTCAATGAGTTCATGAATTTCTTGAGGGGTCAGAACAGCAGTCGGCTCGTCGAAAATCAGGATGTCGGCCCCGCGATAAAGCGTTTTCAAGATCTCTACGCGTTGTTGCATACCTACGGAGATATCCTGAATCTTTGCTCTAGGATCAACCTTTAGTCCGTATTGATTCGAAAGCTTTTCCACCGCTTTTTCCGCGCTCTGGATATCTATTTGCAACCCGTTTTTCGGTTCGTTTCCCAATACAATGTTTTCTGTTACCGTAAACGTCTCCACAAGCATAAAGTGCTGGTGTACCATCCCGATGCCAAGTTCGTTGGCAACGTTCGGACTTGTAATTTTCACTGCTTTTTCGTTGATGAGGATTTCGCCCTCATCCGGTTGATACAGGCCAAACAAAATGTTCATTAACGTCGACTTGCCTGCGCCATTCTCGCCGAGAAGCGCATGAATTTCGCCTTGCTTGACAGAAAGCGTGATGTTATCGTTTGCCACAATCCCTGGGAACCGCTTGGTAATCCCTCGCATCTCAACTACTTTTTTTACCGAACTCAACCATGCTCACCCCATTTTTTTGGGTTAATGTGAAGGTAAAGAACAAGGCCAGTTCCTCGAACCAGCCTTGTCCCTTTGCCGCTTCATCGTTTTACTTGTCTGGCACTTGGATTTCGCCTTTAACGATTTTTTGCTTGTACTCATCAACCAGCTTCAGTACGTCTTCTGGAACGTTCTTCGTGGATGTGGAAGCCAAGCCTACACCGTCTTCAGCAAGACCGAGCCATTTGATTTTGCCGCCCTCGAATTTACCTTCGGACAGGTCTTTGGATACACGATATACAGCTTCGTCAACGCGTTTTACCATGGAAGTGAGAGTGATCTCATCGCCGAAAGTCAGGGATTGGTCTTTGTCTACACCGATTACCCAAACGTTTTCGCCTTTAGCTTTGCGGTCTTTTGCTTCGTTAAATACGCCATCACCTGTACCGCCGGAAGCGTGGAAGATGATGTCAGCGCCTTGACCGTACATTTGGGAAGCAGTGGATTTGCCAAGGTCAGGCTTGTCAAATGCACCTGTGTATACTTTGATTACTTTTACGCTAGGATCAGCAGCTTTCACACCTGCTTCGAAACCAACTTCGAAGCGTTTGATAACTGGAATTTCAACGCCGCCCACGAAACCAACTGTTTTCGTTTTGGACATTTTCGCTGCAACTACCCCAGCGAGGAAAGAACCTTCGTGCTCTTTGAAGAGTACGGATTCTACGTTTGGCGCGTCTACTTCAGCATCGATGATCGCCAGTTTTGCATCTTTGTTTTCGTCAGCAACTTTTTTCAGGTGGTCGCCCATCAGGAAACCGATACCCCAAGTCAGATCCCATTTGTCTTTTACAAATTGAGTCAGGTTAGGTACATACTCAGCATCACTTGTAGATTGCAGGTAGTTAACGCTGTCTTTCGGCAGATTCATGTCGGCTTGGAATTTTTGCAGACCTTCCCAAGCACTTTGGTTGAAGGAGTTGTCGTTTACGCCGCCAACGTCAGTAACCATACCAATTTTGACAGCTGTTTTGGCACCGCCTTCAGCGCCTCCAGTTTGACCTTGAGGTTGTGCTTCTGGTTTGCTTCCGCATCCGGCAAGAACCAGCGACAGGCTGAGTGTTGCCACAGAAAGCACGGATAGAACTTTCTTCATCTGAGATTACCCCCTGTTTTTAGTTGATGAAAATTGTTGAGTGAGGTTTCCCTCACGGTTACAACCGTCTCCGCACGACGTGAAAGTGAATTTTGTCAGCTCTGAAGTAGTTATGGGAGTATAAAACAGGCTTTTCACTTTCGTCGTAATGAATCTGCTTGAGCAAGAGCAGCGGTGTGGATTTGTCGCAATGCAGCAGATTGGAAACCTTTTCATTGTAGCCCATGGGTACAATGTGAGCCACCGCATAAGCGATCCGCACCCCAGTAGCGCTCTCCAGCCATTTGAAAATGGACTCTCCGCCAGCCGTATAGCCTTCTGGCACCAAGCGCGCGGGAATACGGTCTATGCAATAGACCACAGGTTCGCCGTCAGCTGTCCGAATGCGTTCTACCATCAGCACGCCTTCGCCTGGATTCAAGGCCAAGCTCTTACGCTCGTCTTCCCCAGATTCGCCAAAGGATGTCTTCAGGATCATCGTTCCTGCCGTGTACCCTTGACGCTCAATTGCATCCGTCACACTAAAGAGTTCCCCAATTCCCCCTGAAAAAACAGGTTTTGAATTGATAAAAGTACCGACTCCATGCCTACGAATGACAATTTTCTCTTCTTCCAGAAGACGAAGCGCCTCGCGAAGTGTTGCCCTGCTTACACCTAACTGTTTGGATAGTTCGGCTTCGGACGGGAGGCGTTCACCAGCACGCAGCTGTCCGCTTTCAATATCGCTCTTGATTTTATCCATAACCAAGAGGAAAAGTGATCGAACGTTTCCTTTAATGCTCATCGTCAATTCACTCCTGTTGTCCTTCGAGCCATCCCAACAGGTAGGACGTCAGACCTCTGATTCTCATGAGACGTGATAGCAACAATTTCCCTCAATCTGTTAAAAATTTTACATGAGGGGCGTGTATCATGCAAGTCAAATCTTTTTGAACAACGGGTGGAAACGAAAAAAAATATCCCTCTCGCCAGCGAAAAAAAGACTTTGCTGGCTATGTTTTTCCAGCAAAGTCCATCCCTAGGATATATTGGATTCGATAGAAGGACGCGGAACGCGAACCTCTCGCGGTTTGGAGCCTTCATACGGCCCTACGATCCCTTGCGCTTCCATCATGTCGATCAACCGTGCGGCTCTCGTATAACCGACCCGCAAACGGCGCTGCAACAGCGATGCGGAAGCAGTCTGTGCTTCGGACACGATTTGTACAGCCTGATCGTACAGCTCGTCATCCACGACAGCCTGCTGTTCCTCTTGCACTTCGCCAGGAATCATTTCTTCGTTATAGCGAACTTCCTGCTGCTCTTTGACAAAGCGGACGACTTCCTCCACCTCTTTGTCCGATACAAAAGCGCCCTGAACGCGAATCGGCTTGGATGCTCCCATCGGCAACGACAGCATATCTCCTCGGCCGAGCAGCTTCTCGGCTCCTCCCATATCCAAAATCGTGCGGGAGTCCGCCATGGAAGACACGCCGAAGGCAATGCGGGAAGGGATGTTCGCCTTGATGACACCCGTGATGACATCGACAGACGGGCGCTGTGTGGCAATGATCAAGTGAATCCCCGATGCACGCGCCATCTGTGCCAAGCGGCAGATGGCGTCCTCCACTTCACCAGGAGCTACCATCATCAGGTCAGCAAGCTCGTCGACGATGACGACGATGTACGGCAAAGGTGTGCCTTGCACCTGGGCGTTGTACATTTCGATGTTGCGGCTGCCCGTTTTCGCAAACAGGTTGTAGCGCCGCTCCATTTCGGCCACGACTTTTTTCAGGGCGACAGACGCCCGTTTCGGGTCGGTCACTACCGGAGCCAGCAAATGCGGGATTCCGTTGTAAATGTTCAGCTCGACCATTTTCGGATCGACCATCATCAGCTTGACTTCGTCCGGTCTTGCCTTGAACAAAATGCTCATGATCAGTCCGTTGATGCAGACAGACTTCCCGCTTCCCGTGGCTCCGGCCACAAGCAAGTGCGGCATTTTCGTCAGGTCAGCGACAATCGGCTCGCCAGAAATATCACGGCCCAAAGCTACGGTGAGCTTGCCAGGCGCATCCTGGTATTGCGGCGCTTCCAGCACTTCTCTCAGCGATACGACCGCTACCTCGGAGTTCGGTACCTCAATCCCGATTGCCGACTTCCCTGGAATCGGAGCTTCGATACGAATGTCTTTGGCAGCCAGAGCCAAGGCCAAATCGTCTGTCAAACTGACAATTCTGCTCACTTTTACCCCGGTGGCAGGCTGAACCTCGTACCGGGTGACTGCTGGCCCGCGGTGCACTTCGGAAACCGTCGCGCTGACGCCGAAGCTTTTTAGCGTCTGCACAAGCTTGGCCGCATTTGAGGTGTGATCGACGTCTTTGGCTGTACCTGCTTGGCGCGGTCTGGCGAGCATCTGCAAGCTCGGCAGCTCATAAGGTGCGGCTGGCTGTTCTTCTGCTGTCTCCAGCGTCCCGAAAATCTCTTCGTCTCCCTCCAGGGCAAACGTAATTTCCTGTGTCGCTTGCGCTGTGGCAGTCTTCGCCGGACGTGCTGCTGCGGCTGGCTCTACAGTCTCTTCATCCTCCAGAGCAATCCGGTCGGCAAAGTCGCGAATCACCGGGATGACGAGCTGTTCATTTGCCTGCTCATCGTGCGCCGTCCTGATCTCTCTAACAGGTAGCGGAGTCGCATCCTGATCGGCGGTCTCTGCCAGCTTTTGCTTGCGTTGTTCGTCGGCTTCCTTCGTCGCTTGTTTTCTGCGCTCGCTCTCTTCCTGCAAAAGCTGCACGGAGTCTTTGACGGTCTCCTTTGCTTTTCCGTAAAAAAGCGCCATTTTGTCGCGGAGAAACATCACAATGTTCACATAAGACAGATTGAACAGAAACATGAGGCCGACGAGGAACAAGAAGACGATCATCAAGCCCGTCCCGATCGTCCCGACCAGACCGTTCGTGACGGCAAAGAACAGAGCGCCTACCATGCCTCCGCCTACTCCGGTTGTGGATACTTTTTGACTGTGATCCAGCCAGACCCGGTCCCAGGTCACGCGGATGATGCTCTGCTCCGCGAACTTGCCGTCTGCCGTGATCTGCTTGTACAAAATCATGTGGTCCCACGTCAAAATCGCCACCATGATCAGCACGATGCCAAGCACGCGATACGTCAAGCGCGGTGCCTGGCGGGTAAACATCATGAACACAGCCATGACAATCATCAGCACCGGGAGCAAAAAATCCCAGGAGCCCGCAATAAAGCGGAACAGAAAAGCCAGAACGTTTTTGCCCAGCCACCCGCTTTCGAGCAGTCCGATCAAGGACAGCACAATAATGAGCAGTCCCAGCAGCTCTATTTTGACAACTGAGGCCAATGCCGCTTGCGACCGCTCTTTTTTTCTTCTACTCAATGGCACGCCTCCTTCTTGTGCTTTTTCCAGATATGTACAAAATGGTAAAAAGGCAGCCGTATTTTGTTCGGCTGCTGTTCGTACACAATTAGTATAACACAGGAAATTCATAGAAATACAGGACTTCTTAGACGAGCCATTCGGGGCGAAATTGAACTTTTTGTCCAGGGGCATAGTGCGGTTTCAAATAATCTTGCGGGTCTGGACTGATCAAACGGACAATTCTTCCTTCATACGGTCCGGTGCGCTCTACCAGCATCGTCGCGTGACCGTTCGTAATTTCTTCCAGCTCCTGCTTTTCGACCTGCTCCATATTGGCAAATACCGTTTCCGTCGGGATAATCGAGTACAAAATCATTGGAGAACGCGCTCCTCCCCGCTGCGTGCTTTCTCGATCAGCTCATTCAGCTTTTTCAACGCCTTGCCCAAGCCTCCGACCTCATCGATCAAGCCATACTTGACGGCATCGACACCGATGACGTTTGTTCCGATGTCGCGAGTCAACTCGCCTGTGCGCGTCATCAACTCGCGAAACTTTTCTTCGGAGATGTTGGAGTGGCGAGCGATAAAGCTGACGACGCGATCCTGCATTTTGTCCAGGTATTCAAACGTTTGCGGCACGCCGATCACAAGGCCAGTCAAGCGGATCGGATGAATCGTCATCGTGGCTGTCTCCGCGATAAAAGAATACGAGCCGGCAACTGCAATCGGCACGCCAATGCTGTGTCCGCCGCCAAGAACGAGCGTCACGACCGGCTTGGACATCGACGACACCATCTCGGCGATCGCCAGCCCTGCTTCAACGTCTCCCCCGACCGTGTTCAAAATGACGAGTACGCCTTCGATTTTGTTGTTCTGCTCGGCTGCCACGAGCTGCGGAATGAGGTGTTCGTACTTGGTCGTCTTGTTTTGCGGAGGCAGCTGAATATGCCCTTCTACTTGCCCGATAATGGTCATACAATAAATATTGCTTTCCAGTTGCGGAACATTCGTTTGCCCCAGCTGGGTGATGGAGTCCAAGAGCTTTTTCTTCGGATCTTCCTGCGCAGGCGCTTCAGGCGGAGCAACGGCAGGCTCCTGCTCTTCCGGAGGTGAGCTTTGTGGCGCTGGGCCTTTGTTATTGTTCAGTGCTGTGCTTGCAAATGGGGGCTTATTTAAAAATTGGTTGTATGGTTGCTTCGACATGGATGATACTCCCTCCCTTTCCTCTGTAGTATGGATAGCAGGTGGGAAAATCATGCGCCCGGGCAAGCCAAAAAAAGCCAGGAACCCCTGTGGTTACAGAGGATTCCTGACTCTTTGCTTGCTTACACTTCCATGATAATCGGCAAGATCATCGGACGGCGACGAGTTTGTTCGTACAGGTAACGTCCCAACGATTCTTTTACATTGTTTTTGAGGGATGACCATTCATTTACGTTTTCTTCCATGCACTTGACAAGTGTTTGGGTCACTATGCGATTCGCTTCATCCAGCAATTCCTCGGATTCACGCACATAGACGAAACCGCGAGAGATGATGTCTGGACCAGAAAGAATCGTGCCATTTTGTTTGCTGAGTGTAACGACAACTACCAGTATGCCATCTTGTGACAGTAATTTGCGATCTCTAAGTACGATGTTTCCTACATCGCCGACACCGAGGCCGTCGATCAGGACATTGCCCGCGTGGACTTTCGGGCCGTAACGCGCCCGTCCACCGGAGATTTCCACCGTGTCGCCGTTATCCAGCAAAAAGATGTTCTCCTCCGGGATGCCAACCTGTTCAGCGAGGAGCGAGTGCGTTTTGAGCATCCGGTATTCGCCGTGAACAGGAATAAAGTACTTAGGCTTCATTAAATTCAACATCAGGCGCAACTCTTCCTGGCTGCCATGACCGGAGACGTGGACGGTTCCGTTTGGTCCATGGCCGCCATAAATGACGTCAGCGCCAATTCTCGAAAGCTGGTCAATCGTGCGTGCAACATACTTTTCATTCCCCGGAATCGGGGTCGCTGCGATGATGACCGTATCTCCTGGAAGGATGTCAATTTTCCGATGGGCGGATCGGGCCATGCGTGTGAGCGCAGACATTGGCTCTCCTTGGCTTCCAGTAGATAAAATAACGACTTGCTCAGCAGGCAGCTTGTTGATTTCGTCGCTCTCGACAATCAAGCCGTCCGGAACGAACAAATAACCCAGCTCTCTGCTGATATTCATGACATTTTGCATGCTTCGGCCAACAACCGTCAGCTTGCGGTTGAACTGCACCGCTGCATCCACAACCTGCTGAATGCGGTGAACGTTGGATGCGAAGGTAGAAACGACGATGCGTCCCGTCGCCTTGCTGAAAACATCCTTGATCGCGATGCCAACAGAGCGCTCCGATCCGGTAAATCCTGGACGTTCTGCATTGGTACTGTCCGACAACAGGCACAGCACTCCACGATCGCCAATCATCGCCATTTTGGCCAAGTCGGCTGCCTGGTTATTGATTGGTGTTTGATCGAACTTGAAGTCCCCGGTGTGGACGACGTAGCCTTCTGGTGTGTCCAGGCATACTCCCACGCAATCCGGGATACTGTGATTCACCCGGAAAAAGGTCGCTTTCATTTTCCCGAGGACAACCTCTGAATCACTGTTGATCAATACTCGTTTCGTTTCGTTTAGAATACCCGCTTCTTTCAATTTTGCATCAATCAGACCGAGGGTAAGTTTTGTCGCATAAACCGGGACTTTCAAATGCTTCAGCACGTAGCTGAGGCCGCCGATGTGGTCTTCGTGTCCATGCGTAATAATAATACCCCGAACTTTATCACGGTTCTCTTCCAAGTAGGTGATATCCGGAATCACCATGTCAATTCCCAGCATTTCCTCTTCCGGGAATTTCAATCCGGCATCAATCACTACGATGTCGTCCCCGCTTTGTACCACGTACATATTCTTCCCAATTTCGCCGACTCCGCCCAGGGCGAAAATGAGAACAGAGTGATTCGACTTTGCCAAACGTGTAACCTCCTATATTTAGTTGTCATGTCCACTCAAAAAAACCGCCCCAAATCACTTGTTTTCATTATACCCGAAGTGAAAACCCGAACACAAGGAAAAAGAGCCATCCCGTTTATGGAATGGCTCTTGGTCTTCTTATTTTTGGGCTTCTTAGGCGAACAAGGAATGGACAAACGCTTTTTCCTGTTCGTTCAGCTCGACCAATGGCAGACGAACTCCACCAGTGGCTACTCCCAGTTTTTCCAGAGCGACTTTTGTCGGCCCAGGACTTGGATAAGCGAACAGTCCGTCGAACACAGGCACGAGCTTGCGATGAATGCTCGCCGCTTCCGCATGGTTGCCCTGGAAAAAAGCGTCCATCATCTCCGTCATTTGCCGGCCGACAACGTGACTGGCTACACTGACAATCCCCACTCCGCCAATGGACAAAATCGGCAAAGTCAGTCCGTCATCACCGCTGTATAGCTCAAAGCCTTCCGGAGCATGCTCGATAATTTGCGCCATTTGGCTCAAATTGCCTGATGCTTCTTTGATGCAGACCACATTGGGCAGCTGGGCCAAGCGCAAGGTCGTCTCCGCAGTCATATTCACGACAGAACGGCCCGGCACGTTGTACAGCATGACCGGAAGCTCTGTGGACTCTGCCAGCGCTTTGAAATGAGCGTACAGGCCCTCCTGAGACGGCTTGCTGTAGTAAGGAGCAACGACCATCACGGCATCTACGCCTATCGATTGAACAGCCTCGGTGAACTCGATGCTCGCTGCGGTGTCATTGCTGCCTGTTCCAGCGATAATATGGCACTTCCCTTTTGCATAAGCGACTGCGTGGCGAAACAGCTCCAGCTTCTCCGCACGGGAGAGCGTCGGCGATTCGCCAGTTGTGCCGCTCAGCACGATCCCTGTCGTTCCGTTTGCGATCAGGTGATCGATCAGGCGTTCCGTTTTATCGAAATCGATCTGTAATTGTTCATTAAAAGGCGTTACCATCGCGGTAACAAGCCGACCAAAACGTGCCACTAGCTTTCCAACTCCTCTTGTTGTGATCAGTAGGCATCAAAAATGAAGATAAGATCGCTCACATATGGTGGGCATGGAGATTGAACTGCTGATGCAAGGCGCGTACGGCCCGCACCATATCCATCTCATGCACCAAAACCCAGATGGTCGTATGGGAGTCAGCTGACTGAAGAATCTGGATGTCTTCCTGCGTCAATGCCTCTACGATTTGTGCCATGACGCCCGGCACTCCCGTCATTCCTGCCCCGATTACCGACACTTTCGCGCAATGCGGCAAGAGCTGCGGCTCATATCCCATGTCCGTCAGCAGCTCGGCTGCTTTGGCTCCCATCTCATCGTGAACCGTGTAAGCAACCCCTAACGGATTCACGTTGATGAAATCGACACTGATATTATTGGTTGCCATGGTTTTGAAAACTTGCAGCTGTGTATCGTAGTACCCTTCCTTGTTGGCTACCTTGATCTGCGTAATATTCGGCACGTGGGCGATCCCCATGACGACTCTGTCCTGAACCGAGTAGCCTTTTTTGCCGATCTCCAGCATGGTCGTCACAAGTGTACCAGGGTCGTCCGAAAACGTAGAGCGGACACGAATCGGCACGTTGGCCTGCATCGCGATTTCTACCGCTCGTGGATGGATGACTTTTGCTCCGAGGTGAGCCATGTTGCAAATTTCCGTGTAAGTCACCATTTCCAGCGGCTGCGCTTCTTCGACGATCCGCGGGTCCGCTGTCATGATGCCTTCCACATCGGTAAAAATGTCCACCATTTCCGCTTGCAGGGCAACGCCGAGCGCTGTTGCTGTCGTGTCGCTGCCGCCGCGGCCGAGCGTCGTAATTTCCCAATCGACCGTCCTTCCCTGAAACCCGGGAACGATCACCACTTGACCCGCTTGCAAGTCTTGCAAAATGCGGCTCGGGTCAATGGTCGTAATTTGCGCGTTGGTAAAATCGTCGCTGGTCACGATGTTGGCCTGACCGCCTGTCAAAATCGTCGCTTTGATTCCACGCGCGTTCAACATGCTGCACATGACTGTAGCGGAGATGATTTCCCCCGTATGCATCAGCATATCCATTTCACGACGGGGCAGTTGGTTCCCATTGGAGCGAACCAACTGCAAAAGAGTATCGGTTGCATATGGGTCACCCTTGCGCCCCATGGCCGATACGACAACGACGAGGGCATAGCCTTCGTCGATCGCCTTTTCTATATGGTAGATTGCCCGCATCCGGCAATCTTCCGTCGTCAAGGAAGAACCACCGAACTTCTGGACGAGAATCTTCACAAACCTCTCCCCTATGCTCTTGCTTTGATGAGTTCTTCAGCGATTTGTACTGTATTCCATGCTGCACCTTTGAGAAGGTTGTCAGATACGATCCACATATGCAGTCCTCGAGGGTGATGGAGATCACGACGCAAGCGGCCGACAAAAATATCCAGCTTGCCAGTAGCATCCGTAGCCAGAGGATACTGCTGTTCTTGCGGCGCGTCTACCACCACTACGCCAGGGGCGTTTTCCAAGAGTGCTTTTACTTCGTTCAGGTCGTAATCCTGTTTCAATTCGACGTATACCGACTCACTGTGTCCGTAAACGACCGGAATGCGTACGCATGTGGCAGAAACCAGCACCGTGTCATCACCGAAGATTTTTTTGGTTTCATTCACCATTTTCATCTCTTCGTAAGTAAAACCGTTGTCGGTAAACACATCAATTTGCGGAATCGCGTTAAAGGCAATTTGATGGTGAACAGGCAGCTTGCCAACAGGCAGAACCTGACATTGTGCCTCTTTGCCGTCAAGCACGTCGCGGCTCTGTTCGTGCAACTCATTGATTGCCGATTGGCCTGCGCCAGAAACTGCCTGGTAAGTAGAAACGATAATGCGGTCTATTCCAAAACGATCATACAAGGGTTTCAGAGCGGCTACCATCTGAATGGTGGAGCAGTTCGGATTCGCAATGATTCCATTATGGGCGAGAGCGGCATCCATGTTTACTTCAGGCACCACCAGAGGAACATCCGGGTCCATCCGGAACGCGCTGGTATTGTCAATGACGACAGCACCGTGGCGCACTGCATGATGAGCCAGTTCCTTGCTCACGGAGCCACCCGCGCTAAACAAGGCAAAATCGATTCCCGCAAAGCTATCAGGAGTTGCTTCTTCCAGGACAACTTCTTGTCCCTTGAACGTGACCGTCTTGCCGGCAGAACGTCCAGAAGCAAGCAGCTTGAGCTGTTTAATGGGGAAGTTGCGCTCTTCCAGCAAGCGAATCATTTGTTGTCCGACTGCGCCAGTCGCACCGACTACTGCTACATTGTAAGTCAGTTGGTTAGCCATCTCTTACTCTCCTCCTAATCGCAAAAAAGCAGGTAAATTGTTTTTTCTGTCGTTTTGTTTAGTAGTTGAACCTTTCGATGAGCAAGGGTTGCAATTGCCTACCTTCCAATGCTGCCTCGCATGTTTCCAGTAACAGATCCATGCGGGCTACGAGCGAGTTTGGCTTTTTATCCGGAGCATCCTGCCCGAATGGCACGAAATAGATATTCTTCGCCGCCAACAGCTTGGCAATATTGGCAGCATTTAATCCCAAACCATCGTTCGTGGAGATTGCGATGACAAGCGGTCGCAAATTGCGCATGGTCGCTTTGGCCGCCATGAGGACGGCGCTGTCGGTAATCGCGTTTGCCAGGCGGCTGGTCGAGCTGCCTGTGCATGGTGCAATCAACATAACGTCCAACAATTTTGAAGGGCCCAAAGGTTCTGCCTGGGGAATCGTTGAAATCAGTTCCTCCCCTGTCAAATCCTTGATTTGCTGCTGCCAGCTTTGCGAGGTGCCAAAACGCGTATCCGTCGTCATGATTGTATTCGAAACAATCGGGATGACTCTTGCTCCAGCATCCACAAATCGCTTGATCTGCGGCATCGTCTCTTCAAACGTGCAATGCGATCCAGACAATCCGAAACCAATGGTCTTCCCCTGCAGACTGCTCATGATGATGACTCCCCCCTGGTTATCCTCTGCTCCGCAATGAGACGAGACAAAGTCTGGGCCAAAATCTGCCCTGCGGTTTTCGGTGCAACGATTCCAGGCAATCCGGGAGCGAGAAGCGCTTTAATGCCTCTTCTTTCGGCGTATCGAAAATCTGTCCCTCCCGGTTTGGAGGCAAGATCGAGAATAAACGCCGACTGCGGCATTTGAGCGATTACCTCTGCCGTGAGTAGTAGCTGCGGGATGGTATTAAAAATGAAATCAGCATTCGTGACTTGTTGCTTTAGCTCACTGATCGGGAAGGGAGTCAATCCCATCTCATAGATGCGTGCCAAGTGTTCCTGACGCCTAGCCCCCACTCTTACACGGGCTCCCAGTGCATGCAGGGCCCGGGCCATAGACAAACCTGTTCGTCCCAATCCCAAAACAATTGACGAAGATCCATGAATCGTGATATCCGTATTTTGAATCGCCATCATCAGCGCTCCCTCCACAGTAGGGATGGAGTTGTATATGGCTACGTCATCTCGATCCAGCAGTTCCACAAGCGGAACTTGCTTGGATGCCAACAGTTTTTTCAGGTAAGGTTTAGCCATTCCCGTATATACCACACAATGCTTAGGCAAGCTCTCCACGTGTTGATCCAGAAGCTGCATTTGTTTGGAGCAAAAAATGCTTTCCACAAAGCCTTGGTCATCGGTTCCTACGATGGGCAGGATGAGGGCGTCCACGTCTTTCAACACATCGCATGTTAATGGTCTCTTCGTTGCCCCTGTAAAATTGCTTTCCAGGTTGTCGAAGCCAACTAACGTGACACTGGCGTCCAGCTGAATGCATCGCTTGATGACTTCCAGCTGGCGAGCGTCTCCGCCAATGAAGGCAACATGTATGCCCGTTAGCATGCTGCGTTCCCCTTTCCACACATTTTACTGCATTAAATGATCGGAACGCAAAGGTTTTCCTTTTGAAAAAGTTGTCGGAAGTCCGTGCGCTCTACCCCCATCCTATTCGGCTTGCGCTACTTCGGTGACAGCAGAGCCTACTTTTGCGAAGCCTGTGTCTCTTCTTGTCCGAGCGAGACGATGACCATGTCCGGACCGATTTTCACGATGGAGCTCCACGGGATCACCAGGTCTTCGCGTTTTTTGCCGAAGCCAAAAAAGCTGCTGCCTGGCAAAATGATCGACTGAATCGCGCCGCTTTCCGGCTGGATGACGAGGTCGGAGTCGCTGATCACCCCCATTTTTTCCCCGTTGTCCAAGCCGATGATTTCTTTGCCGCCCAGTTCGCTAAGCCGCATTGGCCAAGCCCCCCTTTGTCCTCGTTTGCGTTACTGTTGATATACGCAAAAAAATCCGGGCTATGCCGGATTTTTCGCAAAGGGAAAAGCTATAGCAAAATGTCGTTTTTCACGTTGGCAGGGTATCCCTCAAGCGGGCTTACCATCGCCATCGCCAGCTTCGAGCGGAACAGCTCCTGCGCGACAGCCAGGACAGATTCGTGCGAGACGCGGTCGATTTTGGCGATGATCTCGTCCAGGTTGAGGTGGCGTTCCAGGAGCAGCTCGTTTTTGCCAAGGCGGCTCATCCGGCTGTTGGTGCTTTCCAGGCTGAGCATCAGGCTGCCTTTCAGCTGCTCTTTTCCTTTGTTCAGCTCTTTGTCGGAGATGCCGCGGTCAGCCACATCGCGCAGGACGTTTGTCACGATATCGAACACTTGACCCACGTGCTCAGGCGCTGTGCCCGTATACACAGTGAAAGTTCCCGCTTCCTTGTAGGAAGAATGGTACGAATAGACCGAGTATGCCAATCCCCGCTCTTCGCGAATTTCCTGGAAGAGACGCGAACTCATGCTGCCTCCCAATACGTTGTTCAGCAAAATGAGCGAGTACACATCCGGGTGACCGACTTTAAACCCTGGGAGGGACAGGCACAAGTGCGCCTGCTCAGTCGCTTTGTTGTGGGCGATTACATTCGCAGCAAACTCGGGTTCTGACAGAGGCGCCAGCTTGCCTTGGCGCGAAAAGCCGCTGAAGCGCTTCTTGATCTCTTCAATGAGGTTGTCATCAAAGTTCCCTGCTACCGTCACCACTGTATTGGATGGAAGGTAGTGGGCGTCGATGTAGCTCAGCAAATCGTCGCGTTTCAGACTGCGCAGGACGTCTTCCGTACCCAAAATCGAGTAGCCGAGCGGGTGGTTGCTGTAAGTGGCTCTAGCAATCAAATCGTGGACGAGATCGTCAGGCGTATCCTCGTACATGCTGATTTCTTCAATGACGACATTTTTTTCTTTTTCCAGTTCCTCTGCGTCGAAGACAGAGTGGAAATACATATCGGAAAGCACGTCTAACGCGATCGGTGCGTGCTGGTCGAGCACTCGCGCATAATAGCAGGTGTACTCTTTCGATGTGAATGCGTTTACGTTTCCGCCGATCTCATCAAAAGTCTCCGCGATTTCTTTCGCAGACCGGGTACTTGTACCTTTAAAAAACATATGCTCAAGAAAATGGGAAATCCCGTTGTTTTTCTCCTGTTCATATTTCGAACCGGTCCCCACCCAGATGCCCAAAGCAACAGAGCGAACGGACGGAATTTTTTCCGTCACAATTCGAAGACCGTTTTCACATGTATGACGTTGTATCACGCAAATCCTCCTCGGTTGATCATCTCTCTATCCGCAACTTCCGGGAAATGGCTGTAAACACGTCTAACTATAGCAAACTTCTTTTGTCTCCACAATAAATGAGCTTGTTTTCCCATCACGGGAGTCGGCGGCTGGACAAAACTTCCGAGACGGTGACGGGCTGGAGCCCCTTTTTCTTGGCAATTGTCAGCAACTGGTCGAGACTCGCCTGTGACGCGGCTGTCGGGTGCATCAGCACCAATGTTCCGTTGCTCATCAAACCGCTGATCTTTTTAATCACGAAGCTGGGAGAAGGCTTTTTCCAATCTACCGTATCCGCCGTCCACATAATCGTCTTCATCTGGTACGAGGAGTGGGCAATTTGAACCACCTGCTTGTTGAATGCACCGGAAGGAGGGGCGAACAAAATGGGCTTGATCCCCAGCGTCTTGGTGATGATCTCCTGTGTCCGACTGATCTCTTGATGGATGCGCTGCGTGCCCAGGGTGCTCATGTCAGGGTGCGAGTAGGCATGGTTGCCAATCTCGTGTCCGCGCGCTGCAATTTTTTTCGCCTCTTCCGGATAGCGTTTGACCCACGAGCCATCCAGAAAAAACGTCGTCTTCACTTGATGCTTATCCAACGTATCCAGCATGGAGTCCAAATATTCGTTGCCCCAGGCCACATTTATCATGAAGGAGATCGTCGGCTTTTTCGGATTTCCGCGATAGATCGGCTGTGCTCCAAGCTGGTCAAGTGAAACCGCGGGAGGTACTTCTTTATATACCAACATTTCCGGTCCTGCTACTCCCGTTGCCAACATTTTCTCGACGGAAGCGTCCACATCGACGATTCGCCCGTTGTAGCCGGGAATGGCTTTCCATGTTGGATCAATGACCGCGTCGATCGGCGCTTCATCCCGCTCGGCTTTCCACTTCTCCACCTGGGCGCGCAACCGTTCTTTTTCATCCAAAATTTTTTCCGCCGTTACGGTCTGTTCCTTTTTTACAAAGCTGATATATTCGTGAATTGGCTGGTATTGCAGCAGCATGATCATTCCGACTGCGACAAAGACCGTAACCCAAAGCCTGCTCTTTCTTTCCGCCATCGTGGAGCCAGCCCTCCTTATGTACGTACAAGTCTCTCTTTGTCCAATGTATGAGCATACCGAGTGACTTAGACATTTTTGGCCAAAAGAAAAAAGCTTCCGTACACGAATTTCTTCGAGTGACGAAGCCTTTTGTTTGTTGATTATTCTACTTGGGTCGGAGCATTTTCGGCCTGAGCCGCAGCTTGCTCTTTGAGTACAGCTTTGCGGGACAGATTGATGCGACCTTGATCGTCAATCTCTGTCACCTTCACTTGCACCTTGTCGCCAACAGCAACTACGTCTTCCGTCTTGGCTACGCGTTCTTCTGCCAATTGGGAGATGTGGCACAAGCCTTCTTTGCCTGCAAACAGTTCGATGAACGCTCCGTACTTCTCTACGCGCTTGACGGTTCCCAGATAAATCTGGCCGACAGCAACCTCGCGAACCAGGTCCTCGATGATTTGTTTCGCACGCAGATTCGCTTCGTGATTGATCGAAGCGATGAAGACTCGTCCATCTTGCTCGATGTCGATTTTCACGCCGGTTTCTTCGATAATCTTGTTGATGACGCGACCTTGTGGGCCGATGACATCGCGGATTTTCTCCGGATTGATCGACATGGTCAATATCTTAGGCGCATAAGGAGACAGCTCTTCACGCGGTTTGGAAATGGTGCTCATCATATGCTTCAGGATGTGCAAACGACCTTCACGCGCTTGCTCCAAAGCTTGCTCCAAGATTTCGCGGTTGATCCCGGAAATTTTGATATCCATCTGGATCGCGGTTACACCCGCTTCGGTACCAGCCACTTTGAAGTCCATATCGCCCAAGTGGTCTTCCATGCCTTGGATGTCTGTCAAGATCGAGAAAGACTGTTCGTCCTTGCTCATGATCAAGCCCATTGCGATACCTGCTACAGGTGCTTTAATCGGTACCCCTGCATCCATCAGAGCCAATACGCTCGCGCAAATGGAAGCTTGCGACGTCGAACCGTTGGACTCGATGACTTCGGAAACCAGTCGGATCGTGTACGGGAACTCGTGTTCAGATGGAATGATCGGCTCAATCGCGCGCTCACCCAACGCTCCATGCCCGATTTCACGACGACCTGGAGGACGCAGTGGACGAGCTTCACCTACGCTGTATGGCGGGAAGTTGTAATGGTGCATGAATCGCTTCGACTCTTCCAGACCGAGTCCGTCCAGGATTTGCACATCACCCAGCGCCCCAAGCGTGCACACGCTCAAAGCTTGTGTTTGACCACGGGTGAACATCGCGGAACCGTGCGTACGGGACAAGATGCTTGTCTCGCTGGAAAGCGGGCGAATTTCGCCAAGAGCCCGTCCATCCGGACGAACTTTTTCTTCGGTAATGAGGCGGCGAACTTCGTCTTTGACGATGTTGCCCAACACTTCGCCAATCATCTTTTCCTGCTCCGGATAGTTTGCCGGATCTTTGGCAGCGAAATGCTCTTTCGTCTCGTCCTTGATCGCGTCAATCGCGTCGTAACGAGCCTGCTTTTCTTCAATCCGAACCGCTTCTTTCAGACGTGCTTCTGCAAATGCGCGCACAGCCTGATCGATTTCCGGATCGACTTCATGCAGGATGACTTCCATTTTTTCTTTGCCGATTTCTGCCACGATCTGGTTTTGGAACTCAACCAGCTTCTTGATAACCTCGTGACCTGTCATGATTGCTTCGAGCATGACAGACTCCGGCACTTGATTTGCGGCAGCCTCGACCATGTTGATCGCTTTGTGTGTACCTGCGACTACGAGGTGAATATCGCTTTTTTCTGCCTGCTCCACAGTCGGGTTGATGATGAACTCGCCGTCAATGCGCCCAACGATGACACCGGCAATCGGACCTTCAAACGGAATTTCGGAAACGCAAAGAGCGGCAGACGTACCGATCATAGCGGCGATTTCCGGTGAGCAGTCCTGATCAACCGACAGAACAGTATTGACAATTTGTACGTCGTTACGGAATCCTTCTGCGAAAAGGGGACGAATTGGGCGGTCAATCAAGCGGCTTGCCAAAATCGCTTTTTCGCTTGGACGACCTTCTCTTTTAATAAAGCCGCCGGGAATTTTTCCGACTGCATAGAGACGTTCCTCATAGTTAACAGTCAACGGGAAAAAATCAAGAGCTTTTGGCTCTTTCGAGACTGTAACTGCAGACAGGATTGCCGTATCGCCGTACCGAACCAGAACCGATCCGTGAGCCTGTTTGGCCATTTTGCCAAATTCCAGGGTCAGCTTGCGGCCTGCCAGTTCAAAATCGTATGTACGGTATTGTTGCTCCATGATGCTAGCAGTCCTCCTTCACGACAATGTGCATATCTACACTTTGTTTTCTACCTGTATGTATTATTTCCTGCCACCATGAAAATTAAATGGTGAGCTTTGGCAGTCATTTTGGATAATAAAAAAAGCTTCTTTTGAAGCCATTTTCATCACGCTTGAATCACTTTATTTGTATCGTTTCAGAGAGCCTGACAACAGATGTGCCAAGCTCCCCTACACGATAGAAAAAGCGGGAAGAACCCGCTTTTTGCAAAACGCTGACTAGCGGCGCAGACCCAGACGGTCTACAACCGAACGATAGCGTTGAACATCTGCTTCACGCAAGTATGTCAACAGGTTACGGCGTTGACCTACCATTTTCAACAGACCACGACGGCTGTGGTGATCTTTTTTGTGCGTACGCAAGTGTCCGTTCAGGTTGTTAATGTTTTCGGTCAAGATAGCGATTTGAACTTCCGGAGAACCGGTGTCGTTGTCATGAGTACGGAACTCTTGAATCAGTTGAGTTTTACGCTCTTGAGACAATGCCATCATGACTCACCTCCTTTTTTTATATCCCGTTAGCCGAGTCTGCCGTCGGTGAGCATCGGACAGCCAAGCTGCGGTTATCTGTACAACGTTTTGAATTATAGCATACCATTTTTGAAAAAGCAAAGAGATTCGTTTTACGAGACTCCGCTCGCAAACTTTTGCTTCGCCGCGTCTACATCCCGGCCAATTTGCGCAATCAGAGCTTCCACACCAGCGAATTTTTGCTCTTCGCGGATATAGAAGAGGAACTCTACTTCTACCTCTTTGTCGTAAATCTCACCAGAGAACTCGAAAATGTGCACTTCTAGCGATTTTTCTTTCTTCTCCAGTTCAAACGTAGGCTTGATTCCCACATTCATGACCCCGTAGTAGCTTTTCGCATCGACTGTAAACCGCACTCCGTACACGCCGTTTTTGCCGATCAAATACGGAGCGTTGACCCGAACGTTTGCTGTAGGGAAGCCGATTGTGCGCCCGCGCTTGTCGCCGTGCACGACCTTGCCGCGAACCTTGTACGGACGGCCAAGCAGGTGACGCACTTGCTCTACGTTGCCGTGGTGGAGATACTCGCGAATGATCGTGCTGCTCACTTTTTCGCCCAAGCGGTTAACCGGGCTGATGATGTCGAGGCCATAGCGGCCTTTGCTCATCTCCTGCAGCGTGTGGGCCGTTCCCATTCCTCTGTATCCAAAAGTGTAATCAAATCCGACCACAACATGCTGGCAAGCGAGCGGGAGCATGCACTCGGTAATGAAGTCCTCCGGGTAAACCGCAGCAAACCCGATATCGAACTTCATGACATACGTCGTGTCTACCCCCATCTTCTCGAATTGTTCCAGTTTGTCCGACAGAGGAGTCAGGTAGCTCGTATAGCCGCTCTGCCCAAGAACCTCTCGCGGATGAGGGTCAAAAGTCAGAACGGTACTTTCCCATCCGTTCGCTTTTGCTGTATCAATCGCCTTTTGAATGACCCGGCGATGTCCAATATGTACACCATCGAAGTAGCCAAGTGCAATTGCGCACGGCTTCGCTTGCAATTCATTCGGTAGTGGATAGGTCAGGGAGATCGTTTTCACGGTTTACACCTCGGCTGGAAAGACTTTTTCTGCTTTGGCGAAAAGACCTTTGTCCCCACGGCACACGCGATGAATGCCAAGCAGCTCTTCCCCTGCAAACAGGCAGATCAAGCTGCCAACCTCGGCCGTTACACCCGGCAGTGCAGTCGCCAGTCCGTTGCGTACCGCGCGGGTTCGCTCCGGCTTGACCTGATAAGACGGCAAAAATGAAATCGCCTGTGGGATGGAGACAAGATAACGGGAGAGATCCTCCCCATTGGCAGCCCGCTCCTCCAGTTCCTGAAGAGGAATCGCCTCCCCTTCCATGAACGGACCGCTCTTGATTCGCCGAAGCAGCTTCATATGGGCAGGATACCCCAGAGAGCGTCCGAGGTCAACACATAAGGTGCGCATGTATGTACCTTTCGAGCACGTGCAGGAGAAAGAGATGTCGACATAGTCTTGGTCTGTCTTGATCTCCTGAAGCGTCAACTCGTAAAGCGTAACTTTGCGCGCCTGTCTCTCAATCACAGTGCCTTCTCGCGCCAAGTCGTAAAGACGCTTTCCATTTACTTTGACGGCTGAAAACATCGGCGGCACTTGTTCGATTTCCCCCAAAAAGGAGGCAAACAAGCTTTCGATGCGCTCCTGCGTAATGGACGCAGCGTCTACTTGCGCCTGTTCCAGCAGCTCTCCGGAAGCGTCCTCCGTCGTAGTCGCGGAGCCGAGGCGCATGACCACCGAATAGCGCTTGGGCAGTTCTTGCAAATACTCCACCAGCCGGGTAGCGTTCCCGACACATATCGGGAGCACTCCGGTCACATCCGGATCGAGTGTTCCCGTATGCCCGACTTTTTTTGTACCATACAGCCGACGGATACGCGCCACGCAGTCGTGGGAGGTCATACCCGCCGGCTTGTCGATTACCAGCACGCCATGGTTGCTACTCATCGTGTTTCACTCCTAATGCTGGTTCCAATACGTCCCATACCTTTTGCTTCGCTTCTGCAATCGTTCCCTTGACCGTGCAGCCGGATGCTTTGGCATGCCCTCCGCCGCCAAGCTGCTTGGCGATGGCAGACACGTCGACGCGATCGCGGGCGCGCATACTCACCTTGACGACTCCCGGCTCTGCCTCGACAAAAGAAACGCCTACCTCGACGCCCTCGATATTGCGGCAGTAGTTCACCAGACCACCCGCATCCTCGCGTTGGGCATTTGCTTCCGAAAAATCGCCGGCAGATACGGCAATCGAAGCGACGAGACTTCCATGAGACAGCTCCAGCGTCTGCAGCGCACGCCGCAGCACTTTGACATGAGCGAACGTGATCTCTTCCAGGCAGCGCTCCGCAACCTCGCCCGGCTTCACGCCATAGCTGAGCAAGCGTGCGGCAATTTCCATGACGCGCGGCGTCGTGTTGGAATAGCGAAAACCGCCTGTGTCCGTCAAAAGCCCTGTGTAGATGCACAGAGCGAGTTCTTCGTTAAAAACAATCCCCGCCTGCTCTGCCACATCGAACAAAATCTCCGCCGTAGCTGCCGCTTCCGGACGAACGAGATTGACGGTTCCGAAATCGTCATTTGTCGGATGATGATCAATATTCAACAAAGCGGCTCCGGAAGCAAATAAAGACCGTACATCGCCCATCCGTGACTCATCGGCACAGTCTACGGCGATTACGGCCTCAAATGTTTCAGCAAGCGGTTGTTTGCGAAGGTCCCGCAAGCGGTCAAAACGCGGCAAAAAGTTGAACTTGAGCGGCGTTTCCCCTTCGTTTACCACCACGTATTCTTTTCCCAGCTGCTCTAGCATGAGCACGACTCCCAGTGCGGAGCCGGTAGCATCGCCATCTGGACTGATATGGGAAAGAACCAGGAAGCGGTTATGCTCCCGCAAAAAACGGGCCGCTTCCTCTACTGTTGCTTGATTACGATTCATCCTGTTTCTCTCCTTCTGTGGAGATTTCCCGCAGGATCGACTCAATTTTGGTACCGTAGTCAATCGACTCGTCCAGCTTGAAGACGAAATCAGGGATATGGCGCAGCTTCACGCGTTTGCCAATTTCGGTACGCAGGTAGCCTTTTGCTTTTGTCAGTCCTGCCAGAGAGGCTTTGCGCTCTTCCTCAGACCCAAAAATGCTGACGAATACTTTGGCAAGCTGAAGATCGCTGCTTACTTCTACATCCGTTACTGTGACAAAGCCGACGCGAGGATCTTTCAATCCACGCTGCAAAACGAGGCTCAGTTCTTTTTTGATTTCTTCACCGACGCGGCTAATCCGTGTTTTGTTCATTTACTCTCACCTCCGCTGGCTGTCCTATTCGTGTATTCCGTATCGACCCGAATCAACTCGGCATCGGGATGGTTTTCCACAAATCGCACCACAGCCTGCATTTCTTGTTGTAAAAATGACATTTCATTAGCAACGGCAGCGATACCCAACACGGTACGCTGCCACTGCTCGTAATAAGCCACCTCAGCTGCGGAGACATTGAAACGGCTTCGCAGCTTGGCAATCAGACTTTTGACGATAGCCCGTTTTTCTTTCAAGTTTTGGCAAGCGGGCAGAAACAGTTCGATCTGCACCCCCGCTATCATTATTGCTTCACTTCAACCATGACGAAAGCTTCGACAACGTCGCCAACTTTCAGGTCTTGGAAGCGTTCCAAGGTCAGACCGCACTCGTAACCTGCGTTTACGTCTTTAGCGTCATCCTTGAAGCGTTTCAAGGTGTCCAGCTTGCCTTCGTAAATGACGATGCCTTCGCGAATCAGACGGGCACCTGCATCACGGCTCAGCTTGCCTTCGGTTACATAGCAACCAGCGATGTTTCCGACTTTGGATACTTTGAATACTTCGCGGATTTCTGCCTGACCGATGATGTTTTCTTTGTAAACAGGGTCCAGCATGCCTTTCAGGGCTTGCTCGATCTCTTCGATGACGGTGTAGATAACGCGGTGCAGGCGAATGTCGATCTTCTCTTGTTCAGCCATGCTGCGAGCGTTTGGCTCAGGACGCACGTTGAAACCGATGATAATGGCATTCGATGCGTTCGCCAAGGTTACGTCGGACTCGGTAATCGCTCCGACACCAGTGTGAATGATCTTCACGCGGGTACCGTTGACGTCGATCTTTTCCAGGGAGCCGCGCAGAGCTTCTACAGAACCTTGCACGTCGCCTTTTACGATCAGGTTCAGCTCTTTGATATCGCCTTCCTGAATGTGTTGGAACAGATCGTCCAGCGATACGCGAGAGCTTTCGCGGCGCTCGGATTCGCGCTGTTTGACTGCGCGGGCTTCCCCGATCGCACGAGCTTTTTTCTCGTCTTCAAATACGCGGAACTGGTCGCCAGCTTGCGGCACATCGTTCAAACCTGTGATTTCCACTGGTGTAGATGGGCCTGCTTCTTTCAGACGACGGCCTTTGTCGTTCACCATCGCACGAACACGGCCATAAGCAGAACCAACTACGATCGGATCGCCGACACGCAGTGTTCCTTGCTGTACCAGGATGGTCGCTACAGGACCGCGGCCTTTGTCCAGCTCGGCTTCTACTACCGTACCACGCGCGCGCTTGTCAGGGTTTGCTTTCAGCTCCTGAACTTCTGCGACGAGCAAAATGTACTCCAGCAATTCTTCGATACCTGTACGCTGTTTGGCAGACAGAGGAGAGAAAATGGTTTCGCCGCCCCATTCTTCTGCAACCAGTTCATACTCGGTCAGTTCTTGCTTGATCCGGTCGATGTTGGCTTCCGGTTTGTCGACCTTGTTCACAGCTACGATGATCGGAACGTTCGCTGCTTTCGCATGGCTGATCGCTTCAACGGTTTGTGGCATGACACCGTCATCGGCTGCAACCACGAGAATCGTGATGTCCGTAATTTGCGCACCGCGTGCACGCATCGTTGTGAACGCCGCGTGACCAGGCGTATCGAGGAACGTGATCTTCTTGCCTTTGATCTCTACCTGGTAAGCACCGATGTGCTGGGTGATACCGCCTGCTTCGCCTGCTACTACGTTGGTAGAGCGGATGGCGTCGAGCAAAGTGGTTTTTCCGTGGTCAACGTGACCCATGATGGTAACAACCGGAGGACGCTCCAAAAGGGTTTCTGGCGCATCTACTTCTTCCAGCGTTTCGAAGTTTGTCTCGTCGATGATGATTTTTTCTTCCACTTCTACGCCGTAGTCAGCGCAGATCAACTCAATCGCTTCGCGTTCCAAATATTGGTTGATCGTTGCCATGATCCCCAAATTAAACAACTTTTTGATGATTTCCGCCGGTTCTCTGCGCAGTTTCACAGCCAACTCGTTCACTGTCAAGGAATCGGTAAAAGTGATTTTTGTTGGTGGTTCAATCACAGGGCGCTGCGCTTTTTGGGCACCGCGCTGGTTGTGATTGCCGCCACGACGGTTGTTTTGGTTGTTGCGGTTATTGCCGCCACGGAAAGGCTGGCTCTTTTTATTGTCTTCAAACGTCTTTTGCGTTTGCGGCGCTTTTTTGATTTTCTCGCGCTTTTCCATACCGACGTTGGATGGGAGTTTTACTTTGTCTTCAAACTCATCACCTGTGCGCGTCTCGGTTTGGCTGGTCGCAGCAGCCTGTTGCGGAGGACGCTGTTGGTTTTGCGGTCTTTGCTGTTGGTTCTGTGGTCTTTGTTGGCCTTGGCCTTGTGGTCGTTGTTGGTTTTGCGGTTTGCGGTCACTCGGTTTCGCAGGTTGACTTCTCATATGGTTTGGTCTTCTCTCCTGATTCTTCCCCTGATTTTTTCCATGTTGAGGACTTTGCTGATCGGGCTGTTTTCCACTTGCTGTGGTGTTGACTGGACGATTGTTGCTGGTAGCAAAACCGCCGCGATCGTTTTGTCTATCGCTTTTGGCAGCTTGTGACTGCTGACCTTGCCCCGGCTGTTGCTGGGATGGGGTCTGCTGTCCTCTGGATTCGTTGGGGCGTCGTTGTTCGTCCATTGGCTTTGGTCTTGCATCACTTGGCGTATTGCGTCCTTCCGGCTTGGAACCGGCGCGCAATTTGGCCATGTGATCCTCGATCCGCTTAATCGTCCCTTCTTCCATGATACTCATATGATTTGCTACTTCTATGTTCAATCGCTTTAGCAAATTGAGGATTTCCTTACTGCTCATGTTGTGCTGTTTGGCATATTCATACACACGTGTCTTCAAATAAACTTCACCCTTTCTAAGTTAGGTGAGCAGACGCTGAATGCTTTCAGCCAACTTCCCATCGGTCACCGCCACGGTAACGCGCCCATCTTTTCCGATTGCGTGTCCCAATGAATGTCGGTCGCCTGTGGTTATACATGAGACCCCGTAATAGGAACATTTATCCTTGACTTTTTTGGCGGTATTGTCTGATGCATCTGATGCGAGCAAAACCAGACGAGCCTGGCCATTGCGGATAGACGTAATGACCAATTCCTCTCCTGTCACGATTTTTCTCGCGCGCATCGCAATTCCGAGCAGCTGAGCTGCCTTCGGGATCATCGTCCCATCATCTCCAGCCACTTCTCGCGAAAAGCGTCGTACTTTTCTTCCGAGATGGACATGTTGAGGGCACGTTCCAGCACTTTTTTCCATTTTCCCGATGCGAACGCATCCGGCTTCAGACAGCTTTCCTGCCGACACACATAGGTACCGCGTCCTGCCGCCTTTCCCGTCAGATCGATGACGATCTCTTCAGCCGGCGTTCGGACCACGCGGATCAATTCCTTTTTCGGAAACATTCCTTGGCAAACAATGCATTTACGCAAAGGGATCTTTTTTTGCTTCATGACTATTCGTTGTCGACTCCTTCATCGCCCTCTACTTCTTTCGGGTAGACGATGCCTTCTTGATCTGCCTGGGATTCGCTCTTGATGTCGATCTTCCAGCCAGTCAGCTTGGCAGCGAGACGAGCGTTTTGTCCACGTTTTCCGATCGCAAGCGACAATTGGTAATCCGGCACGATGACACGGGTTACTTTTTCCGCGAGGTTGACTTCAACGTGAAGCACTTTCGCCGGGCTGAGCGCGTTGGCTACGTACTCGGCCGGATCTTCAGACCAGCGGACGATGTCGATTTTCTCGCCCTTCAGCTCGGTGACGATCGTCTGTACGCGCATGCCTTTTGGACCAACACATGCCCCTACAGGATCTACATCCGGGTTGATGGAATGAACAGCGATTTTGGAACGGTCGCCTGCTTCGCGAGCAACGGACTTGATTTCAACCACACCATCGTAAATCTCTGGCACTTCCAATTCAAAGAGGCGCTTCAAAAGTCCCGGATGAGTACGGGAAACGACGATTTGCGGACCCTTGGTGGTTTTTTCTACTTTAATGATGTATGCCTTCACGCGATCTTGCGACTTGAAATCTTCGGACGGCATTTTCTCGGTGATCGGCATAACAGCTTCCGCTTTGCCAAGATCGATGTAATAATTGCGGGCGTCCATGCGTTGGACAACCCCTGTAACGATATCGTCTTCGCGCTCGATAAACTCGCTGTAAATGAGGCCGCGCTCCGCTTCGCGAATGCGCTGTGTCACCACTTGCTTCGCGGTTTGTGCAGCAATTCGTCCGAAGTCACGAGGCGTAACCTCGATTTCCACGATATCTTCCAGTCTAAAATTCGGATCGATTTCTTGGGCAGCTTCCTGGGAAATCTCCAGGCGCGGGTCAAAAACTTCTTCCACCACTTCTTTGCGTGCATACACGCGAACCATACCTGAATGACGATTTACATCCACCCGTACATTTTGGGCCGAGTTGAAGTTACGTTTGTATCCAGAGATAAGAGCCGCTTCGATGGCCTCGATCAGCACGTCTTTGGTGATGCCTTTCTCTCTCTCAATGGCTTCTAGAGCCTCGATAAAATCGCCGTTCATGACTTTCGTTGCCTCCTCCTTTACTTACCCACCGGCCACCAGCAATCTAGAAAACGATTGCCATTCGTGCCGTGTCAATTTGCTCTTGGGAAATCACGTACGTTTTTTTCGCTTCTTTAACAGTCAGTTTGCCGTCCTCGTACGATATCAGTTCGCCCTCGAACTGGCTTGCTCCTTCTATCGGCTCTTTGGTTGTAATGTGCACATGCCTGCCGACAGCTTTGGTAAAATCCTTATCCTTGCGCAACGGACGCTCAGCACCCGGCGAAGATACTTCCAAAAAATATGCAGTCGGAATCGGATCTACTTCGTCAAGTTTTTGACTCAGCTTCTCGCTGACAAGGCTGCAGTCATCGATGTCGATGTTGCCAGTTTCATTGTCGATAAACACGCGCAGAAACCAGTTGCTGCCTTCCTTTTTGTACTCGATGTCAACCAGTTCCAAACCCAATTCGTCAACAATGGGCGTGACCAGTTCGGTGACGATGCCCGTTACCTTGCTCAAGCAAGTACCTCCTTTACGTTTGAACCATGAGGTGTAACCAGAAAGAAAGAGTGGGTTTCCCCACTCTCGATCTGCCATGCGTATAAAACCAGTATTTCCAAAAAAATTATAGCATAACAGCCCTTCGCTGACAACCTTTGGATACGCGGGCCCGCTAGGCCGGACTAGAACAGCGACAGCTGGTTCGATTCCGGCAGTCCTTTCAGAGCGCCTTGTTCCTCCAGGTACTCCAAAATCGTCTTGGAGATGCGGGAACGGGACAGCAGGTCTTCCTTCGACAAAAACTCCCCTTGTTCTCTCGCCTCCACGATGCTGATCGCAGCGTTCGTGCCCAAGCCTGGCAAAGCGTTGAACGGAGCAATCAGCGAGTCGCCTTTGATCAGGAAGCGTGTCGCGTCCGATTCATACAGGTCGACGTTGGCAAACCGGAAGCCGCGCTCCACCATCTCCAGCGCCATCTCCAGCACGGTCAACAGCGCTTTCTCTTTCGGCTGCGCGTCGTGGCCCTTGCCTTCGATTTCGTCGATTTTTTGCCGGATGGCAGCGGAGCCTTTGACCATCAACGGGATATCGAAGTCATCTGCCCGCACAGTGAAGTAAGTCGCGTAAAATTCAAGCGGACGATGCACCTTGAAGTAGGCAATCCGCACAGCCATCATCACGTAAGCCGTGGCGTGGGCTTTCGGGAACATGTACTTGATGCGCTGGCAAGACTGGATGTACCAATCCGGTACGTTGTTTTTGCGCATTTCTTCCTGATCCTCTTCCGGCACGCCTTTCCCTTTCCGCACAGACTCCATGATTTTGAATGCGCGGGACGGTTCCAAACCTTTATAGATCAAATAAACCATGATGTCGTCACGACAACCGATAACTTCAGGCAGTTTGCATATGCCGTTGCGGATCAAATCCTGGGCGTTGTTCAACCATACATCCGTACCGTGAGACAACCCGGAAATCTGGACAAGCTCGGCGAATGTCGTCGGCTTCGTATCCTCAAGCATCTGGCGAACGAACTTGGTTCCAAACTCGGGGATTCCAAGCGTTCCCATATTCGTCCCAATCTGCTCCGGTGTCACACCCAATGCTTCTGTCGAGCTGAAAATGGACATCGTCTTCTTGTCGTCGAGCGGGATCGTTTTCGGGTCCATGCCTGTCAAGTCTTGCAGCATGCGAATGACGGTCGGGTCGTCGTGTCCGAGAATATCGAGTTTCAGCAAGTTGTCATGGATCGAGTGGAAGTCGAAATGAGTCGTGCGCCACTCGGATTCATTATCATCTGCCGGGAACTGGATCGGACAAAAATCTTCAATTTCCATGTAGTCAGGAACAACAATAATTCCGCCCGGGTGCTGCCCAGTCGTCCGTTTGACGCCCGTGCATCCGTTCACGATCCGGGATATCTCTGCATTGCGCAAAGTCATGCCCCGCTCATCAGCGTACTTTCTCACATAGCCGTACGCTGTCTTCTCCGCGACAGTACCGATCGTTCCTGCGCGATATACGTAGTCTGCGCCGAAAAGCTCTTGCGTGTATTTATGGGCTCGCGGCTGATAGTCACCCGAGAAGTTCAAGTCAATATCGGGAACTTTGTCTCCCTTGAAGCCAAGGAACGTCTCGAACGGAATGTCCTGTCCGTCTTTTGCAAAGCTGGTTCCGCACTGCGGGCACTCTTTGTCAGGCAAGTCGAAACCGGAAGCGATGGAACCGTCCGTAATAAATTCGCTATGCTTGCAATTCGGGCAGCGATAGTGCGGCGGCAGCGGATTTACCTCGGTAATTTCCGACATCGTCGCCACGAAGGACGACCCGACCGAACCACGCGATCCGACCAGGTAACCATCCTGAAGCGACTTGGTCACCAGACGCTGCGAAATCAAGTAAATAACCCCGAAGCCGTGCGTGATGATACTGTTCAGTTCCTTTTCCAGACGCTTTTCCACCAGCTCCGGCAATGGATCGCCGTAGAGCAGCTTCGCCTTGTTGTAGCACATTTCCCGCAGTTCATCATCTGCTCCCTCGATAATCGGGGTGTACAGCTTGTCTGGAATCGGGCTGACGTCCTCGATCATGTCGGCTATGGCATTGGTGTTCGTCACGACGATTTCTTTGGCCAGCTCTTCGCCGAGGTAGGAAAAGGACTCCAGCATTTCATCTGTCGTGTGCAAATACAAAGGCGGTTGATTCCCTGCTGTCGGATCGCCTTTTGACAACAGGAACACATCGCGGAAAATTTCATCCTGTGGATTGAGAAAATGAACGTCGCCTGTCGCAGCAACCAGCTTGCCCATCTCTTTTCCCATGTCCACGATCATTTTGTGATAGTTTTTCATCGTCTCCAGCGAAGGAATCTCTTCGTTGCGGAGCAGCGGCGAGTAATGAGCGATAGGCTGAATCTCCAGGAAATCGTAAAAAGCAGCGACTTCCTTCAATTCTTCGGGCGACTTCCCGCGCAAAATCGACTGCATCAGCTCTCCGTCTTTGCACGCCGTCCCGATCAGCAAGCCTTCGCGGTATTTGCTCAGCTGGCTGCGCTGGATGCGAGGCCAACGGAAGAACGTCTCCACGTGGGAGCGGCTGACGAGCTTGTACAAGTTTTTGAGACCTTCCTTGTTTTTCACCAAAATCGTGGCATGGAAAGGACGTCCGCTCTTGTAATCGGCTTCTTCGTTGCTTTTTTCGTTCAGCTCGGCGAGCGACTTGATCTGCGCTTCCTTGATATCTTTAAGCATTTGCTGGAAGACGTGTGCGAGTGCGACTGTATCGTCCAACGCCCGGTGAGCGTTGATCAGCTCGACATTAAACTTCTTGGCGAGTGAACCGAGACGGTAGTTGCGCATGCCTTTGTACATCATCCGCGCCAGGGGCAATGTGTCCAAAAACGGGTTGTTCCACGGCTCCATCCCGATGCGCTTGGCACACGCGTTAATAAACGCCTTGTCAAACTCGGCGTTATGCGCAACCAGCACGGCGTCGCCGGTAAAATCCTTGAACTTGCGAAGCACGACGTCGAGCGTGTCTTGACCGCGCAGCATCTCGTTCGTAATCCCCGTGATCTCCGTCGTCTTTGGCCCGATCTCCAGTTGCGGATCGATCAGTTCTGTCCATTGATCGACAATTTCCGACCCTTTCATTTTTACCGCAGCGATCTCGATAATCGTGTGCTCGGCAGCATTCAGCCCCGTCGTCTCCGTATCGAACACGACGTATTCTGTCGTCTCGTCGATTGGCAAGTTGTTGTCTGCATTCAAGTTGTAGACGATGTCGATGCCATCTTCCACCACGTAGGCTTCCATGCCGAGAATGCACTTGATGTTGTTTTTCTTCGCGATCGAATACGCCTCCGGAAACGCCTGCACAACCCCGTGGTCGGTAATCGCGATCGCCTTATGACCCCATTTGGCCGCTGTGGAAACAAGCGACTTGACGGAAGCTACTGCGTCCAGCGCGCTCATCGGCGTGTGGCAATGCAGCTCCACCCGCTTTTCTTCCGCCTGATCGCGGCGAATGACCTGCTCGATCTGGTTCAAGTCATTGGCATTCATCACCAGCTCGCGGATAAAGGTGTCATGCTGAACGCTCCCGCGCACCTTGACCCACATGCCGTCTTTGAGTGCTTCCAGCATCTTGACGTCTTCTTTGTCACGCGAAAACATTTTGACCGTCAATGAATCCGTATAGTCTGACACGTTGAACGTCAGCAAGTGACGGCCGCTGCGCAGCTCTTTTACTTCCACGTTGAACACGGCACCTTGAATCACGATTCGGCGCTCTTCCTCCTGAATCTCGCAGATCGGGATCGGGGCGTCTTTGATCTCGTAGCCCATCATCAATGTCGTGATGGCTTCTGTTTTGTCGGAGCCTTTGCTTTCCTGGGCTGCCGCCGTCATGACGACTTCAACCAGTGCCCGCTCTTCTTCATTCCGCTGCTCGACAAAAGCCTGGTACGCTTCATCGCTCTCCTCACCATGAAAAGAAAACCGCATGGAAGTATCCGTCGCTTTTTGGAAAGCGGCAAGCAATTCGTTGTCAGCGCGCTTTCGCTTGGCTACTTCGACTGTCATCTCGGTCGGCAAATACACTTTTACTTCTTGCTGTTCCACCTGTTTTCTCGCGGTACGCAACGTTGCAGCCAAGGAATTGAGCGTCGGCTCCAGTCCCCCGACGAGCAAGTCCCAATACTGCTCCACGACAAAATCAAGCGCAGGCTTCTGCCTGTAGCAAAACCTGGCATCGACTTTCGCCAGATGGGAGAAGGACTGCGTCAATCGCTTCGTGAAAGCTGCATAAGCTTCGACGGGCAAAAGCTTGGGCAATGTAAAATGGAAAACCCACTCTTTGTTTTGTTTGTACAGCTCCAGCTTGTCGATCTGCCCGTCAAGAAAATAGCGGTTGACCCATTCTTCAGGTACTTCCATTTGCTTGAGTAACAGAGAGAAACGCTGTTTTTGCTCTTGTATACGGTCCACGGTATTCCACCCTCCCAAAAACAAGAAAAAGAGGTACTCCCATTGTGACTAGGGGAGTACCCCGTAAAATTCGACAAAATCTTCCTTCAATCCTGCAAGCTACTCGATGCCAAACAGGGCGGCTCCCGTATGATCCACGCGAGCAAGCATCGCTTTCACTTCGGATACGAGGTCTTCCAGCTTCACGTTTACGGTTTCTCCATTTTTGCGGACGCGTACTTCGATGGTGCCTTCCTGCGCCGCTTTGTCCGATACGGTAATGCGCAGCGGCAGTCCGATCAGGTCTGCATCCTTGAACTTCACGCCAGCACGCTCAGGGCGGTCATCGAACAATACTTCCACGCCTGCTTTTTGCAGGGCTTCCGTAACTTGTTCGCTGATTTGGCGCTGCTCCTCTACTTTAACATTGACCGGGATCACATGTACATGGAAAGGCGCGACAGCTACCGGCCAAATAATCCCATTCTCATCGTTGTTTTGCTCGATGACCGCTGCAATCGTCCGCGATACGCCGATACCGTAGCAGCCCATGATCATCGGCTGGCTGCGGCCGTTCTCATCCAGGAAGGTAGCGCCCATGGCCGTAGAGTATTTCGTTCCGAGCTTGAACACGTGTCCAACCTCTACGCCGCGCGCAAACTTGATCGCGCCACCCGTACGCGGGCATTCATCGCCTTCTGTGATGTTGCGCAAATCAGCATAGCGGGAAACGGCAAAATCGCGGCCTGGGACGACGTGCACCAGATGGTAGTCCGTCTCGTTGGCGCCGACGATGCCATCGTGCACGTCCTGCACGAAGTTGTCCGCAACGATTTCCACTTTTTCGGCATCGATACCGACAGGGCCGACAAATCCGGCAGGTACTCCCGTCACGGAAACGATGTCCGCTTCTGTCGCCAATCCAACGAAGGTTGCATCGTACATGTTTTTCAGCTTCACTTCATTCAGCTCATGATCGCCGCGAACGAGCACCATCACCAGCTTGTCGTCTACGCGGTAGATGAGGCTCTTGATGATTTGCTTCGCTTCGACTTGCAAAGCTTGTACGAGTTGATCAATCGTTTTGCTGCCTGGCGTGTGCACTTTTTCTTTTGCTGCCGCTTCTGCAGCTGGTTTTGCTGCTGGCTTGTACACGACTTCTGCTTTTTCCAGGTTGGCGGCAAAATCGCCTTCTTCGGAATAAGCAATCGTATCTTCCCCGATGTCGCACAGAGCCATGAACTCATACGTGCCTTTTCCGCCGATCGCGCCTGCATCCGCTTCTACTGCACGGAAATTCAGGCCAACGCGGGTGAAAATGTTCGTATAGGCGTCGTACATCGCCTGGAAGTTGCGATCCAGTCCTTCTTGGGTCGTATCAAAGGAATACGCATCCTTCATGATAAACTCGCGGCAACGAATCAAACCGAAGCGCGGACGCACTTCATCGCGGAACTTCGTCTGAATTTGATACAGGTTGATCGGGAGTTTTTTGTAAGAGTTAATCTCGTCACGAACCAGACTGGTAATGACTTCTTCATGCGTCGGTCCGAGCGCAAAGGAGCGGTCGTGGCGGTCGCGCAGACGTACGAGTTCTGGCCCGTACACGTCCCAACGGCCTGTCTGATGCCACAGCTCAGCCGGCTGCATCGCTGGCATCAACAGCTCCTGGGCACCTGCGTTGTTCATCTCTTCACGCACAATGGCCTGGATTTTATGCAGGGTCCGAAGCGCCAATGGCAGGTATGTATAAATACCGGAAGCCAGTTGGCGGGCCATACCGGCGCGGAGAAGCAGCTTATGGCTGGCAATCTCCGCATCCGCAGGCACTTCCCGCAAGGTAGGAATCAACATTTGACTTTGCTTCAACACGTGCGTGTCCTCCTTATGCCTCGTCAGCAATCAACAATGATCAGCCTACTTCAGTCGGCTTTTTCTCGTTGACCATTTCGTTAATTTCTTTCATCAACTCTTCGAACAATTCATCTTCTTTCACTTTGCGAACAATTCTACCATTGCGGAAAATCAGACCTTCACCGTTTCCGCCCGCAACGCCGACATCCGCTTCGCGCGCTTCCCCCGGCCCGTTTACAGCACATCCCATGACGGCTACTTTCAACGGCACTTTCAAAGTGGAAATCGCATCCTCGACCTTTGTAGCCAAGCCGATCAGATCGATCGCACAACGGCCGCAAGACGGGCAGGCAATCACGACAGGATCGTTGTTCACGATATCGAGGCTGCGCAAAATCTGCTTGGCAACCTTGATTTCTTCTACCGGATCAGCCGTCAAGGATACGCGGATCGTGTCGCCGATTCCCATCGACAGAACTGTACCGATGCCGACAGAAGACTTGACCGTGCCGGAGAACTGTGTTCCTGCTTCTGTCACCCCAACGTGCAGCGGATAGTTGCGTTTTTGCGCCATCAGCGAATACGTCTGGATCATCGTCGGCACATCGGACGACTTCAAGGAAATGACGATATTGTCGTAGTTCAGGTCTTCCAAAATTTCCACGTGGTCAAGCGCACTTTCAACAATCGCTTCTGGCGAAGGATATCCGTACTTCTCCAGCAGTCGTCTCTCGACCGAACCGGAGTTTACCCCGATGCGGATCGGAACGTTCCGCTCGCGGCAAGCCTCCACAACGCGCTTTGTTCTTTCAATGGACCCGATATTTCCCGGATTGATCCGGATTTTGTCGATGCCGCTTTCCAGCGCAGTCAACGCCAGCCTATAGTCAAAATGGATGTCGGCAACAAGCGGCAGCGGGGAACGCTCCTTGATTTTTTTGATGGCGAGCGCTGCGTCTTGATTGATGACGGCTAGGCGGACAATTTGGCAACCAGCATCGTGAAGTCTTTGAATCTCGGCCAGTGTTTTTTCTACATCACGCGTGTCTGCTGTCGTCATCGATTGAATTACTACGCTTTTTTGGCCACCGATTTGCACGCCTCCCACAAAAACCGGTTTCGTCTCCTCGCGCTTGTACATTTTGCACCATCCTTTAAATTTGTCTGTATTCTACTCATCATGATAGTACGTTATTGGAAGAACAACCGTTGCAGATCGTTCCAGGTTACAACAAGAATCAGCAACATCAAGAAAGCAAAGCCCAGAAAATGAACCATTCCTTCTTTATGCGGATCAACCGGACGTCCACGCAGCGCTTCTACCGCGAGGAAGGCGAGTCTTCCTCCGTCCAGTGCCGGAAGCGGCAACAGATTGAACAGTCCGAGGTTGATGGAGAGCACGGCTGCCCATTTCATCAAAATGGCCATGCCTTGCTGAGCAAACTCTCCGGTCATCTTGAAGATGCCTACTGGCCCGCTCAGGTCGTTAAGCCCGACTGAACCCGTAAAGAGCATCCCTAAACTTTTCAAAATCATCGCCGTGAACTCGTAAGTCGAGGACGCGCCGTACTTCAACACTTCTCCCGGGGCGTACGTCAACGGATTCGTCACCATGATTTTGCCCACGTTATTTTCGTCTTTTCCGACCTTGACCAAAACCGAGTTGCGCTGTCCATTGCGCTCGTACTCAAACTTCATTTCCTTGCCCGGCGATGTACTGATAATCTGGACGATTTCTTTCCAGGAAGCCACAGGCTGTCCCTGAATCGAAATAATTTTGTCTCCTTGCATCAAGCCAGCTTCAGCCGCTGGTCCATTTGCCCTGACTTCGCCCAGGTACGGGATGTCTTTCGGCACGCCGTACAGCAGACCGATAGCGATGAACAACAGAAACGCCAGCAAGAAGTTGGCAAAAGGCCCGGCGAAAATCGCCCAGAAGCGCTGCGAGATCGTCTTTCCTTTAAACTGTCTGTTCAATGGCGCGATCTGCACCTCTTGTCCATCCTTGACCAACTGCGCCTGCGGATGAATGGAAAACTGGCGCTCATCTCCTGCCACATCCACTACGATATACAAATCGTTTTCCAAGTCAAAACGAACCACTGTCCCCGTGATCGCACGAGGGGAAGCAGTACCCGGTCCGTCCAGCAAAATATGGGTTACCTTTCCTAACGCATCCCGCTCCAAACTTACTTCCATGTGCGGTTTCAACATATCCATTTCGGGGTCTTCGCCCGCCATGCGGACCATACCTCCAATGGGGAGGAGGCGAAGCGTGTATTCCGTTTCTCCCCGCTTCACGCGAAAGATTTTCGGCCCCATTCCCAGCGCAAATTCGCGGCACAGAATCCCGGCTCTTTTAGCCAAGAGAAAGTGCCCCAGCTCATGCACGAAAACGAGCGCACCAAAAACGACGACAATCGCGAGAATTGATTCAACGGAATCCATGTTGGGAAAAGGCAAGTGAACAGCCACCTTTCGTTGGAGTGTCTAGATCCAGTCTCTTAAACGGACGCAAGCGCATGAGCGCGCGCCCACTGATCAGCCGCAAAAATCTCGTCCAGCTCGGGATTATGTACTCCCTCATGGGCCTCACACGTCTGTCTGACAACCTTTTCGATGTCGAGGAACGCAATGGCGCCTTTCAGGAAAAGGTCGACAGCGACTTCATTGGCTGCATTCAGGACAGCGGTATGCGTACCCCCCGCTCTCCCGCATTCATACGCCAATTGTAGCAGAGGATAGCGTTCAAAATCCATGGCAGCAAAATGAAGCGAGCCGATTTTGACCAGATCAAGAGGTTCTGTACTCAAATTTTGTCTGCCGGGATACCCCATGGCGTACTGGATTGGCACCTTCATGTCAGGTGTGCCCAACTGCGCCATAACGGCCCGGTCTTTGTATTCTACCATAGAGTGAACGATACTTTCATAATGCAGCACACAGTCAATGTGCTCGTACGGCATATCAAACAGCCAATGGGCCTCGATTACTTCGAAGCCTTTGTTCATCATGGTAGCCGAATCAATGGTGATTTTTGCGCCCATACTCCAGTTCGGGTGCGCCAGTGCTTGCTCTACCGTCACCTGTTGCAGTTCCTCGCGGCTCAAATGGCGGAACGAGCCTCCGGAAGCAGTCAAGATGATACGGGCTACATCTTTTGCTCTTTCTCCTTGCAGACATTGAAAGACAGCAGAGTGCTCGCTGTCGACAGGGATGATGGAAACCCCTTTTTCTTTCGCCCGCTTCATCACAACGGGACCTGCGCTCACCAGCGTTTCCTTGTTTGCTAGTCCAATCGTCTTGCCCGCTTCGATAGCGGCAAGGGTAGGAGCCACGCCTACGCTGCCGACCACCGCTGTCATGACAAAGCTGGCGGCATCGTGGCAGGCAACCAGTTCAAGCCCCGCTGATCCGAAAACAATCTCGGGTTTATGTCCGCTTCCCAACTGTTCGCGAAGCTGGACAGCCGCTTGCTCGCTCCCCACCGAAACAAGCTCAGGCCGAAACTTTTCGACCTGCTTGGCAAACAGCTCCACATTCGTCCCTGCTGCCATGGCGACGACAGCAAAATCTTCCGGGTGCTGTTCAACCACTTCCAAGGTGCTTGTTCCAATCGAGCCAGTCGAACCCAAGAGCGCTATTTTTTTCACTGATTTCACCCTCTATATCTCTTCTATATGCACCAGGTTTCAGACGATACCTAGTAGATGCAAAACCGGAAAGACAAGCAGAAAACTGTCAAAGCGATCCAGCACGCCACCGTGTCCGGGAATGAGCTGTCCTGAATCTTTTACCTGAAAATGACGTTTGAATGCCGATTCTACCAGGTCGCCCATTTGTCCAATGATGCCGGCAACCAGGGCAATCGTTAGTGCCTTGTCAAATGCTATGCTGCCGAAGCAAGCATTGATGACGATCACGATCAGAACGGCCGCTGCCAGCCCGCCAAGCGCGCCCTCGACCGTTTTGTTCGGACTGATCTCGGGCCAGAGCTTTCGCTTTCCGATTGCTTTCCCGACAAAATAGGCCCCCGAATCTGTGGACCAGATCGCAGCAATCACAAGCGCAGTGAGCATCAATCCGTCTGGAAGATTGCGGGCTGCGGCCATGTATGTAAAACCGAAGCCTATGTATAACGCCCCCACCAGTGTAAGGGCGACGTGTTCAATGTGAAACTGATTTTTCCGCAGAACGGAGTAAATCAACAAAAGCAAAAGGACAGGCAGCATCAGATCCGGCATGCTGATGCGAAGCCAGTCAGAAAACGCGAGCGATGGCCACAGCAAACTGGCCATGAGCACGTATCCGAGTATCCCTGCCACATTGAATGGCTGAATGCCAGCCATCCGCATAAATTCAAAATGGCCTATGACGGCCAGTAATAACACCAAAAGTGAGTACCAGGCTCCACCTTGGTAGATAAAAAACAGAAATGCCGCTCCACCAATCAAGCCTGTTATGATTCGTTGCTTCAACTGATTCCACCTCTCGGCTATACCGCCCCGTAGCGACGAGCTCGGCCTTGGTATTCCACAATCGCTTGATAAAAGTGTTCACGGGTAAAATCAGGCCAGAGCACATCCGTAAACCACAATTCTGTGTAAGCCAATTGCCAAAGCATAAAATTACTCAAGCGAATTTCTCCACTGGTACGGATCAAAAGATCAGGGTCTGGAATATCGCTTGTATACAGATAGCGGGAAATCGCCTCTTCATCCAGGTCTTGTGGATCGAGTTCGCCCGCTTTTACTTTCGAAGCCAATACGGAAACAGCTTTGACGATTTCGTCGCGGCCACCGTAATTCATGGCAAAGCACAATTGAAGCCCTTGATTGTTTTGCGTACGTGCTTCTGCTTCCAAGAGAGCATCCAGTGTATGCGACGGCAGCTCGTCTTTGCTGCCGAGCATGCGGATACGCACGTCCCGTTCGATCAATTCATCCAATTCTGTCGACAAAAATTCCTGCGGAAGCTTCATGAGAAAATCCACTTCGTCCCGCGGTCGCTTCCAGTTTTCAGTAGAAAAAGCGTACATGGTCATGTAGCGCACGCCGATCTCGTCAGCAACTTTTACGACTTCCTTGACCGTTTTCATGCCTGCTCGATGCCCGGCGACCCGGGGTAAATTGCGCATTTTGGCCCAACGACCGTTGCCGTCCATAATCACCGCAACATGCTGCGGGATTTTCCCGGAACGATCCAACTCGGCTGGTACCGTTTGTTTTTCCTTGCGGCTCCATTTGCGCGCCAGATGTTCTAACATAAAGTGTTCCCCCGTAATGAGAGATATAGACGTGCATCCCCCTCAAATGAGGGGGATCGCCCTAAAATTTATACTTCCAAGATGTCTTTTTCTTTGTCTTTTACGATCTTGTCGACTTCAGCGATGAACTTATCTGTCGTTTTTTGGATCGTTTCTTGATGACGATGGGATTCATCCTCGGAAATGGTCGCAGCCTTTTCCAGCTTTTTGATGTCATCGTTCGCATCACGACGGATGTTGCGGATGGCAACTTTCGCTTCTTCTCCGCCTTTTCCAGCCAGCTTCACCAATTCTTTGCGGCGTTCTTCTGTAAGCGGAGGAATGATCAGGCGAATGATTACCCCGTCGTTGGATGGAGAAATGCCCAAATCGGACTGTTGCAGCGCGCGGTCAATTTCTTTCAGCGCTGTTTTGTCCCAAGGCTGGATGGTCAGCATGCGCGGCTCCGGAACGCTGATGTTAGCCAATTGGCTGATTGGCGTTGGCGAACCGTAGTAGTCAACCATGACGCGGTCCAGCATCGCAGGGTTAGCACGGCCAGCGCGGAGGCTGGACAAGTCTTTTTTCAAAGCGAGGATCGCTTTGCTCATACGATCTTCCATGTCTTTTAGCACTGTTTGTGGCATCGTTTATTCCCCCTTCACTAGAGTACCGATTTTATCGCCCATTACTGCCCGACGAATATTACCTTCTTCGGAAATGTTAAATACGATGAGTGGGATGCTGTTATCCATGCACAAGCTCGATGCGGTCGAATCCATCACTCCCAATCCTTTGTTGAGGACCTCCAGGAATGTCAGCTTATCGTACTTCTCTGCATTTGGGTCCAGGCTTGGGTCAGCGGAGTAGACCCCATCGACCTTGTTTTTCGCCATCAAAATGACCTCTGCTTCGATTTCAGCAGCGCGCAGGGCAGCCGTTGTATCTGTAGAAAAGTAAGGATTACCCGTTCCCGCAGCGAAAATGACCACGCGCATTTTCTCCAGATGGCGAATGGCGCGTCGGCGTATGTATGGCTCGGCTACCTGTCTCATCTCAATCGAGGTTTGAACACGAGTCGGGACGTTCACTTTTTCCAACCCATCCTGCAAGGCGAGTGAGTTCATAATCGTGGCCAACATCCCCATATAGTCGGCAGTAGCCCGATCCATTCCTTTTGAGCTTCCGGAAAGTCCGCGCCAGATGTTACCTCCTCCGACGACTACGGCGACTTGTACTCCCAATTCTACGATTTCCTTGATCTGGTTCGCTACGGAGAGAATCACCTTCGGGTCGATTCCGTACCCGAGGTCTCCCGCCAGTGCTTCCCCACTCAACTTTAACACAACCCGTTTATAGGCAGGAAGTGGCATGTGAAACGGCCTCCATTCATGAATCATTCTCTGTGCGCCTCCTGCATTCCTTCTGCAAGCTGCGGCACACATTGCTTTTTACGTGCAGGAGAGTTTCACATGAAGTGAAACTCTCGCTTTGAAAATAGGGAACACGAAGGTGTTCCCTATACCTTTATTACTGCTTATTCACTTGAGCCATTACTTCAGCTGCGAAGTCTTCTTGTTTCTTCTCGATACCTTCGCCTACTTGGAAGCGAGCGAAGCCTTTCAAGGTAGCTCCTGCTTCTTTCAACAGAGCAGCTACTTTCTTGTCTGGATCTTTTACGAATGGTTGCTCAACCAGTACGTATTCTTCGAAGAATTTGGAGAGGCGGCCTTCCACCATTTTCTCAACGATGTTAGCAGGCTTGCCTTCAGCCAGCGCTTGGTTTTTCAGAACTTCGCGCTCGCGTTCGATCTCGTCTTGGGAAACTTCTTCGCGATTAGCGAAACGTGGGTTGGACGCTGCTGCGTGCATGCCCAGGTCTTTAGCCAGCGCTTCGTCTTGTGTACCTTCCAAAGTTACCAGAACGCCGATTCGTCCACCCATGTGCAGGTAAGTACCGAATACGCCGCTATCGGATTTCTCGGACAGAGCGAAACGACGGAAGGAGATGTTTTCTCCGATAGTCGCGATTTTTTCGTTGATGACGTGAGCCAAAGACTCGCCAGCACCTTTGAACGGTTGCTCCAGAGCTGCTTCAACGGATGCAGGGCGTTGGGATACAACGTGTTCTGCAATGTCTTTCACGAGTGCTTGGAACTCAGGGTTTTTCGCTACGAAGTCTGTTTCGCAGTTTACTTCTACAACTGCTGCTACGTTACCAGCAACTGCTGTAGCTGTCAAACCTTCTGCTGCGATACGGCCGGATTTTTTCGCCGCTTTCGCGATACCGCGCTCACGGAGCAAGTCAATTGCTTTTTCCATGTCGCCTGCTGTTTCTTCCAGCGCGCGTTTGCAATCCATCATACCTGCGCCTGTACGCTCGCGCAGTTCTTTAACCGCTTGTGCACTAATTGCCATTGAGTGAAACCTCCTTGGAAAGTTACGATCCTAGTATAGGGGAAATGCAAGTCAACTGTTACAAATGCTTGCTAAGAAAAAAAGGGTGGCCGGGGGCTCTGACACCCTCAGTCCACCCTTTTACACACTTGCTTACGCAGTTGTTGTGGCTTGTTGCTCTGTGCCTTGGTTGCCTTCCAGCAGAGCGTCTGCCATTTTTGCAGTGAGCAGTTTAACAGCGCGAATTGCGTCGTCGTTACCTGGGATCACGTAGTCGATCTCATCTGGATCGCAGTTAGTATCTACGATAGCAACGATTGGGATACCCAATTTGCGAGCTTCTGCTACAGCGATGCGCTCTTTACGAGGATCGATGACAAACAGTGCGTCTGGCAATTTATCCATGTGAGCGATACCGCCGAGGAATTTCTCCAGGCGATCCATTTCTTTGCGCAGTACGATAACTTCTTTCTTAGGCAATACTGCGAAAGTGCCATCGTTTTCCATACGTTTCAGCTCAGCAAGGCGAGCAGTACGTTTTTTGATGGTAGTGAAGTTAGTCAAGGTACCACCCAACCAACGTTGGTTGATGAAGTAGTGACCTGTGCGCTCAGCTTCTTCTTTTACGGATTCTTGTGCTTGTTTCTTCGTACCAACGAAGAGCACTTTTCCGCCGTCTTGAGCGAGTTCACGCACGAAGTTGTACGCTTCCTCTACTTTTTTAACGGTTTTTTGCAGGTCGATAATGTAGATTCCGTTACGTTCGGTGAAGATATAGCGAGCCATTTTCGGGTTCCAACGGCGAGTTTGGTGACCGAAGTGTACACCAGCCTCGAGCAATTGTTTCATCGAAATTACTGCCATATTTCACACCTCCTTCAAAAATGGTTTTTGTGATGCCTACCTCCGCCTCACCGCATGTTCCAAGCAATTCTGCCAGTGGCAGCACCGTTGCCGGAATTGGTGGACGTGCGATTTCAACACCGTAAATGAATATATCATATGGGTCTTTCAATTGCAACAAACGAATCCCATTATTTTTGCAAAAAAATACCGCCCTATTTTTTCGGCGGCGTAGTAATCAGCTTGACGATCTCTTCCTCAGAAGCGGGCAGGGAAACCTGATACGTCCCTACGCGAATCCGATTCAGCTTGTCCATCGTACGCAGCTGGTCGACAAAATGATTGTTTGCAGGCAAAATACCTTCCTTGACGAGCGTAGCTGCAACACCCTCTGCCGTCGCCTTGTATGGCACGGTAAAGGAAGCGGTCTTTTTCACGACGGGAGTCTCGACCGCAGGTGCTTGTGGCGTCTCTGTCTGTGCCGGAGCTGCAACAGACTGTACCTTGCTCTCAGCGGCTGACGACGTCTCCTGGACGCTATTCACGCTTGGCGGTGTCCCTTCATTAACTCCAGGAGTTTGGGGCTTGGCAGCCGCAGGTGTCTTCGTCTGCTCGACGTTTGGTGCCACCGGAGCTTTTGGCGCGTTTGGAGCAGGTTGCACGTTCACTTTCTTTTCTTCCTGCCACTGCTTGTATTCTTCAGGCGTAAGCACGACCATTTGCAGCTCGGTGGCAGCCTGCTTGATTTCAGCCTCGGTTAGCGCAGGACTGGGCGCCCCGCTTTTCGAAGCCATCAGCCCGAGAGCCGAAGCAGCCACGATCAAGCCCGCGCCGAATCCAAATAACAATTCGCGTTTACGCATCGGCAAAACCTCGCTCGTTTCTTTGCGCCAATGAGAAAATCAGGTCGATTTCTCCCCGGCCCGCCCCCAGCCGTTTCGCAATCTCGTCTGGAGTGAGCCCTTCCTTGCTTAGCTCAAAGACGCGCCGATAGCGTTCCCGCAAGGCAAGCATGTCGACTTGCTCCTCTACAGGCTCTGCGCTTTTGACTGGCGGAGCCTCTACAGCAGCGGCGGTTTCGCGAACGACTACTCTTTCATCCAACTGTTGTTCCAGTTGCTCCACGCGCTTTTGCAAAAATTCGATTTCACGAAGCAAATCAGCCCTTGTTTCTTGCCATTCGGCAGAAAGAAGGGCGGTCTCCTGCTTGAACTGCTTGTTCAAGCGTTGCAGGTTTTTTTCAATATCTGCCTTGTCAGTTGATCGTGATGTCTGGATGGCGGCAGTATGATCAGCAGGCGACTTTCTTTGGATGAACAAAGCAAGCAGCATGGTGATGATTCCTGCGCCAATCAGGATGATGTACACTTGATCCATGTTGGCCACCTTTACTTCTGGCTTGTCAATTTCTGTTCCTTTTATAAGGAAATATCAATGAAGCGTCCGCGCATCGGATCTCTCATGGAGACCGAGGAAGGGGCATTTTGGTCTTTTGCTGCGGCATTCTTCTGTCCTGCGGAAGAGCTGTCACCTGACTCATCATGCTCTCGCTGTTGCCCCTGCTCCCTATCGCGAATCTGATTTTTTTGCGTTTCATCAATATCCGTCGCACGATGGCGCATGTGCGCGTCCAGTTCTTTGCGCTGATCGATCATCGATTGCGTTTCATGCATGGACCGTTGCATCTGGTGCTCTTGGATTCGGCCGACTTCCAAGGTGCGTGGCAATGCCACCTGCAATTCCACTGCTTTCAAGCTCATGCAGCCCAGCCCCTTCCTCGCCTCTCGAAATCACATTCGGCTATTAGATGAGTGTTGCTGTACTGATCTCCCCATCGAGAACGATAAATCGCGTACGTGCATACTCGTGTTTGATAAAATGCACAAGCTTGCCGAATGTCATTTTGATCCCGGGGTACATGACGTGGTACGCTTCGACTGCCGCAGGGCCTTCCCCTTTCAGCTCGCTCTCCAAATCTTTTCTGCGCGCTTCCAGCTGCTTGCACTCTTTTTCGAGAACAAGCCGCGTGTTGGTCAGCTTGATTTGCATGATTCTTTTCTCGGTGGTAAGCTCCTTGCCTGTTTGCAAAATTTGATTGAGCACACCCAGGCCTTGATCCGTTTTGCGTAAATTTTCATACACATTTTGCAAATCTTTCTGGATGTTCGAAAGTTCCTGACGCAGTTCTGGCTTCACGCCTACTTCCAAGAGTGTAGGTGTAGCACTGGTGTTGCCGAAAACTCTCGCAGCAATTTTCTCTCCCGCTTGCAGGACGCCCCCGATGATAATTCCTTTCGGGCCTTTGCAAATAATTTGCTTCCCTGCACGCACATTGGAAAACATGATGCTTTGAGACACAATCACCTGATTGCCAGCGGTGACGTTCGCGTTTTGAATAAAGGATGTACGAATGTCCTTGCCGGCAACAATCGCTCCTTTATCTTGGGCAACAATGCCACTTTTGATCTCGATAGAGCCCTCCGCGTACAACTCGGCGCCTTCCACGCTTCCCAGTACACGGATGTCACCAGACGCCTTCACCCGAAAACCGTTTAGTACGTTCCCGCGAATGACCACCGTTCCCACAAAATCGATGTTGCCTACACCAAAATCGACATCCCCTTTTACTTCAAAGACGGGAAAAACATTCAGCTTGTCGTGGTCGGTAAAGGAAACCTGTCCATCAATAGCGGCGTAAAGCATCGTGCGCTCCTGATTGTGCACGACATTTTTGCCTGGCTTGAGGTTGATTTCCTTGCCTGCTTTGGGAGCGATGGGCTCTCCGGTAACTGCTGTCCCTGGAGTTCCAGAGCTAGCTGGAGTCTTGCGGGCCAAAAGCTGTCCTTTGGCGACATTCGGAATACTGGTTATGTTGTAATAATCGACGCGGCCGTCTTCCAGCTCTTTCGGCCCTTCATTGTCTGAAACAGTCGCCAAGTACGGGTACTCGATGATGGCGTCTGCGCCTGGGACTGGAGCCACTCCGCGTGCAATGGTAACCTTGGCATTGGCATACTTCGCCGGAAAAGTACATAGCCCCTGCACGACGTCTTCCAAAATGCCAGCCTTCACTTTTTGCTGTTGCAATGCGTTGTAAATATCCGATTCCACGACGACAATGTTGTCGATGTCTTCTTCATCTACGCGCAAAATGATATCTGCTTCTAATTTGTCTGCGGATAACTTGACCTCTAGTCTATAATTCCCGATCCCTTCCATACATTCTACCCCTCTCAAGCTTGGGTAAATTTCTGTTTACAGTAATTGCGACTTCCATCTTGACAATGCGGAACGAAGTCGGAAAAGCGCCTTTGAATGAAGCTGGGAAATGCGTGAAGGCGACAAGCTCATGATCTCAGCAATTTCCGACAGCGTCAGCTCCTCGAAATAAAACAGGGAGACGACGAGTCTTTCTTTTTCAGGAAGCTTGTCAATCACACCGACCAACACTTCTTTCAGGCTGCTGACTTCTGCTACCGATTCCGGGCGAGGAGTCAGCTCGTCCACGATGTAGGAATGTCTTGCGGTTTTTTGCTCGTCCTCTTCCCCTACTGCCTCGTCAATGGAGACCATGCTAGCCAAAGAGGTTTCCAAAAACACCTGCTGCAGATCTTTTTCGCTTATTCCGAGATATTCGGACACTTCCTGATCGGTTGGCATTCGCAGCATCTGCTGTTCCAAAGTGGTGTACGCTTCTTCGATTTTTTTGGCTTTGTCTCGAACGGTGCGAGGAATCCAGTCATTTTCGCGCAGGCCATCAATCATGGCTCCACGAATGCGCCACATGGCATACGTCTCGAATTGCAGTCCCCGCGTATGATCGAATTTGGCCAAAGCATCCAACAGCCCAAATCGTCCGTAGCTAATCAAGTCGTCCTTGTCCACATTCGCTGGCAAATTGATCGCCAGACGATTCGCCACTTTGTCCACCAGCGGCAAAAATTTAGTGATCAGGTCAACTTCCGCCTCGCGACTGCCCTCTTGCTTCCACATGACCCATTTATCGAACTCTTTTGCTTTTTCTTGACTGGTTAGCCGTGCCACGAATAGTCACCAACCTTTACTCATCTGTTAAGCGCCTAACGACCTCTGCAACGGTGGCTGGGTCCTCTGACGGATGGATCGTTTCCAGCTTGGTGAAGGACAGCGGAGAAAATGCTTCTGCTGCCGCTTGCTCTCCCGTTTGACCTGGCGGATTCGCCTCATCCCCGCCATCGGCCAGAGGAGCATTCAACTCCTCTTGGCCGCCTGCTTCTGCAGACTGGGCTGGTGTTTGCGTGACGAGCGCCAGCACAAAGCGAATCGGGAAAGCGGCAAGGAAGAATATCACCAGAGCAATGCCGGCTCGCTCCAAGGAGACCAACCAGACATTACTCGCAAGCGCCGTGCACAATGTAATGACAAAAGCGAGCAACCCCATGCCTGTATTTATCCAAATGGTTCCCAACATTCTTATACTTCCTTCACACCTTGATTTACCGTACGGATTTGAAGAACTCCATTTGTGGCATCCATCTCTATCGTCCGACCGCAGTTTCCCCCTGTATCTTCTGCCACGATTTTAATGTGTGCGTCCTTCAAAGCCTGCTTGCAAGCCTCGACGTTTCTCGGCCCAATCCGCATCGTATCACTGTTTCCCAAGAAAGCGAACATTTGTGCTCCACCCGCGATTTTGGCAACGATGTTTCGGGTTTGCGCCCCTGCTTTTTCCATCAGATTGATCAGATGGGGAATAGCTGTATCTGCGTACTTTCCAATCGTCAGTTCTCCGCTTTTGGCCAGCGAAGACTCTGGAAGCATAACATGTGCCATTCCTGCAATTTTATGGGTCTGGTCGTAGAGGACAACCCCTACGCAAGAACCTAGACCAGTAGTTCGTAATTTACTCGGCGGCTTTGCCACACCGAGGTCGGCCATACCTATCTTAATAATCTCCATCGAACGGAACCCCTAATGAACGAAATAGAATAGGAAGCGATTCAGGATCAGGTATAAGGAAAAAATTCCCTTTGACTTTCTCGTTGCCTTCAAAAAATGCTGTGTCAATCGTGAGGGCAAAGTCACCCGCTTGACCCAACGCTATCAGTCCGTAGCTAAGAATAGCTCCAGCCATATCCACAGCGAGTGCAGGCACGGAAGGCTGCAAATTAAGCTGTGTAAAATCCGCCAGCGAGGAGAGATAGGAACCTGTCAAAATATTGCCGATCTCGTGAAGCGCAGAAATCTCTAGCTCTTCCCATTCATAGACATCCTTGCTGATTCCCGTAATTTGTTCAAGCAGGTATCTCGCGGAATCCAGATCGAGAATGAAGAACATGTTTCCCGGACAATCGCCTTCCACACGAAAAAATACGGCAAGGACAACTGCTTCGGCTCCGCCGACACAATCTGCCACTTTGTCAAACGGGATGATGTTGACCTGGGGCACTTTCATGTCGATCTCTTTTTGCATCAGCTTGGAGAGCGCCGTTGCAGCATGTCCTGCACCGATATTCCCGATTTCCCGCAGCACGTCAAATTGGAAATCTCCAAACTTTGTGAAATAGGCCATCTTTCTTACCCCTCAATTGAGTCCAGCTGTTTAATTTCCTCTGTGCTCAATACTTTATCGAGATTCAACAAAATCAAAAGCCGCTTGTCCAGTTTTGCTACCCCTCGCAAGTAAGCCGCCTCCACGCCGCCTACAACCTCAGGCGGCGGCTCGATCGCGTTGACCGGAATATCGATAACGTCGTTGGCTGCATCGACGATCAGCCCGACTTCCAGCTCGCCTACCGCTACGATGATGATGCGCGTCGATTCGGAATAGAGGCTTTCTTCCAATCCGAAGCGATTGCGCAGGTCGATGATCGGCGTCACCACTCCACGCAGGTTGATTACGCCTTTGACAAATGGAGGCGTGCGTGGAACGCGAGTGATGTGCTCCAATTTTTCGATGGATTTCACCTGGTTGACTTCTACTCCGTACTCTTCATCTTTCAAACGGAACACAATCACTTTGACTTCGCTTACGATTTCTTTTTGATCGAGCATGTGACTGCCCCTCCCTCTACTTAATCAGTGCATTGCAATCAATGATGAGTGCGACCTGTCCGTCACCCAGGATCGTAGCGCCTGAGATCGCGAAGACGTTGACCATGTACTTGCCAAGCGATTTGAGGACGATCTCTTGTTGCCCGATGAAGGAGTCAACGACCAGTCCGGCCATCTTCTCGCCTTTGCGCACAATGACAACCGCCACTTCATCTTCTTTATCCGCTCCGTTGTCCGGCACTTGGAAAATGTCTTGCAACGAAACGAGTGGAACGACACGTCCCCGGAAGTCGATTACTTTTTGACGGTGGGCCATCATGATCTGATCTTTCTTGAACACGGCTGTTTCAATAATAGAGGAAAGCGGCACCGCATATTTCTCGTCTTTGACTTGTACGAGCATGGCGGAAATAATCGAGAGCGTCAGCGGCAACTGAATCAGGAAGGTCGTGCCTTGTCCGCGAACGGATTCAACACCTACGCTTCCACCAAGCGATTCGATTTTCGATTTGACGACATCCAGACCGACACCGCGGCCAGAAATATCCGAAACCACTTCAGCGGTACTGAAGCCTGCTGCGAACAGCAGTTCATGAATCTGCTTGTCCGACATGCTGTCAGCGTTCGCCGGATTGACGATGCCGCGCTCAAGCGCTTTTTTCAGCACCTTTTCCTTGTTGATGCCTGCGCCGTCGTCTTTGACTTCGATAAAGACGTGGTTGCCGCTGTGGAACGCACGCAGTACGATAGTTCCTTCCTCCGGCTTCCCTGCTTTTTTCCGATCGGCAGGCGATTCGATTCCGTGGTCGAGCGAGTTGCGCAGCAAGTGGTTGAGCGGGTCGCCGATTTCATCGATAACGGTGCGATCCAGCTCGGTTTCCGCCCCGATGATTTCCAGATTCACTTTTTTATGTAGATCTTTTTGCAAATCGCGAATCATACGCGGGAAGCGGTTAAACACTTGCTCGACCGGAACCATGCGCATGGTCAGAATGATGTTTTGCAAATCGCCGCTGATGCGACTCATATGCTCCACAGTCTCTTGCAGCTCGCTTTTTCCGATCTCGCGTGCAAGCTGTTCCAGACGACCACGATCGATGACCAGCTCACTGAACAGGTTCATCAAAATGTCCAGGCGATCAATGTCGACGCGAATTGTTTTTCCGCCAGCCGTCGCTTTCTTCGCAGCAGCTGTCTGGGCGTTGTCTGCCGGCTTTTTCTCTACAGGCGCGGCAACTTCTGTGACTACCGGAGCAGGTGGCGCTTCACTTTTCAATTGAATCGGTTCAATGACAACATCCTGGATTTCCGAAATGTTGAGAATCGTGCTGCGCACTTTTTCGACCGACTGCATGGTGACGTAGGCGATCTCAAAAGATTGCTCGAAACGCTCGTTCTCGATATCCTCTACCGATGGCTTCGTCTTGATCACTTCACCCATGGATTCGAGCTGGTCGAACACCATGTAGGAGCGCGCCGCTTTCAGCAGGCAGTTCTCATTGAGCGTCACCGTGATCCACATCAGGTTGTTGCCCAGCTCCTTGGACTGCTTGAGCACCATCAAAGCGTAATCGTCCAGCTCGTGATCCTCGGCTGGCGTTCCTTCCTCTTCGGCAGCTTCCACTGCTTCTGCCTCGGCTACCGCTGTCGCCGCCGCTACTTCCTGGTCAGCCGTATAGTCGCCAGCCACAATCGCTCTCAGTTTTTTCACCGGAGCGGATACGTCAGCGGAACCATCCCCGCCCTCCGTAATGTCGATTACCATGCTCTCAATCAAATCCACGCTATGAAAGATCACATCCATAATGTCACTGGTAATCGTCAGTTTTTGGTTGCGGATCAGATCGAGCACATTTTCCGCTTCGTGCGTCAGGCTGGCCATGTCTTCAAAACCCATGGTCGCCGACATTCCCTTCAACGTGTGCGCCGAACGAAAAATCTCCTTCACGTGCCCAATGTTTCCCGGATCACTTTCCAGCAGCAACAAGTTGGCGTTGATTGCTTGCAGGTGTTCTTTTGATTCCTCAATAAACATGTCCAAATACTGATTCATATCCATCGGTGATCCACCTCCCAAAATCAGTGCAAGAGCTTGCACAACAGCTCTGGAATTTTTTCTAATGGGGCCACATGATCTGCCAGTCCTGCCTGGATCGCCGCTCGTGGCATCCCGAATACGACACAACTCGACTCGTCTTCGATAATACTGGTAACAGGTCCAAACTCCTTCATTTGCTTCAGACCTTTGGTCCCATCATTTCCCATGCCTGTCATGATAATTGCCCATTTGTCTACATTTGTCAATCGACTCACAGATTCAAAAAGGACATCTACGGAAGGACGATGGCCTCCTCGTGGCTCTTGCTGGTGCAGGAGCGCTTGCAGCTTTCCACTCACCTGCTGTACCTCAAAGTGATATCCGCCCGGTGCAATATAGGCCGTGCCCGGCTCCAGCCATTCCCCGTCGGTTACCTCTGTCACCCGAATCTGGCACAGAGAGTCGAGCCTTTGCGCCAGCGACTTCGTAAACCCGGCCGGCATGTGCTGGACAATCGCGATCGGTGCAGGGAACCCGGCCGGAATTGCCGTCAGCACATTTTGCAGCGCTTTCGGTCCGCCTGTCGATGTTCCCAGCACGACCAACCTTGCTTTCCCGTTGTTTTGGATGCGAGGCAAAGCATTGATCACCGGCTGCGCAGGGCGCAACGGAGCGGGGGCAGGAATTGGACTTTGGCGCGTTGGTTCCGGCGCGGCAGGTCGACTCGGTCTGAGCGTCCTGAGCATGCGGCCTTTTACAGCAGCTGCCGCTTTGACTCTTTCGATCAGCCGATCCGCCACTTTGTGGATATCGAGTGAGATCGGTCCGGAAGGTTTGGTAATAAAGTCAAATGCTCCAAGCTCCAGAGCCTGAATCGTCGCCTCAGCTCCCTCGCGTGTCAGGCTGCTCAGCATGACCACTGGAACCGGACAGTCAACCATGAGCTTTTCCAACGCTTCCAAGCCGTTCATCACCGGCATCTCGATGTCCAGGGTGAGGACATCCGGACTGAGTTGCTTGCATTTCTCCACGCATTCGAGTCCGTTCTTTGCTCGATCAATCACTTCAATTTCAGGATCACCTGATAAAATGTCGCTAATAACTTTACGCATGAATGCAGAATCATCTGTGACCAGAACTCGAATTTTGCTCAATCGAATGTCACTCCCTTCCTACCTATGTGTCTCAACGTATGAAGTGTTTCAGCCTCGCAAGAAAGCCTTTCAGTCCATTTGTTTTCGCATCCTGTCCGGTCGGGCTGTCCAAGTATCGGTCAACCAGGTTCCGAATGCTCTTTGCGGCTTGCGATTGCGGATATGTAAGTAGAAAAGGACGCTGCTGCTTGACAGCTTTTGATACGTGCGGGTCGTCTGAAACATATCCGAGCGACTGGATGTCCATATCCAGAAAACGTTTGGCTACCATCGCAAGCTTGTCCGCTGTCATTCTGCCTTCTCTTTCCGAGGAAGCCCGGTTAATGACCAGACGAATCACAATCGCAGGGTTTCGCGCGTGAAGCATCTTAATGACGGCATAGGCATCCGTAATCGCTGGCGGTTCTGGCGTCGTCACCAGAATGACTTCGTCAGACGAGAGCATGAAGCGCAACGATTCTTTGGAAAAGCCTGCTCCCGTATCAAAGATGATCGTATCCGCATAGCCCTGCAACGGCTCAAGCCTAGTAAACAGGCGATCCAGCTTGGCTTCGTCCAGCTGCATGATCTGAGTGAAACCCGAACCTCCGGCAATAAATTCCAGTCCGCCTGGCCCATGCTCGATGATCTCCCACACATCCGTGTCCGGCTCAAGCAAGTGAAACAAGTGCTTTTTCGGGGTAATCCCCATCAATACATCGAGGTTGGCAAGCCCGAGATCGACGTCGAACAATACGGCTTTATGGCCCCGTTCGAGCAATCCAAGTCCAAAATTCAAACTGAAATTGGATTTGCCGACCCCGCCTTTTCCACTCGTTACGGTCACCAGCCGCGTCGTTTTTTCTTTCGCACCTGACTGCTGCATGCGCATCCGAAGTTGTTCTGCTTGGTCTCTCATCCAGTCAATCTCCCATAATCATCGTTGCTACCAGCTCTGGTGTAGCCACTACGATATCATCTGGGACGTTTTGTCCCGTCGTGAAGTAGGAGAGTGCAAGCTTGCTCTCGTGACAAATGTTCAAAACGGAACCGTAGCTGTTTGTCTCATCTGCCTTGGTAAAAATGACTTGCTTGTCAGGCACCTCTGCAAAGTTTTCCACGATCGTCTTCATATCGTTGTACTTCGAGCTGAGGCTCAGCACGAGGTAATTCATGCTGTTCTTCCCATGCTCCACCAGTTCCCGGATGCCTTGCACGTACTCATCGTTGCGGAAGTTACGGCCTGCGGTGTCGACAAAAATCAGGTCGCAGTCGCTTAAACGCTCCATGGCCGGAACCATTTCCTTCGGGGAAAACACCACTTCGAGCGGCACATTCAAGATGTTCGCGTACGTCTTCAGTTGTTCCACCGCAGCCATCCGGTACGTGTCCGCGGTGATAAAGCCGATTTTGCGCTTTTCCTTCAACATGCTGCTCGCTGCCAGTTTGGCGATCGTCGTTGTTTTGCCAACGCCTGTAGGGCCAAAAAAGAAAGCGTACTGCACATCCCTGCTAATCCCTGATGTTTTTGGCGCATACGAGGCAACGATGGAAGAAATGATGCTTCGCGCCTCGCCGAAAGCCGTCTCCTGATCCCACGTTTCCTCAAGCTTCTTCGCTTCCAGCAGCTTGCGGATGATTTCCGCGGTAACCTCTTCCCCTACTTCCTGGCTCACCAGTCGGCTGCGCACTTCTTGAACAGCAGGCGGGAGCTGTTGGCTCAGGTCATTGACCAAAAGCTTTTGGAACATTTGCCGCATATCGCGCACTTCATTGGCAAGGGCGTCATTTGCCGCTTTGTTTCCGGCAGCACCTGTTGATTCCGGTGATACATGGGGCACTTGCGCCGGAATTTCCGCCTGTTGCACCGATGACTGTTCTCTCGCTTCCGTTCGAGGAGCTACCATCGGTGGAGCTGCTTTCGAAGCAGCTTCTGCTCTTTGCTCATTGGGCAAAGTCGCGGTCTTCTCGGCAGGCTCCTTCGCCAGATTCGCCTTCCGGTAAGCCTGTTGAGCCGTGTAGGTGCCGGCCTGTCCTTTAGAGGAGAAAACGTCCTTCGACCGATGTTCATCCGCGACCAAGGTGTTCCCGCGCTCGGGCACCTTTTCATCGACGGCAGCGATCACTTCGATTTTTTGTTTGCCAAACATACCGAACAATCCGCCCGTCTTGATCGATTTGGAGTTCAGGATGACTGCGTCTATCCCCAGATCGAGTCTGATTTTTTCCATCGCTTCTGGCATCGAATCGACAATGTAACGTTTTACTCTCACGAAATGTTCACCATCCCTACGCTTTGCACTTCAACATGTGGCTCAAGCTCGCTGTATGACAATACAGGAACGTCGGGCATCATTCGATCAACCAGCTGACGCAGATACATGCGGATCGCCGGAGAACAAAGGAGAATCGGCTGTTGACCGGAGTTGATCATTTTGCTCACTTCTGCCGACATACCCTGGAAGATTCGTTGCGATGTATCAGGGTCCATCGCCAGATAACTTCCTTGCTCCGACTGCTCCACCCGCTCGGAGATTGCTTTTTCCAGACCAGCGCCTGCTGTCACTACCCGCAAAGGCTGCCCTGGCTCTGTAAACTGTAACGTAATCTGCCTGGACATCGCCTGTCTCACGTACTCGGTGAGCACATCCGGGTCTTTGGTAAACAAGGCATGATCCGCCAAAGCTTCGAGAATGACTTGAAGATTGCGCACGGACACTTTCTCCCGCAAAAGCTTCTGGAGCACCTTCTGCACATCGCCAATCGACAGCAGTCCCGGAATGAGCTCGTCCACCAAAACCGGCGCCACTTCTCGAACGTTGTCGATAAGCGCTCGCGTTTCTTGGCGGCCAAGCAGCTCATGCGCATGGCGCTTGACGATTTCGGTAAGGTGTGTCGCCACCACAGACGGCGGATCGACTACCGTGTAGCCGGAAAGCTCTGCAATCTCCTTATTTTCTTCTGTTACCCATAATGCGGGCAATCCAAACGCAGGTTCTACTGTTTCGATCCCGACAATGGAATCATCTTCTATTCCCGGACTCATGGCAAGGTAGTGATCGAGTAAAATTTCCCCTTTTGCCACCTGGTTGCCCTTGATCTTGATCATGTACTCATTAGGCCGCAACTGAATGTTGTCGCGGATGCGGATGACGGGAACGACAATCCCCATCTCCAACGCAATCTGCCTGCGGATCATGATCACGCGATCCAGCAAGTCTCCCCCCTGTTTCACATCTGCCAGCGGAATCAGACCGTAGCCGAACTCGAACTCGATCGGGTCGACTTGCAACAGGTTGACCACGCTTTCCGGGCTGCGCACTTCTTCGATTTGTTGCTCCTCCACCTTGTCCGCCGATTCCTGAATCTCGATTTTTTGCTTTTTGTCCATGCGCCATGCGGCAAATCCCATAATCCCCGACACGGGCAAAACTGGCAGAAGACCGATTGGCGTGAAAAGGCCGAGCAAGAGCATGCAGCCTCCCACGATGTACAACAGACGCGGGAAGGAGAACATTTGCCGAGCGATGTCCTCTCCCAGACCTTCTCCGGAAGTAGAGCGAGTGACAATAATACCTGCAGCAGTCGAGATAAGCAAGGCAGGAATCTGGCTGACCAGCGCGTCCCCGACCGACATGGTAGTGAAACGGGAAGCGGATTCTTGGAAGCTGAAGCCATGCACGAGCATCCCGATAATAAAGCCGCCGATGATGTTTACAATAAAAATGATAATTCCCGCGATTGCATCCCCTTTTACGAATTTACTCGCACCATCCATGGCTCCGTAAAAGTCTGCTTCGTTTTCGATCTTTTTTCTCCGCACTCGCGCTTCTGCTTCCGTAATCATCCCGGCATTCAAATCTGCGTCGATACTCATTTGCTTACCTGGCATCGCATCCAGCGTAAAACGTGCAGCTACCTCTGCGACACGCTCTGAACCTTTTGTAATGACGATGAACTGAATGATGATCAGAATCAGAAACACGACAAATCCGACGACCTGGTTGCCTCCGACAACAAAGCTTCCGAAGGTTTCAATGACTTGTCCGCCTTCCCCGTGCGACAAGATGTTCCGTGTAGTGGATACGTTCAGGGCGAGACGAAACAACGTCGTAATCAGCAGAACTGTCGGAAAGATGGAAAACTCCAGTGTTTCTTTTGTGTACATCGACACAAGCAAGATCGTCAACGCAAGGGAGATGTTCAATATCAGCAACAGATCAAGCAGCCCAGAAGGGAGTGGGATTACCATCATGACAACAATGCTTATTACAAATAAAATCGTACCTACTTCCTTGATTCGAAATCCCACTGTTCATCCTCCTTCCTCGTTATTTCACTTTCCCTTGCAGCTTGTAGACGTACGCGAGAACTTCCGCGACCGCTTTAAACATCTCTTCGGGAATTTGTTGTCCAATTTCAACTTGACTATAGAGAGCCCGGGCCAGGGGCTTGTTTTCCATCGTAACAATCCGGTGCTTCTTGGCCACTTCTCTGATTTTCAGCGCCATGTAATCCTGGCCTTTGGCCAATACAGTAGGCGCGCTCATTGCACTGGCATCGTAGCGGATTGCGACGGCAAAGTGGGTCGGGTTCGTGATGATCACGTCTGCCTTGGGCAGTTCCTGCATCATCCGGCGAAGCGCCATGCTCCTTTGCCTTTCACGAATTTTCCCTTTGATTAACGGGTCCCCTTCCGCCTGCTTGTGCTCGTCTTTAAGATCCTGTTTGGACATCCGCAAATTCTTTTCATGTTCATATTTCTGGTAGGCGTAATCCATAATCGCCAGGATGAACAGCAGCAAACCGATGTAAATCCCGAGCTTGGCTACTTCGTTTGCCGTAAACGACAGGACGCTCCCCAGTGAGAGCAAAGAAAGCTGGGTTACTTGTTCCTTTGAATTCCACAAAATAACATAGGCGACGTACATACAAGCACTGATTTTTAACAGCGACTTCAGAAGCTCAACGACTGATCGCATGGAAAAAATGCGTTTGGCTCCTTTGATCGGGTCCAACTTCTCCAGTTTCATCTGGAGCGGCTCTGTACTGATCATCCATCCCACCTGCATGTAGTTGACAGCAAAGGCAAGCAAAAAAGACAGCCCCAGGACAGGTCCCACAATTTTTATCGCCTCGAAGGTCATTGTCATGACGATCACTTTGAGATTCTCTTCGTTCAACTGCCAGCTCGTGAAAGTAATCAGCGCTTCACGCATGAGGTTCTGAAACGTACCGAGCATGGATGAACCGAGCATCATCAGCAAAAAAAAGAATCCTGTTAGCGCGATGGAGGGCGACAGATCCTGGCTTTTGGCCACCTGCCCCTTTTTTCGTGCATCTTCTTTTTTCTTGGGAGTCGCCTTCTCCGTTTTTTCTCCGCTAAAAAATTGCAGGTCTACGGGTAAAAGGAACCTCTTCTGCGTCATGGTGATCCTCCGAGCGATTTCATCATTTCCGCGAGTGCCCGGAACATGTGGTCGAACAATCCGCTTAGCGTCAATAAAAAGGCGGGCATGACGACAATCAGGAGCAGGAAGCCTGCAAGCAGTTTGATGGGCAATCCGACAACAAAGATATTAAACTGCGGGACGGATTTGGCGATAATACCAAGAGAGAGGTCTACGAGAAACAGTGCGACCACGATGGGTGCCGCCATCATAAAGGCGCTCAGAAACATGTTCTGAAACACTTTTACCGCCGTCATCATCACAGCCTCGCTGCCAAAAGCAGCCCACATCTTATCAACCGGGATTACCTGATAGCTGCTCATGATGCCGCGCAGCAGCATGTGATGTCCGTTGATACTGAAAAAATACAAGACAGCGAGCATGTTTTTGAAGTTACCCGTAATCGGGACATACGCGCCTGTTTTCGGGTCGATCACGTTTGCCATGGCCAGACCCATCTGCATGTCCATCAGTCCTCCGGCAACTTGGATGGCGATGAACATCAACTCACAAATGTAACCGAGTATGACGCCAATCAGCGCTTCCTTCATCACATACAGTACAAACGTCAGGTCCAGAGGAATTTGTCCTTGTACAGGCAACGTTTGAAAGCTGATCAGGGCAACGATGAATGCCAAGCCAATTTTAAAGTGGGCTGGCACACCCTTGATCGAGAAAAAGGGAGCTGCGACGAAAAAGGCACTCATCCTGACAAACACGAGCAAGAAAACGGGCAAATATACGAGATAAAGATTCATAAGCTATCCGACAAAACGATGAAGGTTGCCAAAAATCCCCATCGTAAAATCAAGCATGACGCGCAGCATCCACGGTCCCACTGCCAAGATGGTAATGAACACGGCAACAATTTTAGGGATGAATGCAAGGGTCTGCTCCTGGATTTGTGTCGTTGCCTGAAAAACACTGACCATCAATCCGACCAGCAAGGCAATCCCGAGTGCGGGTGCGGATATCAGCAGGATGGTATAAACAGCGTTTTGGGCAATTTGCATTAATAATTCCTGTGTCATGTCTACCCTCCTGGTCCCTTCGGAATGCCGCTAAAAACTGGTCAAGAGCGACTTCACAACTAAATACCAGCCGTCCACCATAATGAATAGCAAAATTTTGAACGGCAATGAAATCATGACGGGCGGCAGCATCATCATCCCCATCCCCATCAAAATACTGGATATGATCATGTCGATCACGAGGAATGGAATGAAGATCATAAACCCGATCTGAAAAGCTGTCTTCAATTCACTGATCGCATAAGCAGGTACGAGAGCAGTCAGCGGAATATCTTGAATCGTCTTCGGTCTCTCCGCTTTGGTAAATTCCAAAAACAGCGCCAAATCTTTCTCGCGTGTTTGCTTGGCCATAAATTCTTTAAAAGGAATGACAGCCGCGTTGAATGCCTGTTCCTGTGTCAGCTTGCCCTGCATAAACGGTTGTACAGCCGTTTCGTTCACCTTCCCGAAGGTCGGTGCCATGATGAAAAACGTCAGGAACAGCGCGAGTGCCACCAGTACCTGGTTGGGCGGCATTTGCTGTGTCGCCAAGGCATTTCGCACAAAAGACAAGACAATGACGATTCGGGTAAAGCTTGTCATCAGGAGCAATATAGCTGGCGCAACAGAGAGCACCGTCAAAATTAGCAAAATCTGGATCGCTGAAGATGTCTCCTGTGGTGTCCCATTGCCGCCGCCAATTTGCAAATCAATGCTCGGAATAAGCGGTGATCCCGCTGGCGCAGCAAGCGCTATCTCTGGTACCAGGAGCATCACAGCGACAAGCACGAGCACCTGCAAAAAATGTTTCATTTTCGGTCCCCTCTGTCGGAAGCTTCCTCTTTGTCCCACGATTCGGAGTGGAGTGGCCGTTTTTTCACGTTGTCCCATTGGCCTTTCAGCAGGTCTTGAAACGTTTTTCCATCCACATCGGATGAGAACAGCAACTCTTCGTCAGCCTGCTTTTTTTTGCCAAAGGGCAGCCAGCTTAGCGAAAGCGGATTTTTTATGGGCCCGATCTCGGCATCAGACAAGATCAGATCCACTTCTTCACCCGGTTCGATTCGTCTAAGCAGCTGGACGTTATCACCCACACCTACAATGTACAAGGACTCTCCGATCATGACGACTTGCAGCGTCTTCCCGTTGCCGAGAGCGGCTGCGCTGATGATCTTGATCGGCCCTTGACTTTGTCCGACTTGACGCCGTCCGAGGAAACGGAGCAGGAAAAAGATCAGAACAGCGATAAAGCCTAGTGAAAAAACGACTTGAACCAGATAGCCGATCATACTTCCTGTTCCGCTGCCCGGAATGGCCGCCGGCTGTTCGCCGCCGGCGGGCGCATTGCTCTGTTCTGTGTTCTTCTGGTTGTACGCATCGGCAACAGTACCTTCCGCATGGACGGCAATGGGCAGGGCTAAGACAGACAGCAACAGGATCAGACAGAAGACCCAGGATAGTCTCATCCCTGCATTCCGGATCTTCATCATTAGCTCAAAGTCTTTTTGATCGCTTCCAATACGCGATCCGCTTGGAATGGCTTCACGATGAAGTCTTTTGCCCCCGCCTGAATGGCGTCAATAACCATTGCCTGTTGTCCCATCGCAGAGCACATGATCACACGTGCGTTTGGATCGAGTTTTTTGATTTCCTTCAGAGCGGAAATTCCGTCCATTTCCGGCATGGTAATATCCATCGTAACCAAATCCGGACCCAATTCTTTGTATTTTTCTACTGCTTGTGCGCCATCACTAGCTTCCCCTACGACGCTGTATCCGTTTTTGGACAAAATCTCCTTGATCATCATACGCATGAATGCTGCATCATCAACGATTAATACTTTGTTCGACATGGATAGATCCTCCCCAATACTTGACTCTTGATTTGTTTTTATTGCAATTTTTGAACACGATCAAACTGGCTGATGATATCTGTTACGCGAACCCCGAAATTCTCGTCGATAACGACAACCTCGCCCCTGGCAATCAGCTTGTTGTTTACCAAGATATCCACGTGTTCACCTGCCAGCTTGTCCAACTGTATGATGGAACCAGCAGACAAGTCAAGAATTTCTCTGATCAGCTTCTTGGTCCGTCCCAATTCAACGGTTACTTGCAGCGGAATGTCATGCAAAAGGTTCAAGTTTTGATTGTCTCCTGCATACATAGGCGTTGTTCCAAGCGGCGCAAACTGTGCAGGAACGACGTTTGCCTGGTTAACCGCAGGACTGCCAAAATGCTGAGGCGGTGGCGGTGCCATTGGCGGTTGCTGATAAGCACCTGGATACGGCGCATAGCCCGGTGGCATCGCATACTGCGCATAAGGATCTGGGTACATCGGTTGGCCTGGGTATGCAGGCGGTGGAGCATAGCCTCCAGGCGGTTGTTGCTGCACCTGTGGCTGCTGCACAGGAGGCGGCGCTACAGGCGGTACGTGGCTCTGTACAGGCTCCTGATGCACGGGTTGGGCTGGTGGAGCCGACTGGGTAATTGCCGGTATAGAAGGCATTTCTGTCTCCGCTACAAGCGCTGCTGCTGCTTCGCCTTCTGATCCGCCAACCAGTCGATCGATCATCTTCTTCGCGAACGAAAGCGGCAAAAGCTGCATGATATTGGAGTCAATCAATTCTCCCTGTTCCCCGACCTTCAGACGGAAGGAGACTTTGACCAACGGACTGTCATCGTCCGAGAAGCTGTCTCCGCCCTTGCCTTGGGCCAAATCCATGACATCGATGCCTGGAGGCGTAATATTGATGAACTGGTTAAAAATCGTCGACATGGACGTCGCCGCAGAACCCATCATCTGATTCATCGCTTCCTGTACCGCACTGATGTGCAGCTCGGACATTTCTGTATTGGCAGGTCTGCCGTCGCCGCCCATCATCAAGTCTGCGATGACAGCCGCATCTTCCATCCGAATAACCAGCAGGTTAATCCCTTTGAAACCGTCGGTGTACTCAACGTGGACCGCTACATGGGGAATCGGAAACTCACTTTCCAATTCATCCACATTGACAACGGAAACCGTCGGCGTGGTGATATCTACTTTTTGGCTTAACAAAGTCGATAACGCAGTCGCTGCACTACCGAAGGAGATATTTCCGATTTCGCCAAGCGCATCCTGTTCAAATGGGGAAAGAAAATCGGCCACATCCTGACTCTCCATGGGTCCTGCTTCCTCTTCGTCCTCAACCAAGTTGTTCGCGCGAAGCAGCGCGTCAATCTCGTCTTGAGAAAGCATATCTCTACTCATTTTGTTCCTCCCCCTCCTCTATGACTTCATCAATCTGCACAGCCATTCTGCCTTTGAGTGTCCCTGGTTGTCCCAGGAATTTCAGCTGATCGCCAATCTTGATTTTCAGCTTGGTATCAAGCGACTGATCCAATTGAATGACGTCTCCTTTTTGCAGTTGCAAGAAATCGCCGACTGTAATTGTAGCGGTTCCCATTTCTGCAATAATCGGCAGTTTGGCAACCTTGACTCGCTCTTCGACCCGCAGGCGCTCATCCTCATCCCGCGTCTTTTTCTGCTTGGAGAACCAGTATTGCCCGGAGAGCTTGGTCATGATTGGCTCCAGTACAACGTGAGGCAGACAGAGGTTGATCATTCCTGTCGTATCTCCAATTTTGGTACTGAACGAGATTACGACGACAATCTCGTTTGGCGAGACAATCTGCATGAACTGGGGATTCATCTCCAGTCCTTCCTGGTACGGATCAAGCTCAATAATTTGCTTCCATGCCTCGTGGAAAGTATCCAGCGCTTTGCCGAATACTCGCTCCATCACCGTTGTTTCAATTTCCGTAAGTGCACCCATTTTTTCCGGGATTGCACCCTGGCCACCAAGAAGCCGATCCAGCATGGTATAGGCGATGTTTGGATTGACTTCCAAGACCATTCGTCCTTCCAAAGGTGGAGCTTCGAAGATGTTCAAGATGGTCATCTTGGGAATGGAGCGGATAAATTCGTCATACGGCAATTGATCGACGGAGGCAACCGTAATTTGCACGAAGGTACGGAGCTGAGCTGAAAAATAAGTAGTCAACAGCCTCGCATAGTTCTCGTGGATTCGCGTCAAGCCACGGATCTGATCTTTGGAGAACCGCAACGCGCGTTTGAAATCATACACTTTGACTTTGCGCTCAGTCTCTTCTTTTTTCAGCTCGTTGGCATCCATCTCGCCAGATGATAGAGCGGCCAACAACGCATCAATCTCACTTTGTGAGAGAACCTCGGCCATATGTCGTCACCTCCTTGCTATGTATCCGTGTGATCGCTTCCTTTATGACAAGACGCGCTTGGTCGTCACAACTTGCACGATCTTGCCCTCTTGCATCAGGGAGCTGATTTCATTCATAATTTTTGCTTCCAGCTTGTTTACGCCTTCTGTTCCTTTTATGTCTTCTGGCGTCAGGCCAGCCAACGTTTTGATAATGACCTGATTGACCTGGGGCAAACGTTGCTCCAGCTCCGCTTTCGCATCCGAGCTGTCCGCTGTGATGCTAAAGCGCACGATCATGTAGTTGTTCGTCAGCAGATTGGTCGTAATTTCGCCTGTGTCAACGGAGTACTCTTTCATTTCCTTCGCGGACAAAGGCTTCATTTCTGTTTGTTCCGTGCTGGCCGTCTGAGCGGCCGGAGAGAGGTATGTTTGCCAAAGGACAAACGAGATTACTCCCAGTAGCGAAATCGCGATGATGATAATTAGAGCCATGTTAAACAAACGATTTTGAAACATCGCAATGCCTCCCGCTATTCATTTAAGTCGTCCGGCAGCTTGGGTGCAGTCGCTATCGGATGAGCATTTTGATAAAAAGCCTGAACACGTTCAGCGATCGATTCGATAGAATCCTTCACGATGTACTTCCTGTCGTTGAACAACGTAATCACAGTGTCTGGTGTCGCTTCAACAGTTTCAATGTGAGTAATGTTCAGATAAAAAGCAGTGCCGTTAAAACGGGTCAGTTTGATCATCGTGTGCTCCTCCTGGGATCAAGCAGGGGAAGGAGTCAATCGCTTCCCCTCCCTAACCCACTGCAAGAAGTTATCGTTTCAGGTTCACCAATTCTTCGAGAACGGAATCGGAAGTGGTAATGATCCGCGAGTTGGCCTGGAAGCCGCGCTGCGCGACGATCATTTCCGTAAACTCTTCGGAAAGGTCAACGTTGGACATTTCCAGTTGTCCGGCAATGACGCTCACTTTTGCTGTACCTGGGGTAACAGGTGTCATTGGATCTTCATCGCGCGCTCCCGCGTTCACTGTGTTCTCATACAGGGAGTTGCCGACCTTTTTCAAACCGCCTGGGTTGTTGAAGGTCATGACACCGACCGTATTGTCGGAAGCGAGCGTTCCGGCTTCATCTACGGTAGTGATTACGCCGTCCTTGCCGATCGAGTAAGAGACAATCCCGTCAGCCTGGTTGATTTGAATCGGAGCAGCGTCCGAGTTCAACAGCTTGAGTCCTTGCGGGTTTACCAGGAACCCTTGGGAATCGCGGGTGAAGTTACCAGCGCGTGTATAGTAGATCGTTGCGCCATCATCCGGAGTCACCATGAAGAAGGCGTCACCCTCGATGGAAAGGTCCGTTGGCAAGTTGGTCGTCATCGGGCTTCCCGCAGAAAACACGGTATCAATCGATGCAATCGATGAACCAAGACCGATTTGAGTCGGGTTGGTACCACCTTTTCCTCCGTCAGTAGGAGCACCGGCGCCTTGCACGTTTTGGCTCAAAATGTCTTGGAACATCACGCGGCCCTTTTTGAAGCCCACTGTGTTTACGTTCGCAATGTTGTTACCAATGACATCGAGCTTTGTTTGAAAGCCACGCATACCTGAGATACCTGAATACATGGAACGAAGCATGATCTGTTTCCTCCTCTGCTTTCTCGCTTGTCTAGATTACCTCTGTCGTTCGGTAACCATCAGGCTTCCTCCTGGGAGGTCCAGCCCGTACAGGCCATTTATACGAAGATGGCGCTGTCTATGTTTGTAAATACGTTGTCTTTCATGCTGCCATCGTCCACAGCGGTAATGATCTTCCGATTTACGATACTCACGACATAAGCCACGTTATCCATGATGATAAGAGATTCTCTGGCGCCTTTGGAGGCTGCCTTTTGAACCGCTGACTCCAAACGCTCCATCTGCTGTCCGCCAAGGGCAATTCCACGCTGCTGCAAGCGGCTAATAGCGTGCTGACTGAACGATAGTGGCTGTGTCTTGGCAGTTGGCGATGTCGCTTCCGTCAAATACTGTTGAAACGATTTGCCAGTCCCCTGAGCTGTTTGGGCAGCCGTTTTGGTGACGTGATTCGTTTTCGGAGGGAAATAGGGCTGCGCGACACGAAATTGGTTCATGCTGCTTCCTCCTTCATTCCAATCCTAGACGAGATCGTTCACTCCGCGGGCCGATTCCCGCAGGCGATTCCAGAGCGACTCGCTCGTTTCACTGCTGTCTACGAGTGCGTCAAGAGCAAACTCTTGCTCTTCCTCTTTCTGTTGCTGCTGGTTTTCTCGTTGTTGTCCAGCTTGCTCACGCTGCTGCTGGAAGTTGAATGCGGTGTCCTGCTGCTGGTTGACTTCCAGTCGATCCACCTGCAAGCCTTGCTGCGTCAATGCCATCCGCAATTGCGGAAGCTGATTGTCGAGCAAATCTTTGCCTGCCTGCGTTTCAGCGTGGAACTGAGCAGTGATCACGCCATTGTGCGACGTAATTGTCACGTCTACTTGTCCAAGTGATTGCGGGTTCAAGATCAGCTTAGCTTCATGCACACCGTTTTGCCCGCCGAGTTGCAACTTCGAGACAAACAGCTGTGTGAGCTGCTGCGGCAATTGGTTCGCATTCACATGATGCGGCTGTGCTTGTGACTGTTGGAAGGAAGCGTTTTGCGTTTGCGTCGTTTGCTGGGCGACAACCGGGTTTTGGTTGGCCATCGTCAAGCCGCCGTCTTCCTGATTTCCTTCTTGGTTCAACAGGCTGCCGGAAAGTGCAGGTTGAACCGTTTGCGTGGCTACTCCCGCCTCCAGCTTGTAGGCAGCCAAGCCCTGATTCATTCGCAAAGGCGAAATTGTCTTGAACCCTTCTTGCTGCGAAGCATTCAGAACGGGAACCGCTTCGGAACGCAGTTGCAAAACCCCATTCTTTTGCTTGCTTTCATTGCCTTTCTGGTTCTTCAGGGACTCGAGAAGTGCGGCCAACTTGTTCAGTTCCTCGGAAGAAGTCTCGCTTTGCGAAAGCTTGGACAAAAGCTGTTTCAGATCCATTCCAGACTGTGCCTGAAGTTCCTGGCTAAGCCCAGACGCTTTTCCCAAAAGCTGTTCAACGGCTGCTGCTTTCTCTTCTACTTGTCCATTCAATTCTTGATTGCCTTGTTGACTGGCGGCAAGCAGTTGAGCGATCAGCGCCATCAGTTCATCCAGCAATTTCTGGTCGTCTTCTGACAAGCCTTCTGGAGCCGCAACGGCGCCTTTGGAATCGAGCATCGCTTCAAAAGATTGCAGCATTTGCAACGAAAACAGTTGTCCCAAGCCAGCTTCTCCATTGCCCGCAGTACCGGTGGCAGATGTTACACTACCAGCCGAGCCTACCGGCGGAGTCAGATTGGCTACATTCATCTCGTCACCTCCTTATGGTTGATTTGTTGCTTATTTTAACGATAACGAGAAGCGAAGCTTTTGTTATCGAAGCAACTCTTCCGTAATGCGAGCCGCCAAATTGTCTTTTTCTTTCTTGTCCTCTTTGGCGATCGCTGAGAGAGTTTGCGCCCGTTTGTCCGCAGGCATTTCTTTGATCAGTGACAAGGCTCTGCTCTTGTTCGTCGCCATCAGCGAGCGAATGACCGCCGCGGAATCTTCCGCAGGCATCTGAGCAAACGTGTCACTCAACACTTGATCGTTAGCGCTCGCGGAAGTACCGCTGCGCGTTTCGCTGAGTGCTTTCGTCAACACTTGAACGCGCTCCTGGAGAGCAGCGATGTCATCATCTTTGTTGACCACAGAGTCTTTTAGCAGAATGGAAATGTCAGCCGCTTTTTTCGGGTCCATTTTGGCCAAAATGTCAGCGCGCTGGTTTGGCTTCATTTTGGTCATGACCGTGACAGACTCATCCAGGCTAAGATTTTCGATGATGGCTGCTGCATTTTTCGCTGACATGGTCGTGTACACCTTGGCGAGATCAGCAAATTGCTTTTGACGCTCCTCCTCGGTGGCCCTGCGATCTTCCATAAGCTTGTTCAAGTCTTGCACTTGCTTTTCCAACGCTTGGATCGTTGCATCCTTTTTGGCTGCTTCTTCTTTCAGCACGGAAATTTGCTGCTGGTTTTTCGCCTGATCCTGCTGCAAAGTCGCAACCTGTTTCTCGGTGTCGGGTTTCTTTTCTTCACCGGGTGTAGCCGCGTATTCGTCCGGGACGAGCTTTTCCACGTACGGTATGGAGTTAGCCCAGTGGAGAACATTCCCTAGCACGTTTACTCCCAGCAAGCTCAGGAGTACGCCGCCAAGGAGGCTGGCAAACAGTGCAGGAATGACAATCATGTAGAAAAACCATTCCCACCTGCCGTATTCCCGTTCTTCTTGGATTTCTTCCATCTGGTACCTCCCTTAGTTGCTGCGGCGAAGATAGAGCTGAGTGCCGATTTCATCCAATTCTTTTTGTTCGCGCTGACGCTGTTCGTCGAGAAATTGGTAGAGAGATTTTTCACGCAATCGATGCCATAGCTTTGATTCCTTCATTCTCTCCGTCAAATGGGACTGACATCGTTCCACATCCTGCTCACATCCGCGCAACGTTCGCTGCTGTCTCGTTATCGATCTGGCAACCGACTGTTGATACTGCGTGATTGAAATCAGTTGGGCGGCACTGCATGTCTGCATTTGCGTTTCCTCAAGCATATGGGTCATCTCATCATGCTGCACTGTCAATTGCGCGAGCTTCCACTCTTCTTCGTTCTTGCGTTGAACCGATTTCCCAAATGCCCACTCTGCCTGCTCTTTCTCTTTTTCCTTCAGATCGAGAACTTTTTGGAGATGAAACTGAAACACTTTCACATTAGTTCACTCCTCCGAAATGGGCTAACAGCGCCTTGACCGCGCTTTGTAATGTCGAGGGCTCATGTGTACCTTGAGCCGTAAACTCGGTAATGATGTCTTTGTAGCGGACGGCAGCATCAATATCGCGGTTCGAGCCAGGCTTGTACGCTCCGATATTGATCAAATCTTCCGCCTCGCGAAAAGTGGCCAAATGTTTTTTCAACTGTCTTGCCGCTTCCTTGTGATCGTCTGTAACGATCTCTGACATGACACGGCTGACGCTCGCCATCACATCAATGGCAGGAAAGTGGCCTTTTTGCGCGATTTTCCGGTCGAGCACAATATGTCCGTCCAAAATTCCTCGCGCCGCATCCGCAATCGGGTCATTCATGTCGTCGGAGTCGACGAGCACCGTGTAAAACGCCGTAATGCTGCCTTTGTCGGCTGTCCCTGCCCGCTCCATCAGCTTCGGCATCAGCGCGAACACAGACGGTGTATAGCCGCGTGTTGCCGGCGGTTCTCCGATAGCAAGTCCTACTTCCCGCTGCGCCATGGCAAAACGGGTTACCGAGTCCATCATGAGCATCACATTCAACCCGCGATCACGGAAGTATTCGGCGATCGATGTGGCAATCAAGGCTCCCTTGATGCGGATCATCGCAGGCTGGTCGGAGGTCGCAACGACTACGACAGACCTCTTTAGACCTTCTTCCCCCAGATCGCGCTCGATAAACTCCATGACCTCGCGGCCGCGCTCCCCGATCAGTCCGATGACGTTGATGTCCGCCGTAGTATTGCGGGCAATCATTCCCATCAAGGTACTTTTCCCTACCCCTGATCCGGCAAAAATTCCGACCCGCTGTCCTTTTCCGACAGTCAACAATCCATCGATGGCACGTACGCCCACGCTTAGCGGCTCTTTAATGCGCGGCCGCAAAATCGGATTGGGCGGCAGGTTGTTCGTCGGATAGGAACTCAAGCCAAACGGCAACGCTCCTTGATACGGTCTACCTAGGCCGTCGAGGACAGATCCCAAAATTTCCGGGCCTACCTTCACTTCCAGCGATCGCCCCGTAGCCACTACATCACAGCCCGGTCCGATTGCTGTCAGCTCGCCCAGCGGCATGAGCAGCACTTTATTTTCGCGAAAGCCAACTACTTCAGCGATAATCGGCTCTTTGCTGTTTGCCGGATACAGATGGCAAATTTCGCCGAGCTTTACTTCTGGTCCCTGGGACTCGATGGTGAGCCCCACAACTTGCGTCACTTTTCCATTCACGCGCATCGGATCAATCTCACCCAGCGCCTGCTTGTACTTCGTTATGTCTAGGAAACTCATCGGGACTCACTTCCTCCGGCAATCGCAAGCAATGCTTGTTTGATCTCTTCCAGCTGTGTATCCACTCTTGCATCCACACTTCCGAGCGGCGTCCGAATCACACACCCGCCATCGGAAATCGTGTAGTCAGGATAGACGGAAAGCTCCGCCTGACCGTCCAGCAGGGCAAGCAATTGGGCTCGGTGGTCAGAAACGTAATCAAAGTAGTTGTGATTGACGCATATCGTTATCTCCCCGTGAACCCGGGAGCGTCGCAGCGCTTTTTTGGCAATCTCCATGACTTGTTCCGGATTTTGCTGCAATTCTTGCCCAATAATTTTTTTGGCAACATCAAGGGCAAGTTCCACTAAAAAAGGTTCCCCTTCGGCTATAATCTGCTGCTTGCTGCTGTACGCCTGCTCCAGAATTGCGCGCGCGTCAGAGAGTGCTTTTATCTCCTCTTCATACGCTTGGCGCTTCCCTTCCTCGAAACCTTTTTCCTGTCCTTCAACAACCGCTTGCTCCTGCACAGAGCTGAACAATTCGGAAGCTTCCTGCTGCTTTTGTTCCCACCATTGCTGGATCTCCAGGAGTGCTTCCTGCTTCAGTTGCTCAGCCTGCTCGGATGCTTGTTGAAGGATGTTTTGCGCGGTTTCTTCGGCATCTGCGAGGATCGTTTTGGCCTCAATTTCAGCTTGTTGTAAAATTTGTAGATTTTCTTGCAACCTTTCGGGATCATTTTCCGTCTTTAGTGGTACAGGCGTCACCGAGAGGAGAACAGCGTCCTCCGAAGGCCGATAATTAGCCACTTTGATAATCCTAGACAATGATATCATCTCCTCCACCGCGGGCGATGATGATCTCACCAGCCTCCTCTAAGCGACGGATAATGGCAACGATACGAGATTGTGCTTCTTCTACGTCGCGCAGACGAACTGGTCCCATAAATTCCATTTCTTCTTTGAAAGTGTCCGCCATCCGTTTGGACATATTGCGGAAAATAACTTCCCGAACTTCTTCGCTGGACACTTTGAGAGAAAGTTGCAGATCCGCATTTTCTACATCGCGGATTACGCGCTGAATCGAACGGTTGTCCAGTGTAGCGATATCTTCGAATACAAACATGCGTTTCTTGATTTCTTCGGCCAATTCGGGGTCCTGAATTTCGAGAGAATCCAGAATCGTGCGCTCCGTCCCACGATCGACACCATTGAGTACAGCCACGATTGCTTCGATCCCGCCTGCTTGCGTATAATCCTGCGTGACAGTGGCCGAGAGCTTCTGTTCGAGGACTTGTTCTACCTGTGCAATTACTTCCGGAGAAGTGCTGTCCATCATGGCAATCCGCTTCGCTACCTCAGCTTGCCGCTCTTGCGGAAGCGCGGACAAAATCATCGCTGCTTGCTGCGGTTCGAGATAAGAAAGAACCAGGGCAATCGTTTGCGGGTGCTCGTTTTGGATAAAGTTCAAAATCTGGCCTGGATCAGCCTTCCGGGCAAAATCGAATGGCCGTACTTGCAGGTTGGCAGTCAAGCGATTGATAATATCCATCGCTTTCGTCTCGCCCAAAGCTTTTTGCAAGATTTCTTTCGCGTAGGTGATCCCGCCTTGCGAGATTACTTCTTTTGCTACGGCGATTTGATGAAATTCGGCCAAGATTTTATCTTTTTCTTCTGTATCGACTTTTCGAACGTTGGCAATTTCCAACGTCAGTTGCTCGATCTCATCCTCACGCAAGTGCTTGAACACCTGGGCAGAGATTTCCGGCCCTAGTGAGATGAGGAGGATAGCCGCCTTCTGTCGTCCAGACAACTCTTTAGCGCCGCGAGCCATATCTTTCACTCCTTAATCTTCTGCTAACCAAGTACGAAGCAGAACAACAAATTCATCCGGCTTGCTTCGCGCCAATTTTTCAAGCTGTTTTCTGACCACAACCTGATCTCCGTCTTCCTGATAAATCAGATCCGGAATTTCGGTAGGTTGACCAGGTGCCAGCAAATCGGACATTTCTTCTTCCTGCTCCAGCTTCGCTTGATTGCGGCGGCGGATGATGAGGAAGGCAACAGCGGCGAGTGCCAAAACGGCAATACCACCAACGGTCCACAATACAGCTGGACTGAGTGCGCTGGATTCTTCGACAGCCACTTTTCCAGAGAACTGACGCGGAAGAACGGAAATATGCTTGTCCAGTTCTTCTTCGCTCAAATCGACAGCCTTGTCGCTTAACGTTACACGCACAACATTGCGCAGCACTTGCTTGATGCTTTCAAGTGTAGCCGCATCCAATTCTGTGCCATTCGGAGGCTCAACCCCGACGTTGATCGTCAAGTCTTCGATTTTGTACGGGCTCAACGTAATATTCCGAGTAAACCGATTGACTTCGCGATTGATTGTATCATTCAACTCTTCATACTGGCTGTTGCTTCCTTGAGGATTGTTCCCCGGGTAGTTTGGAACGGCATTCGCGCCTGTACCTGCGATGCCCCCTGGCGGTTGGCCTTGACCCGAGAAAGCTTTTGATAATTTTTGAGAAGAGATGATAAGTCCTTCGTTGTTCTCTTTGTCAGGCGCTTCCACGAGATTTTCCACGCGAGTTTCTTTATCAAAGTTCATTTTGATAAAAGCGTGAACAATCACTTTATCGCGACCCATGATTGTACCAAGCAGGTTGTACAGATTTTGTTGAATCTTCTTTTCAACCTCGGACTTGATCGCTTCTTGTTGTTTAAAGCTGCTCAAGCTTCCTTCTGCTTCTTCGCCTTCTGCGCGCTCCAGCGGATTCGAATATTGGTCCGTAATGGCAATCGCATCGATCGGCAACTTCGGAACGCTTCGGGAAACGAGCAGGTAGAGCGAGTTAATTTGCTTTTGCTCCAGGGTCGTGCCTGGTTCTACATCGACGATGACGGAAGCAGTTGCCGTATCCGGTGTCTCTGTTACCCAAACGCTTTCCTGTGGCAGTGTAATCATTACCTGTGCCGAGCGAACGCCTTTTACTCTTTCAAGCATCTTGCGCAGCTCTTGTTGCAAGGCTTCTTTTTTCATCACATCGAACTGTCTGTCCGTAACACCCAACGTATTGGAAAAAACTTCGGAGTTGATGCCTGCTTGGCTGGGGATTCCTTGTGCGGCAAGATCGACAATGACGTCTTGGGCCATTTTTTCCGGTACTTCAATGCTTGTCCCATTTCCAGTAATCCTGTATGGAATTTGCTGACCTTCCAACTCTTTCTTGATCGCGCCGATTTCCTGTTCACTAAGTCTCTGATCGTAGAGTGGCTTGTAGACCGGCTGAGAAGCGATGTATATGTATAAGCCCAGCGAAATTAACAGAAAAAGCGAGATTCCGACAATCATCCATTTTTGCTTTTTGGAAAACTGGTTCCATTTAGACGTAAGCTGATTTCTGTATAAAGCTAAACGTTCGTTCATGTTTCACCTCTCACTGGATAAAACGACAATCAAATCGGCATGCGCATGATTTCTTGGTAAGACTCAATCACTTTATTCCGGACTTGCATCGTCATTTGCAGCATCACGGAAGCTTTTTGGCCTGCAACAGTCAGTTGGTGCAGATCCGTAATTTCGCCAGCCGCGAATTTGTCTGCCAGATTGGCCGACTCTACCTGCGCCTGATTCACCTGGTTCATGGCGTCTGTCAAAAAAGCGCCAAATTCTTTTGTGACTTCCGCGGTGGTTGGCATTTTGTTTGCGACAGGCATCTTGACCGGAACCGCTTGTGAAAGTGCGTTTATGTCCATCTTTTACTGTTCACCCGCTTTATTTGATTTCCAATGCCTTCAACATCATCGCTTTCGTTGCGTTTAAAGCAGTGACGTTCGCCTCGTAGGATCGCGAAGCGGAAATCAGGTCCACCATTTCCTTCATCGGATCAACGTTTGGCATGAGCACGTAGCCGTCTTGATCTGCATCCGGATGGGAAGGATCGTATACGCGCTTGAACGGAGTGTTGTCTTCTTGAATCGCTGTGACCCGCACCCCTTGTTCTCCTCCTCTGCCAGACACCGTTCCAACCGCCGCTTGCAGAAAGCTGTCGAATGACTCGCTTGAGCGCGGTGACATTTCGATCATTTTTCGACGGTACGGTTGCCACTTGCCATCGACAAAAGTTGCGCGCGTCGTTTCTGCATTCGCAATATTCGACGCAATCGTATCCAGGCGCAACCGATTTGCAGTCAAGGCTGAAGCACTTGTATTAATTCCTTGAAACAAGCTCATCGTTATTTCCCTCCACCCTCAATGACACTGCGCAGTTTCTGGAAATGGCCCGCAGTCAGCTGCGTCAGGCCGCTATACCAGATTTGGTTTTTCGCCAGCTCCGTTGTCTCCGACTCCAAGTCCACATCATTCCCGCTGTTTTGAACGTAGCTATTCGGATTGGAAACGACCTGTGGCATCGCGAACCCGCCAGCGTTGCTAAATGGAATGTGGCGTTCATTGGTTCGATAGGCCGCAAGCTTTCCAGTTCCTATTTTCCCATTTAGTTCCTCTTGCAGATAGCCCTCAAAAATTACCTGTTGACTTTTGAATTGAGGGGTATCGATATTGGCAAGATTGTTTGTGATCGTCCGATGGCGCAGAGTAGCGGCGTTCATCGATCTCTCAAGGACCTGCAGATGATAACTATCCAGCATGTAGCCTTCTCCCCCAATATGTGTCAATTCGTTTTCGCAAATCTGCCTATAATTCCTGTATTTTCGACAGCCAAGATACGATTCAATCATAGCAAAATCGTAATAGTGAAAAAAGCCCCTATTGATGGCGATTTTCAAAATGATTCAATGGCACTAAATCCCTGAACTTTCCTGTTTTTTTACTTGTTTTTACATGCAAACCATATTCAATGCGCTGTGATTGCACTTATCCCGAAAAATCAATGCATAATTTCTGGTAAAAGATTGTCGGACAGTGTTGCAACTAGGTATAATTACCCATGAAAAAAGGTACAGCAACGGCTGTTGCTATACCTTGAAGTTCACTTTGGCTAAACTTTTATTCTAGAAAATCTTACGAGGTTTTCAGCTTTTCCAGTTCAGGAAGCAGCTTTTCATTCAATACTTTAATGAATGTTCCTTTCATCCCCAGGGAGCGGGATTCGATTACGCCCGCACTCTCCAGCTTGCGCAGCGCGTTCACGATAACGGAGCGGGTAATGCCGACACGATCCGCAATTTTCGACGCTACGAGCAAGCCTTCCTTGCCTTCCAGCTCTTCAAAGATGTGCTCGACAGCTTCCAATTCACTGTAGGACAGGGAACCGATCGCCATTTGAACGACAGCCTTGCTGCGCGCTTCTTCTTCAATCGCTTCAGAACGCTCGCGCAAAATCTCCATTCCTACTACGGTTGCGCCCACTTCTGCCAAGATCAGGTCATCGTCCACGAATTGATCGTTGATGCGGCCGAGAATCAGCGTACCGAGGCGATCGCCACCACCCATGATCGGAACGAGAGTCGTCCAACCGGAGCGGAATACATCTTTCATTTCCACAGGGAAAATGGTGTATGGGCTTTCTACGTCCAGGTTTGCAGACGTTTCTTCCACTTTCAAAAGACCTTGGCTATACTCTTCCGGAAAACGGCGCTCTTCCAGCATTTTGCGCATACGTCCGTTATCCATCTCTTGGTGGATCGCAAAGCCAAGCAGCTTCCCTTTGCGGCTTACAACAAACGTATTTGCTTCAATCACATCGCTCAATACTTGTGCCATTTCATTAAAATTAACGGCATGACCCGCAGATTTTTGCAACATGCGGTTAATTCTTCTAGTTTTCGACAGTAGATCCATCTGTATTTCCTCCCAATGTATGTTACTACCTATCCAATGCTTACAAAATGTATTGACTCAAGTCTTTGTTCCCCGCGATTGTTCCCAGCTTTTGACGGACGTAATCCGGGGTGATCTGTACAACTTCCAGATGAATTTCCGGGGCTTCAAACGAGAGATCCTCCAGCAGCTTTTCCAGTATGGTGTGCAAGCGTCTCGCGCCGATATTGTCTGTACTCTGGTTCACTTCAGCAGCCATTTTGGCGATCTCCTGGATGGCTTCCGGCGTAAATTCCACTTGAACTCCCTCTGTTTCCAACAGGGCGACGTACTGTTTGAGCAGCGCATTTTTCGGTTCTGTCAAAATTCGCACAAAATCTTCGATGCGCAAGCTCGTCAGCTCGACCCGAATCGGAAAACGTCCCTGAAGCTCAGGAATCAGGTCGGACGGTTTGGCCATATGGAATGCTCCGGCTGCGATGAACAGGACGTAATCTGTTTTCACAGGTCCGTACTTCGTCATGACCGTAGAGCCTTCCACAATCGGCAAAATATCCCGTTGCACACCTTCGCGGGATACGTCCGGACCACGTCCGTCCTTGCCCGCAATCTTGTCGATTTCGTCGATAAAGATAATGCCATGCTGTTCAGCCCGACGAATCGACTCCTGCGTAACTTCGTCCATATCCACCAGTTTTTGCGCTTCCTGCTGAATTAATACCTTTCGGGCATCTTTAATTCGCAATTTTCGCTTCTTCGTCCGTTTAGGCATCAGGCTGCCGAGCATATCCTGCATTTGCATCCCCATTTGTTCTGTACCCGGAACTTGGAACATGTCAAACATGTTTGGCGACTGATCTTCTACATCTATCTCGATCATTTGTTCTTCCAGCTGTCCATTCGCCAGTTGCCAAGCCACCTGTCTGCGTTGTTGCAGGACGGAAGCCTCTTCCTGGTCATGCGACTCTTGTTGTTGCTGCTGTTGTCCGCCGAACAGCATCTCCAGCGGATTTTTGAACGAGCTTTGCGGTTTGCGGGATGGAACCAGCACATTGACGATCGCTTCATTCGCGAGCTTTTCTGCTTTTTCTTTCACTGACTCCATTTTTTCCTGCTTCACAGTTCGGATGGAGGCTTCCACCAGATCTCGCACCATCGACTCTACATCGCGTCCTACGTAGCCAACTTCAGTAAACTTGGTCGCCTCTACCTTGATGAACGGCGCGCCGGTTAATTTGGCAATGCGGCGGGCAATCTCGGTTTTACCCACCCCGGTTGGCCCGATCATCAAAATATTTTTAGGAACGACCTCGTCAATCATCTGTTCCGGCAAAAGGCTGCGCCGGTAACGGTTGCGAAGGGCTACAGCTATCGCTTTTTTCGCTTGTGCCTGCCCGACGATGTATTTGTCCAGATGCTCTACGATCTTACGCGGAGTTAATTGCTCAAGATTCAGCACAGAAGTTCCTCCCTTTCGCTCAATTCAACTCATCCACCACAAGATTGTTGTTCGTGAACACGCAAATCTCGGCAGCAGTTCGAAGTGATGCTTCTGCAATTTCTCGGGCACCAAGATGCGGCGCATATGTTTTCAGCGCGCGCCCGGCAGCAAGGGCAAAGCTGCCGCCAGAGCCAATCGCGAGAATGCCGTCATCCGGTTCGATGATTTCCCCGTTCCCGGAGATGAGCAAAAGATGCTCTCTGTTGCCCACAATCATCATGGCTTCCAGGCGGTGCAGCACTTTATCCAGCCGCCACTCCTTCGCCAGCTCGACAGCCGCTCGCTGAAGGTTGCCGTGGTATTCCTCAAGCTTGCCTTCAAACTTTTCAAACAGCGTGATTGCGTCAGCAACTGAGCCAGCAAAACCTGCTAAAACTTCTCCACGATAGAGCCTTCTTACTTTTTTAGCACCATTTTTCATGACCATGCTGTTTCCAAAGGTAACCTGACCGTCTCCGGCCATTGCGATTGCCCCATTGTGCGAAATAGCGAATATGGTTGTTGCGTGAAACTGTTCCATTACTGATTCCTCCCGTTATGTCCGTTTGGCGGAACCTGTACTATTCGGGTTAGCCCGCGGGTGAGCGGTGTCATATACATGGCGAAGTCGCTCCTTGGTCACATGCGTGTATACCTGTGTCGTGGAGACATTGACATGTCCCAGCAGTTCTTGGACCGTACGGAGGTCAGCCCCTCCATTTAACATATGGGTCGCAAACGTATGACGAAAGGTGTGCGGTGAGACACGCAAATGAGAAGCGCACATATCTACGTATTTGTCTACAATCCGGCGAACACTGCGGTCAGATAGCGGTTCTCCGCGATAATTGACCAGCAGGTTGCCGTGATCTACTCTTCCGGCCAACAGTTTTTCTCTTCCATACTCTAGGTATTGCCTAAGAACATCGCAGGCATAACTTCCCACAGGCACATACCGCTCTTTTGCCCCTTTTCCATATACAAGCGCGACGCCCATGCTCGGATTGATGTCGTCAACTGACAAGGTCACCAGTTCCGAAACGCGCATGCCGCTCGCGTACAACAGTTCAAATATCAGCCGATCACGTATTCCTAAAGGCGTTGATGTATCTGGCAGATCAAAAAACTCTTGAACCTCTTGCGGATACAAAAAGGAGGGGAGTTTCTTCTCCATTTTCGGAGTGGAGACGAGTTGAAATGGATTTTGTTCCAGCTGACCCTCACGCAACAAAAATCGATACAAGCTTCGCAAGCTGGAGAGCTTACGCGCAACACTTCGCCGGGATAACCCCCTGCCCGCCAAGTGTGCGAGAAAGGATCGACCATGCAAATAAGAAACAGCAGCAAATACGGAGATTTGGTGCTGTTCCATAAAGGAGACAAATTCGCTGATATCTGCCATATACTGCTTTACCGTATGAGGAGAGGCGTTTTTTTCTACTCGCAAATAACGGGTAAACATCGCAAGATCCACAGAAATTTGTTGCGAAATGTCCATATGGGATGCACCCTCCTCGAAGCACCTATATAGTAACACAGACGAAATTCGGATATCAACGTTAATTGTGTCGTTATTGTGTAAAATTCTGAATTGTATCTAGCGCCCGCTCAGCGAGCTTTTCGTTTTTCTCACGCTTGTTTCGGATGCGTTCTGGCCACTCTGGAACCAGTCCGAAATTCGCATTCATCGGCTGGAAATGTTTCGGATCAGCCGTCGTAATATACCGCGCCATGCTACCCATTACCGTTTCAGGCGGGAGGACGATCAGCTCTTCCCCTTTTGCCAGTCGCGCAGCGTTGATGCCTGCGAGCAGTCCGGATGCAGCCGATTCCACATAGCCTTCCACTCCGGTCATTTGCCCTGCAAAGAACAATGTATCGCGTTCCTTGTACTGATAGGTCGGACGAAGCAGCTTGGGAGAATTGATAAAGGTGTTGCGGTGCATGACGCCGTAGCGCACGATTTCGCAGTTTTCCAGTCCCGGGATGAGCGAGAAGACACGCTTTTGCTCAGGCCACTTCAAATGGGTTTGGAAGCCGACGATGTTGTACAAAGTAGCCGCTCCGTTGTCCTGGCGAAGCTGAACGACTGCATACGGCTTTCTGCCTGTGCGGGGATCGGTCAAACCGACTGGCTTCATCGGTCCGAAAACCATCGTTTGGCGTCCGCGCTTTGCCATTACTTCGATCGGCATGCAGCCCTCGAAGAAAATTTCTTTTTCAAATTCCTTCAGCGGAACAGCTTCGGCTGCGATCAGCTCATCGTAGAAGCGATTAAATTCTTCCTCTGTCATCGGGCAGTTCAGGTAGGCAGCCTCCCCTTTATCGTAACGGGAAGCGACAAACACTTTGTTCATGTCGATCGAGTCTTTTTCGATAATTGGGGCTGCAGCATCATAGAAATATAGGTATTCTTCCCCAGTCAGCTCTTTCAGCTTTTGGGACAAGGCTGGCGATGTCAGCGGGCCAGTCGCAATGACGACAATCCCGTCAGCCGGGATGTCCGTGATCTCGTCGGTGATCACTTCAATCAGTGGATGATTTTTCACCGCATCGGTAACGTAGCCGGCAAACTCATGTCGGTCTACCGCGAGTGCTCCACCCGCCGGAACGGCGCAACGGTCAGCAGCCCGGATAATGACCGAGTCCAGCCGACGCATTTCTTCTTTTAATACGCCGACTGCATTGGTCAAAGTGTTCGCTCGCAAGGAGTTGCTGCAAACCAGTTCCGCGAATTTGTCTGTATGATGGGCAGGCGTTTGGGTTTTCGGCCGCATTTCGTACAGCTTGACAGGAATCCCTGCCTTGGCGATTTGCCAGGCAGCTTCACTTCCTGCCAACCCTGCGCCTACGACTGTGATAGTTGGTGTTGTCATGCTGTTTTTCCTCCAAGCTACAAATTGTACCTCGTCCAATCAGGAGTCTGCTTCTTCCTGGTAATCGCATTTGGTGCAGACGACGCTGACCCCTTGCTTCTTGCGCTTTTTCTCTACCATCAGGCTTGAGCATTTCGGGCAAGGACGGGCAATCGGTTTGTCCCACGATACAAAATCGCATTCCGGGTATTGGTTGCAACCGTAAAAAATACGGCTCTTTTTAGATTTACGTTCAATAATGTGTCCGGTTTCACATTGTGGGCATTTTACTCCCGTTTCTTTGACGATCGGTTTCGTATTCCGGCAATCCGGGAAGCCGGAACAAGCGAGGAACTTGCCAAAACGTCCGAGCTTGTAGACCATCACGCGACCACAAAGCTCGCAGGTTTCATCAGACTCTTCGTCTTTCAGCTCGACTTCCTTCATCTCTTCCTCGGCTACGGCTACCCGCTTGGCAAAGCCTCCATAGAACGCATCGAGAATGTTGACCCAGTTGGCAGTACCTTCCTCGATCTCATCCAGATCGGACTCCATGTGAGCCGTAAATTCCGCATTGAGAATCTCCGGGAAAAACTCCTCAATCAAAGTAATGACGATCTCACCCAACTCCGTCGGAATAAAGCGTTTTTCCTCCAAAGCGACGTAGCCGCGCTTTTGGATTGTTTCCAAGGTAGGCGCATAAGTGGAAGGCCGTCCGATGCCGCCTTCTTCCAGCGTTTTGATAAGACGTGCCTCGGAGTATCGCGGCGGCGGTTGCGTAAAGTGCTGAGCCGGGGTGATTTCTTGATGTTCAAGGGTCTGCCCTTCATCAATCGGCGGCAGGAAGCTTTCTTCTTCTGTCCCGTCATCGTTTCCTTCTATATAAACCTTCATAAATCCAGGGAATTTCACTTTCGAGCCAGTCGCCCGGAACATGATGCCCCCTGCATCTATATCCACACTCATCGTATCGAGTACAGCCGAAGACATTTGGCTGGCGAGAAACCGTTCCCATATCAGGCGATACAAACGCAACTGATCCCGCGACAAAAATTCTTTGATTTCATCCGGTGTGCGAGACACAGACGTAGGACGAATCGCTTCGTGCGCATCCTGAGCGTTTTCTTTTTTGGCCTGGACGCGAGGTTCAGCCGGTATGTAATCAGCGCCGAATTTTTCCTGTATGTACTCTTTCGCTTCATTTTGTGCGGTTTCGGATAAGCGTGTCGAGTCTGTACGCATATACGTGATCAAACCGACTGCGCCTTCCTTGTTGCCAACATCGATCCCCTCGTACAGCTCCTGGGCGATGCGCATGGTCTTGGCCGTGCGGAAATTCAGTTTGCGGGCTGCTTCCTGTTGCAAGGAGCTGGTGATGAACGGCGGAGCCGGATTGCGTTTGCGTTCGCGCTTGGTCACCTTTTGCACGACAAACGGCTGGTCCTTCATTCTGTCCAACACTTGTTTGACATCTTCTTCGGATTTCAGTTCTACCTTTTCGTCCCCATAGCCGTAAAACTTCGCTTCAAACTCTTTGCCATTGCTTGCGAGCTTGGTGGCAATCGTCCAATACTCTTCAGGAATGAACGACTGAATTTCGCGTTCCCGATCCATGATCAGCTTGACCGTAACTGATTGAACGCGCCCTGCACTCAAGCCTTTGCGCACTTTTTTCCACAAAATCGGACTGATGTTGTAACCGACAAGCCGATCCAGAATGCGGCGGGCTTGCTGGGCGTTGACCAAATCCATGTTGATGTGTCGCGGATGCTTGAACGCTTCTTTGATCGCGTCTTTCGTGATTTCGTTGAACACAACCCGAAGCGGCTGGTTCAAATCCAGATTCAGATACTGCGCCAGATGCCAAGCAATTGCTTCCCCTTCGCGATCCGGGTCGGCAGCCAGATAAACTTTTTTCACTTTTTTGGCGGCATCCTTCAAGCTCTTGAGTACATCGCCCTTGCCGCGAATCGTTATGTATTTGGGTTCAAAGTCATGATTGACATCTACCCCCATCTGGCTTTTCGGGAGGTCGCGCACATGACCCATGGACGCTTTCACGATATATTTGCTTCCCAGATATTTTCCAATGGTTTTCGCTTTCGCAGGGGATTCTACGATTACGAGCGTATCAGCCATTTTTTTCCTCCCCTTTTAGTAAGGAATCTTCCCTATTATTAAATATGCTTATCCGATTTGTCAAACACTTGCAAGGGGTAGGGAGTTCGCAGCACATGTGACACAAGCCTCAACGCCGTGCAAAATACCCCCCTGGCAGGGCAGTCAGCACCCCTTTTGCCTCCAGTCTGAGCATCAACTGATGGATGCTTTTGCGTCGATCCGGTTCCAATTGCTGAACAATCTCGTCTACATGAACGCCATCGTACGTTATCGATTCTACGATTGCCTTTTCTTCTGGAGACAGCTCGCTGTCATGGCTCTTTTTGGCATCTGCTGTTCCAGACGGCACATCTGGTGGCAAGACAATCGGCAATTCCTCCAAAATGTCGCTTGCACTTGTTACTAGCTTTGCACCTTGTTTGATCAAGTTATGCGGGCCAGCGCTCAACGATGAAAAAATAGGTCCGGGAACGGCAAAAACGTCGCGCCCTTGCTCCAAAGCACAGTCAGCCGTAATCAGCGATCCGCTTTTCTCTGCCGCTTCTACAACCAAAACACCCAAACTAAGTCCGCTAATCATTCGGTTTCTTTCCGGAAACAACCCGGGAAAAGGAGGCGTATGCGGCGGATACTCAGACAAAAGCAGTCCGAAAGATTCAATTTTTTGATAGAGCGCTTGATGTCTCGGCGGATAAACATGATCGAGTCCACATCCGAGCACGGCAATCGTTTTTCCTCCTGCCGCAAGAGCAGCCTGATGCGCTTCCCCATCGATCCCGTGCGCCAAGCCGGAGACAACGGCAAGACCTGCACGCACCAGCTCCTTCACCAAAAACGCACTGCTGGCCCGCCCGTATGGCGTAGGCTTCCGCGAGCCCACAACGCCGATAGACGGCACTTCAAGCAGCTTGCTATCCCCACGGTAGAACAAGGTCAATGGCTGATCAGGAATATGGCGGAGCGAAGCAGGATACGCTTCGTCCCACACGCACAAGAAACCGACTTTTTTCGCTTCCCGTTCGCCAAGCATCCGCTCGACTACAGCTGGATTGGTTTGCGCATCAACTTGTTGAATTAACTCGATCGACAGCCGCAATTCTTCTCCGACCAAACGCCATTCATCGACAGCATTCTGCAAAGAGCCTGCCAGCTCATGAATTTGTCTAATTTTTTTGCGACCCAGGCCAGAGATCATCGTCAGGATGAACAACCAGTCTCGCTCACTGATTTTCGGTTTACGCATGCAAAACTCCCTCCCGCGGAACGCCGTTTGGTGTAACGGTTTCGAGAGTCATTGTACCGAAAGACAGCGGCCTCCTTCAAAAAAAGAAAAAGTGGACAAGCCTGTGCCTGTCCACTTCTGCTATCTTCGTTCTTATTTGTTGAGAACTTTGTCGAGCATACCGCGCTCTGTCAACAGTTCTACCAGTGTTTCACCGATAACTGCTGGCGTTTTCGCTACGCGAACACCGCACTCTTCGAGCTTGGCGATTTTCTCAGCCGCAGTACCTTTACCGCCGGAAATGATCGCACCAGCGTGGCCCATGCGTTTTCCTGGAGGCGCAGTTTGTCCGCCAATGAAACCTACAACTGGTTTTTTCATGTTCGCAGCGATCCATTCAGCTGCTTCTTCTTCCGCAGTACCACCGATTTCACCAATCATGATCACTGCTTCTGTGTCTGGATCTTCGTTGAACATTTTCAGTACATCGATAAATTCCATACCTTTTACAGGGTCTCCACCGATACCAACAGCAGTGGATTGACCAATGCCGCGAGTAGATGTTTGGTGAACCGCTTCATACGTCAAGGTACCGGAGCGGGATACGATACCCACTTTACCAGGAGTATGGATGTAGCCAGGCATGATACCGATTTTGCACTCGCCTGGAGTGATAACGCCAGGGCAGTTAGGTCCGATCAGCTTGGTTTTCTTGCCTTCCATGTAACGTTTTACTTTTACCATGTCGAGGACAGGAATACCTTCGGTGATGCAGATTACGAGATCCAGCTCAGCGTCAACCGCTTCCATGATCGCGTCAGCAGCGAATGGAGGAGCAACGTAAATAACGGATGCGTTTGCACCAGTTTTTTCTACTGCTTCTGCTACTGTGTTGAAAATTGGAATACCGTCAACTTCAGTGCCGCCTTTACCAGGTGTTACACCGCCAACCATTTGTGTACCGTACTCAACGGCTCCGCGAGTGTGGAACAAACCTGTTGCACCGGTAATCCCTTGTGTAATTACTTTTGTATTTTTGTTAACGAGAATACTCATCGCGTATTTTTCCCACCTTTTTTAACGTATCTACTCGCAATTGCTTACTTTACCAAGGATACGATTTTCTCAGCGCCATCAGCCATGGATTCAGCTGCAACGATGTTCAGACCGGACTCATTGAGGATTTTCTTACCGAGATCCACGTTGGTACCTTCGAGGCGCACAACGAGCGGTTTGTCCAGTTGAATTTGTTTTGCTGCATTTACTACGCCGTTTGCAATGACATCACATTTCATGATGCCACCGAAAATGTTAACGAAAATACCTTTAACTTTTTCATCGCGCAGAATGATTTTGAACGCTTCGGTTACTTTCTCTTCTGTAGCACCGCCGCCTACATCGAGGAAGTTGGCAGGGTCTCCACCGTAAAATTTCACGATGTCCATCGTTGCCATTGCCAGACCTGCACCGTTTACCATGCAACCGATGTTACCATCGAGAGCGATGTAGGACAGATCGAATTTGGACGCTTCGATTTCTTTCTCGTCTTCTTCATCCAGATCGCGCAGAGCTACGATGTCAGCATGACGATAGAGAGCGTTGCTGTCGAAGTTCAGTTTGGCATCGAGTGCCATTACTTCACCGTCGCCAGTAACAACGAGCGGGTTGATTTCAGCGATAGAGCAATCTTTGTCAACAAATGCTTGGTACAAGCTCAGCATGAACTTCGCTGCTTTGTTGATCAGTTCTTTTGGAATGTTGATTGCGTAAGCCAGGCGACGTGCTTGGAACGCATTCAGACCTGTTACCGGATCGATTACTTCTTTGAAGATTTTTTCTGGAGAGTGAGCAGCTACTTCCTCGATCTCCGTACCGCCCTCTTCGGAAGCCATCATAACAACGCTGCCAGTCGCACGGTCAACAACGACACCAACGTAGTATTCTTTTTTGATATCGCAGCCTTGCTCGATCAAAAGGCGTTTTACTTCTTTGCCTTCTGGTCCTGTTTGATGAGTTACCAACACTTTGCCAAGAATTTCGTTGGCATATGTACGAACTTCATCCAGGTTTTTCGCCACTTTTACACCGCCAGCTTTACCGCGGCCACCAGCGTGGATTTGCGCTTTTACCACAACTACTTGGGTGCCCAGTTCTTTCGCTGCTTCAACAGCTTCATCCACTGTGAACGCTACGCGACCTTCAGGAACTTTTACACCGTACTGCTTAAGTATCTCTTTACCTTGATACTCATGAATGTTCATTCTCCATCCTCCTATGGCAGATAAAGATCGGCAAGCTTTTAGACCGGCTAAAGACATCTGCGTCTTCCTCCGGTCGAAGCCTCCACTATCAGTGCAACGTAACTATTCTACGACAAAAAATGCAAAAGTGGTAGTAATATGTTGTCCTTATCGTGACCATAACTTCGAAACTTCATGAGGAACAACCATCATTTTCTAAGACTTTGAAACAATTTCCACTGATTTTCCGCGATTTCACTGTGAATATACCATTTTGCGTCCAGTTGAAAATAATTGGCGTACAAGACGACTTCGCGCTCTTTTCCATTCACAAAAAAGGAGAGGCGATACTGTTCGTGCCCCGGATCTTTCGGTGCTTCTTTTAACAAATCGGCTGCTTGTAAAAGCCGCACGGCCTGGTGTGCGATCCCTTGCTCCACTGTCGTTTTTCTTACTTCCACTTCGATGTTTTCCGAAGCGGCAGCACCCGTAGCCGAAATTCGGATTTGGCTGGCCTTGAACAGCTGCTCAAACGTTTTGTCGCCTGTATCCGCGGGAGGAATCCACTCCGTCAGCTTGGAGAAAAGTCCTCCATCCACGCGAAACGTATGGGTTTCTTTTCCAAAAGGCACACTGATCAATGTCGGCGTGAGCACCGTCACTTCGAGCGGCCTGTCTGTTGCGTTGATTCGCATCTGGTAATTCGGATAGAGCGCGTATTGCTTGTTCGCTGCCCCCGGCTCAGGCGTGGCCGTTGCCAGCACCTTGCGGATCAGGTCCGCTTCTGCTTCGCCAAGCGCCCTCGTCTTGCCCAAATCGTCAGCCGAGAGCAACACGGTATCAATTTTTTGCGACAGCAAGCCTTTTCCTGTCAGCTTCTGAATCCATTGATAAAAAGCGACAGCGCCTGCTCCCCGATATGTATTTTCGCCAAACTGGCTGGCCCCTTCTCCTACCGCCACCACTAGCGGAGCTAACTGCTTCCGGTACAATACAAGCGTAAAACGCACGTCTTCCTGCTTCAAAGCTTCTTCTGAGAGCTGCAAATCCTTGCCTTGATTAGACAGTTCTTTCATGAAGGTAGGCAAATCCAGCATGACTTCCTGGCCGTCTGTGGACATGACTGTCGCCTTTTCTACGGCGCCTAGCTCCGTCTCGATGCGATCGTTCATGTCAGCTGGAACTTTGTCAGACTGCGCACAACCGGAAACAAACATGCTTGCAACCATCACGACTAACAAATAAGCACGCAAAGACGATACCATCAGCAACCTCCTTCGAGTATCAGCCCTGCCCGATGAATCTAGAGAAGTCCCAGTCGTCGGCTGATCTCACTGCCAAGTTTTCGTTTGACGTAAATTTCGCCAATCTGATGCGGGTCTTTTACCACAACCGAGCGATTGTTCGTGCGGATCACAACGTATTTCTCGCTGTTTTTGTCCAGCCCGCAAATCAGCTCGGAGGAAACCTCCACAAAAATAGCGACAACATGCTTTCCGTCGACTTTTTTCAGGGAGATTTTAGGGAAAGGTGTTAAAAATGGCGACGTCTTGTCCTGAATGTACTGAGTAATGGCCAAAAGGTATTTATCCGGGTCTCCGTATTGCTCAATCTCGTGATCAATGCCGCAAATGCTGCCTTCATCGGTAATTCCCAAAAAAAGATTGCCGTTGTTCGAATTGGCAAATGCCACAACTGTTTTAATAATTCCGCCTTTGGACAGCAAAAAGTCGCGCTTGAACTCGATCATGTCGTTTTCGCCAAGAGAAGTTGCTACAACCGGATCATCGATGCGTCCAAGATAACGAAATCGGCTGATCGCTCCCAAACGGTATACGTATTCTTCGAAGATATCAGCAGGCAAAGACAGGTCTTCCAGACTCGCATCTGTATTCTGCCATAATTTATACGTCTGGGGAGCGAAGCACATGTCAAACAATACATTTCCACCCAAAGATCGTATGTTCATTCCGATGGAAGCAGGCTTTGTCACGCCGGGCTGGTAAGGAGGATCGTTCTCGACCTCCAGCACACCGGAGTGAAACAAATAGTCGAAATAGTGCCGAGGGAGCTTGGCATGCTGTCTGAGCAGCTCTCGTTCGGTTGTCCCTCTTCTCATCTCCTGATACAAGTCAAAACGCACAGATTGTCCATCCAGTCCGTGTACGATTGCAATTAAGGAACAAATATGGCGCATGGTTTCCCTCGTTCTTTTCTTTGGAATACTTGTCATTGTTTGGTCATATTTTAACGCAACTATTCGGAATTTGACCAGTTTTTTTCCGTGACTGACTTGTGACGGGCGGCTAACAGCACCGCCGGATTGGTTTGTCTGTTCACTCGTTTCCTGCTCTTAGAGAGGATGTCTGGTAGCTGTACAGCAAAGTCTGCAGCTTTAAAGACAGCCCCATGTCCCCTTTGATTTTCAATTTGCCCGTGACGAGGGCCGCAGCCGGATTAAGCGTTCCCTGTACCAGCTTGATGAAATTTTCGTCGGACAACTCCAGCGTGCAGCCTGCCTGCTCAGTAATCCCTAGCCGATAGGTCGCTTCATCGTTGCCGAATTTGATTTCATACGTCCCGTTCTCTTCCCCGCCAAGCACAAAATGATACACGGCGAAAAAGCCGCGAATCGGTTTGGGATTCGCCTTGATTTTTTGCGCAAGCTCGACCAGTATCGCTTCTACAGACACATTTATCACCTCAGTCTCTTAGTCCAGCTTACCTCATCTCTGCCATTTTAAACAGTCCGTAGCATGGCTCAGGCCAGCAGCTTCTGCCTTTTTACCACATACAACGCAAAAAAAGAAAGCCGGGCATCTGCCGGCTTATTTTACACGTACTGCTGTTCCGGTCGCTATGACCATCATCATGCCTTCACGGAGTGTTTCAAAATCGAGATCGACGCCTACTACTGCGTTTGCGCCCAGTGCGCGAGCTTTGTCCTTCATTTCTTTCAAAGCCATTTCCCGGCCTTCCGCCAGCTTGCTCTCGTACGATCCGCTTCTGCCACCGATGATGTCCGTAATCCCTGCCAAAAAGTCGCGGACTACGTTCGCTCCCATAATGACCTCTCCGCTGACAATGTCCAGATACGCTTCGATTTCTCTTCCTTGCACAGTGTTGGTTGTAGTAACAATCATGTAAATAGCCTCCCCTGACCGAACTCGTCTCGTTATGTCATTAAGAAATACGAATAAAAACAGAGTTGGTTTCACCAAGTGTATGCACAATCCTGTTCTCTTATCCGGCGCTTCTGTTACGAAGGAAGCGCCGAAGCAGTCTTCTGTGCTTTGATAGCAGAAGACTCAAGGCTTGCCTGGGCGATCAGTTCTCTCCAGGATCGTTTGAAAAAATCAGGATCTTCACATCCATTCACATGCCCAACGGCTGCGGAAACCGTGATGTCCAGCACGTTTGTCGGCCGGGAGATCAAATCGATATACTGCTCGATCAGCGCGATTGGTGCAGTGGAGATCAGGACAAATTCATCCCCTGCGTAACGGCACAAATGATCTCCCTGATCCTCGGCAATCGAGGAAAGCACAGCGGAATAGGTCCGGATGACATCATCACCGAACGGATGACCGTATTGCTTATTGATTCTGCCAAAGTCGTTCAAATCGATAAACAGCAAATGAAACGGAATCTGCTTACGCAAATAACTTTCCCCGATAAACTGGATATAAGGTGCCCGATACAAGCCAGAGAGCGGGTCCTTGTATTCCGCTATTTTCATTTCTACTGTTTCCTTGGTAATCATCCCGCTTACCTGCTCTTCGTCGAGGACAATCGCCAATTTGACATTTTCATTGAGAAAATAATGATGGGCTTCCCAAATATTTTGGTCTGCCAGCAAATAATGCATTTGATTACACATAGCATCAGCGACAATTCGATTCGGATGAGCAGTGAGGACATCTCTGGAAGTCACTAATCCTACGAGCTCTCCATGGTCAATGACGACGAGCGAATCCATCTGGTACTGGCTCATAAGCCTTGCTGCGTGGGAGACGGATTTGTCAGAAGAAATGGAATGAATCGTTGGAATCATGATCTCTGAGATGTTCATAGCAAATCCACCTCGCGTTGTACCGACAATGCAATTTTCAGCTCAGATCGCAAAACCATGGATTCACTGATCATCCGCTCTGATTCTTCCAAAATAATTTTCATTAGCAATTTTTCGTCCATCATTTGCAAGAGCGAGTTTCTCAACAAGACAGCTTCGATCTTGGGATGATCGATCTTCAGCAAAGTAAACTGCTCCGGCGACAAGGCTTCTGCCATTCTCCGCACTGCTTCCGGCCCGATTGGCGCTTTCCTCCCTATAATCAGCAAATCCTGCATGGGAGGGACTTCAAATTCAGATATTTTTAAGGAAAGGGTCGCTTTCCTCGAATATACACTACTATCACCAAACATTAGTAATTCCTCCAATTCTGCTCCCCCCTCTTAATCCTCCTGCAAACGGCCGGGCTTGCCAAAAAGGTATCCCTGACCCATTGCAATTCCCAATGAAGAGGCGCAAGCAAAATCTTCTTCTTCTTCAACTCCTTCGAGAATGAGTTGAGGTTCATGCTTGCAAAATTCGACAAACAGCTTTACGACTTTTTGTTTTTCTTGCGAAGTCGAAAGCTCCTTGGAATAAAAGCGATCGATTTTGATGAAATCCGGCGAAAGATCGGTAATCTTGTGAAAAATATTTGCTGCATCGCCTACATCATCCAAAGCGATCAAAAAACCCATTGCTTTCAATTCACTGATGCGTCGCGTAAAAACAGGTTCGTGCCAGCATTCTCCCTCCATGATGGACTCGTTGATCTCCAGCACGATTCGCGTCAAATACGGAAAAAAAGCTTGTCTGATCTCCTCGATGAACGCTGGAAACGAGTCCTCCACAATTGTGGTGGGAAAAATGTTCACAAACAGGAGTTCATGATTGTGTTCCATGGAAGAACGAAAAAAAGTCGAGAGCGCATGCCGAAATGATTGGGTGTCCAATTCCGGCAGCTTTCTTTTTTCCTTTGCCGTGGAAAACAACAACTCCGGGTTCTGCCCCGCTTTGCTGCGCAAGAGCACTTCATACCCTATCCGGTTTTTTTCCGGAAATTGGCATATCGGTTGAAAGGCGTGGTAATACTCTCTTTTCTCAAATAGTTCCGCAATGCTCTCCATCAATTTTCCTTTCCCTTTCCTAGCAAATATGTACATAGAGAAAAGCTTTCCAAGTGTGAGGTGCATAGGATGTACGCCCAAACCATTTGGAAGTGCTGGGAAGTTCAACAAACAGTCTGGACCGTAAAAATGCCTCTCGACACTCTGGAAATCCTTTGACGAAAAAACTAGGCAAAAGAGATTACAAAATCCCTAAAACATTCGACATTATGTGTCTTTATTCCTATACATTCGCCATTATTTTGCAAATCCCTTTCCAAATCATACTAATTCGGCCGAAAAAAATGTGCTCCGGTATGACGTGTTCCTTTTTTCACAATGCTTTCCTTCGTTTTTTTCTATATGTATCAATTATTTTTCACTCATACTATGCTTTGCACATGTGGGCATTTGCTTCCTTTTTACATACAGTATCAGGAGACTTTTTCTTCCGGAAAGGACGATGGATCATGGCATTAAGCTCTACCTTCACTTTGCAAGTCCAAAGTGGGCATGTGTTTCCCATAGCGCTTGAGGCGAATCCTACGACTGGTTACCAGTGGGCGCTATCCAATCCTGTAGACGAGCGCTTTCTCGTTTTCCAATCCACTGAATTTGTCCCTCCTGCCCAAGCGGCACGAATCGGGCAAGGCGGTCATCAACGCTTTGCGTTTCGGGCAATCAACCGCGGCGTGACTACTCTTTCCTTTAAATACTGCCGGCCTTGGGATCAGTCAGATTGCGCGAGCTTTGTCTTTTATATCGTGACGATTGTTTAGAGTGTCTGGGGCTGGGGCTAGGGCTGGGCACTGGGGCCGAAACTGACACTTGATAAACACGCACGCGCGTTCTATAGGACTGGTGTTATTAGCATTTTGAATAGTCTCGCTTCCTGCTTCCTGCGTTACAGTTAGAGTTAGGGTTAGGGTTAGGGTTAGGGTTACAGTTTCAGTTACAGTTTCAGTTTCAGCTTCGGTTTCTGCTCTTGCCTCTTTTTTTAAAAACAGCCATGCCAGCCAAACAACCCGCTCTAGCAGGTTAAAGCGGCACTCCCCTGTCCAGCGCCCTGTACCGGATCGCCTCCGCGACATGCGCTGCGTCAATGTGTGAAGAACCATCCAGGTCAGCGATCGTTCGCGCTACTTTGACGATTCTGTCGTAGGCTCTCGCACTTAATCCCAATGTCTCAAAAGCGAGCTGCAACATCTCTTGGCCTTCTTTGTCCAGCCTGGCAAAATTCCGCAGTTCTTCTGCATTCATCATGCTGTTAAAAGGATTTCCCGGTCGGTGCCGATACCTTTCGCACTGAATGGCGCGCGCCTGTTCAACTCTGGCTCGAATATCTTTCGACGTTTCTTCGGCTTTTCGATTGTGCAGCAGTTGAACAGGTACACGCGGCACCTCTATGTGCAAATCAATCCGGTCGAGCAACGGCCCTGACAGCTTGGAACGGTACTTCTGTATTTGCTGGGGCGAACAAGAGCATACTTGTTTGTCCCTGACAGCAAAAAATCCGCATGGACAAGGATTGCATGAGCCGATCAACAAAAATTGGGCCGGAAACGTAAACACCTGCTTGGCTCGTCCAATCGTAACCTTGCCCGCTTCCAATGGCTGGCGCAGCACTTCGAGGACATGCCGGGAGAACTCCGGCATTTCATCCAGAAACAAGATTCCGCCGTGAGACAGGCTGCATTCACCGGGTCGGGGGATTTGCGCCCCGCCGCCAATCAAAGCTGTTGCTGTAATCGTATGGTGGGGAGCGCGAAACGGCCGTTCTTCGATCAGTCCGCCCTCGCGCGTAAGATGGCCTGCGATACTGTATATTTTCGTCACCTCGTACGATTCATCCATCGTCATCTTGGGCATGATGCCCGGCAAGCAGTTGGCCAGCAGTGTCTTGCCACAGCCAGGTGGACCGACCAAAATCACGTTATGAAAGCCTGCTGCCGCAATTTCCAAGCCGCGTTTGACGAAATGCTGACCGTAAACATGGGATAAATCGGGAGCGTGATTGGAATGGGAAATGTTGCGGAAGGTTGCTGGTTGTTCTGCTGTTTCTTGCCGATTTTGCGGCTGGAGTCCTTCTTTCCAGTAATGGACGGCTTCCGTTAAATTGCCAGCTGGCAAGACGATCATATCGACAAGCCGTGCTTCTGCTGCGTTGGTCTGCGGCAGGATGACGTGGGTAAAGCCTGTCTTTTTCGCTTCCAGCAGGATAGGAAGAACGCCGGAGACAGGGCGCAAAGAGCCGTCGAGTGCCAGCTCTCCGAGGACGAGAATACGTTCTGGTCTGGTTGCCAATTGTTTCGATGCAAGCAAAATTCCCAGCGCGATGGCAAGATCGAAGCCTGAGCCTTCCTTGCGCTGATCCGCTGGTGCCAGATTGACGGTAATTCGCTGCATCGGATATTCATAGCCTGCATTACGCAAAGCAGCGCGCACACGATCGCGCGCTTCCTTAACCGCTGATCCGCCAAGCCCGACCAGATCGAACTGCGGCAATCCGTTGGCGATATCCGTTTCTACCGTTACCACCATTCCATCAATTCCGAAAACCGTTCCAGAATAACTGCATGCGTACATGTTTCTCTCCCCCTTCCCTTTTAAGAGTAGGAAAAGAAAGTGGGGGTGGGCAAGTTTATTGGTGGGGCATGGAGATTAGTGCATAATGGCTGTTTTACTGCTTGGAATAGAAAGCGAAGATGAGCAAGCTTATTGGTGGGCACGCAGATTAGTGCAAAATGGCTGTTTCACTGCTTGGAATAGAAAGCGAAGGCGAGCAAGCTTATTGGTGGGCACGCAGATTAGTGCAAAATGGTTGTTTCACTACTTAGAAGAGACAGTGAAGGTGGACATGTCTATTGATAGACACGGAGATCAGTGTATGAACGGCTACCTCACTACCTTGGTAAAGACACCCAAGGGGAGCAAGTTTATCGATGGGCATGGAGATCAGAGCAAAAATGGCTGCCTCACTGCTTAGAAGAGCCTCTGAAGGTATGCAAGTCTATTGGATGGCTGACACGGAAATCAGTGTACAAATGGCTGCTTCACTACCTGATAAAAACACCGAAGGCGAACCAATTTATAGGAAGGCACGAGGAGCGCACTCACATGAGGAAACTTGAAACAGACCCAAAAAAGACCTGCCCCTGATCGGCAAGTCTTTTTGGCTAACCCATAATTGCAAATTCGATTCATTATCGTTGGAACGCATTGCGTTGTGAGAGTTGACCGCGCCTCTCAGGAAAGCTCTTTTTTCATGTTGGCAATCAGCTTGTCCGCGTTGTTCTCGTCGTTGTCAAACATCACGAGATCGTGCAGCACGATGCCGTCCACGTTTTGAATCGCTTGCGACATCGAGTCGGCAAGCTGTTGCATATCGATTTTTTCCGCTTTCTCCACGTCCAATACAAGTACAAGCTTTTTCTTCATGTGAAAATCCTCACTTTACGATAAAAATGATAGTAGCGCCAAGAACGTATATACAACGGCATTATACCAAATAAATGGCGGAGTATCGACAGCGACAATGGATGGAACGTGCTTCTCCCCTGACGTCATTGGACGTTCTCACTACGTGTGCCAAGCTGTTTGCAAATAGCGCCGAAACACACTATCGAGCACAGGCGTACAGTCTTGCTGACGGTCTGTAAACTCCTTGGCATCTTTCGTCAGTCTCTCCAAGCTGCCCTCAATATACTCGTGAATGACGTCGATTCGCGGTTCCATCCGAAGCTCATCTCCCGCCATTTTTCTGCGCAATAACTCATCGATTTCCCGCTTCAAGGCCGAATCGCTCACCATCTCGGATACCAACTGTTGAAACAGGAGCGGCGGATTCGTTTTGTTTTGTTTGATCCATTCGCAAGCGAGGAGCGGACGCAGCACATAAAAATATTTTTTACTTTTTACATGATCGCCTTGCAAATCTTTTCGGTAATTCCCGCTTGCCATGCTCAAGTAATGGTGCATGGCTGTCTTCGGTGAAAACAAATCGCTGCTCAGACGAATAAGCTCATCACGGAAACCGAGGTCATCCTGATAAACGATTTCGGAAGCGAGCCATTCTTGCAGCGCCGGATTCGATTTGCGAAACAGCTTGAGCGCTTTTCGAATGTCCCAGCCGTTTATATCCAAGACTTCATCAATCGGCAGCTCCAGAACATCTCGCTTGTCGTCGATCGATAAATACCACTCCGGCCTGTGAATATAGACAAAGCGCACGTCATAGTCGCTATCCTGCGACGGGAAACCCCAGGCCCGGCTCCCGGACTCGACAGCAAACAATATTTTCAGCGCATGTTCTCTTTCCATCTCCGCCAGCTTTTGCTGGATGACTTCCTTCATCGTCCTTCCCCCCTACTGCTCTTCATTTAGATATGATGATGCAAAAAGCCCGCTGAATCGTCAAGCTTTGATCCAGCGAGCTTTTTTTGGCTGTTATTTTACAGTTACTTTAATTTCAACTTCTTCGCCTTTGTACGAAGCAGTAATCGTTGCTGTTCCTTTTGCTTTCGCTGTTACTTTTCCGCTATTGGATACAGTAGCTACCGAAGACTTGGAAGTACTCCAGCTAGCTTTCGAACCAACGAGCTTTTTGCCGTCATATTTCAGCGTAATCGTTTCTTTGTCGCCTTTTTTCAGGCTCAAGCTGGTGTCGTCTGCCTCCAGCAAATCGCTGCCGCTTTTTGTGCCAACAGTAACCTCGATTTTCACTTCTTCGCCTTTGTAGCTCGCAGTGATAGTCGCTGTTCCTTTGTTTTTAGCAGTGATCGTGCCATCATCATCAACAGAAGCTACAGAGGATTTGGAAGATTTCCACTCAGCTTTGTTTCCTTTGATTTTTTCGCCGTCATAGCGGAGAGTAATGGTTTCCTCTTCGCCTTTTTTCATTTTGAGCTTGGTTTCGCTAGCTTCCAGGTCGCCAGACTCGTCGCCACTGTCAACTTTTACTTCAATCTCGATTTTATAGCCCTTGTATTCTGCTGTAACCGTTGCTGTTCCTTTGCCTTTGGCTGTGATTACGCCATCGTCGTCAACCGTAGCTACAGAGGTCTTGGAAGACTTCCATTCCGCTTTGGAGCCAGCCAGCTTTTCATCCTCATAAGTAAGCTTGATCGATTGACGCTCGCCTTTTTTCAATGAAATTTTGGACTCGCTGGCTTCCAGCTTGCCAGATTGATTCGCCGTTACTTTTACGCTAATGTCGACGCTTTTTCCTTTATAGGTGGCAGTGATGACTGTCGTTCCGCTTGCTTTTGCGGTAACAACGCCTCTTTTTACGGTTGCCACAGATTCGTTGGAAGAAGACCAGCTTGCATCGATTCCGTCAATGGTTTTGTTGTTGTATTTTAAAGTGATGGTTTGTTGTTGTCCTTTACGAATGCTGACAGATGAGCTGGAAGCATCCAATGTTGGCTCTTTGGATACCGACGCACGGATACGAATGGATTCGCCATTGTATCGTCCTGTAATGATAACCGTTCCTTCTTTGTAGCCGGACACGATGCCATTATGGACTGTCGCAAGCTTGCTGTTCGAAGTTGTCCAAGCAACAAGCGCTCCGTCCAGTGGTTGTCCATTGTAAGTCAGCTTCAGCTTGTATGGTTGACCGATAGTCACTTCTGCATAATACGAGCTTGCCTCAAAGCCTTTTTCCGATGCTTTTGCCACATAGCTGCTGTTCACAGCTTGCGGAGCCGATACTTGTGCGGAAGCGATGCCTGTCACAGACAGCTGAACCGTAAAAATGGTCGCTACAGCGAGAGAAATGTTTTTCATTGTTTTCATTTTCATCTTTTTACCCTCCACTTTGTTTCCTTCATCAAATAAGACGCACGAGTTGGAAAAATGTCACATCAAAATCATACGTTTTTTAGAAAAACATTTGTTTTTCAAAAAAACTTTTCTTTGACGAGGGGTCTGTGGAGAAGTCGTTGCTCCCTATATGTATCGGCACATTTTCGATGAGCCATTTGCCCGCGAAAAGAAAAAATGCCTTCCAGCCTATGCCTGGAAGGCGAATGATGATGCTTGGAGGAGTTTCATCGCGTCGAGTACAGTACATAGTACGCTGGCAATGCAACGGTTGCTGTAGACATATCCCCATAAAACAGGGTGGCCCGGAGCCCGTTTTTTAAAAGGCATTCATAAAATGCTCAATTACTGGCTCTGACGGCTCGCTTCGGTCGTTGCCGCCAGGGTGAAAAATCGCGACGACATCAAAGCGGAAAGAAGCGATCGGCTGCTGCTGGGCCTGTATGTACGCCATCGCCAGCTGTCGCAGCTTTTGCTTCTTTTTCCACGTCACGGACTCAGCCGCAGTTCCAAAGGCCCAGCTGCTCCGCGTGCGCACCTCTACAAAGACGAGCGTCTTGTCGTCTTGGACAATCAGGTCGATCTCGCCTTGTTTCGTCCGGGTATTTTGCTCGACGATCCGATACCCTTTTTGCGCCAGATAACGCATCGCCAGCTGCTCGCCTTTTTGTCCGAGAAGCCTGCGGCGATCGCTCATCCTTTTGCGCCTCCCTTGTCAAGCCGATACACAAAGGCTAGAATCTCCGCTACAACCTGATACAGCTCGGGAGGGATTTGCTGATCGAGATCAAGCTTTCCCAGCACTTCTACCAAGGAAGGGTCCTCCTGGATCGGGATATCGTTCTCTTTGGCTGTTTTCAGGATGTTTTCGGCAACGAAGCCCTTTCCTTTTGCCACTACTTTAGGCGCTTCCATTACACCTGCCTGGTATTTGAGAGCGACGGCCTGTTTCCGTTTGTTTTCATGGTTGGGGGATTGGTTCATACGCGCACATCCATCCCTCTGTAGTCGGCAAATAGGGTCCCTTTCGCCTGACTGCTTCCTGCTGGCTTGCTTTGCCTGTCAGGAACAGGCTGGATTCGCATGGCGGACAGGTGATAGCCTACATCGTTCAACTGTTGGGCAAACCGATCCTTTGTGCCTTGAGCCAGTGCCTCCAGCCAAGGGGAGTCATTGAAGATTTGCAGGTTCACAATCCGATTGACGATCCCGACGTCAATCATCGTCGTTCCCATGCCTTTCAGCTCCAGGTGGAAAAACAGTCGGCAATTTTCCGGGTCCAGCTTTCCACTTCCCTGCTTCTTCGATTCGATTTGGACAAAAGCGGTCTCTTCCCCTTCTGCCTGGCGAATCGGAATTTGCAGCACGATCTGGGACAGTGCCTGGTTGCTTGGCTGAACCATCATCAGTTGTTGTCCGGTTACTTGTTGCAACAATTGATCAGCTGCCTCGCGAAGCGCAGCGGGCACTGACTGTGCGGGAGCCTGGTTGATCTGCAAAAGCAACGATTTCACTGTCTCGATCTGCTTGTGCGTCCCTGCATCTGTCTGCTGTTGGCCCAGTGCCTGACCCATCAGCCCGCGTTCGTGGTTAATCCCGAGGTGTCGGAACAGTTCCACGAGCGGATTGGAGGATGCTGCACCGGATGCATTTGCCGCCACGGCTGGCTGGACAAGCGCAGAGGTCGACTGACCGCTTGCCGTCGCAGCGGCTTGCTTGTCAACAGGAGAAAGTCCGGCCGTTTGTCCCGGATTCGCCGCTTGTACATGTGGCGCACCAGACATCTGACTGTTGCCAGTCGCTCCAGCCAGTGCCGTGCCTCCAGTGTTCGGAGTTTCCGGTTGTACGGATGGGGCTACAGCAGCAGTCGTTTGTCGAACAGCAGGAGAAATGTCGGGAGCAACCGTCTTCTCCCCTGCCACGAGAGCTTGCGTAGCGCCGGGCAAATTGGTTTGGGCAACGGCACGATCAGCCCCTTGCCCTGTCAAAGCTTGTCCTGGCGCTGTATTCAGTGCGCTTGCAACTGGAGCAGAGCCGCCAGTGGGCGCTTTTGTCTGCGGATTCGCGATAATGGTCTGTGGCGCATTTTGACTGGCATTGCTTCCGGCAGCCTGCTGTCCGCCCGTGCTCGCTACTCCACCCTGCGTCACTGGTTTGGAGCCAGCCCCAGCCTCTCCGTTCTCTCCAGCCGCTACCAGCAAAGGCAGCGCCGTCAGCTTTTCCTTCAACTGGCTGACCACTTGACGAATATCCGCACTCGTCACTCCTGCTGAGTGAGCCTGCCCCATAGGAGCCGTCTGGCCCGGCAGTTTGTGCTCGCCACTTGCCTCCTCGCCCAAAAACATCGCGGCTTGCTGCAAAAAATTTTGGATCGTCTGCCCCAGCGGTTTGCCGGACATAAAAGCCTTCAAACCCGCAACCGAATCTGGTGTGAGCGGCAAATTTCGTTTCATTGCCAAAAGAAACGCATCTACTGTACTGTCATCCATCCCGATGCGCTGCGTCACTTGCGAAAATGCCTGAACGACTTCCTTGGTGACAGGCAAATTGGCATTTACCAGCGCTTGGACAATCGCTTTGCTCTCTTTTGTCTCCGTAATCCCGAGCGACCGCATCAAGTTCTCCAGAGAAGCTTCCTTGCCAGGTGCCTCAACAGGCGTATCCAGTACCTTCAAGGTTACGACCCCTGTTGAAGGCTGTACTTGCAGCCATGCCTTTTGACCCGCTTCGAGATTCGCTTCCAGCTTTGCCTGGACCTGCATTCCACCGATCTGAACCAGCGCCATTTGATCGGGATAATGCTTGACGACGGTTCCTTTGAATACTTGTCCTGGCGTCAGCTCCACCGGCTTGACTGTGGCGGAAGGAGTCTTTTGCACAAGGGATGATATAAGTTGCGACGGGGAAAACATACACTTCTCCTCCTCTGGAAAGCGCTCGGTAGTCGTTAGGCGTGCTCTTTCACCCCGGTAAATGTCACGCGGTGAAGAGGGGTTGGCCCGTATGTAGCAATCGCAGCCAAATGCTCCGCTGTGCCGTAGCCGGCATTTTTGTCGAAGCCATACTGCGGATACTGTTTGGCGTATTCCGCCATCATTCTGTCTCTGGTCACTTTCGCCACGATGGAGGCTGCTGCAATCGAGACGCTTTTCGCATCTCCGCCAATGATCGGAATTTGCTTGCACGCGACATCATTCAGTTGTACAGCATCGATCAACAGCACGTCAGCAGGTACTCCGGCATCCTCGATTGCGGCCTTCATCGCTTCCTTCGTAGCGGCCAAAATATTGATGGCATCAATGCGGGCGGCATCGACAATACCGATTCCGACCGCCACGGCATCCCGCATGATCACTTCGTAAAAAGCTTCGCGCGTAGCTACCGGAACTTTTTTGGAATCGTTCAAGCCTGGCAAATAAAAATCGGGCGGCAAGCAAACGCAGCTTGCGACGACAGGTCCTGCCAGCGGCCCTCTGCCCACCTCATCCACTCCAAACACGTGTGAATATCCTTTTTCGTGCAGCGCACGCTCGTATGCCGTCATCTCTGTCCACATTTGCGCGAGCTTGGCCCGACGCGCCATCGCCGCTTCTGCCTGCTTGGCCAGCGCCTGAACACCTGCCCGTTTATCTGCTTGTAAACATTGTAAAAAATCATTGGATATCTCGTCCAACTTTTCGATCGCCATTCGTATTTCTTTTATCGACATATCTGCCAGGTTCATTGACTCATTTCTCCTTCTTACGAAAAAAACCGTCTATCATCTATGGATAGACAGGTTTTCGTGTACGTCAATCGTGATCCGTCAGTGACAGCGGCTTTCCGATCGGCTCGTCCATCTCCCAATCGATCGGACGTTCCACGGAAATCGGGCCGAGCTTCCCTGAGCGCAGCTCTCGCAAAAAGATTTCGGCTGCTTTATCGTAGTCGATGTTGCCGCCAGAGATAAGGCAACCGCGTTTTTTTCCGACTTCCTCCAGCATGGAGACGCGGTCTTCCGGCAGTTCCTTCAGCTTGAAGCGCTCAAGCAAACGCTCTGGATAATAATGCATCATATAGGCGATGACGAACAGAGCTACTTCTGTGAAGTCGATCAGCTCGTCCTTGATCGCGCCACTTGCTGCCAACCGCAGTCCGACCATCTGATCTTCGAACTTGGGCCACAAAATTCCCGGTGTATCGAGAAGTTCCAGCGTGTCGCCCATCTTCACCCACTGCTGCGCCTTCGTGACAGCCGGACGATCGCCGGTCGCCGCTACAGAACGCTTGGACAGTCGGTTGATCAACGAAGATTTTCCTACGTTGGGGATTCCTAAAATCATGATGCGAATCGCGCGTCCCTGCATGCCGCGTTCACTGCGCTTCGCCAGCATCTCGGCCGCCAGCTCCTTGCACAGCTCTGGCAGCTTGTTCACGCCTTTTCCGCTCAAAGCGTCGATCGGCAACGTGCGGATGCCTTGCTTGCGGAAGTAAGAAATCCATTCGTCTGTAGCTTTTTCATCCGCCAAATCGGCCTTGTTCAGCAAAATCAATCGCGGCTTGTCACTGACAATCTCATCAATCATCGGATTCCGACTGGAAAGAGGCAGCCGCGCATCCAGAAGCTCGATAACCACATCAATCAATTTCAGCTTTTCCGTAACTTGCCGGCGAGCCTTCGCCATATGCCCGGGAAACCATTGGATCGTCATGTTGTCTCACCTACCTTGAAGCTATGCTTTTATCTCGTCATGCGAATACTTGCGAACGGCCAAAACGTAAACTCCGCTCTGCCCACTACCGTGCTGACAGCGACAGGACCAATCGCCCTGCTGTCATGGCTGTTGAGCCGATTGTCGCCCATCACAAAAATGTGACCCGCAGGTATCGCTACAGGGGAAAAATCGTTTGTGAAAAACGGCTCGCCCTGTTGTTTCGCTTGTTCTTTATGTTGTGCAAGATATGGTTCTTCAACCAATTTGCCGTTTATGTACAGCTGATCGCCTTTCACTTCGACGGTATCGCCCGCTACAGCGATGACGCGTTTGATGTAATCGCGCGTCTTCTCTGCATGAAACACGATAATATCTCCCGGCTTCGGCTCTTGCAAATAGTAGATGGCCTTGTTTACGACCAGTTTCTCGCTGTTATGTAACGTCGTTTCCATGGACTCGCCCTCGACAATAAACGGAGCGAACAAAAAGGTACGAATGAGAAAGGCGAGAATCAAGGCAATCCCGAGCGCCTTCGTCCATTCCCATAGCTCATTTTTCTTCGTGCGACTGGAGGCTACTTCTTCGCTCATCACTTACGCCCTCCCAAGATAGCTCGTCCAACCCTGTAAATGGAAAAAAGAGGCCTGGCAAGCAGACCAGTCCCCTTTTTAAGCGTTTCGCTTATCGACGAATTTCTTTAATACGAGCTGCTTTACCTACGCGATCGCGCAGATAGTACAGTTTCGCACGACGTACTTTACCATGACGCACGATTTCGATCTTGTCGATCTTAGGCGTGTGTACTGGGAACGTACGCTCAACACCTACGCCGTAAGAAATCTTACGAGCAGTAAATGTTTCGCTGACACCTGTACCGCGACGGCGAATAACTACGCCTTCGAACAGCTGAATACGCTCACGCTGACCCTCGATAACCTTAACGTGTACACGAACAGTGTCACCAGGTCGGAACGCAGGAATATCCTGTTTCAATTGCTCTTTTTCCAATTCACGGATAACTTGGTTCATTTAAATTCCCTCCTTCCGATAGACGTTCTTACTCGTCTTGCCAAATGGTCTCGGTCATCCAGTGGAGCCGAGTCACGAGTAGCGGACCGCCTTAGTCAGCGGGCAAAATTGCCACAAGAAGTATATTAACACAGTAGGCGCTAAACTACAAGGCCCGTTCTAACTTTTTTCCTCTGCGCTTTTCTCCTGCCCCTGTTCCCGCTCCAGCTCGGCTAAAAGCTTTTTCATTTCACCAGTCAGCTCAAGCTTCGAAAGCAAGTCGGGTCGGCGCGCCTTCGTTCTGCGCAGTGATTCCTTCAAGCGCCAGCGCTCGATGTTGGCGTGATGACCGGACAGCAATATATCTGGCACCTTCCAGCCGCGAAACTCGGCTGGCCGCGTGTAGTGCGGATATTCGAGCAGCCCGGTGGAAAACGAATCCTCGACAGCAGACGTCTGGTTGCCGAGAGCGCCCGGCTGCAAGCGAACGACACTGTCGATCACCACCATTGCTGCCAGCTCGCCGCCTGTCAGCACATAATCGCCAATCGAAATCTCATCCGTGACCAGATGCTCGCGAATGCGTTCATCATATCCTTCGTAATGACCGCAAATGAACACAAGATGCTCCTCCTGCGCCAGCTCCTCAGCGAGGCTCTGGTTGTACGTCACACCTTGCGGGCACATGAGGATGACGCGCGGCTTCTTGCCCCCTGGCAGAGCCTCTACCGCCCGAAACAACGGCTCAGGCTTGAGCACCATTCCCCCGCCGCCGCCGTACGGCGTATCGTCGACTGTACCGTGCTTGCTCTCGGAAAAATCGCGAAAGTTGGTGACCTGAAAGTCAACCAGTTCCTTCTCGCGAGCTTTTCCCAAAATGCTGCTGGACAAGACGCCCGCAAACATTTCGGGAAACAGCGTAAAAATGTCGATCCGCATCCGAAGTACCTCCTACAACAAGCCTTCCATCAGATGGCAGACCACGCGTTTGTTTGCAATGTCCACTTCTTTGATGCACTCATCGATAAACGGCAGCAAAATCTCGCCACGCTGCCCTTTTACGACCCACACATCGTTGGCTCCCGGCTGCATCACATCGACGATTTTGCCGAGCGCTTCCCCTTCGTCCGTGACAACCTCGCAACCGATCAGCTGATGGATGTAAAACTCGTCATCTTCCAGCTCCATCAAAGCTTCTTCCGGGATCTTCAGCTCTCCGCCCTTGTATTTTTCGATATCGTTAATGTGGGAGTAGCCTTGGAAACTCAAAATCTCAAAGTCTTTATGGGCGCGACGGGTCTCGATTTTCAGTTTCAACGGCGCAGAGAGAGAGGCATGGAACAAAAACAGCTCGTTTCCTTTGCGAAACCGTTGATCAGGGAAATCAGTTGTTGAGGTGACACGTACTTCTCCCTTGAGCCCGTGCGTATTGACCAGCTTGCCCACCGTATAAAACTTTTGGTTGCTCACCGTATCCACTCCTTCTATTCTTCAGCCCGATGGCCTGGCGTCCGCCGAATTTCATGCACACGTCCGTCTTTTATCATGATTTCCGTTCCTGCCATGATTTCATCCCAAATATCGCCTTCCTGAATGGTAACAGGACTTTCCACGGTCTGATAGTCCATCTCGCTTCCCTCGGGAAGGCTCTCGGCCTGTTGCAGGGAAAAAGAGATTTGGGCGATTTTTTCCTTGCGTCGCCGCTCTTCCTGGGCGATCTTTTGTTGCGCGAGCGCATATGTATCCGCAGACTTTTTCTTCGCCTCGGCCAATATTTTTTTCGATTGAAATTGCCATTGCTCCCATTCGTCTCGCTGCTTGCGCAGTTGTCTGCTGTACTTGTCGATCAGCACAGCGCGGGAAGCTTCTGTCATAATGAGTTTGACTTGTACCGACCGAAAAATCGTGAGCATGCCCTGCCACTCCTTTCGACGTATCAGTCCACCATATCGATTCAAACATCTCGCTATTCTTATTCAACCAAAAAAGACTGGGAAAGCTCCCAGCCTTTTTCTCAGACAATCTCAACCGTGACACGCTTGTCCGTTTCTACGGATGCCGCCATCACGACAGTGCGCAGGGCTTTGGCGATCCGTCCTTGCTTGCCGATAATCTTCCCCATATCATCCGGGTGCACCGACAATTCAAAGACGAGAGTGCGCTCTTTGTCCACTGCATTCACACGAACCTCATTCGGATGATCGACGAGAGCTTTAGCGATCGTTTCGACCAGCGCTTTCATCATCAGACCTCCAGATGACCGACTTATTTGCCGTATTTGGTTTCGTGTACTTTTGCGAGCACGCCTTCTTTGGAGAGAAGGTTACGAACGGTATCAGTTGGAGCTGCACCATTCAGGATCCATTGTACCGCTTTTTCGGTATCAATTTTCACCACTGCCGGTTGAGCAACCGGGTTGTAGTAACCGATTTCTTCAATGAAACGGCCATCGCGAGGGGAACGGGAGTCAGCTACTACTACACGGTAGAAAGGAGCTTTCTTGGAACCCATGCGTTTCAGACGAATTTTAACTGCCATGTTGTGTCACCTCCTGTATGGATCAACGCAAGATGAACATCTGCGTTGGTGCTACTATATCTGAACCATCGCGCTGTCTGACAAGTCAGCGGCGCGAAGAGATCATGCAATGCTTACTTGAACGGTGGTTTGAAATTGAAGGGGAAGTTCATGCCGCCTTGGTTGTTTCCTCCGCCCTTGCCCATGAACGGTAGTCCGAAGCCGCCTTTTTTCTTCGACTTCTTGACCATTTTGTCTGCGGCACCAGAGAATTGCTTCATCATCTTCTTCATTTCCTCGAATTGTTTGATGAACCGATTCACTTCCTGAATGCTTGTGCCGCTGCCGTTTGCAATGCGCTTGCGGCGGTTGGCGTTCAACAGATCAGGATTGGCGCGCTCCGCTTTGGTCATGGATTTGGCGATTGCCTCCACGCGGGCAATCTGCTTCTCGTCCACGTTCATTTTGCCTTTCATCTTGTTCATTCCTGGCAACATGCCGAGAATGTCTTCGAAAGGCCCCAAGTTGCGCAACTGCTGCATGGAATCCAAGAACATGTCGAAGGTAAATTCCCCTTGACGCATCTGGCGCTCCATGTCGCGCGCTTTCTCTTCATCCACAGATGCTTGCGCCTTTTCGATCAGGCTGAGCACATCTCCCATTCCCAAAATGCGGGAAGCCATGCGATCCGGATGGAACGGTTCGAGCGCATCCAGCTTTTCACCCATCGCCGCAAACTTGATCGGCTTTCCAGTGACAGCTTTGACGGACAGTGCCGCACCGCCTCGGGTATCACCGTCGAGCTTGGTGAGAACCACGCCAGTCAGTTCGAGCTGGCTGTTGAAGCTCTCCGCTACATTGACGGCATCTTGACCTGTCATCGAGTCCACGACGAGCAAAATCTCATCGGGCTTGGCAACTTCGCGAATTTGCTTCAACTCATCCATCAGCGCTTCATCGATGTGCAGGCGACCTGCCGTATCGAGAATCACGACATCCAGATGGTTTGTTTTCGCATGTTCAATCGCTTGCCGGGCGATATCAACAGGACTGACTTGATCTCCGAGAGAGAAGACGGGAACATTCAACTGCTCCCCCAAAACTTGCAGCTGCTTGATCGCAGCCGGACGGTAAATGTCCGCTGCCACCAGAAGCGGCTTCTTGTTTTGCTTTTGCAAATACTTGGCCAGCTTACCAGTTGTGGTCGTTTTCCCTGCCCCTTGCAAACCTGCCATCATGATGACAGTCGGCGGGCGGTGCGCCATCGTCAATTGAGCGACGTTGCCACCCATCAGGGCGACCAGCTCTTCATTCACGATTTTGATAACCATTTGACCTGGTGTCAGGCTTTTCATGACTTCCTGGCCGACTGCGCGCTCTTTGACGCGAGCGACGAAGTCTTTTACTACTTTGAAGTTAACATCTGCTTCCAGCAGGGCAAGGCGAACTTCCCGCATTGCTTCGTTGACGACTGTTTCGTCAATTTTTCCTCTGCCGCGCAGTTTGTCAAATGCGTTTTGCAGCCGATTGGCCAAGCTTTCAAACGCCATGCGAGCCCTCCTAATCCATCTCTGACAGTTGGTGGAGCAAAGTATTCAGCTCGTCTCTTGTCTCGCTCTCTGCAAGCCCATTTACAAGCTCATTCATTCGTGCCAGCACTTCCATCCGCTTCTCGTGGCGATGTGCCAGATTAAGCTTCTGGTCGTATTCGAACAACTGCTTTTCCGCCCGCTTGATGTGGTCGTAAACAGCTTGTCGACTGACCTCGTGCATTTCCGCGATTTCTCCGAGCGACAAGTCATCCAGATAATACAGCTCCAGATATTCTCGCTGCTTGCCTTTGAGTAACGGTGCATAAAAGTCAAACAAGAGATTGACTTGATTGGTCTTTTCTAACATGAAACCAATCCTTTGCTGTGAGGTACTCGTTTCGAAACTGTAAAGGCTTTTTCTTTACAGCACGTAGATTATAGTACCTAATTCCACACCTAGTGTCAAGCATTTTTGTTGACATCTTTTTTTGACGTTCCAGACATTATGATATTACGCGTTTTCTTGCTCTTCGGCTTCATCTTTTTGAATCAATCCGGCAAACAAGGCGTGTACAAACTGTTCCGGATCGAATGCTTGCAAGTCATCCATCTTCTCGCCCAGACCGACGTATTTGACCGGGATGTTCAGCTCGTTGCGGATCGCGATGACGATACCGCCCTTCGCCGTTCCGTCAAGCTTGGTCAGAACGAGTCCGGTCACTCCGGCAGACTGCCCGAATGTTTTCGCCTGGGACAGCGCGTTTTGGCCTGTCGTCGCGTCGAGGACGAGCAAGACTTCGTGCGGAGCGCCTGGCAGTTCGCGCTGCAAAACGCGGTGCACCTTCGCCAGTTCTTCCATAAGATTGACTTTGTTTTGCAGACGTCCAGCCGTATCGCACAAAAGCACATCGACTTTGCGCGATTTGGCAGCCTGGATCGCATCGTAGATGACGGCAGCCGGATCGGAGCCTTGCTGTTGCTTGATGACGTCGACACCGACGCGCTCTCCCCATACTTCCAGCTGCTCGATCGCTGCCGCCCGGAACGTATCGCCTGCTGCGAGCAGCACGTTTTTCCCTTGCTGCTTGAACATGTGCGCCATTTTTCCGATGGTCGTGGTTTTGCCCACGCCGTTAACGCCGACAAACAGCACAACGTTCAGACGTCCGTCCTCGATGTTGAGAGAGCTGTCTGCTGCTTCGTCGTTTTTCAACAAGTTGACGAGCTTCTCGGAAAGGATCGGTTGCAGGTCCAGGGCGTTTTCGATTTTTTGTTTACGCACTTCCGACCGCAAATCGTCGATCAGCTCCATTACGGTGTTGACCCCGACATCGGACGTGATCAAGATTTCTTCCAGTTCATCAAAGAAGTCGTCGTCGATTTTTTTGTAGCGGCGGACGAGGTCCTCCACTTTTTCCACCAGCAAATCTCTCGTTTTCGCCAATCCGTCGGTAAACTTTTGCGTTACCTCTTCGGATTTTTGCACGATCGCGTCACGAAGGCGCTTGAAAAAACTCATGATCATCTTCCTTTGCGGCTATTGTTTTCTCATCCATATTGCGCTTGGGCGCAAGAAATGTCACGCCCCGTTACGAGGCCGACTCCACGAATTTGTCGCTGTCCTCCAGCTTGACGGAAACCAGCTTGGACACGCCGCCTTCCTGCATCGTGATTCCGTACAGGACGTCAGCGCTCTCCATCGTGCCTTTGCGGTGTGTCACGCAAATAAACTGCGTCTGGCGGCTGAAATGCTGCATGTACTCGGCAAATCGGTTGACATTGGCTTCATCCAGCGCGGCTTCCACCTCGTCCAGTACGCAAAATGGCACAGGTTTGACACGCAGGATGGCAAACAACAGAGCCATCGCCGTCAGCGCGCGCTCGCCCCCGGAGAGCAGAGCCAGATTTTGCAGCTTTTTGCCCGGCGGCTGCGCTACGATGTCGATCCCCGTTTCGAGCAGGTTGTCCGGGTTGGACAGAAGCAAGTCGGCGCGACCTCCGCCGAACAATTGCACGAACACATCGCGGAACTGCTCGGAAATCGCTTCAAACGTCTCCTTGAAGCGGCGCGACATCTCCGCGTCCATCTCCTGAATCACCTGGTAGAGCATATCTTTTGCTTCATTCAAATCGGCTTCCTGGGCGCTCAAAAACTGCTGGCGCTCCGAGAGACGCTCGTACTCCTCGATGGCTCCGAGGTTTACGGTGCCGAGCGCAGCGATTTGCTTTTTGATTTTGGCGACGATTTGCGTTTCCTCTTGCAAGTCTCCGCGTGGCGGGTATTTCTGCTTCGCCAGATCGTAGCTCATTTCGTATTCTTCGGAGAGTTTATTCAACAGATGGTCGAGTTCCACCTCACCCCGGTTGACTTTCACTTCTTCCTGGTGAAGCTTCTCTTCCAGACTTTTGACTTCTCTGCGAATTTCTTTTACATGTACTTCAACCTGCTCTTGTTTGTGGAAAAGGGTCGCCCGCTCGTTGCGCCGCTCGGAAATCAGCCCGGCTACCCGCTCTTTGTCCTGGCGCAACTCCGCGATGCGCTGGTCCAGTTCCAGTCCTGACGATTCATTCGTCTGTTCCAGCTCGTCGAGAGCAGCCAGATTCGCATTTTGCTCCTCCCACTCGCGCTGAAGCAAGCTTTTTTGTTCCAACAAGCGCTCCGTTTGCTCCAGTCGGGATTGATGCTCCTGCTTCACCTGGGCGTTCAATACTTTGAGGCTGGTAATTTTCTGATTCATCTCTTCTTTTGATTCCAGCTGCTCCTGACGCTTGGCTTCCGCCTCGGCAATCAGCGCATTCAGCTGCTGTTCCTCTTGTTCCAGCACAACGAGGGAGGCTTGCAATTGTTCCTGCTTCTCGGAAGCTTCTTCTCTTTCCCGCTGGTAAGCGGCGATGTCCTGCTCAACCAGCTTGGCCCGCTCGCCCAGCGAACGCCCTTCTGCTTCCGCCTGCTGCAACAGGCCCTTGACTTCCTGCTCCTTCAACCGCAAGGCTTCCCCTTCCGAGCGAAGCGTTTCTTGCTCTTCTTCCATACGGCCAAGCTCACTGGTCAGTTGCTCCATTAGCGTAGTATGTCCAGAAATTGCCTCTTCGATTTCACGCATCTGCGCTTCCAGCTCATCTGCCTGCCGATTGCGGCCGAGAAGGTTGGTGCTGTTTTTCTTCAGCGCTCCCCCTGTCATCGAACCGCCTGCGTTGACAATATCCCCTTCGAGCGTAACGACGCGATACCGATAGCCGAGTGTACGCGCGACACGGTTGGCCTGCTCCAATTTTTCCGTAATGATGACATTGCCGAGCATGCTCTCCAAAATCGGGCGGTACGTTTCCTCAAACGAAACAAGCTCGCTGGCGATCCCGACAACGCCGCCTTCTTTTGCCAGCTGCTGCTTGTCTTGTGCCTGCAAGGTGCGCGGCCGAATGACATCCAGCGGCAAAAAGGTAGCGCGGCCTGCATTGTGCTGCTTCAAATAAGCAATCGCTGCGCGCCCGGCTGCCTCGTCGTCCACGACGACATTTTGCAATGCCCCGCCGAGCGCAACTTCAATGGCTGTCTCGTATTGCTGCGGCACGACGACCAGCTCGGCTACCGCACCGTGGATTCCTTTGAAGCCTCGCTCACGGGCTTTGAGAATTTCTTTTACCCCTTGCTGGAATCCGGCAAATTCGGACTGCATTTCCTTGATCAGATCGAGTCGCGACTTGGCCGCTTCCCTGCGCTGTTCGGACTGGCGAAGCTCCCGGCGAACCTGCTCCATCCGGGCTTGTCCGTCGCGCAGACCGTCCAGCAATTGCTTGTACCTCGCCACCGTATCTTGTATCGTTTGCTCGATTTTGGCCAACCGCTCTTGCAGTTCGGCGATTTTGACCTGACGCTGCACTTCTTCGAGATCGAGCTGCTCTTTTCCAGACAGCTGACGGTCGACACGCGCCTGAGAAGTTTGCACCAATTGCTGCTGGTGACGAATTTCGTTGCGCAGGTTCGCCATTTCGTTGAGCTTTTCAAAATAGTCGCCTTTCAAGCGCTCCACGTCATCCGTCAACGATTGCACCATGGCGAAAAACTGGCCTTCGGCTTCCTGCAAGGAGGCATGGGCCTCTGTCATTCGCTGCTCCGCTTCCTGCACGCGCTGCTTTTCTTCTGCAAGCTCTGCTTCGAGCGCATGCTGCTTTTCCGTCAGCTTGTGCATTTGCTCCATCGTCTGCTGGCGATTGGCACTCAAGTTGCGCATCCGCTCGCGCAATACTTCGCGCTGGCCTTCTACTTTTTCGGTTTCCTCGCTCACGGTCAAAAGAACTTGCTGCAACTCCTCAATCGACTGGTCGATTTGCGTGACAGAAAAGCGGGCTTGCTCCAAATCCGCTTCGTGCTTGCTCGCTTCCGTCGTTTGCGTAATCAGTTGCTCGCGCAGTTCCTGCACACGCTGCGAGGCAGCCTCCCACTTCGTATGGGCCGCCTCGATTTGTTGCACGTACAGAGCCACTTCATGCTCGACCAGCTTGCGGTGCAGCTCCTTGTAGGTTTTCGCCGTCTCGGCCTGCTCCTGCAACGGTCCAATCTGCTCCGTGATCTCGCTGACGATATCGTGGATGCGAATCAGGTTTTGCTCCGTGTCGTCCAGCTTCTTCTCGGCCTCTCGCTTGCGGGTCTTGTACTTGACGATTCCCGCTGCCTCTTCAAAAATTCCCCGGCGATCTTCCGATTTGGTACTGAGGATTTCTTCGATTTTTCCCTGACCGATAATGGAATACGCTTCTTTTCCCAGACCCGTATCCATAAACAGCTCCATAATATCTTTCAAGCGGCACGATCGGTTGTTTATGTAATACTCACTGTCGCCAGAGCGGTACACTCTGCGCGTAACGGAAACCTCCGAATATTCCACATCAAGCGAGCGATCGGTATTATCCAAGGTTAATGTCACTTCAGCAAAATTCACTGGCTTGCGCTTGTCGCTGCCCGCGAAAATGATATCTTCCATCTTCGCCCCGCGCAGCGATTTGGCGCTTTGTTCCCCGAGCACCCAGCGAATCGAGTCGGAAACGTTGCTTTTGCCGCTTCCGTTCGGGCCGACTACTGCTGTCACTCCCGGTACGAACTCCAATTCCGTCCTGTCGGCAAAAGATTTGAATCCTGCCAGCTCCAGACGTTTCAAATACATACGTACGATCCTCCTTACCAAACCCCACCCTGTTTGCTCGCCACCTGCTGTTATCCGCCGAATCCGGCAAAACACGCGGCCCAGATTGGATGGGTACCCGAAAAGAGCTCCTGCATGAGACAGGAGCTACTCCACTGCGAGGTTTCTTGGGTCTTTCCCCGTTAAGTGTATCATAGAAAGCCGTCATCACGCAGTATTTTCCCAGCTTTTCCAAGTCGGAACAAAGAAAGCTACACCACCTGCCTTTCGCAGATGATGCAGCTCCCTTTTCCGAGCTTTTATTTATCCCCCAGCTTTACCAATGCCCGCGCGGCGGCCTGCTGTTCCGCTTCCTTTTTGGAGCGGCCCGAGCCGATGCCAAGCGAACGATTGTTCAAAAGCACCTCAGATACGAACTCTCGATTGTGAGCTGGTCCTTTTTCTTCTACAATGCGATACTGGATGTCTCCCAGATTGTCCTGTTGAACAAATTCCTGCAACTGGCTCTTGAAGTCTGTAACCTGGGCAAACTCTCCCTTGTCGATTCTCGGATAAACGTATTTTTCCATAAAAGAAAACACGGCATCCAGGCCCTGATCCAAATAGAGGGCGCCAACAAAAGCTTCAAATACGTCCGCTAGCAAGGCAGGTCGCTGACGGCCGCCCGTCAGCTCTTCCCCTTTTCCCAGCAAAACGAGATCGCCAAAATTCAGTAGCTCAGCAAATTTAACCAGAGAAGGCTCACAGACAATCGCTGCCCGCAGTTTTGTCATCTCTCCCTCGCTCATCTTGGGAAAAGTTTTGTACAAAAACTGGGAAACCGTCAATTCGAGCACCGCATCTCCCAAAAATTCCAGCCGTTCATTGTCTGATATCCGTTTGCCGCGTTGCTCGTTCACGTAGGAAGAATGGGTGAATGCCTGCCGCAGAACGCTTTCATCATGAAAGCGAAAGCCGATCTTCTCTTGCAGCTGCGCAAAATTCATCACCCTCACCACCATTCCAGGAGACTGCCTACTTTTTCTCTCAGTAGGGCTCATTTATGCTTCGTATCGCTTCAGGATCACCGTAGCATTATGACCGCCGAATCCAAATGTATTGGACACAGCCACATGGACGGTCGCCTTGCGCGCATGGTTAGGAACATAGTCGAGATCACATTCCGGATCAGGATTTTCCAGGTTGATGGTAGGAGGAAGCACCTGATCGCGCAGAGCGAAAGCAGTCGCGATCGCTTCAATACCGCCTGTGGCGCCGAGCAAATGGCCTGTCATCGACTTGGTGGAGCTGACAGCCAGCTTGTAAGCGTGTTCGCCAAAGACGTCTTTAATCGCCTGCGTTTCTGCGATATCCCCTTGGTCAGTGGAAGTTCCGTGTGCGTTGATATAGCCTACTTCTGTCGGGTCGATTCCCGCGTCACGCAGGGCGTTTTTCATGCAGCGCGCAGCCCCTTCTCCCCCTGGAGATGGAGAAGTGATGTGATGGGCGTCAGCACTCATGCCATAGCCGATCACTTCGGCGATGATGTTCGCGCCGCGCTTTTTCGCATGCTCGAGTTCTTCCAGGATCAGGACGCCTGCCCCTTCTCCCATGACAAAACCATCGCGATCCTTGTCAAAAGGACGGGATGCTTTTTGCGGCTCGTCGTTGCGCGTGGACATCGCTTTGGCGGAACAAAAGCCGGCAAACGCCATCGGGCGAACGGTCGCTTCCGCTCCACCTGCGATCATCACGTCGGCATGATCAAACTGGATCAAACGCAGAGCGTCGCCGATTGCGTTCGTCCCCGTTGCACATGCGGTAATCGCACTGGATGTTGGCCCTTTTGCACCGTATTGGATCGATACTGCTCCAGACGCCATGTTCGCAATCAGCATCGGAATAAAGAACGGACTCACGCGGCGCGGTCCTTTTTCCAACAGCACGGAATGCTGCTCTTCCCATGTAGACAGCCCGCCAATACCGGACCCGATGTATACACCCACTCGTTCCGCATTTTCTGGCGTGATTTCCAGTTTCGCATCCTCTACCGCCATTTTGGCAGCAGCCAATCCAAACTGAACGAATCGGTCTGTACGTCGTATTTCTTTTTTGTCCATATACAGCTCGGGATTGAAGTCTTTTACTTCTCCCGCAATCTGTGTCGGATAATCAGTAGCGTCAAAAGCAGTCAGGCGGTCAATGCCTGATTTTCCTTCCAGCAAACTGTTCCAGAAGGTCTGCGCGTCATTTCCCACCGGAGAAATAACACCGACGCCCGTAATCACCACTCTTCGTTTCATTGCGATCACCTCTATATGAAAGTCAGCAGTCAGCCTGTTACTTACACTTCATGCCCAACATAGCTTCCCCGTATGTATTCTCTGCAATTGAAGGAGAAGTCCCGTATGGTACGGGACTTCCAACTGATGGATCTACTTGTGAGATTCTATGTATTTAACAACCTCACCAACAGAAGTGATCTTTTCAGCATCTTCGTCAGAAATCTCTAAATCAAACTCGTCTTCGAGTTCCATTACGAGTTCCACTACATCCAGGGAGTCAGCGCCCAGGTCTTCTTTGAAAGAAGCTTCCAAAGTAATCTTGGACTCATCTACACCCAGACGATCGACGATGATTTTCTTCACGCGTTCCAATGTATCTGCCATCTTGCTTCACCCCCTCTCCCGTATTATAGTGGATGAGCTTTCAAAAAACCAGTTTACATATACATGCCGCCGTCTACATGCAAGGTTTGGCCTGTCATGTAGTTGGCTGCATCAGAAGCAAGGAACAAAACAACAGACGCGATGTCTTCGGTTTGACCGAGACGGGCGAGCGGAATCTGGCTGATCAGGCCCGCTTTGATGTCTTCCGGCAGGACGTCTGTCATTTCTGTAGCGATGAAACCTGGCGCTACCGCGTTCACGGTGATGCCACGGCTCGCCAGCTCGCGTGCAGCAGTCTTGGTCAGACCGATGACGCCTGCTTTAGCCGCTACGTAGTTTGCTTGTCCTGCATTGCCGAGTACACCTACAACGGACGTGATGTTGATGATTTTTCCCGAACGCTGCTTCATCATCGGACGAGTAGCTGCTTTCAGGCAGTTGAACACGCCTTTGAGATTCGTGGCGATGACGTCATCCCACTCTTCTTCTTTCATGCGCATCAACAAGTTGTCGCGGGTAATCCCTGCGTTGTTGACGAGAATGTCGATGGTCCCGAAGTGATCGAGCGCCGCTTTGAACATGTCGCCCACTTCTTCTGTCGAGGACACATTGGCGCGAACCATGATGGCGTCGCGGCCGAGCTCCTTGATCATCGCGACTGTTTCACTGGCTGCCGCTTCGCTTCCTGCGTAGTTAACGACCACATTCGCTCCTGCTGCGGCCAGCTTGAGTGCGATCGCGCGGCCGATTCCGCGGGAAGCGCCTGTGACGAGTGCTGTTTTTCCTGTTAGCATAATACCCCTCCGTTCAAAAGCTCAGTCAAGGACTCCATATCCTGTACAGAAATAATCGTCGTGTCTGCCGGAGCGATTTTTTTGATCAGTCCAGCAAGCACTTTTCCTGGCCCGATCTCCACAAAAGTGGTCACGCCCGCTTCCACCATCCACTGTACGGAATCCTCCCACAGAACTGGAGCCGATACTTGCGAAACCAGTTGTTCCACAATCGCCGCCGCTTCGGTAACAGGTCGCGCCGTTACGTTTGCCACGACCGGAACGGTTGCTTCCCGGACAGATACGCCTGCAAGCACGGCCTGCAATTTATCCGCAGCAGGCTGCATGAGGCTGGAGTGGAACGGTCCGCTTACGTTCAGCGGCAGAACACGCTTCGCCCCCGCTGCCTTCGCCTGCTCGCCAGCCAGTTTGACACCTTCGGCGGAACCGGAGATGACAATTTGGCCCGGACAGTTCATGTTCGCCGGTTGTACCGGGTGTCCGGAAGCAGTCACGTCTTCGCAAATCGCTTGCAAAGCGGAGCGCTCCATGTTCAGGACAGCTGCCATCGCGCCTTGCCCTGCCGGAACCGCTTCTTCCATGAATTGACCGCGTGCACGGACCGTTTTTACCGCGTCAGCAAAAGACAACGCTCCTGCTGCAACCAGTGCCGAATATTCGCCCAGACTGTGTCCAGCCACGAATGCCGGAGTGAAGTCAGGACGCTGTTCTTTCAAAGCTGCCAATACCGCGACGCTCGCCGTCAAAATCGCCGGCTGCGTGTTAGCCGTCAGCTTCAGTTCTTCTTCCGGGCCGTTGAAGCACAAGCCGGACAGCGAAAAGCCGAGCGCTTCATCTGCCTGCTGAAAAATGTGGCGGGCTGCCTCCGACTGTTCACTGAGCGCTTGGCCCATTCCTACGAATTGCGAGCCCTGCCCCGGAAAAACAAATGCTACTTTCCCCACTACTGTCCGCTCCCTTCTGCTGGCGTGGTCGACCATTTCAAGAGTGTCGCTCCCCAAGTCAATCCGCCGCCAAAGCCTACGAGAATCACATTGTCGCCTTCTTTGATGCGTCCAGCTTCGACCGCTTCATCGAGTGCAACCGGAATCGATGCAGAAGACATGTTGCCGTAACGGTCGAGGTTGATCGCCACCTTTTCTTCGGACAAGCCGAAGCGTTGCACAGCCGAATCGATAATTCGCTTGTTCGCCTGGTGCGGCACGAGCAGGTCGATATTTTCGCGGTCTACGCCCGCTTTGGCAAGAACCGCTTCTGTTGCAGAGTTCATCACGCGCACAGCGAATTTGAACACCTCTCCGCCCGCCATGGCCAAATAGTGCAGATCGTTTTCCACCGATTCGCTGGAAGCAGGGATGCGCGAGCCGCCCGCTGGCAGACACAGCAAAGGTCCGCCCGATCCGTCTGCACCCAATTCAAACGACTGGAAGCCGAAGCCTTCTTTCACTTCGCCGATGACAGCAGCACCCGCTCCGTCGCCAAACAGCACGCAAGTATTGCGGTCTTTATAGTTCGTAATTTTGGACAGCGTTTCAACCCCTACCACCAAAATGTGCTTGTAAAACCCATTGGCGATGAACTGGGTCGCTGTCGTAATGCCGTACAAAAAGCCGGTGCAGGCAGCAGACAAATCTACCGCAGCCGCACGCTTTGCTCCCAGCTTTTCCTGCAAAATGCAGGCAGTGGATGGGAACATCGTGTCCGGCGTCACCGTAGCGACGATAATCATGTCCAGTTGCTCTGCGCTGATGTTGGCTTTTGCCAACGCTTTTTTCGCAGCTTCGTAAGCGAGATCAGAAGATGCTTGCTCAGTCGAGCAGATCCGGCGTTCCCGGATTCCAGTACGGGAAACAATCCACTCATCAGATGTTTCCACCATTTTTTCCAGATCGAAGTTGCTAAGCACCCTGTCAGGGGTGTAAGAACCTGTAGCCAAAATGCCTACTGAACGCTTTTTATCCATCTGCCTCACTCGCTTTCTCCCGTTATATTTTTCTGTAGTGCCTGCGCAATGACTTCATTGACATCTTGCCGCACAAAGCGAGCTGCGCTGGCAATCGCGTTTTTCATCGCTCTCTCGTCAGAGGAGCCATGAGCCTTGATCACAGGGCTTTTCAAGCCCAATAACGGCGCTCCCCCGTATTCCGCGTAGTCCATTTTCTTCTTGAAGCGCATGAGTCCCGGCTTTAAGATGGCCGCTCCTACTTTATTAATCAGACTCGAAGTAAACTCCTGCTTCAACTGCGAAAAGATTGTGGAAGCAGCGCCCTCTACCGCTTTCAGCAGCACGTTGCCGACGAAGCCGTCACAAACTAGCACGTCACATGCCCCTTCCATGACGTCGCGCGCTTCCACATTGCCGACGAAATTCAGGTCTGCCTGGGACAGCAGCGGGAACACCGCTTTGGTCAGCTCATTCCCTTTGCCTTCTTCTGTCCCTACGTTGAGCAGTCCTACTTTTGGATTTTCGAATCCAAGCACTTTTTCTGCGTACAGGCTGCCCATCACCGCGTATTGCAGCAGGTGATGCGGCTTCGCATCCATGTTGGCCCCCACATCAAGTGTGAGTGTTACGCGGCCTTTTTTATTCGGGATATAAGCGGCCAGCGCCGGGCGCTCGATGCCTTCCATGCGGCCCGTGTACAGCAAACCTGCCGTCATGAGCGCACCCGTGTTTCCCGCCGAAATCGCTGCATCCACGATCTTTTCACGTGCCATCTCAACTGCAACAACCAGCGAGGAATTTTTCTTGCGACGTACAGCTCGAACCGGCTCATCATCTGGCAAAATCACTTCTGTCGTAGGAACAATCTCGATGTTTGCCGGCGCGTCTTGCGGCAAGTGGTTCCGAATGGCTTGTTCATCTCCCACCAGTACAACCGTAATGGCCGGGTTTTCCTTGATGGCAGCAAGTGCTCCTAATACTGTACTTTTTGGTGCGTTGTCGCCGCCCATCGCATCAACTGCAATTCGCAACCGTGTCTCCTCCTTACCTCTCATTCATGCCGATTTTGTGCGACAGTCATTTCCACAACCCGGAATGTCGCTGTAAAGACCAATTCACCTTGAACTTTCGTCTCCACGCGCACTTTGCACTCGTCGCCGTCTCGGCTGCGTACTACTGCCTTCGCGACCAGCTTTTCGCCAATGCGCACGGGGCGCACAAAGCGAATCCGGGCTGTAGCTGTCAGCGCGACATCGGCATTAATGACTGCTACTGCCAAAGAGTTAGCCTGGGCAAAAATATAATGGCCCCGGGCAATTTGTGTTTTGGAAAAAACGTGCTCTTCTTTTATTTCCAATACGGAAATAGCTTGGGAATCGAGCTGCAAGTCGATGATCTCCCCGATTACTTCCTCAATCCCCAACGACTTCACGGGATCAAGGCTTTTCTCCGCAACCGATTTGATCCGCTCCCGAAGCTCCGGAATCCCAAGCTCCAATCGATCTAGTCGTATTGTTTGAATGCTGACATGAAATAACTCAGCCAGATCTTCGTCCGTCGCAAATGGATTATCCGCCAGCGACTGCACCAAGCGGGTCTGGCGGTCTTTTTTTGGCAAGCGGGCGATGCGAAACACCCCCTAGCAAGATTCTTGTTTCGGATATGTATGATTGCGAGCTGTTTTTAATACCAGGTACCAAAACAGTATAAGGGAGAACGTTGGCAATTACAAGTAAAGTTCTTGAAAATGGGTAGCTCTCCCTAGCGGTACATTAGCCGAATGATCTCCTCAATCCCGGGTTCTTTCATCTGGATGTCCAAAGGCTCACCCCAGCCAGCCACTTCTGCCAGGATGCGCGGCGAAGAAATTTTTCCTTTGTCAAAATGAACGGACAAAACATTGCCGGACAACTCCAGCCGTTCAATCCCTGCCAACTCGGCACCCAGGCTTGGCGGCTGGCGATATTCAACCTGAATCAGACTGGGCAAACCGATTTGGCGGCGCATGTCATCCAATGTCGTGTCCATCATCTTTTTGCCGTGATTGATGACGATAATCCGCTTGCACAATTGCTCGATATCGTCCATGTCATGCGTCGTCAGCAGGATCGTCTTTTTCTGCGTCTCGTTCACTTCTTTTAAAAAGGCGCGGATGCGCGTCTTGGCGACCACATCCAGCCCGATTGTCGGCTCATCCAAAAACAGCACAGGCGGATCGTGCAAAAGCGCTGCTGCCAAATCCGCTCTCATCCGCTGTCCGAGCGACAGTTTGCGCACAGGTGTATCCAGAAATTCGCGCATATCCAGAAGCTCCTGGTAAAGCTCCATCGAGCGCCGATACGTGCGCGAATCGATTTTGTACATCGCCTGCAAAATCTCGAACGAATCTTTGACGGGCAAGTCCCACCACAGCTGTGTTCGCTGCCCGAAGACGACGCCGATGCGCGAAGCGACCTGTATCCGGTCTTTTTGCGGACTGTAGCCGCCGATGCGGATTTCTCCCCGACTGGGGTGCAAAATGCCGGACAGCATCTTGATCGTGGTCGACTTCCCCGCTCCGTTCGGGCCGATGTAGCCGACGAACTCCCCTTCCCCGATGGAAAAGGAGATGTCGTCTACAGCCTTGACCTCACGCTGCTCCCGGGAAAACAAGGTGCGCACCGAAGCGAAGCGGCCTTTGTTCTCCGGAGACAAATAGAACGACTTGCCGATATGTACAGCTTCTATCATGATGAAAACCTCCTCAGCTTCCCGTAGAGTGATAATGTCGTATGCCTATCTTCCAAAAGGTGAGTGCCAAAAACAATGCGGTCGCCGCCGCAACAGGCGCCAGCAGCGGGTAGTACCAGCCTCCCCCTTTTCCGAGCAAGGCCAGCATCGGCAAGTAATTCATGTACGCGATCGGCAAGGCGGTAAAGAACAGCCATTTCAGCCAGCCTGGATAGAGCGAAATCGGATAGTTGGAGGCATTCGCCGGCGCGTAGATCGTAAAAGTCAGGATGTCTCTCATTTGATGCGTCCAAAAAGAGAGAGCCGCCGAAGACAACGCCATGGAAAAATAAATGACCCCGCCCGAAAAAATCGCGATCGGGGAAAAGACGATCAACCAGAGCAAATCTGCCCCTTCCCGGGCAAGTCCCGCAAGCGAGAGCACCAGCACTGCCACGCCTTGCACGATGCCGCCAATCCGCGAAAGGTCGAGATTGCGCGTAAGCAAAAGCAAGAGCGGCGATACCGGGCGAATCAGCATCTGGTCAAATTCTCCGTGCACGACATACTTCTCAAAATCGTTCACTTCCGGAGCAAACAGCCGATACAAGGAGACAGATGCCGAAGAAATGCCGTAAAGCATGCCGACCTCGTAAATATTCCAGCCAGCCACATCGTTGAAGCGGTGCAAAATGGCGGAAAGAATCACAAAATCGAGAACCATAATCATGCCGGTCGTAGCCGCGCTCGTAATGAAATTCATTTTGTACTGCATTTGCGAGCGGAGACTGGCTGCGATCAGCTTTCGATAAAGCATGAGCACGTCGCTACCCCCCTTGTATTTCCAGCTTTCTTCTTGCTTGCTTCGTCACAGCGAGAGCGACTACTGTCAAAATGACAGCCCACAGCAGCTGAACCCCGATGCTGTAGACCGGAGCAAGCTCCAGCCAGTTCATGACCGGATAGTAAATCATGGCGGCAAAAGGCAAAAACGGAGCCAGCTGCCCGAGTACCCCCGGCATCAGATCAACAGGGATCATCTGCCCGCCAAAGCCGAAAACTAGCGAGAGCAAAATGAGGTGCAGCCAGCGCACCTCGGTCGTCCAGAAAGAAGAAATGCCGACCAAATAAAAAAGGAGCATGCCTACGTAGGCAGCCAGCAGAAGCGAGAGCAAAAACAAGAGGTACGCAAGCGGATCGGAGGGGAAAGAAAAGCCTACCGCAAGCCCAAGCAAAAGGCCGATCGGCAGACTGCGGTAACAGGCGTTATAGAGCAGGCGGCCAAACTCCTGGCTCAAGGTGTACCACAAGTAATGGACAGGCTTGATCATGTCGAGGCTGACCGCTCCGCTGCGCACCCCGACCTGCACATTCAGCCCCGGTGACATGAACGTCGTCACCCAAAGCACGCTTTGGCAAATCGCGATGTAGCAGGCCATCGTTTCCGCGTCGTACGGGCCGTGAACGGCTTTGCCTCGCAGGACTCCCATCCAAATGGCAATAAAAACAAGCCCAAAAATCGAGCTCGCCACATTGTTGATCAGATGAGAGAGACGATACTGAAGATTGCGTCGATAGCTTTTGCGGATAATCCGCCAGTAAACCATAAGAACCTCCTCGTGGAAAAGTCAGGAATAACAGGATAGCAGGGCTCCTATATGATTGCAAGCAAAAAAAAGAGAAGGCTCTTCAAAAAGAAGAACCTTCTCTGATAAATCCATCTGCTGTCACGCGGGGTCTCCCTTCACGCCAGCCAGATGAAATCTACCCGCTATTTCATGCGTCTTTGCCGTTTTCAGCGGCTACCAATACGTCTACCTCGCTCTTGTCGAAGGCTTCGGCCATTTCCCGCCCTGGTGCGCAGTCCGTCACGATCAAGTCGATCTGATCCAGACTGGCTACCCGGTACAACATGCTTTTTCCGAATTTGGAGTGGTCAGCAAGAATAATCACCTGATCCGCCCGCTTCATCATCTCCCTGATCACATAGCCGTGATCTTCATCCGGGGAAACAAGCCCGCCCGTCGTCAGCCCGCAAGCTCCGACCAGCAACTTGTCGACGTGGTAATTCGCCAGATTTTCTACGGTTCGGGTGCCGTGCACACACTGATCTTGCGGGTTCACATCTCCGCCGAGCATTTTCACAAGCACGCCTTCCTTGCGCGAAACACTGGCTGCTGTAGCCAAGGAGTTTGTAATGATGACATGGTCTTTTGTCTGCAACGATTCTACCGTCAGTTGAACCGTCGTGGATGCGTCAAGCAGCAAATAGTCGCCGTGTTTGATCAAACGCGCGGCAGCCTGCGCAATCCGCCGCTTCCCTGTCAAATCGAGCTGCATGCGCTCCTGATGAGAAAAGCTTTTTTTGCTCAAGCTAGGCAAAATCGCTCCACCGCGAGTCCGCAAGATTTCTCCCTGCTCCTCCAGCTTGACGATATCTCGCCGGGCCGTATCACGGGAGACGCCGAATTGCTCCACGACTTCCTGTACACTGATTCGGTGGTGCTGCTGCAAATATTGCAGGATCGCGGTCAATCGCTCTTCCTGGTACATCACGGTTTCACTCCATCCTTGCCTTTCTTCCTCATTGTAAGTCATTTACGCATTTTAAGCAATATTATTTAAGTATTCATAAGCATTAATAAGCAAAATGAAGGCACAAAAAAAGCAAGGTGATTGCTCACCTCACTTTTTACGCAGCAAAGCTTACTTTGCTACTTTCACACCTTTGTAGTGACCGCAGCTTGGGCAAACACGATGCGCAAGCTTGTATTCGCTGCAATTATCGCATTTGATCATGCCTGGAATCTCTAATTTGAAGTGCGTACGACGCATTCTTTTACGGGTTTTGGAAGTTCTCCGTTGAGGTACTGCCATCTTCCTTACACCTCCTTCAACTGACAAATGCTAAGATGCTCTATTGGGTGGACAGTATAGGCCAAAAGCTTATGCCGTCCTTCAAAAATGAGACGCTGCATCCGAAGATCGGCGCCTCACCTTGAAAACAAGAGAATACTACTTGCTGTCCTTGAAAAAGTCAGCCAACCCGGCCAAGCGCGGGTCAATCCGCTCATTCTTGCAGCTGCATGCCACTTCGTTGCGGTTTACGCCACAACTCGGGCACAATCCTTTGCAATCTTCCTCGCACAGCGGGAAGGTTGGCATCGCGAGCAAAAAGTCCTCTTGCAACAGCGCAGTAAGCTCGATCTCGTCTCCTTCCAGTGGAAGGATGTCGCTGTCTTCGTCCTCGCTTATGATAGGATCATCTGCCAAAGCAAAGGTCTCGGAGAAGTCTATTGCCGCGTGATGGGTAAAAGGATTCAAGCATCGGGCGCAGACGAAATCGACATCGGCCTTCATGCTGCCTTTTACATAGTAGAGGTTACCGAGCTGTACAGCTTCGCCCTCGGCATTCACAGGAGTGATCCCGCGAATCTCGTTATGGCGACCTTTCAGTTCTGCTGCATCGAGCGTCAACTGAAACGGCAGTGCCTCTCCTTTTCGGTGTTCCAACTCTGCTAACTTAATGTTCATAGCACTTCACCTCATGCACAACAAGGATGATTATAGCCCGTGCAAAAAGCTTTGTCAACCATTTTTCCTTGACAGCTTGTTTGCTCAGGAAGATTTCGGTTTTTGTCCATCCAGATACGCAATCGCATCCTTTACTGTCTTGATGGGAACGATCTGCATGGAAGTTCCAATCCGTTTTGCGGTAGCCAGCGCTTCCTGATAATTGGAGGTTGCATCAGGCGTATCCTCGGGTGCAAAGAAAATTTCCGCCCCTGCTTTGTCAGCCGCGATGACCTTGTGGTTGATCCCGCCGATCCGGCCGACTGTCCCATCCAGTGAAATCGTGCCTGTACCGGCGATTTTATAGCCTTTTGTCAAATCCTTCGCCACATCGAGCTGATCCAAAATCTCCAGCGTCATCATCAGCCCGGCAGATGGTCCACCGATCCCTTGCGACGCGATCGTTACTTTTTTCGGAATCACGATCTCTTGCTTGTTGTCCGGACGCACCCCGATGCCGACGGACTTCGACTCTGGCAGTGGTTCCAAGGTTACCATCGTTTTCCCTTCTTGTCCATCTCTTGTATATGTAATCTCGACCTGATCGCCTGCCTTTTTGCTGGCGAGAGCTTGCAGCAAATCTTTGGCTTCGGCGGTGCGCACTCCATCGACGGCGGTGATGACGTCGCCGATTTTCAGCACTTTTTTGGCGGGAAGTCCTTCGATTGTGCCCATGACCCAGACGCCTTCTTTTTCGATCTTGACATCGTAGCCAGCCAGGCGAAAAGCGACCGCTTCGGCGATCTTTTGCGAATTGTCCATCACGGCTTGCTCGCGGCGGACGAAGTCTTCGTTGTCCTCCCCTTTGCTGACCACCAGCTCTTTCGGCATCAGTTCGGCATCAGGCGACATGTTCGCGTAGACGTACCAAGCGAGATTCGCCTCACCCATGCGCACAGTCGTAAGCATGAACGCGCCTGTTTCGTCCTTTTTGCCGCCTTCTACGTCGATCATCGGGCCTAGCGCGATAGCCGAGCCTGGCCTTGTCACATAGTAATTGGTCGGGATAAAAAAAGACAGTCCAGCCACAATCACAATCAAGGCCAAAACCCAGCTAAAGCCTCTGGCTCCTCGCGATCTGCGCGTTTGTCTATAAAGTTGGTCCTCGTTCATCCGTTTTCCTCCCAGTTCGCAATCAGTTGCTGGATGCGCTCTGCTTGTGCTGCACCCTCGCGTTCCCCGAGTTCGATGATTTCCTCCACGCCAGAGTAGGCAATACTGCTATAATGTCCAACATCCGGGCGGATTACGATATCCGCAGCAATGATCCTGTGGCGGAGAATTTCCCGTTCCATCACATCAATCGTCTGGGCAATGACGTCGAAGATGCTGTTCACCTTCATTGGCGTATCGACCTGGGCCACATCGACTGCAATGACGATATCCGCTCCCATGTCTTTCAGCACCGTCACAGGCACGCGGTCAATGACACCGCCATCGACCAGCAGACGCCCGCCAACCTTTTCCGGGACAAATATGCCTGGAATGGAAATGCTCGCCCTGACTGCCTGATCAATCGGCCCATCGCGGAATACAACCCGTTCGCCGGATTCGATGTCAGTCGCCACAATCGCCAAAGGCTTGCCCAGTTCTTCCATCCGCTTCCCGTGAGTGAGCAGCTTGATCAACTGCTTGATTTTCTCTCCCGCGACAAACCCCATGCTCGGTACGGTCAGATCAAGCCAGTGCTTGCGCTTCAGATTGAGCGCGAGCTTCGCCATCATGTGCGGCTCGATTCCGTTTGCATACACCGCCGCAATCAAACTCCCCATACTGCTGCCCGCAAGCATGTCGATCTCGATTCCTTGCGCCTCGAATGCTTTCAAGACACCAATATGCGCAAAACCGCGGGCCCCGCCTGAGCCTAGCGCTACCCCCACGGTTGGCTTTCGCTTCGCCGTCATGCAAACACCTCCTGTAAACAGCCTATGTGACCATTCCCTGTTCCTTTCACACTTGAAAGATACAAGCCTCACGCATAGATCATCAGCCTGTCACGTAGACATGTACTATGATCTTTTCGTCGACACAGGAGGATTCCATGTCACGCCACTCACCGTTTTTCACCTTGTTGCTTGCCCTCTCGACAGTCGCGCTCGTCTTGACCCTTGTCATTTACTCGCAAATTTCTTTTGAAGCCGCCGTCCGTGGACTCAAAATCTGGTGGGAGGTCGTATTCCCGTCCACGCTCCCGTTTATCGTCCTCTCGGAAATATTGATGGGACTCGGAGTCGTTCACTTTGTTGGCGTGCTGTTGGAACCGTTGATGCGCCCTTTGTTCAATGTTCCGGGAACAGGCGGATTTGTGCTCGCCATGGGCTTTTCATCGGGATATCCGGTGGCAGCCAAGCTGACTACCCGCTTGCGCCAGCAGAGCAATATCTCCAAAGCGGAAGGGGAACGGCTCGTATCTTTTACGACGACGGGAGATCCGCTGTTTGTCATGGGCGCGGTGGCAATCGGCTTTTTCCACAGCGAGCAAATGGGAGTCGTCCTCGCCTTGACCCACTATTTGTCGGCAGTCATCATGGGGCTGATTTACCGTTTCCACGCGCCGTTTGCTGCCATAACCAAGCCTTTGGAAAAAACGAATTTGCCCCTCCCGCTCCGCGCGCTGCAAGCCATGCACCGGGCGCGAATCCGCGACGGTCGGCCGTTTGGCAAACTCATGGGGGATGCCGTGCAGTCAGCGCTCAACACCTTGCTCATGATCGGTGGCTTTATCATCGTGTTCTCTGTGTTGATTCAGTTGTTTCAAGCGATTCACCTGACCCAATTGATCAGTACGTTTCTCGCTATTTTCCTCGGTCCCTTTGGCTTTCCTCCCGCCTTTTCCAAAGCCATCGTCGCCGGGCTGTTTGAAGTCACGTTGGGCGCGCAGGCAGCCAGTGTCGTTCCCGATGCCGTATCCATGGTCTGGAAAGCTGCGATCGCCAGCGCCATACTGTCCTGGGGCGGACTGAGCGTCCATGCGCAAGTCGCCAGCATTCTCAGCGAAACAGACATCCGGGTAGCGCCTTATTTGATTGCGCGTGCTCTCCACGCTTTATTGGCGGCCATTTTGACCTTTGTTTTCTGGCAGCCGCTGGTCAAAGCGAGCAACTGGTTTTTGGAAAAAAGCGTTCCCGTCTTCGTGCCGACCACTTCCGGAATCCCCGTTACAAGCTGGTGGGAGACGATCGCTTTTTCTGGCACGCTCGCGGCAGGGGTGGCTGTTCTGCTTTTCGGCATCAGCTTGCTCACCCGTTACTTTCGCAGCAGCAAGCCGAGGTAAACTCGGTTACTCGCTGGCCAATTTGCGCTTGAGCGCTTCTTCAATCGCTGGCGGCACCAGATCGGCGACACTTGCCTTGTACCTTGCCACTTCTTTTACGATGCTGGAGCTGAGATACGAATACTGATTGTTGGTCATCATGAAAAAGGTCTCGATCTGATCGTCGAGCTTTTTGTTGATGGAAGCAACCTGCATTTCGTACTCGAAGTCGGACACAGCGCGAAGACCGCGAATGATCACTTTGGCTCCGCGCTTGTTCATGTAATCGATCAGCAAGCCGTCAAAAGAGTCGATCTCCACATTGCTCATGTCCGCTGTCGCCTGACGAAGCATCTCGACGCGCTCCTCTACGCTGAACAGGGAATTTTTTTTGGAGTTGATCAGAACTGCCACGATGACTTTGTCAAACACTTTTGCCCCCCGACTGATAATGTCGAGGTGTCCATATGTAACCGGATCAAAGCTTCCCGAGCAAACGGCAATCGCCATGTTGCCTCCCCCTTTTTTCTGTGAAAAACGTCTCGACGTTTTTCATGAAATGGAATGCGACCGCAAAAAGCGAGGCGTTCCTATGCTTCTTGCTGCGGCTCGTAATAGTACAAAGTGACCGCTGTCTCGCCGTACGTAGCCTCGCGATCTTTGACGCAATCGCCGATGGCAGCGGGAAACGAGTCCTTGCTGTCGTGTTCGGCGACGATCCAGGCACCTGCTGCGAGCAGACCAAGCTGTTGTAGCTGAGTGATTTCTTCCACGATGTTTTGCTTCGCATACGGCGGGTCCAAAAAAACGAGATCAAACGGCTGCTCCCGCTTTGCCAATTGCCGGATGGCTCGATCCGCATCCATGCGGTACATTTCTGCGTATGCATCAAGGCGGCAGGCGCTGACATTTTGCTTGACGACAGAAAACGCTTTGGCATCGCGCTCGACGAAGACAGCTTTGTCCGCTCCCCTGCTTAACGCCTCAATGCCCAAGCTGCCTGTGCCGGCATACAAATCCAATGCCCAGCCCCCATCAAAGTACGGGCCGATCATGTTGAAAATCGATTCTTTCACTTTGTCGGTCGTCGGACGCGTTCCGCTTCCAGGGACGGCCGCAAGTTTTCTACCTCTGTGTTCTCCTGCGATGACGCGCATAATTGTTCACCTGTTCAAAGAAGTTTGTAGAAGATAAATGCCGCCTGTACCAAGGCCGTTCTGCCTTCAGGCTGATATCATACTATCACAACTGCCTACCCCCGTAAAATTGGCAACTGGAAAATTTATGCCGGCTTCAGGTATACGAGACGCAAAGTTTGGAAAACATGATGGATAGCGACGCAACGGTGTCGCTGACAACCGCGGAGAAGACTTACGTTTCCCCATAAGCTCTTCCTCCGGTTTCTCCTCTCCCATAATTGAAAGGCAGTTCACTTAGGCGCGCGGCGTGTCTGATAGGAGCATTCCGTGCCATCGCTCCCTTCGCGGGAGGAGTTGAACAGCTGCCCCATCGTCATTTGACGAGGGGGTATTTTTTTGTTCCCGGCATGCGCATACTACTTGCACATGTTCCAAAAGGGGGAATTGACATGGCAGCAAAACAACCGTCCGAGCAAAAGCTGAAAGCAGCCAAAGCCCAGTCCATCGCGGATCGTACAGGCATTGGCAGCGAAGCGGCACGCGAAATGCAATCGCGGGCGGACCAGTCCGACATCGTCAAACACGGGCAGTAAAATCGGGCAAAAAGAACGCAACCAGCCGTCCCATGCGATCGGCTGGTTTTTTCATGGAATGGAAAGCAAGCTCGTCTGTGTCAATGTTTCCCGCCTGCATTTCCCTCGCAGCTTCGTCTGGCTGCCTACAAACAATAAGCAAAACGGCCGCACCCATCTCATCACTTACCTCGTAGCAGCATCCAGCCCCAGCCTTATGCCACTACCGAATCGGGAGGAATCGTATGCACACCGTCTGGAAAGGATCAATCAGCTTCGGCCTGGTCAACATCCCGGTTCGCATGTTTACGGCGACAGAAGAACGGGATATTCGCTTCCGCCAGCTGCACAAGGAATGCAACACCCCCATCAAATACACGAAAATGTGCCCGCATTGTCAGCGGGAAGTGGACGCCAGCGAGATCGTTCGCGGCTACGAGTATGAAAAAGGCCACTTCGTCATGATCAACGACGAGGACCTGGAGGCGATCACCCCCGAAACCCGCCGAGCTATTGAGATTCTCGATTTTGTGGACTTGTCGGAGATCGATCCGGTTTACTTTGACAAAAGCTACTTTCTGTCTCCTCAGGACACAGGAGAAAAAGCGTACGCCCTGCTTCGCGCCGCGATGGGCCAAACCGGAAAAATCGCGATTGCCCAGGTGACGATGCGCAATCGGCAAAGTCTCGCCGTCATTCGGCTGTATGAGCATTGCATGATGCTGGAAACGATTTTTTATCCTGACGAAGTACGGCCAGTCAATCAAGTGCCTGCCTTGCCAGAGGCGACCATCCCCTTGGCGGAAAACGAGCTGAAAATGGCAACCGAGCTGATCGGCAATATGACCGTTCCGTTTGACCCAGCCAAATACACCGATGAATACCGCAGCGAGCTGCAAAAAATGATCGAGAAAAAGCTGGAAGGCCAGGAGATTGCCACGGCACCGACCGTCGCTCGGACGAATGTCATCGACCTGATGCAAGCGTTGAAGGAAAGTCTCGCTTCTACCGCAGGCACTTCGCCTGGTCCGGTAAAAATCGAGCCTGAGCCTACGCCAGCAGCAGCGAAACCGAAGCCAAGCCGCAAGCGCGCAACTCCCGCAGAGCCGACCGCAGCAGCTCCCAAGCAAATGCCAGCGCAAAGCGAGGCGATGACCACAACCAAAAAGCTGCGTCGCAAAAAAGCGACTCCCGTGTAACGCCATGCAAAAAAACCTGCCCGATACGGACAGGTTTTTTGCTTATTTTTCGACCAGTTGCTGCTCTGGCTCGATATGAATATGAACGGTATTGATTTTGTGCACACGTCTCATGCGTTCTTCGATGTGTTCGGTGATGGTGTGGCTTTCTACCACATTAAGGTGCGGCTCCACATGGATCACGACGTCAACCAGCACGCTGCTGCCGTGGTAACGCGCTTTAATATCGCTAATATCTTTTACTCCGGCGATGGACGAGATCGTCTCTTTCAGTTCCCCCAACTCTTCTACGTCAAAGCCGTCGGTCAAGCGATGGGTCGCTTCCCGGAAAATATCCCACGCTGTTTTCAGGATGATGACTCCGACTACCAAAGCAGCCAGCGGGTCAAGCCAGTAAAGCTGGAACTGCGCCCCCGCAACGCCCACAAACGTCCCGATGCTGACGAAGGCGTCCGAGCGATTGTCAGCGGCCGCAGCCAGCAACGCCTGACTGTTTGTTCGCAAAGCGAGCTGACGGTTGTAGCGGTACACGCCCAGCATGATCGCCGCTGTCGCCAATGCCGTCCAGCCTGCGAGCAAATCCGGTGCCGTCGTTTTTTGATCAAACAGCGAAGGAACCGCTTCCGTCACGACTTGCAAGCCGACAAACAGCATGATGAATGACGCGACCAAGGCCGAAATCGTCTCCGCGCGAAAATGGCCGTACGGGTGATCGTGGTCAGGCGGCTTGCGGGCAATGCGCAGGCCGATCAGGACCGCAATCGATGCCACCACGTCTGTCGAGTTGTTCAAGCCATCTGCCATCAACGCTTCCGATCCCGTCAGCACAGCAACTCCTATTTTTAACGCCGAGCAAAAGATATAGGCAATAATACTGACCCACGCGCCCCGTTCCCCTTGCTTCAGATCCGAATATACATCCACACTCCATCACCTCAAAAATCTCAATCACTCCGTTCGCTCAAAAGACAAGAACGAAGCGTCATAAAGCAGTTTCTTTTTGATCGAATTACATCGTAACAGACGCGATTCGTGTGGGTCTACAGAAACAGTTTTAGTCCGATTCATGAGTATAGAGGGGGGGAAAATGTGTTGCCCTGTGGCAATTTTTGTTGGAAACTTTTTCTTGCCAACGATGGGCGTTCTCCGGTATCCTAATCTTGCAATCACAACTACAAACAAGCACGGGAGCTTGGAAATCACCAGGCTGAGAGGATGGTACTGTGCCATCGACCGTTGAACCTGAACTGGGTAATGCCAGCGGAGGAATGTCCATATGACACGACAAGTGACGTGTATCTTTTTGCAAAATACCCGTTGCTTCTCTACTCTCGCGTCTGGCGTCGCATGCTCCCATGCGGCGTTTTTTCGCGACGGGCCTCTTTCGCCTCCCTACAAGGTTCGCGCTTCGTGCAACCACGCCAAGGAGGTTTTTTCATGTCATCCATTTCATCTTTTCCCGGTAGCCGCAAAGTATACGAGGTCGGCAGTCGCCCTGACATCCGCGTGCCGATGCGCGAAATCACCCTTCAAGCAAGCGAAGGGTTGTTCGGCTCTACCCCCAATCCGCCTTTGCGCGTCTACGACACGAGCGGCGAATACACCGCTGACGGATATGTCGCGGACATCGAAAAAGGCTTGCCGCTAGTGCGCAAAGCGTGGATCGAGGAACGCGGCGATACGGAAAGCTATGTCGGCCGGGAGCCACAACTTGTTGACGACGGAATCAGAAGCAGCGAAAAAGCGGTGACGATGCCAGCTTTTCCGCGCGAAGGCTATCGGCCCAAACGCGCTTTGCCAGGAAAAAATGTCACCCAGCTTCACTACGCCCGCCAGCAGATCATTACGCCAGAGATGGAATACATCGCGATTCGCGAAGGAGTGACCCCCGAATTTGTCAGAGCCGAAGTAGCTGCCGGGCGCGCGATTATTCCGGCCAACATCAATCATCCGGAAGCGGAGCCGATGATTATCGGGCGGAATTTTCACGTCAAAGTCAACGCCAATATCGGCACGTCGGCCGTAAGCTCCTCGATGGAAGAGGAAGTGGAGAAAATGATTTGGTCCGTGCGCTGGGGCGCCGATACGATCATGGATTTGTCGACCGGAAAGCACATTCATACGACCCGTGAATGGATCATCCGCAACAGCCCCGTGCCAATCGGTACCGTGCCGATTTACCAGGCGCTGGAAAAGGTTAATGGCAAAGCGGAAGACCTGACCTGGGAAGTGTATCGGGATACATTGATCGAGCAGGCCGAACAAGGAGTCGATTACTTCACCATCCACGCTGGCGTTCTGCTGCGCTACATTCCATTGACGGCAAAACGCGTTACCGGGATCGTCTCGCGTGGCGGCTCCATTTTGGCGGCTTGGTGTCTCGCCCACCATGAAGAAAACTTTTTGTACACCCACTTTGAAGAAATTTGCCACATTCTCAAAGCGTACGACATCAGCATCTCGCTTGGAGACGGTCTGCGCCCCGGCTCGATTGCGGATGCCAATGACGAAGCGCAGTTTGCCGAGCTGGAAACACTCGGGGAGCTGACGAAAATCGCCTGGAAGCACGACGTGCAGGTGATGATTGAAGGGCCTGGTCACGTTCCGATGCACCTGATTCGCGAGAACATGGACAAACAGCTGGAGATGTGCCACGAAGCTCCTTTTTACACGCTCGGACCATTAACCACTGATATCGCTCCCGGTTACGACCACATCACCTCTGCGATTGGCGCAGCGATGATTGGCTGGTTCGGGACAGCGATGCTCTGCTACGTGACGCCCAAAGAGCACCTGGGACTGCCGAACAAGGAAGATGTGCGCAACGGCCTGATCGCCTACAAAATCGCCGCTCATGCAGCCGACCTGGCCAAGGGACATCCGCGAGCCAAACAGCGTGACGACGCGCTGTCCAAAGCCCGCTTTGAATTTCGCTGGAACGATCAATTCAACCTGTCTCTCGATCCTGAGCGCGCCCGCGAATATCACGATGAGACACTGCCTGCGGAAGCAGCCAAGTCCGCGCACTTTTGCTCGATGTGCGGCCCGAAATTTTGCAGCATGAAAATCTCGCACGACATCCGTCAGCAAGCGCAGGAGCAGGAACAAAACGAGCCTGCGGCCATCGCGGCAGGCATGCAGGAAAAAGCCCGCGAGTTCCGCGAGCAAGGAAGCCAGTTGTACCAATAAACGCCTGGAGGTGGCAAGACATTGAATGAAGCCTTGCGTTTGCGCGCTGAAATCGCTCGCCTGGAGGTGGATTTGGAAAGTCTGAAACGCCAGCTGTTCCGTCTGCAAAAAGAATGCGCGCACGAGTTCGTCGAAACATCGCTGGCGCGCACCTGCTCCAAATGCTTGCAAACAGAAAGCCTCTATTATTAGAGCGCGTATGACACAAAAAAAGGTCGGAATCCCTCGTCATGGGATTTCGACCTTTTTTGCCTGCCGGATTCAGCGGGAAGCCTTGACCTGTAGCGGCAACCCTTCCTTATAGTACAGCTCAGGCGACAGCAGGATAAAAAAGAGATGGACGTTCTCGAAGCCTTGCTTCTGCAAGATGCGATTCATCGTGCTGGCAATCTCATCGTGCTTGTTCTGTTCTCGCGGGAACATCATGATTTCCAGAGACAACGGGCTGTTCGTCAACTGCTCGACCAGCAGAAGCTCCAGCTTGACTTTTTCCTCGCTCACTTCAGCGATGCGGGCAAACTCTTCTATAATAAGGGGCGCAACCGATTGCAGCTTTGCTTTTTCAAAACCTTTAAACCGAAGAAATGGCAAGTCAATTCCTTCTTTCCGTAAACATGCGGCTCGCCAGCTTCCAGCAAGCAAGTCCAGGCTGTTCCTCAAAATCATTACCATAGTAATTATAAACTACAGTCTATTTCTAGATCAATGAAAAAAAGGGCTATATCCAAAGAACGACTCTCCCCTTACGCACTGTGGTGGACGTACCACGATTAGGAGGTTTCAAGCCATCCGGCGGATATAGCCCATCCATACTTGTTCATGCTCTCTTCATATGAATGTCGATTCATATGAAATTTTCTCTAGTATACCTTATATTCAATACTTAATCAACTAAGAAGTTTCGTAAAATTCGATCACAACTGCTGTTCAAGACTCTTTGCATAGACCGCAAACAATCGTGGGACTGTACGAATGCGAGCGACCGCTCCAGCGGAACTTCAAGCAAAGCAATTACGGAGGCCCTATGCCACTTGAACCGATCACCCCTTTTGAACCGATCCAAACCGAAACGATACCAGCCGGAAGCAACTGGATTGCCCAGGTGAAGTGGGACGGGGTCAGAATGCTCACCTACCACGACGGCAACAAGACACAGCTCATCAATCGCAAAAAGAATGATCGCACGAGGCAATACCCCGAATTTGCCCGGCTCGAACGCTACTGTTCCGCCTCATCTGTCATTCTCGACGGAGAGATGATCGCTTTTGACAGCCAAAAACCGTCTTTCCACGAAATCATGAAAAGAGACAGCCTGCGCAAGGAACTGAGCATCCAGCTCGCCATCGAGCAAACTCCCGTCACCTACATGGTGTTTGACGTCCTGTATTGGAATGGCAGCTGGGTAACCGACAAACCGCTCGGCGAGAGACAAGAGATTCTAGCGCAGATCATGCTTCCCGAGCCAAATGTGCAGATCGTACAAAATGTCAGTGACCCGCACAGCTTGTACGATGTGATGAAGCAACATCACATGGAAGGAATCGTCTGCAAAGACTTGACGAGCACCTACCTCCCGAGCGGAAAAGATGCGCGTTGGCAAAAACTCAAGATTTTTCACGATCTGTATGCCGCAATCGGCGGTGTCACGCTGCGCGATGGCGTCGTGAATGCCGTCCTGCTTGGCTTGTTTGACGACGCCGGAAGACTTGTGTACATCGGTCATGCAGGCACCGGGAAGCTGACCCAGCGCGATTGGCGCGACCTGACCGAACGGATCAAACCGCTGCTCCTAGACAGCATGCCTTTTGCCAATCAACCGGAACGAAAAAAAGACACTCTCTGGCTAAAACCGGAGCTGATCGCCAAAGTCCAGTTCATGGAATGGACCTCCGGATTGACGATGCGCCAGCCGAGTATTCAAGCGTTTGTCGATGGCAGTTTGGCTGACTGTACGTGGAAGCAAATCAATTGATCGCCGACTCCCCGCCTGCTACTGCCGAAAGTTTCCTTGTTGTTTGGGACGGCCCAGCCTTTGTTTCCCGTGATTAAGGGCCTGCATTTCTCCGTAACTGGCAAGGAGCGCAATGACCATGAAAATAATGTAGGCGATCGCGGTGGCAATTCCGGCTGCGGGAGATTTGTCGCTGAGCATGTCTCCAAGCAAGATCGTCAGAATACAGCCTGCGAAGCTGATCGCTCCTCCCCACACCATCATGCGGTAAAACCGATGCAGCTTCGTTCCTCTGGGGATCAAGGTCTGGCCTTCCTCCCGCTTTTTCCTGCGGGCGACGATAAACAAAAACAGAAGCAGCGGCACCTGAAACAAGATGACGATAAAAGGAAAGCTGTAGCTGATAAACTGGTCGATATCAGCGACCTTCGGAAAAGCAAGCAAGGTTGACACAACCAGAAAACAGCCGCACGGCGCATTGTACGTATTGTAATGCAGCTGTCCGCCAAACGATCCAACCCCTACGAGAAAAGCCAAATACGCGACGATTACTTTAATGCTGAACGCGGGGAACCACAGGCTGAACAAAATCATTTCCACCCGGTCAAGAAAATCGGTCAGATGAATTTGCTGGACGAGAATATAGATCGGAAAATTAAGCCTGCTCGCGATGACGTATCCCATCACTCCAAGCAAAATCAAGATCATGATCGTCGTCGTGAAGCACACAATCATGATCCCGTGCTTCATCGCCGCAAACAGAAGCCTTGGCTCGCTGCTGGCGTGCAAGAACGCCCCGAATAGCAATATATCCCCATAGACGCCGAGCGGGAGCAGATTGCTCACTGCAATCCGTTCGAAAGTCGTACTGAGGATCGGTTCCAGCCGCTCGATGCTGTACTCGTTCATTAAGAGAAAGTACAGCATCAGGCACATGATAAAGTAGGCGGGAAAGTAAATCTCGTTTACCCGCGCTGCCACTTCCAGACTCGTCTTGCCGTAATACATCAACAGCAAAACGAACACGAGCAGAATGATTTCCAAAGGCGTCTGCGGCAGCAGGGAGACGTGCAAAAAGTCCGCGGCGCCTTTTATATCGAGAGCGAGAATGATCCAAATGTAAAAGAGGATCAACAGATTGATGAATCCACCGATCCATTTGCCGCAGATGATGAACACTATCTCAAACAAATTTTTGCCGGGGTAGGCGCGCACCAGCTCCGACAAGACATACGCTACCAACAAAGCGTAGCAGGCTGGGAGAATTTGCGAGAACCATGCATCCATTTTGGCGACCTGCACGACTGTCCGCAAAAAGCTGATCATCATCCCTGTCATCAACAAACTGCCGACCAACCAGGCAATTTGCCGGTGATTGACGACTTGCTTATGTATCATGCTCTCCCTCCTCTACAACATATGTTCGATCCATGTTTTCACCTGAGGCGTGAAGATGTTCAGAAAAAATCCGGTCGAGAGCATTTTGTCGTGCTGATATTGCACAGCGTATATCCCGATGACGGAAAGCGCGTAGAGGGAGTAGATGACGATTTGCTGTTTTCTCTCCATATGCTTGCGCTTCAGTATAAAATCCCAAAAGGAACAAACTAGCATCAGCCCAAACAAAAGCAGGAACAGTCTATTCACGTCCGCCTTCTTCCTTCGTTATGTTTTTGGTCGTTTGCCCAACGTCTTGCACGACGACTTTGCTGTGGATTTGGAACGTTATGTCCGGCAGGTGATCATTCCAGTTTTTTCGATACGTATCCCGCCATTCTTTCGGGAACTGTCTGGCTAAAATGATCCCGAGTCCGATCGTGTCCGTCCGATACTTTTGCATCAAATTCAACGTGTCCTTGACGCTGACCTCGACTTCTTTTTTTAGCTTGTTCTCGATTAAGGCAATATTTTTTTTCTGATCCAGATCAAGACTCGTCATGTTTTCAACCACGACACTCGTCGCAAAAACCGTAATATCGTAATGAATGCGCCCTTTTTTAATGACAGGCTTCAAGTCCGCTTTCCCTTTGGAAAAGTAGACCGTCAGCCGCTCTTTGTCATTCAGGGAAACGACCACCGAAAAAGGGGTGAACGTTCGTTGGAACCAGCGAAGACCTTTGATCGCCTGAGATTTTGCCATATAAACAAGCTTGTCCCCGCGAAACAAGCCAATCCCCATAAACTCCACTTCTTTTGACTTGCCCTTCGGATGAGAATCAACAGCATCAATGATGGGCAGAAAGGCATCGACCCCCGGTGTCGTCAGCATCTGGGCTACATCCTTGAGCGATACGGCAATCGCCTCCATCTTGACCAGTTCACGCATCGCCTCTCCCGAAAAGCGCTCAAACTGCGGCTGGGCGTTCAACAGCTCAATCCCTTTTCCTTTGGTCATGACCAAATAGGCCGTTAAACGATTCTCGGGAAATCGCGCTACGATATCCAATACGTCGCTCATTCCCTCCTTGGCGAGCTGTTCTCCGATGACAATCATGCGATGGTGGGAGTAGTACAGTTGACGCGACATCCGCGACTGAATAATATTGTTCGCTTCCCGGATCGTCTTGCCCACAGCGGAATCAACATAGTAAGACTTGTCACCGCTCGTCCCGCCGCCTCCCCCCGACGTCGAGCCGAGACTGCTGACAAGCGGCACCTGGACGGACAAGCGGTATTGCCCGTTTGGCTCCTTGTCCATAGCCATCGCAATCACGAGTGCCATGTCGTTGACTTCACGCCGATCCCAGCAGCCTGCCACAGGCAAGAGACATAAAAGCAACACGACTATCGGAGTAAGACGTCTCACGCTTTTCCCTCCCCGTCAGATTTCCCGCCGCTCGTAGTCCCTGCCTGCCCTCCTCTTTGCTGGACTTTATTGGAAAAACCCGCGTTCATCTTTCGCGCATTTTGGATTCCTAGAAAGCTGGGGCGTTTTTCCATGAATGACCAGGGCACTCGTACCAGGACGTCTTTCATGTCTCCAATCGACATAGGCGCAAGCGGAGACAAATAAGGCACTCCAAACGAACGCAGGTTGGCCATATGACCCAAAATCAGCAAGACACCCACCAAAATCCCGTAGATGCCGAGAATCGAGGCTGCGATCATCAGCGGAAACCGAAGCATGCGCAGCGAAATCGCTACATTGAAATGCGGAATCGTAAAAGACGCGATCCCCGTAAGCGAAACGACAATCACCATCGGCGCCGAAACAATCCCCGCCTGTACGGCAGCTTGCCCAACTACCAGCGCGCCCAAAATACTCACGGCCTGCCCGACCGTTTTCGGGAGGCGAATCCCCGCTTCGCGCAATGCTTCGAAAGCGATCTCCATGATGAGCGCCTCGACAATCGCCGGAAAAGGAATCGCTTCGCGCGCAGCGGCTACGCTAAGCAAGAGCGTGGTCGGCAGCATTTGCTGGTGGTAGGTCGTAATCGCCACGTACAAGGCAGGAGTCACGAGCGCAATCACCATAAACAAATAGCGCAGCCAGCGAAGCAGCGTCGTCATCTGGAAGCGCTCGAAGTAATCCTCGCTCGCTTGCAGCATCATCCAGAACGTAGCCGGGGCGAGCAAGACCATCGGCGTGCCGTCCACAAAAATCGCGACCCGTCCCTCCAGCAGCGAAGCCGCTACCGTATCCGGCCGCTCCGAGTACATCAGCTGCGGAAAAGGCGAGTACACGTTGTCCTGGATCAGCTCCTCGATATAGCCACTCTCCAAAACCGCATCTATGTCGATATTGCTGATTCGCCGGGAAACTTCATCCACGACTTGCGGGTCTGCGATTCCTTCCAAAAAAGCCACCACGATGTTCGTGTTTGTCTCGCGGCCCACTACCAACGATTTCATTTTCAATCTGGGCGTGCGCAACTTGCGGCGAAGCATCGACGTATTTGTGCGGATGTTTTCAATAAAGCCCTCGCGAGGTCCACGGACGACCGCTTCCCCCTCCGGCTCGTTGACCGATCGCTTTTCTGCCCCGCGGATGCCGAGCGTGAGCGCTTCCACATTTCCATCGACCAAAATTCCTGTATCTCCAGACAGTACCGCCTGCAAAAGCTCTTTGTAGTCGCTGACCCTGTCAATTTGTGAAACAGGCAGTAGCCGTTCCTCGATAACGCGAATATCCTCATCCCCGTCTTCGAGCACCATCAGAGATTGCAGCGCCTGGTTCACTTCTTTGGTGTCAATCAGTCCGTCAACAAAGATCGCTGCCGCGCGCTCGCTGTTCCTTTGCCGGAACTCCCGTATGACAAAGTCCGAGCAGTCGGAAAAAAGCTTTTCCAGCACTTCGATGTTGTCGTCAAGGCTTGGAAAAAGCGGAATGCCTTCCAGCTCAAGCAAGCTGCAAGTGTCAATCGTCTCCAACAATTCTTTTGTCTTGCTCTTTTTCTTGAACTCCATCTCATCACCAGCCACTGGAAAGCTAACCGTATTATGGGTGATTTGCTGGAAAGATATGCAGTGCGCCTGCTGCTTGCATAGCCGATCGACCATCAGGAGAAAGTAGGAGCACATCTGCCGTCCAAAGGAAGGTGCCGCCGTGGCTTATGCAACCAAAGAATACGAGCTGACCATCGCCGAACGTACAATCAGCATCAGCAACCCTGAAAAACCGCTCTGGCCGGAAGCAAACGTGACCAAGCTCGATTACTTGCGTTACTTGCTGACCGTTGCTCCCTACATGCTCCGCTACGCCCATGATCGGCTGCTCACCGTGATCCGCTACCCGCACGGGATTCACGACAAGCATTTTTATCAAAAAAACATCCCGGACTATGCGCCTGACTGGATCAAGACTCATACGTGGGAAAACGTTCGCTATGTGTTGTGCAACGATGAAGCCACGCTGCTCTGGATGGCGAATCAGGCCGCTTTGGAGTGGCATGTTTCCTTTCACCTGGCTGCCGACGAAACACCGACAGAGCTGGTGTTTGATCTCGATCCATCCACAGACGACTTCTCGGTGGTGATTGAGTCAGCTCTTCTATTAAAAGAACTGCTCGATGAGCTGAAGCTGCCCGCTTACGTCAAGACGTCCGGTGCAAGCGGCCTGCAAGTGTACGTTCCGATTGAACGCCGCTATGCGTTTGAACAAACGAGACAGGTCGGGCACTTTATCGCTTCCTATCTCGTCAGCAAGCATCCCGCTTTTTTGACTATCGAGCGCATGGTCAAAAACCGCGGCACCAAGCTGTACATCGACTACCTCCAGCATTGGCGGGGCAAGACACTTCCTGCGCCTTATTCCACACGGGCAAAAAAACTTGCGACCGTCTCTGCTCCGCTGCGCTGGGAAGAGCTGCCGCAGGCTCATCCCTCCGCTTACACCGTGCACACCGTCCCGGAGCGGCTACGCGAGCTGGGGGATCTCTTTTCCGCCGTCTCCCAACCGGACAAGCCAGCATCCCTCGATCCCATCCTTGACTTTTTGCACGCTCGCTAGTCTTCTAGTTGGAATCATGCCGCCCAGATGTGCTATACTGTGCACAGACGTTTTCAGGCAAGGAGGCATTTTCATGATTGATCCGATCGCAATATCGCTCGGACCCCTTAAAATTCACTGGTATGGCATTATTATGGGATTGGCTTTCTTTCTCGGGACATACCTCGCGAGGCACAATTCCAAACGTTCCGGCATCGATCCTGACCACGTCCTGAACATGGTCGTTCTGATCATCCCGGCAGCGATTGTGTGCGCCCGTCTGTATTATGTTGTATTTGAGTGGGCGCAGTACAAAGACAACCTGATGGATATTTTCGCCGTCTGGAAAGGCGGACTCGCCATCCATGGCGGGCTGATCGGGGGAGTTCTGGCGGGGACGTACTACATTCGCAAGCACAATCTGCCCTTCCTTCGCCTGGCTGATATTTTCATGCCCAGTGTCATTCTGGGGCAAGCTATCGGCCGCTGGGGAAATTTCATCAACCAGGAAGCACACGGAGAGACGGTCTCTGCTGAGTTCATGGCGAAATTTCCGGCATTTATCCGCGATCAGATGTTTATCGGCGGACAGTATTATCACCCGACCTTTTTGTATGAATCGCTGTGGAATCTTGTCGTCTTCGGCATTTTGATGCTGCTGCTCTACCGTTTGAAAAAATTCGATGGTCAAGTGCTGTTCAGCTACATGATCCTTTATTCAATCGGACGCTTCTTCATTGAAGGAATGCGCACAGACAGCCTGCTGATTGCCGACACGCTCCGGGTCGCCCAGCTGGTCAGTCTGAGCCTGATCGCTCTCGGCGCCATCCTGATGCTGGTCTTCGCTCGCAAAAGCAAGCAGTCCAGACCTTCTCAAAATTCAATGGAATAGCAATCAAACCAATTGCAAAAACCACTCTCGCCTCGCTGGCAGAGTGGTTTTTTTTCGTCTCCCTCGTCTGAATTGTCGCAATGCAGGAAATAACTAAGAGAACAGGAGGGGTTTTCAGATGGATGACAATCTATTGGAAGAGTATTTGGATCGGCCCGTCCGCATCCATTTTTCACCGGACAAGGTTGGACCCGGGCTTGCCTCGTATGTGGACGGAAAGCTGTACGATTACAGCGTGAACGGCATCTTGATCGAGGAAAGGGACGGCTCGCTCGACTACATCCCTTTTTCGGCTGTGCGGCTCGTGCAAATCAAGCCGAAAGCCAGCTTGTGGGAGCGGTTGACCGGGTCTGGATAAGCAAAAAGACACCTCGCTACGAAATGGCATCGTAGGAAAGGTGTCTTTTTTGACATGTATCGTTCCCTTTACAGGAAAACGTCCAAGACAACGTAACAGGCAGCTGCGAGAAGACCCGTCACCGGAAGCGTAATGATCCAGGTAACGATGATTCGGCCAGCCAAGCCCCATTTCACTGCGTTCAGCTTTTGTGACGCCCCTACCCCCAAAATGGAGGAAGTGATTACGTGCGTCGTACTGACAGGCAGTTTCAAAGTAGTAAAGATTGTGATAATCAAGGCAGAAGACAGGTCGGCGGAAAAGCCACTGATTGGCTTGATTTTCATAATCTTACCACCCATCGTCTTGATGATCCGCCAGCCGCCAAAAGATGTTCCCAAAGCCATGGCAAGCGCAGCAGACAGCTTCACCCACAACGGAATGGTAAACTCGCCCGGCTCCTGCACGAGGAAGCCGCCAGAAAGCAATGCCAGTGTAATGACACCCATTGTTTTCTGGGCATCGTTGGCTCCGTGGCTGAATGACTGCCAGGAAGCGGACAAGACTTGCAGCATTCGGAAGCTGCGATTTGTTTTATGATAGGCCGTATTTGCCACGAGAGCAGATACGATTTTGATCACAATAAAACCGATAACAAAAGCGACGATTGGCGAAATGATCAATGCTTTGACGATCTCAATGAAGCCTTCCATGTTGATGGAGCCAAAGCCGGATGCGCCAACCGCAGCACCAGCAACGCCGCCGATGATGGCATGCGAGGACGAGCTTGGGATACCGAACCACCAGGTGATCAGATTCCACAAGATCGCTGCTGTCAAAGCGGCCAAAACGACAACCAGTCCATTTTCCAGCTTGAACGGGTCCGTAATTTTTCCCCCGATCGTCTTCGCTACACCCGTATACGTCAAGGCGCCGAGCAGGTTGAATAGCGAGGCGATCACAATCGCTGTACGCGGGCTCAAAGCTCGGGTCGATACAGAGGTTGCAATAGCGTTGGCCGTGTCGTGAAAACCGTTGATGAAGTCAAAGCTAAGCGCCATGATGACGACAAGAACGAGAATGATCACCTCTGGCGAAAGATCAAGCATTCTTTAACACGATCCCTTCCACCAGGTTCGAAACGTCCTCGGCAAAATCGGCACAGTCTTCCAGCTTGTCGTAAATTTCCTTGAGCTTGATTGCTTCGATCGGATTCGCATCTGGCGAGTTCAGCAGATCGGACACCATTTTGCGGTAATTCGAGTCGGATTCGTGCTCCAGGTCTTTGATTTCTCTAGCAATTTTCGAGACGACTTGATGATCGAGCTTGCGCAAGGTGCGGATGAGTTCGATCAGCTTCGCGGAGCATTTCACCAAGATGTTTGCTTGCGCCAAAACGCGAGGCTCCGGCTGGCGAACCTGATAGAGGTACATGCGATCGGCAACCCCGTCAATGTAATCGATCATCGAGTCCATTGTATGAGCGAGCTGGTGAATGTCTTCCCGCTCAAGTGGAGTGATAAAGGTAGAATTCAACTCGTTCATGATTCGGCGAACGATTTCATCCCCTTCTTTTTCAACAGCTTTGATTGCCTTAACCTTGGCTTCTACATCCTGATAGTTGCCTATCATTTCATAAAAAAGATGAGTCCCTTTGTGCACCGTGGCAATCTGCTGTTCAAACAGATCAAAGAAGATATACTTGTTAGATTTCAACATACGGTCCTTCTTCACTCCTTTGGATAAATCACACCTAAACGATTATATCGAAAGTTATTGTTGACGTAAATTTAAATTCAAGGGCAAGTGTGTAGATTTTTCTTTAAAATAATATTAAGTTTTTGTAAACCTCCTTTACAATTGCTCATAAAAACACCTGTCTCCCCAAAAAGGATACAGGTGTTAGTCTTGCCATCTATTGTTTTTTTATCTTTAATGAGTGGCCACGATCATGCAATCTTTCTGTTTTTTGGCCTCGTACATCAACGTGTCTGCCTTATGTGTCAACTCCTCAGCTGTTGCAGCATGATGCGGGTAGGAAGCGACGCCGATGCTTGCCGTTACGCCGGACAGCGATTGTCTGACCTGGTTTTGAATCCGCTCGCCGATTGCCAGCGCTTGCTGTGTATCCGCATGCTTCAGCAATACGACAAACTCTTCGCCGCCCCAGCGCCCGACCGTGTCCTGGCTGCGGACACTCGCTTGCAAAATCGCAGCGAACTGGCAGAGCAACCGATCCCCTTCCATATGACCATGGCAATCATTGAATTTTTTAAAGTTATCCAAATCGATGAATAAGAGCGTAACGGGATATTGCTGGATTTTCGCCAGCTTGATCTCGCGGATCAACTTGTCCAAAAACCTGCGATTGACCAACACGCCTGTAAGCGAGTCGTGATAGGCCATTTGGCGCAGACGATTTACGTATGTTCCCAACCTGTACCCAGCTGCGATCTGGATCATAGCGGCCAAGGCGACGAATGACACCGTCGACAGTTCGGTAGGCAACCCACATACAAAGAGCCAAATCATGATAATCAGACAGGACACACCCATGCCAATCCAGCGTGAGTCCAAGGCACACTCCACCTCCGGTCCATCCAATGTAGCAATACATTACATAAGACCCACCGAAACAATCAGAAATGGGTCCTTTGTCCTTATTGTTAGGAATATTTTACCTATGTTTATGTCACTGTTCAAGAACCAATCTGCTAAATCTCATGTTCATCTATCTGAATTAAGTGAATTATACTTGTTTTGTCGGAATTTTCCCATTTATCTCAACCCTCTTTTTTTTCGCTTAACGGGTACGCTATACTTACAAAATAAACTTGATCGATCAGGGGGAATGAATTGCATGGCCTGGTTTCATCACATTCTTGCCCGCTACGACACCACCATCTGGATTCGTGTCATCGGGACCATTCTTACGACTTTTGCAGGCTTTATGCTTCGCCCATTCCTCGCCTTCTATCTGTATGACAAGATGGACGGGAATCTGCTCGTGGCTGCTATGGTCACCAGTCTGCAGCCGTTGACGAGCATCGTCTCCGGTTATTTCGCCGGAAGTCTCTCTGACCGCTACGGCCGAAAGCCGCTGATGATCGCCGCTTTGCTGATCGAAGCGATCTCGATGGCTGGATACATCTGGGCCGAGTCGATTTTTACGTTTGCCGCCCTGACCGTCCTGAACGGAGTCGGCGCTTCGCTGTTTTGGCCTGCTGCCAGCGCGCAAATTACGGATGTCGTCCCTGAGGAAAAGCGCAGCGAAGTTTTCGCCCTTTTGCACACAGCCCTCAATCTCGGCGCTGCGGCTGGCCCGCTCATCGGCGTCGCCATTTACAAAATCAATCCGGCCATCGCCTTTGGCCTCTGTTCCTGTACGCTGTTCGTCTACAGTCTGCTCATCTTCTTGAAGATTCCTGAGACACTGCCAGATCACATCAGAGCGCAGGCGAAACAGTCCGCCAAAACCGCTCAAGGCCCTCGCCTCAAGCTTTCCGAGCATCCGACGCTCTTCTGGATGACGCTTGCCGCCATCCCTGTCTCGCTTCTGTACTCTCAGGTAGAAATCATTTTGCCTCAGCATTTGCGGACACAGTACACGGACTTTCTCAATGTCTTTGCCACCCTGATGACGATCAATGGCGTGCTGGTCGTCTGTTGCCAAATCGCGATTGCCAAGTTCGCGGAGCGCTTCCCTGCGCATCGGGTCATTCTCGTGGCTTACCTGTTTTTGGCCTGTGTCGGGTTTGGCTATGGCTGGGCACCTGGCTTCCTCATCCTCGTGCTCGCGGAAATTTTGTTCACCATCGGCGAGATGCTGTACGGGCCGCAAATTCAGAAAGCGATTTCCGTGATGGCCCCCGAGGAGTACCGCGGCCGTTACTTCGCCATCTTCGGGGCAAACTGGGGGATTACCGGAACGATCGGCCCTTCTGTCGGAGCCGTCGCTTTCAGAGGAATCGGCGGTGCGTTCTGGTTCTCGATTCTCGGGCTGCTCCTGTTCATCGGCGGACTTTTTCAATACCGTTTTGTCAAAAAAGCGACGCTTGCCGAGCATGCGGAAAGCGGGCAGTCGCTATCCCAATAACATCGAATCTGATTACGCAAAAAGCCAGATGCGAAAGGCGAGGTGTCACTCGTCAGCATGCTGGCTTTTTCCTTTGCCCAGTTGTGTGTTCAGGTGAATTATGATTGCGAAAACAGACCAGCGTTCCTCGTTTCGTTTCTGGCAAATGCTATCGGCTGCATCGTTTCGAAAACGATGAATTGGGATCAATTGGAAGGGGAAGCCTATTTGTATTGCCACAAACTGACAAACGGGAGTGAGAAAAACGTATGCCCCGTATCGATGCGGTTTCGACAGCCGTTCCCCCTCATGAGATTACCCAGGAAGATTCCATGCAGCTGGCCCGGCATTTTTTCCAGGATGCTTTTCCTGATATCGATCGGCTGCTTCACGTATTTGCCCATAGCAACATCCAGAAACGGCATTTTTGCATGCCAATGGATTGGTTTTCCGACGATCGGCCTTTCGCGGAAAAAAATCAGCTGTACATCCAGCATGCAGAAGCTTTGTCGCTTGAAGCAGCACGAAAATGCTTGCAAAAGGCCGGGCTGGAACCGACCGATATCGATTGCCTCGTATTCGTATCGAGCACAGGGATTTCTACGCCCAGCATCGATTCGCGCTTGGTCAACAGCCTGGGGCTGCGCTCCGACATTACCAGGATTCCGCTGTGGGGGTTGGGCTGTGCCGGAGGAGCGATGGGCTTGTCCCGTTCCTGCGAATACACAGGCGCCTATCCTCGGCGCAGAGTGCTGCTCATCAGCGTGGAGCTGTGCGGGCTGACCTTTATCCGGCAAGATTTGTCCAAAAGCAACCTCGTTGCCACTTGCCTGTTCGGTGATGGAGCAGCCGCTGTCGTGGTTAGCGGCGACAGCGTCCCTGTCTCAAAAGGCGCTTCTGCACCGAGCATACAGTTTTGCGACGCTCGCACGACAACGTGGCCGGACACCCTTGACGTCATGGGCTGGGAGCTGACCGAGCCGGGGCTGAAGGTGATCTTTTCCCGCGACATTCCCACGCTGATTCAGACGTACATGCGCGAAAATGTCGACCGTTTCCTGACGCCGCATCAAACGACAGTGGAGCACTTGCGCCATTTTATTTTTCACCCAGGCGGTGCAAAAGTGATCGACGCCTATCAATCCTCCCTTGGCATCGACGCTGCTGCAACCCGCCACTCCGAGGAGGTGCTGAGCCATTTTGGCAACATGTCATCCCCGACTGTGCTGTTTGTTCTGGAAAAAAGCATGGAGCAGCCGTGGAACCGCGGCGATCGCGGCTTGGTAGCTGCGCTTGGGCCTGGGTTCAGCTCCGAACTGCTCCTGCTGGAAGCGAGGTAGATGAGATGCTGTTCTTTTCGTTGGTGATCGCTGCTGTCGGTCTGCAACGCATGGGCGAACTGCTGCTCGCCGCGCGCAACGCCCGCTACGTTCGCTCCATCGGCGGCGTGGAGATTGGAGCCGGACATTACAAGTACATCGTGCTTTTCCATGTGCTGTTTTTCGCAAGTCTCATAGCCGAAGTCGCCTCCACGAATCCGGCCGCTGCCCTTCCCGCTTGGTGGGCGTATAGTTTCGGCTTGTTCTTGGCGGCTCAGGTGCTGCGCTACTGGTGCATACGCAGTCTGGGCAAACGCTGGAACACGCGAATCCTCGTCATACCGGGTGAACAGCCGATCCGGCGAGGCCCTTACCGTGTCATGCGCCATCCGAACTACCTCGTAGTCGCAGTTGAGCTGATCACCCTGCCGCTGACGTTTTCTGCCGTGACCACAGCCATTGTCTTCACGATATTAAACGCCTGGCTGCTGTTGCGCGTAAGAATACCGCTGGAAGAAAAGGTCGTTTATGAAAGCGAAAAATAACCATGCAAATATTCGAAAAGAGGGATAAGCGGAATTACCATGTGTAAAATTCCGCAAATGGTGAGTATGCGAACAAAATCAAGCCGCACAACACTCTGTTCGTATGCCGATTATGTCAGCTACGCTGGCACTGGGGCTAAATAGACACCATGACGCAAGAATGTATATTTCAAAGATTAAAGGAGGATCATTGAACTTATGTTCATCGGTAAAGTGTTGACCCTTATTTTAAGTCTAAGCATTCTTCAGCCCATTGCTCCGAAAGACCCATTAGACGTTGATCCCAATAAACCATTAGGAAATGTTGCTCCGCTTAAAGTATCTGTATCGCAATTTGAAAAAGCTTATCACAAAGACATTTTACTCCCTCAGTACATTCCTTTTACCCCCACGCATACAGGTGGTCGTTTTAATGAACTTCTTCAGCGATTAACGGTTGATTACTACAACACTCAAACAAATGAGCTACTCTCTATATCCATTTATGTACAAAGCAATAATCCTCTAAAAATCCAACCGGAAATGATCACCTTGGTGGATGGTACCAAAGCTGAGTATCTTCATGCAGATAATTACATGGCTGATTTTATTCGTTTCAAGAAAAATAATTTATTTTACGAAATAGGAATTGCAAAAAATGGTAAGAGCGAAAAAATGGATGATTTATTAAAAGTAGCAAATTCTCTTGAGTAGCAAAAAAGGCGCTCGAGTCATGTTTAACCCGAGTGCCTTTTTTTAAAGTTCATATCGAATAAATCCTGACCCTTTACATCCAGTTTGTCCTTCGCCACCGCAGTTTGCTTTTAAAAAGTAATTACCCGTATAAGGTGCTGTGAAAGAATCCCAAGCACCACCGTTACCAGATCCAGCAGTTTTATTTGCTATCAGTGTGCTAGATTGACCATCAAAGTAATAAACTCCAAAACCTACACCATGCGTACCCCCACTATTTTTCCATTCATAGTAAACGCTATCACCTTTAAAAATAAACACAAAATCTCCAATGACAGAATGTTCAGTCGGAGGCATAGTAAGCTTATAATCTTTCGCCGAAGCTATTACAGAACCAATCGTCAGCATTAATGAAAGGGCAAACATGAAAACGATGCGAACTTTGTGATTATTTAGCTTTTGGACCAACACAATCCCTCCACCTTTCGATTAAATCCATAATTTACCATATACAACTTCATATGTATACTGAAAATAAAGTCTATTTATGTCGAATGCTAGATTTTGTTCCTTGCCTTCATTGAAATCACTTTTTCGCCTTTTGTAGGTGATACTCGCCAAAAACAAATGGTTACATTCATACAAAATGTTGTCCAGTGGGTAAGTAAAATGAATAAAGAGCAGAGAGGTTTCCCTTCTGCTCTTTCTGTTATATTGTGCAAGGAATGAGTTGAGCCGCAGTTCCGCTATTTCGTCCACTCGCTTAACAAGACTCTTTCTCAAACCTGCCCGTTAGTTTACTTGGCCCCATCAATCAGTCAAACATTTTGTGTGTGATTACTTATTTTTATTGGTTATAATGAACTTTCTATTTTTCAATTCTACAGACTTTTTTCCTATTTTCATGTTTACTTATGGGCAAATCGAGGAATAGAAAAGAAAAACGTTACCCATACCCGAGAGGTGGAGCCATCGTGAATCGTACTAATATAGTGGAGCCTCTGGACACAAAACGAATGATTGTTCGCGACTTCTGTACCTTGATTGAGACTTTGCCCAATCAGGATGACGCTGCCAGCATCCAAAAGTTTCTCCGTTACTTGCAGAGCCTGCTCCGAATCAAGCAAGTCATCCCGCCCATGGTGGAGATCATGACGATTATCAAATCGCTAAAGCCTACTCTCTATCATTCGGCCCGGCGCACGATCATGCCTACCAGCAATCTGCACATGCTCTTCCAGCTTGAGATGGACATGCAGTTGGCGCAAGAGAGATTGCGCCAATATGACAAGTAAAAGATAGCGTCCAGGCTTACTTCAAGTTCTCCGGATTGAGGCACTCCAGTTCAGGGATGACGAATCGGCCATCTTTGCGGATCAGGACGCCATCAAACCAGATTTCTCCCCCGCCCCATTCCGGGCGTTGGATGGAAACCATGTCCCAGTGTACAGAAGACTTGTTTCCGTTGTACGCCTCGTCGTAACATTGCCCTGGCGTGAAGTGGAAGCTTCCGTCGATTTTTTCGTCAAACAAGATGTCTTTCATCGGATTGCGAATGAAAGGATTGACCCCGATGGCAAACTCGCCGATATAACGAGCGCCTTCGTCTGTATCGAGAATTTCGTTCAGTCTTTGGCTGTCGTTTGCGGTTGCTTCCACGATTTTGCCATCCCGGAAGGTCAGGCGAACATTTTCAAAAGTGAAGCCGTGGTACGGTGTAGGCGCATTGTGGGTAATGGTTCCGTTCACCGAGTTTTTCACCGGAGCCGTATACACTTCGCCGTCAGGAATGTTGCGCAGTCCTGCACATTTGACCGCAGGGATGTCTTTGATGGAGAAAGTCAGGTCTGTTTCCGGTCCTACCAGACGAACTTCGTCTGTCCGGTTCATCAAGTCAACGAGGCTGTCCATCGCCTTGTCCATTTTTGCGTAGTCCAGATTGCACACCTGGAAGTAAAAGTCTTCAAATGCAGCCGTAGACATGTTCGCCAATTGGGCCATAGACGGGTTCGGATAGCGAAGCACGACCCATTTTGTCTTTGGTACGCGAACGTTCATCACCGGCAGCTCGTACAGGCGGGAGTACATGCCCAGCTTGTCGCCCGGCACATCTGCCATTTCGTTGATGTTGTCGGCTGCGCGGATGCCGATGTAGCCTTGCATTTTCTCCATCAGGGCTACTTCGTGTGCCGCCATTGCTTTTAATTGCTCTTCGTTGCAATTCATGGCGATCTCACGGCTGACAGCCGGATCGATCAGCTGAACGTGCGGGCTGCCTCCTGCCTTGTAAATCTCACGAACCAGGGCCGCTACCAGTTCAGGCGTTTTTCCTTTGGCATTGATCAGGACATTTTCTCCTGGTTGTACACGAACGGAATAGTTAACCAAGTTGTAGGCCAATTGCTCCAAGCGAGAGTCTCTCATGCGTGACACACCCTTTTTAAATTTTCTGATTCCAATTGTATTTTTGCTGATAAATCTCGACAAGTCAATAAAATTTATTTTATCAAATGCACACAACAACAAGCCAGCCTTCGTCTACCGAGCATGCTGGCTTGTTGCTGTCATCACTCTTCTTTATTATTGCGCTGTGCCTCTGTCCTCGATCGTCCCCATTTTGTAAATGTCGCTCAGCAATTCTTGCGTAGTCGCCAATCCCTCTGCGTCCTCTGCGTCCACCTGATACAACGTTGCGTCCATGTTCCCTGCCTGCGTGATTTGCCCGCTCGGTGCTTGCTTGCGTTCTTCTCTCATCTTTCATCTGCTCCTTCCGCTTTTTTCATCGGTATAGTGTGCGCGAGCCCCGCCTGATTTAGCCATCGCGGGAAAAAGATGAGAAAAGACGCCTTGCCCAAGTAGGCGAAGCGTCTTTTTATCGAGTGATTTACTTGTCGCTGTCAGATGCAGGAACCATTGGGCTCCAGCCAGTTCTGTTTGTGATATCTTGTGTTGCGTTGCGTCCGATTGTAACACTCTCATCTTCTTTTGGAGCAGCAGCCCAGCCAGCTGAAGGAGAGAATACTGGTGTTTTGTCACCGAGAATGACGAATTGATCTTCATTCGGCAACCCAGCCCAGCCGGAGTTTGGTGCTTGCACGACTTGGAAGCTGTTTTTTGTAACGAACTGGTCTTCTACTGGCATGAAAGCCCAGCCGCTGTTAGGCGCTTGCACGATTTGGTAATTGTTTGTCGCAACAAATTGATCTTCGTTCGGCATGAGTACCCAGCCGGATGCGGAGTTTGCCGAAGGAACGAATGTTCCGCTCACAAATACATACTCATCTTCACCTGGAAGCTTAACCCATGCGCCTTGAACAGGTGCTCCTGCTTGCGTCTGGTTAACCACTGGTGCTGTCGTAGTTGGTGCCGCTGTTGTTTCAGCTGCTGGTGCCGCAGTCGTAGTAGAAGCTTCTGTTGTATTCACGGAAGCTTCCTCGGCACAAGCTCCTTGTGCAAACAATGCTGCTCCCAAAACCAAAGTACCCATCATCAGTGTGCTGCTTTTTCTCATATGTGTACACTCCATTCTCCTAGTACACACATTGTCTCCCGAAATGCCCCTTGACCTGCTACCCGCTTGACAGTGCTACATGCATTGCTTCATTTTGCGCAAGAAGTACGTGAATTGCTCGACTTCTTCATCGCTCAGGTTTTCTAGCAGTTTCGCAACCAGTGCCCTTCTCTGGCACAAAAGTCCTTCCAGCATCGGAATCGCTTTTTGCGACAGCGTCACCCAGACGACTCTTCGATCCAGCTCGTCACGAACCCGATCGATGTAACCGACTTTCACCAGCCGATTGAGAGCAATCGTGGTTGCACTGTTGGACTGCTTGAGTATGGTCGCCAGTTCAGAAACCGTACTTCGCCCTTTTTGATGAAGCACGCGTAGCAAGATAAACTGCTTGGGACTAATCAACCCTTCCTCTTCCAGCCAATGGCTGATAAAGAAGCGGGCCATCTCGACAAATGCTCGATCCAGTTCCTCGATTTTACTGGCGCGGGACATGTCGCTCACAACATCACCTATTTTCAGAAAGTAAATAATATAAGTACTTTTACTATAAAACTATATAGGCAAAGTACATGAAGATCAATAGACCTTCCAAAATTATTTCTTTCCGCGAAAGATATGTATGAGCCGAGACAAAGTGTTTACTATTTAATATTTTTACTGTAAAACTTATCTGCAACATCATCTTACCTCAAACAGGAAAAACTGACAATAGGCGAAGATGGCAAAATCGTGACAGCAACTTTTCTCCTGGCAAGCAGGCATTTATTTCCTTGAATCTTATTTCGTATCCATTCGTATTGCATGTATAATAAAGGAGCAGTCTCGTCTACTGGACGCCCTTTTGTCCACGGCAATCCGTTGCCAAGAAACCATGTACATAGGAGATCAAGTCGATGGAACAAGCCAAAAGCTCAGCGAAATGGAAAACAGAATTGCTCGACTGGTTAAAATCGTTTGCCTTGATTGGTGGTTTGACTGCCTTCATCTACGTGTTTGTCATGGCTCCCTACGTCGTTCAAGGACGCTCGATGGAGAGCACGCTGCACGACCGTGAACGTGTCATCGTCAACAAGGCGATCTATTATCTCAAGGAGCCTAAGCCAGGCGATATCGTCATCATCCATCCGGATGCGAGCGGCGATAACTGGATCAAACGTGTCATTGCCGTAGCCGGAGATACCGTCGAGGCCAAAAACGATCAGGTGTACATCAACGGGCAACCGCTCAGCGAAGAGTATTTGACCAACAACAAGCTGCAAGCATCAGCTGCCGGAGTGGTGTTGACGGAAGACTTCGCTCCGATTACGATCCCGGAAGGCAGTGTGTTCGTGATGGGAGACAATCGCAACAACAGCATGGACAGCCGCGTCATCGGCCCCGTCAAGCTCGACCACGTAGTAGGTCGTGCAGAGGCCGTCTATTGGCCGCTGACGGATATCCGACTGCCGAAATAACGACCTGCTGTCTCACAAGCATATGCAGGAATAGGAAAAGCCGCTCCTTGTAGAGCGGCTTTTTTCTGTGAAAGCGGCGAGACATTTTCGCTGAAAGGGAGGTGGTTACTTTTGAGCCGTTGCCTTTGCAGACAAGTAATCTTCCAGCGTCAGGCCCGCTGCCATGATGTCTTTCGCCATGTCTTTTCCTACATAGCGCAAATGCCATGGCTCATAGGCGTATCCTGTCGTGTCTTCCTTGCCTTTCAAATAGCGGATGACGAAGCCGTACTCACCACAATGCTCGGCCAGCCATTTCCCTTCCGGCATTTCTCCAAACGATTCCTCCAGCCTCGTTTTCACATCGGCGCCAGAGACGTCCATCGCAAGCCCTGTCTGATGCTCGCTTTTTCCTGGCACAGCGCTGTACGCCGCGGCGTGCTCCGCTCCTTGTGTCTGTACATACGTCTCGTACAACGATTTTTGCGTCTTGTACGAACGATAGCCGGAAACCGCGTACAGCTCGATGCCATCCTGCTTGGCAGCTGCAAACAGTTCCTCCAGCGCCTGGGCGGCTTCTTGGCGCATCATGCGTTTTTCCACTTTTTCATCAAAAGGAAACGGGACGTTCGGCTCCACCAGATCAGGTGGAATATAGTCAGCAGGCAAGGCCCGCTTCTTGTTTACGACAACGGCGAGATCAGTCGGGTTCGTAACCGTCGGGACTCCATTGACGTCCTGGATTGTCTCCGCCAGTGATGCCCATTTGCTGCGAGAGGAATCTCCCGCGGTTGGCTCCGCTGTGTTTGTTTGTGTACCATCTGCCGTTGTCGCTGTATTCCCTGCTGGCTGGGACGGATTGTTTGTCGAGAGCAATCCATCCAGCGATGGTGCCTCACATCCACTGAGCAGCGCTACGGATAATGCGGCGACGATGGCAAGACCATTGGTGCGATTCTTGTTCATGACCTGTCCTCCTGGTTCCATACAGACACATATGTTCTGCTTTACCTTACCATGGAGTTAGACGAAAAAAAAGGACGGATTGTCACGCTTTTGCATGCATTGTTTCTTTTGCAATCGTCTGAATAAGCGCTGGCAGCCAAGATTCGAGGGTCAAAAAGGCAAATCCTGCGGCAGCTGCCTTGCTGTTGTCCATGAAAAAGGAATGGGGAAATCCAAAAGGCGACTGGTCGGAAGGAGCGGTTTCTGGCTGAATGCGCGCCGGTTTCCCCACGGCTTGCGCAATGTTGTCGAGCAAAGCTTGCAACGTCACCGTGCCGTGCGAGTTGGCATTGACTGGCCCTGTCACAGAGCCCGTTCCCGCCCATTGCAAAAATCTCGCGGCTTCGCCAGCGTGAATAAAGCACATGGTCGCTTGCGGATTTTCCAGCCCGATCGGCTGTTCCTCGTGGACATGTTCAACGTGAAAATGCAGTCGGCGCGTGTAGTCCTCTTCCGCAAGCACGATCGGAAAACGCACGGCGACAACAGGAAAGGCATCCGTCTGGAAAAATACCGCTTCGGCCTGGCGCTTGCCTTCCTGATAGCTGACGCCCTCGCGAGTTCCCGGGCGCAGCGGATACGTATACGGATCAAACTCCTCCTCTTTCAGCGCCTGCTCCGCATAATCATAGACGGACAAGGTAGAGGTCAACACGTATTTGCCGACCTTGCCGCGAAAAACTTCACATGCGTCCAGCGCATTTTGGTAGGAATAACAAATGTTGTCGTACACGATATCCCACTGCTCTTCCCCCGCGATTGCCAGCGAAGCTTTATCGTCGCGGTCAACTACAAGCCGCTTCACCTGCGGCGGCAAGTCTACCTCGGTCAAGCCTCTCGTCGCCACAGTCACATCTGCTCCCGATTCAATCAGCAGATGCACAAGACGCTTGCCAAAAAAGCGGGTTCCCCCGAGTACCAATACTTTTTTCAATGTCGCTTCCACCTTTCGCTCATGCGAATTTATTTGTTCAAGGCGATCACTCGCGCGCGCTCATCCCAGCTAACGGCATATCCGAGCTTTTCCGCGACTTTTTTGACCGGGAGATACTCCGTGCCGTTTACGGTGAGGGCGTCTGAACGGAAGTCTTCTGAGCCCGCGCCCAAACCGAGCAGCAATTTGTCCGCTTGCACATACGCGATGCCTTTTGCGACCAGCTTTTGCTCGGCCAAAAAAGGGTACGTCTGCCCATTTACCGAGATGGCAAACGGCCCTCCCGCTTCATACGAAACTTCCGGCGGTTCAGCGGCTGTATAGGCGATGGCGTCGACGCCCAGCACAGTCCCTTCTCGCGTATTGTCCGCTCCCCCGTACATTTTGCCTGTCTCAAAATCGTAGACGATCGCCTGCACATTGCCGATATCCGTCGGCTCCTCGGCGAAAACATGACCTTTTGCCATCAACTGCAAAATGACATCCTGGTCAATCCCCGCTTCCCAGGAGACATGCGGATATTCGCTGGAAAAAAGGCGTGGCGCACGGATTGCCTCCTCAATACTCATGCCGTGGTCAATCACATTCAGAATCGTCTGTGACACGGAAGCGATAATCGTCGATCCGCCTGGCGAACCGATAGCGAGGAACGGCTTCCCGTCTTTCAGCACGATCGTCGGTGTCATGCTGGAGCGCGGGCGCTTGCCAGGCTCCACCTGATTGACACCTCCAGGTACCGCGTCAAAGTCGGTCAGCTCATTGTTGAGCATAAAGCCGTAGCCTGGCACCATCACACCGCTGCCAAAGACGTCCTCAATCGTTGTCGTGTACGAGACGAGATTGCCCCATTTGTCCATAACGGAAAAATGAGTCGTCTGCTTGACTGGCGAATTGTCGATCAGCTTGAAGGCAACCTCAGGCTTGCGACCAGGATCGAACCGCCACGGATCGCCAGCCGTTACTTGCGAATTGGCTTTTTCTTCTCCAATCAGCTTGCGCCGTTCTTTTATGTAATCGTCGTGGAGCAGTCCCTGCTTGGGCACGGGATACACATCCTCGTCTGCCATGTACGCCGCCCGGTCAGCGTATGCGAGATGGTTCGCTTCTATCAGATGATGCAAATAGGTCACGGACCCGAAGCCGTCCTGCTGGTTGTTGTACCCTTCCATCAGCTTCAAAATCTGGATCATGGTCAAGCCACCCGAGCTGGGCGGAGCCATGGAGATCACCTCATAGCCGCGAAACATGCCGCGGATCGGCTCCCGTTCCTTGACCTGGTAAGCCTTGAGGTCATCCATCGTCATCGTGCCGCCTGTGCGCTGCACTTCTTGGACAAGCGCTTGCCCAATTTCCCCTGCGTACAGGGCGTCCGGTCCTTTGTCGCGAATCAGTTTCAACGTTTTTGCCAGATCGGGCTGCACGAGAATTTGCCCTTCCGCAAGCGGTTGTCCTTGTGGAAGGAACACCTTCGCCGCAGTCGCATACTTTTCGAGCTTGTCGCGCGACTTGGCGATGTAGTCTGCCGTCACCCAGTTGACGCGCACGCCTTTTTCCGCCAGCTCGATGGCAGGTGCAAGCACTTGCGGCAAATCCCACGTACCGTAATCGTCCAGCGCTTCTGCCACGCCAAGCAAAGTCCCGGGCACACCGACTGCCTTGCCGCTAGTGTGCCGCTGTTCAAACGGGATCGGCTTTCCGTCCGCTTGCAGAAACATGTCAGCGGTCACCTTGGCCGGAGCGACTTCGCGGCTGTCGATGATCGTAATTTTATTCTGATCCTTCAAGTAAATCAGCATAAAACCACCGCCGCCGATTCCTGACATGTACGGCTCTGCCACATTGAGCGCCAGCTGGATTCCGGCAGCGGCATCGATGGCATTTCCGCCCTTGGCCAAAATGTCGCGGCCAACCTGTGCGGCCGCAGGGTGGGAGACCGCTACGATTCCTTTTGTGGCGCCATCTACGCCTTCCGGAACGCCGGGAACTTTGGCAATGGCAAACTGCGCAAGCGAACAAACGACAACGAACGAGAGGGCTAGCACTGTCCTTTTTTTCATACGATCCCCCCTGGTTATTGCTTCCTTTTGCTATTATTATAATTTTCAGCATTTTTTCCGGTCAACCCGTCCGCTCTCTTGCCAAGAAAAAAACACTCTCCCGAACGCGAGTGCTGTGCCTCGTCGGAAGAGTGTGCATCATTCCAATCGTTTTTTGATTTACGGCATGATCACCAGATTGCTGACAACAGGCCGTTCCTTCCCGCCAGAAGGCTTGTTCAACAGTTTGCCGTTGTAATAAAACGCGCTGGAACCGCCGCCATCGAGATTGTATGCATCGACAACGTGAAATTCTTGCAATTTGCGCTGTGCTTCTTCGAGCGTAACCCCATTGCTCCAGCCTTCTCTTCTGCCGTCGATCACGATGACGAGCAAGTCGCCGTTATCGAAGTGACCGATGAGCGTGCGCGGCTGGCGAGCGTTCGCCCAGGCGCGCGGAATCGGCAAGCGTTTCCCGTCCTGGAGCAGCCTTGGCAAGAAGCTCGCCCCTTGCAAAATGCCCTGCTGGGTAATTTGCGCCTGGGTCTTGATGTTCGCTCCCACCAGGTGGCCTTTGTTGTTGAAGCCGACGAAGCTCAGATTCGAATTGTTGGAAAACGTGCGAATCTTGCCGTCAACAACGGTAATGCCGAGCGGCTGGAGATAGCCTTTGCTGTCGCTCATGAAGCCTCCGGCGTTGATCGCCAGAACAGCTCCCGTGCGCTTGCCGGCATGGCTTGTCGTCTCGCCTTTGCTTTTGACCGAGTTGTTCGCCAGGACCATCTTCAAGGCGCTCGGGTCCTGGAGGCGAACTTTCGCCATATATCCGCGATAGCCCGCTTCTTGCAGCGAATATACTTTGACGGTCGACTTTTTCCCGAAAGACTGCCCGATTGGATTGCCGAGCATGTTCGACAAAATCGTGTCCAGCACATCCGCCGACTTTTGTGTCTGCGATCTGCTCGTCACAAGCAAGTTGTTGATGTGCTTGTTTTGCTCTTCGTAATCTTTTTGCTCCGCCTTGGCGCGATCGCGAATATCTTCCACGACAATCTCGACGTTGCGCAGCTTTGTCTTCGTGTCATCCAATTGCTGCCCCAAGTCATCCGCCAGCTTTTTCGATTCGTGTGCCGAGAGCGCCAAACCTTCTGCCTGCAACGTTTCCGCAGGCTGGATCGTGGAAAAGGCAACGAGGAAGCCGAGAGCTGGTGCCAGCAGGAACAGGAAAAAGCGGTTGACTTTACCAAGCACGAGCGGCATCCTCCAGTTTTTTCAGCGACGCCTTCAAATCAACCAGTTGCTTGTTCAGCTGGTCAATCCGATCCTGCAAGGCTTCTTTTGTTTTGTTCGTTCCGCCGATTGTTTCGCCTGTCAATTGCAGGTCTTCCTCCAGATTGCCAAGACCAGCCTGCACCGCTTTCATCTCGTCCTGCACCGTCACCAGCTGCTCTCCCAAAGCTTGCATCTGCTTCTGGTTCTCTTCTTGTATCTGATTGATCCGCAGGTTCACAAATTGCTGCTGCTTGTCCAGCGTATGGGCAGCAAAGGCGTAACCTGCATAAGCAAGTCCTACCCAAACCAGTACAGCGAGTGCGATTGGCAGCAGTGGTCGCTTGCCTTCTGTTCTGGAGGGAAACAATGCCTGCAGCAGGCTGCCTCGTTTGCGTCTTCCCGCCTGCTTCCCGTTCGCCGGGAGTGGCAACGTAGTTGACGAAGTCGATGAAGTTCCCATGTATTTGTCGTTCATCGGCCCCCTCCTCCTTTCTGTGACATAGAATGAGGTTTTATTATAACATAGATTATTTTTCGACAAACCGTTTGCGAAAAAAGTGGAATTTTTGGTCAAAAAAAGCAGATACCATCGCGATTCGTTGCGACGATATCTGCTCTTTTCGGTTGCAAGTCTCTCCACGTATTCATCAAAGTGGGTGGGCCCGCCTGGTTATCGCTATTTTCCCAGAGTCCACTCTCTTTCCAGCGTACGGTACAGCTGCTGCAAAAACAGGAGCGGCTCCCCGGAAACGGCATGCTCTTCCCTGTAGTCCAGCTTCTTTTGCAGCATGCTTGCGAGCTGTCTTCCCAGCTCCAGCTTCTTGTCTTCTGACAGCGTCGCTTGTCTCGTCATAAAGGTAGAAAGGAGCACCCAGTCCTCCCGTGTGAACGACTGCTTTTGGCTTTCGGTCAGAAGTAGCGGCTCTTGGAACGACGCCAGGCTCTCCGCTTTTTTGCGCTTGTTTTTTTGGAAAAGGCCAGTGCGTCCGCCACCCTCTACCACGACGATCGTACCTGCGACCAGATCGCCGATGCGCTTGTCTCGCGGATGAAAAAACGAGACCAGTGCCCCGAGAAAATAGCCGGATGGGAGGCCGTCAATGATGCGGAACAGATTGCGAATCGTCGAAGACAAAAACGTCGCTGGCTGGCCGTTGTCGCGGATGACGCGAATCCCCATCCATCTTTTCCCCACGGTTTGTCCCGACCAGAGCGCCTCCAGAAACAAGAAATAGCCGAAGTTGAGGACAAAAATCAGGAAGAGCCCGATCGCGAATGCATAGTTGTCCGCATCCAGGAAAAAATTATCTTTCCTCCCAAAAATGACTATACCGATCACAATAAATACAGTAAGATTAACCAGGAACAAAATGACGGTGTCGATGAGCTGAGCGGCGGCACGACTGCCCAATCCCGCTGTCTGGAATCGCAGCATGACATGCTCAGGTGTGACAACAGACGCTTCTCGGCTCGCCTGGTTCATGGATGGATTTTCATTCATGCCGGTTCGCTTCTCCCTCTCATTTTACTAGATAAGGAGGCCATATCCATGGATATTACCTCGTTTTGGCACAAGCATAAAGCAGCTTGGGCCGAACTGGAACAACTGGTCGAACGATTCACCCGCAAGCAACGGCACATCACAGCCGCAGACATAGATCGTCTGACCCATTTGTACAAAAAAGCTTCCGCTCATCTGGCGCTGGTTCGCTCGTATCATCCAGCAGACGAAATCACGCTTTACCTCAATCAGCTCGTCTCCCGCGCCCACAACTTGACGTACAAGCAGCAGTCCGGGAGCTGGCAGCAGCTCAGACATTTTTTCGGCGTCCATCTGATTGCGCTGATGCACAATCGGATCAGCTTCATCGGGATGGCCGCCCTGCTTTTTGTGATCGGCGGCGTATCGGGATTCGTCGCGGTGCTGGCTGATCCGCTCAACCTGTACTACGTGCTGCCGCAGGGAATGGCCGAGCAGATCGATCCGTCCAGACTCGGCGAGGGGCACGACGCCATCAACAGTCCCGTTATTTCTACGATGATCATGACCAATAACATGAAAGTCGCCATTGTCGCTTTTGTGAGCGGGATTACGTTCGGACTCGTTCCGATCTATTTGCTGCTGTTCAACGGACTGTTGGTCGGAGCATTGGCTGCCGTCTATTTTCAAGCCGACAGCAGCTACGCTTTCTGGGCGTACATCTTGCCGCACGGCGTCATCGAGCTGACTGCGATCTTCATCGCCGGAGGAGCAGGCTTGCACATGGGTTATCGTCTGCTTGTGCCAGGCCGCTACGACCGCAAACATCAGTTTTTGGAGGCAGCCAAGGAATCAGCCCAGCTGTTGCTCGCCACTTTGCCGCTGCTGTTTGTGGCGGGGATCATTGAAGGCTATATCACACCTTCCTCGCTGTCCCTGGAGGTCAAATACCTCGTCGCGGCTGCCACCATGCTGCTGCTCGCCCTCTGGTACTTTTTCGGGCGAAGACGCCAGGCTCACAATGCCTCGCGCGCTTTTATATCCAAATAAGCATTGATCACCGCGAGCGTCAACTGATCGGCCGGAACATCGAGTACCTGGATGCCCGCGCCGGTCATTTTTTGTTGAAAAGCTTTGCGGTCGAGCTGAAAACGCTGTGCGACTGCCTTGACGTACGCCAATCGGCTGTTTTCCACCGGGACTTGACTCCACTCGTGCAGCACCGGATCGGCTTGCGAGAGCAGCAAAAACAAGTGCGATCGGCGCATTTTCCACAAATAGCCGACGAGCAAATCTTCCACCAGGTAATTTTCCATGTCGGAAAAAAGCACCATCAAGCTGCGCCGCTTTTGCTGGCGATGCATAAACTCCAGCGCCTTGGCCGGGTCTGCCTCGACAAAATCGTGGGACAAGTCGTAGCTCGCTTCCAAAATCGTGTGCAAATGCCCCATGCCTCGCCCTGGCGGTATGTACTTCTTGATCTCATGCGAGTAAGCCAGAAACGCTACCTGATCTCCCTGACGCAGTGCGACAGCGGCGAGCGTGATTGCCGCTTCCAGCGATTGGTCAAGCCTGCTCTGGTTGTTCAGCTCCACTCCCATCAGCCTGCCACAGTCGACGAGAATCGTAATGACTTTCCCGTGCTCCGGCCGATACTGGTTCGTCATCAGACGCCTGGAGCGCGCAGACGCCGACCAGTTGATCGTGCGCGGATCATCGTCCGGCACGTATTCGCGGATCGCATGAAATTCAGAGCCCGCCCTCGCCCGCCGCACAATTTTTTTGCCGTCGACAATCAAGCTTTCCTGCAACGAGTTCAAATAGCCGCGAACTTGTGACAAGTCCGGGTAAATTTTGATCGCCTGGGGAGCAGCAAAACGGCTTTGCCGATGCCACAACCCGATCTTTCCGCTCCAGCGCAAGTACAGCCAGCGAAAATCATAACGCCCCCGCTCCGTGCCACGCGTCTGGTAGCTGATACGCGATTCGCCGCTTTTCATGATGCCATGGATCGGCCCTGTTTCCGCAAAAGACAGCGGCAGGTCATCCTGGAGAACAAAAGACACGGACTGACCGCTTTTGTTTGCCAGCTCCACCTCGACCATGAACGACTGTCCCATATCGCTTTGCTCAGGAAGCACGCGGCGAATCTCCAGGTCCTTGCGCTTGGGCAGCGTCAGCCAATCAAACAGGCTCGCCAGCAAGATCAAGGCGTTGTACAGCCAAAATGCCGTAAAGCCCGCCTGAAGCACAAAGCCGACGATAGCAATCGGCGCGCCGAGCAGCAACAGCACGAGCAGCCGCTTCGTCGGCAAAACGAAGCGGTCTGCCAACAAATCAGCGAGGAACCGGGATAGCGGCCAACGTTTCTTCGATGATGTGGTCACTGGTACCCCCCTCCAATTCTACCTGGGGTGACAGGATGAGGCGGTGCCTCAAGGCAGGCCGGGCAACCATCTTCACATCATCCGGCGTCACATACTCTCTGCCGTCCAGAAGCGCCCAAGCCTTGCTGGCCATCAAAACGGCAATCCCCGCGCGCGAGCTGGCTCCGAGCAGCAGCCGCTTCGTTTCTCGCGTCTTGCGAATCAAGGTGGTAATGTACTCGAAAATCGAATCGTCGACCACAACGTCTTGCAGCTTGCGGCGCTGTGCCAAAATATCGTCCAGACTGTAGACTGGCGCTTGTTTTTCTTCTTGCTTTCGCGTAAACGGCGCGTGTTGAATCAGGATTTGCTTCTCGCTTTCGTGCGACGGATACTGCATCGTCAGCTTGAACAAAAAGCGGTCGAGCTGCGCCTCTGGCAGCACGTAAGTTCCTTCGTACTCCACCGGGTTTTGTGTCGCGACGACGAAAAACGGATCGGGCAAAGGGTACGTGACGCCGTGAATCGTCACTTGCCCTTCTTCCATCGCTTCCAGCAAAGCTGCCTGGGTTTTCGGCGGCGTGCGGTTAATCTCGTCTGCCAGGAGCAAATTGGCAAAGACAGGACCTTTGATCGTCTCGAAGCGATTGTCCTGCATGTTGAATACGACATGGCCGATGATGTCAGAAGGCATCATGTCCGGCGTAAACTGGATTCGTCTGCTCTCCCCGCCGATCAGTCCCGACAAAGCACGAACCATTTTCGTCTTTCCGATTCCCGGCACTCCTTCCAGCAAAACATGGCCGCCAGCGAGCAAGGCGGTCACGAGCAGCCGGATGTTTTGGCGTTGTCCAACCAATTCTTTTTCCATCTGTTGCAACAATGGCTCCACGATGTATACGTCACTCCTTCATTAATTCCGTAATCATTTCATCCAGCAAAAGACTGTCTGCCAAAAGCTGCTTCGCCGAGTATTTCTCCTGGCTGCGCACCCGTTCCAGACGCTCCAGCACATCAGCGAGCTTCTGGACGCGCGGTTCGCTCCACCGCTGCTTGGCACTGTGCAAAATTTGTGCGCGGTCCGCTTTTTGGTGAATCCCCCAGCGGTCGTGCAGCAACTGGCGCAAGTACGCCTCCCTGTGCGCGAGCGCATCACGCGCAAGGCTTCGCCGCTCATACCAGCTCGCCACGGCGAGAAGCGTTTCGTCCCCGCGTCGCACCGTCCATTCGCGCAAAGTGTAGACAGGGCCAAACCGTTTCCCTTTCCACCAGACGAACAACAGCAACACAAGCGACAGCTGAATGATGGTCGCCACCAGCCAGCCGGGATAAATCGCCAGCAAACCCGGCGTTTCCTGCAACCCGTGGTGATATTCGTCTATCCAGATCACCGACCAGTTTTCTTGCAAATGCGGCCATACCGCCTCAAAATGGGACAATTCGTTTATTTTGCGGTTCGTCAACCAATCCGGGACGAGAAAATACGAGACGCTTCCAGCCCCCAGCTCGACTTTGCCTGCAAGAATCCCTTGCTCGTCATAAAACAGCGGCTCCAGCCCATCTGCTTCCTGCCATCTGACAAGCGTCCTGGCTTTTCCGCTCTGTCCTTCTGGCAGTCCCTGGCCTTGAATATTGCGTTCTTTGCTTGCACCTTCGCTGAATTTCGGCTCAAAGGGCAAATCTTCCCAATCGATTGGATGCTCGGAAAACAGAAGCAGGTCGTTTCCGTTCTCGACCCAATCAAGCAAGGACTCCTGTTCCTTGTCCGTCAAGCTTTGCGGCTCCACGACCAGGAGCGCCTGTCCAGACGCTGTCGGCAGCATGTGAGTGGGCTGACGCCATTCCTTGACCCGTCCGCCTTTCTCTTCCAGCAAGAGCAGTACAGCCTTGATTCCGTCCGGCTGAGCGGAAGACGCCAGGTAAGGCGGCAAGTGGGTCGCTGCCGGCTTGACCACAAACCAGCCGACGACGATGAGCAGCACGATCGCCACGATGATGCCGATCCGATACGTTCTCAGGCTATTCATGCTGTCCCTCCTTGCCAAAAATCTGCTCCAGCTCGCGAATCCGCTCTGCATAGCCGGATTGATCTACTTCTACTTGCCCGTACCAAGCCTGCTCGAAGGCGCGCGCAAAACGGCGAAACTGCCCTTCTGCCTGCGGCTGGTTGAGTTCGATTTCCGCTGCGTATTCCCAGTTCGTCTTCCATTGCTCGATCCGAATCCACGACTGCTTTTGCATGTAGACAAGCAGCGCCAAAAACAGCGAGCGCTCCCCTGCACGCCAATCACCGCGGGCAGCGCATTCTTTTGCTTCCCGCAAGTAATCGGCGTGCGTGCGAATTTTTTCACCGTGAACGAACAGGGGCGACTGCCGCTTTTGTTCCCATACCATTCTGCGGAACAGCCAAAAAATGACCGCGATCAGCAAGCATGCTCCGACGATCAGGACAACGGTGGATGCCGTCGTGGCAGCCCCCGCCGGAACTTCTGACCACGAAAAAAGTTTGGAAATCAAGTCGATCAAAAAATCGATCACTCTCTCCCAGAGGCTTGGCCCGTTGTCCTGAAGAGCGTGAAATTCGTCCCTTTGCAAAATTTCCTGCAAATGCTCCTTGTCCGCTGTCCAAGGGTTTGCGTTACTCATGGGTAGCTCCTGAATCTTTTGCCAAAAGGCGGTCGATATCTTGATCCAGTTGTTTGCTCATGAGGGCTTCCAGGTCCGTGCCGTCTTTGCGGACGCGCAAATCGAAGTAGGCGAGCGCATAAACAATCGCCATCCACGGCATCAGCAGGCAACTGAGCACGACCATGATGATTTGGGAGATGACAGACGTTCCCATAATGCCCATGACAGCCACCTGGATGCCGCCGGAAAAGATCGAATACAGAATGCTGAGCACGAGGTAGATCGCAAACAATCGCCAAAAATTTCCTTTTGTCAAATTCCAGCTTTTGTCGATCCCGATGCCGTTTCTTTCAAACAGGACGAGCGGCAGGTAAAAGCTCCATCTGAGCAGGAAATAACCCGGGACGAGAACGATTCCGGCCAAAAACAAGATGTAGCCGAACAAAAAGACAACGATAAAAATAAACGGACTCAACGTGCTGTCGGAATCGAAGAACGTTTCGATCGAATTTCCGGTAGCCAGCACCAGCAAGAAGCCGATGAGCATAAAGACGAGCAGAAAACCGATCGTCAAGGCGACTGCCAGCAAGCCGTAAACAATCGTGCTCCCCACAAGCGGCCAAAATCTGCCCAATGCTTGCTTCAATCCCGCCTTCAAATCAACAGGCTGTTCCTCCAACGCAGACTTCGTCATGAACGTGGCACCCGCGATCAATTGCGGATAGGCAACAACCATCGTCAACGGCGCAACGACGAACGCATACAGAAGCATCATGGCTACGTTTTGGGTGAGCAAATCTTCCTGACCACCAAACTTTTCACCCATTGCTTCCCAAAATTCCAGCCCTTCCGTATCCTGCATGAGCAGCGGAATGCTGCTGACATCGATCAGGAGCAACTGCTGCACCAGCAGAAAAGGACCAAACCAAATAAGAGCCAGGAGAAAGAACGCTCCGAAGTGCTGACGGTAAACGTTAAAGCTTTTGTCCAATAATTTCCCCACTCCCATTGGGGTCATTGGCATTTGATTCATGGTAAATCCTCCATCTCTCTTTTTGAGATTACCTGAATAGTATACACGATTTTCCATTTGATTTTAAAAATTTCCGCTAAATTTACCGATGTTTTCCTGCCTGATTTTCGTTCTCTGCGGGTATTTGTCCATTTCGGTCCGTTTTTGTGCTGAATAGGATAAAGCAAGACAGTAGGAGGTGTATTCTCTTGAAATCAGCCAAAAAGAAGGCCAGAGCGAAGTCAGCCGCGAGCAGCAGGCGCCGTCAGCCCGGTAGCCGGACTGCCAACCGCTTGCTAGACAGGCTGCACCGAATCGTCCGCCTCCACGTGCGCGCTCCCCAGGTGAAAGTGACGACGCCTGCTCCTCATGTATCCGTCACCAGCGCCACCCCGACCGTTCAAGTAGAAGCGCCAATCGTCCAGTTCGAAGCGCCCAAGCCGTTGGTCATTCCCGCTCCGATTGTCAAAGTGGACGTAGAAGCAGAGGATACTCCCGAGCAGGAAAGCGTGGCTGGACTGCGCAAGGAACTGCAAAAATGCATGCGGCAAAACCGGACCATCGAAGTGATCCTTACTTCCGACTGGGGGCCGGACAGCCGACCTTATCGGGTCGGACAACTAAAGAGAGTAGACGATGGAATCATCGAGCTTGCGCTGGACGCCAACCACGGAACTTGTATTCTCATCCCGCTGAACCGCATTGCCGCGATCATCCCGGATGCTCCACCTCCGGCCGAGGCATTTGCCACGCACGAAGAAGACGAGGCTGAACCCGTCGTATTGAAAGTGATCGAAGGATCGGCAAAAGCTTTGTAAGGTACGCGCCTTCCCCCGTTCTCCCACTCCTTTGCCTCATGCGACGTCCTCTTTATGCAAAAACATCCCAGGAGTGGGAGCTGCTTTTTGCAGCGACAGCTTTTGTTGTTTTGGACAAGCTCTCGAAGGCTTGAATAAGAAAACGTAGGCTTGTCTTTTCTGCGAGAAAAAAAACGAGCCATAGCCCACTTCTCCGATCCCGTCTCGTGAAAGTGGGCATTTGTCTCCCGTCAGTTTTCAAACGACAAGCTCCTCCATACATCCAGCACTTCCTCGGCCACCCGATTCCACGTAAAGCGTTGCTCTGCCAGTTTCCTGCCGCTGTTGCCCATTTTGCGCTGCAACTCACGACTGGCGAGCAACTGTTTCAACTGGGTGGCAAACGACTGCGGATTCTCCGGTTCTTCCACCAAAAGCCCGTTTCCTCCGATGATGACTTCTGCGTTTCCACCGCGCTTCGTCGTCACAAACGGCAACCCTGCGGCCATCGCTTCGTAATGGACGCGAGCAAGCGGCTCCTCCCACTGCGAAGGACAGACGAAAATATCTCCCGCCCAAAACCAGTGGTGAATGTTTTCTGCTGCCACATATCCAGTCGTAATGACCGGAATCGGCAAACGGTCGGCGAGCGCGCGTACATACGCTACGTAATCGCTGATCTTGTCGACGCTGTACCACGAACCGCCTACGAGCACCAGCGCCAGATTGTCATGATGGGCACCAAGCTCATTCATCGCCCGCACCAGAATGTCCGCCCCTTTTTTCGGGGTGAGCCTGCCGACGAACAAAATGACTTGCTTGTTTCCCAAATTGTGCGCAGTCCGCAGCTCCTGACGAATTTTTCGCGCGGTCTGCGAGCTTTCCCACGGTACGAACGTCTGCAAATCGACGCCTGAATAGATCGTGCGCAGCTTGCCTTGGGCTTGCGGGTAGAGCGACGCGATGACGCGGCCGACATAATCGCTGATCGTGATGATTTTTGATGTGCTGGCAATGGCTTGCGCCGCGTCCTCCGGAGAGATTTTGGCGGCATCAAACATGTCGTTGTGCATGCTCAACACGATTCGCGCATTCGGGCACACTTCCCGAATCATCGGCACGAGCCGCGGCCGATTGAACACGTGGATGACATCGTACGCATTCGCCCGCAAAAACGCGAGCACTTCCTGCGCGTAGATTTCGAACACGCCGAGTCCGTGCACACGCGCATAACGGACGTTCCGCACCCTTTCGTCCATGGCGAGAGTCGGGTCAGACGTCCCGAGAATGGTCAAATCATGGTGCTGTCCCAGCGTGTCCGCGATTCCCGCTATATACGTCTGGATCGCACCGCCCCGCACCGGAGGAACGGGCAGCTTTTCCGTACAGATCATGACTACCTTCATCCGAATTCTCCTTTCCTAATGCGACTCACAGCATGTTTCTGCCTGTTTTTTGCGCTTTTGCCGAACGCGGCTTTTTTGCTTGGCTGCTGGCTGATTTCCGGCTTGGAGCTGCCGTTTTTTTGTATGGATGCGTGACGGCTGCATGCTGAGTTTTCCGGGGAGAACCGGACTTTGCTACCACTTGGTTCCCTGCTTTTGCTTTTTCGCTCGTTTTTGGAGACTTGTTGAGCGGTTTTTTGGCGGGCAGCTTTGTGATTGCTTTTTTGACAACCGCTTTTTTGTTCGTTGCGCTTTGTTTGCTTCCTTGACTGGACGCTTTTTTCTTGATCGGCTTATCTCCCGTCCTTGCCCGTTTTGCGGGAGCTACTTTTGCTTTCAGGCGCGGGCCTTGTTGCTTGGCAGGCTCCGCTTTTTCAACGGGTGTAACAACTGGCGCCTTGATGAACCAGCCTGACGGAGGAGTAGGTGTTTGGACAGCAACCGGGGTGCGTTCTTTTTCTTGCTTGACCGGCTCTTTGCGTGTTTCCGGCCGCACCTTTTCTCGTTCCTGCGGCTTCTTCACTGTAGCGGCGCGGATCGGCTCAGGCTCAGGAATGCGCAGCGCTTTTTTCGCCTTGACTTCGTGTTGCTTGTTCTCGACCTTCGCTTCTGGACGGCTGGCGTCTGCTGCCAGTACCGCCGTTTCTTCCGCCGCAGGCACAAGCACTTGACTTTGCTCTGGAACTTGACTTTGAGCAGGAAGCTGAATTTGGTCGGCAAGCTGCCAATTTGCCTGATTCTCTGCACTCGCAAGCGACTGCCTTTCGGGTGAACGCGGTACGACCACTTGCGTGTAATCGCCCGGCTGGTATTGACTGCTGTCTTTGGCTAACTCCGCAAGCGCCTGGTCTTTTGTCTGATCGGTTGCCACGACCCGCTGCAAAATACCCTCTGCCTCGGTGTTCAGGAAGGTGACCGGATCGTAAAACATTTCTTTTAAATGCTTGTAAAATTCGTTTGGCATGGACATATCGATCAGCAAGATTTCGAACGACTCACGATCGAGCGGATTCGCCCGGTGATACGCTTCGATCATTCCTCTCATCCATGTCACGTCCCAGACACCCATGTCGTCCATCGTGCTGGTAATCAGCTTCCGCAGGTCGCGAAACGGCAAGTCGTACGCCACGCCGTCCAGGTCGATGACCCACAGTCCGCCAGGTCCGTTCTGTCCATTGGACCAGCCGTAATCCTGGTGAACCAATCCCCAGTGCGGCTCGCCCATTTGCACCATTTTCGGATAGGAAGAAGCTTTCAGCCGCTCCAGCGCTGCGATTGCTTGCTGCTCGTATTTGTCGACGACAGCCAAGATCGAGCTGCTTGCCGCCGTTTCCCGATACGCTTTGGCCATTTCACGCATCCAGCCGATTTTTTTGGCGATCTTTTGATAGTAGTTGGGCCAGCGATATAAACGGGAAGAGTTTTTGGCCCCTGCCGGCGGCACGTACCCTTTGGTGTGCCGATGAAATTCGCCCAAGCCGTAGCACAGCTCCTGCGCCCCTGTCAGGTCGACTTTGGCCGCTGGTTCAAGGGAAATCCAGTCGGTGACAATCCACAGCTTTCCGCCCTTCTCCACAAACAGCTTCCCGTCCCTGGCCGGAATCAGCGCTGGCACCCTTGCTCCCTGCCTGACTACGTATTCCTGCAAACCTACGCTGTAGAGGCTTCTCTCTGGCGTCCGGTGGAGCACTTTCAGACTGCGCGGACCTTTGTTCGTCTCGATTCGCCAGATGGCACCGCCTTTGTCAGGCTTCGAGGTAATCAATGTCCTGTTGTGAACGGTCATGTCGTATTCCTTTATGACAAGCTCAGCGACTGCATCTACTTCCGGAGGTACTTGCATATCCCAATCGACAGGAGTGGGCTCGCTTCCATCTCTAGTGTCCCATGGTTTGATCACATACTGTTCCATTCCATTCCCCCCGTGTTCCTAATTCAAGCGCTCACCTTCTTCATAAAATATTCGTGTATACAGGTTGACGAAACGGACAAATATCCTTGGCAGTTTGCCAATTCCTCCAACGAAAAAGCGACCCGTTCTGCGCAACTTGGCAGACTGGCCGCTTTTTGGTCATATCATCAAAATTTCCCGCAGGTCTTCTTCGCTCATCGTCGAAATCGCTGCTTCTCCGGGGGCGATGACTTCCTCGATCAAATGCTTTTTCTTTTGCTGCAACTCGTACATCTTTTCTTCGACCGTCCCTTGAGCCACCAGTCTGATGACCTGGACGACCCTTTTCTGGCCGATCCGGTGCGCCCGGTCTGCTGCCTGCTCCTCAACAGCCGGATTCCACCACAAATCGTACAAAATGACCGTGTCCGCTCCCGTCAAATTCAGACCCGTCCCCCCTGCCTTCAACGACATGAGGAACAAGTCGCATTCTCCGTCGTTGAATCGGTTGCACAGTTCAATCCGTTCGGCGGCTGGCGTGTTGCCATCCAGGTAAAAAAACGGAATGCCGTGATCGCCAAGCTCCCGACCAATGATGGCGAGCATCTCCGTGAACTGTGAAAAGAGCAGGACGCGCTTGCCTGCGCCGAGACATTCTTCCAACACCTCAAGCAATTGCTCGAATTTGGCGGAGCTGCCTTCGTAGCCCTCGACAAACAGGGCTGGATGACAGCACAGCTGGCGAAGTCTGGTCAAGCCCGCCAAAATCTTGATCCGGTTTTTGTCAAAAGTTTGCTCGTTCAAGTGCTTCACGGCGTCTTGTTGCAGCTTGGCCAAATAGGCGATGTACAGCTTTTGCTGCTCCGGCAGAAGCGCCGTCGCTTGCAAGGTTTCGATTTTTTCCGGCAGCTCCTGCAAGACCTCTGATTTCAGCCTGCGCAGCAAAAACGGTCTGGCCCGCTTGGCGATGACTTCTCTTGGCAAGTCCTGAAAAGCTTTGCGCTGGGGAAACAGCTCGGGAAACACAACGTCGTAGATCGACCACAGTTCCTCCAGCCTGTTTTCGATCGGCGTTCCGGTCAAGGCAAAGCGCTGCCCGGCCTGAATGCTCTTCACAGCCTGCGCCGTCTGGGTAGTATGGTTTTTAAACGCCTGCGCCTCATCCAAAAACAGCGTGTGAAACGTGCGCTCGGCATATTCGGCGTAATCCCTGCGCAAAAGCGGGTAAGACGTGATCAGCACATCCACCGCTTCCGCTTCCTCGCGCGCCGTATTCCGTTCCTGCCGACTCCCGTCCACGATGCGGACTACAAGCTCCGGAGCGAACTTGTTCAACTCGTTGCGCCAGTTGTACAGAAGCGAGGCAGGCGAAACGATCAGGATCGGTTGTTTGCGGCTGCGAATGTCGGGGAGCTTGGCTACCATGTACGCGATGCTTTGCACCGTTTTGCCAAGCCCCATATCATCCGCCAAAATGCCGCCAAAACCGTAATGGGCGAGCGTCATGAGCCATTGGAAGCCGAACTTCTGGTAGTCGCGCAAAACTGGTTCCATCCTGTCCGGTACGCGGAAGTCGAGGTTGTCCGGGTTGCGCATATTTTCCAGAAAGCTGCGCAACGTTTTCCCGAACTGCACCGTCTTGTCCTGCGGCGTGTCCAGCAAGCGCAAGCCGTGCAGCATCGGCAGCGAAAAGCCGCTGGCGATCCAGTTGGCGTGGCGCACTCCGATTTCGTCGACAAGCTGGTTGATCCGCTCAAATTCTTTCGTCTCCAAAGGCAAGAGCGCCCCTGTTGGCAGGCGGTAATATTTGCGCTTTTCTTCCAAAGCGAGCAGCAATTGCTTGATTTCAGTAGGCGGGAAGCCTTCCACGTCAAAGCGGACTTCCAGCCAATTCGTCCGCTCATTGATCTCTACCTTGACCTTTGGCGGAACGTGCATGGAAGCCAGCCTCAGCTTGACCGCCGTGGTCGCGTACACTTTGCACCATTTTTCCAGCTCGGGCACGACCGTGTGCAAAAATTCGTATTCGGCTTCCTCGTCATCGAGAAAATAGCCCGCTTCCGTCTGGACGAAGGCACTCTGCTCCATCAGCTCCAAAATCCGCTGCTCCTTCTCTCCGTCGCGCATCAAGATCAGATCGTTGTCTCTGTTCTGTCCATTCGTGTCTGTGACAAGCGGATTGATGACGATATCGCCGTACTGAAATTCCAGTCCGGCCAGCAGCCGATCGCGTATCCGGTCGAGATAGAGCCTCGCCTTCAACTGGGTCTGCACGATCCGGTCGGCAACAGGCTGGGCAATGCGGACGCTGCCAAGCTTCATCAAGCCCGGAACGACCTTGGTCATGAATGGCTCCATTTGCTCCTTGGGGACGACGATGTCCTGTCTTTGATGCGCTTCCAGCATCTGTTTCAACTGCTGCAGGTTGTTGCAGGCATCTGTTGACTGCTTCATCCACACGCCGCCATGCAAAATACATCCGTATTCACGAAGCACGGTCAAACCGGACAAGCCCTCGACTGTCAAACGGTATTCGGCTTCGCTGTCACCCGCATCGAATGCAAACTGCAACGGCACCTTCCCGGTTTGCGCCTGAAACGTTTCATACGTCTGCTCGCCCTGTACGACGCGCACGCCAGGAGCTTTGAGCAGGTGAGCAAACAAGCTGTCCCAGGCAAAAGGCGGGACAATCAGCGTTCGCTCCGAGCCTGCCGCTTTTGCCTCCTGATAGCTGTATCCTGCTGTCTCGCGGTACAGCTTTTCATGATGATAGACGTGAACAAGCTCTTCCATGATCGGTTCATGCGCCTGCAAAAAGCGATGACACTTCGGATCGTAAGTAAAATGGGCGGAAAAGGCGTACGGCTCCCCTTTTTCCATTTTCGCCAGGAAGTCCCGAATGTTTTTGACGACGTACAGCCGTTTTGGTCCCAGCTTCAGCTCGATTCCGATCACCGCTTTGCGATAGCCATACGGCACGATTTTGCAAATGATTTCCGCTTCCAGTACCGCCCGCTCGTCAAGCAGTACCTTCCTCATGCTTGTCCCCTGCCGTCTTGCTCCGCCAAACAAGTCGAGGATGCCCTGTGTCAATTGATCGTCCCGGTCTGCCGTCGCGCTTTCCCTGGAAGCTGGCGTGTTCACGCGGCTCCCTTTTGGCGAAAACTCATCCTGCGGCAGATCACGCACAGTCAACAGCACAGCCGCAATATGCTGGCAATACTGTTCATAGGAACGCAGCGCAGGACAGCTGCACGTCGCCACGATCCCTGCCTCATCCCCTTCCATATGTACCTGGTAGTCGTGTTTGCCTGCCTGAACGGTTGCCCGAACGATCATCGGCTCAGGCTGAAACGTATCGACGCTCACCTTTTGCGAGCGATAAAAGGCTTTGCCCCGCTCGTAGGAGAGGCGACCGCACCATTCTTTGATTTTTTGATGGCTGATTGAAAAGCTCATGGCCTGTACCTGCTTCCTAAAATATGTTTCATGATAGCAGATTTCGAAAGAAAAAAGATACGCCTTGGCGAGCGTATCTTTTTTCGCTATATCGAATGATTAATCTTCGTCCTCGTCATCTTCGTCGTCGTTGTCTTCCAAGACCGGATCTTGATTCCGCGAGAAGATCCATTTTTTCTTCGTGCCATCTTCGTATTCCACTTTTACTTCGATTTCTTCAATGTCCTCGTCCTCACCAACGGCGTCACGCAAATACCGCAACCAATCCATGACTACACCTCCTGGTACCGGATGATTTCATACAGCCTCGTCAGCGGCTTTCCCGTCGACATTGATACTATATGACGGCTGCCGCTTGCATGTATGGTTGATTGTCCCTTTTGTGCGCGTAGATTTTTACACATCTTGCCACCTCGCTCTGGCTGATCGATGTCGCCATGCGCTTCGCAGCTGTTACATATTTGCAGATGGACTGGACAAACTTTGGATGGAAACGTCTGCGAGACCGTCATGACGATATGGACAAAGAAGGGAGTATCGCATCATGAAAGCACACTGCACAAGGCTCCTCAGAACGGGTGTCATTCTCATGCTTGCGTTGGCGTTCACCTTGCCGCTTTCCGCGGCTGTCGCCTATCAGGATCACCCGTACCATTTCGGCTTCAAAAAGAGCAAAAATGGACAGCTTCCTTCTATTAACGAGGAAGGCTTTAAAGGAATCGTGGATCGGCACGGCGCGGTTTTTTTGGGCGACACCAGCAAAAAAGAGCTGTACTTGACGTTTGACAACGGATATGAAAACGGCTTTACCCCGGCCATTCTTGACACGCTTCAGGCGAAAAAGGTCCCTGCGATTTTTTTCGTGACCGGACATTACGTGAAGGAGCAGCCTGAGCTGTTGAAACGGATGACAAAGGAAGGGCACCTGATTGGCAATCACTCCTGGAGTCACCCTGACATGACCACCGTACCGAACGAAAAGATCAAGGAAGAGCTGAATCGGGTCAAAGAAGCCGTCAGCCAAGTGACCGGACAGGCGACCATGCGCTATCTCCGCCCCCCGCGGGGAATTTTTAGCGACCGGACTCTCGCGGTCAGCAAGGAACTCGGCTACACCAACGTCTTTTGGTCAGTTGCCTACAAGGACTGGGATACAAAAGTACAGCGCGGTTCCCGCTTCGCCTTCGACAGCGTAATGGGACAGCTGCATCCGGGAGCGGTGATTCTTTTGCACTCCGTCTCCAAGGACAATGCCGACGCGCTCGGCTCGATCATTGACGAAGCTCGCAAGCGCGGCTACGAGTTCAAAAGTCTCGACCAACTGCCGCAACATCAGCAAAGCTCCCCATAAAAAGCTTTGGACGAGATCAACAGGCTGCACCGCTCGCATGCGCGATAGCCTGTTGCTTCTGTCAGCAACAAAAAAACTCCCGCTGCCTCGTTTTGCACAAGGGCGGGAGTTTTCTTGCGTTTGCTGCTTCTACTGGCGATCCAACAGGGAAGCGCCGGCGATGCCCGGGTGGGTCATCTCGAACGGGTCCAAAATGAGATCGAGTTCTTCTTCTGTCAGGACGTTGTACTGCAAGCACAGCTCGCGCACCGATTTTCCGGTGAGGATCGCCTCGCGCGCGATGCGGGCAGCCGTTTCATAGCCCAAATGCGGGTTGACCGCCGTGATGACGCCTACGCTTTTTTCCACGTATTCTTTCATGCGCTCGCGGTTTGCTTCGATGCCTTCCAGGCAGTAGCGGGTGAACGCGCGGAACGCGTTGTCCATGATGCTGATCGATTGCAGCAGGTTGAAGACAAGCACTGGCTCCATCACGTTCAGTTCCAGTTGGCCCGCTTCGGAAGCCAAGCAGATCGTGTGGTCGTTTCCGATTACTTGGAAGGCTACTTGATTGAGCACCTCGGCCATAACCGGATTGACTTTACCTGGCATGATAGAAGATCCTGGCTGACGTGCTGGCAGCGAGATTTCGCCCAGTCCGGCACGCGGTCCGGATGCCATCAGACGCAGGTCGTTGGCGATTTTTGACATGTTCATCATGCAAACTTTCAATGCAGCAGACACTTCTGTGTACGCGTCTGTGTTTTGCGTCGCATCTACCAGGTGCTCCGCCCCTACGAGCGGGAAGCCGCTGATGGTTGCCAAATGCTCGACAACGGTTGTAATGTAGCGCGGATCGGCATTCAAGCCTGTCCCTACAGCGGTCGCGCCCATGTTCACTTCGTACAAATGCTGGCGAGATTGCTTGATCCGCTTGATGTCGCGTTCCAGCACGCGGCGATACGCTTCAAATTCCTGGCCGAGACGGATCGGAACCGCGTCTTGCAAGTGCGTGCGGCCCATTTTGATGACGTCGTCAAACTCTTTTGCTTTCTGGCCAAATGCATCGTGCATGGACTCCATCGTTACGAGCAGTTTTTCCAGCAAGTCGAGCGTCGCGATATGAATCGCAGTCGGGAATGCGTCGTTGGTCGACTGCGACATGTTGACATGTGTATTTGGACTGAGATGGAAGTAATCTCCTTTTTTCTCTCCGATAAGCTCAAGACCGCGGTTGGCGATCACTTCATTGGCGTTCATGTTAATAGATGTTCCCGCACCACCCTGGATCGGGTCCACGATAAATTGATCGTGCCATTTCCCTTCAATGATCTCCTGCGCGGCAGTCACAATCGCATTGCCCAGTCGCGGATTCAGACGGGAAACCTCCATATTCGCAAGGGCTGCTGCTTTTTTTACCATAGCCATTGCGATGATCAGGGAAGAATGAAGACGGTATCCGGTAATCGGGAAGTTCTCTGTTGCCCGCATGGTTTGGACACCATAATAGGCATCTACAGGAATTTCTTTTTCACCAAGAAAGTCTTTTTCCGTGCGAAATGTTTGTTGTACCATTCTTATCAGACCAGCTTTCTAGGAATAGTGGTTAATGCTACCTCCCCATTCTAGCACAGAATCGGAGTGGTATGACCAGTAGTTTGAAACACAATTTGGCTTTTTTACGTCATACTAAGAGCAAGACTCGCCATATCTCTACAGAATCGAGGGGTACGTTTATGAAAAAACTTCTTTTTGTCTTGTTGACCGTCGGCCTGTTGCAAGGCTGCACCAGCTCTCCCCCTGCCCCGGAAGCTCCGCCTGCAACCACGCAGCCCGAGACTCCGGCACAGCCTGAGACGCCTGCTCCCTCTAACCCGCAAACTCCGGCTGAAAAACCGCCTGCCGAGCAGCCTGAAACAAAAGAAACGGTATATGCCAATGATATTTTTCGCAATGTCACCGTGAAAAAAACGGGGGAAGACACGTTTGAAGTCAAAGGGCAGGCGCAAGTGTTTGAAGCAGTCGTCAATTACGTCGTGGAGGATGGGCACAATGAGTTGACCCAAGGCTTTTTCCAAACCTCCTCCGGCGCTCCCGAATGGGGCGACTTCACCCAGACGGTCAAGGTGAAAAAAGCCGAGCCGAACAGCACGCTCATGCTCATCCTGTTCGAAGCGAGCGCCAAGGACGGCAGCCGCCGGAGTGAACTGATCATTCCTCTGCCGGAAAAGTAGTTCGCTCGGCGTGATTTCGTTCTCCCCTTGTCCTGCCATCTGGATTATAATGGGAGAGATTCATGATATGTGGGGAGGATGACTGTCGGATGAAAAAGACTGCCTTGCTCGTTGTCGATGTGCAAAACCTGCTCGTGGAATACTGTCACCAAGGCGAGGAAATCGTTGAACGGATCAAACATTGATCGCCGAGGCGCGAACTCGCGAGCTTCCTGTTCTCTACGTGCAACATAATACCGGAGAAACGGATGAACTGGCTCTCGGATCGCCAGGGTGGGAAATTCCCACTTCCATCAAGCCGGAAGAAACCGATCCGGTGTTTCATAAAATGGCGCCCGACTCGTTTTATGAAACAGGCTTGCATGAAAAGTTGCAGTCACTCGCCATTGAAAAGTTGATCATTGCCGGGTTCCAGACAAACTATTGTATCGATACAACGAGCAGAAGTGCCATCTCTCACGACTATGACGTGATTCTCGTCGGAGATTGCCACTCTACCACTGACACTTCCGTCCTCAAGGCATCAGACATCGTCGCCCACCACAACAATACATTGAGTGGCTTTGGCAGCCCTAAACATGCCATCACAGTCAAACAATCAGCCTCGCTTTGGGAAGCCTAGTTTGCTTGCACGCCCACGCCAAAAACCATTGGACGCCATGCGCCAATGGTTTTTTCCATATTTTCCAATTCGCTCGAATGTGTGGTATCCTTTTTTATGAAGTTTCCCCCGAAATTCAAAAACCCCCCCGCTTGGAGAGGGCCTTGACTGTCAGACATCTATTTATTCGTGTGGCAACATGCTGACTTGCGTCGTGCTGCTACTTTTGCTCGCTTTGTTCTTCTTTGTAGCACTCCATGCAGAGGGCACCATTGTTCTCGATTTCGTACTCTGTCAAGCGAGCCTGGCAGGATTTGCATTGTTTTTCTGTGAGCACCAAGTTCAAGACTATATCTCCTCTCAATGATGTACGTTAGTCTATTTAGATTATAACCGAAGATTGATATGGAATAAGCAGCTTTGTGTTAAAATTTCGTGAATTCTTTCAATTACAAAGGGAAAAGCTTGCACTCGCCTTGCAACTGGCTTGCCCAGCTTTTCCTTTTACATAAACAGATAAACAGACACCGCCTGGGAGGCTTTCATGAACTCGCCTTACTTTTCGCTCTTCATCTCCGGTGCGCCTTTTCAACTCTTTTCGCTGTCGCACCTCATCGCCTTGCTTGCCACTTTTGGCACAGCGCTCCTGCTTTACTTTCTTCGTCACCGCCTGCAAGCACCTGCTGCCAAGCGGACGATCCGCTTTTCGCTGGCTGGGCTGCTGCTGCTGACGGAAGTGGGCTTTCAGCTCTGGCATGTCTATACGGGAAGCTGGTCGGCTGCCTACACTTTACCGTTGCAATTGTGCAGCGTCACTTTGTTGCTTGCGATCGTCATGCTGCTTTCGAGAAGCTACAGCTTGTTTGAAGTCACATTTTTTGCGGGCATTGGCGGTGCAGCGCAGGCATTGATTACGCCAGAACTGTTTTACCCGTTCCCGCACTTCCGCTTTTGGCATTTTTTTCTCGCTCACGCAGGGATCGTTCTCGCCTGCCTGTACATGACGTGGGTCGAAGGCTATCGCCCGACTTACCGCTCCGTCTGGAAGACGATGGGCTTGCTGAACGGGCTGTTGGTCGCGGCACTCGCCGTGAACAGCTGGACAGGGGGCAATTACTTGTTTGTCTCGCACAAACCTGAAAATCCCAGCCTGATCGACTTCCTTGGCCCGTATCCGTGGTACATTCTCTCGCTTGAAGGAGTTGCCTTCGCGATTTTTTCGCTCATGTACTTGCCGTTTCTGCGAAAAAAACAAGCGGCGGTGCCCGCCACGCGCGATTTGCCGTCGTAATGCCAACTTATCCTTGTTCGCGCACCCACTCGGTTACGACCTGCAAAAAGCGCTTCGCTGCGGGCGACTGCTTCTCAAACGATGTCGCTGCCACGCCGAGAGAACGATAATGCTCCCCTTCCAGCGGAATCATGCGGATGTTGGGCGGGAGGCGAAACAGGATCATCTCCGGGAGAATGCTGATTCCCAGGCCGTTTTGCACCATGGCGATAATGGCGTGGTCGTCGCCCACTTCGTACTTCACGCGCGGCTGTAGCTTATACATGGCGAGCAGCCTCTGAATATCGTTGTCGCAGCCTGCTTTTGGCATGATAAACGTTTCTTCCGCCAGACGGCTGACGTGCACCCGCTCTTCCTCGTAGAGCGGGTGCTCCTTCGTTACGAGCAAGTACAGCTGGTCCTTTTTCAACGGGATGGATTCCAATTCCTCAGTCGTCGGCAACGAGACGAAGCCCATGTCGACCTCCCCCGCCTGAATCCAGCTTTCGATCCCGTCGTAATAGCCTTCCAGCAGCTTGACTTCGATGGCGGGATACTGGTCCTGAAACCGTTTCAAAATGCCCGGCAGCCATTGGGTGGACACGCTAGTGAACGTCCCGATTCTGACTGTCCCCACTTCCATGCCGTTGATCGCATGAACTTCTTGCTTCATCCGCTCTTGGGCGCGCAGCATCTCGCGCATATAAGGGAGCAGCCGCTCGCCGTTGCTCGTCAGACTGATGCCGGAACGACCTCGCGTCAAAATGGAAAACCCAAATTCCCGCTCCAGACTTGCCAGGGCGTGACTGATCGCGGATTGCGTCAAGCCGAGAATTTCGCCCGCCCTGGTCAAACTCCCCGATTCGATCACGGTGACAAACACTTCGTACTTGCTCAGGCTCATCTTGCTCTCCCACCTTTTGCATTAAAACTTTTCATGAAAAGCATGATAAACATTCATTTTTCTTATTCAAACATTACTCGTATACTGAGTATTGCGCAATACGAATACTTCATGGTCGCGCCTGGTCAACCGGGCAAGGAGGCACAAATGAAACCGCAAGTAAAAGCCGATCTGGCAATGCTGCTGGTTACCCTGTTTTGGGGATCGTCTTATTTGTTTATGCAAATGGGCTTGCAAGATTTGGAGACGTTTAACCTGATCGCCATCCGCTTTGGCATTGCTTTTGTTTTGGCGGCAGCGATTTTTCACAAGCGGTTGCGCAGCACCAGCCGTAAAACATTGCTGCACGCCTCGATTCTCGGCACGCTCCTGTTTGGCGTGTTTGCCACGATTACAAACGGGGTCAAATCGACGACGGCTTCCCAAGCCGGGTTTTTGGTCAGCCTGACGGTCATTTTCGTCCCGCTGCTGTCGATTTTGTTTCGCCACCGCCCGGAAAAGCGCGTGTTTGTCGGGGCGGGACTCGCCATGGTCGGCATCGGTCTAATGACGCTCAACACCGAACTGCGGATCAGCCAAGGCGATCTGCTGTGTATCGCCGGAGCGCTCTGTTACGCCATGCACATTACCGTGACAGGCAGATTTGCCTCCTTTTCGGACACGATTCAACTCGGCATTTATCAGCTTGGCTTCACCGCCTTGCTCGGTTTCGTTTTTTCCTGTTTGTTCGAATCGCCTGTGTTGCCGCATTCGACAGAAGGCTGGGTCGCTGTGCTCGCTCTCAGTATTTTGTGCAGTGCCATCGGCTTTGTCGTCCAGACGGTGGCTCAAAAATATACGACTGCGACTCATACCGGACTGATTTTTTCGCTGGAGCCTGTATTCGCTGCCCTGTTTGCCTTTTTGTTCGCTGGCGAGATTTTGACCACGCGCGGGTATATTGGCGCAGCACTTGTACTTGCCAGCGTGCTGATTGCGGAAATCGATCTGGGCAAATGGCTGCGCAGCAAGCGGCAAACCCGTTTGTCAGCCTGACGAGGTTGTTCGTTGTTCGCGAATTTGCCCATACAAAAACCGGCTCCTTGTGTGCCCTGCCCCCAAGTGTTGTTACGTACAACCGGGAGGTGCAGCGCATTTTCGAAGAGCCGGTTTTTCGTTGATGCTTCCTGAGCATCTGAGCTTTTCGTTAGCTGCTATAGCAAACTTTTCCGCCAATGACCGTCATGACGGCTTTCGTCGTGAGCAATTCATCCGGATCGATCGTGAACAAGTCCTTGGAATAAACCGTCATATCCGCATATTTTCCGCGAGACAGCGTTCCTTTTACTTGCTCCTCGTTTGTCACCTGCGCGCCTCCCAGTGTAAACAAATGGAGCGCTTCTTCCATCGTCAATTTTTCCTCCGGGAGGTAGCCGCCGTGTGTTTCGCCCGGAGCCTTGCGCGTCACGGCCGCGTGAATGCCCAGCAACGGATCGATCGGTTCCACTGGCGTATCTGATCCTGCCGCGCAAATAATTCCCTTGTTCATCATCGTCTTCCAAATGTACGAGTCCTGGATGCGCTCTTCTCCCACACGGTCGATCACCCACGGGAAGTCGCCTGCGAGGAAGCGCGGCTGAATGTCGGCAATCCGGCTTGGCTGATTCAGTCTCTCCAGCAAATCCGGGCGCAAAATTTGCGTATGGATCAATCTGTCCCGATACGCGACGGTCGGAAACTGATCCAGACTGTCGAGCACCATTTCCAGGGCCTTGTCGCCAATCGTATGCACCGCAATCGGCATGCCGAGCTGACGCGCCTGCCGGACAAGCTCGGTCAGCTCTTCCTGTTCGTGTACCGGGTACCCGCTCGTCGACGGATCGTCTGCGTACGGTGCGGACAAGTAAGCGGTTCTGCGCCCCAAAGCCCCGTCTGCGAAAATTTTCACCGCGCCAATCTGTACGTGGCTGTTTCCATAGCCGGCGGTCATGTTCAGGTCGCGCAGTTCATGCATGTGCGGGTAGTAAACGAGCAGATGGGAGCGCAGCGCAAGCTCTTCCCCGTTGATCAGCTCATCGTAGAGACGATACGTCTGCGCCAGTCCGTTCAGTTCGCGCAAGTCTTCTGTATGCGCTCCGGTCAAGCCGTGCTGCATCGCGTAGCGGATGGAGCTGCGCAAGCTTTTTTTCAATGTATCGTAATCAGGGCGCGGAATATGTTTGGTGATCAGATTGGAAGCCGTTTCGAGGAGCATCCCTGTCGGCTTTCCGGTGAGCGAATCGCGCACGATCACTCCGCCAGCGGGCACCTCGATGTCAGGATGATATCCGGCAAGCTCCAGCGCTTTTGTATTGACCAGATTCGCATGTCCGCAAATGCGCGGCAAAAAGATCGGGCAATGCGGCGCAGCGGCATCAAGCTCCTCGATGCTCGGGATTCCTCCGCCGTCGACAAACAGATTCTCGTCCCAGCCAAAGCCTTGTATCCATTCATTCGCTTTTGTCTCATTCGCCTTTTGCCGGATGAGGTACAGCATTTCATCCTTCGATTTCGCCTCGCGCAAGTCGAGCTGCAAAAAGGTCAGCCCCAGCCAGCCCAAGTGCAGATGACTGTCGATCAGCCCCGGTGTTGCCGTGCAGCCTTGCAAATCGATCACTTGCGCATCGCTGCGTCCGTATTGCAGCAGCATATCCGCATCGCTGCCCAAATCGTGGACGATCCCGTCACGAACAACGAGAGCCTCCACAAACAAATGCCGCGAATCCCCTGTATAGATGCGTCCGTTTTTGAAAATGGTCGTCGCCATGTATGCTCCTCCTCGTGGATGTACGATCCGTATTCTTGCTCGCCTTCCCCTCTCCTTATTTGTTTGCCGCTCACCTTTTTCCTTCCTATTCTGAAAAAAACTTCGCCGATGACGGAAACGCAAGGAAAAAAACGGTACTTTCGCCGATTCCTGTTGAAAGCCCGCCAGGAAGGGTACGTTATGTTCAACTCTTATTTTTGAAGCGGGGTGATCGTATGCAGCAAAAAACGAAGAACCGCCTTCCTGCCTTTTTTCCGGCGATGAACAGCACCTCTTCAAAAGCGCCTGGCTCCGCTGCTCCTAAATCTCCCAAGCCCGGCGAACTGGACAACCAGGCTCGGCTTTTGCTGTTGGTGAATGGATTGTTCATCGCTGCCGGCGCTCTCTCCGGTACGTTCGTGAACGTTTATTTGTGGAAGGTGAAAAGTCAGTTTGCGCCCATCGCCTGGTTTACATTTGCTACCCATTTGGCTGGCGCCCTGACCTTTTGGCTCGCTGGCGCGTACGTCAAGCAGTTCAACAAAATGAACATCCTGCGCGCGGGGATGGCCGGGTCGGCGCTTTTTTACTTGCTTGTGCTCCTCGCTGGCCCGCAGGCTGTGTCGTACGCCGTCTGGCTCGGGCTGGTTCAGGGGATGGCGGTCGGCTTTTTTTGGCTTGCGTTCAACGTCGTTTACTTTGAAATTACCGGGCCAGACAACCGCGACCGCTTCAATGGCTGGGCAGGACTGTTGGCTTCCGTAGGCGGCATGCTCGCTCCCTGGCTGTCAGGCTGGCTGATCTCCCGTCTCCCCGGAAACAATGGCTACAGACTGATCTTCGCCCTCTCGCTCGCTCTGTTCGTCGTCGGCGGCATCATCAGCTTTTTTCTGAAAAAGCGCCAGTCGGAAGGAACGTACTCCTGGGGCTTTTCCTTCCGCTGTCTGCGCGAGGAACCTAAGTGGCGTCTCGCTGCCGCCGCTCTCGCCGCACAAGGCATGCGCGAAGGCGTGTTCGGCTTCATCATCGGGCTGTTTGTCTACATCGCCACGAAAAGCGAAATGACGCTGGGGAATTTCTGGCTGATTACCTCGGCCGTCGGGCTGCTCAGCTACTATGTGGCGGCCAAATGGTACGCCCCGCGCTACCGCAAATGGGGCATGCTCACTGGCGCGGTCATGATGTCCGGCATCTTGCTCCTGTTTTTCTGGCAGGTCAGCTATACGACACTGCTCGCTTTCGGGATCGTCGTCTCGCTCGCCTATCCGCTTTTTTCGATGCCGATGATCTCGACTGTTTTTGATTTGATCGGCACGAATGAACAGAGCGCGAAAAACCGGGTGGAGTACGTCGTCCTGCGCGAATTTGCCCTGGATGTCGGTCGGCTGGTCGGCATTTCGCTGTTCCTGCTCGTCACCGCGATCAGCGTCTCGGCCTCGACGTTAAACTGGCTGGTGTTCGCGATTGGAACCGGGCCTGTGCTCGCCTGGCTGTGCATGAAAAGCCTGTTTCCCGGGCCGGGCACAGACGATGCCAAACAAAGCCGAACTTAGCAGGCCAGGTCGGGGGCAGCCGGACAGCAGAGACGCATGCGGCGGGATTGTTTCGCAAAAGTTTTTTCTTAGCACGCTTGTCCTAGATTGGTATAATGAACCAAAGGGCAGTTGATCTCCGCGGTTATCGCCCGTGGATGAACTGCCCTTTTCCCATGCGGCGAACCAGCGATTGTCGCAAAAACGGACCAAGGAGAGCAACGTGCGAATCAAACGAATTTTATTCACCCTCGCTTTTTTGATCGGGATCGGATTGTTCAGTCTGTTAACCGAGCAACAGAACAGCCAGACCACAAACACGTCTGTGCAAGCCGATGTCGTTCTGACCTTTCCCCGCGAGCGCTATCCCGAGACGGCAGAGCACATTCGCTCCGCCATCGAAAAAGGCCAGTCTGCTGTCTGCACCATCGACCGCAAATCGGCGGACAAGCACCGCGAAGATTCCTTGCGCGGCATCCCGACCAAACGCGGCTACGATCGCGACGAATGGCCGATGGCAATGTGCAAGGAAGGCGGCAAAGGAGCAGATATCGCTTATATTTCCCCTTCCGACAACCGCGGGGCAGGTTCGTGGATCGCCAACCAGCTCGAAAAGTACCCGGATGGCACGCGCGTGCAAATCGTCATCGGCGATCAGCCTGCCCGCTAGAAAAAACCCCGCTTGGCGCATCGGCCAGACGGGGTTTTTCGTCACAACGCGTTACGAGGAAATGTGCCAGCCGCTTGTTTGCTGCTGCAATCCCCACAGCTTCGCATACAGTCCGTGGCGGGCAATCAGCTCGTCGTGCTTGCCTGCTTCCACGACACGGCCTTGATCCAGCACATAAATCTGGTCAGCGTGGCGGATCGTTTTCAAGCGATGGGCAATTGCGATGACCGTCCGGCCTTGAATCAGCCTGTCGATCGCTTGCTGAATGTGCGCTTCGTTTTCCGGATCGAGGGAAGCGGTCGCCTCATCCAAAAGGACGATCGGCGCATTTTTCAGCATGGCCCGGGCGATGGATATGCGCTGCTTCTCCCCGCCGGACAACGTGCTTCCTCCCTCTCCCACCATCGTCTCGTAGCCGTTTGGCAGCTGCATGATAAACTCGTGGCAGCACGCCTGTCTGGCTGCCGTTTCGATTTCTTTTTGTGTCGCGTCTCTTTTGCCGAAGCGAATGTTGTTGGCGATCGTGTCCTGAAACAGATACACATCTTGAAAGACCATCGAGATGCGGGACAACAACGCTTCCGGGTCCATTTTTGCAAGCGGCTGTTGTCCGAGCAGCACTTGCCCGCTGGTCGGGTCGTAAAATCTGGCAATCAGGCGGAGCACGGTGCTTTTTCCGCTGCCGGACGGCCCGACCAAAGCGGTGAACGATCCTGTCGGCATGTGCATGCTGACGTTGTCGAGCGCCAGCTTTTCGTTGTATCCGAATGATACGTGATCGAGCGTCACATCGTTTTCGTCCGGCGGATGCAGCTCGCCCGGCATCGTCGGTTCAGCCAGCAAATCGACGATCCGCTCGCCGGCCTGCTCGTGATAACGAAATTCTGCGTAATTGACGAGCGCCGTGGTCAGCGGATCGAAAATTCTTGTTCCTACCAAAAGAAACATGACAAACGTGATCAGATCGAGGTTGCCCCCAGCCAGCAAATACGTGCCAGCGATTACCATGAGCGTCAGACCCGCCCGAATGCAGGCGATGGCCGCCAGCACGATCGGCCCGAGCAAGCCTTCGATGCGGATGCTCTGCCTCATGAACTCGCGAAAAGACTTCTCCAGCCGCACGAAACGCTCGCCTGTCAAATTGTACGCTTTGATGACGCGAATGCCGTTCAAATATTCCTGCAAGCGGTTCGCGGCATCAATTTTGGCCCGCATATGCTGGGCGCCGAGCTTGCGCTGAATGCCAGACGTGAGCAAAACGAGCATGATCGCGACAGGAAATGCGGCAAACAAGGCGAGCGCCATCCGCCAATCGATGAAAGACAGCCCGACGATGGCAATGACCGGCATGATCAGCGCCCCGATCATTTGCGGGACGAGGTGGGATATCCCGTGCTCGACCATCGCAAAATCGCCCATCATCATATTCGCCAAGTCGCCGGGGTCCCGCTTGTTCAAATAACCGAGCGACAGCTTGCGCAAATGCTCCGCAAGTCTGGCCCGCCCTTCTGCTGCCACGCTGTATGCGCCGCCGAACTGCGCCCGGTAGGCGGGCATTTCCGTCAGAAACAGCAGCACCAGAGACGCGATCAGCCATGCGCATATCCACCATAAACGCCCTGTGTTCAGCGGTGCGTCCGGGTGCACAAACGGTTCAAAAATCAAGCGCGCCGCCTCTACCAGCAAGACAAACGGCACAATGCTGGCAAGGTTCGCAATCGTCGTGTAAAAGACAGGCTTTAGCAATGCGCGGGGTTTACCGGCTGTTATATTGCTTAACGTGCTCATCGGCAGCCAACCTCCCTCTCTCTTTTCCGATCTGCCAGTTTTGCGCATCGGTGTACGCCGACCACATCCGGGCGTACAAGCCGTTTTGCTGTAGCAGCGCCTCGTGTTTTCCCTGCTCGACCAATTTGCCGCCTTGCATGACGAGAATCTGGTCGGCTTCCCGGATCGTGGACAGGCGATGGGCAATGACGATCACGGTCTTGCCTTTCACCAGTTCGGCCAAGGCCAGCTGCATTTCGTATTCATTCTCGGGATCGGCAAAAGCTGTCGCTTCATCGAGGACGAGAATCGGAGCATTTTTCAAAATCGCCCGCGCCACGGCCACGCGCTGCTCCTCTCCCCCTGACAAATAGACCCCGCCTTCGCCGATCAGCGTATCGTAGCCTTGCGGAAGGTTTAGAATAAACTGGTGGCACTGCGCGGCCTTCGCTGCCGCATAGACCGCTTCGGGCGCAGCATCGGGCAATCCTACCGCGATGTTGTTGTACACCGTGTCATAGAACAAAAACGTCTCCTGGAACACAAAGGCCACTGTGTTCATCAAATCGGTGCTGGACAGATCGCGAATGTCCACGTCGCCAATGCGAATGGCGCCTTCCTGCACATCCCAGAAGCGGGGAATGAGATTGGCTACCGTCGACTTGCCTGCTCCCGACGGGCCGACGAGTGCGGTCACCTGCCCGTGCCGCGCCAGGAAAGACACATGCGAAAGGGCTTCTTTTCCTTGCTGTGCCTGTGCGCCCTCTGTGCCTTCTGTTGCGGTTGCGCTCGCATAGGCGAACGAAACGTCGTCAAACGCGACGTCAAAATGCTGCGGCTGTTTGGAAGCGAGCGGCTCGGCAACAGGCTGTTCGGCAAAAATCCGATCCATCCGCTCTACCCCTTCTCCAATGTCGCGCAGCGTCGAAGTCAAAAACATAATTTTGAACATCGGGGCGGACACCCCCGGCGCCATCACGAGGAAAAACAGCAGGACAGACGCGAACGCCACACTGTGCGGATCGCTGCTCAACAGAAAAACCCCCACAGGGAGGATGAAAGCGACGAACGAGCCTAAAATGACCTTGAACGTCAAATATCCGTTTTGAAAATCACGCGTATGCTTGACACAATAATCGCGGTACGAAATCATGTCCGCGTAAAACTGGCGAAAAGAGTGGACGGTTTGCCCAAATACTTTGATCGCGGGCATGCCGCGTACGTACTGCACGGCGGAACCGTTCATCCGCTCCAGCGAGTCGTAATATTTTTTGATGTTCTCTTTTGTCCGCGTCCCTTGAAACGACAGCACCTGCACCAAAAGAGCCAGCACGATCGGCACTACGCAGGCGAGCGCCAGCCACACGTTCAAGTAAAACATGACGCCGACCATGACGACAATCGTCACGACCACCTGAACCAGATCGGGCAATTGGTGGGCGATGAACGTCTCGACTTTTTCCACGTTTTGCTCCAGCGTTTTCTTGACTGCCCCCGTCGACGTGCCACTCAGCCAGCCAAGCGGCAAACGGCCGATATGGGAAGCCAGCTTCACACGCAAGCCGTACAAAATCCGAAAAGCGGCAATGTGCGATACCATCCCTCCCGCGTACATCAGAATGAGGCTTCCCACCAGTCCGAACAGGGCAATCACGCCCCAGCGAATCATGTACGCCCCGTCTGCATCGGCCACAGACGAGGCATGCAGCAGCAGCTCCTGCAAAATAAAATAGACAGATGCGTAAGGCACAAGCATGCAGATGGCGCTCAACGACGACAAAATGGCCGAAACGATCAGCAAGCTCCGCTTCTCATCCGCAATCTCCAGCAGTCGAAGCACGCCTTTTTTCTCGCTCATTCCTCTTCCCTCCCTTTCCATGCTTTCTAGACCACCAAGCGTTAGGCAAACATTTTGAGAAACGAGATTTCCCCCAGCAAACCAGCAAAAGCCAAGCCTGCAACCAACAGCCCCGACAAAAGCCAGAACAGCAGGACAAACTGCCAGTCTTCCCCCTGGAACACGCTTGCCCGATAGTAAGTGCGCCGCGGATGGACTGCAAACCCGCGCGCATCCATGGACAAAGCCATTCGCTCTGCCTGCCGGATCGCCGTGACCAACAGCGGAAGCGTCGTCCCTCTCACTCTCTCCCCGTAAGACAACCGACTTTTTCTCGCTTTTTCATTCAAACCTCTCACTTGACGCGCCCAGCGAATCGTCCGATGCTGCCGCTGCATATCCGGCACAAACCGCAAAATCGCCAGCACGGCGTATCCGATCCGGTCATTCACTCGCCAATTTTGCACCAGCGCCCGCACGAAATCAGGCGTCTCGGTCGTCAGTGCAAACAACAGCATGACTGCATACAGCGAAAGCAGCCGAAGTCCCGTAGTCAATCCGAGCAACACGCCTGCCTGCGAGCCTGGCTGGTTGCCCCCGGCTGCGCTGTCGATCATGAATGGATACGTGAGGAGAAAACCGATCAGAAACGGGAGCAGCACGACGATTTTTTTCATGTAGGAAAACAGCTGGACGCGCCCGAGCCAAACCGTCAGCAAGGCGCTTGCCACGATAAAGGCGACGGGCGTCCACACATTTGTCACCAGCGTTAAAAAAACAGTCACAGGCAGCGTCGCTACCAGCTTGGACAGTGGATTGAGACGATGCAAATACGAAGCGGAAGCTCCCGGGACACACTGATTCTCGCTCATCTTTTACGCCTCCACCCCCGTCCGCTCGCCCAGCAATCGCAGGCAGCCTGCTCGCACATTTTCGTAAGTCGCAATCCCGGCCAAGCTCGGATCGTACACGGACAGCTTTTGCGCCATTTCTGCTGCTGGTGGCAGACGCAAGCTCGCCTGTTTCAAAAGCTCCGGCTGCGAAAACAAACGGTCTGCCGTGCCGTGGAAGACGAGCTTCCCTTTTGCCAGCACAGCTACCCGATCGGCATACTCCGCAAGCAGCCAGAGCGCGTGCGTGATCAAGACAATCGCCACTCCTTCGCGTTGCAGGCTTTGCAGCATCTGCATGATCTCTCTGGCATTTTTTTGATCCTGGCCAAAAGTCGGCTCATCGAGGATCAACACTTTGCGCTCCTCTGTCAGCATCGTCGCAACACTGAGCCGCCGCTTCTCTCCCTGGCTCAACTGGTACGGACTGCGCCCGGCAGCAGAGGCAAGACCAAACCGCTGCAACAGAGACTGGGCCTGCACACGGGCTTGCTCTTCATCCCGTTCCGGCATGCCGACGACAAGCTCCCTTTCTGCTGTCTCCGCCACAAACTGATGCTCGGGGTTTTGAAAAACAAACCCGATGTTTCGCACCAGTTCGGCCATCGATAGCCCTGTCATGTCTTTGCCGGACAAAAAGAGCGCTCCTTTGTGGGCGGGCAACAGCCCCATCAAGTGCAAAGCCAACGTCGTCTTCCCGGCGCCGTTTGCTCCCGCGATGGCCAACAGCTCGCCACTGGAGATGGTCAGCGCTCCCACTGATTTTTGCAGCACGCCCGAAGCGGCGCGGGACAGCATTCCTTCCCTGATCGCAAGCAGCGGGACGCCTGCTTCGTCTTCGGACGATGCGGAGCGTCCAGCGTCTGCCCTTTGCTCAGCGCACGCAGCGGGACGAGCGCCCTCCGACCAGCTTTTCTCTTGGATCAGGCTGCCAAAAGCAAAGCCGTTGCCCAGCCTTTTTCCGATCTGTTCCGCCACTTCATCCGCACAGAGCGCGACGGGCGACAGCCCCAACTCTTTGCTGAGCCGCACCGTCTCCGGCAAAAAGACGCCCTCTTCGCAGAGCCGCTCATAGCTTTCGGAAAAGACGCGTCGCGGTTCCCCTTCGGCGATTACCTCTCCTGTCTTGCCGAGCACAAGCACACGATCGGCCAATCCGATGCATTCGTCCAGATGGTGCTCCACGAGAACGAGCGCCTGCCGCCCGCCTTGCTTCAATCGCTCAATGACGGCGAACACTTCTGCGCGGCCTGCCGGATCGAGCAGCGCTGTCGGTTCATCCAGCACGATCACTTGCGGCTGCATCGCCAGCACAGAGGCAATCGCGAGCCGCTGCTTTTGACCGCCGGACAGGTGCTCCACTGCCTTTTTGCGCTGATCAGAAAGTCCTACTTCTGCCAGCGATTGCGTGATGCGCCGCTCCATCTCTTCGCGGTCCAGACAAAGATTTTCCAGACCGAAAGCGACCTCATCCTCCACCGTAAAAGCAACCAGTTGCGCTTCCGGGTCTTGAAACACCATCCCGACATGCATCGCCAGTTCCCCTACGGTTGCCTCGCTCGTGCTTCGCCCTGCTATCCGCACATCGCCCTCATAGCTCCCCTGGACGGCGTGCGGGATTAATCCGTTCAAGGTGAGGGCGAGCGTGCTTTTGCCCGCCCCGGATGCCCCCATGATGAGCAGCAGCTCGCCTGTTTGTACACGGAATGTCACGTTAGTCAGGACAGGCTGTTCGGCGGCATCGTAGCCGAAACAGACATTCCGCACATCCAAAACACCGTTATCCATCAGCTATCGCCCTGCTTTGTTCGCGAGGCTCACACGATAGTCCGTCAGCAAGCCTGCCTGCATCAGCGAATGGCACAAAGCGCGGGAGAGCCATGCAACCAAGGCGCAACTGACAGCCGTCACCGCGAACAAACCGACCTGTGATCCGAATGACAAGTTCGCATAGCCTGTCAGCGGGTACTCGCTCAGGACTGCCAGCGCGCCTGTTACGGCGGCGGCTGTCAACATAAACCGTCCGCTGTACGTCCGATAGCGTGCAACGGCATAAGGCAGCTCGCAATACAATCCGTTGATCGCTTGCCCGATCAGCATCATCCAGCCGTAGGAGGTGAACGGAATCATTACCAGACCCGTTACCAGTTCAGCCAGCACGCCTGCTCCCGGTTTGCGGATAAGATAGAGCGCCATAAAGCCCGGCATCATGTAAAAACCGATAAGGACACGGGAATAAATCGGACCCGTAAGCGAAGTGGCCAGCATATACACGTAATTGACCCCGATAATGACGATGGCAAAAACCACTCCCAAAAGCCCGGCCATCAGCAAGTCTTTCGTTCTCCAAGCCCGTTGTACTCGGCCAGCGTTCTCCAAGCCTGCTTTCATTTTTTCACCTCTCCTGTGTTTGCTTCTCTCTTTTGCTGTTCCTTCTTTATCATAGAGTGAGGGGCAGCCTCTTTACCGCCATTTCGCGGAGAGAGACTGCCCCTAGAGGGAGAAAATGCCCGCAACAAAAAAAGACGCTCGCGATTGAACGTCTTTTTTGCGATGAAAAATGTCTCGCCGTTTTTCATGAAATGGGATGTGGCCGCTTGCGGTCAACAAAACGGTTGTGACTGTTTTGTTGCTTTTACGGTTTTTCCAGCCGCTTGCCGTACAAGCTAGGATTCACCCCGTACGTTTTGCGGAACAGCGAAGCAAAGTGGCTGAAGTTGCTGTAGCCTACGAGCAATGCCGCCTCGCTGACGCTGACCCGCTCTCTCTCCAGCAAAAGCTTGGCTTTTTCCAGCCGCTGCTGCCGCACGAAGCCGAACACTGTCGTTCCGAACACTTCCTTGAACCCGATTTTCAGCTTGTAGTCGTTGATCCCGACTTTTCTCGCCAGATGTATCAGGCTTGGCGGATGATCCAGCGTCTTTAGCAGGATGTTTTTCGCTTCATGGATGCTTTTGACGTCATCTGCCTTCAGCGAAATCCGCTGTTCCTTTTCCAGCTCCGCCTCCTGCAGAAACAGCGCCAACAGCTCCATGGCCTTGCCTTCTATAAACAGCTTCTTGATCGTTCCCCGATACGGATTGCTGATCACCTGCTCGATAATGTGCGTCATCCCAGGGGTGATCGTCGTTTCCAGCCTCGCAAACGACTGCTCGGGGCACGCGTTCATCGCTTCCAGCAGCTGGCTCCACAGCTTGTAGTCAAAGCTCAGCTCCAGATGGGAAATTCGCTCATGTTTCGGCATCTGGGCATGGCACGTCAGATCGTTCATGTAAATCAGCTGAGCGCTTCCTGTCTGTGAGCAAAACTCCTGCTGCCCGCCATTCACGGTCCAGTTCGCTCCGCTCTCGATATTGAAAGCCAGCTCCAGATGAGGGTACTTCATTTTCGTCTCCATCGAAAAAGTTTGGTGCAAATACATGTTGCTGTAATCGAGCCTCAGTCCCTCGCGCACCGCCACATGCCGATGGTACCCTTCCCCATAGTGCGGCGGCAGATCGTGCAACCGCTCCATCCCGTCGATTTCCTCTGAGCGGGCCCATTCCAGCTGGTCCGTGATCACTTGATTGTACTCGGTAAACTCGGAAAACTCCGCTTGAATATGCATGTTCCTCATCCTTTTTGCCCCTCTTCTATGTCAAACGATTGGTACGCATTGCCTGCCACATTTTTCTTCATTATATTGATTTTGATTTTCATTATCAATTGATAATCACACAAAAAAACCTTTTCTGCCTCTTGTTTCCAAGGCTGAAAAGGTTTTGTCCGTTCGATTGCGCTTAGGCAGTGGTTGCTTTTTCTTTTGGTTTCGTCACGATGTGGTGACCGAGCGGCAGACCGCGTTGCTCCAGCTCTTCTGCTGTCACAATGTGGAGCGTCTCGCTCTTGCAGGGCATGGGCATCAATCCGCCCAAAGGGCTCATTACTCGTCCGATCGTGTCCGTCTCGATGAGCACGTACAAGCCTTTTTCCTCCAATTGCTGAATAAATTCCCCCCAACGCTTGGAAGTAATTTGATCGGCGTGCTTGGTGAACATGACACCCATTTCTTGTGCTAGCATGTAAAATCTCCTTTGTTCTATCCAGCAGTTATCTGCTTCAAATGATATCCTAACAATACAGGGAAACATCCTGTTCTGGCAAAAAGCGTTTAAGCCAAAAAAAGACGAAAAACGGTTGTTTTTGACCGCTTTTCGTTTCAGGAATCTCACTGCTTCTTTACACACATCGTTTCAGCGCGGCACGCTGTTTTTTGCCACTTGCTTTGCAAAAAGGGGCCTATTTTTGTCCATTTTCTGAATCCTCGTGCCCCTGTTCTTCCTGCATTTCCCGCTCAAAAACCCGAAGCCAGCTCTACTTGCAGCAAACACGCAAAAGAAAGCCAGTGAAACCCGTCGCCTGTCTTGAGCTTCAATCGCCGGGCCGCCTGATCGATATGTATGACGTGGGCAGACAAGTGCCGCGGCTCGCGTCCGTCAAAGTATGTCAGCTTCAAGAGGTTGTTCGCCTGAAATCCTTGCCAGATCAGCTCGCTCATCGCTCCCAACTGCTCCTGGTCAAGCTCGGGCGGCACGTACTTCTGCTCCTCTTCCTTGGCGCGCAAATACATTTCCCGATGTTCCGGGAGGACAAATCGGCTGGCTACAAACACATTCTCTTTTTTGGATACGCGCTTTTCTCTCATGCTCTCTTCTCTCCTCGCTGCTGATTTCGCATCCACCAATCGATCAGCTCCTGACACTCTGCCTGCAACATTTCAATGGTGTACCGGGCTTCCCGTACATATCCGCGCTGCTGGTAATGCACCATGTACACGTGCCCCTCGCGCCTGGCGCGGACTACTGTGCAGTCGCGCTGCTGCAAAAGGCGGCGCATTTGCTGCTGCTGCCGCTCAGCCCAGCGCGACAGCTCCTGAAAAGCCCCATCGATCATGGCCTGGTAAGAGAGCTTTAACGGCACAAGCTGAAGTCGGCTCCAATCGACCATGACAGCCTGAAACAAAATGCCGAACAAAATGTACTGCCGGACAAGCTCGTACTCTTCTTCTGTTGCCAGCGGAGTCGTCACTTGTAGTGCCCCCCGATCTTGCGCGCGCGTTCTTTCGCCTGACCAGCCTCCGTGACAGAGGCTGCCCGCAAAATCGCATCCGGGCCAAACCGCGTCCGAATCTCGTCGATCGTCCGGGCGAGCGAACGGCGTTTGTGGTTGTCTGTGAACAAATTCAGCTGCACGGCATGATCGGAAATCAGCTGCTCCAGGTTGACCCCGATACTGCGCACAGGCGTCTGCTGCCAGTGGCGATCAAACAACCGGCAGGCTGCCTCGTACAGCTCCATGGCATCATTCGTCGCTTCTGCCAGCTTCATCTGTCGGCCAAAGCCTTCTCCTGCCGACAAGTTCGCCCCGCGGCAGCCAACCGACACGACGGAACCCATCAGCTCCTTTTTGCGGGCTCGCCTGCATACTTCTTCGCACAACTCCAGCAGCACGACCTTGATGTCTTTGGCCGTATGATAATCGCGCGGCAGCGTCATATGATGGCCGATCCCTTTTTGCGTGCCGTACACATCGAGGGAGACAGGCGAATCGTCGAGGCCATGCGCCGTACGCCACAGCACTTCGCCGTTCACTCCCCAGTGGCGGGTAAGCACATCTGGCGAGAGCTTCGCGAGCTGACCGATCTGGTAAATGCCCATCCGGTGAAAATGCCGCTTCATCCGCGAGCCTACGCCGAACATTTTCTCTACCGGAAGCTTCCAGAGCGTTTCTTCCAGCTCCTCGCGTTTCAGCCAAAAAATGCCGTCCTTCCGCTTTTTGGCGAAGTTGTCACAGGCCATTTTCGCGAGTACCTTGTTCTCCCCGATTCCTACCCGGCAGCGGATGCCCGTATCCGCCCAGACCCGTTTTTGAATCTGCGCTGCCAGCTGCAACGGGTCGCCGAACAAGTGAAGGCTCCCGGTCACATCGAGAAACTGCTCATCAACCGAATACGGCTCCACCTTGTCGGTAAACGATTCGAATATCGCGGTAATGTGCATGGAAATCTGGAGGTACATCTCCATGCGCGGACGCACGACTACGAGCTTGCGGCATTTTTGCTGCGCCTGCCACAGTGCTTCTGCCGTAATCACGCCGTACGACTTCGCAATCGGACAGGCTGCCAGCACTACTCCGCTTCGCCGCTGCGGATCTCCTGCGACCACAATCGGCTGATTGCGCAAGGCCGGATTGGCCCCTTTTTCAATACTGGCGTAAAAGCTCTCCATGTCGATCAAGAAGACGCACCGTTTGTTCGCATTGGGCATCACCATCATCCCCTAAACAAGAACTTATGTTCTTATTATAGCAAACGTATGTTCGTTTTTATACCTGACCCGCCGAAAAAAACATTGGTAATTATTTCTGCAAAAGAAACGCACACGCCAGCAGGTGTTTCGGCAAGCGTGTGCGAATCTGATACGAGGATGTTATTTTTTGACAACAGGAATCCAAATCTCGCTGCGAAATGTCGGCGAAGTCGTATCCTTGTCGGCATTCCACAGCAGTTCGGGACCTTCCGCCAGCTCGTAGCCGGAAGAGAGAAACCACTCGGCATAAATGCGGCCCCAGACGTCTTGCAGCGTATCGGGAAAAGGTCCTACGGCTTCAAATACCGCCCAGGTAGAGGCCGCCACTTCGAGCTTCGCGAAGTGCTCTGGACATTCCTTTGTCGTGGCCACGCCGATGTAATGATCCAGCTCTCCGTGCTCGCCCTGATTCAACCGCTTTTCGGAAAAATTCGTGGATGCGCTCAACAATCCTACAGGCTCGGCATTGGACAAAGATTTGAGCTGCTCGATTTTTTCAGCATCCAGCGAGGCCCACATCGCAGCAATCTCGGGATTCACCCCGTTGTACATCAACGGAACCCGTTTCTGCAAGCCGACGATGCGAAATCCCGCTTTCTCTTCTATACGATAGTTCATGACACTGCCTCCTTTGATAGACAGATGGAAGGTCATGCGCGGATAAGCTTTCAGCGACTGGCCGCTGGCTCTCGCTTCGGTGGGCGTTACCCCGTGCATGTGCACGAAGGCCCGGGCAAACGAATCCGGCGAGCTGTACCCGTACTTGATGGCGACATCAATGACTCTCACCCGCTCGTCTTTCAGCTCGAAAGCAGCCAGTGTGATGCGCCTGCGCCGGATGTACTCGGAAAGCGGAATGCCAGCCAGAGAGGAGAACATCCTTTTGAAGTGGTATTCCGAGCAGCAAGCCACGCGTGCGGCCTGCTTGACATCAATCTCGCCAGCCAGATTTTCCTCGATGTAGTCCAGAGCTTCGTTCCATTTTTGCAGCATATCCATCAACATGACCTCCCTCTCCACCAAAGAGTAACAGACATACCGCGAAGCGATCCGACATTTCGTGCCCGATGATGCAGGGTGGCTTCGCTACATGTAGCATCCCGATTCCCATACCGTACCGAAAGGAAGCGAATCATGCCCATGACCACTTCTCCTTCTCCGTTGCACTCCGAGATCGGAGCCATTTTCATCGCCGTCAGCGATATTGAGCGTGCGCGCGACTGGTACTGCCAGCTGTTGGGACTGCCGAAAGACGGCGAGATTTCGTTTGGACACCTCTATTGCATCCCGATGAACAACGGCTCCAACCTGGTGCTGGACAGCAAAATTTTTCCCAAACGCACCCCTGATGATGCTCCGCTCTTTCACTTCAACACGACGGACATCGAAGCCTCCTATCGTTACCTGGAAGAGTTGGGGGTGGAGCTGGTCGGCCCGATCCAGCACGGACACTGGTTCACGTTCAAAGACCCGGATGGCAATCTGCTGATGGCAGCCAAATGCTGACAAAGAAAGGGGAAACCGACTGTGACGATCCGCCTGCGCCTTACCGTGCCAACAGACCTCCCGTTCGTTTGCGATGTGGAGCAAGCACCCGAAAACGCCCCTTTTCTCGTCGTCTGGAGCGAAGAACGGCATCGGGAAGCTCTTGACGATCCCGATGTTTTGCACATGATCGCTGAAAAAGCAGAAACAGGCCACCCCGTAGGCTACGTCATCATCGCCGGGCTGGCCAATCCGCATGATTCAATTGAGCTGAAACGCATTACGATCGCAGTCAAAGGTCAAGGCTACGGCCGCAGCATCTTGCGCCAAATCAAGCAATGGGCTTTTCAGGAACGAAAAGCCCACCGCCTTTGGCTGGACGTCAAGGAAACAAACGACGTCGCCCGCACGCTCTACCTTTCCGAAGGCTTTCGCGTGGAAGGAACGTTGCGCGACTGCCTGAAGACCGGAGATACGTACGAATCTTTGCTTGTCCTGTCCATGCTTGCCGACGAATACGAATCGTGATGATCGCGATTTAAGGAGCAAGCGTTCGGTCCGTCATCACGTACAACCATTTGCCATCCGCGCTTGCTCCCAGGATGGAAAGACCCGCAGGAAGGCCCGACACGAGCACGGACTGTGCTTTTGTATCGGCGTCAAACAAGTACAGCGATTGCTTCAAGTCGGTTTCCTGCGCGGCTTTTTCCCATTCCGTAAACAAAAAACGGTGCGTGCCCGGCAGCCAGAGACCATCGCCGCGCATGTCCATCAGCGGCACGTTGCCTTTGAACAGACCTGCGTTCCAGTACATTTGATACGCGCCATCCGTCGACTGCACATACCCGGACCAGGAATCGGCCGGAACAGGCGGTGTCCATGCGATGACCTTGCCGCTCTTCCACTCATAGCGCAGACGTATTTCCTCAAAGCCTGATTCTTCGCTTCTCATCGCGAACGTGGCGTAGCGGCCATCGTCCTGGAAGGCGACAGGCAAAATCTCCCCGTTGGACTCGCTCGTAGGCACCCATCCCTTGATCGCTCCAGGAATGCGCTTTTCCGTTCCCTTTTCCAGATCAAACACAACGAGATCGAGGTCTTTTTTCTGCTCGGCTTTCCCCACTGCCATCAGCAATTGTTTCTGATCGTAGCTGAAGCTCGCACCATGCACGTACCCTTGTACCTGAACGCGAACGGCGCTGTCGCTTGGCGGAACAGTGATTCCTTTATCCGGCTGTGCATAGAAGAAGCCCCGGCGATCGGCGATGAAATCGCCCGCTCCACGATAGTTGTCCGCAAGCTCCACTGGGTAAAGGGTCCGTTCCTTTGTTTTTGTATCGTAAATCGAATAGAGCATCGGATACCGGGCGTCGCACTCGCAATATTTCGTGAAACGGCTCTGCAGCACGTACCGTTGCTCGCGGTCCAAAAACTTCATATTGGTCATGACGGAAAAGTCAGTCAGCTTCTCGCGCACTTTGCCATCGACAGAGATTCGCCAAATTTGCGAAGGCGCAAGCACAACAGCGTGAAAGGCATTCGCTGCACCAATCACCGTGCCTTTTGTCGATTTGGCTCCCCCGGCACTCAGAACGTATTCCGTCCAATCCCGCTCTTTTCCGGCGGTAGCAGGAAGAGTTACCAGCACTTGCAACTGACGGTTGTTCAACCATTGAAAAGCAAACGTCGGTTCAATGAACCCCAAACCTTCTCTCGCCGCCTCTTCTTTCGCGTGCTTGCGAATCGTCGTCTCCACGCTTCCCCGGTCCATCTCCTCCCGGAAAAAGAGCGTGTACGACTGCGGAGTCGGTCCGACTACCGTGCGCAGCGGCGACTGCAACCGCGTGTCCTCATCTAATTGAATAACCACATCTGCTTTCATGCTTGCATAATCGTAAGGGCGCTCCTTTTGCTTCCAGTCATCCGCTGCCTTCGGTGTCGTGCCCGATGGTGCGGCTTTGCCGGACGAAGCGCCTGTTGCTGGATTTGTGCCCGTTTGTTTTTGTGCCGAAGAGGCTGCGGCCATGCTGCAACCCGTCATGATGATCAAAGAGAAGCCCAACGCGATGCTCATTCCCCGAAGATTTCGCAAAAACACAAAATTCGCCTCTCTCCCCAGTAAATTTTTATCCGTGAAGATAAGACGTTTATCCTTGCCATTTCGTCACATTTTTTTCCTGAAAAAAATCGTTTTATCACTAAAAAAGAGCCTCCCCCGCACACAAACGTGCAAAAGAAGACTCTTGCTTTCCATTTTTAATCAAAGACGATGCCATCCAGCACGCCTTCACGCTGCAAGTAATCGCGCAGCCACTGATGAGCTGGCTCCCGCCAAAAAGCGTCCTCGGCCACGAGTCTCGCGGTTTCCTGTCTGGCGACTTCCAAAGCTTTGTAGTCGGCAAGCAAATCCGCGACCTTAAATTCCGGCAATCCGCTCTGCTTCGTGCCGAAAAAGTCACCCGGTCCGCGCAATTCCAAATCGCGCTGCGACAGCTCAAAGCCGTCCGTCGTCTCGCACATGACGCGCATCCGCTCTTTGCCGATCTCGGATTTCGGATCGGCGATCAAGACGCAGTACGATTGCTCCGAACCGCGACCGACCCGACCGCGCAACTGGTGCAGCTGGGCAAGCCCGAACCGCTCGGCATCGTAAATGACCATGTACGTCGCATTCGGCACGTTGACTCCGACCTCGACGACAGTGGTAGAAACCAAAACGGCGTGCTCCGCTGCGAGAAAAGCTTGCATCACCGCGTCCTTTTCCTTGGCAGGCAAGCGACCGTGCATCAGCCCGACGCCAAATTCTGGGAAAACATGGGTGAGCTGGGCGTGGACGTCGATTGCATTTTGCACATCGAGCTTTTCCGACTCTTCAATGAGCGGACAAATGACGTACGCCTGGCGTCCTTTTCGCAATTCATCGCGCATCTGCTCCAGGACGGCCGGAAACTGGTCGTGCTTTTTCCACGTTGTCTCAATCGGCTTGCGGCCTGCCGGCATCTGGTCGATCGTCGAAACGTCCATATCGCCAAACGCCGTAATCGCCAACGTCCGGGGAATCGGCGTAGCCGTCATGAACAAGACGTCGGGAGTCAGTCCTTTGTTGCGCAAAATGCGCCGCTGCTCTACGCCGAAGCGGTGCTGCTCGTCCGTAATGACCAGGCCGAGGCGCGAGAAAAACACGTCCTCCTGGATGAGCGCATGCGTCCCGACGACGACATCGATCAGCCCCATTTGCAGCGAGCCGATGACTTCGCGTCTGCGCTTGGCTGTCAACGATCCCGACAGCAGTGCCACCTCGATGCCGAAGTCTGACAACAGCTTCGTCAGCGACTGCACATGCTGCTCGGCAAGAATCTCGGTCGGCACCATCAAGGCGCCCTGATAGCCAGCTTTCACGGCAGCGAACAGCGCGATGGCCGCCACTACCGTTTTCCCCGAGCCTACGTCACCTTGCAACAGCCGGTTCATCGCGTGAGGCGCAAGCATGTCGTCCAATATTTCTTTGACAACCCGCTTTTGCGCGTCTGTCAACGGAAAAGGCAGCCCTTTGACAAACTGCCGCACTTCGTCCATCGGAATGGAAAGAGCCACACCTTCCGACTGCTGCCGATTGATGCGGCGAAGCGTCTGTATTTTCAACTGGAACAAAAACAGCTCTTCAAACATGATCCGGCGGCGCGCCTGACGTCCCACTTCCGCATTTTCCGGAAAGTGGATCGAGTGAAACGCTTCGACGCGCGGCATCAGCCGATAGCGTTCCACGATGTCTGGCGGCAAAATTTCCGGGATTTCCTTGCCGTATTGCCGCAGCGCCTGCTGGATCGATTTGCGCAGCAGCGTCGTAGTCATATCTCCGCCGAGCGGATAGACCGGAGACAGCTCGCCTCGTTTCGCCGCTCGCTCCGAGTCTACCTCTGTCATCTCGCTGACCGTAATCTGGAGCTTGTGCTTGTCCCATTTGCCCGTCACGAGAATTTCCTTCCCGGGCGACAGTCTCGTTTTGACAAACGTCTGGTTGAACCAGACAGCCGTCACGACCACCCGATCCATCACCAGCTTGACAGAGAGGCGCGATTTTCTTTTTCCATAAAAACGAACAGAGGGTTCGCCGTACACCGTACCTGCCAGCGTGACCCTCTCTCCGTCTTTTACTTCTGTCAAATCGCGCACGCGGTAATCTTCGTAGCGGGAAGGGAAATACTCCAGCAAATCGCCGATGCTGTGAATCCCGAGTCCCGCAAATGCCTTCGCCCGTTCCTCCCCTACCCCGTGCAAAAGGGAGACGGGTGACTGATAAGCCCCAGCCATTTTACTTCTCCATCCGTACGCCGAACACTTTCGCTTCGATCATACGGCCTGTCTGGGTTGCTGCCAATCCGCCCTGCGCGGTTTCCTTCAAGGCAGTCGGCATGGAGCAGCCGATCCGGTACATCGCATCAATGACTTCATCTGTCGGAATCACGCTCTTGATTCCCGCCATCGCCATGTCCGCTGCGACTGTCGCAATCGCCGCTCCCATCGCATTTCGTTTGACACACGGCACTTCTACCAGTCCGGCTACGGGGTCACAAACCAGACCGAGCATATTTTTCAAGGCAATCGCCACTGCCTGCGCCGATTCTTCCGGGGTGCCGCCTGCCATCTCCACAATCGCAGCCGCTGCCATCGCGGTCGCCGAGCCTACTTCTGCCTGACAGCCGCCCGCCGCACCGGAAATAAACGCATTGTTGGCGATGCAATAGCCGATCGCTCCAGCCGTGAACAAGTAGTTGACCATCTGCTCGCGGGTTGGTTGCAGCTTGTCTGAGACGGCAAACAGTGTTCCCGGCACAATCCCACAGGCACCCGCTGTCGGTGTCGCTACGATCGTTCCCATCGCTGCGTTCACCTCGTTGACCGCTACCGACATCGACACGGCGTTGAGCAGAGTCGGGCCGGACAAGAAAGGCTTGTTCTTCATATATTCTTGCAGTTTTTTCGCATCGCCGCCCGTGAGTCCGCTATGGGAGCGGATATCTTCCGTAAGGCCGCGGCGCACTGCTTTTTCCATCACATCGAGATTGGCGTACATGTCTTGCATGATCGCCTCTTTTGTACGCTGGGAAACTTCCATTTCCGCTTCGATCATCACCTGGGAGATCGGTTTCCCTTGCGATTCGGCCAATTCTACCAGTTCAGCTACATTACGAAACATCTGGTTGATTTCACTCCTCTGATCCTGCTATTCGTGCTTTGGCTCGGATGTTGGCTAGAGCGAGAGCAGGGAAACATCAAAAATATGGGGAATCTGACGAATTTCCTCCAGCACTTCTGCGGAAACCGTCGAGTCTGTCTCAATCGCCATCAAGGCGCGGGAGCCGCGTTCGTGTCGGGACACTTCCATGAATCCGACATTGATCCGGTGCTGCGTGAGCACTTTCGCTACAGCGGCAATCATGCCGAAGCGGTCTTCGTGCAAAACGAGCAACGTCGGCGTGTCGAAACCGAGCTGAAACGAAAAGCCGTTCAGTTCCAGCACCTCGATTTTTCCGCCGCCAATCGATACGCCTACCAGTTCAACCTGGTGCTGATCGTCAGACAGCTTGATCCGCGCCGTGTTCGGGTGCTCCGTCAAAACGTCGGAGGTAGTCAGCGCGACTTCCATCCCGGCTTTTTCTGCAAGCAGGAGCGAATTTTTCAAGCGCAGATCGGATGTATCGAAGTCGAGAATCCCTGCAACGGTCGCCACATCGGACCCGTGTCCCTGATAGGTTTTCGCGAATGAGCCGTAAAAAGTAATGTCTGCCCGCTGTGGCTGACGTCCGAACAGCTTGCGAGCCACCCGGCCAATCCGGGCCGCGCCAGCTGTATGGGAACTCGATGGTCCAACCATGATGGGGCCGATGATATCAAATACGCTTTTATACTTCAACCGGTTCTCCTCCTGAATGACAAGGGGTTCAACAAGATTCACTCTCATTGTATCCTACAGGCTGTCAAAGCGCCACATGGGAAAGTGTAGCGTGTGCTGTCATCGCCCTCGCCGCTTCACTCGCGTAAAAAGCCTCCCATCCACCGGGAGGCTTTCTCTCATCTGATTCACTTTGACTTTTTATTGCTTGACCATCACGACGCCCAGAAGCCCTGGGCCTGTATGTGTGCCGATTACCGGGCCGATTTGCTCCAGGTGTGACTCGCTTACCTGGAACTCGTTTTTCACCCGCTCCAACAGCTCGCTTGCTTGCTCGTGGGCACTGCTGTGGAGAATCGCGACTCTTACAGGCTGGCCCTGCGCATACTCTTGCAAGGCTTCCAGCACGCGGTTGAGCGCTTTTTTCGTGCCGCGCACTTTGTCAAAAGCAGCCACGTAGCCTGCCGGGTCGAGCGTCAAAATCGGTTTGATATTGAGCAAAGAGCCGATGACAGCCGAAGCTCGGCCAATCCGGCCGCCTTTTTGCAAAAACTCCAGCGTATCTACGATAAAGTACACTTGCACGGAATCGAGATAGCGGTCGATCGCATCGAGGATTTGTTCCTTGCCTTTTCCCGCTTTCGCATCCTTGGCCGCTTCCACGCAAATCATTCCGTGCACGAACGACGCTTTGCGCGAATCGATTACGGTAATATCGATGTTTTCGTCGAGCATGGACTTCGCGATCATCGCGGACTGATACGTGCCGGACAAGGAACCGGACAGAAGAATGGCAATGATTTGTACATCGCTTCCGTACTCTTCCCGGATGGCTTTGTACGCCTCGGCAAACTCAAGCGGCGATGGCTGCGAAGTAGTCGGCAAAGCATGAGACTGCTTCAGCTTTTCAAAAAACTCGGATGAAGAGATCGTCACTCCGTCCAAATACGTCTCCGAGCCAAACATGACCTTCAACGGAACGGTCACGATACCGAGCGACTGCCTTACAGACGCGTCGATGTCGGACGCGCTGTCAGTAAGAATCACAACTGGCATTCTGGCGTGCTCCTCTCCTCGTTACTCCACGGAAAAAATGAAGGGATACAGCGGCTGTCCGCCAGGCTGAATCTCCACTTCCGCATCCGGGTATGCGTCTGCCACAGCTTCCTGCAACGCTTCGGCATGCTCTTCTGTCGCTCCTTCTCCCAGGAACACGGTGACGATTTCCGTCTCTTCGTCCACCATCCCCAGAAGCAGCGTCTTGGCGCACTCCAAAAGCTCTGGCCCAGCCGTGACGATTTCTTTTTCTTCCAAGCCGATGAAGTCGCCTTCCTTGATCGTGACTTCACCCATTTGCGTATCGCGAACCGCATGTGTCACCATTCCCGTCTTTACCTGGGAGATGGCTTTTTCCATCGCGGATGCGTTCACAGACGGCTCGGCGTCTGCGTGGAAAGCGAGCGCCGCCGCCAAACCTTGCGGAACGCTCTTCGTCGGCACGACAGTAACCGGAACCTCTGCGAGTGCAGCAGCCTGTTGTGCCGCCATAATAATGTTGCTGTTGTTTGGCAATATGATGATGTGCTGGGCAGACAGTCCTGCGACAGCTTTCATGAAATCTTCTGTGCTCGGGTTCATCGTCTGGCCGCCCTCGACCACGACATGCACACCCATGCTGCGCAAAATTTTGGCGATGCCTTCGCCCGCAGCGACTGCAATCAATCCGTAAGGGAGCTGTTCACTCGCAGGCTGGACAGTTGGCTCTGCCGCCTTCGCCTCGCTTTTGCCCTCTTCCGCTTTGAGTATGTTCGCATGCTGCTCGCGCATGTTTTCGATTTTGATCCGGTGCAGGCTTCCGAACTGTTGCGCGTATTGCAACACTTGGCCCGGATGCTCTGCATGAATATGTACTTTGACGATTTCGTCGTCGGAAACTACCAGGAGCGAGTCGCCCATCGTATCCAGATGACCGCGGAACAACAGCTCGGAAAACGGCTTTTTGTTCGGCTCTGTGCTATGTGTGACATGAACCATAAATTCCGTGCAGTAACCGTGCTTGATGTCCTCCGTTTTCAGATGGACTTGTGCATTGTGCTGTTCGGAAATCAGCTTGTCCAGCTCTTCCGGGCGCACGGACGGCTTGGCTTGTTCTCCGCGCTCGGCAAATTCCTCGCCGCGCAAGGCGCGCAAGAACCCTTCATAAATAAACAGAAGGCCCTGTCCGCCTGAATCGACGACGCCCACTTCTTTGAGTACAGGCAGCATTTCTGGCGTGCGCAAGAGCGTAGCTTGCGCCTGCTCGTACGTTTTTTCCATTACAGAGACAATATCATCTGACGTGCGCGCTGCACGCACAGCCATCTCCGCCGCTTCGCGGGCAACAGTCAAAATCGTGCCTTCCACAGGCTTCATCACTGCTTGGTACGCAGCGTCCACACCTGCTTTCAAGGCATCGGCAAATTGACGGGCGTTCACCTCGTCTTTTCCATTGACTGATTTGCTCAGGCCACGGAAAAGCTGCGATAAAATGACACCGGAGTTCCCCCGCGCTCCCATCAAAAGACCTTTTGCCAGAGCAGCAGCACTGTCCGAGATGCGGGGAGATTCCTTGCGTCTCAGCTCATCCACACCGGATGTGAAAGTCAAATTCATGTTTGTCCCCGTATCGCCATCCGGCACCGGAAAAACGTTCAAGCCATCTACTACTCTGACGTTGTCGGATAATAGGTTCGCCCCCAGGTAAACCATCCGGCTAAACAGCACGCCATCTAGATGCGTATGTACCAACTGATGTTCCTCCTTACGAATCTCTGTCTGTACGAACTCCCTGCACGAAGATGTTTACGGCAGTGACGTCGATGCCTACCGTTTGCTCCAAGGTATATCTCACGCGGCGTTGCACGTTGCCTGCCACCTCGGAAATTTTCACGCCATAGCTGACGATAATATGCATGTCCAAAACCACTTCGCCGTTCGTATTGTGCACGACGACACCTTTGCTCAGGTTGTCGCGGCCAAGAAGCTCGGCAATTCCATCTTTCAACGCCTTGCGGGAAGCCATGCCCACCAGCCCGAAAACTTCCATGGCTGCGCCTCCGGCAATTCGTGCAATTACGTCCTCTGTAACATCAATTTTTCCTAATGATGTGCTCATTTCCACTGTCATTGAAGGACTCCTCCTCTGTTAAACAGCTTGCCTCATAGGTAAGCGTACCCATGCTTCCCTCAATTCTACACTAACGGATGTGAGAAATGAAGCGTTTTGTCGATCCTACCAACCCTATGAGAAAGAGCTGGCAAATCATCTTGTCAAGTATTGCAATTGACAGCAATCATGTGCTAATATAATCGAGTATTTGTATTTCCCATCAAGGAAATCCCGTTTAGATGCAACAAGGGAGGTGGATTGTAATGGCACGTCGTTGTTTTGTAACAGGTAAATCTGCAAAAGCTGGAAACGCTCGCTCCCACTCCATGCGCGCAACTCGCCGCACTTGGGGTGTCAACGTACAAAAAGTGCGCATTCTCGTTAACGGTAAACCGAAGCGCGTTTATGTAAGCACTCGAGCACTGAAATCCGGTCTCGTAACTCGCGTATAGTTTTTCTAAACGACGCGAAAAAAAGCACCCTCGAGGTGCTTTTTTGCATTTCTCCGACGTTCCTTTTCCATCTTTTCATGAAGGAGGCCGCGTCTTCATTTTTTCTTGTTGAATGCCTCGATGATGCCGCGAATCATGCCACCCAGGAACTTCGGCAACTTGATGGTGTAAAACCGCATGCTACCCCTCCTCACCGAAATTACTTCCCACGATACAAAAACCAGCCTGCCCCCATGAGTGCCGCCGCCAACAGGCTATACCAAACCCACGGAGGTGCCATGTACAGGAAAATGGTGATTCCCCCGACAGCCAACGCAACCCCGAGAACACGTCGCAAGGCGCCCCCCTGTCGCAGGCGATAGGAGCGCAATCCCATTTCATTGTGCACCTCCTTTAGGTGTTCTCCCAAACGTGCATATTACATCATATTCTGCTGTCGGATAAACATGTATCCTGCCACGCGAAAATGTCGATGTCCACCAAAAACTCCCGTGGAATCGCGCCACGACAAAATGAAAAATCAGGCAACATGATTGCTGCCTGATTACATTATGAATCCGCTGTGCCATTTATGCAGGTCCAACTAAGCTACTCTGTCTCGCGCAGGGAACAACAGTTGGGAAGCGCTGCCCAGCACGACTGACAAGACCACTCCCGCGATGATCATTTCGGGAATGAGGTAAGTGATGTTGTAAACAAACGAGTACAGCGCCACATTCATGCCTTCAGGCGCGTACTGCCCAAACCAGATGACGCCGGAAGTAAAATGGCAAGCCAGGCGGCCGAGCACGCCGATGAGCAAGCCGCCCCAGAGCACGGCAACCCGTTGCTGTTTCTTTTCATAGCGGGACAAGCGAACCAGTCCCGTCAACCCCAGGAAGGCGAATGCCAGCGGATAATCCAGCAGCACCTGCACAGGGTTCACCAGCGTGCTTCCCAGCATGAGCTGCAGCAATCCGACGAGCGTGCCCGTCACGACGCCTGCGGTCAAACCGCGGCGGACAGCGATCAGCGCAATCGGCACCATGACCAGCGAGACAGAACCGCCCTGCGGCATTTCAAAAACTTTAATCTGGCTAAACACGAAAGCGAGCGCAGCCATCATCGCCATTTCCAGCAAGATGATCAAGCGTTGTCGATCCAACTATCTTCACTCCTTATAACCTAATGAACATTCCAAATCAACCTGATTCTAGCCCAAGTGCATGCCTCTGTCAAAGAGAAAAGCCGCGGCCCCAAAGCGGCACCGCGACTTTTTTCCACTAGCGAACTTTCTCCAGAAACTGCTTGGCCCGTTCGCTTTTCGGATTTTGAAAAAACTCTTTCGGCGGCGTCTCTTCCAAGAGTCGACCATCATCGATGAACAGAATGCGATCAGAAACTTCTTCGGCAAAACGCATCTCGTGCGTCACAATCGCCATCGTCATCCCGGTATGAGCCAGCCCTTTCATAACTTCCAGCACCTCTTTGACCATTTCCGGGTCGAGCGCGGAAGTCGGCTCGTCAAACAGCATGATTTGCGGCTCCATGACGAGCGAGCGGGCAATCGCCACCCGCTGCTTTTGTCCACCGGACAAGCGGGACGGGAACACGTCGGCTTTGTCAGCCAGACCGACACGCGCCAAAAGCTCTCTTGCCTTCTTCTCTGCTTCGCTTTTTGCCATGCCCTTCACCTTCATCGGCGCATACGTCAGGTTGCTGAGCACCGTCATGTGCGGGAACAGGTGAAAATGCTGGAACACCATCCCGATCTGCTGGCGAATCGCCATCACATTCGCTTTTGGATCGGTAATGTCTTGACCGTTGATCGCGATTTTGCCGCTGGTTGGCACCTCCAGCAGATTCATGCAGCGCAAAAGCGTGGATTTTCCCGAGCCGGACGGCCCGATGATCGCCACGACTTCCCCTTTGCCGATCTCAGTGGAGATGCCCTTGAGTACGTTTAGTTGCCCGAAAGACTTGGTAATGTTCTCGATCTTAATCACTGCGTCTCATCCTCCGTTCCACAACGCGCGCCACCCATGTCAACATCATGACCATGACATAGTACAAGGTGCCGGCGATAATGTATGGCTCAAAGTAGCGGAAGATGGCCCCTTTTACCACGTTTGCATTTTGCATGATGTCGGACAAGCCAATCGTGGAGACCAGCGCCGATTCCTTCAGCAGCGCGATCGTCTCATTCACCAGCGCAGGCAGGATGTTCTTGATGCCCTGTGGCAAAATGATGTCGAGCATCATCCGGCGGTACGGAATGCCGAGCGCTTTGGCCGCTTCCCACTGGCCTTTGTCGACCGCCATGATTCCGCCGCGAATCGTCTCTGATATGTACGCGCCCGAGTTCAGCGTAAACGTCAGGACAGCCGCTTCCAGCTGCGAAATATTGTAGCCGGTAAGCTGCGGGGTCGCAAAGTAAACAAAGGTCAGCTGCAAAATCAGCGGCGTGCCGCGAAAAACGGACGTATACGCGATAGCGAGCCAGTTCAGCGGTCCGAATTTAGAAATTTTGATGAGTGCGAGGATCGAACCCCAGACGAAACCCAGTACGACGGAAATCAATGTAACAAGCAGCGTGCCCTTTATCCCCTGCAAAATGAAAGGGATATAGGGCACGATTTGCGCAAAATCCAAATTCATGCCCGTTCTCACCTCTTGCTACGTTGCGTAGTAGTTACTTCGTTGTGACCAGAGATTATTGAGCGAACCATTTTTGGATCAGCTTGTCCATTTCTCCGTTTTCCTTCATTTTCTTGATGACTTCGTTAAACTTCGCTACGTGCGGAGAGCCTTTTGGAAAAGCGATGGCGGAGCCGTTTGTTTCGTCTGTTTCGAGCGTCGTGAATTGCAGGCCAGGATTGCTCTCGACGAAGCTTTTTGCCACATGGTCCTCGATGATTGCCGCATCGACACGACCTGTTTTCACTTCTTCCACGATCTCACCCAGCTTGTTGAGGGAAGTGACTTGCAAGCCTTGTACCGTTTTGCTCATCTCTTTGGCTGCTTCTTCCTGGATGGAACCGAGCTGAACCGCGATTTTTTTGCCAGCCAATTGCTCCGGCTTTGTAATGTTGCTTTCTTTTTTGGAGACAAGCGTGTTTTTCGCATCGTAGTAAATATCGGAGAACTCCGCGTTTTTCTGGCGCTCCGGTGTCGGCGTCATGCCTGCCATAACGAAGTCTGCGCGATTGGTTTGCAGCGCCGGAACCAGTCCGTCGAAGTTCATGTCTGTCACTTGCACTTCGTAGCCAAGCTCATTTGCGATGTATTTGGCAATGTCGATGTCGAAGCCGACAATTTCGTCTTTTCCGCTTGTCAGGTCGTGGTATTCATACGGTTTGTAGTCAGCAGACGTCGCCATGATCAGCGTCTTTTTCTCTCCTGCTTGTCCTTGGCCAGCCGGTTGCCCCTGTCCTGCGCCCGTCTGAGGCTGATTTCCCGTACCGCATCCTGCGATCATAGCCGCTGCCAAAAGAGAAGTTACTGCAAGAGAAAGAATCGAAGTCCGTTTTTTCATTGTGTACCCCCGGTAAAATGATTTACTGCAAAAGCAGCCATGCTTGACTTGAATATTTTGCACAACAACTTATATTTATGCAGGATAATGACTATTTTAATCATTTACTAAACAATTTCAATCATTTTTTCACCATCTGCTAATTATGCAAAATACAGAATTTTACACACAAATCACTCTCCCCCTTTTTCTCACGGTGCTTGCTGCTTCGCCTAGTATGCCCAACCTCGGCAAATATCGTGACGGCTTCGCGGATTTTTCTCTGGCGAAAACAGGAGAGAAGATTTATAGTGCAGTATGAAAAGCTCGTACATAAAGGAGGAAACTAAGATGAGTACGAATTGGACGTCCTACTTTCGCGAGCAGCTCCCGGACATGGTTGAAGAGCTGCGCACCTACGTGGAAATGGAGACACCGACTCACAACAAGGAAGCTGTTGATCGACTGGGCCTGTATATCGCAGAGCGTTTCCGCGAGCTTGGCTGCCGCGTCGAGCGCCTGCCGCAACAAACGTACGGCGATCAGCTCCGCATCGAATACGGCGAAGGCGAGGAGCAAGTGCTCGTGCTAGGGCATTTTGATACTGTAAAAGAAATCGGCACGTTGCAAAAAGAGCCTTTGCGCGAGGAAAACGGGCGTCTGTACGGGCCTGGCACGTACGATATGAAGTCGGGGATCGTCTTCGCCTACTTCGCTCTGCGCGCGATTATCTCGCATGGGCTGCCGCTGTCCAAAAAGCTCGTCTTTTTCTGGAACACGGACGAAGAGATCGGCAGCGTCTCCTCCGAACAGTTGATCAGAGCGGAAGCCAAGCGAAGCAAATACACGCTGGTTCTGGAGCCAGCGGCAGGAGACGGTTCCTTGAAGACAAGCCGCAAAGGCGGCGGGGAATTTTTCCTGACGGCAACAGGACGAGCCGCTCATTCGGGCAACGACCACGCTATCGGGGTAAATGCTATCGAAGAACTGGCGCATCACGTCCTGGCGATTCAGTCGTTTACCGATTATGCGGCTGGCACTACGTTGTCTGTTGGCACGATCAAAGGAGGCAGCGTCTCCAACGTCGTACCCGACTGGGCGATGGCAGAAATCGATGTTCGCATCGAGAGCCGTGCGGAAGCAGAGCGGATTACCCGATTGATGAATCAGCTTGCACCTGTTCTGCCCGGCGCGGAGCTGAAACTCGAAGGCGGGATTGCCAAGCCTCCGATGGAGCGAAGCGCTGGCACCGAGAAACTGTTTTTACTGGCTCAGGAGCAAGCGCGTCTGGAAGGCTTCGAGCTGACAGAACAGGGCGTAGGCGGAACCAGCGACGGCAATTTTGCCGCAGACGCCGGATGCCCGACGCTCGATGGGCTTGGTCCTGTCGGGGATGGCGCACACGCTTCGCACGAGCACATCGTCCTCGATGCGATTCCGGGACGGGTTGCGGTCTTGCTTCGCCTGCTTACGGCCCTGTAAAGCCGCTCCGCTCCCCTGCCTGCTCAGGCGCCGGAGAATCGGCAGGCTTGTTTCGTGAAATACTTTCAAGAGATCAGACATATATATTCCCTAGCCTACAATGAAAGGAAGGGTACATATGGAAAACGTTGCACCAGTGCCAAGCAATCCCGTCGGTTTTTGGCGGCGTCTCGGAGCATCCTTGCTGGACGGCCTGATTATTGGCGTGCCTCTTGCTCTCATCAGCTACCTCATTACTGGGGATACAGAAGGCAACATCGTGACCAATCTGATCTCGACTTTATACAGCCTGCTCGTTCCGGTGTTCTGGTACGGCTACACGGTCGGCAAAAGAATTGTCGGCGTGCGCATCGCCCGCGTAGACGGGGAACGCGTCGGAATCGGCACGATGCTTTTGCGCGTGCTGGTCGGCATGATGCTCATTTACGGCATCACATTTGGCATCGCTGCGCTTGTCAGTCTGGTCATGGTCTGTGTGCGAAAAGACAAGCGAGCCATTCACGACCTGGTTGCTGGCACGTACGTAACTTCTGATCAGCCCTGACGCTCGCTTGCCACGAAAAAAGCCGACTGCTCGAAAAATGGCAGTCGGCTTTTTGCTATGCTTTTTATCCGCGAATGGCAGAAATCGCTTTCGCCCGGTCTTGCTGGTTGAATACGGCACTTCCGGCGACGAGCACAGTTGCCCCCGCTTCTTCGCACAGGCGAGCCGTTTCCACGTTGACCCCGCCGTCGATTTCGATCTCGACATGGCCCAGTCCGCGTTCATTCAGCAACTGGCGCAGCTCCTTGATTTTCGGAACGACGCTTTGAATGAATTTCTGGCCGCCAAAACCCGGATTGACTGTCATCAGCAAGACCATGTCCAAGTCAGCAAGCACAGGCTCGATCGTCGAAACCGGAGTGGCCGGGTTCAGGACTACACCCGCTTTTACGCCCTGCTCTTTGATCAGGTAGAGCGATCTGTGCAGGTGGCGGCACGCTTCCTGATGAACCGTGATCCAGTCTGCTCCGCTTTTGGCAAACTGCGGGATGTAGCGGTCCGGTTCTTCAATCATCAAATGAACATCCAGCGGCAGCTTGGTCACAGGGCGAATCGCCTCGACGATCAATGGCCCGATCGTAATGTTTGGCACAAAATGTCCGTCCATGACATCGACGTGAATCCAGTCTGCTCCCCCGCGCTCGACGTCGAGAATCTCCTCGCCCAGACGGGCAAAATCCGCTGACAGGATAGAAGGTGCGATTTTTACCATGGTTTGTTCCTCCGTTGATATTCTTTCAGCTCTTCACGGAACTGTTTGTAGTGGGCATAGCGCTCTTCGCACAGCTCGCCCGCAGCCAGCGCCTCCTGTACGGCGCAAGACGGCTCGCTCACGTGGAGACAGCCGCGGAACTTGCAATCCGCACTAAGCTCGGCGAAATCGCGGAACGACTCTGCCAGATCCAGCTCGGTAAAATCGATGAACTCCAGCGAGCTGAAGCCTGGCGTATCGGCTACATATCCGCCCCCGTCCAGCGGAATCAGCTCCACATGGCGGGTCGTATGCTTTCCTCGACCCAGCTTTTCGCTGACATCTCCGGTCTGGAGACTGACACCGGGAAACAGCGTATTGATCAGCGATGATTTGCCTACCCCTGACTGCCCGGCGAAAACGGTAATCCGGTCGTGCAAAATCTCGCGAACCTCGTGCAGCCCGCGTTCGTCCACGGTCGAGGTCGGGATCACGCGATAGCCGATCTTCTCGTATTTTTGCACAATCGCGTCCACTTCTTCCTGCGGCACCTGATCAGCCTTGGACAGCACGATGACGGACTCAATCCCGACATGCTCCGTATGAGCCAAAAACTTGTCCAAAAGAAGCGGACTGAACATCGGCTTGTACATGGAAAAGACGAGGACGGCCTGATCTACATTGGAAATGGGCGGGCGGACCAGTTCATTGGTCCTTTCGCCCACCTCCATCACATAGCCTTCTTCTTCGTTGATCGCATCGTAGACGACCCAGTCGCCTACAAGCGGGTTGACCTTGGCATCTTTTTTCTTGAACAGCCCTCTTGCACGGCAACTGTAGATGCGCCCTTCATCGGCTACATAGTAAAAGCCGCTCAGCGCTTTCACAATCCGTCCCTCTGGCATTCATGTCCCTCCACTTGTTTTACGGCAGGCTGTTGTACGAGATCGGAATCGTTTGATATTCCTTAAATTCGGTTTCGTTCTGCCTTTTGACCGTTGCTTTGACCAGCGCGTCTTTTTGTGGCGATACGACTACCGGAACGTCGTATTCCTTGTTCTCGGCAATCGCCTCCTGGTAGAGCACTTTTGCATCGCCGCGCGCGTCTGTCACTTCAATCTTCACTTCCAGCGTCTCGCCAGGCACGACTTCGACGTACACAGGCGCGACGGCGGACTTGGCGTCCTGCGGATACTGTCCGTTGCTGACGGTCAGCGGGACAGCCACCCCTTTTTGCACTTGCATGCCCGGGTCATAAGGATGGGTGCTCAGCACTTCCCCCTCTTTGTCGGTCGAGTACGTAGGCACTTTCTTGATTTCCCCGACGTTGAGCTCTTTCTTGAACAGCTCCACTTGCGCCGCTTCGACCGATTTGCCGCGTACATCCGGCATGGTCACGAACGCTTTTCCTTTGCTGATCGTCACCGTCACGCTTGTTTTTCCTGCATACACCTTCTCATTTGCTTCCGGCGACTGCTTGATGACGGTTCCCACCTCGGCCTTGTCGTCCTCTTCTTCGACGAACTTGACCGATTCCAGCTTGAAGCCATTCTTTTTCAACGTCTCTTCCGCCGTTGCCCGCGGCAAGGTGATCAGGTTCGGCATGTCGATCAGCTCTTGGCCTTTGCTGACGTACAAGGTGACGACGGCCTTTTCCTTCAACCTCATCGGCGGAGCCGGGTCTTGCCTGATGACCATTCCTTTTTCCATCGTATCGTTCGCTTCCTCGACGATTTGCGGAACGAGATTCGCTTCCTGAATCTTTTTCTCAGCCAAGGACACTTCGGTTCCTTCCACATAAGGGACGGGCACCTCCGGGACAGATGGCACGACGTTCAACAGGAAGTTGAATCCGAAGAACGCCAGCACGAAAAACAGTCCGATTCCGCCGACCCAGAGCAGCGCCTTCACCCACCATTTTTTCTGGGGTCTTTGCTCCTCGTCGTCTCCGTTCGGCTCCTGGCGGCTGCGCTGTCCGCCTCCGGTCCGTCCGTGCGTGTGCCCTTCCATCATTTCCGGCGTAATAATCGGGACGACACGCGTCATCTCTTCATCAATCGGAAACGTCAGCTTTTCTTCGTTCAACCGTTCCGGAAACAGGCACGTCTCCAAATCTTCAAGCATTTCGCGGGCCGAGGCGTACCGCAAAAACGGGTCCTTGACCAATGCTTTCAAAATCACGTTTTCCACGCTCTGCGGGATGTTCGGATTCACCTGGCGCGGTTCAGGCAGCGGTTCCTGCAAATGCTTGAGCGCCACGGAAATCGGGGAATCCCCGGAAAACGGCAGCTCTCCCGTCACCATTTCGTACAAGACAATCCCCAACGAGTAAATATCCGACTTTTCCCCTGTAATCCCGCCACGCGCCTGCTCTGGCGAAAAATAATGGACAGAGCCAAGCATGGCGTTGGTGTGGGTTATGGTAGCAGAAGTGACTGCTCGCGCAATTCCGAAGTCCGTTACCTTCACCCGACCGTTTTTGCCGATCATGATATTGTGCGGCTTGATGTCTCTATGAATAATCTGGTTCTGGTGCGCATGATCGAGTGCATCGCAAATTTGTTCGGCGATGCGCACGGCCTCTTCCACCGGCAATGCCCCACGCTGGATAATCACTTCTTTCAGCGTGTAGCCTTCTATGTACTCCATCACCATGTAATGCGTGTCGCCTTCCTGGCCTACGTCGTAAACCCCGACCACATTGGGGTGAGACAAGCTTGCTACTGCCTGAGCTTCACGCCGGAACCGGTTCACAAAGTCTTCATCTGTACCAAACTGCGAACGCAGCACCTTGACGGCCACTGGACGATTCAGTATCAGATCTCTCGCTTTGTATACGATCGCCATCCCGCCTCCGCCGACGCGGGATTCCAATTGGTACCGTCCTCCCAGTCGTTGACCTTCCATCTCTCTCACCCCTCTTTCTGACCGACGTCAAGCTTTTTTTGGACAGCGACCAGCGTAATGTTGTCTTCCCCACCGGCTTCCAGCGCTTCTTGCACCAGACCGTCCACTTTCGCTTGCAACGATATCTGTTTCTGCAACCAATTTTCTAAAGAGGCATGGGCTACCTTGTTGCTGAGGCCGTCTGAGCAAATGAGGACGATATCGCCCTTCGCCCATTCAAAGTGCCCCAGATCAATCAACACATCCGGCTCGGTGCCGAGCGAACGCATAATGACGTTTCGGTGTGGATGGACAGAAGCTTCCTCTTCCGTGATTTGTCCGCTTTTCAAAAGCTCGTTCACAAGAGAGTGGTCCTCTGTTTTCATGACCAGTCCGTCTGCGTTGTACACGTACAGGCGGCTGTCGCCAATATGGGCCGTAATGACAGATGTTTCGCCAAGCAGCGCGGCCACTACTGTCGTTCCCATCCCGCTGCACTCCGGATGATTCAAAGCGTAATCGTACACTTCTTTATTCGCGGCCAGGACAGCATTCATCAACTGCTCGCGCGCATCTTCCGCGTCAAGCTGTCCATCCAGGTGCCGCAGTTCTTTTACTATTCGCTCAACGGCAAGGCGGCTGGCAATGTCTCCAGCCTGATGCCCGCCCATACCGTCTGCAACAATGGCCAGCACGCGTCCGTTCAGATCGGCAACACAGGCATAGTAGTCCTCATTTACCTGGCGGACGCGGCCGACATGGGATTTCATCGCGATTTCCATGGCTTCACCCCACGGTTTCTTTAGCGTGTTGTGCCCTCAGCTGACCGCAGGCAGCGGCGATATCGCTGCCTTGCTCGCGTCTGATGGTCACATTGATTCCCTTTTCATCCAAGATGCGTTTGAACTGAAAAATTTCGTTGCGCGGCGTGCGCACGTAGTCGCGCTCCGGCACGTAGTTGACCGGAATCAGGTTGACGTGGCACAGCATGTCTCCAATCAGCTCCGCCAGCTCTTCGGCGTGTTCAGGCTGATCGTTTTTGCCTCCGAACAGACCGTACTCGAAGCTGATCCGGCGGCCCGTTTTGTTGATGTAATGACGGCACGCCTCCATCAGCTTGTCAAGCGGGAAGCCGCGGTTGATCGGCATCAGCTTGCTTCTCAGCTCTGTGTTCGGGGCGTGCAAGGAAATAGCGAGATTGACTTGTCCGCCGCGTTCGGCAAACTCGTAAATCTTCGGCACGATCCCACTGGTAGAAACGGTAATGTGACGAGCGCCGATGTTCAGCCCGCGGTTGTCGTTGATGATGGACAGAAAAGCCATCAAGCTCTCGAAGTTCTCGAACGGTTCGCCAATTCCCATCACTACGACGTGGCTGACGCGTTCCCCATCGGCATCCAGTCTGCGCTGGGCCATCAGCACCTGGGAAACGATCTCGCCTGCATCCAAGTTGCGCTTCAATCCGCCGAGCGTGGAGGCGCAGAACGTGCAGCCGATCCGGCATCCGACCTGCGTCGTCACACAGATGCTGTTTCCGTAGCTGTGGCGCATGATGACCGTTTCGATCGCATGCCCGTCAACGAGCTGGAACAAAAACTTGATTGTGCCATCCGTTGATTGCTGGTGCGTAATTTCTGTCAAAGAGTCCAGACGGAATGTCTCAGCAAGCTTCTGCCGCAGGTCTTTGGACAGGTTGCTCATCTCATCAAAGGAAGTCACACGCTTTACGTACAGCCAGTCAAAAATTTGCTGGGCGCGAAAAGCCTTGTCACCTACGCTGATGAGCCACTCTTTCATTTCGTCTTGGGTCAAGCTGTAAATAAGCGGCTTAGCGCTTGTAAATGTCGTGAATGGCATTTCTTTTCCACATCCTCAAAATCATTGCTTGCACAAATTATCATTCTATCATTGTACCTCGCCACGCGTCACGCTTCAAACGGTTTTGGCATCCATTTCAGAAATGCGTCCCTTTTCCTAGTGTAAACCAATCCGCACATGCGCAAACAAAGGCAAAGGAGTGGCATTTTCCGCAATTGGCACGCCACCCCTCCCTTGCTATCCTTTTCGTTTCAATCGCGCGATAAAGAAGCCGTCACTGTCAAAATGCTGAGGCAAAATCTGCACGCAGGCACCAGACTCGTCCACTTGATTGCGAACGGCGTCAGGCAAGTCTTGCCCAAGCGTATCGTCCAAAACAAACTCTGGGTTCTCTTTGACGAAACGCTGGACAATTTCCTGGTTTTCCTTTGGCTCAATCGTGCACGTGCTGTAGACGAGCACACCTTCTGGCGCAAGCATCGGAGCCAATGCCTTGAGCAGCTCGTACTGGAGCTGGGCAATCGCCCGCACGTCCTCAGGTGTTTTGTTCCACTTCAAGTCGGGCTTGCGCCGGATGACGCCAAAACCGGAGCACGGTGCATCCAGCAAAATCCGGTCAAATGTCCCGAGTCCTCTGTCTGGCAAATCGAGCGCGTCGCTTGTAATCGGCTCGATAATCGTGATCCCCAGCCGCTTGGCGGTTTGGGCAATCAGCTCGCGCTTGTGCGGATGCAAATCGCTGGCGATAATTTGTCCGCGATTTTCCATCAGCTCCGCTATATGCGTCGTCTTGCCGCCCGGAGCCGCACATGCATCGAGCACGCGCATGCCTGGCTTGGCAGCGAGTGCAGGGGCGACCAGCATCGAGCTTTCATCTTGGATCGTAAAAAACCCTTCCCGGAACAAACGCGATCCGGCCACGTGTCCGCCAGCCACCACGATCGCTTGCGGGCTCAGGGCAGACGGCTGCGCTACCGCTTCCTCTTGCGCAAGCTTGTCCAGCAGTTCACTGACCGTTGTTTTCAGCGAGTTGCTGCGGATCGAGCTGTGCGGCGTGCGGTTGTTGGCTTCGCAAATCGCGATCGTCGCTTCTTCGCCGTACACTTTCAGCCACTCGCGGACGAGCCATTCCGGATGGGAATGCGCAACGGAAATTTGTGCGGCGCGGTCGCCTTTTGGCAGGCGTTCCCACACATCCGGCTGGCGCAGTACATTGCGCAAAACCCCGTTCACCATCGAGGCAATCCCTTGATGTCCGCGACGCTTGGCCATTTCTACGGCCTCGTGAACAGCGGCGCGCTCTGGAATGCGGTCGAGGAAACGAATTTGGTACAAACTCAGACGAAGCAAGTTGCGCACCCACATCTGCAGCTTTTTGTTCCCGACAAAATGGGACAAAACATGATCGAGTGTCAGCTTGCGCTGGATCGTCCCGTATACCAACTCGGTCACCAATCCCGTATCCGCCGCACTGAGCTGCGCGCGATCCAGAACGCCTCTCAGCTCCAGATTGCTGTACGACTTATGCTCCTCTACCCGATTCAAAACGTCTAGCGCAATATCTCGTGCTCCCTTTTTTGCCACGGACTATTCTCCTACCTTTGTGCCGATTTCAATGCTGCTGCCCGCTCCGCGCAAAAAGTCGAGAGCACTCATCCGTTTTTTGCCTTCTGGCTGCAACTCGGTTACTTTTACCGCACCGCTTCCGCAGGCGATGACCAATCCGTCCTCTTCGCGGGCGATAATCGTGCCCGGCTCGTATCCGCCGCCAGCCTCCAGCCTTTTTTCCACCCACCACAGCTTCCACACTTTGCCTTCGTAAGTCGTGAAGGCGACAGGCCACGGGTTCAAGCCGCGCACCTGGTTGTAGATTTGCGTAGCGGTTTTCGTCCAGTCGATTTTTTCATCCGTCCGCTTGATGTTCGGGGCAAATGTCGCTGCCGAATGGTCTTGCGCTTCCGGCTGAATCTCTCCGGCCAGCAAACGAGGCACCGTCTCCAGCAAAAGCCGGGCACCCGCTACCGCCAGCTTGTCATGCAACAGCCCGACCGTATCCCGCTCCTCGATCGGCACTACGACCTTGGACAGCATATCTCCCGCATCGAGCGCTTCTACCATGTACATGATCGTCACGCCGGACTCGGCTTCGCCGTCGACGATTGATTTGTGGATCGGCGCGCCTCCGCGATATTTCGGCAAAAGCGAAGCGTGCACGTTGATGCAGCCAAAGCGCGGAGCATCCAGCAAGCGCTTCGGCAAAATTTGCCCGTATGCCGCCGTGACAATCAGATCAAAAGACAGCGCGAGCACTTCTTCCAAAGCTTCTTCCGCCTTGATTTTTTCCGGCTGCAACACAGCAAGTCCATGACGCAAAGCCGCCTCCTTGACGGGGGGCGGCGTCAGCACTTGCTTGCGTCCTACGGGACGATCCGGTTGCGTAACGACTCCAATCACGTTATAGCCTGCTTCGATGAGCGCATTCAGGCTCGACACCGCGAAGTCAGGCGTACCCATAAACAGGATGCGAGCATCTTTCAAATCGGTTATTCCCCTTCCTCTTCCGGGTTCACCTGATACACCTTGTCGGCTACATCGATGAACAGGACGCCGTTCAAGTGGTCGATCTCATGCTGGGCGCAACGGGACAAAAGATCGTCTGCCTCCAGCTCGATCTCGTTTCCGAAGCGGTCTTGCCCGTGCAGCTTGATCCATTTGTGGCGGCGAACGTCTCCGCGCAGTCCCGGGATGCTCAGGCAGCCTTCCGGATAGTCAAACTGCTCGCCTTTGTGCTCGACGATTTCCGGGTTGACAATTTCGATCAATCCGTCTCCGCAGTCCATTACAATCACGCGCTTGGAAATCCCTACTTGCGGTGCAGCCAGACCTACGCCGTCTGCATCGTACATCGTGTCAGCCATATCGTCCAAAAGCTTGTGCAGGTTCGAATTGAACTTGGTCACTTTGATCGCTTTTTCACGCAAAATCGGATCTGGATGTTTTACAATTGTGCGAATCGCCATGTGAATCATATCCTCCCTAAAGCAATACGTATGGATCGACGTCAATCGTCATCAATACTTTCTGCTGTTTGTTCCATTCTTCAAATGCCGCTGTCGCCTGAGCAAGCAAGTCAGACAGTTGCGGTTCATCCCGATATTTTAGCATGATCTGAAAGCGAAATCTATCCTTCACGCGCGCGATGGGCGAAGCAACAGGCCCAAGCAAGATCGTCGTCTGGGCAAGCCGCGGGCGCAAAAAGTCTGCCAAGGTGTGGGCGCCGCGTATTACGACAGGCACTTCCTCATGGCTGAACGTGATCAGCACCAGCCGGAAATACGGAGGGTATCCCGTGCGTCTGCGCTGCAACATTTCATCGTGATAAAAAGCCGGATAGTCGTGCCGGGTGGCGTGGACGATGCTGTAATGCTCCGGCGTGTACGTCTGGATGACGACATCGCCTTCCAGTTCGTGCCGACCGGCGCGTCCGCCTACCTGGGTCAGCAGTTGGAACGTCTTTTCCGCCGCGCGAAAATCAGGCAAATGCAGCGAGCTGTCCGCCGCGATAATGCCTGCCAGCGTCACCCGCGGAAAATCGAGTCCCTTGGCGATCATTTGCGTTCCCAGCAGCACATCGCCCTGTCCGTTGCGAAATTTGTTCAACAGCTCCTCATGTGCGCCTTTTCGCGAGGTCGTGTCCACATCCATGCGAATGACGCGAATGCCTGGAAACAGCTTGGCAAGCTCTGCTTCGACTTTTTGCGTTCCCGTCCCGAAAAAGCGGATATGCTCGCTCTGGCATTCCGGGCAATGGGTGGGCTGGGCGATCGTGTAGCCGCAGTAGTGGCACCGCGCCGTATGGTTCGTTTTATGGTAGGTAAGCGAGATGTCGCAATGAATGCAGCGCATCGTATAGCCGCACGAACGGCACATGACGAACGTGGAAAAGCCGCGGCGATTGAGGAAAATGACCATCTGCTCCTCTTTTTGCAGACGATCCGCAATCATCGCATGCAGCTTCCGGCTGAACATCGAGCGATTCTCGGCTTGCAGCTCTTCGCGCATATCGACGACGTGCACCTGCGGCATCGGGCGATTTCCGACGCGGTCTGGCATTTGCAACAGGCCGTAGCGGCCACGCGTAGCCAGCGCATACGTCTCCAAAGCCGGAGTCGCGCTTCCCATAATCAGGACAGCATCGTTTCTTTTCGCCCGCCAGAGCGCAACCTCCCGCGCGTGGTAACGAGGTGTCTCCTCTTGCTTGTAGGAGCTTTCATGTTCTTCGTCGATCACGATCAGGCCGACATTGCGAAAAGGAGCAAAAATGGCCGAGCGTGCGCCCACCACGACTTTTACTTGATTGCGAATGATTTTGCGCCACTCGTCGTACCGCTCCCCTTGGGACAAGGCACTGTGCAGAACGGCAACATCGGCCCCGAAGCGCGCTTTGAACCGCTCCACCATCTGCGGCGTCAAAGAGATTTCCGGAACGAGAAAAATCGCCTCGCGCCCTTTTGCCAGCGTCTGTTCGATCGCCTCCAGGTACACTTCTGTCTTGCCGCTGCCCGTAACCCCGTGCAGCAAGTACGAGGAGTAAATCCCCATTTTTATAGATTGCAAAATCGGTGCCAAAACCTGCTGCTGGAGCGGGGTAAATTCCGGCTTCGGCTTCTCGGAAAAGCGCCGATTGGCGTATGGATCGCGGTACACTTCCACCTGCTCAATGACGAGAATGCCTTTTGCCTCCAAACTCTTCAAGGACGCGCGGCTAATGCCGTACTCCGCTTGCAGCATCTGGGTCGAAAACGCTTGCCCCTCATGCATGCGAAACAGTTCGAGCGCTCGGCGCATCTGCTCGGCACGCGCTGGCAAGGAGCGGATCGCTTCTTCCAGGCCGGATGCATCCAGCAAACTGCGCACAAAAGATTGCTGCTTGCGGGTAATCCGATCCGTCACCTGGTATTCCGTCGCCAAAAGTCCGCTGGAAATCCAGCCCGGAACGAGCAAATACTCCTCCGGAAACTGTTTTTCCACCTCGGCAAGCGGAAGTTGCCGTTTTCGCGACAGTTCCCATAAAAGCCCCGACTGTCCGCATGCGTCAGCGTCCAACGCCTCTGTCGCGACCAGCCATTTCTCCGACTTTCCTTTCAGGACAGCCGGAATCATCGCCTGAACAGCAGTCACCCACGGGCACAAATACTGTTTGGACATCCATTCGCCCAGCTCCAGCAGTTCCGGGCTAAGCGGAGGCGTATCGTCGAGCACTTGCTCCACATCTTTCAAACGGGACGACGCGATTTCTCCGTCCGCTAGTTCCACAATTCCGGTCACATACCCTTGCAGCTTGCGCGGGCCAAACGGGACGATTACCCTGCTGCCCACACGGATGAGCGGACTAAGCCAAGACGGTACCTTGTAGTCAAAAGGCCGATTCGTTCGATTGACAGGCACGTCTACAATCACTTGAGCGATCATGACAGCTCCGACAGCGGCTTATGCTGCAGCTTCAACAGCACGGCATCAAACAGTTTGTCAGCTACCGCCCGCTTGCTCAGTTTATCCAGCGCCACTTGCTCGCCTTCCCGCGTCAAAAGGGTGACGATATTCGTGTCGCTTCCCATTCCTGCCCCTTCCAGCAGGACATTGTTGGCCACGATCATGTCGAGATTTTTGCGTTCGAGTTTGGACTGCGCATGCAGCAGAACATCTTGCGTCTCGGCAGCAAACCCGACCACGAACTGCTTCGTTTTGCGCTCACCGATCGTCTTCAAAATATCCGGCGCTTTGTCCAGCTCCAAGACAAACGGGCCGTCGCCCTTTTTCATTTTATGCTCCTGCACCGTTTTCGGACGGTAATCGGATACAGCCGCCGACTTCACGACGATATCGCTTTGCGGCAGATGCTCCATGACCGCGTCGAACATCTCCTGTACCGATTCTACCGCTACGAACTCGACACCAGCGGGACGGGCAAGCGAAGTCGGCCCGCTGATCAGCGTCACTTTCGCTCCCCGGTCGCGCGCAGCTTCGGCAATGGCATAGCCCATTTTCCCGGAGGCGTGGTTGGTAATGTAGCGAACCGGATCGATTTTTTCCCGGGTTGGCCCTGCTGTCACCAGTACGTGCTTGTCCAGCAAGTCCTGCTTGATCGCCGCTCCTGCTTGTTCGTCCGGTTGGGCAAAAAAGCGTTGAACCGCTTCGACGATTTCCTCCGGTTCAGCGAGACGCCCTTTGCCGATCCAGCCGCACGCCAGCAAGCCTACCCCCGGCTCCACGAACCGATAGCCGAAAGACGCGAGCTTTTCCATATTCGCCGCGACCGCCGGATGGTGGTACATATTGACATTCATCGCGGGTGCGACCATCACCGGGGCCTTGGTTGCAAGCAAGGTCGTCGTCAGCATGTCATCTGCGATTCCGTTCGCGATTTTGCCGATCACATTGGCCGTGGCAGGAGCGATCAGCACGAGGTCAGCCTTGTCCGCCAGCTCAATGTGGCTGATGACGTGCGGGTCTGGCTCCGTAAACGTATCGGTGTAGACCGGCAGATGCGACAAAGCTTGAAATGTCAGCGGCTGAACGAATTTCAAGGCGTTTTCCGTCAAAATGACATGCACTTGTGCCCCTGCCTGTGTCAGCTTGCTTGTCAGCGCCGCCGCCTTGTAAGCCGCAATGCCGCCACAGACTCCGAGCACGATTCGTTTTCCCGAGAGCGTATTCATCATCTGCAACTCCCCCTTTTCTTCCCTATCCGAAAAAAACAACCTGCTTGGAGGTTGTTTTTAAAGGTAAGCTCTTATTTACGTCCGTCCAAAAACTCGTGCACCAGTTCGTCGGAGATAAACTCTTCGAGAGCCACGCCTACAAACTTTTTGGATTTTGGTCTGACTACCTGCATTTCGCTGTTTTCGCGCAATTGGCGCGCGCGTTTGGAAGCGACAGTCACCAAAATGTACTTGCTTTCTGCTTTCGCAGTCAATTCGTCAATAGATGGATACAACATGATCTATTCAACCTCCTTTAACCATTTGCGATATTTGTGAACCTGGCGATCTTTTTTCAGATGCTCGGCTGTAATAATAGCCTGAATGCGATCGCAGGCAGACTCGATAACATCATTGACCACGACGTAATCGTAATGATCCATCAGCTCGATTTCCGCGCGGGCTACTTCCATCCGCTTGCGGATAACATCCTCTGTCTCCGTGCCCCGTCCTACGATCCGGTTTTCCAGCTCGTGCAAATCAGGCGGAGCGAGGAACAGGAACGTCCCTTGCGGAAAGCTTTGCTTCACTTGCAGCGCGCCCTGGACTTCGATCTCCAAAATGACATCTCGTCCTTCGTCCAGCATCTCATCCACGAATTGGCGGGGCGTGCCGTAGAAGTTCCCTACGTATTCTGCCCACTCCAGAAGAGCGTCTTGCTCAATCATTTGCTTGAACTCTTCCTGTGTCTTGAAAAAGTAATTGACTCCTTCCACCTCGCCCGGGCGCGGAGAACGTGTGGTAGCCGATACGGAATACACCAGCTCGGGCATTCTTTCCCGAAGCGCCTTGCATACCGTGCCTTTGCCCACTCCCGCAGGTCCGGAGAGAATCAAAAGGAGACCGCGATCAACCATGCTCATTGTGTACACTCCTACTTTATTCGTCCGATTCGTCATCCTTCGTCGTCAGTCGCTGCGCCACTGTTTCCGGCTGCACCGCCGACAAAATGACGTGATCGCTATCCGTAATAATCACAGCGCGCGTCCGGCGCCCATACGTTGCATCCACCAGCATATTGCGATCACGCGCTTCCTGGATGATCCGTTTGATTGGGGCAGATTCCGGACTTACAATGGAAATGATACGGTTGGCATTCACAATATTGCCAAACCCGATATTGATTAGCTTGATTGCCATAACGGCCCAGCCCATCCTTTCATGCTACTCGACATTCTGTACTTGCTCTCTCATTTTCTCCAGCTCGGTCTTGATCTCGACAGCGAGGTGCGCGATTGGCAAGTAATTCGCCTTGGAAGCAATCGTATTCGCTTCCCGGTTCATTTCCTGGAGCAAAAAATCCAGCTTTCGCCCGATCGCTTCGCTTGCCGTCAATTGCTTTGCAAACTGGAGACAATGACTTTCCAGGCGGGTAATCTCCTCGCTGATATCACTCTTGTCAGCGAAAAAGGCCACCTCTTGAGCCACACGCGCAAGGTCCAGTTCAAACGGAACCTGGCTGGCCCACTCCCCCAGACGCTGCTGCAGGCGGGTTCGATGTTCCTCGATCCCCATAGGAGCCAACTGTTGAAGCTCCGCCACCCACGCTTGAATCTGTGCGAGCCGACTGGATAAATCAGCGTACAGTTGCTTGCCTTCCGCCTCTTTCATGGAAAGCAAGTCGATCGCCGCAGTTCGTACCTGATCCAGCAGCCATTCGGCTACTTCGTCATGGTCGTCTGCCGTTTCTTTTGTATGTATCACGCCAGGGAAGAGCAAAAGCTCCTTGACGCCAAGCGGACTTTCCAGTGAAAAGCGCTCAGCCATCGTGCGCGACAACGAAACAAGCTGTTCGGCCATCTGCCAGTCAATATCGATAGCAGAAGCCGCCTGGCTTTTTCCGTCGATCGCGATGGTCACATCGACACGGCCTCTTCGGACGTACTGGCTCACCAGCTTGCGCACCTGATCCTCCAGCATGCTCCAAGCTTTTGGCAGTCGTACCTGTATCTCGGAATACCGATGATTGACGGCGCGAATCTCCACAGTCAAACGCACAGTTCCCCTGCTATCCTCTTGCCGTCCATAACCTGTCATGCTTCTAACCATCATTTTCACTTCCACAGACGCAAAATCGTTAATTTATTATAGGAGACAACTCTTGGCAGTGTCAACCGAAGGCGCAAGGCGACAACAAGATTCCTCCCTCTCCCGCTTTATGCTACACTGTGACTGGCAAACATTTTCTCCATTCGTTTTTCCTTCTCGGCATTTTTTAGGATAGAGGTGAGCTATAGTGGCATTTGACGGCGTAGTGACCCGTGCCTTGACACGGGAATTACATAAATGTATCGGCGGACGCATTTCCAAAATTCATCAACCGCATCATAGCGATATTGTCATGCAGGTGCGGACACCTGGGGAAACGGTCAAGCTCCTGCTCTCGGCAAACCCGACGTACCCGCGGATTCACATTACGACAGAAGAATTTACAAATCCGCTGGAAGCCCCGATGTTTTGCATGCTGCTGCGGAAGCATTGCGAAGGCGGCGTAATCGAGTCCATCGAGCAGATCGGCATGGAACGGATCATCCACATCGACGTCCGCACCCGCGACGAGCTGGGAGATACGGCGACCCGCCGCATTATCATGGAAATCATGGGCAAGCACAGCAACATCATTCTCATCGATCCGGCTACCGGGACGATTCTGGACAGCGCGATGCACGTCACCTTGGCGATCAGCCAGTACAGACAGGTCACACCCGGCAGGACGTACGTCTCCCCGCCGAGCCAAGACAAGCGCGACCCGTTGGCTGCGACCGAGCAAGAGTTCATTTCCTCCATCGATTGGAACAGCGGACGCCTGGACAAGCAGATCGTCGACGGCTATACGGGAATCAGCCCGCTTTTGGCAAAAGAGATCGTGCACAGAGCGAAGCTGGCAAATCGGGAAACGCTGTGGGAAGCTTTTTCTGCGGTCATGGAAGCAGTCAAGGCGCACGCATACGCTCCTTCCATCGTGGAACACGCTGGCAAAGCCTACTTCCACGTAATCGAGCTGACGCACCTCGCCGCGGGCACGACAACGCCGTACCCATCCGTGCAGACATGCTTGCAGGCGTACTACGAAGGCAAAGCTCTGCGCGATACGGTCAAGCAGCGCGCCCACGACTTGATTCGCTTCGTGACTGGTGAACGCAACAAAAATGAAAAGAAAATCGAAAAGCTGGAGCAAACGTTGCAGGAGGCGCACGACGCCGACCAATTCCGCCTGTTCGGCGAGCTGATTACCGCCAACATGCATCAAATGAAGCGCGGCGACACCGAGCTGGTCACGGTCAACTGGTACGACGAAGCGGGCGGAACCATCACGATTCCGCTCGATCCGCTGAAGACGCCGTCCGAAAATCTGCAAGCGTACTACAAGCGCTACAACAAGGCAAAAAACAGCCTGCAAATCGTCAGTGAGCAAATCGAGCAGGCCAAAGCGGAAATTCTTTACCTGGACGGCCTTTTGGTTCAGCTTGGGCACGCCAGCCTAAAGGAAGCCGAAGAAATTCGCGACGAGCTTGTCGAGCAAGGCTACATGCGCGATCGGAAAAAGCGCGGGCCGCGCAAGAAAAAAGATACGCGCCCTGAGCTGGAAACGTACGTGTCCACAGACGGAACGGAAATTTTGGTCGGAAAAAACAACAAGCAAAACGAATTTTTGACGAACAAACTGGCCGCTTCGCATGAGACATGGCTGCATACGAAGGACATTCCCGGCTCTCACGTCGTCATCCGCTCCCGGGAATACTCCGAGCAAACGTTGCTGGAAGCGGCAAATCTGGCCGCCTATTTCAGTCGCGCCAAAGAAGGCAGCCAAATTCCTGTCGACTACACCTTGATCAAGCACGTCAAAAAACCGAGCGGCGCCAAGCCGGGCTTTGTCATTTACGAGCAACAGCGCACCTTGTACGTCACACCGGACGAAGCCCTCGTCCGCCAGTTGAAAGCGAACGCTTCCTCCACGCATAGCGAAACCCGCTAAGCTCATACTAAGAGCAAAGAAGCATATCTTCGTGGTTTCAACTTTGGAAGGAGGATCAGGATGAACGTCATTGGCATCATCCAGACTGATCTAAACGAATTCAGCGTATTGTTTGAGCAGCAAAACGGTGGACAAGGCGGCAGCGGCGGTGGTGGCGGACAAAACGGTGGCGGCGACCAGCATTCGCAAAGCGGCGGTGGACAGGATTTTCAAGACAGCGACTCCATGTTCCTCAGCTTTCTGGACGAACAGCCCAGTTCCGGGGAAGGAGGCTCCACTAGCGGCCAGGGCGGGCAAAGCCAGGGGCAAGGTCAAGGGCAAGGGCAGCAAGGCGGGCCACAGGAACTGACCGTGCGCATTAAAGGCATACCCGAAGGCCAGAAAGCAAACTTCCTGCAAATGTACCAAATTCTCCAGGACGCTCAAGATTCTCAATCCCTGGAGCAAAGCTTGACGATTGTCAACAACAACGATCAGCAAGACGGACAAGATTCGTCGAGCCGCAGACAAAACCAAGGCCAGGGACACGGTTCCGGCAAACAAAACAGAACGACTCATTGATCGCCATGCTGCGAAAATCGTTTCGTCGACAACAGAAGACATAGAAAAACCACCTGGAAATCTCCAAGTGGTTTTTTCATGCTATCGGCAAATCTTTGCTTTTACATGCTTTCAAGTCCCCGCTTTGCCGTTGACCTCATGTTTCTATAACCTGCGCTCACACAGGTGGGTGACTGGTCTGCCCTTCAGCCTTCCCATGCATCCCCAAAAGGGAGGTGGGCCTGACATCCATCACAAATTTTCGTCTCCCGAAAAACACGTATAAGGTTAGAAACATTTACGGCCTTACGTACATCGCAGGATCTTGATACAACTACTTTACCACAGAATCATTCCACGCTCAACGGATTTTCTTTCCTTTCGTTTCCCATTCTTTTCCCACACCTTTTTGTAAGCTTGGACCCATCAGGCCAAAAGGAGTGAGGATTGTGTATGGATGAGAATGTGAAGCGGCTGTACGACAAAGCCGGATTGGGCAGCTACACAGGCGGAGCCGGCCTGCAAGCGGAGATCAAACAGCTCGTGACTGCTGATCCGGCTCCCCGCAGCTTCGAATCGCTCGCCTCCCTTGTCGAGTTGCTGCTTGCTCATCCCCGTACGGCCGTCTTTGTGACGGAAAAAGTATTGCGCGCCTTTTACAAGCCTGCGCCAAGTGCCGACGAAATCGAATACTTCGCCCGGATTTATCGCCATTTTCGCAGCATTTATGCAAGCGTGATCGACGGCTATCTGGGCGGCGCTCATAAAAACGTCCTGGGACAAACATACGAAACTTTGCCGATTTTTCGGACAGGCTCCTAGCAAGCGAAAAAAGCTTTGGCCTTTGACAGCCAAAGCTTTTTCCTTTGGGACCGTTGCTTTTCCAGAATAAAACACCTGGCAGGTCGCCATCTTAAAAACGACACATACTTCTGGAAAAGGAAGGGATATCATGCGTTTTCCCCAAAAGCTTCTCGTCTTGTCCTTGCTGGCTGCCGCGTCCGTCGGTATGACCGCCTCCCCGCTGTTTGCGTCTGCGACTGCCCTGGAGCAACCTGCTGGCGAATCAGGCGGCAAATACGAGAACGAGTCCTTTCGCAACATATCGGTGACGAAAACGGGAGCGGGCCAATACACAGTAAAAGGCGAAGCACGCGTATTCGAGGCGACCGTCCGCTTTGTCGTGACAGATGGAGACGCCACATTGGCCGACAGTTTTGTTACCGCCAGTCAGGGTGGGCCAGCATGGGGTACGTTCAGCATCAACCTGAACCTCGACGCCTCCAAGCTGAAGGAGCCTGTCCTCGTCCTGTTTGAAGAAAGCGCCGAATCAGGGCAGCGCATTCACGAATTGAAAATCCCGTTGCCAAAATAAAGCTTACGTCCGCTTCCTTTTGGCACGAACGAGCGACTGGAACTCGGGATGGGCAATCAAGGACGGCTGCTGCTGTTTTTCCCAGGCAAGCGCGTACTCCAGGCCGTTAAACTGGCACCGTCCCAGCCCTTCCTTCGTAACTGCGTAAGCCTGGCTTGGCAAGCGGCGCACCATGGACACCAGTGCTTCCACTTCCTGCTCGATCCGCGCAGGCTCCACAGCTCGATAAATCAGACCGATTTGTTCGGCTGTTTGCCCGGAAATTTTTTCGCCAAGCAACGCAAGACGTTTCGCCCAAGCTGTTCCGACGAGCCGTGGCAACAAATAGGTGCCGCCGAAGTCCGTCGTCAGTCCGATCTGTACAAACGGTTCTTGCAAGACCGCATCTGTCGCCGCGATGACAAAATCCGCGTGCAGCGCCAAGTTCAGCCCCGCCCCGACTGCTACCCCTTCCACGACCGCAATGACTGGCTTGGGCATCTGATTCAACCGGGTAATGAAATCGTTGATCACCGAAAGCGCGTCATCTGCCTCGCTTTTCTCGCTCAGCGATGTCAATACGGTCAAATCGGCTCCCGAGCAAAAATGACCGCCCGCTCCCCGCAGAATGAGCACTTCCACCTCCGAATCATCCGCCGCCTCCGCAATCGCCTGTTGCAGCAAGGAAAACATCTCCACTGTCAGCGCATTCAGCACATGCGGGCGATTGAGCGTAATCGTGCAGACTCCCGCTTCTTTTTTCACCAAAAGGCTTTCTGCCTGTCCTGTGTGTTCCATTCTTCTCACTTCTCCTTTCTATTGGGACGCTTCCGGAATAACGCCTTGACGCTGTAGCTTGCGCAATCCTTCCTCTGTCCGCAAATTGAGCGAAATGCTCTTGTGGTTGTGGTGCGAACGCAAGGAAAACGCTCCGCTTGCTTTCTCCCCTATTTTCGCGATGAATGGTCATTCACCCTGCCTTTTTTGCGAGAAAATTACGAAAAAACCGCCCCTCAACGGAACGGTTCCCTCGTTTTGCTCTTCATTTCACAAAGCGCAGCGTCAGCGGATAGCGGTACGATTTGCCCTCGTTTGCCCGGACGGCGGCGATGACAACGAAGACGATCCAGAAAATGAACAAGGCGGTCAATAAGATCGCGCCGATAAAGACAATCAGCAACAAGCCGGAAATCGCGGCATAAATCGTAATCGAGATGCCAAAATTGAGCGCTTCCTTCCCATGCTCTTGAAAAAACTCGCCCTCTTCCCGCTTGACCAGCCAAATAACCAGCGGCCCCAGCACATTGCCAAAAGGGATCAAAAAGCCTGCCAGAGCAGACAGATGCACAATCATGGCCCACATTCGCTCGTCTTTTCCGCTCAAATGATTCATCGTTTTCTCCCCCATTCCATTCCCGTTACTGTAAGTGTACGATATCTTCGCTTGAAACTTGCGAAAAAACGAAAAAAGCGCCCAAAAGGCGCTTCCCTCGCTATTAATATTTGCCACCGTGACTGTGTCCACCCCAAGAGGACCCAAAATCGCCGCCATGTCCACAGCTTTCACCGTGGTGGTGATGGTGACCGCAGCCACCGCGACCTGTTTTACATTCCATTTTGTAGTAAGGCTTGTAGTAGCAATGTTTTTTGTAGTATTTCTTCTTGCAGCACTTCTTGTAGTAGCACTTGCAATGAGACTTTCTGCATCCGCAACCCATGAACCTCACCCCCTCCTGATCGTTACATCTACAAGGTATGTAGGTGAAGGTGCATTGGCATGGTACACTTGTCTATTGTTGAGCCAAAATCAGCGGGTGTCCTGCCTGGCACAACAAAGCCGACAGAGCATCTGCCGGCGGGGTTTTGTCTATGTGTATGAAGAAAAAAGCTCTGGCAGGCGGCCAGTGAATAAGTGCGGGGATGAATCGATCATTGCGTGACAATTTTTCGCAGCTCGTTGATTCCGTGATGATCGGGAATTTCCTGGTATTCCTTCACTTTTGGCAAAGTCAGCAAATGCGGCCTGACCATATAGCCAGGCTTCGAAATATACACGACATCGCAGTTTGTAATCAGCTCGAACACATCGGGATGATTCGCTTCGATCGTGCGAATGTCCAGATGGGTAATGCCCGCATTGTACAAATCATTGATCATTCCTGCCGCCCCGCGAATGGTAGCACAGACCAGCCCCACTTTTGTATGCCGGGGGTACGCTTCCATGGCGGGAATTACCGTTGTCGGGTCGGGTATAAAGTCGAGACTGACGACTGGCGGGGCTTCGCGCGGCAGCCGATGCTTCGCGCGCAAATTCACGGAAGGATGCGTCACAATCGCTTTGTATTGTTGCAAAAAGCTCGGGTCCTGCTCGACTCGCTGGGAAAAATCCTCGAAGGTTCGCCCTTCCAGCATGACACTCGGAAGATGGTATTGCACCAGACGCAAATATTCGGCAAGCTCCAGCTCGGTGAAGCGCAGAAACAAAACGGGAAACTGGTTGATTTCCTGCATCACACAAGAGAGGACGCGGGTAAACTCATCCATCGAGTACCCCATCGCCTTTACTTTGTGCAATGTCTCTTTGGCCAGCAAGGCGAGATGCGCCGGATTGCGGGTCAATAGTGGATCGTTGACGATGTTGCTGACGATGGTCCCTCGCCCCTGTCGCGAGTCCACCATACCTTCCTGCTGCAAGCGGAGATAAACGCTGCGGACCGTGTTGTAATTGACCTTCAGCTGCGCAGCAAGCTCCCTTACTGTCGGCAACTGTTCATTCGGCGGAAGTTCTCCGCTGCGAATCGAGGAGGCAATTTGTTGGTAGATCTGTTCGTGGTACGAAACATTCGAATCCTTTTGCAGGGTCAGGCGTAGCATGAATTCACCTCTTCATCCATCATTGAAAACATCGTATATGAATTGCGAATCGAACGTCAATAGAAGCCGTCGGCATGATCCGTTCCTTCGCGGCAATACTAAGGCTGATCACACATCACGAGAAAGAAGGTGCCCTGATGGGAGAACAAAGCCGTTTTCGTGAAGGCGACAAATCGCCGAAAAATGGCGTGTACATGGAAATCGGGGAGACTGGCGCCAGCGTGCAAGACCCGATGATCATCGAGCTGGACAGAGGGCAAAAGTTTCCCGCTACACGCAACAAAAACCGGGTATGGACCCAAAAGTAGGCGCTAGTCCCACGCTCACGATCAAAAAACCAACCTTGCTGAAACAGCCAGGTTGGTTCCTTTTTAGTTCTCGTCGTCTTCGTCCGCTTCGTCCTCATCTTCTTCATCGCCACTCAAATAGATGATGGTGACCCCGAGGCTTTCCAGAAGACTGATCACTTCTTTGTTCAGCTCCTGATCCATCAACAGTCCCAGGCTTTCCACCAATTCCAGCTCTTCCAGATCGCCTTGCTCGGCATCCTCAATCAATTCGATAATTTCCGTCATCCGCTTTTTTTCCAGGACGGCCATGAGTTCATCTCTTGTCATAAAATGTTTCACACCTCGATTTCTCTTCTCTATGCATTATAATAGTACATAACGAAACGGTTGAAAACAAAACGCTCTTGATCGTTTGACTGACCGCAAGCGGCGCACCCGCTTTCGCGAAAAAACATCGAGACGTTTTTCCCAAAAAAGAGCGAGGTGAAGTCCACCATGTATCCTGAGCCGTATCTGGACTACCTGGTTCAGTTTCATGTCGAACGCGACTACTTCGAGTGTCACGAGATTCTCGAAGAATATTGGAAGAGTGCTCCAGCAGAAAAGCGCCAGCCTGTGTGGGTCGGCCTGATCCAAATTGCCGTGGGCCTGTATCATCACAGACGCGGCAACCTGAATGGCGCTGGCAAGATGCTCACAAGCGCCCACGCGTTGGTCAAAGAACACCATGAAGAGATCGAGCGCCTTGGCTTGGACAGCATGGCCCTGCAGCGATTGCTGGCAGAGCGCCTGGATGAGATTCAAAAAGGCATGCCATACCGCAGCCTTACCTTGCCGATGCAGGCCGCAGAACTGATTTCCGCGTACAAAGCGGCCTGTGCCCGGCAAAATCAGCCTGAGCACCGCGACAGCGACATGAGCGATCCGTTTTTGCTGAACAAGCATACGTTGCGCGACCGCAGCGACGTGCTTGCAGAACGAGAGCGGCAACTGCAACTGCGCCAAGGAAAGCAGATCAATCCGGCGGACTAATACGCTTCTTCTGTTACAAAAGCGGCTGGAATCGCATCGCTGTACAAAAATGCTCCGCTCCCTTTGAAAAATCGGATGCCGGTTGCCCTCGCCTCTGCCGCCTGCACGGTCAGCACAGAGAGCGTGTCTTCCGGCATCCCGATCTCTTCGATCGCGAGCGCAAGCTGCACAAAGTCACTAGCGATGGGCAAAAGTCCGCCCGTGAGCACTTGCCGAACAAGCTTTTCGTGCGTGCCGTAGTACAGACGCGCTGGTGGCTCCACCTCTGTGAGTCGGCCTGCTGCCTGGACTGGGCTTGAAGCAAAGCCGTAGGTGGCGCGAATCAAAACGCCGCCATCCCAGTCAATTTGCCGCTGCGGGTCATTGTCCACGACTTGCCACAGATCGGAGCGGCGAATATTTTCCCACCCTTTGATCGAGCGCAAATAAGCGAGCAATGGTCCTGTTGGCGTGAATCCATATGTATCGAAGTAAAGCTGGACGTGCTCATTCTTTTGCCGCAGGATGCCCAGCAGATGCTTGCGCAGCTGGACTTCTTCGTGTGGCGCCAGCATGGCTTTCTCTCCTTTCCCTTATCTTCCCGCTAGTAAATCCACAAAACAACCGCCAAAGCCAGCCCCAAATCTGCGAGCAAATGACTGAACCAGGTAGGATATATCGATGGGAACAGCCCTTTCAGCCAGCCCCAAATAACCCCGGCCACGTATACTGCGCTGGTCAGCAGCAAGCCCCGCCACAAGCCAAACAAGGCTGTCGTGACAATCAGATGATAGAGCGTATAAAAAAAGCTGGTCAAAAGCACGGAGACGGCACGGGAAAGCGAACGAAGCATCCGTTGCAGGACAAAGCCTCGCCAAAACAATTCTTCCAGCAACGAGTTCACGAACACGAGGTATAGGGCAAACCAGCCGATCCATTTGCGGCTCAACCCCCACGATTCCAAACCCGCCCGCACAGCAGCAGGCAAGCCCTCCGCTTGCAAAAGCAACCACAATCCAGCCTGAATCCCCGTAAAAAACAGCACGCCCAGCGCAATTCCAAACAGCGCTCCCCGCTTTTCGAACCGGCCCCACGCCAACTGCCAATTTTCCTGCAAACTTTTCTCCCACCAGCCGTGCAGCAGGGGGATTCCCACGCATACGACCAGATGGAAGGCAACAAACGTAACAAACAAGCTGTGCCGCTCTACCAGTCCGTAAAAGATGGCAAGCGTGGCAGCAAATCCATACCCGATCAACAGAAGCAGCGTACGTTTTCGCGCCATGCCGATTAGCTCCTTTTTTGCGTAATCGCCGCTCATTGTTCCAGTAATTTGCCCGTTATTGCTAGGAAGCATACATACAGCGTCAATAAATATACAAATATTTGGGCAGATGCTATACTGGGTTTTACCGTTTTGAAAAACTCGATCGGTTCATTTTTTTGTCAAAAACCAAAAAGATATGGAGTGGCTCTCATGTTGTGGCGCAACCGAACCTTTCTTTTGCTGATGACAGGGGAGATTGTCGCAGGTGCAGGCATGTGGATTTCCATCATTGCCAATCTGGCGTTCATGCAGAGCCTAATCCCTTCCGAAACCGTGAAGGGTCTGATTTTGATGAGCGGTCTGATCGCAAGCATCCTGTTGGCTCCGAAAGCGGGCGTCGTCATCGATATGTACGACAAGGGAAAAGTGATGCTCTTTGCCAGCATGGCCCGGACTTTAAGCCCTGTGTTCATGTTTCCCGCTCTCGCGTACGATTCCATTCTCTGGATGATCGTCTCCCTGATCGTCATGCAAGTGTCTGCGGCGTTTTACTTCCCGACCGTGCAAGCCTCCTTGCCTGCCATCTTGAGCAAAGATGAGCTTTTGAAAGCGAACAGTGCGTACTTGAATATTTCCACCTTGTCGCGCATTGGCGGAACGGCTCTCGGGGGTGTGCTCGTCGTCTCCATGGAATTGCCCATGCTGTACATTTGCTCGATCATTGCCTACGCGATTTTGGCGGTCGTCACCTTGTTTTTGCGGATTCCGCCCGTTACCTCGCGGAATATGAAGGAAAAAGTGGAGTTCCGCGAAGTGCTGATGATTGCCCGCAAAGACCCTGCCTTGTTTGTCGGATTGATCAACAACGGTTTGATTACGTTGTTTTTGGGCGGACTCAATCTGATGATCCTCAACTTGAGCGAGATGCAAAACGAGCCGCAGCTCATGGGCTGGATTTACGCGGTCGAGGGCACGAGCATTTTGATCGGCGGACTGCTCGCCAAACGGTGGATCGGCGGCAAAAATCTGGTCGCTGCCTCTACGCTCATGCTGTTTTTCTTCGCGCTTTCCCAATTCGGAATGTCCATGGCAGACAACAAAGCGATGGTGCTGTCTTCCTTTTCCGTGTTTGGCTTGGTCGTCGCCTTCTTTTTTCCGGTCATTGCGACGATCTTTCAGAAGCGCTTGCCAGCCCACCAGCAAGGACGGTTTTTTTCCTTCAAAAGCATGCTCGACCGCGGCTGTTTTCTGCTCGCGCTGGGGATTACCGGGGTCGGTCTCGACCTGCTCGGCATCACCGGCTACCTGCTGTTTATCGGCTCGCTGACGCTCTTGTCCGGCCTCTTGACGCTCCTCTACAGCAAAAAACACAAGCTCGATGTCCGGGCCAGCGACGAAGCGGCGGCTTAGCAAAAATGCCGCTTCGCTGTCTGCGGCTTCCCCATACGTCTCAATTTGGTGTAAACTAGACAAGACAACATTGAAAAATTGTTGAAAGTCTATGGAGGCGTTTTTTCCATGCAGATACTCACTTCTTCATCCTTTGGCATTTTGGTGCCGCTGGTGATGGCAACCGCGGTCATCTTTTTGCGCATGCGCCGGCAAAAAAAGCCTGTGTCTGCAAAAAGCATTATCCTGCCGCCGTTCTTCATGGCTACTGGCTTTGCCATGTTTTTCTTTCCGGAAGCGGCGCTGCCACCGATGTACGATCTGGCGGCGTTTGTAACCGGATTGATTTTCTCCATTCCCTTGATTATGACTTCGCGCTTTGAGATCATCGGTCAAGACGTTTACCTCAAACGTTCCCGTGCGTTCTTCTTTATTTTGGCAGGACTCCTGATCATCCGGCTGATTATCAAGCTGGTGATCAACGACAGCTTCACCCCGATCCAGACAGGCGGCTTGTTCTTCCTGCTGGCGTTCGGCATGCTGGTTCCGTGGCGCATTGCCATGCTGTACATGTACCGCCAATTGACGAAAAAGACGTTCGGAACGCATTGATCGCCGGCGATGTTGATGTCGCAGAAAAGAAAGAGCAACCTGATTCCTTTTTTCGCAAAGGGAACGGGTTGCTCTTTTTTCTATGATTCAGTTATTCAGTCAAGTGCGTTTGGAAAAACTCAACGATGTGGCTAATCAGTTGCAAAAAGCTCTAAGGCCCGCCGTGAATGAGCAAACACACTCACTTTTTTCTCAAAACAAAAAAGCCGTCCCTGTTCGGACAGCTTTTTGCCTGCTGATTGATTTCGCCCGCTCTTTTCACTACGACCTACACTTGCCCGTTTGCCCTAAAACTCCACGTAAAACGGATGCTTTTCCTCCTGCAAACATAAAGAGATGCGCTGTCTGAAATTGCTCCAGGTCACCTTTTGCAAAGCTTCCTCGATCGGAAAGAAGCCCGACTCCAGACACTCAGGCGTTGTGATTAGTTTTCCGCCGATCGGTCTGGCGAGAAACAGGGCGTTGCAGATCGACTTGCTGACATTTTGAAACACGCCGCAAAATTTCGTCACTTCAATGTCCAAGCCGCATTCTTCCTTCGTTTCCCTGATCGCTGCTTCGCGGATGGACTCCCCTTGCTCCACCTTTCCGCCGGGCATTTCCCAGCCCCGTCTCGGCCCTTTGATCAGCAGCACTTCGTTGCGATCATTGACGATAATCGCCGCAGCGGACAAAGAATGCTTGGGTGATGTCACAAGCTCGCCTCCTTTGCGCCATTTTCTTGCTTTGCCCCTCGTTACTTTCTAGCAAATTCAAATCAGGTACGTCCCGCCACAAATGGAGTGCGATTCGTGAAGCGCTTTTGCCGCGCCTACTCTTGCAAAAAAAGGACGCTCTCCGCGCGATTGCAGCATCCGCTTGGCCGATCCATCCTGCTGCGGTTCACACAGCACGATATTTCCGCCAGGTAAAGCAAGCGTCAGGCAACGAGCGCCCATTTGCTCATCGTCGAACACTGCTTGGCTCGGCAAGCCGAACCACCGCGTCCAATCCGCTGCTGCCGCTTCCAGATCGGAAACAGCATAACCAACCGCTTGCAGCTCCGTCGCGCCATTTGGATGCGGAGCGATGATGCCGCGCTGTGTCAAATCGGCTTTGCGCTCCTCGTCTGTCTCGCTCCATTCAATCAGAAACGGCATTTGTCTCGCACTGTGCGGGTCTTCGGCAAACAGCATGCGCCACTGCAAAATCTTCCCGTCGTCTCGCGTGCGGCTGCCCGCTACCGGCCCTGTCACTTTGAGACCAAGTGACTGAAATCGCTCTACCCACGCGTCCATTTGCCGAGTGCGCAGGGCAATTTGCCCAAGTCCCTCACCGCGATTCGCCTCCCAGACCAGTTGCCGGATGAGCGGATTGTCGGATTGCTTGGCGACAGCTGCCTCCTCCACCGCCAAAAACTCCACATAAGATAGTCCCAAGTAGCTGAGACTGTTCCATGTTCCCCAATGGGTATGACGTCCGCCCGCGACAGCGTGAAAGCCTGCTTCCTGAAAAAGCCGGGCAGCCTCTCCAGGGGGACGGTGCACGAAATGAACCAGATGATCGAAGGAAAGCTGCATCTTTTTTCGCCCCTTTTCGTATTAGCTCTATAATAACAAATTCACCCATTTTTCGTTACCGTTGAAAGGAGCATAATGAATCAGACGCAGCAAAGCCTAAAGCACATCCGGCGAAAACAACGACAAAAGAAGTGGCAAAGGATGGCGAAGCAAACGCTCTTGTTCAGTCTGCTCGTCATCCTTTGCTCAGGGATTTACTTCGCTTTCGACAAGCTGGGAAGCCATTCCGCCTCCCCTGAACACGATTCCGCACCACCTCCGGCTGTTGCCCACGAGCCGACTGTCCGGCTGACCTTCGTCGGAGATGTGATGATGTCCGGAAATGTGGAAAAAACGTTGCTCGAAAAAGGCTACGACTACCCGTTCACGCACGTCCGTTCCCTGTTTTTGCAGGATGACTTTACCATAGCCAATCTGGAGACGCCACTTACCACAAAAGGCACGCCTGCCGACAACAAACAATACGTTTACAAGTCCTCTCCTTTGGCTGCGCCTGCGATGAAAGCAGCAGGGATCGATGCGGTCAACCTGGCAAACAACCATTCGATGGATCAGGGCGTGGCCGGATTGCTCGACACGTTTGACGCGCTTGCCAAAAACGGGATCGCTTACCTCGGCGGCGGCAAAGACTCTGTGGAAGCCTTCACTCCCGTCGTGGTGGAGCGAAACGGCATCAAGCTCGCCTTGCTCGGATTCAGCCGGGTCATTCCCGAAGTCAGCTGGTTCGCCACGGAGAAACAGCCTGGACTGGCTGGCTCCTATGATTCCGCCAAAGCCGTCCAAGCGATTCAACAAGCAAAGGCACACGCTGATCTCGTCGTCGTGATCGCCCATTGGGGCAAGGAACGGGAAGACTTTCCCGTCGATCACCAAAAAGAATTGGCCAAAGCTTACATTGACGCAGGAGCAGACTTGATCGTCGGTGGTCATCCTCACGTCCTGCAAGGCTTTGAACGCTACAACGGCAAGTGGATTGCCTACAGTTTGGGCAATTTCATTTTCACCCGCTCGACGGAGCCAAAAACGTGGCAGACGATGGTACTGCAAGCAAGCTGCACAAAAGACGCTTCCTGTGAACTGACGATGCTCCCGTTCCATGCCGAGCTGGGACGAGCGGTACCGATGAATGACACGGATGGGGCAGCGCTTCTGCAACGAATCGAATCACTGTCGGAAAACGTTCAGATTGAAGCCGATGGTCACGTACAGGCACGCTCATGATAAATGAGGCGTGCCCGTTGCCTTTTTTGGCGAAACTTTTCCATATTGCTTTCGTAGACCATAGTAGAACCACTTTTTCCAGCGAAAAGGAGGCGGCACATATGACCGGATTGATTATCACCGTATCGGCGATCGGCCTTATTATACTCTGCAGTTATTTCATGACCAAATGGGAAAAAGTCGTCTTCCCCGGCAATCAGAAAAACGGGCCTTCAGATACCGATCAACAGCTCTCGGATAAAAAAAGCAAGTAGAAAGGATCAGCGCTGATCTAGACAGACTGCGAGCTATGCCGATTCGATCAGCGGGAAGCAGCGCACGGAAAGTCCGAAGTCACTTTTCAGCACTTGCTCATGCTCTGCGCGAATACCTGTAACGATCAAGCCCGCGCGCAGCACACCGCCCAAGTCGAATTGCACCTTCAATTTCGTCACGTTCACGCCAGCCTCCCGCAAGAAATGCAGCACGCGATCAGGTGTGGCGGCGATACACGAGCCTTCCAAATAACACAGCACCCGTTCGTCTTGCCCTTGCTCCAACTGAGCCGCGGCATTTTTTTCTGTCCAAACAGGATGCGGCGTAAATGGCTGGGTCAACAAGTAAGCCAAATCTTCAACGACAGCGCTTGCGGTCGGCAGTTCGCCTGCACCCCGGCCCGTAAACAACAGGTCGCCCACGATGTTCCCGGAGAGCTGCACCGCATTGAACGCATCCTGGATTTGCGCCAACGGATGGGCAATGGGCAGCACAGTCGGCTGAACCGATAGGCGGATGCCTTGCTCGGCTTTTTGTGCCTGGGCAATCAGCTTGATCCGGTAACCCAGCTCGCTTGCGATCCGGATGTGTCCGGCAGACAAATCGGCGATTCCTTTACGCACGACATCCGCAAGCGGCAACGACTCCCCGTACACAAGCTGCGCGAGAATGTACAATTTGTACATGGCATCGAAACCTTCCACATCCGAACGCGGATCAGCTTCCGCATAGCCCAGCTCCTGCGCCTGCTTCAGCACTTCCTGATAAGAGAGCTGTTCCGCCTCCATTTTCGTCAAGATGAAGTTCGTCGTCCCGTTGAGAATACCGCGAACTCCTTGGATGTCATTTGTGCGCAAAAACTGCCGCAGCACACTCAAAATCGGAATCCCGCCAGCTACGCTCGCTTCATAAGCCAGATGCACCTGATGCTGGTTAGCCAGATCGACAAGCTCAGGGCCGCGTTTGGCGAGCAGCTCTTTGTTCGCCGTTACCACATGGCAGCCTTTTTCAATCAGGGCACGCACGTAATCATACGTAGGCTCGACACCGCCCATTACCTCCACGACAATGTCCACATCGCTTTTTAGCACATCCTCAAAATCGGTAGTCAAAAGCGCAGGATCAACCTGAACCGCCCGTTCTTTTTCCGAATCGCGAACCAATGCTTTGACAATCTCGATCCGTTTGCCCAACCGCTGCGCCAGCTTCTCCTGTTGCGAGCGAATCGTTTTGATGACGCCGCCCCCTACTGTTCCCAATCCCAGCAATCCTACTTTGATTACACCTGCGCTCATTATTACCACCTCATGTCATGTTTTGGAAAAATAAGAAAAACCTTCTTGCTAAGAAGAAGGTTTGGCATCAAGGTCCTTCTCCTTATCTCCCAGAACGATTTTCGTCCTGCAGGAATTGGCACCTTGTCACAAACTGCGTAACGGTTGCCGGGCTTCATCGGGCCAGTCCCTCCACCTCTCTAGATAAAGAAAACTATGAATTTTTGTTCTTTGCTAGATGTCAGTTCTCTCTTGTCTTTGAAATTGGCAAATGTTTGCCTCGTTCCCACTTTTTCATACATCAAAAAACCTTCTCCGCTAAGAAGAAGGTTCGTCTTGACTGCTACGAGGCACCCGCTTCTTATCTATCGAGACGAAACGTCCCGCAGGAATTGGCACCTTGTCGCAAAAGCAACGGTTGCCGGGCTTCATCGGGCCAGACCCTCCACCTCTCTGGATAAGAACTATGATTTGCTATTGAGCCTATTCTAAGAAATTCCAATGCATTCGTCAACACAATTCTTTTTGTTTGCTGACAAGACTCGCAAGCAGGAAGACAGAACGGCAACCCCCTCAGCAAAGCAGCCGTTTCCACGCGCAAACACACTTTCCACTTCTGCCATGTTGCAGCAAGCGCACGTAACGATTCCTGCTTCGCTTTCCTCTGGCACTTCTTTTTCTTCAACATAGCCGCACCATGGACATATGAAAAGCTGAACCACGCCACTCCCTCCTTTTCAGCGGTTACAATCTGGCAGCCATGCCACCTAAAAAGCAGTTGTGCGCAAGCATGCGATATGCTTGTCCTGATAAAGATCCAGTCAAGCAACTTCAATCACGAGGCGGGCACTGAGTCTATTAACAGGCTACCGCAACGGCATACACCCTTAATTCCCTTGACAGGCGCATTAACCGCGCAAATAGACCCTAGATAGAGCAATCACGAGACACCTCTTGCTCCCTCGACAGGCTACATCAATCACAGTCAACTCCGGCTTCCTCGATGGCCTTCTTCCATTCCCCAAACAAAAAAAGCATTTTCCGACGACCGATACGATCGTTAGAAAATGCGCAAGCAAAGAGAAACGTATTCGTCCCCCTGCTGTCATGGCGAGTCCTCTAACACCTCCCTATCTCCCGTAGGTCCATCAGTGTCGTCGAAACAGGCAGGTCTCCTGACTTTGGGATCATCGTCTGGCGCTGCCTTCCCCATCCAAGTCTGGACAAGTGGCCTGTATGCGCAAAACTCCCCTCTTACAGTGGCGGGACCGTGTCGGATTTGCACCGAGCTTCCCTATTATCCTTGCGGCGATATACCTCAAGGAACCTGTTCCCACATATGAAATTGGAAAAATCACTACTGTTATTGTACCCTACCATTGCCGAGATAGGGAGGGCGAGTTGCGAGCGGCAGCGAAAAGATAGCGAGGAACACGCAGCGACAGCTGGAAAGCGAAAAACGAGAAACGAAAAGCGAGTAACAAAAAACGAGAAACGAAAAACGAGTAACAGAAAATGAGCGACGGAAAGCAAGCAGCAGAAAACAAGCAACGGAAAACGAGTAACGCAAAACGAGTAACGCAAAACGAGTAACGAAAAGCGAGTAACGAAAAGCGAGTAACGAAAAGCGACACACAGAAAGCGAAACAGCGGGCTTCTCCCGGCTTACAGCGAATACCGTTCCCGCAAAATTCTACAGTGGTGCGCCTCGTGTCCGGCGATAATATAGGCCAATGTGCGTGCCGACAGCTTATTGCCATTTGCTGTGCCCGTTCTCGTCCACGCCTCGGCAGCGATCCCCCGCAGTTGGGCCAGCGTCGACTGTCGCACAGCGTTGTATTCTGCGAGCAAATCCGTCAGACTGCGTTCCTGATAGAAGCCTTCTGCTACATACGTATTTTCATCGAACCCCGCCAGCTCAGTCTGATCCCCTCTGGCGATTCTCAGCAAGCGATAGCTCATGATTCGCTCGGTATCGATGATATGGCCCAGCACTTCTTTTACCGTCCATTTGCCCGGAGCGTAGCGATAATCGATTTGTTCCCCTGTCAATCCGGCGAACATCTCCCCTGTCTGTGCTGCCTGTTGTTCGAGAATCGTCAGCAGATCACCTTCTGGCACTTGACTGACGTAGGTAGCAAAATAATCTTGGTACTCCTCCCGGTTTGGGCGAATCAGCATGCTCATGTCCTCCTTGGCTTCTCTCTATTTATCCTTCTTGCCAGCCTTCAAACAGCAGCACCCGAGCAGGAGCCGCATCTGTTCCTACAAGCTTCAGCGGAGCAGCCACCATAAAGTAGAGGCCCGGTGGCACATCGCGCAGACGCAGCCCTTCGATCACGACGATACCTGCGGCAAACAGCGTTTTATGCGTCGGATGCCCCTCTTGGCTCCGTTCAATCCCCAAAGCATCCGTGCCAATTCCCCGTACGCCTTTTTCAGCCAAATAAGCAGCGCCATCGTGCGCCAAATAAACAAATTCAAACGAAAAGGCGTCGTCTTGCGAATTTTTCGTTTGAAACAGGAGAAACTCTCCCGGGGCGATATCAAACTTTTCCAGCTCAGCCCGGCCAATCTTGTCTTCAACGTGCGTCAAGTCAAGCACACGGCAGTTCCCGACCAGTTTTTCCAGCGAGATGCTCTCAAATGTCTCTCCATCGTTCACCATGTGCAGCGGCGCATCTACGTGGGTGCCAGAGTGCACATCCATATCGATTCTGGACTCGGTTACGTACCCATTCGTAACCGTCTGTATTTTCGGTTGCTTTTCCGGCTTGTTCTTGTACACCGTCATGCCTTCAAAGATTGGTGCCGTCACATCGAACATTCTCATCGCGTTTTCGCCCCCCTTGTCTTCCTGCTTTTTTATGATTTAGCTGTTCCCTTCCTTCAACGCGGCAAATCAGCAGGGTACACAACACCGATTTGTCTTCGCGCTTCGTCCATGACCTCCATGGCCCAGCGGGAAGCTGTATGTGAATTTGTCTCTGACTCTCTCAAGCCTGCCTCAGCCAAGCGAATGAACTCTCTGATCTCATAATGCATCGTTTTGGGCGTCTGGGGCCTGGTCACATCCTCGACCCTCCCGTCGCGGTAGCGAATCTCGATACGCGTGAGATGGTTGATTTTATCGATCACCATCGTCGCGTCCTCCCCCTGGATCTCCGCAGGCTGGTACGAAGTCGTGATCTTGGAAAAGCTGATGACGGCATCCATATTTTCGTACTTCAACAGCATGCTGCCCTCGCCATCTACCCCTGATTGCAGTAGAACGCCTTCCGCCTTGACCTGTTCTGGCTTGCCAAACAGCACAATCGCAGGATAGAGACAGTAAATCCCGATGTCCAGCAACGCTCCGTTGGAATAGGCGGGATCAAAAGCTCGCATAACCTGGCCCTGTCGGTAGGCATCGTAGCGGGAGGAATACTGGCAGTTGCTTGCGATATATCGGCGAATGGTGCCGAGCTTGGGCAAATGATCCCGGACGGCAGAAAAATTGGGCACAAGGGTCGATTTGACGGCTTCCATGAGCAGCACATCATTTCTTTTCGCTGCCGCAAGCATAGCTTCGACTTCTGCCGCGTTAGAGGCAAACGGCTTTTCGCACAACACATGCAGCCCCATGTCCATGCACAGGATCGCCTGTTCCGCATGAAAGCAATTGGGGCTTGCGATGTAGATAGCATCGATGGTTCCGCTCGATGCCATCTCTTTTATATCCGTGTATACAAAAGGGGCTTGGTATTTTTCAGCAAATTCCTGGGCGCGTTCGCTCGTCCGCGAGTAGACCGCCTGAAGAGAAAAGCCTTCGACGGTCAAACCTGCCTGGATGAACTCATCTGTAATCCAGTTGGTGCCGATTACGCCAAAACGCATGAATCGCTTCCCCCTTCTTTTTCACTTGACTCACCCCTGGCTTGACCCAGTCTCAACCCGAAATGAGCAAGACACTCGCATAAGCCGAGGTGTACAGTCAGCCATTACCGATGCATCGGCTCCGGCTCCCTCTCTTCTACTTCATCCAACCACCAGGAAAATCCTTCCGCTTGCAGCAATTGTTTCGCTGCATCCGGCCCGTATGTTCCCGCTTCATACGAGACAAGCGGTACGAGATTGCGCTCAAAAGCCGTCAAGATTGGCTCTACCCATTTCCACGACAGGCGCACTTCATTCCAATGGGCAAAATAGGTCGAGTCTCCACGCAGCGCATCGAACAAGAGGCGTTCATAAGCCTCTGGGACGTCCTTCTGCCCGGAACTGAAATCAACGGTCACAGGCTCAATCTTTCCGCTATTGGCCGGATTCTTACTATTCAGCTGCAAGGCGATTCCTTCCTGTGGATTCACATGAATGATCAACAAATTCGGCGCTGTCTTTTCCTGTTGCTCCCGATACAGTTGCTCCAGCGGGTTTTTGAACTCAATGACGATTCGCGTCGACTTTTCCTTCATCCGTTTCCCTGTGCGAATGTAAAAGGGCACTCCGCTCCAAAACGGGTCGTCAATCCAGACTCTTGCTGCGATATACGTCTCCGTCATCGAGGTCGGCGATACTCCCGGCTCTTCCCGGTAGCCTGCCACCGGAACTTCCCCCATGCTTCCTGCGCGATACTGCCCCCGCACGATGTTTTTCGCCACTTCTGCAAGCGCCAGCGGCCGCACTGCTTCCATTACTTTACGTTTCTGCGCGCGAATGTCTTGCGCCGTAATCCGCTTGGGAATGTGCATGGCAACCATCATCAGCATTTGCAGCATATGATTTTGCAACATGTCACGCAGCGCCCCAGCCTGTTCGTAAAAACCAGCCCGCTCTTCTACCCCGACCGTTTCGCTCGCTGTGATCTGTACGTTTGCAATGTGACGATTGTTCCAGAGAGCGGCGAAAACGGGATTGGCAAACTCCAACGCCTCCAAATTTTGCACCATCGCTTTGCCCAAATAATGGTCGATCCGGTATATTTCTTCTTCGGAAAACGCTTTGGCCAGCTTCTCATTCAAGTCTTCCGCCGATTGCAGATCGCGTCCGAACGGCTTTTCGATGATCAGGCGCTTCCAGCCGGCAACAGAGCCGAGTCCGCTCGTCTGGATATTGGCAGCAATCACCTCGAAATACTCAGGGGCAACCGACAAATAAAACATCCGATTTTGCGGAAGCTTGCATTCGTCCTCGCGCTGCTTGACCCGTTCCAGCAGTGGCGTGTAAGCTTCTGCTTTCGTCACATCGACAGCCGCATAAGAAAAGGCTGCCAAAAATCGTTCAAGCTGTGCCTGATCAATCGCATCTCGCCGGGAAAACTCCCGGATCGACTGCTCCACGCTGCGAACAAACTCCTGACCAGACCAAGCTCGCCTGCCCACACCGACAATAGAAAAGCTGCCGGGAAGCTTGTCATCTACGTATAAATTGAACAAGGCCGGATAAATTTTGCGTTTTGCCAAGTCTCCTGTCGCGCCAAAAAGAACAAAGCTCATCGGTTCCATGTGTGTTTCCATCCTTCCGTACACTCACGATGCGGAATGCTTCGTTGGTTTACACCGTTATTATTAGAGAAATTCGCTTTATTATCAAGACAACTCTGCTTGACGAGTGCACCTCGACTTTTTCATGAAAGTGGATACAACCGCTTGCGGTCAACACTTTTCGCAACCCGCAGAGAGGAAAAACCGAGTCGTAGCTGTTTGCTGGAAAGACAAGTCCCATCCCCGAAAAAGAATTGCGTTTCGATATTCACTGTCGCGCATGGGACGTGAGGAATGCTTCATATACATGTACTATTCACCTTGCTTTTTCAATCGTTTGGTGAACAATCAAAACGAAAAAGGAGGTTTCTCATGGTGCTTTCCTTGCGTCCCCGCGAGCCGATCGATGATGCCCTGGCGGGAGTCCGCCGTTCATCGTCCATTTCGTTATTTTTGCAAAAATGGCTGTTTCGAATGCGAAGATAGCAGATTTGTCACCAGGGAGGAGGACTCTATGCGAGTCGCAATCTTAGGAGTAGGTGGAGTCGGACAAGTAAGCGCGTGCGAGTTGATCAAATCCCGTTTTGTCACCAAGCTTGTCCTGGCCGATATAGCCATCGGCCCAGCAGAAGAACTGGCCCAGGAGCTGCGCCGGGAGACGAATGTGGAAATCCAGGTAAAATGCGTGGATGCCCGCGACGTGTCCAGCGTCCAATCCATTTTGGGCGACATCGACCTTTTGCTGCACATCGGCTTGCCAGAAAACAACCTGGCGGTGATGCAGGCTTGCCTTCACACACGAACTCATTATATTGATACGGCTTCTTGCGGCCCGCAATGGCTGCAGCAGCAACTGTCCTGGAACGACCGTTTTCGGAAAGCAGGTATTTTGGGAATCATGGGGCTCGGGTGCGACCCCGGTTTTTCGAACATCGCCGCACGATACGCTGTAGATTCGCTCGATGAAGTAGACGCCATTCTCATCCGGGATGGAGATAATTCGGTAGTGGATTACGACGGCTTCTGCTCCTATTTCAGCCCGCAGACGGCCATACAGGAATGTCTGGCAAAGCCCAACTTCTGGACGGCGGCAAAAGGCGAACAGTATTTCCCGACACCTTTTGCCAACAAAGAAGAATTTGAATTTCCGGAGCCGATCGGCTGGCTGGACTGCTACAACGTGGAGCATGAAGAAGCCACTACGCTCGGCGAGACGATTGGACGGGCAAAAGGCTGCAAATACGTCGACTTCAAATACGCCCTGCACCCCGATTTCGTCAACACCTTGAAAGTGTTGCGCTATCTTGGGCTGGACAGCGATGAAGAGATTGAAGTAAAAGGAGTGCGCGTTGCCCCGCGCGACGTGGTCGTAACGACGATGCCCAAACCAGTAGACCTGGCAGGCAAAATCCACGGCTACTCCAGCGTCGGCGCGCTCGTCAAGGGCAGAAAGGATAACAAGCGAAAAGAAGTTTACGTCTACACGATAGCCAATCATGACGAGGTTTTCCAAAAAACCGAATTTCAGGCAACGATTTGGCAAACCGGCATCCCGCCTGTCGTTGCCGTTGACATGATGGCAGAGGGACTGCTTTCGATGACAGGCTGCATACCTCCAGAGCTGATCGATCCGATCCCGTTTCTCGCCAGACTGAAAGCGCGCGGCATGAATTGGGACGTCATTGAGAAAACTTCCCCCCTCTTGCAAATCACGTAGAGCGTAAGTTGAAATAAAGTTAGGAAGAAAACCGTTCATGCCGCTTTAAGGTATGAGCGGTTTTTCATCGCTACAGCCTATCGGCGCAGAACAGCCCGCACAGGACTTCCATCAGCACCAGCCAAGGCGAGCGGCAGTGCGATCAATTCATAGTCGCCAGGCTCGATGGCATCTAGCAGCAATCCTTCCAAAATATAAATGCCATGCTGGTGCAGCCCGTGGTGGGCAGGCAGCCCTTTGCTCTCTAGCGGATCGACGGAAGGCACGTCCAGGCCAAGCAGCCTGATTCCTTTTTCCGCCAGAAACGGCGGCAGATCAGGACGAAGGTAGCAAATCTCAGCAGGAAACGTCTCGGGTTCGGACCACGACATGGTTTTGAGCAACAATCGGGTTACCCCTGACAAGTCGATTCCCGCCAGATCATCCGCTCCGATGCTTGCACGCCCCGACACATCGACTACTCTGGCTGCTCCTACGTACAGATCAAGCGGCAATTCCAGCGTCGTTTTCCCGTGATCATCAAAATGAAACGGCGCGTCCACATGCGTTCCCGTGTGAATGCTCATCACGAGCTTCCCGACATTGACGGAGCCGCTTTCTGATTTGGGCCAGTTCACGGTGTACTGAAAAGCTGTGTCCCCCGGCCACGTCGGCGTAGCTTTTGTGAGTGGTCGAGATATGTCATACAGCTTCATGTCGATTCCTCCCATTCCTTGCTGAATCAGCTCGATTACCCTCAGATTATAGAAAGACAGTCGTTGCGTCAATATTCTTTCTATTTCAGGAAAAACGGCAGGACCCCCTCACGTTTTTCAAGTGAGTCCGGTCCTGCCAGTCAAATGCGCCGATGCATGTCCAAATATTGTGCGACAGCCGCATAATGTCCGTCTCGGTTGATTTCTTGCAAATGTTCTTTGACCGTCCGCAGCCACTCGATCGTCGTCGGCCGAGTGGCTGCGATCGATTCGCGCAAATCGCTCATCTGAATGGGCCTTTCCACCCCTTTGGTCAAAAAATCGTGCAAGACTTGCTCGGTAGCAAGCTCAACTACGTACTCAATATCCGCTCCTGAATAAAATTCCGTCCAGCCTGCCAGTTGCGCGTAATCAATCGGCTCGGCGGGCCTGCCTCTCAGCTTCAACCGGAAAATTTCTGCCCGCGCTGCCCGATCCGGCGGACTGACAAACAGCATTTGCGCAAAGCCGATTTCCCGCAACCATGCGATGTCCAGCTCCCAGGGAACGGTAGTCGCTCCCATAAGGAACAGCCCTCGCTCAGCCTGCTGCCACTCGCCCAGTTTCGCAAGCCATGCAAATTCCGTATCCACCTGCTTGTGATAGGCGATCTGTTGCCCTTGTCGCCCGTCCAGCTCGTCCCAAAAGACAAGCAACGGCTTATTTTGATAGCTGTCTGCCTCCGCAACAGCAGAAAAGGAAGACTCAGCCAGATAGGACATAACGTCGCTTCCTGCCGATTGCGCTATCGGAAAAAACGGAACGCGGCACTCCTCTGCCGTCGCTTTAGCGAGCAATGATTTGCCACAACCGGATGGGCCGTAAAGCAAAATCCCTCCCCGCTCTCCCCTTTCATGTACCACGCCTTGCTGTGTCAGGGCAGCGAATGTGTTTACGATCACTTCTTTTTCAGCTTGCAACCCGCCTACCGAATGATAGCCGGTCGTAAAGTCGGGCAACGCGCAACCATGCTCAACTGCTTTTCCTTTGCCCCCCTCTATCACCTGGATTCGTCGCGAGGGCCTCCAGCCAAAAAGAGAAGCCTCCCAAGAAGCGCTTCCTTTTTTGCTTTTGGAAAACGGCATTTCCCTTTGCAGCTTGTTCAATTCCACTGCAACTTTATCTTTTATTTCCCCATCTCCGAGTGAGAGAGCTTGCGTAAAAGCTTGCAATGCTTCCGTGCGATCCCCCAGTTCCGCATGCTCCATTCCCAAAAGAAACCATGCATGGGCATTTCCCCGATCATTGCTCAGCATGCTTTTTATGATCTCTATTTTCGCCATGTGATTCATCCTCTGCCATCAATATCCTGTGTCGTTATGTATGTCAGCTTTTGTTTTGCATGACTTCCATGCTAGGGAAAAAGTCTTCCACCCCATCCGAAAAAGGAGCGCGGACGTCTTTATTATAATGCAAACGTCCTGCAAGCAGAATATGGAAAGTCAGGATTGCGAACATTGGCGGACGAAGGACAAAATGACGTTGCAAACCGTTGCTTCGCCTGTCTAAACGAAAACGCTTCGTCTCTTTGGGAGAAACGAAGCGTTTTTGCCAGGTAACGGTTTTTTAGTCTTTGCCGTTTCCTTCGTTGTCCTCGGCATTTTGACCATTGTCTTTGCCAGATCCATTGCCATTGCCGGAACCGTTGCCTGTACCGCCGCCGTTGCCAGTTCCGCCACCGTTGCCGTTTCCTTTGCCGCCGCCTTCTCCGGTTCCGCCGCCGTTGCCGTTTCCTTTGCCGCCGCCTTCTCCGGTTCCGCCGCCGTTGCCAGTTCCTTTGCCGCCGCCTTCTCCGGTTCCGCCGCCGTTGCCAGTTCCTTTGCCGCCTTCTTCACCAGTTCCGCCGCCTTGGCCTGTTCCACCACCGATGCCTTTGCCGCCACCTTGGCCTGTTCCACCACCGATGCCTTTCCCGCCACCTTGGCCTGTTCCGCCGCCTTGGCCTGCTCCACCGCCTTGGCCTGCTCCACCGCCTTGGCCTGCTCCGCCACCGATGCCTTCACCGCCACCTTGGCCTGTTCCGCCACCGATGCCTTCACCGCCACCTTGGCCTGCTCCGCCACCTTGGCCTGCTCCGCCACCTTGACCTGCTCCGCCACCTTGGCCTGCTCCGCCACCGATGCCTTTGCCGCCGCCTTGACCTGCTCCGCCGCCAAAGCCTTTGCCGCCACCTTGACCTGCTCCGCCACCGATGCCTTTGCCGCTACCTTGACCTGCTCCGCCACCGATGCCTTTGCCGCCGCCTTGGCCTGCTCCGCCACCGATGCCTTTGCCGCCGCCGCGGTGTGGATTGGAAACGACTCGATCATAAGAGTAAACCATGCGATTAAGCGTGCGCTTGTCCACAGAGCCTGTCGCGGGCAAGCCGTGTTTTTTCTGGAAATGCTTGACGCCGCGCACCGTGACATCGTCGTAGTATCCGTTGATTTGTCCAGAATAGCTACCTAATGATTTCAACATCCCTTGAATCACGTATACGTCTGGTCCCTGCGCGCCTTTGCCTACCGCGAGACCTGTGCCCGGGATGAAAAAGAGCAACGCCAGCGCCAGAAAGCAAGAGCCGAATACCTTTCTGATTTTCCCTACTGCTTCGCGGGAGACTGCGCTCCCCGTCCATTCCTTCATGACATAAGCACCTTCCTTCAACTTATTTGTAACCCCTCTTACTATTCCCTGATTTGCTTTTCCATTACATGAATCACAGCGAGAGCCGTTGCGGAAAAACCTTTGCAAATCAGCCGTTTTGAAGGTTGCAAAAAAAAGGAAGGAGGATTATAATACGTTCAAATGATTAAGTTTATTAACGGAGTGTAGCTATGAATCATCCAACCTGTAACGAAAAAGCGATCCACCTTTTTATGCAGCTGAGTCCTTATTTCCAAGGGCTAGGTGATCCCGTGCGCCAGCAAATCGTCGCCCTGTTGATTGACAAAGAAAGCTTGAACGTCACGCAAATTGCCGAGCATATCCCGATGTCCAGGCCGACCGTTTCCCATCATTTGAAAATATTGCGGCAAGCCGGATTGCTCCACTCCGAGAAAAAAGGAACAGAAATTTACTACCGCTTGGAAATTACAGAGGCGATGCTTCTGTTTAAACAACTCGTCACATTTGTCGAAGAAGAATGTTCATAACGAGCAACTGGCAAGGGACAGCGCGTCCCTTTTCTTCTCCACTTTATGTTGATAAACTTAAACAAATAAACATACAAACGGAGGAGTTTTCTTTGGCTGAGAAAAAAGGATTAATCGTCGGCGGGTATGGGACTGTCGGCAGCCAAATTGCCCGCATTTTACACGAGCAAAATCACGACTTGCAATTGCTGCTCGGGGGCAGAAATCCGGGGAAGCCGCTTCCTTTCGCCTCTCCCCGAGTTCATTCGCTTTTCGTGGACAATACGGCAGCAGACCCGCTTATTAATGCGCCAAAAGACCTGTCCCTCATTATTAATGCCGTCAACGATCCTGATGACAGGCTGCTGCTCGCAAGCGCTCGGCGGCAAATTCCGCTCGTGGACGTCACCCGCTGGACAGAGCGATTCTCGGGAGCCATCGACCGACTGCGAAGCGTTGATCTTCGTGCGCCAATCGTCCTCGCCTCTGGGTGGATGGGAGGAACTCCCGCCCTTTTCGGCAAAATGTACGCAGACGGCTTGCAGGAAGCGTCTGTCGATATATACGCCCTTTACTCTTTGCATGATAAAGCAGGGCCGGATTCTACCGCTTACATGAACAGGATGACGATTCCTTTTCACGTTTTCGAAGGAAGCCAAACGCGAACCGTTCTGCCTATGACAGAGCCGCGTCCGGTTACTTTTCCGAACGGCTTTCGGGCCAAATGCTATCGGCTGGATACGCCCGATCATGTGACATTGGTACAAGATTCGTCCGTCCGTTCAGCAAACTTCCGCATCGCTTTCGATCAAACATGGTCCACGTCCGCACTCGTTTTCCTCGTGCGGAGCGGAGTGTGGAAGCTGCTCGGGCAAAAAGCGCGGCAAAGCATTTTGTACAACCCGGGCACAGGCGCTGCGCACCATGTCACCGTCCAGATTGAAGGACGCGACCAGCACGGTGTGCTCACGCGCAGACAGGTGGAGATCACAGACCCGCAGGGACAAACTCACCTGACCGCTACAGGAGCTGCCATCCAGGCGCAAAGAATCTTGATGGAAGGCAACAATCTGGCTACTGCTGGCGGCATCTTTTTCCCTGAACAACTGGCTGATCTGCGAGAAGATCAGACGTGGATCACCCGCTTTTTCGAAGCAGAAGGTGTTCAAATTCGCGTCCGAAATCAAGTCTGACGGGCGTTTCCACTGCTACGCAGAACAGGCAGGCAAAAAGGATGGCCCCTGGATCGGGCACTCTTCTGCGCTCTCCAGTTGCGTTTAGAACGAACCATTCGGATGTCTTGCTTTTCCATCTGGCGACTTTTTTCCCCGAAGCGTAAACTCTCGCCCAGTCCGCCACTTTGTGCGTGCCGAGACAATCCTTGTTGGTCGTTTCCAAAAAACAAAAAGAGTGGAGCCGTTACTTCAACGGTGTCCACTCTTTTCCGAAGCCAAATCAGTTTTTATGCAAAAAACGTCCGTGGAGATTTGCGCCATTCGCCCAGCACGCTCTCCTGTTCCGCTGTGATTACGCCTTGTTCTTTTGCCGCCTCAAGCAGTGCCGTGTAGTGGGAAATCGTCGTGCAAGGAACGCCTGCTTCGGCAAACAAGCTTTCCGCATCCGGGAACTGGTAGCTGAAGATCGCTACGACGCCCAGCACCTCGCCGCCCTCTGCCTGAACGGCTTGCGCTGCTTTCAGGGAGCTGCCGCCTGTAGAAATCAGGTCTTCGATGACCACTACTTTTTGTCCGGCGGAAAGTGCGCCTTCGATCTGGTTTTGGCGGCCGTGTCCTTTTGCCTTGTCGCGCACGTAAATCATTGGCAAATCAAGAACTTCTGCCACCCATGCCGCGTGCGGAATGCCAGCCGTAGCCGTTCCCGCCACAACTTCGGCGTCTGGATACTTTTCTTTGATCAGCTCGGCAAATGCCTGGGCAATCGCCCGGCGTACGTGCGGGTAAGACATGGTGATGCGGTTGTCGCAATAAATCGGCGACTTGATTCCCGATGTCCAGGTAAAAGGCTGTTCCGGGCGCAGGTGAACCGCTCCGATCTCCAGGAGGTTCGCTGCAATTTGTTTGGCTGTTGTGTTTGTCGTCATTTCTCTTCATCCCTTCCGGCGTGAATGCTTACGCGCGATCTGCTTCTACCGCTGCCACGATACTTTGCCAGACGCCTGCGGGATCTTTTGCCCCTGTGATGGCACGTCCGATCACGAGATAGTCGCTGCCCAGGCGGAAAGCCTGTTCCGGTGTCGTAATCCGCGTCTGATCTCCTTGATCTGTTCCCAAAGGACGGATGCCTGGCGTCACGGTTACGAAAGACTCGCCCGCTGCCTGTTTGATCATCGGCACTTCCAGTGGAGAAGCGACAACCCCGTCCAATCCGGCTTGCTTCGTCATCATGGCGTAATGCACGACGACATCTTCGACGGAGCCTGGGATCGCAAGCTCCTGGTTCATCGTCTGCATTCCTGTCGAAGTAAGCATCGTTACGCCGATCAGGAGAGGACGAGCAGCACCTGCCGCTGTCCCCAGCTCCAATCCTTCCCTCGCCGCTGCCATCATTGCCACGCCCCCGGCAGCATGCACGTTCACCATGTCAGCGCCAAGACGCGCGAGGCTTTTCATCGCCCCTTTGGCTGTATTCGGGATGTCGTGAACTTTCAAGTCCACAAACACTTTGAGCCCCTGCTCTTTCAAATAGGACACGATGGCTGGCCCTTCGGCGTACGCCAGCTCCATCCCCACTTTTACGTAGCGGATGTGCCCGGAGAGCGGCTCCAGGCACTTCTTCACTTCATCCATGGTGGAAAAGTCGAGCGCAACAATCATGCGCTCCCGAACATCTGTCAATTGCTGTTGCACACTGCTCTCCCCTTTTCTCGTCCAGTCTGGTCTGCTACCCTTGACCCTCGTCTAGGATACGGTTGCTGCCACTTTCGCACCTGCGCGTTGGGCAGGCATTGCTTCTGTCGAGAACGTGATCGTTTCCAGCACATGCAGAAGGGCAGAAGCTGTGTCCAGCGAAGTCAAGCATACCGCGCCGTTCTCTACTGCTTCGCGGCGGATGCGGAAGCCGTCGCGCTGTGGCGTTTTGCCTTTTGTCAGCGTGTTGAGCACGATGTTCGCTTCGCCTGTATGGATCACGTCGAGCAGATTTGGCGTGCCTTCGGACAGTTTGTTCACGCGTGTAACGGACAAGCCTGCTTGCTCCAGATAATCAGCCGTTCCTGCCGTCGCCATCAGCTTGAAGCCGAGGTGGCGGAAACGTTTTACGATGTCGAGCGCTTCTTCCTTGTCTTTGTCTGCTACTGTTACGAGCAAGGTTCCTTGTGTCGGGATGTTCATGCCAGCAGCGACCAAGCCTTTGTACAGCGCTTTTGCCAGCGTGCTCTCCCGGCCCATGACTTCCCCGGTCGACTTCATTTCCGGGCCGAGCGTAATGTCTACGCGACGCAGCTTGGCGAAGGAGAAGACCGGAACTTTGACCGATACAACCGATTCTTCCGGATGGTAGCCCGGTGTGAAGCCTTGCTCGACGATCGAGTGGCCGAGAATCGCTTTCGTTGCGATGTTCGCCATCGGAATGCCTGTCACTTTGGAAAGGAATGGCACCGTACGGGAAGAGCGCGGATTCACCTCGATGACGTATGGGCGATCTTTGTAGATGACGAACTGGATGTTGAGCAAGCCTTTGACTTGCAGCGCACGCGCCAGCTTCGTCGTCATGTCGATCAGTTCATCCTTGATCGCCTGGGAGAGCGATTGCGGCGGGTAAACCGCGATAGAGTCGCCGGAGTGAACCCCTGCGCGCTCGATGTGCTCCATGATGCCTGGGATCAGCACGTTTTCGCCATCGCAGATCGCATCGACTTCTGCCTCTACCCCGACCATGTAACGGTCGACCAATACCGGGTGATCCGGGTTGACCTTCACTGCTTTTTCCATATACTCACGAAGCTCGGCTTCGTTGTAGACGATCTCCATTGCCCGTCCGCCCAGGACGTAGGATGGACGAACCAGTACCGGGAAGCCGAGCGATTCCGCTGCGACTACCGCTTGCTCGACAGATGTTACCGTCTTGCCAGGCGGCTGCGCGATATCCAGGCTGCGCAGGAGCGCTTCGAACTTCTCGCGGTTTTCTGCTGCATCGATGTTTTCCAGGCTCGTGCCCAAAATTTTGATGCCGCGCTCGGCCAGCTTGTCAGCCAGGTTGATCGCTGTTTGTCCGCCGAACTGCACGATCACGCCTTCCGGTTTCTCAACATCGAGAATGTTCATGACGTCTTCGATGTACAGCGGCTCGAAGTACAGGCGGTCGGATGTATTGAAGTCTGTCGAAACCGTCTCCGGGTTGTTGTTGATGATGACCGCTTCATAGCCCGCTTCGCGCAAAGCCCAGACAGCATGCACGGTTGCGTAGTCAAACTCGATCCCTTGACCGATCCGGATCGGGCCGGAGCCAAGTACGACCACGCGCTTTTTGCCTGTTTCGATGCGCTCATCTTCTACCTCGTAGCTGGAGTAGTAGTAAGGCGTTTGCGCTTCAAATTCGGCTGCGCACGTATCTACCATTTTGTATACCGGAACGAAGCCTTTTTCCATGCGGAGCGCACGTACTGCTTCTTCGGTTTCGCCGCACAGCTCGGCGATTTTCCGGTCGGTGAAGCCCATCCGTTTTGCTTCGAACAGTTTGTCAGCTGTCAGTCCGTTTGCCAGCTCTTGTTCAAAAGCGATCATTTTGTGGAACTTGTGCAGGAAGAACAGGTCGATCTTCGTCAAGCTGTGCAGTTGGTCGATGGTCCAGCCGCGGCGCAGTGCTTCCGCCAGCAGGAACAGGCGCTCATCGTCGGCCTGAATCAGACGGGCTGTCAGTTCCTCTTCGGAAATCTCTCCCGCCCCTTTGATCTCGATGTGGTAGGAACCGATTTCCAGGGAGCGGATCGCCTTCATGATCGATTCTTCAAAAGTGCGTCCGATCGCCATGACTTCGCCTGTCGCTTTCATTTGCGTGCCGAGCTTGCGGTTGGCAGACTGGAACTTGTCAAACGGCCAGCGCGGGATTTTGCTCACGATGTAGTCCAGTGTCGGCTCAAAGCAAGCGTACGTCTGTCCTGTCACCGGGTTTTTCAGTTCATCCAGCGTATAGCCGATGGCGATTTTCGCTGCCATTTTCGCAATCGGGTAGCCAGTAGCTTTGGAAGCCAGCGCAGAGGAACGGCTTACGCGCGGGTTTACCTCGATGACGTAATATTGGAAGCTGTGCGGATCAAGCGCGTACTGCACGTTGCAGCCGCCTTCGATGCCGAGTGCGCGAATGATGTTCAGCGCGGAAGAGCGCAGCATTTGGTACTCGCGGTCAGCGAGCGTCTGGCTTGGCGCTACGACGATCGAGTCACCTGTGTGAACCCCTACCGGGTCGATGTTTTCCATGTTGCAGACCACGATGCAGTTGTCGTTGGCATCGCGCATGACTTCGTACTCGATTTCCTTCATTCCGGCAATGCTTTTCTCGATCAGGCACTGGGTAATCGGCGAGTATTTCAGACCGCTTGCGACGATCTCGCGGAGGCTTTCTTCGTCGTCGCAAATTCCGCCGCCTGTTCCACCCAGGGTGTAGGCTGGGCGCACGATGATCGGATAACCGATTTCGTTGGCGAAATTGACCGCTTCTTCGACTGTGCTGACGATCACCGATTCAGGAACCGGCTCGCCCAGCTCGTTCATGAGGGCGCGGAACAGCTCGCGGTCTTCCGCCTGCTTGATCGATTCCAGCTTGGTGCCGAGCAGCTTCACGTTTTCTTGCTCCAAAATGCCTGCTTCTGCAAGGGCAACCGCCATGTTCAGGCCTGTTTGACCGCCAAGGGTAGGCAAAAGTCCGTCCGGCTTCTCCTGACGGATCACGCGCGCTACAAATTCAGGCGTGATTGGCTCGATGTACACTTTGTCAGCCATATTGGTATCAGTCATGATAGTCGCCGGGTTGGAGTTGATCAGGACAACTTCCATGCCCTCTTCTTTCAATGCTTCGCAAGCTTGCGTACCAGCGTAGTCAAATTCCGCAGCTTGCCCAATGACGATGGGACCCGATCCGATCACGAGGATTTTTTTCAAATTAGCGTGTTTTGGCATGAGTTTTTTCCTCCTTAGCGGTTTCCATCATCGCAAGAAACTGGTCGAACAAGTAGCCGGAGTCGTACGGCCCTGGAGCCGCTTCCGGGTGATACTGAACGGAGAAGGCGTTCTTCGCTTGGTTGCGCAGTCCTTCAATCGTCCCGTCATTCAGAGCGATATGGGTAACTTCCAGCTCGGTTCCCGCGAGCGAATCTTCTTTTACAGCGTAGCTGTGGTTTTGGGAAGTGATGTATGTGCGTCCCGTCGGCAGCTCTTTCACCGGATGGTTGCCGCCGCGGTGGCCGAATTTCATTTTCATCGTGTCTGCGCCAGAAGCGAGGGCGAACAGCTGGTGTCCGAGACAGATGCCGAACAGCGGGTATTCTCCCAAAATGCTGCGGATCATCTCGCTTGCTTGCGGTACATCTTTCGGGTCGCCAGGGCCATTGGACAAAAGGATGCCGTCTGGCTGGATGCGGCGAATTTCTTCTGCCGTCACGTCATACGGCACGACGACCACATCGCAGTTGCGCTTGGTCAGTTCGCGCAAGATGCCGTGCTTGGAGCCAAAGTCAACGAGTGCGACGCGATGTCCCGTCCCTGGGCAGCTGAACACGCTTTTTGTAGAGACGCGGGAAACTTGATCCGTCATCAAGGTCGTGTTGTTGAGCGCTGCCACCAGCTCGTCAAGCGGGGCTTCACTGGTCGTAATCATGCCTTTCATCGTGCCGTGGTAGCGGATTTTTCTCGTCAGCATCCGCGTGTCTACTCCGGCAATCCCCGGGATGTCGTATGTTTTCAGCAGCTCATCCAGCGTGTTGGTGTTGCGCCAGTTGCTCGGCATATCGCAATGCTCGCGGACGACGAAGCCGTGAATGTACGGACGAACAGCTTCAAAGTCGTCGCGGTTGATCCCGTAGTTCCCGATCAGCGGGTATGTCATGGTTACGATCTGCCCGCAGTAGGACGGGTCAGACAGAACTTCCTGGTATCCTGTCAGTCCTGTATTGAAAACCACTTCCCCGTAGGATTCCTTCGTCGCTCCGAACGCTGTTCCGATAAATTCTGTTCCGTCTTCCAAAATCAATCTTGCACGCATCTATGCTCCTCCTTCATTTTCGTGTAAAAGCTGCCGTCTCTCCCGTAGGTGCCCGCTCGCTTGCTAGTTGACAGGCTGAGTCGTTTTACACGCCTTGATGTACGATCTTGCCGTCTACCAGTGTTAGGATCGGCCAGCCTTTGCACGCCCATCCCGTAAACGGTGTATTGATTCCTTTGCTGGCAAAGGTTGTCGGATCAATTTTCTTTTCTGTCTCCAGGTCGATGACAGTCAAGTCTGCCACCGCGCCTACTTCCAAACGTCCGGCCGACAGTCCGAAAGCTTTCGCTGGCTGTACAGTCAACAGCTCAACCAGTCTTTGCAGAGTCAGCTCGCCTGTTTGCACCAGGTTGGTATAAAGCAGCGGGAAAGCTGTTTCCAGACCGACGATGCCGAATGGCGCGCGAGCCATGCCGTTTGCTTTTTCTTCCTGCGTATGTGGAGCGTGGTCTGTCGCGATCATGTCGATCGTGCCGTCTTTTAGCCCGGCGATCAGCGCTGCGCGATCCTCGCGGGAACGCAGCGGCGGATTCATTTTCCAGTTCGTATCCAGATTGTCCGGGATGTCCTCGTCACACAGCAGCAAGTGGTGTGGCGTTACTTCGCAAGTGACGTTCACACCTGCACGCTTGCCGTCGCGCACGAGTCTTACAGATTCTTTTGCGCTGATGTGGCATACGTGGTAGTGCACACCTGTCTGTTCCGCAAGCAAAATGTCGCGTCCGACGTGGATGGACTCGGATTCGGACGGAATGCCAGGCAGTCCGTGGCGCGCTGCGACCACGCCGTCGTGCAAGGCCGCTCCCGGAATCAGCAGGTCTTCGTCCTCGCAGTGGGCGACAATCGAAATTCCCAGCTCGGCTGCTGCTGTCATCGCTTTTTTCATCATCGCCGTGGACTGCACGCCGACACCGTCATCTGTCAGGGCAAAAATTCCCGCTTCCTTCAAGCCTGCGAAGTCTGTCAGTTCTTTTCCCAGCTGGCGTACGGTGATCGCGCCGTAAGGAATCACGCGGGCCTTTCCGGCTGCACGCGCTTTGTCCAGGATCGAGGTCACTGTTTCCACACTGTCAATGGAAGGACGGGTATTCGGCATGCAGCAGATCGTCGTGAAGCCGCCACGCACGGCTGCTGTCGCTCCTGTCTCGATTGTTTCTTTATGTTCAAAACCCGGCTCGCGCAGGTGGACGTGGACATCAATCAATCCCGCACTGATCATTCCGCCTTTGCAATCTACCCAGTCATGGCCTTCGCGCGGCAGGCTTTCTCCCATCGCGGCGATTCGTCCCTCTTCCACCAATATTTCTACCGGGATCAGTTCTCCCGCCTGATTTAGTACGTTGCCGTTGCCAAGGATGGTTCCCATTTTGCATCGCTCCCTTTCAGCAGAGTTTCCAGTACAGCCATTCTCGCTGCGACTCCATTGGTTACTTGTTTTTGGATTAAAGATGTTTCGCATTCTACCAGGTCGGTGTGAATCTCGACTCCGCGATTGACAGGGGCCGGATGCATGATGACCGCGCCTTGCTTCATCATGGTCGCCCGCTCCAGCGTCAGCCCGAATGCTTTGTGGTACTCTTCCTTGGAAGTGTAGAGCGATTCGGTGTGGCGCTCCAGCTGGACGCGGAGCATCATGACTACATCTGAAGTTTGGATCGCTTCTTCCATGCTCACTACTTTGACGCCTTGCGGGATGTCCGCTGGCATCATCGCAGGCGGACCAGCCAGCAGCAGATTGATTCCCAGCTTAGGCATGGCGTGCAGGTGCGAACCGAGCACGCGGCTATGGCGCAAGTCGCCGATGATCGCCACCGTCAAGCCCTCCAGCATGCCGAACTGCTGTTTCATCGTCAGCAGGTCGAGCAGGCATTGAGTCGGATGCTCGTTTGTCCCGTCTCCGGCGTTGACCAGCTTCATGTCTACCGTCTGCGCCAGCTCCTGCAACAGCCCTTCCTTTTTCGTGCGGATCACCGCAGCCTCCACGCCCATCGCTTCCAGCGTGCGGATCGTGTCATACACCGTCTCGCCTTTTACTGTAGAGGAGGTTTCCGGGATGAAGTTCAACACATGTGCGCCGAGTCTCTTTTGAGCTACTTCGAAAGAGAAGCGGGTTCTGGTGCTGGCTTCAAAGAACAGATTCGCCACGAAGCGGCCGCGCAAGATGTCTGCTTGCTCACTGGGTCTAGCCGCCCAGTATTGCGCGCGGTCCAAAAGCTGGACCAACTGTTGTTTGGACAAGTCTTTCAAGCCAATCAGGTGCGCTAGGTTGTTCATCGAAAATCCCTCCGGTTAATCTGATTTATCGAAAGAAAAAGCTTCTTGACTCACGTTACCTATAGAGAGGTAGCAGAGACAAGAAGCCGGACGGATGCCGATTTTGGGCAGCCAAAACAGCGTTCTATGCCTTGCCAGCCTCTCGGGACTGGATTTAAAGGAATGGGGAACGTTTACGCGATTTGTTTTTCGTCTTCGCGGGATGCTTCCCCCATCGCCGACTCTTTGCCAGGCAGGATGAGGTGCAGGAAGATTCCCAGGAAGGTAGAGAATGCGATATTGTCAATGGTCAGGTCGCTGAAAAGACCTCCACCTGCAAAGCTGATCTTGTATCCGCCGATCCCGGTGACGAGAATCGCAGCGGCGACAATCATGTTGCGTTTATTGGCAAAGTCTACTTTGTGTTCGACGTACATCCGCAAGCCTTGTGCCGCGATAATCCCGAACAGGATAATCGACACACCGCCAAGCACCGGAGTCGGAATCGTCATCAACAGCGCGCTGATTTTGCCGATGAAGGCGAACAGGATGGCGAAGACGGCTGCCAGACCGATGACTACTTTGCTGTACACACGAGTGATGGCCAATACCCCGATGTTTTCGCCGTACGTTGTCGCTGGCGGCCCACCGATGAACGCGGCCAGCGAAGTGGCAATCCCGTCACCGAGCAAGCTGCGGTGCAGACCTGGATTTTTCATCAGGTCACGATCCATGACTTTGCTTGTTACCAACAAGTGGCCCAGATGCTCTGCCAGTGTGACGAATGCGACTGGCGCGATAACCAGTGCGGCGATCCAGGCAGATCCGTTGCCGATCACACCCATTACTTCACCGAACTTGAACGGTGGCGCAACGAACCAGTCGGCTGTAACAACCTTTTGAAAGTCGATCAGTTCCGGGTGACGAATCAGCGTGTAGACATACCCTGTGATAATTCCGATCAGGATCGGGATGAGTCCGAGGAAGCCGCGCAGCATAACCGCTGCCAAAATGGTGATCAGCATCGTCACCAGAGAAATTTCGATGGAGGTCAGAGACATTTGCGACTGTCCATCTACCGTTACCTTCGTTGCCATGTCTACCGCTACACCAGCCAAGCTCAGTCCGATGACGACGATGACCGAGGCGATCACAACCGGAGGCAGCACTTTGTCAAGCCACTTGACGCCTGCCTTTTTCACAATGCCCGCGACGATGATGTACACGATCCCGGACAAGAAGCAGCCGAGCAGTGCAGTGCCTACTCCGTGCGAGGCCGTTACGGCGATGATCGGGCCGATGAAGGCGAATGATGATCCGAGATAGTTCGGAATTTTTCCTTTTGTAATCCAGAGGAACAAAAGCGTGCCGATTCCGCTGGTGAACAGCGCCGTCGCTACATCGAGCCCGGTCAGGATCGGCACCAGTACCGTAGAGCCGAACATCGCGAACAAGTGTTGAATGGATAGCGGCAGCAGCTTGGAAATCTGTGGTGTTTCGTCTACATCAACATAGTGTTTTTGGCTCATGGCCTTATTTTCCCCCTGTGTTTCATTTTCTTCCCTCGTTCATACAAAAAGCCTCTTTGTGCGGACACAAAGAGGCTAACTTCACCATACACATGGGAAGTTTCTTGCCTCTTGTCGACCTCACGGGATCGCTGTTAAAGAGGATTCATTCAGTTAGATCAGCTGTCGGATGGACACGATGTCCATCACGTCTACTTCAGCCAGTTGCACGTCGACGATTTCCGTCCGCGCAGTCGGCAAGTTTTTCCCGACAAAGTCAGGGCGAATCGGCAGCTCGCGATGACCGCGGTCAACGAGCACAGCCAGTTGGATCATCCGCGGGCGGCCACTGTCAATCAGAGCATCCAGCGCGGCGCGTACCGTTCTTCCGGTATAAAGCACGTCATCCACCAGAATGACTGTTTTTCCTGTAATTTGATCGGGGAGCTGCGAGCCTTGCAACACCGCATCCTCCGATTTGTGTTGCAGATCGTCGCGATAAAAGGTAATGTCCAGCTCGCCAACTGGCACTTTTACGTTCTCGATCATCTCGATTCTTTCGACCAGACGCTTTGCGAGGTAAATTCCTCTGGTCTTGATGCCTACGATGATGCAGTCCTCGACACCCTTGTTTCGCTCGATAATTTCGTGGGCAATGCGAGTAAGCGCGCGGCGGATTGCCGCTTCATCCATGATGACACTTTTGTTGATCATCTCGATATCCCCTCCTCGACGGGAACAGTGGCTTTACGAAAAAAGGCTCCTTGTCAGGAGACAAGAAGCCCTCGGACAAGGAAGCCAGCTTGCGCTAGACCTCGCTTGTCATTCCGTGCCCTTGCCAGCCTCACGGGACTGGATTTAAAGGTTCCATTCGTCAAATAGGATTATGTCACGAAACAAGCCCGGTGTCAATGGAATGGCAAGAAATCTAACTATTCCAATAGACGGCGATCCATTCCGGCAAGTAATTGGCGTAATAGCCGATGTCGCCCGTGATCCCTCTGACTAGCTCGGTTTCTTTTCCGTCTGCTTGCAGGAACAAGGAGCCATCCTCGGCGGAAGCGAGGCGCAAGAACAGGAGCTGCTTGCCGTTAGGAGATGGGGATGGATAGTAATCAGCCGTCTGCAGCGAGCCTTTCGTCAACGGCTGCTCTGCCCCGTTCGCTTCTCGCGTCCAGATACGCTGGCCGGGCACCATCACCTTTTTCGGGTCAAAAGCGTACGGCGTCGCTTTTCCTCTGGAGAAAAACAGTGTGTACGGCGGCTTTTGCATCCAGACGGGATATGTGTCGACACTGTCTGCCGGACTCGCCGAAACGACTTTTCCATCGCGGCTGGACAGCTTCAAGTGTTTGTTTTCCGTCGCCATCCGATCGTTTCCGTCAATAAAAGCGAGTTGCTGGCTGTTCGCCGTCCACTCGAGCCACTGGGAGTAGGCCAAGCCTGAGCCTAGTTCGAGCGGCTTTTTCGCAGGCTGCTTCAGATTGAACAATTGGATCGGCACGCCGTCAGCAGACAAGGAAGCGGCGTTGTAGCGCACGTAATAGGCGACGAGCTGACCGTCAGGCGATACTTTCATGTTCGTCGCAGCCAGGGCGTAAATCCCATCCTCGACATTCGGCGCCTCTGCGATCGGATACGCAGCGACAGGTTTGCCCGCCAGATTTTGCAGCACCAGCTTCATCGGGCGATCTTTTCCTGCTTCCCACGAGGTCAGGATCGTTTCGCCGTCCGGCATCCAGGTGAAGTCGAAAAACGCAGCAGATGTCTCGCTCGTTGCGAGCACCTCTCCGGTTTCCCGCACTTCCTTGATGCTGAACAAAGTGCGCGGCTGTTCGGCTGTACCGACATTGACTGTGTAGGCCACCTGATTTTTCTGCGGCGACCATTTCGGCTTTCCGGTAATCGCTCTGTCATCGATTTGCACCACTTTGCTGCCATCCGCGCGAACCGCCCACAAATAGCCCGGTGCCGTATAGTTGTCGTTTCCTTTGTATTTCACAAACAACAGCCATTTGCCGTCAGCGGACCAGCCTGCGATTTCGGCAAGTCCGTCTTTGGTGATTTGCTTCGGCGCTTTGCTTTTATCCTGCCCGTCCAGCAAAAACAGATGCTGATTGCTCGTAAAAGCTACGTGCGCCGGGACGCTCACTTCCTTGTTCACTCGTTCCGGAAGCTTCACCTGTTCTTGCGCCATCGCCTGCCCGCCTGCTGCCGACAGCATGCCAAGCATCGTCAAAACAGCAGCCGCCTTACGCCACTTCCCTCTCATCTTATCCCCTCCTCGACATCGTTTGCGTCAAAAAAAACGCCAGAAGAAAGCCGTTTCGTTGCTCTCTACTAGCGTTTTCGAATCATACAGCGTTTATGTACAATCACAAGCTGGCGGGTGAAAGCAGCAAGAAGCGATTGCCGTACAAATCCTCGAAAATCGCCTCCATGCCATAGATCACTTCGACAGGCTCGCTGACGAACTTCACGCCGCGCCCGCGCAATGTTTCGTAGGTAGTGGAAAAATCGTCTGTCTCCCAGACCCACATCGGATTTTTGCCGACCGCAGCGAGCATCTCGCGGGCAATTTCCTCGCGGTGCCAGTGCGTCGGATCGTGCAGGACAATTTCCACTTCCTGACCCGGCAATCCGACCGTAAGCCAGCGCGAGCCATCGTCCATGCGCGAATCCATCCTTTTTTCAAAACCGAGCTTTTCCGTATAAAAGACGAGAGCTTCCTCGCAATCGCGAACGTACAGTGTCACATGCGCCAATCTTTTCAGCACTTGCCTTCCCCTGCCTTTTACGCTTGTCTGAGAAAATTCACGATATCGGTCAAGTCCGCAGGCATGTCCGCCTCAAACTCCAGCCGTTCCTGCGTACGCGGGTGTGTGAAGCCGAGCGTCTTGGCATGCAGTGCCTGTCCATCGATCTCCAGCGTGTTTTTCGGACCGTATTTCGGATCGCCCGCCAGCGGGTATCCGATGTATTTCATATGAACGCGAATTTGATGCGTTCGGCCTGTTTCCAGCTTCAACTCCACCAATGTGTACTCCTTGAAGCGCTCCAGCACGATAAAATGCGTAATGGCCGGCTTGCTGTTCTCAAAGACGACCGCCATCTGTTGGCGGTTTTTCGGATCGCGCCCGATCGGTGCGTCAATCGTGCCCATCTCGTGCGGAATGACACCGTGGACAATCGCGACGTACGTGCGATTCACCGTGTGCTCCTTCAATTGCTCCGCCAATCCCATATGCGCCTTGTCGTTTTTGGCGACCATCAACAGTCCTGACGTGTCCTTGTCGATCCGGTGCACAATACCGGGGCGAAGCACGCCGTTAATGCCTGACAAGTCCTTGCAGTGGGCCAAAAGTCCATTCACGAGCGTCCCGCTGTAATGGCCGGGAGCAGGGTGAACCACCAGTCCGCGCGGCTTGTTGACTACCACGACATCGCTGTCTTCATACACGATTTCCAGCGGCATCGGCTCTGGCTGGATCGCCATTTCTTTTGGCGGCGGCACGCGCAGTGTGACCTCGTCCTCCGCCTGAAGCTTGTAGTTGCTCTTGATCGGCTCGCCGTTCACGGTGACGCGGCCTTCCTTGATCCATGCCTGCACCTGCGAGCGGGACCAATCTTCATTTTGCAGCGTGATGTATTTATCAATCCGCTCGGTCGCATCCTCGGGTTCAACGTTCCAATCATACCGTTCAAACAATTGCGTGTCGTTCATGTTTGTCTCCTCACAAAGTTACTTCGATCCAGGTGGTTACCGTCCGCTTTTTCTGCCTTCGAGAAAGACATCCAGCAGCAAAATACCGACACCGATCGTAATCGCCATATCAGCGACATTGAAAATCGGGAAGTTGATCAGGGTGAAATCGAGAAAATCGACGACTTGTCCGGTTGTGGCCCGATCGATGAAATTCCCGATCGCTCCGCCCAATACCATCGACAGCGCCAAAGAAGCTCGCGGCTGTTTTTTCCCGAGGCGAATCAGGGAATACACAATGCCAACTACTACAGCAATCGTAATGACAATAAAGAGCCAGCGCTGATTTTGCAGGATGCCAAAAGCCGCCCCCATGTTGCGATGCGAGGTGAGATGAAACACATCCGCGATCAACGGGATGGAATCTCCCCTCTCCATATTATTTACTACAAGGTGCTTGGTCCATTGATCAAGCGCGATAATACCTGCTGCAATCAGAAAATACAACAATGGAATGTCCTCCTTCACCTGCTTCGAGCAGCCATGCAAACACAACGTCAAATGATCATTTTACCAGAGTGCGCTCACCTGAACAAGCGCCTTGCCTTTTTGTACAGCCGATACCCTTTGCGGATTCCGTTCAGCACCCACAGGGGGACTTTCCAGCCGCGGTCTTTCATAAAAGGAAGGTAAATCTTGTAGTACGCCTTGCGCAAGTCCCGCCACTTGCTGTCCGGAACGTTCTTGTAGTAGTCCGAGACGTCAATGAGGTACCCCCGCCCTTGATCCATCAGCACATTTTTGCCGTGGACATCGTGTGGGAACAGCCCTTTTTCGCGCGCTTCGTCCAGCGCATCCTCCACATCCTCGATCACCTGTGGCAGAATGGGAATCCCAAAACGGACGCAGTCGAACAAGGAAATGCCGTTGATTCGTTTGATCACCAGATAGCCTTTGCCATAATCGTACAAGACCGGGAACGAACGAGTCTCGCCCAGCTTCTTGTACACTGCGATTTCATTCTCCCAGCCTGGCCTGCCAGGGGCATACAGCTTGATCACCACACGCGGGTAATCGGGATGGGCAAAAACCGCGGCATAATTTCCTGTCCCAACCAGCTCCCACGGATAGGGCGTGTGGACAACGACGACAGGATCATCCGGCGACTGGCTTTCTACTTTTACTTCATGCAAAAAAGCTTCCAACACTTCTTGGTCAATGCGCATAGGTCCCCATCTTTCATCTAATACCGACTTCTATAAGATGATTCTAGCAAAATGAATTTTTTTAAAAAACCCCGTACGAAAAAAAACTCGAAACAGAGTGAAAATACAAAAGAAAGAACGGCGCTGTTGGGCGTCCGTTCTTCCGCTCTTTTCTTGCTCTTTTTTATACATTAATTTCCGAAAACCAGTCGCGGATCGCTTCCTGAAGCTTGGCAAGCGCTGTCGCATTCGTCGCCTCGCAGTATATCCGCACCAGCGGCTCCGTGCCCGAAGGACGAATCAGTACCCAGTGCCCTTCCTCAAGCAGCAGCTTGATTCCGTCCATCCGGTTGATGCCTTGCACCGCGTATGGCCCGATCCGCTGCGGTGGCGTGGTGACCATCTGCTGAATCCACTTTTCTTTTTCCGCCAGGCGCATGTCGAGGCGCGTATGGAACAGCTCCCCGAACTCATCGTACACATCGCGCAAAATCTGGTCGATTTCCTTGTTTTCAAAAGCGACCATCTCGGTGAGCAACAGATTGATCAGGACGCCATCTTTTTCCGGGATATGGCCGAGGATGCTGGCTCCCCCGCTTTCTTCTCCCCCGATCAGGACGTCGCCTTGGCGCATTTGCTCTCCGATGTATTTAAAGCCGACAGGAGTCTCTACCAGCTCCAGCCCGTAGTGCTCGGCCATGTGATCCAACAGGTGCGTGGTCGCAACTGTTCGCACGATCCGCCCGGTCAGCTTCCTGTTCTTCACCAGATGATGGGTCAAAAGAACAAGCACATCGTTAGGCGGTATGTAGGTGCCAAAACGGTCGACGACTCCGAAGCGGTCAGCGTCACCGTCATTCGCCAGCCCGAGTGACGCTTTGCGCTCCAGCACTTCTTTTTTCAACAGGCCAAGGTGCTTGTCGTTTGGCTCCGGCAAATCTCCGCCAAAAGCGGCGTCCGGCGTTTCCCGGATTCCCACCGTTTTGACTCCGGCTTCCGCAAGCAGCGAGCTGACGTAGCCCATTCCTGCGCCGTGCATCGCGTCCACGACGACATGCAGGGCGGAGTTGCGCAACACATCCATGTTGACCATGCGCCGCAGATGAGCCTCGTAGTGAGGACGCAGCACAATTACTTGCAGCAGCCTGTCGCGTGCGGCATCCGACAAAGCGACTGTCTGCACTGGTTGACCGGAAGACGCGATCTCGCTGATCCACGCTTCCAGCCTCGCCGTGATCTCCGGTGTGGCTGGACCGGCGTATTCGGGAATGTATTTGATCCCGTTGTACTCGGGCGGGTTGTGGCTGGCGGTGACCATGATCGCCCCGCTGGCCGCAAAATGCTTGACTCCGAAGGCGACCGCTGGCGTAGGAGCCGCCTCGTTCACCAAATAAGAACGAATCCGGTTCGCTGCGAGCACACTGGCGATCTCCTCCGCAAACCGTCTCCCGAGAAAGCGCGTGTCATATCCGATCAAAATCGGCTGCTCCTGCTGGCCGACTTCTTTTGTGTAGCTGGCGATTGCTTGTGCGACGATGCGGACATTAGCCATCGTAAAGCCGTCCGCCACGATGTCGCGCCAGCCGTCTGTACCGAAACGGATTGCCGTCATCTCCATCTCTCCCCTCGTTAGCGCAACTCATTCACTTTTTCCAAATAGCGCAGAACAGTAGCTACGAACGTAGCGTGCGACCAGGTCAAAGGCGCAACCGATACGGGGGCACCCGAATACGGGTCAAGCTGCTCGGACAGCACGCCGCTTTGCAGCGCGTGACGCACGACCCAGGCGAGCCTGTTTTTCGGTTCCTGCAATTCGTCGAGCGATTTTGCCTTGGCGATCTCCCAGTCAGCTACCCATAGCGTGCAGATGATCCACGGATTGCCCGGCACTTTGGCAACATCGTGCGACTTTTTGAAATAGTAGTCTCCCTGATAGCGGGCGAAGCCGCCTACCTCTGTATCGACCCGCAGACTCTTTTTCACAGCTTCCATCGTGCGCTGCACGCGCGGATCGTCTACAGGGAATACATCGAGGGCAAACAGGGCGTGCAAGCTGCTCTCCACGGTGAAATCTTTTTCCACGCCACCGTCGGGCCGCACGTAAATTCCCCGCAAAAACCGTCCGATTCCCGGATCGTACAAATGCTTTTCCATCGCAGCGCGGATGCTTTTCGCCCCGTCCTCGTAACGCTTGTGTCGGCGGTCATCTCCGAACAGTTGGGCAAACCGCGCCGCCGCCATCAGCCCGGCGTACACCGTGGCACTGGTGAACGTGAAGATGCCGCGGCGCTCCTCCCACAAATCATAGCTTGGCTTGGGCAACTGCAACGCAGGATGGACGTACTCCAGCAAAAAGCGGGCAGCGGGACGAACCAGCGTCGGATACAGCGCCTGGCAGTCTTCAATCTGCTTGCCGCTCTTGTACTGCTCCCAGAGCGCGTACAGAACGAGAGCTGTTTCATCCTCCTGAATCGGCAACTGGATTTCCCCGTCGACCACGTATGGATGCCAACTGGAGCCGACAGAGCCATCCGGGTTGTACTTGTGCTGCAAGTACCCTTCCTCATTGAGTGCCTCGGCGCAAAAGCGGAAAAACGGAGCGACTGCTCCCGTATACCCCGCTTTCGCCATCGCGCTGGCAATCAGGGCACCGTCTCGCGGCCACATGTAGCTGTAGTGGTCGCGATTGAACTGGAGGATGTCGGAATCATTTGCCGCCAAAATCGCTCCGTTCTGGTCGATCTGCGTCCGCACCAGAAGCAAGCTGGTCTTGTACAGATGGACGATCTCCTGGGGCAGGTCGGTGAAGTCGCGCTCCTCCTTGTTGACCCAGCGCCTCCAGTAGACGGCGACGCGACCAAGCAGCCGGTCCGGGTCATTGTCCAGCACGTACTGATTCAGTGTCCGCACCGCGTCGTACGATTCGCCGACGCACAGCCAGTAGTACATCGTTTTTTCCTCGTGCGGCTGCAACACCATCCGAAACGAGATCGTGCTGTCCACAGAGCCTTGCGCAATCGGATTTCCCGCGAGCAGGCCGTCTTCTGCGTCTCGCCATGTTCCTTCTGCGTAGTTGAACCGCTTGATCCCGACGCTGTACTGGTTGATTCCGCCTTCCGGGGTGACCCCGTTTGCCATCATGTACACATTGCGTTTGTAGTGATACACAGTGCCGAGGCGGGGATCATACACCGCGGTGTCCCCTACCTCCGTCTCGTTCAGGCTGAAATCGTGATTGAAAAACAGCCGGAACTCGCGCACTTCATTGGCATGATTGCGAACGCACACTTTTTTCAAATAAATCGGATCGCGCTGGTGCACCCCGTCTGCGATCTGCAAGGAAACCGCCAGATGCTCATGATGAGCGTGAACATCTGTGACGAGCGATTCCCGGTCGTAGCCCAGCTTTCGTGTCCAGCCGTCTTCATCGAGCCAGGAAAAGCGCCCCTGCACCCATATTCCCAGCTTGCTGAAGTGTCCGCCGACGTGATTTAATTGGCCCACATACGGATAGTACAGATCGCGCATGTGCAGCTTGTCGTCAAAATTGATCAAAAGTCTTCCGTTCCCGACGACGAGCGGTCTCGGCATGCCTTCACATCCTTCCCGTACTCAGGCTGTCGATTCCCTTTATCCTCACTGATACTCCGCAATTCGTCTCGCATAGGACGAGGCGAGTGTTGCCGCTGTCTCTGCTGTCGCTCCCTGCGAAATGACTTTGACATGCGAATCCTCGGAGTCGGGCAAAATCAGTACCCAGCCATTCGTGTCATACACTTTGATTCCGTCCACAAGCTCCAGCAGCTTGCCTTTGTTCTCTTCCAGCACTTTTCGCATCACTTTGCCTTTCGCACCCCACGGGCAAAACACCGTTTTCCGCTCCATGTGGCACGCAGGCAACAGCTCCAGCAGCAGGCTAAGCGGCTTTTCCTCCTGGGCGAGATAGGACAGGATGCTCATGAGACTGTACACGGCATCGAACAAAGGATGGAAGTGATCCTCCGCCGCCACTTCCATCATGGAGCGCGGCGTCACCTTCGTTCGGATGACCTCGATCTGCAAAAGCTGCGCCAGATGTTCCAGCTCCATCGGGGCACTGACAGGAAGACCGATGCGTTGATGTCGGCCGCTGCATGCCAAAAGCTGCAACGCCAGAAGCTGTTCAGCGGAGAGCTTCGCGCCTTCCTCTGTGAACAGAGCCAGCGCTTCGCCGTTCTTATCCAGCCGAATCCCCAGATCGGCTTTCTTTTTGCTGATGCCATCCTGAATCGCGCCATACGTCACCGTCACTCCCAGCTCGTGGAACAGCGGGGCGAGGAACGTGGGGAAAAAGCGGGTTTCGCTGTCGATCAGCAAGTGAAAACGCTGGCGCTGGATCGCCGTCATATCCAGCTGCTGGGCCATAGTCAGCAAGTACGCCTCCTGGACTTGATGCTCGACATGCAGCTCGCCCAAATGATGCAAGTTGCGCACGTACGTCTCCTGCCAGTAGGCATTTTCAATTTTCCGCTCCATATCACGGGTGATCGGCAATCCTGTCTGGTCGATGAACTGGATGACGATCTCTTTTTCGTCTAAGGCTTCGTTCATGAACACGTGGATGCCGCCGACGCAACCGAGGGAGCGCACACCATAGCGAATGAGCGGGGAGTTGCCGACGCCAAAATCCACCGTATCAATGCCGGAGGAGCACAAGCTCGTCATGATGCTGTGCTTGAGCAGCTGCGCAAAAGGATGCGAGCATGCGGAAAGGGCAATTTTGCTGCCGGACTTTTGCAAATAGGCGTACGCCGCAGCCAGCCGGGTGACAAACTCCGGCGTGATGTCCACGTTGGCGAGCCCTTTGATCCCGTTGTTTCCGAACAAGTTTTTCGTCTGTTTCATGCCGTAAATGAGCGAGGTCGTGACCGTTGCGCTTTCCCCCACTTCTCTGTCCGGCCAAATTTTGACGCCTGCCTTCACGACTGATTTCGCTCCGATCTGGCAATTGTCTCCGATGACGGCTCCCTCGCCTGCTTGCACGCAATCGGCGAGTCGGACATTTTTGCAAAGGGTCGTTCCGGTAATTTCCGTCTTTTTCCCGATCACGCTATTTTCCCAGAAGATCGCGCGGGAAAGCTTGCTGCCGGAAGAAACGACCGTGTTGCTGCCCAGGACCGTATAAGGCCCCACAGCTACTCCCGCTTGCAAGTGTACATTTTCACTTATATAAACCGGCCCTTCCAGACGTACCGAAGAGTCGACGCGAACGTGATTTTCCAGGTAGATGCGCGGGGCGATTTCCTGGGCTTTGATTTCCAGATTCACACGGCCATCCAGCAGATCAAACTGTGCCTGGCGGTATACTTCAAGCGAGCCAATATCCGACCAGTAGCCGCTCGCCTCATAGCCGTACAGCGGTTTTTGTTCCTGGAGGAAAAAGGGGAAAATTTCTTTGCTGAAGTCGACTTCTTTGTCTTCTTCTATATAAGAAAGCACTTCCGGTTCGCAGACGTACATCCCTGTGTTGACGGTATCGCTGAACACTTCTGCCCAGCTTGGTTTTTCCAGAAAACGATTGATCCGGCCCTGTTCATCCGTCATGACCACGCCAAATTCCAGCGGCGTCTCCACCCGGGTCAAGATGAGCGTAGCCAACGCTTCTTTTTGCTCATGAAAACGGATCGCTGCTGACAGATCCATATCGGTCAACGTATCTCCGCTGATGACGATGAACCGTTCGTCGAGAAAATCGGCGCAGTTTTTCACACTGCCCGCTGTTCCGAGCGGCGTCGTTTCTTCAAAGTACACGAGAGAAACACCGTAGCGCGAACCATCACCAAACGTATCGCGGATGACATCAGGCAAGTATTGGAGCGTGACGGCAATCTCTGTAATTCCGTGCTTCTTCAACAGATCGATCGTGTACTCCATGCAAGGCCGGTTCAAGAGTGGCACCATTGGTTTTGGAGTTTGGGACGTTAACGGACGTAGACGCGTACCTTTACCACCAGCCATAATTACTGCCTTCATCTTTTTTCCTTCCTCCTTCATCATCGTTGCGATCATGCGCTGTCAGTGTCTATTTCTCCGATAAGGCCAGGCAAGCAACGCCGAGCAATCGGTATTCCTCCATCGTCTGGATCGCCAAAGACGTCCAGTTGTAATGTTGCAAAACGTCATGTTGCGCCGTCTGCGCCATCTGCCGCCGCTTTTTCGGATCTTGCAGCAGCCAGCGCAGCTGATCGGTGAGCGATTCCGGATTTCCGGCGTACATCGTCGCTCCGTTCTCCCCATGTCTGACGATTTCACGCAGTCCGCCCGTGTCCGCTGCCAAAATCGGCACGCCCAAAGCCATCGCTTCCAGGGCCACAATGCCAAATGGCTCATACAAACTGGGAAAGACCGCGATATCAGCAAGCAAAAACAGCTGATCTCGACGTGCATCATCGACAAAGCCCAGGAACTTCACGCGCTCGGCAATCCCCATCTCTTCCGCCCGCTGTTGCCACTGCCCCTGCATCGGTCCTTTGCCCGCGATGAGCAGCGTCATATGACCAAAGTCGTAGCGCAACCTGGCCATCGCTTCCAGCAAAAGGTGAACCCCTTTTTCCTGGACCAGACGCCCGACAAAAAACAGGATCGGCCCGTCGCCAATCGACAGCTCTTCGCGCAATCGATTTTGATCGAATGCTGGCGGCTGCGCCAAATCGACGCCGTTGTGAATCACCCGCAGTTTGGCTCGCGGAATGTCGAACAAACGCTGCACTTCATTCGCCATGTAGTGGCTGCAAACAATGACTCGATCCGAAGCGTGCGCAAGAGTGCGCTCGCTATTGTGAATCCGCTCTTGCAAAGGCGTATGAATCCCTTGATGCCGCCCGTGCTCCAAAGCATGGATCGTACTGACCAGCGGCAGCGAATAGCGTTCCTTGATTTCCATGGCGGCCCAGCCGACCAGCCAGTCATGAGCGTGAATCACGTCCGGTCTGACGCCGTTTTTCCAAAGCTGTTCCGTCGCGTCTGACATCGCCAGATTGAGCTGGAACACCCATGACAGGAAATCTTCCTGCTCTGCCGGAATGTACGTAGGCAAACGGTGTACATGGACACCATCCATGACTTCCTCCGCCACGCTCCAGTCCGATGCCCGGGTCAGGACGTGCACGGCAACACCTTGGCGAACCAGATGACGGGCGAGATCGTAGACGGCACGACCCAGTCCGCCTACCACGTTCGGCGGAAATTCCCAGGCGAGCATCAGGACAACTCCCGCAGGTTCCGCGCCTTTGCTGGCCGCTACCAGTTGATGCGATACGTTCACTCTATGCGCCTCTTTTGGCAAATAGTACGTCTCATCTATGTGGGGAAAGATCGGGAAGGCAGTCTCCATCTGTGTCAATCTCTCTGTATCCATTCGGTCTTCGCGCACCATCGCAAGCAGCTCCCGCATATTGGCGAGGTGATCATGGGTGCGACGCACAGCGTATTCGACAACGGTTTGACCATCCATGATAAACGCCCAGTCGCTGCTTTGCGCAAGCATCAGCTCTCGGCCCGCCTGTTTCAAGGCGCGGCTCGCAAGCTGGTCACGCTCTTGCTCCTGGCCCTTATGCTCGTAAAAAGCCGTCACGACCTCGATCAAATCGCGCTCCGCCTGATGCAGATGCCGATACAGCCAGCCGTTTTTTTCATTCAGCCAGACTTCTCCGTAGCCGTTGCGTCCCCAGGTCGACATCGGCAAATGCCCCAGGTCTTGTTCCTGATATTCGTCCAAGTATTCGGACGGGGTGATCAGCTTCACAATCTGGGAATCGCATGCCGTCTTGCGCAGCAAGTAGTCGAGAAATTGCGGACCCTCGTACCACCAGTGTCCAAACAGTTCAGCATCATACGTTGCGACAACGAGCGGCTTGCGGTCCATCCAGGCAACTGCCTCTTCGATTTGCCGTTCGCGGTGATAGAGGAAATGCCCCGCGTGAGAGGCTGCCTTTTCCCGTGCCCAGTCAGGTTCGTACAGCTGCTTTTCCACGTCTCGTCCGGTAATCCGGTGGTATTTCAACCCGGTATGTATACGGATTCCGGCGGGATGAATGTACGGCTCGATATAGTCCATGTCCCGGTCAAACCCGATATCCCGATAATATTCCCGGTAATCATAATCGCCCGGATAGCCGTCAAAAGTGCTCCACACCTGCTGGGATGCGACATCGTCTCTGGCGAAAGCCACCACCCCGTGCATCGTGCCGAGCGGAGCAAGCAAGCCTCTGCGCGGCTGTGGTGTCGCGTGTTCGATCGTATGGGAATCGACAAAAAAGTATTGCAGCCCCACCTCTCGGAGCAACCGATCTACCCCTGGCGTATAGCCGCATTCCGGCAGCCAAATTCCTCGCGGTCGTCTGCCCAAAATGCGTTCGTGCGTGTCCATGCCCGTACGCAGCTGTGCCAAAATCGCTTCCTCTGTCTCCACATATGGCAGAAAAGCGTGTGTCGCCGCGCATGTGATCAGCTCCAGGCAGCCGCTGTCTGCCAGACGTTTAAAGCCTTCGATCAGCCGATAATCGAGCTTGCTGCAAAATAAAGCGATAGTACGAAACTTTTCCAGGTACATCTTGGCGATACGCTGTTCAGCCGGGTTGTTTGCCGTATGTTTTACTTCTTTGCCTGCAAGCTCTACTGTTTTGGCGAGATAGGCGCGAAACCGTGTCGCGATCAGCTCGTCATCCAGCATGGATAGCAAAGTCGGGGACAGCACCATTGTCATGCGAAAGTCGATTTTGTCCGAGAGGAGCTTGTCGAAGACCATGAGCAACGGGATGTAGCATTCCAGCATCGCTTCGTACATCCAGCGCTCTTCCAGGCGATCGTCCCGGTCCCCGTGTCGTACATAAGGCATATGAGCGTGCAACACAAGGGAGAGATAACCGTTGTGCACAGTTGACACCTCACTTATTTGGATGTTTTGGAGTAGAGTGAATACGAGGAAAAGTTTTCGAACCACGCAGGCGCAGAGCGATCAGACGCTGGCTCCACCAATGGTTCGCCCCAGGCAGCTTTTGTATTTCGAGGAGTCACGACCACATCCGAGCGCAGTATCGGACAAAAGCGGCCATGCTCAAATAGACCGAAGTCGATTAAGTACGTGCGCCCTGGCAGCACATCGTTCACATACCAGGAATGCGCGTCCTCGCAGACGTAAATATCCCGGACAGAATGGGCATTTTGACCATCAAACAGCCGCTCTGTCACGTCGTACAAGCGCAGCCCTTTTTGAATCTGCCGGAAGTCTGCCTGTAGATACGATGCCACCATCCTCATCCTCGGCCATGTAATTTCCCAGTACACAAACAGCACGGTCGGACTTTGCGCCATCACCTTGACGATATCGCGTCCGTAAAAAGCTGGCAGTTGCCAATTTTCTTCTCGTCGGGATGCCAGCGATGACATCTGTCGATTCTCTGCCGATACACTCTCCACCTTCGCTCTGTCTTTTTGCAAACGATATTTCACCTGGCCTATGGTTAAGCCGCATTCTTGGGCAATTTGTGCGATGGATTTGGATTGTGCACGCAATTCAAGAATTTTTTCCAGCATCGTGATGCGCTCCTTTCCGCCAAGTTTCCCTTCCGCTATCCACTTGTCTGTCGTCTTTGTATATGTACAATGTCATCATAGCGAATGCCGCTAACAAAGACTGTCGAATGATGCATGCACATCCCTTCTTCTTTTGTCGATAAACAATCATATTTTCGTCATTGCCAAACAAAAGTCGAGAAAGCCGCTTTGGTAATCGCTTTCATCAGTCGAATGTTGCTCCGCTTTTCTCCCGCTGTTTTTCGCGTACTTTACATCTTACAAATGACAAAGGGCTTCCATACTTTGCTTTATGAAAAATTCATTACAAAACGGAACCGGGCGTGACCGTTTTGTCGATCGCAAACGGCGCATCTCCCGCAAACTTCGCTGTCCGCTGAGCCAAACATAAAAAAACCCGCCATCTCAGCGGGTTTTGGGTGACGATTATCTGCGTTTGGTAATGCGCCCCGAGCTTCCTGCTTTTGTTCGCGGCGGTGATTTGCTTTTCGGCTTGGAAAAAATCGAGGAGCTCTTCGAGGAAACAGACGAGCCGTCGGAGGAGCGGGTAATTTTGCCTTTGCTTCCGCTAGAGGATGAGTCCTGCTTTTTAAACAGGTTGCCATCCTGACCGACTGAACTGTCACTTTTCTTTTTGCTGTCGCTGCGCTTGAAGATGCTGCCTGTTCCTTCTTTGGTAATCGGCGGGGCAACCTTTTTCTCCGCCTCGCTCGGGACGTGATAGCTGCCGGAGGGCTTGTAAATCTCTTTGCTTGAGTAGCCCCGGTAGCTGCCTTTGTAGCTTTTCTTGTGTCCATCGAACAAATCGTCGAGAACACTCGCCAAAATGTATCCTTGCAAAAAGGATGAATCGTAGTTTTCCCGAACGTATTCCTTCGTATCGACCTCAATCAGCGTATCGGACGGCTTCGCCTGATCTTGCTGCACATGATACAGCTCATCCGGATAGACGAGAAACATGTGTTGGTCGTCTTCTTTGGAAATCTCGTCCGGCTGCTTTTGGTCAGCAAGCTCCTGCGCTACCTCCGGCACCGTCTTGTTTTCGGCGCGATAAATGCGCGATGTCTGCCCTTTGTCCTTCGTGGAGACGGATTCAAGCGGGTAGCTCTCGCCAATTCCGGGGCTTCCGCAGCCAGCCAGCAAAAGCAGGAGCACCGCCGGAATCAGCAGGAGCTTGATCGATTTCATCCAACGGTTCGGCATGCTCACTCCTCCTTACGTTCCGCGAAGTACCTGGACATCCGCAGGTAAAACCGACTCTCCCTCGTACAGCATGAATCTGCCGTCCTGCCATTCGATCCGCAAAAGCTCGCGGCCGTCCGATTGGAACTGCCAGATGTACTGATCACCGGAAGTATGGAACGGAGCTTTTCCGACGACGAGCACTCTGCCGTTGTACTGTTCTTCCAGATGATAGGTCACATCGTCCATTTCGATTGTCGTAGGCACCTCATCTACGGAGTCCAGTCTGCCGTCGATGACCGTGTACAGCTGGTAAACCGTTTTTTCGCGCTCTTCGATGTATAAATAGCGGATGGTCGTTCCATCCTGCAAAGTCAGCATCGTCGCATTGCGGCTCGCATTGGTCGACTTTCCCGTTACCTGGTAGGTGACGAGCGAGACTTCCACCACGTCGCCAGGCCCTACCGTCAAAATGCTCTTTTCCGGGGCAGGCGGTTCATGCTTGGCAAATATATTTTGAATGCGCTTGAACAAACTCATCTGGTCCTACTCCTTCCTTGCCCGGTTTAGACCAGTGCGCCCAGAATCAAGGCGCCGACCAGGTGGAATGATCCCGCCACCATGGCGTGTGCGACTTTTCCTTGCTGGGTTCCACGCTCCAGATCAAGTCCGGCAAAGCTTTTCAACAAAATTTCCGCGATTTTCTGCAACAAGAGCAAAATAATAAATGAGACCACAGATGCCAACAGGGCGTTCCACAATTCATTCGAGTTCATGATCGATTGCGATAAAATATAACCTTGCGCAAACAGCTTCATGACAAACCGGGTCGTCACGGCCACGTTCCCGTTTTTGATTTCAGCCATATCCTTGTACTTCGTAAAAAGCGTGTCAATCCACATCAATACAAACAGCAAAATACCGCCTGCTCCGGTCCACACGAGCATTCCGAGCAATTGTGTCCACGACACGTCTATCCCCCCGCAGCAACTAAGATAGTAGAAAGTGCGGCTTCGCCAGCTTTTTTCGTGGCGAAGCCTGTGCTTTCTCATTCAACCTTTCAAGGAAAAAGGGGCCCCGCCGAAGCGGTTTACCCCTCGTATTTTTTCATGAGCGCTGCCAGTTCGTCTTCCACCTGCTGGTCTTTGGAGAGTTTCGCGATTTCGTCGTCGAGCGAGCTTTGTTTTTTGTACAGCTCGCCGCTTGCTTCCGCTTCCGCCTCCATCTGCAACGCTTTTTCTTCCATCCGTTTCAGCCCTGCCATCGCAGAGTTGCTGTCGAATCCAGCCATCGTCTGGTTGATCGTTTTTTGCGCTTTGGCAGCATTGACGCGAGCCACGAGTGTTTCGCGCTTGTTTTTCAGATCGGTAATCTGTTTCTTCATTTCAGCCAGCTTGTCGCGCAGCCCGTCCGCAGCCAGCTTGTTTTTCTCGTAAGCCTCTTTGTACTCAGCCATTTTTTGCTCGGCGGCTTTCTTTTCTTCGAGAGCGCGGCGGGCCAGATCGATGTTTTTCGCCTGAGCGGCCACGTGCGCTTGCTCTTCGCGCTTTTTCACCAGCGCTTCCTGCTCTTCGTACAGCACCTTGAACTTTTTCTCCAGAGCGATTTGGGCAGCAACCGCTTTTTCCGCTTCACTCAAATCCTCTTGCATATCGCGCAAATATTGATCGGTCATTTTAATTGGATCTTCCGCTTTTTCAATCAAGGCATAAAGATTGGACATAGTCAGATCGCGAAGTCTTTTAAAAATGGACATGTGATTTCCTCCCTCAATACGTGCTGGGTAATTCGGCCCACATTTGCCGAACCCTCTATACATGTATCTACGTTACTTACGCAAGCAAGTTTCAAAATGATGTCTTTTTCTTCTATGCATTTTTTTCCGCCAAGGCTGGCATGCTGACTTTCGCCTTTTTGTCCGCTTCATCCCACTGCAAGTACGCGTCGAAGCGCTCTTTCCCTTTGACAAAGCCTTTGATCAGATTGGTCTTGCCTGTTTCCATCAGCTTTTTGGCCGCAGCCGGGGTGATTTTTTTCCCCATAATCGTCTTGGAAATGGTGACGGTACACTGGGACTTTTTATAGTTGGCGCACCCGTAAAACTCTCCCTTGTCTACGAGATCGCCGCCACACGCCCGGCAAGCAGCCACTTTCGAGCCGATGGAAAACTTGGACGCCTGCTTGGATGTGGGCAATGCTTCGACGTCGTACGCTTCCAGCTTCCATTCGCGGGACTGCTCGACGGCATCCTCGACGATCTTGTGCGAGAGCTTGCGCACCTGTTCCATGAAAACTTGCGCGGAAGCATCGCCCTGCCCGATTTCCTGAAGGCGCTGCTCCCATCTGGCTGTCATTTCCGGGGAAGCGAGAATTTTGTCGCCGATGACGTCGATGAGCAGCGTCCCTTTTTGCGTTGCGAACACCTGGTTTTTGCGGACTTCAATATACTTGCGTTCCTTGAGCATGTTGATGATCCCAGCTCTGGTCGCCTCTGTCCCCAAGCCTTCTGTCTTCATCAGCACCTTTTCCAGCTCCTGATTGTCGAGGTGCTTCCCGGCTGTCTTCATCAGCGTGATCAGTTGGCCTTCCGTGTAGCGTTTGGGCGGCTGGGTCTTGCTTTCTTTGGCTTCTACTTTGTGCACTTTTCCTGTCTCGCCTTTGGCAAGCGGCGGCAGCACAGCTTCCTTGTCATCCTTTTCCTCATCAAACAACACTTCGCGCCAGCCAGCCCTGATTTGCACCTTGCCTTTGCTGATGAAAACGGCGCGGCCGTCGACCAGCGTGTTCACCGTCGTATAGTCAAACAAGGCGCTTTCCTGATGCGCGGCAATGAGGCGTCTTGCCACCAGGTCGTAAATTTTTCGCTCCTCGTCGCTCAGTTTGGAAACGGTCGGCACTTGCTCGGTTGGAATGATCGCATAGTGATCGGTCACCTTTTTTTGGTTGACGTACCGTTTGTCCGAGGCGATGGATGCTTTCGCCAAAGGAAAGTGTGGCTGGTACTCCGGCTGCTTCGACAGTTTGTTCAAAATGTCGGGAAACGTCTTCGCCTCCTCCTGGGTGACAAAAGACGAGTCGGAGCGCGGATAGGATAAAAGCCCCTTCACGTACAGCTTTTGCGCAATCTCCAACGTTTTTTGCGGCGAATACTTGAACATTTTATTCGCCGTCGCCTGTAACGAGGACAGATTGAACAAATAAGGCGGCAAAAATTCTTTGCGCTCGGTTTCCACCTCGCTAACCTCGCTTGGCTTGTCCCGGCAAAAAGCGGCAATCCGCTCTGCCAACTGCGGATCGAGGATGCGCGACTCCCCGTCTTCTTTGTGCCAGACGCCTTCGTAGCGCTTCTTGCCGATGGCAAACGTCGCCTTGACTTCCCAGAAAGGCTCCGGCTTGAACGCCGCGATTTCTTTTTCCCGCTTGACCACCAGTGCGAGCGTTGGCGTCTGAACCCGTCCCGCCGAAAAGACGTCCTTGATTCCTCTTTGCTGCAACAACAACGTATAGACGCGCGATGCATTCATGCCTACCAGCCAATCCGCACAAGAGCGGCTGTACGCCTCATGGTACAGATTGCGCGTCTCTGTCTCCTCAAGCAAGGCCGCGAAGCCAGCGGTTACGGCTTTCTCCGTCAGGGAGGAAATCCACAGCCGCTTCATCGGTTTGCGCACTTTGCACATCTCGACAATCGTGCGGACAATCAGCTCCCCTTCGCGCCCGGCGTCGCCCGCATGGATGATTTCGGTCACGTCTGAACGCTTCAACAACTGTTTGATGATGCCAAACTGCTTCGCTTTTGACTTCATCACCTGGTGCTGAAACGATTGCGGTACTAAAGGCAGTGTGGCAAGCGACCACTTTTTCCACGCCGGGTTGTAGGCTTCCGGCGGCACCAGTTCACAAATATGCCCGACCGCCCAAGTAAAAAAGGCTCCTTTCGGAAACATCCGATTCGGGTGCACTTCAACGAAGCCTTGTTGTTTTCTATGGGCAAAAGGACTGGCAAGCTTCATGGCCTGGTCCGGTTTTTCTGCTATGACGACTTTCATGCATGCTCTTCTCCCTGTGTTCAATCTGTCTCTATTCTACTACATCGAGCCAAAGATTTTCCCTTTTGCCAGCACAGCCAGCTCGATTTTTTCAATCGCCTGGCAATAGACGCCTTCTGCATCGGCCAAAACAGGCGGTGTATCCTCTGCGGCGAATGCCAGTTGCCGCATGACGCCTTTGCTGCCTTCGTACCAGTCTATGTCCTTTGGCGCTTCGTGCTGTACCCGTTGCCATGCTTGGCGCAGCACAGGAGAGTAGAGTCGCTTGGCGCCAGGCAAAAGCGCGCACCCGCGCACCGTTTTTTGATACGGCTTCCCTGGCATTGTCTCGCGCAAATCGTGGAACAGGTGCGGCCAAAAATCTTTGCTGGAGCCGGTATGTGGCTTCTGCTCTGCCCACTTCTCTACTCCCTCCCTGGTTTTCGTGTCGCGATACAAAAGGCTGTACAGTCGTTTGCCCAACTCGATCCGTTCAACCAGCGAGGCAAACTGAAGCACTTGATCGCCGAGCAGCCGCAACGGAGCGTTTGACCGTCCCTCCGCTTCGTACGGAAACAAGATCAAGTTGAGCCGAAGCACTTCCTGCAAGGCAAAAGGCCACGTTTTGACCACGCTATGGCGGTACGTCGCATCTCCCATCATCTGCGTCTCCAAATAGTTTTGCTCGTTCACAATCAGCCCAATAGTGAGCAGCTTGCTGTCGCCTTTCTCCCAGAAGTGGTTCCAGAGCGCTTGCATGAAGCGGGAGACGCCGAATTGGGGCAGGAGGTGAAAAAGATTGGTCTGGCGCTTGACGCTCTCCTCATACAGTAATAATTGAGGGTAGGCATCTTGAAAAATAAGCCAGTTGCCCCGCTCCAAAAAAGAAAAGTAATCGTGCTGTTCTTTGCTGGAAAGCAGCCTGGGCAGCAGTTCGCCGCGCAAATCTGTCATGCTCCATCCGGCATTGCGCGAAACGAGATGCGCCAAAAGTGCCCAATGAACTTCGGGATGCCGGCGAAAAAAAGCCAAATAGGCGCTCGTCCTGTCCAGATTGTCGCCGTTGCTTTCCTTTGTTTTGTTGCGAATGTCCGTGACCGTGTCCTGGTCTTTTTTTATGAGGGGATTGGCAGCCTGACTCGCTCGCTTTCCTTTTCCAAGCTCGCGTGCAAGCGGCCACAGAGTCGCGTACGTTTGCCATGCCCGGCCCATCATTCGTCCCTCCCCTCTGGCAAAAGCATGTGTGATGGAGGTGTTTGTCATTGCTGCAAGTACGGCAAGAAATCAACCGCATTCAGTCTCTGCTCCTCAGCCAGCAAAAACAGGATGGCTCCTGGCGCTTCTGTCTGGAAAGCTCCCCGACGACTGACGCTCACATGATCATCCTATTGCGCACGCTCGGAATTGATGATGAGCGATTGATCGATGGACTTGCGACCCGCATTGCCGCTCTCCAGCAGGAAAATGGCGCCTGGAAGCTGTACCCGGACGAGGCGGAAGGGAATTTGTCGACGACGCTGGACTGTTACTACGCCCTGCTGTTCTCGCGCCGCTACCAAAAAAATGATCCTCGCCTGATTCCCGCTCGCGAGTTCATTCGCGCCAAAGGCGGACTGACCGAAGCCAATTTGCTGACCAAATTTGCCGCTGCCCTGACCGGACAGTACAAGTGGCCCGCTCATTTTCTCGTGCCTGTAGAAATTGCCTTGCTGCCCCCTTCCTCGCCTGTCAGCTTTTACGATTTTGTCGGATATGCCCGCGTGCATCTCGCCCCGATGATGATTGCCGCCGACCGCAAGTTTGCCAAAGGAACGGCGGACACGCCCGATTTGTCTGATTTGTACGTGACGTCTCCGATCTCTCCCGGCCTTTATCCGCACCGCTTGCTGGATCGTTTTGCCCGTGGCGGCCAGCCTTTCCTTGCTTCGATCCACGAGCATGTCATGCGCCTGCCTTTGCTGCCCGGCTTGCTGCACGAGCTATCGCTGCGCAGACTGGAGCAGTTTATGTTGGCTCGCGTGGAAGCCGACGGAACGCTGTACAACTACTCCACCTCCACCTTTTTCATGGTCTTTGCCCTGCTTGCCCGCGGCTATTCTCCCCGCGATCCGCACATCGCGAAAGCAGTCGTCGGGCTGCGCGACAGCGTATGCGAAACGCCGGAAGGCTCTCACCTGCAACTGGCGACTTCCGCCGTCTGGGATACTTCCCTCCTGGCACACGCTCTCCAGCAAAGCGGCCTGTCCGCCAATCACCCTGCTATCGCGTCAGCCAACCGCTACTTGCTTGCGAAACAGCAGCATACGTACGGCGACTGGAAAATTCGCAATCCGGCAGGACACCCGGGAGGCTGGGGTTTTTCCGACTTCAACACGCTGAACCCCGACATCGACGATACGACAGCCGCTTTGCGGGCATTACGCGCCCAATCGCGGCTGGACAAAACGACAGCCGCCGCCTGGAAGCGCGGACTCGACTGGATTTTGTCCATGCAAAACGACGATGGCGGCTGGCCTGCCTTTGAGAAAAATACAGACTCCGCCCTGATCCGCAACTTGCCGATTGAGGGTTCAGATACGGTCAGCACCGATCCTTCCTCTGCTGATTTGACCGGAAGAACATTGGAGTTTCTCGGTCGATACGCCGGGTACAAGGAAAGCGACGCCCCTGTGCAAAAAGCCGTTCGCTGGCTGCTCACCCACCAGGAAGCGGACGGGTCGTGGTACGGTCGCTGGGGGATTGCCTATGTGTACGGAACATGGGCGGCGATTACCGGACTTGCCGCAGTCGGTGTAACCTCCACTCACCCCGCGGTCCAAAAGGCTGTCGCCTGGCTGCTCGGCACGCAAAACGCCGACGGGGGCTGGGGCGAATCATGCCACAGCGACGAGAAAAAAACATACGTCGCTCTCGGCGCAAGCACGCCTTCCCAAACAGCCTGGGCGCTCGATGCTCTCATCGCCGTCTCCCCTGAGCCTACGCCCCCGATTTTGCGAGGGATCGACTTTTTATCCCGGCAAAGTCAGGCGACGAGCTGGTCTGTCACGTATCCGACAGGAGGCGGACGGCCTGGCGGCACGTATTTTGCCTATCACAGCTATCGCTTCATCTGGCCGTTGCTCGCTCTTGGCCACTTCAAGCACAAATATGGTTCATCCCGTTAGGCGAGGCTGTCATCGGCCTCGTCTTGTTGGTGCTGGTGGTGTCGTCGGTCGAATCGGTACCTCTTTGCTGTAGATGAGCGAGTCTTTTGGCGTGTCAAAAACCGATGTGCAACTGATCACGTCCGCATCTCCGATCAAAACAAGCGATGACTGCTGCACGCCCCCTACTTTGATGTCTCCAAGCGCAATCTTTTTATTGTGGACTTTCATGTTCATTCTGCTCGTTCTCCTTTTTCCTTCATCGCACTTTTGCTCTATGCGGGATTTTGTATTGTATGCCTGCACTGCCCAGCGCGGACCGCGAACCCAAAAACAGGTATGAACACCCAGTGCCCTCCCACATACAATACAGAAAGGCTCTTTCGTAAAAAGGATGTGTCGAAGATGCCAGCCATTGTTGGGGTCATCAATGTAAACAGCATAAGCGGCGTCTTCAATGTCGGAGACGTCCGGAGAATTTCCCCTGTCAGCTACTCCAAAACCTTTGCAGGAGGAGGCTCGTTCAACTCTGGCACCAATCTTTCGTTCAAGATTCCGCGCAGCGTAGTCTACGTGAACGAAACGACCAGCAACGAACTTCCCATCTTCGTGGAGGATACGAGCGATTCTGCGGCAGAGGGACGGGATTTTCCATGAATTTTTTTATTCATCAAAACATCGTCATCCACAATTTGAAGATTGATGGCATAACCAACTCATCGGTTTGTCAAATCGGCAGTGCCGGCATCATCAAGCCGCTATCCCAGCTTTACAACACAGGCGGATTCACGGAGCCGGCCCCCGCAGCCGGACCGATGCCCGAGACGTCTTCGGCAGAATTTATTCCGCTTGTCCCATTGGTTGAGCCTTCACGCTGACCAGCTTTATGTTTGATGAAGAAGGATGATCGTCATGTACATCGGTTCCGAAGTGATGCAGTATTTGCAACAGTTACATGACTATATACAAACACAGAACAAAAAAATCGAGAAAATGAAGCAAATGATAGAAGAATTGCAGCAAGATATCAAAGACTTGAAAGAGAAACAGGTTCCTTCTGTAATCAAAAACGAGTACAAGTTTGATCTGTTGAAGGTGGAACGGCTAGAAGGAACGCTCAATATCGGTCTCAACCCGAAAGGCAACGATTCGGGAATCGGCGAGCTTTCCATCAATCAGACGATGAATGTGCCGTCTGACGAGCAAAAAAACTCGCCGCTGTTTGACCGCGTGCAAAAAGAAATATACCGCTACCTAGAGTCGGACGCCTATCACGTGCTGGAACGAATCGAAGAAGAGTGCGGATACCCGCTCAATGACGACTACCGGGCTTTTATATTGGACGATATCAAAAAGCAAATTGATCAGCGCATCCGCTATTACGTCAATCAGCTTCCCGCCGATGACCTGGAGCCGGAACAAATCGACGCCTTGGTGCCAAAAATAGTCCAGAAGGTCAAGCGGGATATCGAAAAAACGTGTGAGAGCTTCGTCAAAAATCTGCCTCGCGAGGTGAACGAACCCTGATATGATCTACCAGGTGATAAATGGTGCCGTCTGCGTCGGCAAGCTTTCGATTGATGCCTTGTCATCCTCTGCATCCTTGTTCATTGGAGATACAACAACGGTCAAACTGCTGTCCATTTATGAAACTCCGCCAGAATCGATGATCATTGGAGCGGTCCCGGTTGATACCGCGCTCACTCCGCCATAAGGAGGCGACAGCTGTTGTACCGAAGAACAAGCCACGTCAAAAAGTTGAGCAGCATCTCCATCGATTCTTCCTCTGTTTTGCAACTTGGCGATTCCAGGCAGGTGCATACTCAAGCCAATATTTTGGCGATTCAACGGGAAAAAGCGATTTTTTTCAAAAATGAACTGCCTTTTGCCGATTACGATGTGTTCAGCGTTCCGTTAGCAGCTCCTTGCCCCGAGGAGCCGATATGCATCGATACGTTTCACGACTGCACACATCTGCGCGTGCGAAAAGTCGACGTGCCGTTCGCTGCGGCATCTTCCGTGATCCATATCGGTTCCACCGAATGCCTGACCCTGGAAACACGCGTGAAAAATATCCGGCATTTGCTTCGCGACGAACCAAAGCCGAAGAGAGGGGATTAACCAGTGCCTTCCGTGGTGGGAGCTGTCAATATCAACAGCAACTCGGGAACTGTCAACTTCGGGGATACCTTGAACATCTCCCCGAAAAGCGCGACGAAAACCTTTTCCGGCTCTGGGGGCGGCAATACGGGCAATGTCGTCAATACGATCAACGGCGCCAATGCAACCAATACGCTTGATCCGAGCATTGTCGATCAGCCGCTGGTAGGGAATATATGAACGAACAGTGTTAATGGCTTTCATTAGCACTGTTTTTGCCCGCAAGCGGACATGCCTCCTTTTCGCATCGGGAAACCGCAAAAAAGAGGAGGTACGTGAAGTCCTCCCCTACAGCTTCGCCTTGAATGTCGTTTTTCGCTCCCGATAGTCCGCATCACGGTGCAAAATGATTTCCAGCAAGCCATCCTGGTACTGTGCTTTCATTCCTTTTGCGACCACCGGAGCTGGCAGCTCGATATTCCGTTGAAAAGAGCCGTAGCTCCTCTCTGTTTTCACGCACGCGCCGTTGTAATTCGGCTCCTTGACTTCCCCTTTGATTTCGAGCAGCTTTTGCTCGACCAGCGCCAGCTCCAGGCTGTCGCGCGCAAAGCCCGGCAATTCGCAGCAGACGATTACCGCTTGCTCCGACAAGAACACATCCGTGACAGGATAATCAGCCGTTTCTTCCTCCTGCACGACCCGCACTGGCTTGCCCTTGGGCTGTTTCGCGCTCTTTTGGCTGGTCTGCACGACCTTCGTCGTCTTCGTGGTAGAGGTCGTTGTCTGATTCGGCGTTTGTTTGCTGAGTGCCGCTACATTTTCCCAAAAACTCGCGTCCATGATTTGATTCATCTGGCGCAAAGCACCCCATGGATGCTCTTTGTCCAGATTTAATTTTCCCAGGCTTTGCGAAGCCTTTTGCAACTGCTTCAACGTCTCTTGCCAATTTTTCAAGGACGTCGCCTCCTTCCCGCAAGCTGACATACGCCCGTTTTTGGCAGTATATGTGGCTCGCTTTGGGAAGGGTGCACAAAAATCATTATGTCTGCCCATTGTCACTGACATCTGGCGCGGGTGCTGGCGGCGCGATAATGTCAGGAGGCGGCATGTCGCTCGGGTACGTCTCGCCGGACTGGCCGTTTCCTCCATCCGGTACGGGAGTTGGCTCTGGCGTCGTTTCCGGTTTTGCTGCCGGGGTTGTCGGTTTCTCCGATTTTGGCTTCGCTTCTTTGGTCGGGGATGAAGTGGACGGCTTTGGCGTCGTCGGCCTCGTCTCCGTTTTCATCTCGATCTTGGCGACTTCCGCAACCGACGCGTTGCTCAGTTGGTTCGTTGATTCGGCTACACCCAGTTCCTTTTGCAGCGTACTGCGGACCGCCTGCATGTTCTCCCGCGGCCACAAGGAATACGGCGAGCTCCAGATCGCCCCGTTTTCCAGCGAGACGATATTATCCGAAGAAATCGTGCCGAAATCCATGGCCATGCCTTTGATTTGATCCTTCGACAAATCTGTTTTAATATGCTGTCCAACCGTTTCCATCACCGATGTCAGACGGGTAACTCCGTCCATCGAGATCATTTTGTCCGCTACTGCGCGAATCACTTGCTGTTGACGGCGGTTGCGGTCAAAGTCGCTCGAATTGTAAGCACTGCCGCGCCTGTCGATCCGGTGTCTGACAAAGCCCAAAGCCTGTTCGCCATTCAGCACCTGGGTTCCCTTTTTCAAATTTCGGTAGACGCCTTGCTTGGGAAGCTCATAGACGAGATCGCGATCCACATCTACCTTGACGCCGCCAAGCTTGTCAACCGCTGCTGTAAAGCCCTCGAAGTCGAGCTGGACGTAATGGCCGACAGAGATTCCAAACATATGCTCCAGCGTTTTCTTGAGCATCGTCATGCCGTTTTCCGTCACAGGTTTGCCTTTGCTTTCTGCCAGCTTTTTCTGACCTTCGCCAAGTGCAAAAACTTCATTGATCTTGTGATAACCTGGGTATCCGGGAATCTCGACCCGCGTGTCGCGCGGCAAGGACACCATCGTCACTTTTTTCGTCACAGGATTCGCGACCGCGACAACCAGTACGTCTGTGTTCAGCATCCCGATGTTTTTCCGCGTATCCACCCCGACAATGACGAAAGCGATCGATTTCTTATCCTCATACGGCTGCTCGACGACGGGCTGATCGGGAAGCTTGTACGGATCTTCCGTCACGACTTCCAGTGTCTGGTCGACCTTGTTGAGCGCGTATCCCGCCCCGACCGCCAGCAAGCAGAGAAACAGGCACGCAGCCAAGAGCAGATACATCCGCTTGCTTCGCTGTCCGCGTTTTTTGCGTGTACGCGGCTGTTTCACAGGGGCCCTTTGTTTTTCGTTCTTGGCCTGCACGCAGGTTCACTCCTTTTCACATGCATGGTGTCACAATTCTATTCATTTTTTTATTATTCTGGAAAAGCATGTCCTATTTTACCACATTCTGCTGTCAGATTGTAGCTGATGCCCGAGGGATCGCACCTGTTTTGTCGTTTTAGCGGCGAGTCCTTGCACTCCTTAAACGAAACAGGTAGTCTAAAACTATTGGGAAAACCGGAAAAAGAAAAGATCGGGGGACTGGAGAGTGGAACACGTACAGGTGCTGATCGCAGGCGGCGGCATCGCGGGGTTGTCTGCCGCTATTTGGTGCCAACGATTGGGGTTGTCTTGTTTGCTGGTAGAAAAAACAGATCGGCTCGGCGGCCAGTTGCATCAAATCCACAATGAAATTTGGGATTTTCCTCCGCGTGTGTATGCGCAAGGGGCTTCTTTGCTGGAAGATTTGTCCCGGCATCCTTCCGTGCAAAAACTGGCTGTCCGCTTTGAAGAAGAGCTGGTAGCCATCGATCGGGTCGCCAAAACCGTGACGACTTCCAAAGCGCTCTATCGCGTAGACTATTTGCTCGTTGCCACTGGTGTTGCCCCTAACCAAATTCCGGCTCTGGACGGCTGCACCCGCGTCTTGCCACCCTCCTTCTCCACGACGGCGGAGGCTACGTCGGTAGCCGGACTGGACTTGGCTGTGATTGGCGGCGGAGATCGCGCTGTCGAGAGTGCCGTGAACCTCACCAAGCATGCTCGCCACGTCACCTTGCTGATCCGCAGCAACCATCTGCGTGCCCGACCCGATTGGCTGCGCAAAATGGCCGCGCTCCCCAATTTGACCGTTCTGTGGGAGACGGAAGTGAGCGGCTTTTTGCACCGCGAAGACCGGCTATGGTTGACATTGGCTTCGCGTCGGCCGGAAAATCCGCAACAATTGCTGGTCGACTGGATTTTGCCGCGCATCGGAGTCCATGGCAATTGCGCCGGGTTGGATGGATTGACCATGTTTGGAGACGGCTATTTAAAGACAGACGATTTTCAACGATCCGACGATGCGTGGATATACGGCTTGGGTGACGTCACCAACGGCGCTGCCTATGCCAGCCTGTCACTGGCTGTCGGGCAGGCTATGAAAGCCGTCAAGCATATTTCCATGCACGGCCGCTCGTCTACTCCGTTTTGAGCTTAGAAAGGAGCGCTGTTCTTGTACGTTTTTTCAGATGATTTCGGTTTGCCTGTGCAGCTTACCTTCGATCCGGACGAGTATCGCTCTCACTCGGCTGGACACGTGCTCATCGTTCCCTTTTATCAAGGCAAGCTGCTGTTTACCCGCCATCGCAGCCGCGGTGTGGAGCTGCCCGGCGGAAAAGTCGAGCCTGGCGAAAGCAGTCTGGCGGCCGCCGTACGGGAAGTGTATGAAGAGACAGGTGCTGTCCTCGAAGGCATTGAGCGTATCGGGCAGTACACGCTGAACGGCGGGCAGCGAAAAGATATTTACATCGCAAAAGTGCTTACATACGAAAAGAACCCTCCCGGTGCTGACGTCCAGGAGACGGTCATGTTCGCGGATATTCCCCGGGACATCAAGAACGACGAGCAGTTTAGCCGGATTTTGCGCGACGACGTGTATCCATTGACATTGGAGCGCGCCCTGCGGCATCCGTTTGCGGCCCACTCCGGCCAGTGAGCAAGCTTTTCCTTCAAGCGTCAGGCGAGCAAAAAACAGGCGTTCCTTACCGCAAGCCCTCCCTTTCTGGTGAGAGACTGCGGCAGGACTGCCTGTTTTTAATTTTTTTCTTTTTCCTTTTTCCCGGACAATAGGCGTGCAAACAGATCGTTCACATCAAGGCCGTACTTTTTGAGCGCATTCGCACGCCGCTTTTCCTGCTCGGTCTCCGGTTCGATTCCGAGCACCTCGGAGATTTGCCGCCATGCTTTCGTCTCTTGCTCTTTGGCAGCATCCTGCTCCGTGCTCTGCCCGGTCTGCTCAGCTTGCTTGGGCTTCAACAGGAAAATCGCCACTACCCCGAACACGAGCGACAGACCGGCGATGGAAAAGAACATGACGTTTCGCGAAATCCCGAGCAGCCACGTAAACACGGGCGGCCCGACCGCTACCCCCATAAACCGCACGCCGCTGTACAGGGATGTAATCATCCCCCGCTCGGCTTTCTGCACCGCTCCGACAATCATCGAATTGAGGCACGGCAAGATCATTCCCGTCCCGATGCTCCCAATGATGAGAATCCCGATCAGCACATAGGCGCCTTTGACGAAGCTGGCCAGTATATACGATGCCGACAGCAAAAACATCCCGATGATCACAAACAGGCGCATGAGGCCGAGCTTTTTGCGAATAATGACTCCCGTCAAGTAGGCAGCAATACTCATGACCAAAAGCGGGATCGCCAAAAATCCGCCTTTGATGACACCGTCGATCTTGTACTTTTCTTCCAGCAGATCGGACAGGTAGAACAGCACGCCGAACAGCGTGAACAAACAAATGCTGCCGATAAAAAACGCGGGGATCAGCCATTTTCCGTGCTGCTTGAACACTTCTCCGATCCTGTGCAAATATTGCTTGATGACAAGCGGCTTGCGTTCTTGCTTCTTTTCTTTTGTCAAAAACAGAAACAGTACAAGAACCGCCCCGCAAATAATCGGAAACGCGAGGAAGACCATGTACCAGGAAATCAAGGCGAGCAAGGAGCCAAAAATCGGACTCAACACTTTGCCCAATCCGTTCGAAGTCTCCATCAAGCCGAGCGCTTTGCTCTCCGAAGCTCCCTCAAACAGATCGCCCACCAGTGCCATGGCAATCGGCGCCGTCCCTGCTGCCCCAATCCCCTGCAAAACCCGTCCTCCCATGATCAGCATGTACGGCTGATCCAGCCACATCGCCCCAAGTCCTGCCAAAAGCCCCCCTACCCCGTACAGAGCCAGCGAAAACAAGATGACGATCTTCCGGCCAAAACGGTCAGACAAGTATCCTGCCAGCGGAATCACAATCCCCGCGGCAATCGAAAAGGCTGTAATGAGCAGACTGGTTTGCAGGGAGGTTAGGTGCATTTTGTTTTTCATCGTGGGCAAGACGGGAATGAGCATCGAGTTGCCCAACACCATCACCAGCGGGATTCCCGTCAGCCCTATCAGGTTTTTCGCATTTTGTGCCATACGAAACTCCTCATCTCACGCATAGACGCTGCCATCCCAGCGCATCGCGTTGATAATTTCCCAGTTCGGTGCAAGTCCGATTCCCGGTCCATCCGGGATGGTCACTTCGCCGTTGACTGGATAAAGGGGAAAGAGAGCTGTGAACGGATTTTCCATCACATCCCACTCGATCGGCTCAATCGGCTCGCTGTCCATTTTGCTCCAGGCCGGCAGACAAGCTTGCGCAAACAGCGTATACAATCGCGCCAAGCCGCCGTCAAAAGTATGGGGCGATACCCGGTAGCCAAACTGCCGCGCTGCTTGCAGCATGATCCGGTAGCTCTCGATTCCTTCCGTATGCAATACGTCCGGCTGCGCGATGTCAATCGCTCCCTGCCTGAACAAAGCCAAATAGTGCGTGCAGCGAATCAAATTTTCGCCCCCCGCAAGCGGAATCGGCAGAGCGGCCCGCAGCTTGGCGTATTCGTCGACATGCTCCATCGGCATCGGCTCTTCCAGCCACATCCAGTTGGCATAGCGATCCAAAAGCCGCGTCCACTGTCTCGTCGTTGCCAGGTCGTAGCTTTGATTGGCGTCAAGCGCTACCTGAATCTCCTCTGGCAGCATATCCATCATCCGGGCAATGTGCTGCTGATCTTCCTGAACCGAGCGACCGCCGATTTTTACTTTGACTTTGGAAAAGCCCGCTTCTGTCGCCGCTGCCACTTGGCTGAGCGAATGCTCGATCCAGTCGTCACGCTCGGAGTAAGACTGAAAAGAGGCGTAAACAGGGATGGTGCGATGAATCGCCCCGCCCCATAGCTGACAGACAGACATGTTCGCCGCTTTGGCGACAATCTCGCTCAAAGCCATGCTGACGCCTGAAGCCGATCGCTGATGCCATTTGCTGATCACCTCCGCGATCATCAGTCGGCCAGAAGCGTCCTTGCCTAGCAAAAACGGGATGATCCGTTCCCGAAACCCTCTGTCCAATGTCGGCAACCAGTCGACGATTTCCCCCCACCCATCGATGCCAGCTCGTGTGATGATGCGGACGAGAAACGTGCTGCGATAGCGCTTGTACCCATTGGCGTCACCGTATGCTTGCGGCAAGCGATACAGGAGTGGATAAGTTTCGACGCGCTCGATCAGGAAACGCCGATCAAACGAGGTCATCGCGTCCCTCGCGCTGCTCGATTTGCTCTTCGTACTCGTCGTAGGAAAGGAAATTCCCTTTTCCTTCGCCTTTTCGCATGTAATCCTCGTATGTTTCGCTGCGCATGAAGTGAACACTGTCCGGCCCGTGGTAGCCGTCCATGTCGGTGTAGCCGATTTCTTCTACCGCTTCGACATACCCGTCCGGCTCGTCGCTTTCGATGTACATCTCGCCATAATCGGCTTTGTCGCCTTCCTGGAAGGAGAACGGGGTGCTGGACGTGCCCCACGACTCGACGATTTGCCAGGCGTCTTCTCCATCAAAGCCGTTCTGCCCCTCTTTTTCATCGAGCGATGTGCGACCAAAAGGCGGCTGCAAAAACTCTTCCTCGATCGGTCGGGACTCGTTCACATGCGGGGCAGGAGCGTGTTCCTTGCACGTTTGCGCCTGGGGCAATGCTTCCAGCCTCTCGTGCGGAATGGGCTCGCCACAGACCGTGCAGAGGCCGTATGTCCCTTCTTCCATCCGGGTCAGCGCCTGATCGATTTCTTTCAGCGTCTCCCGGTCAAGGCTGTCGAGAGCCAAATCTTTTTCGCGTTCAAACATTTCACTGCCTATATCTGCCGGATGGTTATCGTACATGGAAAATTCCTGCAAGGAGGTAGTCATCGGTTCTCGCATGCCGTAGTGATCTTGCACGCGATCTTCGAGTTCTTTTTTCTGCTCCAGCAGTTTTTCCCTGAAGCTGGCCAGCATTCTGTGATCCAAATCGGGCACCACCTTTGTTTGGTTTCCTCAACAGGTAGTATGGCTCAGCAGTGGGGAAATAACCATCGCATGCAAGCACAAAAAACCTGCCACCCCGATTGGAATGGCAGGTTTGAAATCATTACGATTCGCTTACATGTGCGTAGTGTTGTTCCACGATGTCTGCGCAGCGCACGCAGAGCGATGGATGCGCTTCGCGTGTACCCACGTCTTGCTTCACGACGCGGCAACGCTCGCATTTTTCACCGTCAGCCGCCGAGACGACAACTGCGATGCCTTCGAGTTGTGCTGCCTCTGCCGGAGCTGCTTCTCCCTGGGCGTGCAGATCGACGTGAGCGACGATGAACAGGTCAGCCAGATCGTCCATGGCAGCCAATGCTTTCGCTGCTTCTTCCGTTTGCGGATACAGCGCCAGCTTGGCATCCACGGAATTTCCGAATACTTTGTTGCGGCGCGCTTCTTCCATGGCTTTGAGCACTTCATCGCGTACAGCGAGGAAAGCGTCCCACTTGCTTTCTGCCTCTGCGGAGAAGCTCAGGTGCTGCTCGTCGCCTTCTGGCATGTCTGTCAGCTGCACGCTTTGTTCGGACACTCCCGGAATGAACGCCCACACTTCGTCAGCGGTATGCGGCAAGAGCGGCGCTACCAGCTTCACCAGGCTGAGCAGGCAATCGTACATGACGGTTTGTGCTGCGCGGCGTTTTACACTGTCAGGTGCTTCTACATACAGACGGTCTTTGCAGATGTCCAGGTAGAAAGCAGACAAGTCGATGACGCAGAAGTTGTGCACCGCATGGAAAACGGTGTGGAACTGGTATTCGTCGTATGCCTTGCGGGAACGCTTCACGACTTTCGCCGCTTTTGCCAGCACATAACGGTCCAGCTCGCCTAGCTGCTCATAAGCTACGCGGTCTTTTGCCGGGTCGAATCCGTCCAGGTTGCCGAGCAGGAAGCGGAACGTGTTGCGGATTTTGCGGTACACTTCGGCAATCTGATTCAGGATCGCGTCAGAAATGCGCACGTCTGCCTGATAATCAACAGAGGCTACCCACAGGCGCAAAATATCGGCGCCCAGCTTGTCGATTACTTGTTGCGGCACTACTGTGTTGCCAAGCGACTTGGACATTTTGCGGCCTTCCCCGTCGAGAGCAAAACCGTGGCTCAGGACAGCCTTGTACGGAGCCGTGCCATAAACCGCAACTCCCGTAGACAGAGAGGAGTTGAACCAGCCGCGGTACTGGTCGGAACCTTCCAGGTACATGTCAGCCGGCCAAGCGATGCCGCGCTCGCGCAGAACAGCCTGGTGGGAAGAGCCGGAGTCGAACCATACGTCCATGATGTCTGTCTCTTTGCGGAAATCTTTGCAGTCGCATTTGCTGCAAGCAAGACCTTCCGGAACCAGCTCGTTTGCTTCGCGGGCAAACCAGGCAGAAGAACCTTCTTTGCGGAACAACTCGGCGATATGGTTGATCGTCGCGTCGTTGATGATTGGCTCATTGCAAGATTTGCAGTAGAAAATCGGGATCGGAACACCCCATACGCGTTGACGGGAAATGCACCAGTCGCCACGATCTGCAATCATGTTCGCCAGGCGGGTTTCTCCCCAATGCGGAATCCACTTCACGTTTTTGATCGCTTCCAGCATTTGTGCGCGGAAGCCGTCGATGGAAGCAAACCATTGTTCTGTCGCACGGTAGATAACCGGCTTTTTCGTGCGCCAGTCATGCGGGTAGGAGTGCGTGAAGAAGCTCAGCTTTAAGAGCGCTCCATTTTCTTTCAGCTTTTCGGTGATGACCTTGTTCGCATCCTCGTAGAAAAGACCTTCGAAACCCGGTGCTTCACTGGTCATTTTTCCTTCGTGGTCGACCGGGCAGAGTACACCCAGATTGTATTTTTGTCCGACGGCAAAGTCGTCTTCCCCGTGTCCAGGAGCGGTATGCACGCAACCCGTACCTGCATCGAGCGTCACGTGTTCTCCGAGGATCAATGGGGATGTGCGGTCGTAGATCGGGTGCTTGGTCAATACGCCTTCCAGCTCTTGACCTTTGAAGCTGGCGACAATTTCCACGCCTTCCCAGCCGATTTCCTTGCTTGCCGCCTCGATCAGTCCGTTGGCAACGAGGAATTTGCGGCCGTCTGCTTTTACGACGTTGTACTCCAGCTCAGGATGGAGCGAGATCGCCAAGTTGGCCGGGATCGTCCAAGGTGTCGTCGTCCAGATGACAACGCCTGTCTCTGTGTCCAGCTTGCCTTTGCCATCTGCTACCTGGAAGCTGACGTAAATGGACGGAGAACGCTTGTCCTTGTACTCGATTTCAGCATCCGCCAGTGCGGTCTCAGAAGACGGGGACCAGTATACACAACGCAGCCCTTTGTAGATGTAGCCTTTTTTCGCCATCTCGCCAAAAACGCGAATTTGGTTGGCTTCATACTCAGGGAGAAGCGTCACATACGGATTTTCCCAATCGCCGCGAACACCCAGACGCTTGAACTGGTCGCGCTGCTTGTCAATGTAAGACCAGGCATACTCTTCGCAACGCTTGCGGAAGTCGTTTACCTCGATGCTGCGGCGATCCAGACCTTGTGCGTTGACAATCGCCTGTTCGATCGGCAATCCATGCGTATCCCAGCCCGGAATATACGGCGCGTAGAAGCCGGCCATGGACTTGTAGCGAACGATGAAGTCTTTGAGAATTTTGTTCAGTGCGTGCCCGATATGAATATCTCCGTTGGCGTACGGAGGTCCGTCATGCAGAACGAACGAAGGACGGCCTTCGGTACGCGCAAGCACTTGTTGGTAAATGTTTTGCTCTTCCCATTTCTCCTGCATTTGCGGCTCGCGGCTTGGCAAGTTTCCGCGCATCGGGAAATCGGTTTTTGGTAGCGATAAGGTTTTGCTGTAGTCCATAGCCTGATTCACTCCTAGAAAATAAATAAAAGCCTTCTCCCATCCCCAAAAAGGGACGAGAGAAAGCTCCCGTGTTACCACCCTGATTGAACCAAACCGCTGCTCATACAAAGCAGGCGTGATTGATTCCACTCGTTCATTCGTAACGGGAATGACTCGCTCACTTACTCGCCGATGCCGTCGCAAACTCGCGGCATAAGCTTTCGGATATTGAACTCCCGGGTGATTTTCGGCGGGGCAACTGGTCGGGTTTTCACCTGGTCCCGACTCTCTTTGGCAGTGCTGTTCCGCGTACTCTTCCCGTTCATCGTCTCATGTTTATATGGGCTGATTTTTTCGACAAAGTTGTTTTACATTATAGTACCAATATCGGCACATCGTCAATGTTTTATTCAACAGCGACCGCAGAATCAGCCTGCTCGATATCATCCCAGGCGCCCTGCTCCAGCATTTCCAGCTGTGCTTCCAAAAGAGTGCGGAAGCGCATGCGGTACACGGACGCGCGTTTTTTCAATTCTTCGATTTCGATGGCAATCTTCCGGGATTTGGCCAACGCTTCGTTGACAATCCGATCCGCGTTTTTCTCTGCTTCCTTCAAAATCAGCTGTGCTTCCTTGCGGGCATTGGACTTGACGTCCTCCGCTGTCTCCTGGGCGACCAGAATCGATTTGCTCAAGTTTTCTTCCAAGCTCTTATAATGGTCCACACGCTCATTGAGAATAGCGATTCGTTCTTCCAGTTCCTTTTTCTCTTTAATGAGAAGTTCGAAGTCCTTGATCACCTGATCGAGAAATTCGTTTACTTCGTCGACGTTGTACCCGCGAAAGCCTGTGCTAAATTCTTTATTGTGTATATCCAATGGCGTTAATGGCACATGAACCCCCCACTTTTCCCGATAATTCGTACTTATGGTTTCGACAGAATCGGCTTTGTTTCCTGCCTTATTTTACATTTTTTTGCGGCCTGCTTCATTTTATGTAACCAGTCCGACAATCATGCGAAGTCTTCCACTGCGGGTTGTTCCTGTTACCTCGATGATTTTGAACCGTCCGAAGCCGGCAAGTGACACCATATCGCCTTCTGCAAGCTGAGTCGACGGATCTTCGGTCACTTTCCAGTTGACCTTGACTTTGCCTGCGCGAATCGGGACCAGTGCTTTTGCCCGGGACATGTTGTGCACTTCTCCGATCACCGCATCCATTCGCGGCGAAGGAACGGTAATTGTCTTTTCGACCAGGCGGGCAGCAGGCGGCGTGAACGACTCCCACGCCACGCGTTCAACCTGCACGGAAGTACGGTGAATCTGCGTGACTTGCAGGCAAACGAAGTCAACCACTTCCTCCGCCGCAATGACATAGCAAGTCCCGGCGTCCGTCAGCATGTCGCCGAATTTTTCCCGCTTCATCCCGGCACTCAGGACAGCTCCCATCACATCGCGATGCTCCAGCGTGTGAAAGCGTTGATCTGCCTGAATCGCCAAAAGGGCGAGGCGGTAGTCGTCCTGCTCGATCTCCATGTACTCCGGGTGGATGATCACACGCACGCGTTCCGCGCCTTCATAGCCTCCGCTGGCGGATATTTTCACATCGCGAACTTGCGAGCACAAGCTTTTTAAAATCAGCAATTGTCTGGGGTCCACAAAATCAGTAAGGCGCATGGCCTGCTTCCGCTCTACCAGCGTCAGCATTTCCAGCGCCCGTTCCGCAAAGGGACGTTCTTCTTTTGCAAAATGATCAAACACTCTCATCCGTTATCCACACACCTTACGCCAGCTTTGCCAAGATGCTAACCAGCCCGAAATAGGCAAAACGCAAAGCGATCAAAGCGACGATCGGAGAAATATCGATAAAACCGAGTGTCGGGATAAAACGGCGAAACGGAGCAAGATAAGGCTCTACCAGCCTCTCCAGTAATTGCCCGATGCCTGTCGCTCTCATCTGCGGCACCCATGACATCAAGATGTAGGCGATAATCATGTATTGGTACACAACGAAAGCATAATCTAGAATGGTCAACAAGTAATTCATTCGCTCACCCTTTTTAATCGTGGTAGGTCCGTTACTCTTCCAGTACGCTGGAGATCGTTCCTTGAATGTCTACATGGTCAGGCGTGCATACAAAAATCGTATCGCCAACCTTTTGAATGTCGCCATTCAGCGCGTAGACGGTTCCGCTCAAAAAGTCGATAATTCGCTTCGCCTGATCTTTTTCCACACGATGCAGATTGACTACAACGGGTCTGCGATGACGGAGATTATCGGCAATGTCTTGCGCATCGCTATAATGACGGGGTTCGCAGAGAATCAAACGGATTCCCTCCTTTTCCCGCGCCTGGAACGGCACCACGTTATTCGCCCTGCTGACAGGCTGATGCTTTTTATTGCTGGAATCGTATTCATCCCGTTCCTCTTCGACTGTGGTTTCTTCGATGTATTCCTCGTTTTCCAAACCTAGAAACCCCATCAGCTTGTTCATTACACCCATATACTGCCTCCTCTCCTGCTCGTTGTCGTGTCTGACGGTTCTTTTCCCTATTCCGGCTTGACCAAAACAGAGCCCAGACGAATATATGTAGCTCCCTCTTCAATCGCCACTTCAAAATCACTGGACATGCCCATCGACAATTCTTCGATATGAGCATGGGGGAATGCGCACTCATTAATTCGTGCCTTCCACTCGTAGAGGCCGCGAAATACTTGTCTCGCTTCCTCCTGGTCATCGACAACAGGCGCCATCGTCATCAATCCGACGATCTTTATATGTTTCATATTACTGGTTTCACGCAAAAAAGCCAATACATCGTTGGGACTAAGCCCAAATTTTGTCTCTTCACCGGATATATTGACTTGCAAAAAGCAATTTACGACCTGATCAATCGCCTCGGCGCGTCGATTCAGCTCTTGCGCGAGCGAAAGGCGATCCAGCGAATGGATGTACGGGAAACGCCCGACGACCTCTTTGGCCTTATTGGTTTGCAAATGTCCGATAAAATGCCACGTGCCGCGCTCCTTGTGCAACTCGTATTTGGGCAGGGCGTCCTGCACGCGATTTTCCCCGATATGCTCGATTCCGACATCCAGCAAATCACCGATTGCCTGCTCATCGACGTATTTCGTTACGGCAATGATTTTGACGTCCTCGCGCTTGCGGTTTGCTCTGTCGCACGCCGCCTGAATCCGCGCTTCGATCGCTTCCATTCTTGCTTTCAACAATTCCTGTTCCTTGATTCCCACGACTTTTTATCTCCCTTCTGTCTCTTTCCATCCGATGTAAGAAGCCATTCGCCCTGTCGTCCCGGCCGTTCCGGCTTCTTTTCGATGCGAGAAGAACAAGTCTGTACGGCAGCTTGTACACCAGTCTGTTACGAGCAAATGCTGCTTGGCAATCCCCGCTTCCAGCAAAATCTCCGTGTTCAGCTGGCGAAGATCCAGCATGTACTTCTCTGCTGCGGCAGAAGCCGTTACCGCGGTCTCCCAGTTTTGCGCGCTCGTCCGCACTTGCGTCATGATCCGTTCATCCACTTCGTAGCAGCAGCCCCCGATGGACGGCCCGATGGCTACGCGAATGTCCGCTGGCTGCGCCCCGCAATGCGTTTGCAGCGACTTGACCATTTCCTCGGCAATACGTCCCACTGTGCCCTTCCAGCCTGCGTGAGCCAGACCAATCGCCCCTGTTGCCGGGTCCAGAAAAAAGAGCGGTACGCAATCAGCGTAAAACGAGGTGAGCAAAACGCCCTTTTCCCGGGTAAACAAGCCGTCTGTGGCGGCAATGACATCCTCCAGACTCTCCTTGCCCGCTCCGCCAGCACTCACCTGGCAAACGCGGTTGCCGTGAACCTGATCCGCGCACGTCCAAGCATCAAAAGGCATCCCGACCTGCTCGGCCAGCTTTTTCCGATTTGCAACAACGCGGCTTGCCTCGTCTCCCACATGCAAGCCCATATTAAACGAGCCGTACGGTTGTTCACTTTCCCCGCCAAGGCGAACGGTAAACCCCGCCACCAGGCCCGGAAAATGCTTTTCCCAATCCGTCAGCGTCAACACAGATTTATCCTCTTCCAAGCCAAACGGTTCTCTCATCCTGTCACCTTCCTCATATGGCTTATCATACCATAGCCGAAAAGAAAAGAAAGGCTAACTGACGCCTTTCCCCCTCTACTCCCTGTATTCATCTGCGCCAGAAGTTCTGGCTTCTACCTTCAGTGCTTCCTCCATCCGGACCAGCACCACATCTTTTCCGATCTTCACAATATTGCGCCACGGGATAACATAATCATTCCCGGAGGAAAAAAATCCGAGGAATTTGCCCGGCCCCGGCACGACAATGGCTTCCACACGTCCGTGACGCAGATCGATCTCCAAATCGGATATCGTTCCCAGCCGCTTCCCATCCAGGATATTGACCACTTCTTTTGTCTGGAAGTCAGAGATTTTCACCATTCTCCTCACCCACTTTTCTCCGTTACTCTCAGTATATGAACCCGCCGGAGAATATGTCCTTCTTCGCCGGAAAAAACAAAAGGCAGCCACGAATCGCCAGCCATAAAAAAACCCAACGGCACGAAGACCGTCGGGACCTATGTAGCTTCTCATTACGATTGCACGTGCTTTTGCATATGAGCGATCGCCGCTTTTTCCAACCGGGAGACCTGTGCCTGCGAAATTCCGATTTCTTCTGCTACTTCCATCTGGGTTTTTCCCTCGTAAAAGCGCATGGATAAAATCATTTTTTCCCGATCACCCAGACGTTGCATTCCTTCGCGGAGCGCGATTTCTTCTACCCATGTGACATCCTTGTTCTTCTCGTCGCTGATTTGATCCATGACGTAGATCGGATCTCCGCCATCCTGATAGATCGGCTCGAAAAGCGATACCGGGTCCTGAATGGCATCCAGCGCGAACACGACGTCTTCCTTGGCAACGTTCAATTCTTGAGAAATCTCGGTAATGGTGGGCTCTCGCGAATGCTTGTTGGTCAGATTGTCTCGCACCTGAAGGGCTTTGTAGGCGATGTCCCGCAACGAGCGGGAAACGCGAATCGGGTTGTTGTCGCGCAAATAGCGCCTGATCTCCCCGATGATCATCGGTACCGCGTACGTGGAAAATTTAACGTTTTGCCCGAGATCAAAGTTGTCGATCGCTTTCATCAATCCGATGCAGCCTACCTGAAACAGGTCGTCGACGAACTCTCCGCGGTTATTGAATCTTTGGATGACACTCAGCACCAGACGCAGGTTGCCGTTGACCAGTTTCTCGCGGGCAGCCAGCTCTCCGCTTTGCAGGCGCTCAAACAAATCCCGCATTTCCTTGTTTGTCAGCACCGGCAGTTTGGAGGTATCTACCCCGCATATCTCTACCTTATTGCGCGTCACGTCTTTCCCTCCTCGAAGCAAGAAAAAAGTCCCTAACCCGGTTGTCTTGAAAGGCCGCGTACTGACGCGTAGCCGCCAAGAAGGTGGCAAAAACCACCATCTGTTACGGTTTAGGAACAGTATCCCCTGAGGCTGGGAAAATATGCGTTAGACCATTTTGTTGAACTCTTTTCGCAACCGTTTTATAATTCGCTTTTCCAAACGGGAAATATACGACTGGGAGATCCCGAGCAAGTCCGCGACGTCTTTTTGCGTCTTCTCCTCTTCCCCAGCGAGGCCGAAGCGCAGCTCCATGATGATTCGCTCCCGCTCGGACAGCTTATCCAGCGCTTTTTTCAGCAGCTTGCGGTCTACCTGGTCTTCGATATTTTTATAGATCGTGTCATTTTCTGTACCGAGCACATCGGACAAAAGCAGTTCGTTGCCATCCCAGTCGATATTGAGCGGTTCGTCAAAAGACACCTCGGAGCGAATCTTGTTGTTGCGGCGCAAGTACATCAAAATCTCGTTTTCGATACAGCGGGAGGCGTATGTCGCCAGCTTGATGTTTTTCTCCGGGTCAAACGTGTTGACCGCTTTAATCAAGCCGATCGTCCCGATGCTGACCAAATCCTCGATGTTGATCCCGGTATTTTCGAATTTGCGGGCGATGTAGACAACCAGCCGCAAGTTGCGCTCGATCAGCATGCCGCGCACGGCGGGATCGCCCGAAGGCAGGCGGCCCAGAAGCAGTTCCTCTTCTTCTCTCGTCAACGGTGGAGGCAATGCTTCACTCCCGCCAATGTAATAGACTTCTTCAGCGCGTGCACCAATCCACAGCAGGAAACGGTACCAGGTCAACTGGAGTTGTAGGCGAAGTTTTACATACATGATTAGCCCTCCTGTTTGAGAATAAAGGTAGGTTCTTGCGTATATGCTTCCATCATGGCAGGATGTACGATCGCCTGGTACTTGCCGTCTGCCGAAAGCGGAATCGGGTTAAGCCCGATCAGCACTTTTTCCGTTTCATAGCGAAGTCCTTCCTGTACAACCATCACATGATCCGGCTTGATCGCAAGCAAAAAATCCATTCCCCGCGACACGCTCCGGTACGGGATGAGCCGTACCCGAGCTTGCCATTCCAGCGGCAGGTCATCCCAGGATCCGTCCAGCTTCTCCCACACTCCACCGTTTTCATCGGTTTGTCGGAGAAGCGACGGCGGAAGCAGATGAGCCAGCATGCGGCTTTCGATAATCATCACCGGCAGACGCGTGATCGGCTCGTGCAGCTGATTGCCTGTATCCACGAGACCGCGGCAAATGACTTTTTCTTTTGCGACAGTCACCACGACATCGACGAGGAACGTCTCCATTCTTCGCGGCTCCTGAATCGCTTTGTAGCTCTTTTTCCCGAGGAAAAAGACGAGCAGAAACCCGATGACCACAATCGCGAGGGTAGGCTTGAAGCCCACTCCAAAACCGTCGTTGTGCGTCACAATCAATCCGTTGACAATTTCGTTTCGCGGCGCCAAAAAGTATTGAAGCCCGAATACTCCTCCGCCAAAAACAAAAGCGACAAAATAAAAAATGATCAAGTTTTGCGCAAAGGACAACAACCTCCTGTTCCCGAATGCGATCCACAGCATGAGAATGGAAAACAACAGCTTGACTGACCATTGATACATAGGCGAAAACGCAGGGAAAAAGAAAAAGACCAAATACGAACAACCGAACAATGAGGCCGCGATCATTCTCCACCACACCACGCGCTCTTTGCGAAAATACGCGGTAAACCAGAGCAACAAGGTATCAATAGCCAGGTTGAGGAGTAGAATGATATCAAGATACACAACCACTTGCCCTCACCTCCGATCTGTTTTCGCCTGGGCGAAAATCCGAGAGCTGCAAGAGTTGCCGTATGTGTAGCGCCAGGACGCCGCTTTTATAGCGCTGGCTCTATCAGTAAAAGCAGTATATATCAATGTGTATGTAAAGTCTGTCAATTCTTGACGGTGTTTTTTTGGATTTTTTGTCTAACGTTTTTGGTTCTATTTCAAGCAAATGCACAGCGTCGAGACGTTTTTCACAGAAAAAAGCCTTGTCTCCGAAAAGAGAACAAGGCTTTTCCACTTTTGTGGCCTATTTTTTGTTGCGACGACGATTTCGCAGGAATGCTGGAATATCGAGGTTGTCGAGATTGCTCATGGAGAAGAAGGACTTGTCATCCTCTTCTTCTTTGGCACGGCCCGTATTCGTGTTGGAAATCGGTGTCGGACGGTTGCCAGCAGTATTGATCGGTTGTTGCTGGCGGCGCGGTGCTTCCGGTACGCGCTGGGAATGCTCGAATCCCGTTGCAATGACCGTAACTACCAGTTCATTTTTCAAATCTTCGTTGATGACCGCACCGAAGATCATGTTTACATCTGGGTCTGCTGCCGAAGAAACGATATCTGCTGCTTCGTTTACTTCGTACAAGCTCAAGTTGGTGCCGCCTGTGATGTTCATCAGAACGCCGCGAGCACCGTCAATCGATGTTTCCAAGAGCGGGCTGGAAATGGCACGGCGAGCTGCTTCAGCCGCACGGTTTTCCCCGCTGCCTACGCCGATCCCCATCAAAGCGGAGCCGCGCTCGGTCATGATCGTCTTCACGTCTGCAAAGTCCAAGTTGATCAGACCCGGTACAGCGATCAGGTCGGAAATCCCTTGAACCCCTTGGCGCAAAATGTTGTCCGCTTCACGGAACGCTTCGAGCATAGGTGTGTTTTTATCTACGATTTCCAGCAAACGATCGTTAGGAATGACGATCAGCGTATCCACTTTTTCCTTGAGTGCCGCGATACCAGCCTCACCGTGCTGGGAACGCTTGCGCCCCTCGAAAGAGAAAGGACGAGTCACGACACCCACCGTAAGAGCGCCCATCTCCTTGGCGATCTCAGCGACAACAGGGGCTGCACCAGTACCGGTTCCTCCGCCCATTCCCGCCGTAACGAATACCATATCTGCACCGCGCAGAGCATTTTCAATCAAATCGCGGCTCTCTTCCGCCGCCTTTTTGCCGATTTCCGGATTCGCACCTGCTCCGAGACCGCGTGTCAGCTTTTCCCCGATTTGCAGTTTAATCTCGGCACTGGACAATTGGAGCGCCTGTGCATCGGTGTTCAGGGTGATAAATTCTACCCCTTTCACGCCGCCTGCAATCATGCGGTTTACGGCATTGCTGCCGCCGCCGCCGCACCCAATTACTTTAATTCGTGCAAAGGATTCCATGTCCATATCAAATTCCAGCATATTGCTAGTCCTCCCCAATTCAACATAAAAACTTGTGGCCCAAGAAGCCGATTGACAAACGAATGGGACATCCCGTTATTCTCTTCCATGATTTCAAAAGAACGAAACGTTCCAATTTTCGCCATTGTGCTAACTACGGCAAAGCGACTAAATAAATTCGCTAAACCAGTTTTTCACTTTTTCCATCAAACCGCCGCCTTCTTTTGGCTGCTTGGCAACGGTTTGCTTCTGAGTGCCCTTGAATGAGGGGGTGACGCGTACGCTGCGGCGCTCCATCAACTGCAAGGCATATTGAATCAAACCTACCCCTGTGGTGTAGGCAGGATCCCGCACTCCGATGTAATCAGGAATTGCGATGCGAACAGGTGCGTCCAATTCTTCTTTTGCCAATTCCAGCATGCCAGGCATTGCTACTGTACCGCCAGTCAGGACGTAGCCGCCTGCAATCTCGTCGCGGAAGCCCATCTTGTAGACAGCATCCTCGACTAATTGGAATATTTCTGCAGCGCGCGGCTCAATGATATTGGCCAAGTCTACTTGGGTAAACTGCTTTTCTACTTCACTGCCAATCCGGTTCACCTTGAATTTCACATCTTCAGAAGCTTCATCGATCAACGCACAACCGTTTTTTATTTTCACGCGGTCTGCCACATCCGTATGGGTACGCAATCCTAGTGAAATGTCGCTTGTGATATGGTCGCCACCGATGCCGATCACGGTGGTAGCGGCCAGCTTACCTTGCTCGAATACACCGATCGTGGTAGAACCCGCACCGATGTCGACAAGAACGACACCCATATTTTTGTCATCTTTGGATAGGGCAACCGTGCTAGCCGCAAGCGGTTGCAAGAAAATTCCAGCTACACGCAGATTGGTTCGTTGAGCACAGCGAACGATGTTATGTACAACCGTTTTCAATCCGGTTACAATGGTCCCTTCCATTTCCAGTCGGACACCAATCATCCCGCGAGGGTCTTTGATACTACCCTGCCCATCTACGATATACTCCTTTGGAACTACCTCGATGATTTCACGGTCCGGCGGAATCGCTACAACCTTCGCTGCCTGAATGACGCGTTGGATATCTTCTTCTCGTATCTCACGGTCTTCGCTGGATACAGCGACAACCCCTTGGGTTTCATGCAACTCGATATGGTTTCCAGTGATCCCCACATACACTTCTTCGATAGAAACGCCAACCATGCGTTCAGCATGATCGACTGCTTCCCGGATGGCATGCACGGTTTGGTCGATGTCAACAATCACGCCCTTCTTGATGCCTTCTGAGTGTGATTGTCCGACGCCGATGATGTTGATGGAACCGTTGTTGATCTCGCCGATCATGACGCGTACTTTGGATGTTCCAATGTCTAGGCTGACGATGAGTTCATTACTTACCAAACCTGTGACACCTCCCCTGCTACGTCTTTTGTCTTGCTAAAATGAGAACACCTGCATAAATTATTCCACACAGGACAACCATTCCCTTTTTTTCATCTAGAATTTTTGTAAAAAAATGACCATCTTCCCATTTGTTCGGGCTATTCTTGCTGATTGATCCAACGGGATAGAACTATTCTCCTAATCACAGCCAGGTTATTGAAGAGACGCACCCCGAAAGCCACGATGGCCGCCAGGTACAGATCAATCCCGAGGAAACCTCCGATGAAGGCCAGCCCAGCTGCAAAGAGCGTATTGAAAAAGAATCCGGACATGAAGATCCGAACGTTGAAGGTGCGTTCCAAGAAGGAGCGAATCCCCCCAAAGATCGTATCCAATCCAGCCAACAGAGCTATGGAAAGATAGCTGCTATACTCCTGGGGCACGCGCCAATCCAGAAGGAAGCCGACAGCGAGACCGACAATCAGTCCGATAAGCGGGAGCCACATGGTTACGAATCTCCTTTTTCTTTAACAGGTTTCATAAATTGGATGACACGTGTTTCTTTGTTTGCGGAAATCAACAGCTTGTCCCGTTTTTCGGCCAACACTTTTTTGTTCGCCAGCTGAAAGTTCTCTTCGACACCCTCCAGCTTCATCGCGGACAAAAGCACGTCGGGCTCTCCCAATGCTTTTATTTCATATGGAGGCTGTATCGTCCTCGTATCAATCTGGATGACAGCCCCTACATTGCGGATCGCGGAAGTGGCAATCAACCGATGATCGTTAATGGACACCGCTTGCGCTCCGTTCGCAAACAGGATATTGACCAGCCAACGCAAATCTTCATCGTCAATCGTGTATTCACCTACAACAGGCACCTGCATGTGTTCGTCCAGAATCGGCTCTGTAGGCGTGTGGGCATCGACAACTTCCAGCACGATGCCTTCCCCCTCGACCTCTACCATTCCAGCCATTCGACGGTTTCGCTCCAGCTCTTCCTTCATGACCGAAATGCTCTCGTCTTCACTTAATGCGGTTTCGTATTGGTAGTACAGCTGATTGTACTTGGAAATATCTGCAAGCAGGTTTTTGTGTTTCTCCAGCTCTTTTTGCAGCGTGGTCCGGAGTTCCGCAATGCTGCGAGACTCCTTATGTACCGGATGGAGGCTGCTGCGCAATTGCACAGCCAACATCACACCTATGATAGCACTAATAATGGCAAGAATAAACGTGATTTTACGGCTTTTTTGTAACATAGGGCAAACGCATCCTTTTACCTTTTAGGAGTGTTTCGTTTTGGCGTCACCAACGAAGGCCGGGAGCTGCACCTTCTCTTTTTTCGCCAAGTCGATTTGAACAAAGTCTTGCAGAGATTGCAATACTCCTCCTGGCAAATGGAGGGCACTCTCCATCGTCTCCGGATTGCCGATTGCCGAGATGACAAAAGGAGCGGCAGACTTGATTCCGTTGACGATGATCGTCGGACCGACACAGCGGATGGAAGAGTTGCTTACCAGTCTCTGGCCGTTGATGCTGATCGCCTCGGCTCCCGCTGCGCGCAGTTCATTGACGACCAGACGCACATCTTGCTCATGCACGATGTAATTGGCGATGTCCGAGCTGCTTGCTGCCGATTGGCTGTCCTGCATCGTGATGACAAGACCAGGGCCTTCTACAGCGACCACGCCGGAGAGCATACGCGCAGCCTCCAGCTGGGCGAGTGTGTCGGCTGCCTCAGATTTTTGCTGAGCCATCGCTTCCTCGACTTTGCCTACCTGGCGCTGCAAATCAATCAGCTGGTTTTCCAAATGCCTGTTTTGTTCTTTTTCGGATAAAATCCGGTCATTCAATTGCGTTTCCTGCTGGAACAGCTGATCATTCAACCGCTCTTTGCGCGTGAGCTTGGTAGTCTCAAACGAGGTTGCTACCAGAAAGCCTGTACAAAGCGTCACGACGGTTAAATAAAGATGAAATTTGCGGCGACGACTCATTGTCTGCTACCCCTTTTTTCTTTACTGCGGCTTTTCTGTCTGCTCCTGGTTGCCTGCTATCGGAATGGCATCACTTCCCGCACCGTACGGAACAAACCACGGCTGCTCGAACATGGAGAGCACCCCTTTTGTTCCTGCCGGCAGCTCTGCCACGATCGCCGGATACCAGTTCAACATTTTATCCAGCTTGTAGACCACGCTGCGCACTTCGTTTCCGTCGCGCATGTACAAGGTTACCCGCTGCTTATCGTACACCGTTGGCGTCAGAGTTATGTCCGAAATTTCGGCGAGCACATTCGGTGTGAGGCGAGACAACGCTTTGGCGAGATTGGGGAGCAGCTCAGGCGCTGCCCAGGAGCTGATCAAGGGCCTGTCCACCACGCGATCGGCAAAATTCACCTGCTTCAGCACCTTGCCGTTTTCGAGCAGCGGATAGCGGCTGCCGTCTTGTCCATTCCAGAAGGCGACGCGCTTTTGCTCCGTTACGTGCAGCCGGATCACTCCCGGAAAAGAACGGCTGACCGTCACGTTCTTGACGCCCTCAAGCGGCGCCAGATTGCTTTGCACGCTGCTCTCCCACACATTGAGAAATTGCATGTCGCGTTGCAGACCCGATTGCTGGACGATTTGCTCTGTGGTGTAAATGTCGTTTCCGATAACCTGGATTTCCTGCACCTTGCTGTACGGTGAGCGAATAAAAACAATGATAAGTACAGTAAGAAAAAACAGCACGAGCCAAAATACCAGTTTACGGTTTCCTTTTCGTCTGGGACGTTGCTGCTTGACTTGCGGAATGCGTTCCTCAATTACCGCCATGGCCGAATCCTTCCTCATGCATTCTAGGCTCATCGCCCGCAAGATAATTCATTCAAAAGGGAATAAATGGATTTCTTCCAAATAAATGTAACTATACAAAACAGGGAAAGCGGCATAGCACTATGCCGCTTGACTTCCCTCGATCATATCGAAACCCTCGTGATGTCGGCTCCCAGCCTGCGCAATTGCTCTTCCAGGCGATCGTATCCACGATCGATATGATGAATCTGATTCACCGTCGTAATGCCTTCTGCCGCAAGCCCTGCCAATACGAGAGCAGCGCCTGCTCGCAGATCTGTCGCTTCCACATTCGTGGCGGTCAGCTTCCCGACGCCGCGAATGATAGCAGAGCCGAGATCTACGTATATAGAGGCGCCCATTCGCGCCAATTCATTCACATGTTTGAATCTTCCTTCAAAAATCGTCTCCTTGATGACGCTGGTTCCCCTCGCCTGTGACAGAAACACCATCAGCTGCGCCTGCAGGTCAGTCGGAAACCCTGGATACGGCGAGGTGATGATCCGGTCGTAAGCACGAGGACGGGAGTTGCTTTTGATTTCCATTATATCATGGCGGGTCTTGATTTCAACACCACAGCTACGGGCAACCTCAATCAATGCCGTGAGTTGCTCAGGCAATGTATTGGTCAGCTCCACATGCCCTTGGGCAATGCCGACCGCCAGCACATACGTCCCCGTCACAATTCTGTCGGGAATGATCCGGTAGCTGACGGAGCGAAGCCGCGGTACGCCGCTGATTTCAATCGTATCGGTTCCTGCCCCTCTTATTCGCGCACCCATGGCGTTCAGGAAGTTTTGCAGGTCGATAATCTCCGGCTCCCGAGCCGCATTACAGATGCGTGTCGTCCCTTTTGCCAAGACTGCCGCCATCATGATATTTTCCGTCGCGCCCACGCTGGGGAAGGAAAGAAAGATGTTGGTCCCGCGCAATTGCTTTGCCCGAAAAGTAATGTAGCCTTCGGATTCTTCTATTTTAGCCCCGAGTGCCGTAAGACCAGACAAATGCAGGTCAATTCGGCGTTCACCAATGTCGCAGCCACCGGGACGCGATATGGTGACTTCACCCAACCTGGCCAGAAGCGGCCCGGCGAGAAAAATAGAAGATCGCATCTGGCTCATTAAATCATCTGGCACATGCGGGACGGAGACAGACGTTGTATCCAGATCGACGCAACCGTCCACGTGCTTCGTGTTGGCCCCCAGTGCCGTCATTATCTCCAGCATGACTTTGATATCTTTCAAATGGGGGACATCGTAGATATAGAATTGCCCTTCCGCAAGAACAGCAGCGGCAAGGATGGGAAGAGCAGCGTTCTTAGCTCCTTGGATCCGAAGCGAACCGGACAGAGGTCTTCCGCCTTCGATCGCAAAAGTCTCCAAACTTTCACCTCCGTGTTACCCCTCGCCCACCACCAGAACTTCCGGATGCAGATCAATTCCGTATTTCGCAAGAATTGTGCTCCGAACATGCTCAATCAAGGTGAGGACGTCGGTAGCCGTGGCTCCCCCGCAATTCACGATGAAATTCGAGTGTTTTTCTGAAACCTGAGCTCCACCGATTTGATAGCCTTTCAGCCCCGCTGCTTCTATCAGACGCCCTGCGTGATCGTTCGGCGGGTTGCGGAACACACTGCCCGCACACGGCATTTGCAACGGCTGTGTCTGGCGTCGCCGATCCTTGTTGGTCGCAAGTGTCGCGGCAATCTGCTTGCGATCGCCTGGACGCAGTTGAAAACGGGCTTCCAGCACAATCCCTTTTTCTTTTTGCAAAAGAGAAGTCCGATAGCTAAAGCTCAGTTCGTCGTTACTCAACACCTTACATTCGCCGTTTGCGAAAAGAATCTCGGCTTCAATAAGAATACGTGAAAGATCAGATCCGTGTGCCCCTGCATTCATATAGACGGCTCCGCCTACCGTACCAGGAATCCCTCCTGCGAATTCCATCCCTGTTAATCCCATCTTGCCTGTCTCCACCGCCAGGCGGATCATGGAATATCCGGCACCCACACACACCTCTTCACCCCTGAACTCGCAGTGGCTCAAGCCCTCAGCCACTTTGAACACGGCTCCGCGAATCCCTCCGTCCCTCACCAGAAGGTTGGAGCCGCGCCCGATAACACTCCAAGGAATTTCATGACGATGGATGATCTGCAAGGCTTTTAGCAAGGATTCTTTGTCCTTGGGCTGGATTAACAAATCAGCAGGACCGCCAACCCGCCATGTCGTATGATTGGCGAGAGGCTCATTGGTCCACACTTTTCCGATCCCTGCTTGCTTCAGCTCATCTGCAATATTTATCATTTGTGAACCTCCTGATACGTTTGCTAGGTCGGACCTGTAAGTCTTCTCACGTGTTTGCTCCATACTATGCGATCGCCCAGATCGGCGTGACAATCGCCCATCTGATCATTTTTTTGCGGAGACTTCCTGCAAGGTGCGCACGATTTCCGTGGCTGCTTTCGGCATTCCCAGCGACAGGGCGCTCTCTTTCATTTGCTTCCACAGCTCATCGCTGTGCAGCAAGCTTTCCACTTCCTGAAGCAGGCGCTCTCCTCTCAGCTCCTTCTCCACAATGACTCGCGCTGCACCTGCACGTTCAAGGCCGCGCGCATTTTTCTCCTGATGGTTGTTTGTCACATACGGAGACGGAATCAAAATCGACGGAACGCCGAGAGCCGTCACTTCTGCCAAGGTAGATGCACCTGCACGTCCGACCAGTATATGTGTCGCCGCCAAAACGTCCGGCATGTTATGGACGAATGGAAGCACGGAAATGTTCTCGGGAAGCTTCCCTTTTGCGGCAAGCTCGCTGGAGATTTTATCAAAGTGAACATCTCCGGTTACGTATACAAAATGAGTATCGGCATATTTGCCCAACTCGGTAACAACAGAAAGCACCGCTTCATTGATCGCCCTCGCTCCCCGGCTGCCGCCAAAGATCAGGACGATTTTTTTGCCTGCGTCTACCCCCAGAAAGCCACGGCCCGCCTCCGCGTTGCCATGCATCACTTCTGTCGCCCGCGGATTGCCGGTAAACACGGTTTTCCCCTCTGGAAAGTACGCGAGAGACTCTGCAAAAGATACGGCCACCCGAGTAGCCGAGCGCGACAAAAATTTGTTGGTCAGACCAGGAACGACGTTTTGTTCGTGGATCAAGGTCGGGATGCCCAAGCGCGAGGCTGCGTAGACGACTGGCCCGCAGACGTATCCCCCCGTGCCCACGACGACATCCGGTTGAAAATCGCGCAGCATTTTTTTCGCATCCGACACGGCCCGGACGAATTTCCACAAGGTCTTCAGGTTGTCCAGCGACAGCTTCCGCTTCAACCCGCTGATCTCGACGGACTGAAAAGGAATTTCTGTTCGCGGTACGAGCTGGGCTTCCAACCCTTTTTTACTGCCGATATACAAAAAGGCAGCCTGCGGAGTTTGGCGAGAAACTTCCCTCGCCACCGCAAGCGCCGGATAAATATGTCCACCTGTGCCACCGCCTGTAAGGACGACGCGCATACTCTCACACCCTTTTTATGCAGAGAAAACAGATTGCCCACGCGCGAAGCATCGCACCTTTTTCCTGCTGTTCATTCATGATCGAGAAAACCGAGATATGTTCAGGAGAACGCCGACACCTGTGAGCATCAGTGTCAGGGATGATCCTCCATAGCTTAAAAACGGCAGCGTGATCCCCGTCACCGGAAACATGCCTGTCACTACCCCGATGTTGATGACGACCTGGATCGCAATCATTCCGATGATCCCGAGCGCCAAAAGGCTGCCGAACAGATCGGGGGCCGTGATCGCTGTGCGCATCCCTCTCCACAAAAGCAGCAGGAACAACAGCAAGATGAGCGTACCGCCGATGAAGCCGAGTTCTTCCGCCACAATGGAGAAAATGAAGTCATTGTACGGTTCCGGCAAGTACAGATGCTTTTGCCTGCTTTGTCCCAAACCGAGGCCGAGCAAACCGCCCGGGCCGATCGCATACAGCGATTGAATGATTTGGTAGCCTGTATTGAGCGGGTCAGACCAAGGATCGAGAAAAGAAGTAATCCGCTTGATGCGGTAAGGAGCTGACAGTACCAGTCCGATGAAGCCAACCACCCCGATCATGCCCAAGCCGACAAAGTGGCTGATTCGCGCTCCTGCCGCGAAAATCATCACAATCGCCGTGCCTGTCAATACCGTGCCTGTACCCAGGTCGGGCTGAAGCATGATCAGGCCGAAACAAACCATCGGAATCGCCAGAGCGGGCATCAATCCTTTGCGGAACTGCACAATTTGCTTCTGGTTGTCGGACAGCCACCGCGCCAAAAACGCGACGACGCCGAGCTTGGCAAACTCGCCAGGCTGGATTCCGAAAGCCCCGAAGCCAAGCCAGCTTTTCGAGCCGTTCACTTCAATCCCGACGATAAGCACCAGAATCAACAGCCCGATACTGGCGTAAAAGCCCGGCTTGGCCCATTGTTTCCATACCCAATAGTCAATGTTCATCGTGATGTACATCGATGTGATGCCGAGCAAGGCAAAAATCAGCTGCCGCTTGGCAAAAAAGTACGGATCGGAAAAGGGTGGCTTCTGGGCGACGATCGCACTGGCGCTGTACACCATCACGATGCCAATTCCCAATAAAAAAAGTGTTGCAAAAATAATTACGAAGTCGGGGGCAGAGCGTACCTTGCTCATAGTGCCAGGTCATCCTTTCTCATGCCGTCCCGTTTCACGCTGTATTCATGAAGCTTTTGTGGGACGTTATGCTAGGCTTGTTTTAAGTCTATGCACGCCGTCCTTAAACATGCTCCCCCGTGCTTCAAACGAAGGGAACATATCCCAACTCGCACACGCCGGGCTGAGCAGCACCACGTCACCTGATTGCGCCAACCGGGAAGCAGCAAGAACGGCTTTCTCCACAGTATCGACATGGATTCGCTCGTTAATCCCTGCTTCTTCCGCCCGCGCAAGCAAAATCGGTGCGGTCTGGCCCAATGCGATGACCGCTTTTACCCTGCCCTTGATGACAGGCAAAAGCTCCTTGAAATCAACACCGCGATCCAACCCGCCGCAAATCCAGACGACAGGCTCCTGGCACGCCTGCAAGGCACGGGAAGCCGCCTCCGGATTGGTCGCTTTGGAATCGTTGAAATACTTCACTCCGGCGATGGAATCCACGTATTCCATGCGATGTTCTACCCCGGCAAAAGTCGAGAGCACCTGCACGATCGCACGCGTATCAGCGCCAGTCAGCTTCGCTACCAGAATCGCGGCGAGCGCATTGTCCAAATGCGGGACCGTGATCTCATCGACAGCGATAATCGCCTCTGTCCCGCCCTGTCCATCGGCGAACAAAATGACGCCATCCTGGACGAATGCCCCGCGCGGAACTTGCTGCGTTTTGCTGAAATAGTACGTCTGTGCGGGAAGCTCGCCGCATTTCGCGAGAATGTCCGGCTGGTCAAACGGCAAAATCGCCATATCGTCTGCGGTCTGATTGGCGAACATTTTCAGCTTGGCGTCGAGATACTCTTCCAGCGTATGGTGGTAGTCGAGATGAGCAGGGTACAGATTGAGCAAAACACCGATGTGCGGGCGAAATTCTCGCGTTCCCATGAGCTGAAAGCTGCTCAGCTCTGCGACCAGCCACTGGTCTGGCCCAGCTTCCTCCGCAAGACCGCAAAGAACGGTTCCGATGTTGCCGCCAACGAGCACATCAAGACCCGCTTCCTTGAGAATTTGTCCAACGAGCGTCGTCGTCGTCGTCTTTCCGTTGGAGCCCGTGATGCCGATGATCGGTGCCTTGGCAATCTGGGAGGCAAGCTCTACCTCCGTCACGACAGGAATACCGAGCGCAAGCGCCTGCTTCACTGGCGGCGCTTCATAAGGGATTCCCGGATTTTTTACAACGAGAGACACTCCCGGATGAATCAAATCTTCCGGATGGTGCCCGCAAATGACGGTAATCCCGAGCGCTTCCAGCTCCTCGATCCCGCTCGCTTCTTCCCGCGGCTTTTTATCGTTAACCACGACATGAGCGCCAAAGCGGTGCAGCAGTTTTGCCACTGCTACACCGCTTTTCGCCATTCCTAAAACGACTACGTGCTGATTATGATAACGCATCATCTGATTGTCACCACCTCAAGGTATACACCCAATCCGGCAAAGAACATGCCGACCAGCCAGAAGGTGACGACGACACGCCACTCGGACCAGCCTGTCAATTCAAAATGATGGTGAAGCGGGCTCATGCGAAAAATTCGTTTGCCCCGTGTCTTGAAGGAAACGACCTGCAAGATGACAGACAGTGTCTCCACGACAAACACCCCACCGACAATCGCCAAAAGCAGCTCTGTTTTCGTCATGATCGCAATTCCGGCGAGTGCTCCCCCCAAACCGAGCGAGCCTGTGTCCCCCATGAACACGCGAGCCGGATGGGCATTGAACACGAGGAAGCCGAGAACCGCACCGACGACGGCTGCACTGAAAATCGCCGTGTCGTAATCTTGCCCGAACCAGGCAATGATGGCGTACGCCCCGAAAGCGATGGCTCCCGTACCAGCCAAAAGGCCGTCCAGACCGTCCGTAATGTTTACGGCGTTGGTCGTGCCGACGAGCAAGAACAAGAGGAACGGGAAGTAGAAATAGCCCAGCTCCAGCTTCCATGGCGTGCCTGGCAAATGCAGCGACGTGTCATGCCCCATCATCAGCAGCAAAATATACGCGCCGATAGCCAGCACAATCTGACCGGCAAACTTTTGTCTGGCGGTCAAGCCGAGGTTGCGCTTCTTCCTGATCTTGATAAAGTCATCCAAAAATCCGATCAAACCGTAGCCGAGTGTCACCAGTAACAGGAAGTAAATTTCCATTGTAGCATTGGCAAACTTCAACACGGTAAATATAAGTGCCAGCAGAATGATGGTGCCCCCCATCGTAGGGGTACCAGCCTTCTTGAAGTGGGATTGCGGTCCTTCCTCCCGAATTGCCTGCCCAAATTTCAGGCGGCGAAGGAAGGGAATAAACAGTGGGCCAATCAGTACGGCAATGAGAAACGCGGCGACGATCGTGACGATTAGGACGTTGTCAGCGAACATGCCCGAGCCTCCTTTCTTTCGATGCCAATGTGTCGCATCTGTCTCTATTCTTGGTTGTACCGGGCAATCGCTTCCCGCGCAACTTCACGGTCGTCGAAGGGCAGTACTTGATCTTTGATGATTTGATACGTCTCATGGCCTTTTCCGGCGATCAAAATGACATCGTTCGGCTTCGCCAAGGAAACGGCATAATGAATCGCTTCACGGCGGTCCGTCACTGCCGTGTAACGCGCAGCAGACACATCGCGCACGCCTGCGAGCATGTCGGCAAGGATCGCCTGCGGCTCCTCGGAGCGAGGATTATCTGATGTTAAGACGGTCATATCCGCATATTTCGTTGCGATTTGCGCCATAATCGGGCGCTTCGTGCGGTCGCGGTCTCCCCCGCAGCCCACGATGCAGAACACGTTGCCTTTGGCAAATTCCTTGACGGTCATCAAGGCGTTTTCCAGGCTGTCCGGCGTATGCGAGTAATCGACGAGAACAGCGAACGGCTGACCCGCATCTACGGCTTCAAAACGTCCGTTGACACCAGCTACTGCTTCCAAGCTCGCCTTGATGTCTTCGAGGCTCACGCCTTCTGCAAGTGTAACCGCCATGGCTGCCAATGCGTTATACACATTGAATTTCCCCATCAGCTTCAGGTTGAGGTCAATCGTACCCGCAAAGGTTTCCGCCGTAAACGAGGTTCCTTTGCTCGTAATCTCGATGTTTTTAGCCTGGACGTCTGCCGGCTGGTCGATGCCGTACGTCACGACGCGCGCAGGTGTCACGGTTGCATACAGCTTCGATGCCTCGTCATCTGCGTTCAGCACGGCTGTCTTCAGGCAATTCGGATCGTAGTGGTTCCCGAGCTGGGAAAACAGCAAAGACTTGGCGTAGCGATAGTTTTCCATCGTTTTATGATAGTCGAGATGATCTTGCGTCAAATTGGTAAAGACCGCGGTATGGATGTCGCAGCCGCGCACCCGTCCCAACTCAAGCGCATGAGAGGACACCTCGATGATCGCATAGTCTGTGTTCACATCGCACATGCGACGGAAGCTTCTTTGCAGATCCACGGCATCGGGAGTCGTATTTTTCACTTCTTCGATAACATCCCCGATTCGCATGTGGATCGTGCCAATCAAGCCTGTTTGCTTGCGCCGATCGCGCAGGATCTTGTCGATCAGATGAGTGGTGGTCGTCTTCCCGTTTGTACCCGTAACCCCAATCACCTTTAACTCTCTTGTGGGAGATCCGAAAATACGATCAGCCAGCATAGCCATTGCCCGCCGGGTATCCGGCACCCTGACAATAGTCGCTGGCACGTCCAGATCTTGTTCGGATAACACGGCAACGGCGCCATTTTTCACCGCCTGGGCCGCGAACGTATGACCATCCACGGTATACCCTGTCAGACATACAAACAAGTAGCCCGGTTTAACCTGGCGCGAGTCTGCTGTCAAACCCGTAATCTCCATACTGTCATCCCCCGAAACCTTCACTGGCAACAAAGGCATGAGCAGATCCCGTAGAAACATGAAACAGGCACCCCATTCTCCAACTTAGTATAGACAGAAATTTGCCCTTTTTTACCGAAATGACACGAATCCGTTTTGGTGACGAACAAAGGCAGAGCGATTGTAGACAAGCCTACTTCCCTCCGCCTTCGAAATCTCATTTTATAGCTAATTGCTCAATTTGTCACCAAGATGTATGCGAATTTTTCCGCCCTCTTCAATTTTTACTCCCGGTGCTGGCGACTGCGCAATCACATAGGTGCCTTTGCCCGAAACGACCAGCGGAAGCGTCTCGTACGTCTGGACGACATCTTTCATCGTCTGCCCGACCATATTCGGTACTTCGATCGGTTCCCGCTCGCCCAAAGCTTTGTTGATTTCCTTGGCAATCCCGTCTTTGCGCTTGGGCACATTCAGGTGCTGCAAGGAAGATTCAATGATGCTCTTGACGCTGGGCGCGGCAATCAGTCCGCCAAAAGCCAGTGCTTTCGGATTGTCGACTGCAAAATAAACGACAATTTGCGGATCGTCTGCCGGAGCAAAGCCGATGAAGGATACGATGTACTCCCCGTCCATGTATCGCCCGTTCTTGACCTTTTGCGCGGTTCCTGTCTTCCCGCCGACACGGTAGCCTTCGATGTACGCCTTGTTCCCTGTCCCTTGGGCGACGACACTCTCCAGGGCGTACCGGACTTTTGCGGAAGTCTCTGCCGAGATGACCTGCCGCACTTCCGTCGGCAGCGTCCGCGCTACGATATCGTGTGTGACACTATCGCGCCATTCCTTGGCGACGAACGGCTTCATCAGCTTCCCGCCGTTGATCGCTGCCGAAACAGCCGCCATTTGCTGGATGGGCGTAACGGAAACGCCTTGCCCGAACGAGGTCGTGCCCAGCTCAACCGGACCGACGCGGTTCAGATTGAACAACAGTCCGTTCTCTTCTCCGATCAAATCGATTCCTGTTTTTTGTCCGAAGCCAAATTTTTTGATGTATTCAAACAGGCGTTCTTTTTGCAGCCGCTGGCCCATCGTCACGAAACCCGGGTTGCACGAGTTCTCCACGACTTCCAGCATCGTCTCCTGGCCGTGTCCTTGCCGTTTCCAGCAGCGCAGCCGCTTTCCGGCGACCGTAATGAAGCCGGGGTCGTAGAAGCCTTCATCGAGCGATACGACGCCCTCGTTCAACGCCGCAGCGAGCGTGACAATCTTGAATGTCGAACCTGGCTCATACGTTTTCCAGATGGGCAAATTCCGGTTGTACACTTCCGTCGGGTAGTTCTGATATTCGTCCGGCTGGAACGTCGGGCGGCTGCCCATCCCCAAAATTTCCCCCGTCTTTGGATTCATCGCGATCGCCAGAACATCATCCGGCTGATAGGCGACCACAGCCTGATCCAGCTCCCGTTCGATGAACGACTGGATCGCACTGTCGATGGTCAGATACATGTCCATTCCGCTTACCGGAGCTACGTAATCTTCGGAGCCGCCGGGCATCACGCGTCCTTTGGCGTCAGAGGGAAACGAAATGTGTCCGTCCGTTCCTTTTAAAAATGGATCGTAAATCTTTTCCAGTCCGGTCAACCCTTGATTGTCGATCCCGGTAAAGCCCAAAATATGCGCGGCCATGGAGCCATTCGGATAAAAGCGCTTGGAATCCCCGGCCAAGTAAATCCCCGGCAGGTTCAGCTCCTGGATTTTTCGCGCTTTTTCGATCGGCAGCTTTTTCCCGCCCGGAATCTTGTCATTGCTCATTTGTTTCTTCGTGATCGCCTGGTACACATCTTCTTCTTTTTGCTCCAAAATGATCGCGAGCTGCCGGGCTGTCTCCTTCGCATCCTTGATTTGTGCGGGAACGGCGACAACCGTTGGCACTGTCATGTTGGAGACCAGCTCATTGCCGTTCCGATCGAGAATCCGGCCGCGATTCGGCTTGAAGTCGATTTCCCGATTCAACAGCTGGTCAGCCATTTGCGCCAGCTTCGGCCCTTCTACCAGTTGCACATACCCGAGTCGGGTGATGAGCGCCGTATACAGGACAATGCCGATGACAAGCGATATAAAAATGCGACGGCGTACAGTAGCATTGGATACCCGCAAAGCGAGTCCCCCCTCGAATAGGTTGTCTCTTCCTTACCTTATTCGTCGGGGGGACGGGATAGAACTATGGAGTTGGACTTGTCTGACCTGCTTGTGTACCAGTTGGAGGAGCTTGCTGGTTGGACCCGGTGCTTCCCTGCTGTCCGCCCTGCTGACCCGCAGGCTGCTCTCCTGTCGGATTCGTCGGCGCAGTCGTTCCAGTTCCAGACGCTGGCGGCGGCGTAGCGCCATCAGGTGACGCTGTGCCTGCTGGCGCTGTGCCTTCCTGCGGTTGTGGCGCGGGCGGCGGCTGCGACTCTGATTGCAGCGTAATCAGCAGCTTCTCTTTGCCTGTGAGCGCCGTGCCCGGAGCGATGCTCTGCTGTACGACAAAGCCTGTTCCTGCGGCTTGCACGTCGATATTCAAAAGCGAAGTAAATTCCATGACTTCGCGCAGCGACTTCCCTTTGAAATCAGGCATCTTCGCCCCATCCAGACGATCCGTCACCAAAATGATTTGCTTGCCAGGCACTGTTTGCTCGTAAGCGGCAGGATATTGCTCCACGATTTTCGTGCCTGTTCCGAGCACCGTCACCGTCAGATTGTCCTGCTTCGCGCGCAGTTGCGCCGCCGTCGTCGACATCCCTTCAAACTTGGGCAAAGTCTGACTCGCTACAGGCTGAGCCGCCAATACTTGTGCTTGTGATTTCTTGTCGTTTTTCCCGTTTCCTTTATCCGCTTCCACCCGCGAGAAATCCGGCTGCTGTTGCAAATATTGCAAACTGCGCTCCATGATCGTCTTGAACGTGGGCGCAATCATCGTTTTTCCCCAGTATATATACGAATCACTCGTTTCCGGGTCATCAATGACAACGTACACGAGCAGACGCGGGTTGTCTTTTGGCGCAAAACCGATAAAGGAAGCGATGTAGTGGCCATCCATGATTTTGCCTGTGTTCGGGTCGTACTTTTGCGCCGTTCCCGTCTTCCCTGCGACGTGGTAGCCGTCGATCGCGTACAGCTTCCCTGTTCCGTGCTCGCCTGTCACGACCGTTTCCAAAATATCGCGGGTTTTCTTCGCGGTCGCTTCTGAAACGACCCGTCTCTGCACTTCGCGTTCACTGCGCTTCACAACCGCTCCTGTGTGCGGGTCGCGCAATTCTTTGACGATATGCGGCTTCAACAGCTCGCCGCCATTGGCAATCGCCCCGACTGCGGCGATCTGCTGAATAGCTGTAACTGTCACCCCTTGTCCGAAAGTCGACGCTGCCCAGTCACGCGGAGAGCGCGGCTTCTCCAGGTTGATCAGGTTTCCTTCTTTCTCGTAAGGCAGTTCGATTTCGGTCAAAGAACCTATCCCGAACTTTTTAAAGTACGCCCTGAGCTTTTCCAGCTTGAGGCGTTCGTAGCCGAGCTTCGCGAACATTACGTTACTGGAACGCTGAACCCCTTCCAGAAACGTGATTCTTCCCCAGCCCACCCCGTTGTTGTGGTCGCGGATCGGAACTTGTCCCTTGATCGTGTACTTACCAGAGTCGTACGTCTCATTTGGATTGAACAGCCCTTCTTCAATCGCGGCTGCAAGCGTAATGATCTTGAACGTGGAACCAGGCTCGAACATGGAAGTGATCGCATGGTTTGTATAGTTGGTAATCCCGTTATAGTATGTATTGGGATTAAATTGCGAACGATTGCCCATCGCGAGAATCTCGCCCGTCTGCGGATCGGAGACGATGACTGTCATGCCTTTTGGCTTGTACTGGCGATCGACGACATCCAGCGCTTGCTCGACGTAATCCTGGATTTGCCTGTCAAGGGTGAGGTAGACGTCGTAGCCGTCTTTTGCCGGGACGTATTGGCCCTGGCTGTCCGGAAGCTGATAGCCTGCCCCGTCTCTTTTATACTCCATCTGCCCTTGTTCTCCGGCCAGTTCCTTGTTGAGCTGAAGCTCGATTCCCATTTTCGGCTGGTCGTACAGGTCCAAGTACCCGATTACGTGTGAGGCAAAGCTGTTGTTCGGGTACACACGTCTGGTCGTTTCATTTAAAAAGATCCCCGGAAGCTGGTTTTCTTCCACTTGCTGCCCGCTGGGAAGCTTGGGAAATTGCAGCGCCAAAATCCGGTTTTTTTGTTCCTCGCTAATTTTTCTGCCATAGCGGCCCAGCTCGACTACCGTGTTCGGCTTGGTCAGCATTTTCACAAGCTCAGGAACCGGAGCGTTGAGGATCGGGGCAAGAGCATTCGCTGTATAGTAAGGGTCCTTGACGAAATCCTTGTCTTTGTCATCGCGCCCCTTCAACCTGGCGTTCACCGTGTACGCCTTGCCATCGAAAGCGAGAATTTCGCCGTTTCGATCCTTGATCGCTCCGCGCATCGGTTGCAGCGTCCGGGCCCGATCCCATTGTTCCGTAGCCTTATCCATAATTTTGCTTGCTTCCACCGTCTGAATCCAGTAAATCCTCAGACTCAAGGTGGAAAAAATCAAGATCAGGCACAACGCACAAATAAGGATGCGCCAGTTCACCAGTCGTTTCGTATCCATTTCCACTCACTCCATCACGTCATTGATCGGGGGTAAGAAAAAAATGTTACCGCACAATAGACGCAGTAACATTGATTTAAGGCTGGTTTGGCTTTTGTTGAAGCGAACTCGCCTTTCCGTTCTCCTGACCAATCGTATGTACGGCATTCGCATTGTACACCATGCCTTGTCGCTCGGCTTCTCTCTGGATGCGATCGCGGTTGCTGAGTTGCTCGATTTGCAGTTTCAGAGTGGCGTTGTTTTCGGCTATCAGGCGATTCTCTTTTTTGGTGCTCTGGATTTCATAGTTCATTTGGGAAATTTGCGAGTATCTTACCCCGACCATTCCCAGACCGGTCACTGTCAGCGAGATAAACAAGAGATAGAGCAACTTTTCGCCTGTCGGAATGGTAGGCTTGATTCGGACTGTTCGTTTTGTTGTTTTGGTGACGGAGCGGGATTCCTTTTCCAGTTCCATTGCCAGATTGCCTTGGTAGTAATAGCTCAACGTTTTCTCACCCCTTCTTCCTCGTCGCTTTTGCTCACTCTAGACCTTTTCCGCTACCCGCAGCTTCGCGGAGCGTGCGCGCGGATTGACTTGCAGTTCTTCTTCTGACGGCAAGATCGGCTTGCGCGTGATGATTTTGACGATCGCTTCGTTTCCGCATGTGCAAATCGGGAACGCTGGCGGGCATGTGCAGCCTTTGGCATAATCCTGGTACACTTGCTTGCAAATGCGATCTTCCAGCGAGTGGAACGTGATGACACTCACGCGGCCAGCCGGATTCAAAAGCTCGATCGCATCGATGACGGCTTCTTTGAACGAGTCCAGCTCGTCGTTGACGGCAATGCGGATCGCCTGAAACGTTCGCTTCGCAGGATGTCCGCCTGTGCGTCGCGCCGCTGCCGGAATCCCTTCCTTGATCAGCTCGACCAGTTCGCCTGTTGTTTGAATCGGCTGCTTTTTGCGCTGCTGCACGATTTGCCGGGCAATTCGCCGGGAAAATTTCTCTTCTCCGTACAGCCAGATGATCTTGGCAATCTCTTCTTCGTCCCATTCGTTGATGATGTCATAAGCGGACAAGGGCGCTTGCTGATCCATTCGCATGTCGAGCGGCGCATCGGCGTTGTAGCTGAAACCGCGCTCCCCCTCGTCAAGCTGTGGCGAAGACACTCCCAAATCGAACAGGATGCCGTCTACACCTGTAAGCCCCAAATCTTTGACAATCTCCTTCAGATGGCGAAAATTGCTTTTGACCAATGTTACCTTATCCATATAGGGAGCCAGGCGTTCCCGGGCATTTTCATGCGCCCAGTCGTCCTGATCAATGGCAATCAAACGACCGCCATCGGTCAAACGGGAAGCAATCAGGCTGCTGTGACCAGCTCCGCCAAGTGTGCAATCCACATAGATGCCTCCAGGCCGAATGTTCAGGCCGTCTACAGCCTCATCCCTCAATACTGTTACATGATGAAACGACAATGTCGTCACTCCTGTTCTTCTCGCTGCTACAAATTAAAATCAACCAGTTTCTCAGCAATTTCTCCAAAAGAGCCTTCCGACTGGGCGAAATAATCTTCCCAACGTTCTTTGCTCCACACCTCTACGCGGTTGGACACACCGATGATCACACATTCTTTTTGCATGCCCGCATGCTCGCGGAGATTGGGCGGTATGTTTACCCTTCCCTGCTTGTCCCACTCGCATTCGGTTGCACCGGAAAAGAAAAACCGTGTAAAAGCGCGTGCATCTGCTTTGGTGAAAGGAAGCGTCTTGAGCTTTTCCTCCAGCTGCTTCCACTCTTCCAGCGGATAAGCGAACAAGCATTGGTCAAGTCCGCGGGTAATGACAAAGGAAGCTCCGAGTCCTTCACGGAATTTCGCAGGGATGGTCAGGCGGCCTTTTTCGTCGATGCTATGCTGGTATTCCCCCATGAACACGCCCTGGTCCCCCACTTTCTTGTCCTGTGGCTCCACTTTCCCCCACTTTTCCCCACCTTGTCGCCTACTTGCTATTATAAAAAAAAATCCTGCATTTGTAAGCAGGATTTTTTCGCTGATTTTTTTGCCGGGAAAGGACGGGTTTCGCGTCTTATTCGACCCAGCTATCGAGATACGATTTTTGCTCATCGGTCAATTTGTCGATACCGATGTTCAATGCTTCCAATTTGTACTGAGCAACCATGGCATCCAGCTCGTAAGGCACGTTCAGTACCTTCTTGCCGATTTGCTCGTACTGTTCATTGACGTGCGCCAAGGAAACAGCTTGCAGCGCGAATGTCATGTCCATGATTTCAGCTGGGTGACCGTCGCCTGCTGCCAGGTTTACGAGGCGGCCTTCTGCCAGAAGGTACAGTTTTCGACCGTCTGCCATGACAAATTCTTCGATGTCTTTGCGCACGATTCGTTTCGATGTCGACAAAGCGCCAAGCTCGACTTTGTTCACTTCGACATCGAAGTGGCCAGCGTTGGACAAGATTGCGCCATCTTTCATCACTTCAAAATGCTCTTTGCGGATTACATCACGGTTTCCGGTTACGGTCACGAAGTAGTCGCCGTGTTTTGCAGCTTCGCTCATCGGCATCACTTCGAAGCCATCCATGTACGCTTCTACCGCTTTGATCGCGTCGATCTCGGTTACGATTACTTTCGCGCCAAGACCTTTCGCGCGCATAGCTACCCCTTTGCCGCACCAGCCGTAGCCAGCAACAACGACCGTTTTGCCTGCTACTACGAGGTTTGTCGTGCGGTTGATGCCATCCCATACGGATTGGCCTGTACCGTAGCGGTTGTCAAACAAATATTTGCAGAAAGCGTCGTTCACCGCTACCATCGGGAACTCCAGCTTTCCTTCTTTTTCCAGTGCTTTCAGGCGCAGGATACCTGTTGTCGTTTCTTCTGCCCCACCGCGCACTTGAGCCAGCAGATCGCGGCGCTCGCTGTGCAGGATGGTCACCAGGTCGCCACCGTCGTCAATGATCAGGTCAGGGCGAGTTTCCAGCGTTTTGATCAGATGCTCTTTGTATTCAGCAGGGTCTGGATTGTACTTCGCAAAAACGCGAATGCCGTCTTCAACCAGAGCCGCGCAAATGTCGTCTTGGGTAGACAATGGGTTGGAGCCAGTGATGGTCACTTCTGCGCCACCAGCTTGCACCACTTTTGCCAGGTAAGCTGTTTTTGCTTCCAGGTGCAAGGAGATTGCCACTTTCAGTCCCGCAAACGGCTGCTCTTTTTCGAAGCGCTCGCGAATGCGGTTAAGAACTGGCATATGCTCTTTTACCCAGTCAATTTTCAAATGGCCGCTATGGGCAAGCGACATGTCTTTTACAATGCTTTCCGAAACCGTGTTCATGTATGGGTAACCTCCTTTATCTCATAACACAACCTTGTCTATCATATCATACGCAAGTACAACCATCATCTGTTTTTCCTATTCCCGCCAATTTTGTCGCACATCGCTTGTAAGCGTATCGTCTCGCCGCTTCCCTAGCGCGCAGCGGGCAAGTCGCTTTTTCCTGGCAGCGGCTGCGGCGGAGCACTCGCCGTCAACAGTTCGAGGAAGCGCAGCAAAGCTTGCGGCATCCATTTTTTCTTATGGTAGACCAACTGTCGGTAAACGCGGACATCCGGGTGGGAAAAAGGCAGGATGACAAGCGTTCCGTTTTTCACCTCTTCGCCAACCGCGATAGCAGGGATGAGCGCAATCCCTAAATCATATGCGACGCATTGCTTGATCGCTTCCAGACTCCCGAACTCGGAGGAAGACTCGATCGCAGCCCCGGCATCGCGCAAAACCGATTCCATGATCGAGCGATAGCTGCAACCTGCTTCGGTAAAAATCCAGTTGGCTCCGATAAAATCGCGCGCTTCGATCTTTTCTACCTGTGCCAGCGGATGGTTGGGCGCAGCGATGACGACCAGCTTTTCTTCCCCCAGATTCACGTTGACCAGCTCGGGATGGTCTTGCAGCCAATCCAGCACAAAGGCAAAGTCGTGATGCCCTTCCTTGACGCCTTGCCGCAAGTCGTGACAAATTCCCGGCTTCAGCAAAATCCGCATGCGCGGGTGTTCTTGGCGAAATTTTTGCAGGAAAGGAGGCAGAAAAAACGCCGCAAGCGATTCAACCGTTCCGATGCGCAGCGTGCCAGCCAACTGAGCCTGCTCGGACAAGTTGGCCCTCGCTTCATCGAGAACGGCCAACAGCTGTTCACTGTACGCAAGCAGCGCTTCTCCAGCGTGGGTCAGCCTGATTTTCCGCCCCCACCGCTCAAACAGCGTCACTCCAAAATCCGCCTCCAGGTTCTGAATCTGCGTCGTGACGCTTGATTGCGCGTAGCCCAGCACCTCTGCGGCCCGGGTAAAACTTTGGCATTTTGCCACCTCGCGGAACGTCAGCAAGTAGCGCGTATCCATGAACGGCTCCCTCCTTTTTCATCGAAAAATCCGATTTCAATTATCTAATATTATAGATAACTCCGATGATAATGTCTATGCTACACTACCTCTACAAACAACCGAACATAAAGAGAGGGAACATTCATGGAAAAAGCAACTGTGCAAACTGCGGGCTTGGCCAAAACGTTGCGGCTGCCGCAAATCGTCGCCCTGTACATCGGCGCTGTCATCGGGTCCGGGGTCTTGCTGATTCCCGGATTGGCAGCAGAAAAAGCAGGCCCAGCCTCGATTCTCGCCTGGCTGGTCATGTCGATTCTCGTTTTGCCGATGGCGATTACGATGGGACTGCTATCCGCCCGCTATCCAAGCTCCGGTGGCGTCTCCACTTTTGTCCGCACGGCTTACGGCGATCGCTTCGGCAATATCGTCGGCTGGTTCTTTCTATTATCTGTGCCTATCGGCGCCCCGATCCTCGGTGTGACCGGAGCGAACTACCTTGCCCTGTTGCTCGGCTGGGGCGACACGCAAATTTACACCACTGCGGCACTGATTTTGACCGCAGTCGTGATCATGAATATTCTCGGAATGCACGTAGCGGCACGCGTCCAGACCATCGTCGTCTCCCTGATTATCGCCATCCTGATTTTGGCCGTAGTCGCTGCCCTGCCCCACGCTTCCGTCAGCAACTTCACCCCTTTCGTTCCCAACGGCTGGCTGAGCGTCATCCAGGCGGCAGGTCTGTTATTCTGGTGCTTTATCGGCTGGGAGGCGGTTACGCATTTGTCGGAGGAATTTGTCGATCCGGCGAAAAATGCCATTCGCGGTGTGCTGTGGAGCGCCGGAATCGTCGCCTTGCTGTACTTTTCCGTAGCGTTCATGACCGTAGCCACCCACAGTTACGGGGCAGGCATCTCGGCTGCTGCGCTCTCTGTCATGGTTCAGCTCACACTCGGCCCTTTAGGCGGTTGGATCGTTGCGGTGACGGCTTTGTTCATCTGTATTGCCACGACCAACGCCTACATCGGCGCAGCGTCGCGCATCGCCTATTCTCTGGCGCAGGAAAAGATCGCTCCGCGCTGGTTCGGGCTGCTGCACGCCAAATACCGGACACCGCTCGGCGGGCTTTTGTTTCTCTCCCTCTGCTTTGTTGTCGTGCTGACGGTTTTGTACCTCGGTCTGATTGATTTGGCACGACTGATCGAACTGCCCAACGCGACTTTTTTCGCCACTTACATCGGCGGCTGTCTCGCTGGTGTGCGGCTTTTGCGCGATCATCGCTTCGGGCGGCTGGCTGCCTGGACGTCGCTTGTTTTCACCGTCGGCCTGTACCCGTTTCTCGGCTGGTCTGCGCTGTACCCGCTCGTGATCGCTGCCGTCTTGCTCGTCTGGCAAAAACAAAAGCAAAAAGCTTGATGATCCAAAAACATGACTTTCGCAACAACAGCGACAGGCTGCCTCTTCCGCTCCGGGAGAAGCGCCTGTCTTTTTTTCGCTTTAAACAGTTTCCTAGCTTATGAATCTTGTGCACCTGCTTTCTCCGTGCTACAATGACGACATTCCCAATCATCGGATGTTTGGAGGTTTCGTTCATGACATTGCAAAAACCCGTTCGTTCCTCGCTCGTCAAGCAAATCGCGGAGCAGCTCGTCGAACGAATCGAGTCTGGCAGCTGGAAGGTCGGGGAACGCATCCCGCCTGAGCCTGAATTGGTCGAACAGCTAGGCATCAGCCGCAATACACTTCGCGAAGCGGTACAGGCGCTGATTCACACTGGCATGCTCGAAGCGCGGCAAGGGGACGGCACGTACGTCCGCGCAGCGAGCGAGTTTGGCGCGGCGATGCAGCGTCGGCTCAAGCGCTCGACTTTACTGGAAATTTTGGAGGTGCGCTACGGACTGGAGCGCGAGATCGCCAGACTGGCGGCAAGCCGCAGGACAGAGGCCGATTTGCAGACGATCCGGCAAAAGCTGGACACGTCCCTCTCGCTCAGACACGACCCCCAGGGCTATATCTCGGCGGATGTCGCGTTCCACATCGCGGTTGCCCGCGCGACCCACAACAGCGTGATGATCGATCTGTACGAGCAAATGACCGAGTCGCTGCACATGTCCGTAGGCGGTACGGTCGATGTAAAAGAGTTGATGGACGAACAGGCACATACACACACGGCGCTGGTTCAAGCGATTGCGGAGCAAAATGCAGACGCAGCCGAGGAAGCGGCAATGAGCCTGATTCAAGCAAGCAAGACCGCTCTTTTGGAACGGATACAGAAAGGAAGTCTTGACCTATGAGTCCGACAGCATTGGCAACTGCGAAAAGCAACGCGCAGCCAGCCACCCCCAAACCGTTTCTGATCATCGCCGGAATCATTCTGATTACGTTCGCCATGCGCTCACCGTTGACTGCCGTCGGGCCGTTGGTCGGCTCCATTCAAGGCGATCTCGGGCTGTCCAACAGCATGTCCGGGTTGTTGACGACGGTTCCTTTGCTCGCCTTTGCGCTGCTCTCCCCTCTGGCTCCTGGGATCGGGCATCGGCTCGGCGCAGAGCGAACACTTTTTGCCGGACTGCTTGTCGTTCTCATCGGCCTGATTTTGCGCTCGTCCGGCTTCGTCTTCACCTTGTTTGCCGGAACCGCGCTGGTGGGAGCTGGCATCGCGATTTGCAACGTGCTGCTGCCGGGGCTGGTCAAACAGCGTTTCCCGCAAAAAGCCGGCTTGATGACCAGCGTGTACACGACTACGATGTCCATGTGCGCCGCGCTTGCTTCCGGCATCAGCATTCCGCTCGCCAGTACAGGGAATTGGGGCTGGCAAGGCTCGCTCTTTTCCTGGGCGCTTCCCGTCCTGTTCGCCATCGCTGTCTGGCTTCCGCAGCTGCGCTCTGCCGGAAGTGCTTCTGTCAAACACGCCGGGCAAAAAAAGCAGCAAGGGCTGTGGCGTTCCCTGCTCGCTTGGCAAATTACGCTGTTCATGGGGCTGCAATCCTTTTTGTTTTATTGCACGATCGCCTGGCTGCCCGCTATTTTGCAGCAGCACGGCATTAGCCAAGCCAGCTCCGGGTGGATGCTCTCGCTTGTTCAGGCCATCAGCTTGCCCGCGAGCTTTTTCACCCCGGTGATCGCTTCCCGTTTGTCCAATCAGCGTCTGCTGGCTGCCTTCATCGGGCTTTGCTCCCTCTTCGGATTCGCCGGGCTTTTGATCGGAAACAGCACGGTCTTGCTGTATGCCTGCCTGCTCTTGCTCGGCGTCTCGCAAGGCGCAGCAATCAGTCTCGCCCTCACGTTTATCGTCATTCGTGCACAAGACGTACGCCAGGCCGCCCGCTTGTCCGGCATGGCCCAGTCCATCGGTTACTTGCTGGCCGCGGTAGGACCGATTGTCGTCGGACTCGTCTACGACTGGCAGCAATCGTGGACATTGCCCCTCAGCATCCTCTGCTTCGTCAGCCTGTTCGTAATCCTGAGCGGAATCGGTGCCGGGCGTAATCAGACGGTGTAAAAACAAGCTTCAAAAAAGCGTGCAAGAGCCCTTCGAAGGCTTGCACGCTTTTTTGTTCGGGGAGCAGAGTATCTACCCGCCCTGCCCTCATGGTAAAATATAGAAAAAGACCCTTGCGAGGAAGGAGCCTGGAAAATGAAACGTCTGCTGCTATGTACCGCGATGACTCTGTCGCTTCTGGTCGGCTGTGCCGAACCGCAATCAAACACGCTTCCCTCGGCTATCGAAAAGCAGATGGAGGAGCAAATCGGTATGGATATCGCCGTTCCTTCAAACGACAAGCTGGTCGTCAAGTATGCAGAAATTCGCTATCCGCCCATCGTAAACGGGCAACAAATCGCTGGCCCCTCTATCGCAACCATCGTGTATACCGATGAAAAGGGAGAACTTTTGCCAATCACGGACGAGCAAAAAGCGGAAATGCGCAACAGGCAGCAGCGTGAAATCTTTTATGGCGAGTACGCGGGCAGGCCAATCATCATCATGGAAATCAGCACGATGAAAAACTCCTTGCATGACGCCAAGACAGCCGAAATAGAAGGAATCACAGTCGAATACGGGCAAAAAGAAGCCGCCTCCGGAACGTATGCCTTTTATTCCTTTCACCATCAAAACGCCTCTTATATGACTACCTTCCTGCTCAATGACACGACTACGACTGATGACGCCGTTGCCTTCAACCGGAAACTCATTCGTCAGCTTCAAGGAAAACAGTAGCCCCTTTTGCAGGCAACAGCAACAGCGCTGGCAGCAAAAAAAGCAGGGAAGGCCCCCTGCTTTTTCGCTTTTCCACACCCGCTATTCATCTTTCCCAATCAATCGGAACGTCTTTCCATCCTGAGAGGACAGGTAAAAGGTCTTGTCGACGCTTCCGCCAAGCTCTCCCGCATAGTATTGCACGGTCAGCCTGTATTTGTTCGTGCCGATTTTGGCATAGTACATCAATTCATTAAATCGCGGGAACCGCACGTAATCGTAGACTTCGTACTTCATAAACGAGAAGTGCTCGCGCAAAAACGGTTCGCTGACATTCAGCTTGTTCTCTTTGACGTAAGCTTGCAGATCAGCATAGCGTCTGATCTTTTTTTGCTCCATTACTTCGCGGACAAACGCCGATACCGCATCGGTCATCCCTTTTTTCTCGCTCGCCGTCACTTCGCCCGGGAACAGCTCTTCGATTTTGCTGTCCAGACGCGTCAGCATCACGACCGCCTGTGCCCGACTGATCGCACTATTGGGACGGAAGGAGCCGTCCGGGTATCCGGCGAGCAAGCCCATCTTGTACGCAGGGTAGACGGTCATGACTTCCTGTTCGTTGGCGGTAGACAAATCAGAGAAAAAGCGCGTGGTCGTTCCCCGATACTTTTCCCCTTCGGATTGATGTCCGAGCGCCGCCAAAAGAATGCGGGCCGCCTCCAGTCTGGTCATCCCGTCTGTCGGTTTGCCTGTCGACATAATGCCTGCTGCCGCCAAATGACGGTACGTCTGCTCTGACCAGCGGCCTACGGAAGGAGCCAAATACGTCTCTTTGACAAAAGCATCAGGCTCAAATCCGCTATAGGATGGCAGCACACGCTCCACCAAGGCAAGAAATTGCTCTTGCGTAACGGTTTTTTCCGGCTGAAAAGTGCCGTCCGGAAAGCCTTGGATCAACCCGCTTTTCGCTGCCAATTCAATCTCTTTTCCTGCCCAGTGTCCTTTTGTGTCGAGGAAAGAGCCTGCGGAAGCCACGGGTTTTTCCTCCCTGGCCTGTGCCCGATTCCACTCACCAAATGCCGCGCCCGCCCATGCGATTGACCAGGCAAGCGCCAAAACAGTGGCTTTTTTCCCGACTTGTCGCAACTTGTTCTGCATCTCGAGTACCACCTTTCCTCACAGGAATTGCCTTATTCGTAGGACGCAAAATTTGTCGGAAAAGTTTCGGTCTATTCGTTAGAAATTTTTCCCACACGCGGTGCAACAAACAAAATGGTCATGTCCGTTTTGTTGACCGCAAGCCAAGCGGGCACATCCCATTTCCTGAAAAACATCGAGACGTTTTTCATAGAAAAAAGCCGACGTTTCGTCCAGGACGAGCAGTCGGCTTTGGCGATTTTCAGACAAAAAACAGTTGATGAGTCCCGTCATGGGTGAATGGTGCTTCGACCATGCGATCGATTAATTCCAATCCGTACTTGTTTGCAAAAGGGAAAAAGCACAGCTTGCGTTCTTGCAGACCGCCCTCCGGCAACAGCGTCGTCTCGATTCGCTTGATCCGGTTGTAGGCCACGTCTTCTTTTTGCTGCAAGGAACGAATCAGCCGCTCCTCCAAAAAGGAGACTTGTTCGAGCAAGAGCGTGCTGTTTTTCTCCGACAGCCCGCGCATTCCCGGGTCCAGCCGGATCACTTCGTCCACGAGTGGACGGTAGAGCTGCTCAATCGATTGGCGCACTTGGGCGAATTGTTCGTGCAGCGGATGCGGGCCTTGTTTCTTCTCCCAGTCAGCTTTCCATTCGGCGAAGCCGGTCAAAACCTGCTCGACAGACAGCTCCAGACCCTCCAGCAAGCGCAAATGCGCCCCTTCCACCAAAGTGATCGACATCCGCGGCAAAACAATCGGCATCTGCATCCCGAACAACGCAAAAACTTCGCGGTAATACGCCCAGTAGGCGATTTCACCGGGTCCGCCAATGAACGCAAGCGTCGGGAACAGCTGCTCCTGCATCAGACCGCGCGTGACTACATTGGCACTGAACCGCTCCGGCTGTTCCTGGACAAGCGCAAGCAGCTCGTCGCGGCTGTACGACTGCCGTCTGTTGACAAAGCGATCCAGATGGCGGGAAAGCAAAAGGCGATCCTCGCCTTCATAAATAAACAAGTTGGCCTGATGTTCGTCGACTTCAAGCTGCAACGGGTAGCCTGCTGTGGCAAGCCGCTCAGAAGCCTGCACCAGCAACTGGGCCATTTGCTCGTTTTTCTCGATCACCTGCTGAAATACGGGACGTTCCAACTCCCGGACAAAAGGCAGCGATGACTCGACAAGGATCAAGCCATGCTTGCCAAACAACTGCGCCAATAGACGCGCAAACCACTCCACTACCGTGGATGAACTTTTCGCCGTTTGCGTCAGCAATTCCCGTACGTTTTTCGTTTCCGCCGTCTCGGTTTGTTCCTGGAAAAACGTTTCCAGGAACTGCATACACACTTCCTCTTCCAAAGGAAGCTTGCTTGCAGAGGCACGACCTTTCTTTTTCAGCGACAGCCGCTCTTTGTGCAGACGCGTATCGCCATCCGTCGTCCAGTACACGTGGTCGATCTCATCGATGTCGTGATCTTCGCCCGCGATCCAAAAGACCGGGACGACGTTTACTTGCAGCTCGGCAGAGAGCTTTTTGGCCGCCTGAATCAAATGGACGGCCTTGTTGATCGTATACAGCGGGCCTGTCAGGACGCCTGCCTGCTGACCGCCGATGACGACATATGTATCCTGCTGCTTCAACAACTCGATTTTGTCCAGCGCTTCGGAGTGATTTCCGATCGCTTGATTAAAATTATGTAAGCCTTCCGCCAGTTGGAGCCGATTGAAGGTTTGGGTGGACAGCCACTCCAGCCGCTCCCGGTATGCCTGATCTCGGTAGGGATTATGGGCAAAAAATGACAGGGCAGACTCGTTTTGCTGCTGGTACTCTCGCGCCAGCCGATTTGCCAATGGAAGCGCAACGCGTTCAACATTCATGCTAGCTCACCTTTCTTAGGGCGATGGTCACTGCAAATTATACCACGCCAGGCATTCACAAAAAACAAGACAACCCGCTTAAATGGGTTGTCAAAGTGTAGAGCTGGCATCTTTTTAAAATTGCGGCGGAGTAACAGACCAGATCAGGACAGCTTCCACCTCGCCGCTGTTTTCAATCGTGTGCGACTTGCTGCTGTCAAACGAGATGCTGTCTCCCGCCTCCAACACGTGCTCTTCATCATTGAACCTCGCTGTCACGCTACCCGATATGACGGTAAAGCACTCCTCGCCTTCGGACTGGACGAATTTGTCTGTGACCATTTCCTTCGGCATCAGACGCACTTCCAGCATGCCCAGCTTGGCGCTTCCTCCCATCGAGAGCAACGAATACGTGCCGGTCGATTCGGGAAAAACCAGCTGTCTGCGCTTTTGCAGACGTGTCACGTGTACTTGCTTTTGGTCGATGTCTTCGAAGAAATGAATGATCGGAGACTCCAGGGCCTTTGTAATTTTCCAGAGAGAATCCAGTGACGGTTGGGATATCCCCCGTTCCACCTGGCTGAGCAGCCCTTTGCTGAGCCCTGTTTTGCCTGCCATGATCTCCAAAGTAAATCCACGTTCTTTTCGAATCATCCGAATCTTATGTCCGATGCTCTCGATGGGAAGTCGCATAGTTCCAACCTTCTTTCTTATCGGAATAAATACGATATGTATCAGTCAGTGCGTTACACGACACCCATCGTCTTGATTATGCCGGTCGTAAACAGCACTATATAGACAAGTCCAAACCAGAGAAACGACAACCGCCAGGCGGAAAACCCGACCTTTTTCAGAGATAGCTTTCCTTTCAGCTTGACCTGGAGCCATCCCAAAAGCACAACGGCGCCGAGGAAAAAGCAGCTCACCCACCACCAGGCTGACATCGCCTCAGGCCAGATGAGTTCGTATGCGGAAACAGCGGAGCGAATCACCAAAAAATTCGTGATATTCACCGCCCAGCGACCGGCCAATCTCTTGTTCCGCTTCCACATGTACACGATCAAGTAAACTAGCGGAAACCCCAAGAAAGGCACTACGGTCAGCGTACCCCAAAAATAGGACCAGAAAGTTGTCCACACGGCCATCTACTGTCGCCTCCCCTCCTTCCCTATTCCCATGCTTGTCTTGAGAAGAATGACGCGAAGCAAGGTTTCGTGCAACGGAGTAGGAATCCCGGCTTCTTTTCCCCGCTTCACGAGGTAGCCGTTGATTGCTTGCACTTCCGTCGGTTTTTGCCGCTTCACATCCTGAAGCATGGAGGAAAGATTACGGGAAGTATTTCGGCAAATGGCGACAATTTCCTGCCATTCGGGATCGCCGATTTTCTGTCCGGAAAAAGCAGCTACCTCCACAGCTTCATTAAATAAATCACGCATCAGTCCTTGCGTATATGAACTGTCGAGGAGGGCGCCATTCGGAATCTCAAACAATGCCGTGAGCGGATTGATCAAGGCATTGGCCAACAGCTTTCTCCACGCATGCGGTTCGATTGCTTTTTCATAAAGCGCTGTGATGCCTGCCTCGACTGCCCATGTGACGAATGCGTCAATCAAAGCATCGCGGTCTGCCTTTTCCTGCCAGGGACCAACACGAAGCGTCCCTGTTCCGGTATGCTCCACTTCCGTAGCAGAATGTCTTCTGGCTCCTTCTGTATGAATGGCGAAGTAGCATTGCGCATCCTCCAGTACAGATGCGAGCAATTCCTGGTGTCCCATGCCGTTTTGCAAGGCAATGACACGCGCGTACGGAGGGATTTCGGCAAGAGCCGGGAGTAGCGAGGGCAAATCGGGCTGTTTGACAGTGAGCAAATACAAGTTCCCTTCCGGCAATCCATCTGCAATCGGTTGGGCTTGTACGTTTACTCTGTTTTTTTGGCCGTCCAGACTGTGGAGCCACAGTCCTTGCTCCATGAGTTGATTCGCCTGTAGTGAACTGCGCGTTACGACGGTCACGGACTGACCAGCGAGCGCAAGCCTTGCTGCATATAGCAAACCAACGGAACCTCCGCCAACGACAACCACTTGCAAAGCGCTTGTATCGGGTTGCATTTGTTCACCTACATTAATCAATACTTATTTTATAAGAATAGCAGAGTTTAGGAGATTGTTCAATTGATTGGAACAAAAAAGATCAAAATTATCGAAAAATTTCTATCAGCCACGTTCCTTTGTTTTTCAAGCGGTCAACTGCTCGCCGTTTTCAATCTGCTCAAAAAAGACTGCCGCGGGATAGCGACAGTCTCAACGAATATTTATACAGGATAAACGGGATGCTTGCGGTCAGAGAAAACTTGCCGTTTCCCCTTGTAAATCTCGTAGCGCGAAATCAGATCATGGCGCAAACCGCTCGGCGGCACAATCGCGTCGACGATCAGGTTGGAAGCCAGCAAATACAAGTCGATGTCCTCCTGGTATTCCTTGCGCTTCTCCTGAATGAACGCCTGACGTTCTGCCGGATCCTCGATCGCCTGAATTTTGTTGCTGTACACAGCGTTTACGGCAGCTTCCGGGCCCATGACCGCGATTTGCGCTCCAGGCAGGGCGATGCACGCGTCCGGTTCAAACGCCGAGCTGGCCATGGCGTACAGTCCGGCTCCATACGCCTTGCGCACAATCACGGAAATTTTCGGTACGGTCGCCTCGGCCATAGCGGAAATCATTTTCGCTCCGTGACGGATGATGCCCGCCCGCTCTACTGCGGTCCCGATCATGAAACCTGGGACGTCGGCCAAAAACAGCAGCGGGATGCCGAACGCATCGCACAAAGTAATGAAGCGCGCCGCTTTGTCGGCGGAATCGACGAACAGGACGCCGCCTTTTACCCGTGGCTGGTTGGCGATGATCCCGACCGGCTTGCCATCCAGACGGGCAAGACCCGTAATCAGCTCCTGGGCGAACAGCTTCTTGATCTCGAAAAATGAATCCGCATCAACGAGCGATTGAATGAGATCGTGCATGTTGAACGCGGCATTTTGGTTTTCCGGTACGATAGTAGTGATGTCTTTGGCCGTCTCGATCGGCGCTTTTGCCGCTTGGAGCGGAGGCTGCTCGCTGTAGTTCGCCGGGAAAAAGCTCAAGTAGGTGCGCGCAGACTGAATCGCTTCCTCTTCGTTTGCTGCCAGCACATCGCCGCAGCCGCTCACCGAGCAATGCATCCGGGCGCCGCCCAGCTCTTCCAGACTCACCTTTTCCCCGATCACCATCTCCGCCATGCGCGGCGAGCCGAGGTACATGCTCGCGTTTTTGTCGACCATGATCACAATGTCGCAAAAAGCCGGGATGTACGCGCCGCCCGCAGCAGATGGGCCGAACAAAATGCAGACTTGCGGAATTTTGCCGGACAGCTTCACTTGATTGTAAAAAATGCGTCCGGCTCCCCGTCTGCCGGGGAACATTTCCAACTGGTCGGTAATGCGAGCGCCTGCCGAGTCCACGAGGTAAATCAGCGGTACGCGCATTTTTTCCGCCGTTTCCTGGATGCGAATGATTTTTTCTACCGTTCGCGAGCCCCAGGAGCCTGCTTTGACCGTAGAGTCATTGGCCATGACGCATACCGTCTGGCCGTTTACTTTTCCAATCGCAGTCACGACGCCATCCGCAGGCAAATCTCCCGCCATGACATTGGCGAACAGCCCGTCCTCGACCATGAACTCATCGTCGAACAACAGCTTCAGCCGATCACGGACGAACAGCTTGTTCTGCTCCTTGAGCTTTTCGTGGTATTTGGCATCGCCACCTTGCTTGATATGCGCGATCTTCTCCTGCAACGTCTCTTCCAAATGCTTGGTCATCGGCTACTCCCCCTCGTCACTCTCCGCGATAGATCGGTTTTCGTTTTTCCGCAAAAGCTGCCAGTCCTTCCAAACGGTCCTTGGTCGGAACGAGCAGCTGGTACGCATTGCTCTCCATCATCAATCCGGTTGCCAGCTCTACTTCGCTGCCGCAGTCGATGGCAAACTTGGCCTGGGCCAGCGCCAGCGGAGCATTGCTCGCAATCTGCGCTGCCAGCTCCATGGCCACATTCATCAGTTGCTCGTGCGGCACGACGCGGTTGACAAGCCCGATCGCCAAAGCTTCCGCCGGGAAAACGCGCCGCGCTGTAAAAATCAGTTCTTTGGCGATGCCCTTGCCGACTAGCCGCGGCAGCCGTTGCGTGCCGCCCGCTCCCGGGATAATGCCGAGAGAGGTTTCCGTCAAGCCCATTTGCGCCTGCTCGCTCATGATTCGCAAATCGCAAGCGAGCGCCAGCTCCGTACCGCCGCCAAGCGCCAAACCGTTGAGGGCAGCAATGACTGGCTTTTGCAGTTTTTCAAGCTCGCTGAACGTGTCGCGAATCGTTCGAATGTACACTTCCACCTGTTCGGGCGACATGCCTCGCCGTTCCTTCAAATCCGCGCCGGAGCAAAATGCCTTGTCTCCCGCCCCGGTGACGATGACGACACGCGTGCTGCGATCGCGGGCAAGTTCGGCGATAAGCTTGCGCAGTTCCGTCAAAGTCTCCAGGTTCAAACAGTTGAACACATCCGGCCGATCAAGCGTCACGACACCGACCAGCCCGTCTTTTCGATAGGAAATCGTCATGTGGCCCTTCCTCTCTACGTATGCTCCTCCTGCTTTTGCTTTGCCAGGTTTGCTTTCAAAACTTTGGAAGTCAGCTCCCTGCCCAGCTGTTCCTGGATGTAGGCACCTGCCTCTGTCAGCCGATTCAGGTCAACTCCGGTTTCATAGCCCATTCCGTGCAGCATGTAGACCAAGTCTTCCGTCGAAATGTTGCCTGCCGCCCCCGGTGCGTACGGGCATCCGCCCAAGCCGCCGATGGAGCTGTCAAAAATCCGGATGCCTTCCGCCAACGCTGCCGCGACATTCGCCAGCCCGGTTCCTCGCGTGTCGTGAAAGTGCCCGGCTAAGCGCTCGGTCGTAACATCTTTCACAAGCTCCTGAAAAACCTCGTGCACTTGCTTGGGGGTTGCCACCCCGATCGTATCCCCCAGCGAAACTTCGGACACGCCCATCTCGACGAGCGCATGGGTCACTCTTCTCGTGTTGTCAACAGGGACGGCTCCCTCATACGGACAACCAAACACGGTGGAGACGTACCCGCGCACGCGCATGCCGAGAGCGAGCGCTTCCTTCGCCGCTTCCGCCAGCACAGGAAATGTTTCCGTGATGCTTTTGTTAATATTTTTGCGGTTATGGCTCTCCGAGGCAGACATGAACAGGGCAACTTCGCTCACGCCGCACAGGCGCGCCCGCTCCAGCCCGCGAACGTTTGGCACCAGCGCACTGATGCGCACGTCCTTTTTGCTGGCTGGAAGTATTCCTTGCAAAACTTCCTCGGCGTCCGCCAATTGCGGAATCCAGCGCGGATTGACAAACGAGCTGGCCTCGATCCGCACAAGCCCGGCGTCGATCAGCTTCTTAATCAACTCGATTTTTGCTTCTGCGGGTACGATGACGCTCTCATTTTGCAGCCCATCGCGTGGGCCAACCTCTACGATTTGCACGTTCACAATCTTCCCGCCCCTTTCCTAGCGACCGCTCAGTTTGGAAAGAAAAAAATTATTCGAGAACGACGATAATGTCGCCATCGTTGACAAAATCACCGATATTCGCTTTCACTTCCACGACTTTTCCCGCTTCCATCGACTGGACAGGCACTTCCATTTTCATCGATTCCAACACGATGACATCTTGCCCCTCGCTGATCGTGTCACCTGGCTGCACCAAAACAGAAATGACGGTTCCTGCCATATTCGCTGCTACTTGTTTCATCCAAGACCCTCTCCTTACTTGTGGTTGGTTTTCGTTGTTCGCTCCGTAATAAACCAGGTGGTGTAGTCTCCGCCCCGGAACTGTTCATCCACCAATACTTCCTGCAAAAATGGAATATTCGTTTTAATACCAGTAATCAGAAAATGATGCATAGCTTCCTGCGCCCGCTCCACAGCTTCTTCCCTTGTCTCGCCGGAAATGATCACTTTGGCAATCATCGGGTCGTAAAAAGGCGTAACCTGTGTTCCCGACTCTACCCCGTCATCGATCCGCACATGCTCCATGGCAGGCGGCTGATACAGGCTGATCGTGCCTGGCGATGGCAAAAACGTCACCGGGTCTTCCGCGTACACACGCAGCTCAATCGCGTGTCGCTTCGCCTGAACATCGCGCTGTTCGACTGGCAGCGGCTGTCCATCGGCAATCGCCAGCTGCATAGCGACCAAATCGTATCCGGTCATCTCTTCGGTCACGGCGTGCTCCACTTGCAGACGCGTATTCATCTCCAAAAAGTAGAAGTTTTTCTGTTCGTCGACGATAAACTCGACCGTTCCCAGCCCTGTGTAGCCGACAGCCTTCGCTGCCTTGACGGCTGCCTCGCACAATTGTTCTCTCGTGGCAGGATCAAGAAAAGGCGACGGGCTTTCTTCCAGCACTTTTTGATGACGGCGCTGAATGGAACACTCCCGCTCCAGCAGATGAATGACATTGCCAGCGTTGTCGGCTGCAATCTGCACCTCGATATGCCGCGGGCGCTCCACATATTTTTCCACGTACATCGCATCGTTGCCGAAATACGCTTTGGCGCGACCCTTTGCCGACTGATAGGCTTGCAACAGCTGCGACTCTTCACGGCATATTTGCATGCCGATCCCGCCCCCGCCAGCACTGGCCTTCAACATGACCGGATAGCCGATTTGAGCGGCCTGCGCTGTCGCTTCTTCCACTGTCGCAAGCGAATCTTCGCAGCCTGGCACGACAGGCACGCCTGCCTCCTGCATGATTCTGCGGGCCGTCAGCTTGTCGCCCATTTGCCCGATGACCTTTGGCGAAGGTCCAATGAATACAAGACCTTCTTCTAGAACGCGCCTCGCGAACGCTTCGTTTTCCGAAAGCAGTCCGTAGCCGGGATGAATGGCATCGGCATTCGTGCTTTTCGCCGCCGCGATGATAGCCTCTACGTTCAAGTAGCTGTGCGGCACTGGCGGCGGGCCGATATGGACGGCTTCATCCGCTTCACGGACAAACGGCAGGTCGCGGTCGGCATCCGAGTAGACGGCTACGGTTGCGACTCCTTTTTCGCGGCAGGTGCGCATAATTCTTCTGGCAATCTCACCACGGTTTGCGATCAATACCTTACGCATGGCAACGCTCCCCTCTTTGACAAACCGACTCCAATCGAAAGCGTTTCCAAATTGTTTGCTCGGTTTGTTTCATGTGATGCTTACTTCTATTTTGCCATGAGAATGAACATAGTTCTAGAAAGAATTTTTAAATTTTTTCCATGAACCTTTTTTCGCTTTCTGACAATTCCGCAACGCGGCAAAGAAAACGCTTCGGAAAATCCGATCATGGTGTATAATAAAGGGGAGTGGCCTAAGCCGGCCAAGGCAAAGAGCTGTGAGAGGAGTGGCTGACCATGTTTGAAGTAAGACGTTTACAGATCAACTACAAGACACTGGAGGAATTTCAAAAGTTTCGCGAATTTGGCCTGGAGGAGCTTTCGATGAAGGAAGACCTGGAGGCGAACATCGTGGAGAACGATTCGGAATCTCCTTTTTACGGTATTTATGACAACGATCTTCTGGTAGCACGCATGAGCCTCTATAAAATCGACGGGAAATACGACCGTTATTTCCAACCAGCCCAAGATTACTACGAGCTGTGGAAGCTTGAAGTCCTGCCTGATTACCGCAGCAAAGACTACGGCACGGCTTTGGTTAACCACGCAAAAAGCTTTGGCGCTCCTATTAAAACAAACTCCCGCTGTCGTGCGGACGAATTTTGGCTGAAAATGGGCTTTACCCCTGTCAAATACAATCCGATGCGCGATCGCGGCGAAAACCCTTACGTCTGGTTGCCAGAGAATGTGGAGCTGCAAGACTAGCTCTTCCTTTGGACAGGACAGAAAAAAGAAGCGGAATGTAACCGCTTCTTTTTTTGTTTGCTGCGCAGCATTTATTTTTCCACTCGCTCCAGGTTGCCGTTCTCATCCATTTTGAAAATAGCTTTGGAGGACTCCTCTTCCTGCAAAAAGGCCAGCTTGCGCGCGCGATCCATGATCTGAACAAGCGCGCGGTAATCGTCATTTACTCCCTGCACCTGCTCCAGTTCTTTTTTGGCTCGCTCATGCGCATCCTTCAATTCTTTTAACTCCAAATCTTTGCCTTCCAACTCTTGTTCCAGTTGTCGCAAGCGCCTCGCCATTTCCTTCTGGTTGACGAGCATGCGAATAACCGATTCGATTTGCTCTTCTTCCACCGATTCCAGTTCAGAAGCCTGCATCTCGGCAACAGCAGGCGGCAATTGCCTTTGCGGCAACAAAACAGCCTCTGTCTCCACAGTGGTAGCTGGCGTTTGAATCCTGCCCATCTTCTTCAATTGCTGTCTCTGACTTTTGGCTATCGAGATTGCCGCATCGTAACGTTTGCGCACGCAACTATTCCAGCGAAATCCGCACGCAGCTGCTGTCCTGCCCAACCTTTGACCCACTTCTTCAAATGCGGCAAGTTGTGTACCGCCTTCGCGTATGTGGCGCAAGGTGACTTCCGCCAACACGAGATCGTCATCTTCGGTCCATGCGTCTTGTCTGGAAGCTACCATATGAGTCCCTCCCGTTACCTTTAAAAAGGATGATGTAGTTCATCCTATGCTTTTCCCTACTCTTGTAGAATCGCTTTCTACTAGAAAAAGTATGTCCAAGCAAATAAATGTTTAAACGAGAAGAACCATCTGGCGGGCGGTTACTGCTTGTTCAGAAATTTTTCCACGACGGCGACATGCGCCGGACTTCCCCATAGTTTTGCGCATTGATCCACCTCGCGCTCGATGCGCTCGGCCCGCACGATTCCTTCCCGCTTCCAGCGAACGAGCTGCATGTACGCTTCGATCCCTTCCAACGGCTGCGCGGCGATTTTTTTCGCGAACGCGTGCACAGCCGCTTGCAGCTGATCGTGCGGGTAGATTTCGTCCACGAAGCCGTACGACTTGGCCTCTTGCGCCGTCAGCCTTTCTCCCGCCAGCAAAAGAGCCAACGCTTTCGACTCCGGGAGCATGTCCAGAAGCCGGCTTCCCCCGCCCCAGCCTGTCGTAATATGCATGCCGATCTGCACAAAGCCGAACCGCGCCTGCTCGCTGGCGAAGCGAAAATGGCAAGCACCTGCAAATTCGCATCCGCCTCCGACAGCAGCGCCGTTGATCATGGCAATGACAGGCTTGGTGAACGTGTCGATGGCAGACAACAGTCCCGCCACCTTGCTCAGCAGCGGATACGCCTGATCATGTCCGCGCGCCGCGATAAACTGGTTCAAGTCTCCCCCGGAGACAAAACTTTTGCCTGTACCTGTAATGATGAGCACCTTCACCTGCGAATCTGCCTGGCAGTCCGCCAAAACATGGTGCAGCTCGTCGACCAGCTCCATGCTGACCGCGTTATGTACGTGCGGCCGATTCAGCGTAATCGTGGCAATGCCCGCTTCTTTTTGCAGCAGTACGGTATCCATGAGCGCAATCTCATCCTTTGCTTCGATTTTGTTTGCTTTATTTTACTGGTTTGCGCGACAAAATCATATCGGATGCGGGCAAAAAAAGAAAAGAGAAGGCAGTATGCCTCCTCCTTTTCAAGACAACAAGTTTTTCATCGCGGAAGAATTGAAGCCGACAATCAAATTCTCGCCATCTGTCAAAATCGGGCGCTTCAGAAGCTGCGGCTCTTCGCTCAGCATCTCCAGCAACTCTTTGACAGACATGTCATTAATATCGACGTCCAAGTTTTTGAAGCGTTGGCTTCTCGTGGACAAAATCTCGTCCAGTCCGTTTGTCGTCATTTTGATGATGTCGAGCAGCTCTTCGGCTGTCGGCGGGTTTTTAAACAGGTGACGCTCTTCGTAATTGACGCCATTCTCTGCCAGCCATGCTTTGGCTTTGCGACAGGATGTGCAGCTCGGATACGTGAAAAACGTTAATTTTTGTGTTTGAGTACGTTCAGCAACTGCCATCGGTTACCCCTCCATCTCATCTATACCCATTTGGTTTCGTGTATTCTTGGTGTTTCCATGTGCTCTTTTGCCAATTGCCGGATGCAATTGCTTTGAGCTATTAACTCACAAAAAGTAAGCTAATAAAAATTCTTTCCTTACTTTGGATTATAAATCTACAATAAACACTATGTCAATAGTAGTTAATCTAAAAACTAGGCAGAAAATTTGGGGGATGTGTTGTTATAGCACACTGCCACCTTAACAAGCCAAACAAAATCGGATACACTTATGTGGATGTGAAATTTTTTCAAACAAATATGGAACACGGTTTGTCACTTGAGAAAGGGGTATCCGGCATGGACCACGACGCGCATAAGTTAACCAGTGCTTTGGCAGACCCCACCCGCTTCTCCATTTACCAATTTGTCGCGTACAGCAAAGATCCAATCACTGTCCAGGATGTCGCAGACCACTTTTCCATCCATCCGAATGTGGCCCGCCTGCATCTGACAAAGCTGGAGGACGTGAATTTGCTCACAGCCGTCTCGGACAAAAGTGGCAAAGGTGGACGTCCCAGTCGATTGTATTCCCTGTCTGAACAGGTGGTGAGCCTCCAGTTCCCACCTCGCGACTATCAGCTTCTGGCCGATATCGCAATCGAAAGCCTGCTGTCGCTCGGCGAGGCGGGCGAAGCCGCTCTGATCAATATGGGGCATCGCATTGGTACAGAGATGGCGAAACGGGCGGTTGTCCAAAGCGGATTGAATCTGCAAACGGCTACTTTGGAAGAGAAATTGAACCTGATCCATCGACTCGTCGTTGCTCAGGGATTGAAACCCGATATTGAAAAGCTGGACGAAGGCACCCTTCGTTTTCGTGTAAACAACTGCACGTTTTCCGACACGGCCAAAAAATATCCGCGCGCGGTTTGCGAGATGCATAACGCTCTGCTCATGGGAATATTCGAAACGTACTTAGGGAAGATTGAATTACGTGAGGATGGCTCGATGATCAGGGGCTGCAAATCGTGCAACTATACGGTTATCCATTATTGAGAATGATCCTCACCCGGACGGTGATTTGAAGCGTTTTCCTTCGCCCCAAATCCGTCATACCTTTATCGTTTACACGTCTTCGCCTGTCCTTTATAATGGGGTAGGAATCTTGTAAATCTTACCGATCTAGGCAAAAAGGGGGGACAACAAATGGATCGTATGTATCGCGTGCTTGGTTTCTGGACCATCGTTATCGCGCTGATGGCGTTCTGGGGCGGTCTGTACCCAATGTCGCTCATCTTCTTCGGTCTTACAGCATTCTTCGTAGCGTTGAGCTACATGAGCCTGACTGAGCGAGTGTATCTGAACATTTTTTTCGGCTTCATGTTCCTGTCTTTTGTAGGGTTCACGTACTACACGTTCTTCGTAATGCCTGTAGGCCCGCAAGAACACGCTTTCATGCAACTGATGATGTAAGAAAAAAAGATGCTCATCTGCGAGCATCTTTTTTTATGCAAACGACCTGAAAAAGCTTGCCGTATCCAGGCTGTTCTCCACGCCTTTTTGCTGGATCATGACTCGAAACCGTCCGCCCAGCCCGGCAGGATCAATCAACTGCAACAACGCCCGGTTGCGTTTCATCGCGACACTTGTAAACGGGTCTGTATCGTGATGGACGACCGCTTTGGTCAAAAGACCGCTCTGGAGCAAAAATTTATCCTGGCGCATATACAAAACCTCTCGCAACCCCGCCGCTTCGCCAAAACGGCTCCATGCGGAAAAATTGACGTGCGCCGTTATATCTTGTTCGCCGACGTGAATGTACGGATTATCGTGGGCTTGATGGCGGTAGTAGCACATCAGTGTCCCGTTTTTCCGGCTGGCATGATACAACTCCTCTTGTCTGTCGCCGTAATCGATCGTCATCACGTAGCCTTTGGCAAGCAGGCGTCCGACCTGCTGCGCCGCCTGTTCCAATCCGAGATTCACTTCGATGCGCATCCCGTTTGGCATCGCGGTAGCAGCCTCGATTTCTGTCAGGCTGTTCAAAAGCGTGGCTCCCGGCTCTTGCAGCACCTCCGTGAACTGCCCCTCCTCGCATGTCACCGCTACTTCCTTCCAACCCGTTTTCGTCTTTTGCGCCAAGTGGACGGGAAAGGCATCCAGCCATTCATTGGACACGATCACTCCTTCTAGCCCGCCTGCTTTCGCTGCTTCTTCCAGTGACGAATACCATATTTTGCGCACCTCGTGCTCGCACAGGGCCTCTTGCTGTTTTTGGCGATGATACGGGCTTGCTTCTATCAACACAACCGTAAGCTTGGCGTACACATCTGGCGCTGCTTCCTGTATGCGGGCAAGCATGCTTTTGCACAAGGAGCCAGTCCCGCCTCCGATTTCAACGAGCGCAGGCTGCTCAATCGCCGCGGTGTTCCACAGCTTTATCACGACATCCGCCAATGTTTCCCCGAAGACAGCGTGTACGGTCGCGCTGGTAAAAAAATCGCCATCTTTGCCTACCTTGGGCAAGTCCGACATATAATAGCCGTAGGAGTCGTGGTAGAGGGTCAGTTCCATAAAGCGTGCGAACGGGATCGCGCCTCCCTCCTGGCTTTCCATTTCACGGCGAATCATAGCGTTTATATCCATGGGCTCTTCTCCTGCTATCCAAATTCAACCTGATAAGGCTATAATACGAAAAAGAAGTCATACAATGTGGAAAGGCAAGCGACTTCCATCATGAAAGCAAAAGGTGAAAACATGCGTAAATTTTTGCTCGTCTTGTTCCTGCTTGTATGTCCGCTGACTGTGTTCGCCCAGGAAGAGACTGCAATTCCGCTGGAGCAGTTGATCTTGCAGCAGCATTTTACCCAAAAAGAACTGGAGCGAACTCTCACCTTGCTCAAGGATGAAGAGACGCGAACCTATCGGGATATCGCTCAAATCGATCTGGACCTGCAACGCCAAAAGCTGGTGATTGAAGCGATGCAGCGCCATGCCGGCGAGGTGGCACGGGCTTATTACATGGGTGAACGCGCCAATCTTCTCACGCTTTTACTCAATGCGGAAAATTTCAATGAGTTTTTATTGATGTTCGATTTCTACCAGCTCGTGTACGAGTATGATATGAATCGGCTCCAGACGTACCACGCCGAGCGAGTGAAGCTTGCCACGATGCAGACAGACAAGCAAGCACGACTCACTCTGCTCCAGGACCTCCGCAAAAAATACGAGCTGCAACTGGCGGAGATGATCGCCATTCAGGCGGAAAAAGAAAAAAACGTGCAAAAGCTTGACGATCCTACCACCGTGGAAGCGCTGATGGATCATCTGATCAATGATTGGGAAAAACGCGGCTTGCCCGCTTTCCAGACGTTTTTTGGCATGCTGGCCAAAGTGATGGTGCAAGTACCGGAGTTGGCTACGCCTGACCGGATTCAGTCCGACGGCTTTTTCTCGCACACGCTGACGATCAAGCAGAGCGATTTCAACCAGTTTTTGATGCAAAAAGACGAATTGTTCAAGCAATCCCGTTTTTCTTTTGAAAACGACAAGCTGACTGTCGAAGGCACGTATGACCACATGGAGCTTCGGCTGGTCGGCAACTACGAGCTTGTCTCTCCTACCCAGTTGAAGTTCCACATCACGGAGCTTTATTTCGACGGGTTCGCCCTGCCGCAAGCAACTGTCGACGAAATGGAAAAGACGTACGACCTCGGCTTCTACCCCGAGCTGATTTCCCCGAATATTCAGGTGCAAGGAATCAGCCTGCAAAACGAAGAGCTGAAGCTTCAACTGAAATTGAATCTCCCCTTCGGCTTCGGAAAGAAATAAGGCCAGCTAACGGTTAGCTGGCTTTTTTCTTGGAAACAGCCATATTCATGTGAACAGGCATCTCCTTTTGCAAGCGGGTCATGTACTGGATCGCTTCTTTCGTGAGGCCCGGATACTTCTCCCCGCGCTGCAATCCCTCCAATGTCTCCGCCACGGGATAAACGACATAATTGCGCTTGTTGTTTTTGCGGAAAAAATGAACGTAGGTCGGCAGCATTTCCGCCTGTTCGATACTCGCCTTTCCAGACTCGTCCTTGTGCAGCGTAAGCTTGAGAATCGCGCCGACATCTTTGTAATCCCATCTCTGGGCAGAGACGAAGTTCCCCAGCGAATACGTAATCAAGCCTTTGTGTTGTGTGCCGTCCTCCCGCGTAACGGTTTTCCATTCGTACGGCTGAACCACGTGCGGATGCGCCCCCAAAATCAAGTCGGCACCGTAGGTCAAGCACAGCTCGGCTGTCTTGATCTGCTCCGCATTCGGCAACCGCTGATACTCGACCCCAAAGTGCAGGGCGACGGCAACGAGATCGGCTCCCTTTTCTTTCGCACGGGCAATGTCCTGTTTCATCAACTCAGGCGAAATCAGGTTGACGAGGTATGGCTTGTCCTTGGGGATGGCGATTCCGTTCGTCCCGTACGTATAGGAAAGCAGAGCGAGCGTAAATCCGTCCTTGGTCAAAAGCAGCGGCTCGTCGCGCTCTTTGGCACTGGCAAACGTCCCTGTGTGCAAAATTCCCGCCTGATCGAGGTACTTGAGCGTTTGCAGCACGCCTTGCTCTTTGCGATCCATCGAGTGGTTGTTCGCAGTCGTTACCGCAGTGAAACCGACTTTCTTCAATGTCTGTCCCAAAGATTCCGGGGAATTGAACATCGGATATCCCGAGTAGCGGGCCTGACTGCCGCTCATCGTCGTTTCCAGATTGCCGATTACCCAGTCAGCCTGCTGAAACAGCGGCGTGACGTAAGGAAAAAACTTGTGGAAGTCATACGTTTTGGTCGCCGGGTTCCAGACGGCATCCATTTGCTCCTGGTGAACCATGATATCCCCGACCGCGAGAAGCGAAATCCGCTGTTCCGGAAAACGGGATGGCGGCGCTTCCCCAGTTGGGGGGACTGTATCGGATGGCGAGTCAGTAGTCGGTTCCTCTGCTGTCTGCGGCGTGGCATTGTCGGACGGACTCACTTGCAGGACAGGAGCCTTGGAAGCGTGGCTATCAGGGGCTGCTGGCGGGACACATCCGGCCAGACTCATACAGCCTAATGCTGTGATGATGACCCACTTGTTCCATGTTTGCTTCATGACAATAGCTCCTTTGGCGATAATGTAACCCACTTCCTTTTCGCCGTCTGCAAGCCATTTCCTCTTCTTTTGCCTCATAAACAATCGTGAAGTCTTTTAGCGCAGCATGCCTGTCACGAACGGATTGTACGTTTTTTCGTAGTCAATCGTCGTCTTGGGACCGTGTCCAGGGTAGACGATGGTGTCATCTTCCAGCTCAAACAGCTTGTCTTGAATGCTGATCATCAGCGTCTCGTAGTCGCCTCCGAACAGATCGGTACGGCCGATGCTTTGCTGGAACAGGACGTCCCCGCCAAAGCAATGCTTTCCGATCACAAAGGAACAGCTTCCCGGAGAGTGCCCGGGCGTATGCAGCACCTGGATGTCGAAACCAGCCAGAGCAAGCGTTTGACCGTCGGCAAGCTCATGCTCTGCACGCTCGCAAACAATCGGCTCAGGCAGTCCCCAGCGGCTGGACCCGTTCAGATCAGGATTGGTCAGCCACTCTTGTTCGAGCGGATGAATGTACACCGGAGCTTTGGTCAGCGCTCTTACTTGATTCAGCCCTCCGATATGGTCGAGATGCGCATGGGTCAACAAGATCGCTACGACGTTTTTACCGGCAATTTCCTGGAGCAGCCGCTCTGGCTGCATACCTGGATCAATGACAATCGTTTCGTTTGTTTCTTTGTTGGTCAAGACGTAGGCATTCGTTTGAAAGCCTCCCAAGGCAAAAGATTGGACGGCGAGATGTTGGTCGCTCATAAGAATAGGAACCTCCCTGATTTTTTGATACGATAAAAAGAAAGCTTGCGAAAAGGATGAAGGATATGCGACATATGTACGGAATCGAGCTTGCGATCCCCGCCGGGAAGCTGCCCGGGTTCTATGCTCAAGTCATACATAAAATCGGAGACCATGTCAATGTCTTTGCTCGGGACAAACTGCTTTTTATTGTCGAGAGCGAAGAAGAGCGGGACAAGCTTGCGGCGATCTTGCAAAAATCCAACATGCTTGGGGAGGAGTTCTCCTTGCTGCTGCTTCCTCCTCAAGCCGTAATAGACGAGGGGGCTGACATCGGCTTCGTCACGGAAAATGGCCATACGTTTGTTTATGCAGATCAAGTCGCGCTGTTTACGGCAGATAAAAACTCCGGCTCGCCCGACGATCGCTGGGCAGCGGCCGAGCAATGGAAAGAGCATGTCAAGGGCACGATCCCCCAGGCGGATCAAGCGGATACCATCTACCTCATCGACAGCAATCTGGCGGAGCTTGCCGCAGGGATCGCCAAGGCATACAAGGTCAAGCTGGACTTTCTGGCTTTGTCGTAACGTGCCTTCGCGCCGCGCATAAAAAAGCAGGCGGGCTCCCTTTTGGAGAACCCGCCTGCTTTTTTGCCGAGACGACTACTTGCTGTCAAAGCGGAACCAGACTACCTGGTCACCCGAGACACCGAAATTGGCCGTATATTTGCTGCCTTCGTACACAACCTCGGTTTCTCCGGACCCTTCGCCGTACAATTTTTTCAGTTGTTCCTTGCTGTCGTACATGGACAGCCCGCGGAGCGTCTGAAAGCGTGCCGCATCTTCTTTTGCCACGCCGCCGAGCATGATCGAGATCAGTTCGCCTTTTCTCACCTTGACGAGCAGCTGTGTGCGATCGATCAAAAGCATGCCCATGACCGCCTCGCCCTCGCCTTTTGCCATTCTCTCCACCGTATAGCTTTCGCGGGAGATCATGTCCATAAAATCGGCTTTGGTCGGCTTTAGCAAGTCCATCGCTTCCTTGATGTTTTGGCCGAGGTAAACCCCGCTGACGCCATATTCCTGCTGATTTTCCGGATCAAACGCCCCGGCTGGCCCTGCTTGCGACGAACAGGCTGCCAGCATACAAGCAAGCAGTACAAACAGTCCAAGCATTCGGAATGAATTTTGCCGTTTCATCGTGCCCACCTACTTTGCGGTATGTACTTTTGCTATCTTACCGCACGCTGCAAGCACGGTTCAACCAGGTTGTGCTCACTCCCGCGGACCGCTTACCTTTTGCCGCGGGCGATTGGGTGGCTGATTGTGATTGACCGATTGCTTGAAGCCTTCCAAAATTTTCAGGACGGAAGCGAAAAACGGCGAGCCGAACACCGCGACGATGCCCCACAGCCACGTTCCCACCTGCCACGGGTCTTCGACATACGCCGTCTGTGCGCCCGTCAAGATCAGGGCAGGGTCCAGACCGAGCATGCCAAAAATGACGCCTGCCGCCAAAACAGAGATGAGCAGGTTGAAAAATCGCTTGTAATTCATCAGCCGCGCCGCATGGTTTTGATCCTCCCAGCAATCTTCCTTCGGCTCATAGTCCGTCGACAAGAACGGAATAATCGATTTGAACGCTTCCGTCACACCTGCCGCCGCACTGGAAACAGCCGTCACATACACAAAAAAGGCGATGGATGAGTCCAACGTGACCATATGCGCTCCCTCCTTTTTACATGTGTATGAAGGCAGCGGGACAACCTTGCAAAAAATAGCGGGAGCTTGTTTTCTGAATCGTCTTTTTACGGTAACATGGAGAAGAATGGAAATGGATGAAAGGTGGTTTTGTCATGCAGGATTACTCATTTGTATGGAATCAGTATGATATGATTCGCGGCATGTTTCTTGAAGGCTTGTCCAAAACATCCGAGCAAGAGGCAGAGATTGTTCCGGCAGGATTCAAAAACAACATTCACTGGAATATCGGCCACATCTTGCTCACGCAGGATTACTTGCTGTTCGGACCAGCCGAAATGAAATGTCCTCCGTCGTATGCCGCTTTGTTCAGCCCCGGCACAAAGCCCGCAGACTGGCAAGGCGATGTGCCATCCATCGAGGAGCTGGCGGCACAATTGAAGGAGCAGCACGCCCGGGTAAAAGAACAGTTGCAAACGAAACTGAATGACCCGCTGCCCAAACCGTTCCAGTTGGGTGACAAAGGTGTCATGAACACGTATGGCGAGATGATGGTCTTCACCCTGTTCCATGAGGGCATGCACATCGGCACCATTTCCGCTTTGCGCAAAGCAATCGCCCATTCCAACGCTTAACTTTTTGACTCATTCGCCAACAAAGCAAAACGCGGAACCATTCCCACGGTTTTTCGCGTTTTTTTATGGCCCTCTTACCAAGCAAAAATGAAACCGCCCCCAGATTGGGAGCGGTTCTTTGTCGAGCCCGATTGCTTATGGGGTTTTACCGGTTATTTCTCTTTGGCACTTCAACCTCCCTGAAGAGATTAGGTTACCCAAGAACTCGGCTTATTTCCATTCGACTTTCGTCGATTGCTAATTCATGATTATCCACGGATCTTCGCCTCCTGCAAGGCATTTCGCCGTTTGCTACATGAATCTGACGGGCTCGACAACTATAGTATGGTCCGCAAAACGATTTTCATACACGCTTTTTACAACAAATCGGCCGCGAGTTGTGCAAGCACGCTCCGCTCGCCTTTTTCCAGGCGGATATGCCCGGCCAGCTTCTGGTCTTTGAATACTTCCACTACATAAGTCAGACCGTTGTTGCTTTCGTCCAAATACGGATGGTCGATCTGCTCCGGGTCGCCCATCAAAACGATTTTCGAGCCGTCGCCTACCCTGGTCAAAATCGTTTTTACCTCGTGCTTGGTCAGGTTTTGCGCTTCGTCAATAATGATAAACTGTCCCGGAATGGAGCGGCCGCGAATGTAGGTCAACGCTTCTACTTGCAAGCTGCCCATTCCCGCCAAAATTTTGTCGAGATCGCCTGGGCGCTTTGTGTTGAATAAATATTCCAAATTATCATAAATCGGTTGCATCCACGGCCGCAATTTCTCTTCTTTCTCGCCGGGCAAATAACCGATGTCTTTTCCTAAAGGAACGATAGGTCTTGCTACCAACAGCTTTTTGTACTTTTGCTGATCTTCAATCTGCAGCAGCCCCGCAGCCAAAGCCAGCAACGTCTTGCCTGTTCCCGCCTTCCCCGTCATGGTCACGAGCGGAATATCATCTCGCAGCAACAGCTCTGTCGCCATTCTTTGCTGCACATTTCGGGCCCGGATGCCCCAAATCGGATCGTCATCTGATACAAGCATTTCCAAAGTTTTGCCGTCAGGGTCTACTTTTCCAATCGCGGAAATGGACGGGTTGCACTCGTCCTTCAATACGAGAAACTGGTGCGGATAAAAGCGATAGCGAGGGAAACAGGTAGCCAGATGAAGCTTGCGCGTCGCGTAGTAAGACTTGATGATCTCCGAGGCTACCATCATCTTTTGATAGCCGGTGTAGATGCTGGAAAATTCACCTACGACGCGATCCGAAAGAAAATCTTCCGCTGAAATGTTCAAGGCATCTGCCTTCACACGCATGAGCGCATCCTTGCTCACCAAAATGACGGGTCTGGGCTGTGGGGATTGGTTCTCCTCCTCCTGCAAATTGAGTGCGACCGCCAAAATGCGGTTGTCGTTCGTCATTTCCGTAAATTGCTTTTGCAACTGATGGAGCGAAGAATGGTTCAGCTCCACCCGAAAGAGCCCGCCTGTCTCCAGGGTAATGCCTTTGTGCAAATGACCCAGCTCACGAAAACTGTCAAAGAGCCGCGATACGTACCGTGCGTTGCGGCCAATTTCATCCATGTACCGCTTTTTGGAATCGATTTCTTCCAACACCACTGCGGGTATGACAATTTCGTTGTCAGCGAAAGAGAACATCGCCCGTGGATCTTGCAGGAGTACGTTGGTGTCCAGTACGTAGATTTTCTTCAAAATCTCGCCTCCTATTACCCTTCTTATATACGGTATGCAATTTTTGGAGGGATGCTCAATTGTGGCGACGTGATGTACTACAGTCTATGTTCGGTCGAACAGAGATAGACGACCCTTGGCAGAATGAAATGGGGCGGAGGGGAACAAAATACAGGTAACCTGCCCTCCTGATCGGAGGCACTACGGGGAAAGGGAGTATGCGTGTGAAACGGATCATCATTGGTTGCCTGGGTGCGAGCCTTGTTTTGTCAGGGTGCATGGCGGGCAACAAAGCGAACCAGGCTGCGCCACAACCCAACCAACAGCAAGCGCCCCATACCCAGCGCGTTCAGCAAACGGCACCGGAACCAGCTTACAACCAATCTTCGCAGGCGACCGCCGACCGTCTCGTCCAGTTGGCTACTCGCGTGAAAAAAGTCAATGGCGCCACAGCCGTGGTTATTGGCAAATACGCCGTCGTCGGGATCGATGTAGACGCCCAATTGGATCGGCCGGAAGTCGGCGTCATCAAGTACACCGTAGCAGAAGCGCTGAAAGAAGACCCGCAGGGGGCCAATGCCGTCGTAACAGCCGACCCGGACATCGTTCAGCGGCTGAAAGAAATGGCGGCAGACATTCGCAGAGGCCACCCGATCTCCGGCTTCGCAGAGGAATTGGCCGACATCGTCGGACGGATCATTCCGCAACTGCCGCGAGATGTCAGAAGGCGCGAAGAAACACCGGCGCAGGAAAATCAGCAACAACAGATCAACAACGATGGGCGTACCCCGCAAGGAAAAATCAACGTAAATCGCACCGGCACTCCATAAGAAAAAAGAGGCATAGCCCCCGGTTCGTTACACCCGGGAGTATGCCTCTTTTTTGCTTGGAATCGCGGATGGCAAAGGCGGCAGTGCTTCCAAAGCCTGTTTCAAGTCTGCCAGCAAATCGTCCGCGTCTTCCAGACCTGCGGACAACCGGATCAAACCGTCTGTAATGCCGCGAGCTTGCCGCTCCTCTGCTGGCATCGCCGCATGCGACATCATGACCGGATACGAGAGAATCGTCTCCACCGCGCCAAGACTGACCGCTACAATCGGCAGCTTTACGCGGTCAAACAACGCTTTTGCCCGCTCGCGGCTCCCGACGTCAAAAGACAATACGGCGCCGTGGCCGCTCGCCTGTTTTTGCTGAACGAGATGTCCCGGATGCTCAGCCAAGCCTGTATAGTAGACGCGGCTCACTTCGGGGTGGCAAGAAAGCCATTCCGCCAAAACTCCGGCAGACTTCGTGCTGACATCCAGACGCGCTTTGAGCGTCTTCAGCCCTCTCATGACCAGCCAGCAATCCTGAACGCCGAGAACGGCTCCCATGCCGTTTTGGATGAGGTACAGCTGTTCGCCGAGCGCTTCATCGCGGGTTACCGCCAGACCTGCAACAACGTCGCTGTGGCCGCCGATAAACTTGGTTGCACTGTGGATGACGATATCCGCCCCCAGCTCCAATGGCCGCTGATAGTACGGCGTCAGGAACGTGTTGTCCACGATGACGAGCAGGTCATGCTCTTTCGCAATGGCGGAAACGGCAGCGATATCGGTCACTTTCAACGTCGGATTGGACGGAGTTTCCAGATAGACCCCTCTAGTAGCCGGAGTGATCGCCGCGCGCACCGCTTCCGTCTGTGTCGCATCCACAAACGTGACGGAAATTCCCATTCTCGACAGCACTCTCGTCAGAAAACGGAAAGTGCCGCCGTACACATCTTCCGCGACCACGATATGATCGCCCGCCGAAAAGAGCATGAACACACTGGAAATGGCCGCCATGCCGGAAGAAAAGGCGAACCCGCGCGCTCCGCCTTCGAGTGCGGCGATCGCTTCTTCCAGCGCATGTCTCGTCGGGTTCCCCGAGCGGGCGTAATCGTATGTGCCCGGCTGATCGATATCAAACTGATGAAAAGTGGAAGCCTGGTAAATCGGAACCGACGACGCACCTGTAAACGGATCGATGCCTGTGGAGCCATGCAAAACTTTTGTCGCGAAATTCATCGAACAGCCCCCCCAACGACGAGACTTGCATCCAGCGCTTGAAACAAATCAGCGATCAAATCATCCGGATGTTCAATCCCCACCGAAAGCCTCAGCAATCGATCGCACACGCCGACATACGCCCGCACTTCCTCAGGGATGTCTGCGTGAGTCTGTGTCGCCGGGTACGTACACAACGACTCTACCCCGCCAAGACTTTCCGCAAAGGAGACGACGCGCAAATTTTGCAGAAACAAGCCCACCTGCTCCTGGGAGCGTACCCGGAACGAAACCATGCCGCTGTATCCGCTCGCCTGGCTCGCCTGAATCTCATGCCCGGGATGCTCTTCCAGTCCGGGATAAAACACTTCGGCAACGGCTGGATGTTCTTTCAGCTTTTTCGCTACCGCGAGCGCATTCGACTGGTGTCTGTCCATGCGCAGCGCCAACGTTTTCATGCCGCGCACCAGAAGCCAGCTATCCTGCGGCCCCAGCACCGCGCCGATCGAATTGTGCAAAAACCGGATTTTTTCCGACAACTCCTCGCCCTTTGTAACGATCAACCCTGCCAGCACATCGTTGTGTCCGCCCAAATACTTCGTTGCGCTGTGCAAAATCACATCAGCCCCAAGCTCTAGCGGGCGTTGACAATAAGGAGTCATGAACGTGTTGTCTACAATCGTCAAAAGCCCGTGTTGCTTGGCCAAGCTGGTTATTTCACGAATATTTGTAATCTGCATGAGCGGATTGGTCGGCGTCTCGACGAAAATCGCTTTCGTCTCTGCGCGCAGCGCCTTTTTCACCGCTTCCAGATCGCGCAAATCTACGTAAGTAAAAGCAAGCCCGTAACGGGAAAGCACTTGTTCAAACAAGCGATACGTCCCGCCGTACAAATCGAGCGATACGATGAGGTGATCGCCTTGGGAAAACAACCCCATTACCGTATGGACTGCCGCCATCCCGGACGCGCAGGCAAAGCCGGCATCGCCTCCCTCTGCCTCAGCGATTGTCTCTTCCAAAACAGAGCGGGTAGGATTCGCCGTCCGCGTATAGTCAAAACCTGTGCTCTGTCCCAGCGCCGGATGGCGATAAGCGGTAGCGTAGTAGACGGGGAAGCTCACCGCACCCGTTTTCTCATCTTTGCCTACGCCTGCCTGAATCAATTTTGTTTCCAGTCTCATACCGTAATTCTCTCCCTCCAATGATGTCGAGGGGCATGAAAAAAGCCCCCTTTCCTCTGAAAGAAGGCTTTGTTTACGTCGCCGTAAGCAAGACCTTCTCATCTTTCAGAGTTAAAAAACTCTGCAGGAATTAGCACCATTATCTCCCCGTATGAACGAACATACAGGTGATTGGTTGCCGGGCATCATCGGGCCAGTCCCTCCGCCTCTCTGGATAAGAAGTTTGCTATTCAATTTGAATGACCTAATACTAAAGGATAGCGCTGTTTCTTGTCAACAAGATTTTCCACAAGAGTGTGACAACCGCGCCTACGCTTTTTTCAAGGCGTCCATGACCTGATTGTCCAGCTTCGCTGCGGCATTTTTGTCGTATGTCTTTTCGTACTGAGGCTCTACGGATATGCGCGAACCGTAAAACATCACGTCTCTGACAGAGTCAATCGCAATCTCCGCCATCGCAAGCTTCAAGGGAACCCCTTCCAGCCGTTCTGCCTTTAGCTCGGCGCGCCCGTTGATCGCAAAAGAAGAGCCTGCCCCGATCAAATGCAGCACGACCTGCGGTTCTTTGGCGATATTGGCGAGAATGCGGGAGCGGCTGTCTACAGCAAAACGGATGAGTCCGCTGTTCACAGCAAACGTCCAGGACAAGGAACTGACGGATGGCGCACCTGTCTCGTGATCGACTGTGGCCAACGTCACAAAGCGCTCTTTTTGCAGGAGCGCGAACAGTTCTTCCGATAAGGTTTGGGATACGGTTTCAGCCATTCGGATGCCTCCTCGTATACTTTTGTACGTCTATTGTACCCCTCCCGCAAGCCGGAGGCAAACCTTTCCTCCCCGCCTTGATTCTGGTCGGCTTTTTCCCTAAACTGGTAGAAAACAATGCTTCCAGGAACAAGGAGGTTGAAACAAGTGGCTCCTACGCCTACAGATCGGCTCATGCACAAAATAGATCAAGTCCTCCACGAGCTTCAGGAAGTGCGGAAAATGAACGAGCGCATGGATAAGATCGCCATGTTTTTGGAGGATATCCGGCTTGCTGATGTCATCCAAAATTACACAGCCCCGCGCAAGCTGCTCTGGATCAATTTCCTCGCAGGTCTTGCCCGGGGTCTTGGTTTGACGATTGGGACTGCTATCGTTCTCGCACTGCTCGGTTCGCTACTGACACAATTTCTCTCGATCCCGATCCTCGGCGACTACATCCGCGAACTGGTCGATTACGTCCAGACTTACAAACAACCGTAACAGCAGCTACTTGTCTTTCTTTTTGTCACGATCGTCGTCATCTTCGTCACGATCGCGGTCATCGTCGTCCCGATCGTCATCGTCCCATTTGCCATCGTGTTTCTTCCAGAAGCCGTACGCTTTGCCATTCGGATGCTTGTGCTTCTTCTCATCCTCATCATGCTTAGGCGGCGCGACGATGACCTTCGTGCTCAGGACGATGTCTGCTTGCTTGACCAGCTTGTCTTTTACATACAGTTCAAGCTGAATCGCTTTGGCCGTGTACGAGCGATCTTTGTACGTCAATTCCAGCGTGTACTCGCCCTTGTCATTGGGCTTGATCTCTTTTTTCTTGCCGTCTGGTTTAATCGCGAAAAGCTTCGCCTTTTGCTTTTTGTCCCAGCCCTTGACGGTACCTTTCAGTTCGATCTGCTTTTTCTTTATGTCGTGCACAGCTGTGCCCGCAATGCTGTAGTCTACTGCCGGATTGTTGTCCGGTGTCTTTTTCGGCTCAATCGCAATCGAGTCCTCGTCCACCTTTTTCCCGGCCTCATACACTTCGATCACAGCCTTGCTGCTCTTGGCATCCGTCGTCGGATTCTCGAAAGTCACACTGAAGCTGTCAACGTTATCGAGCAGCTTTTTCAGGCTGGCCTCTTTTCGCACGCCGTTATACGTGACGACAACCCGCTCCGCCCCGTGCTTGACAATCCCTTTGACTTGCCACTCTGCTTTTTTCGCGTCATAAACCGTGAACATATGGAGCAGCCTGTTTTTGTCCTCTTCCGTTTGCGCTACGAGCTTTACTTTCTCCGTGTCGGCAAGCACGCTTCCCGCAAAAGCCTGAACGGTCACATACTGCTCGGCGGACGTACCGACGGCAGGGAAGCTGACGGTAAACGAGTGCTCGCTGGTCGGCACCGTCTCGATGATATCACCGTTCGGCTTGGTCACGACCACCTTGGTCACGTCCGGTGTCACAAGACCTTTGATGTACACCTTGTCGCTTTTCGTCTGGGCGCTCACGCTGACCAGTTGCTCATCCGCTTTCGGGCTGCGCACTTCCAGCCAGATGTCGTTGTAGTAGTCGCGATAAATCCGCTCCCATTCCGCCTTGTTCGTTTCCATATACGATTGCAACTTTACGTTCAAATTAATTTTATCGACGATAATGTACAGATGGTCTGCCTGTGTTTTCAGGAGCGTGTTCAGCGTAGCCGGATCGCTTTGGACAAGCTCCTTGAGCTGATATCGGGTCGCTTTCTGTCCTTGCTCATTCATGACTACCTTGGATGTTTCGGCTGCTCCTGTCGAGCTTGCGTCCGCCAGAAGCGGTGTCAGGCAACCGATGAGTCCCGCCGCTGTTACGACAGCCAAAACGGGCCTGGTCATGATTTTTTTCATTGTTGTTCCCCCTCTATTCTGCCAGTCATTCCCTCTGTGCCCAGGGCAACCATACAGACGGCGCATTTTTTTCAAAAGTTGCATCCGGAAGAAAACCACTCCTAATGGCCCATTTTCCGCTTGCAGAACCAGTTTGTTTTGAGGCTAATCACCCGCACCTGGATTAAAAAAGACTCCCGCAAGCCTCGGATTCGTCCCCAAGGCTTCGGGAGTCTTTTTGTTTCGCTCATCAACAGTTGAATTTCGGCTCGTTTTCAATCGCAGCCAGCAGGCTCTCCACCGCTTCCGCGGGATAGCGGTTATCTACCGCACCCGCTTCCTGCTTGCCCGACAAATGATACCAGCCGTTTTCCACCCGGTACGAAAGCTCGCTGATGGCATGATCCTCCAGCAACAGCTGGGCAAAAAACGCGGCAGTGTCGAGCGCAGACCGATCGTCGGGGCGGGCTTCTGCCACAACCTGAATTTGCAGCCAGTTAAAAAGGGCATCTTCACGCTTCATGAGAAATCCTCACTTTCGCTCTGTTTGCTCCGGCTTGATGCGCAATTTCACAACGACCAAAATCGCAATGGCAACCAGCATCGCACTCTTCACCGGCAGCTGGACATCAAGAATGGCAAAAATAAGCGCACCTGCGAACAGCAAAATGTACAAAAGCAATGTTTTCAAAATCGGCATGCGAATGCGGGTTGCAAATCCAAGGTAGTACACGATAATCAATTGCACAAACAAGATCCAAGCCCGGTTATGGTCTGCCCACAGGCGGAAGCTGTCAAACGCCGTGAGCTGATCCGGGTTGGCGGGTACGTAAGTTGAAGCAAGCTGTATCCAGTCCATCCTGATCTCTCCTGTAACGCAAAAGGATTTCTCGTTTCACATGCGGGAATCGACTGTTTCTTTTGCATCCTCTTATTCTGTTTCCACATTTTTATGTATCCTTTTTACTTTATCAGGTAACCGTTTCATTTGTCAAAATAGATCGGCACACACTTTGGCGCGCGCCAGTTACTGCCTATTTTTGGGCGAACATGCTATGATGGACAAGTCAAGTATGCCAAAAAGGTGGGAATCCAATGAGCTTGTACGATATTGCCGTCCAAACGATTTCCGGAGAAGAGACGACGCTTGCCGCTTACAAAGGACAAGTGCTTCTGATCGTCAACACAGCCAGCCAGTGCGGTTTGACTCCGCAGTACAAAGGACTTCAGGAACTGTACACAAAATACAAGGACAAAGGCTTTGCCGTGCTCGGCTTTCCTTGCAACCAGTTTGCGGGTCAAGAACCAGGCAGCGAAGCAGAGATCGCTTCCTTTTGCGAAAGTCACTACGGCGTGACCTTCCCGTTGTTTGCCAAGCTTGAGGTCAATGGCCCTGGCACCCATCCTTTGTACCAGCACCTGAAAGCACACGCACCGGAAGGCGAAAGCGAAGATATCGAATGGAACTTCGCAAAATTTCTCGTCGACAAGGACGGACAGGTGGCCAAGCGCATCGGCGCCCGCGTGCAACCGGAAGAGCTTGCAGTCGACATCGAAAGTCTTTTGTAGATCAACCAAAGTCAAAAAAGCCGCTTCGTCCCGGTCAGGGCAAAGCGGCTTTCTTGTTATTCACGCTTAGGCTTGCGGTTGTGCTTCCCAGCGTCTTTGTTTTTCATAGCGCTCACGATCCGATTTGTTCAGATACTTTTTGCGCAGGCGAACGGAATGCGGAGTTACCTCGCACAGCTCGTCGTCATTCAAGTATTCCAAAGCTTCTTCGAGCGTCAGCAGACGTGGCGTCTTCATTTTTACCGTCTCGTCTTTCGTTGCGGAACGCACGTTTGTCGCATGCTTTTCCTTGCAGACGTTCACAGTCAGGTCATTGTCGCGGTTGTGCTCGCCCACGATCATGCCTTCGTATACTTCCGTACCAGGCTGGATGAACATGATTCCGCGATCCTCTACAGACATCAGTCCGTACGTGGTCGCTGTGCCTGTCTCATGGGAAATGAGCACCCCGGCATGGCGTCCACCTACCGCGCCTTGCACCAGCGGACGATAGCTGTCGAAGGAGTGGTTGAGGATGCCGTAGCCGCGAGTAATCGTCAAGAACTCTGTCCGGTAGCCGATCAAACCGCGGGATGGAATGATAAATTCCAGGCGAACTTGACCGAAGCCGTTGTTGATCATGTTGACCATCTCAGCCTTGCGTTGGCCAAGCGTCTCCATGACTGGCCCGGTGTACTCTTCCGGTACGTCGATCACGAGAAACTCTGCCGGCTCCATTTTTTGTCCATCGACCATACGCACGATAACTTCCGGCTTGGATACGCCCAGCTCGAAGCCTTCGCGACGCATGTTTTCGACCAGGATGGACAGATGCAATTCGCCGCGCCCAGATACGATGAAAGCATCTGGAGAATCTGTTTCCTCGACACGAAGAGATACATCTGTCTCCAATTCCGCCATCAGGCGATCACGCAGCTTGCGGGACGTTACGTGCTTGCCTTCGCGACCTGCAAACGGGCTGTTGTTCACCAGGAAAGTCATTTGCAGTGTTGGCTCGTCAATTTTCAGCAATGGCAATGCGTCTGGATGGTCTGCATGGCACACCGTTTCCCCGACGTTGATATCGTCAATCCCTGCGATCGCTACGATATCGCCCGCTCTTGCTGTTTTTTGTTCCACGCGCTGCAAGCCGGAGAAGCCAAACAGCTTTTGAATCCGCGCTTTTTTCACTTCGCCTTCGCGTGTGGTAACAGATACCATTTCATTTACGTTCATCGTTCCGCGATAAATGCGGCCGATCCCGATACGACCCAAAAAGTCGTTGTAATCCAGCATGGTTACTTGCATTTGGAGTGGAGCCGCTTCATCGGCATCAGGTGCAGGCATATGCTCAACAATGGTGTCGAAGAGTGGACGAAGGTCGCCTTCCAGCTTATCTGGCTCCATGCCTGCGATACCTTGCAGACCGGAAGCGTAAACGATCGGAAATTCCAGCTGATCTTCCGTCGCGTCCAGATCGATAAACAGGTCGTACACTTCGTTGATGACTTCTTGAGGGCGTGCATTGTCGCGGTCTACCTTGTTCACGACAACGATTGGGGTAACTTTTGCTTCGAGCGCTTTTTTCAATACGAAACGCGTTTGTGGCATACAGCCTTCAAATGCGTCAACAATCAAAAGAACGCCGTCCACCATGCTCATGATCCGCTCTACCTCGCCACCGAAGTCGGCGTGGCCCGGGGTATCCAAAATGTTGATGGTGAACTCATTGTATTTCACGGATGTCGTTTTCGCCAGGATCGTAATCCCGCGCTCCCGCTCCAGGTCGTTGGAGTCCATCATTCTCTCCTCTACCTGCTGATTGCTGCGGAATGTGCCCGATTGAATCAAAAGCTTGTCAACCAAAGTAGTTTTCCCGTGGTCAACGTGGGCAATAATCGCGATGTTGCGTATGTCAAGACGCTTCATGTGAACCTCCTCTGTTATGCATACCTTCCATATTAACAGGTCGTGAAACCCGGCACAATGGGCATTTTTTGACGGAAAGCACTTCCTGATTAGCATGTGCCACAAGCGCCATACTATAGACAGGAGGTGGTCTGCCATGAGGAAAAAAGGGCCGAGCTATTTAGCAGGCTTATGTTTGATTGCAGCAGCGCTGGTCGGGTGCGCAACTTCCAAAGCAGGTCCCGACACAGGAGCGCAGACGCAAAGCAGCTCGTATTCGAAGACACCGCTGACGCGATCCAGCATCGCGCACGATCATAACGCTTATACACAAGGAATCAACGCGCAAAACTACCTGAAAGGCTACACCTCAAACGGCTTCAATCAAAACCTCGCTGAACAGCTGACGAAAGCGGCAGACGACGTTCCCGGCGTAGATCGGGCCACAGTGGTCGTCAGCGGCAACGACGCCGTCATAGGCGTCAAGGTGCGCGACAACCTCGCCCAGCCCCAGGCAGAAGTGATTGAGCAACAGGTGCACTCGGCTTGCCGCGCAGTTTCCCCTGCCTTGCAGCTGCAAGTATCATCCGAGCCATCCGTATTTGATCGGGTACGCGCGATCAATGCGCAAATTTACCAGGAAGCCACCAATCGCACCAACGATCTTTTGCACGAAGGCGGTACGGCCGGACAAAAAGTGATGAACACCTCGACGGAGTTCACCAGACTCCTGCACGATATGGGCGCGACCGTCAAACAGCCGTAATGATGTCGCTCACTCACGTAAAAGAGGTGCGGAATGTGGTTCCGCACCTCTTGAATACTCTTCCGTTTGTTACTTGCTCACAACTTCAGCCACTTTGATTTCTGGCTCAATCACTTGCAGTTCACCAATTCCGCGAACGAGTTTCTTCGCGTAGGTTTTCTCCGGCTTCAGCACGGATACCAAGTAGTCGATAGCAACTTGCGGATCGACTGTCTCGCCACAAGTGTAGCAATCCAGAGCAGCAAAACCACGCTCAGGATAAGTATGAATGGACAGGTGGCTTTCCGAGAGAAGAACCAGTACGGTAGCACCCTGAGGAGAAAACTGCTTTGCTTGCACGCTAAGCACCGTAGCTCCGCATGCCTCAGCAGCTTCAATCATTTCCTTTTTCAAAAATTCTGCGTCGTTCAACAAGTCAAACTGAACTCCCCATGTGTCAACAGCAACGTGTCTTCCGAAAGTCGAGTATTCCATCTTTCGGTTCCCCCTTCCTAACGAGTGTAATGTTAAACATCGCTAGGACCTGCGTCATTCACTAACGGGGGCGGTTTCCCTCTTGTTATCCACCCTTTGAAGTGAATCCTGGTTCCTAATCCTGTTTCCAACGAAAACAACAATACCATGTATTTGCCTACTTTGACAATACCCTTTTCAAGAAAAAGTCCAAGAAAAAAACGGGCACCATCTGGCACCCGTTTTCGTCGAACGTTCCTACACTTCTAATTCAAACAGCCGCTGCGACAATGACACTAAGCGTGCATCGATTGCTGGAAGCTTCTCAGGCGCAGCTCCCTTTGCCCAATTTCGCAAATCCAGCCAGCGGTCCGTCTCCTGACGCAAGGACTCGATCTCTCTTTCGCTGCCTTCTTGCTGGAACAACGACTCCAGCTCGCTCGCCGCGTTCAGAGAGGTATTTTCAAAGATGGACGTCTCCTCATCCCCAGACAGTTCCTGAATGCTTACAACAGAACCTTGGTCGTAATGGTAGACCATGGTGAAGCCTTCGTAAATTCTGTGGACGATTCCGTAGCCCCGAAACGTTTTCATCGCTTTTCGCATCGCGTTTGCCAGCTGTCTGTCCCGAATGAGATAGGAGCTGTCGCAGGAATAGCGGTTGCCCGCACGGCAAAAACTCAGTTGAATTTCGCCGTTATGGTCAGTCAGAATCACGTCGCGGTCGCCGTTGTCGCATACTTTGACATCGACTGAAATGTGTTCATTGGTGAAGAGCGAGACGAATTGGTTCAGCTCCTCTTCATTCACCGTAAAATAGGCCTTGGCGTAGTTGGTTGCTAAACGCTGTGCCATAAATATCTCCTCAATTCTTTTGGTTTCCGTGGGCCGATTACGACCAAACTGTGTCCAAATGTAGAGGAGATACGCTAAGTGTCAACGAAGGAACGCTGTAGAACCTGGCCTTGCCCCGCGAATCGAAAATCGATTTGGGTAATGAAGGCGGATCACCTACTTTTTGTTTTTCCGAAAAAAAGCCATCCTTGACACCTTTATTATACAACAGGCGCCCTCAAAAGTCTTGATGAAAAAGCAGATGAATTTGCGCAAAAATAACGAATATCTGCAATATAGCGCAGGGAGACGAAAGGATCTCCCTGAATCATTCATATGCTTGCGGTTTCAAAAGAATTCGCTAGGAGTTACAATCCAGGATTGGCAGTCATCGCCTTTTTGATTGCGGCCTGTTCTTCTTCGGACAAATGGTAAGTGGATGCGCCCGCTTCAATCGGCTTGGCATACACGCGCGATTCTTCCCGGCCGAAAATACTGGTGATCACCACGCCGTTTTGGGCATCGTCCAAAATCGCCATGGAAAAGCTGAGATCGCTTCCGACATCTCCAAAAGCGTTGTAGCGAATAATCGCTACTTTGCCACATTGGGCTGCAATGCGCTGCGACAGGCGATTAATCGTAAACTGCTGATCACTTTGCAGCTTTTTCACTTCATCCACCTGATCAAGCAATCTGTGCAGTCCTTCCTCCAGGTTGGCTCCTCCGGTACCTGTCATCAGCCTGTTGATCGATTTGCGCATCCGGTTGATGCGAACGGATTGCAGGATGATGACGAGCAGCAAAATCAGGGTCAGCGCGATGACCGCCAAGAGCAAAATCGCTACATTGGAAGTCTGGGATAGGAATGGTTCCAAAACATTTTCTTCCTTTCTGATACGTGCGTGCGTATAAGCAGTCAAAACCTCCTCTATTGTACCTCCGCATTGCCTGGCGTTCAAACAAAGTCTTGGGCAAAACAAGAATTACTAAAATTTGCGCAACCAAAAAAAGCGACACTCTCCATTGTGAGATGTCGCTTTTTTTAATTCGCACGCCTATGTGTCAAACTCATCGTCCTATGGTTATCCTCCAGTCTACCTACGCTTCCAGCAGCAGCATTTCCCGACGAAGCTGTTTTAGTATTTCCATGGATTTGCCAATTTGCGTCTGATCTTCTGCCTGTATCGCATCAAACAACGTCGCCAATTCGTAATCAAGCTCCAGGCGCAAGACAGGAATCCGTTCTTCTGAGTCGCGTCGTTTCAAAGCAGCAATCACCTGGTCCATCGTCACGTTGCAAAATTTTTCGTAGATCATTGTTTTCTCAGCTCCTTTAATTTCCACTATTCTGACGACTTCGCCGTACTGGACGTGCTTCACCAAGATGCAGTCTTCAAACGTGACCTTGATGATGGCGTGCCCCTTGGCTTGCTCCACGAAGCGGTATAGCACCAGCGCCACGCGGGAGTCATGCACCGGAACACCTGCCACTTGCAGCTTGTAAGACCCGTTTAATCGCTGCATTTTCCAGTCGGAAAGGCCGTCTGTGGTATTCACGAGGAGGTGAAACTGCTCGGGAGATTCCTTCCACGTGACGCTCACCCCCGCTTCCACCAGGGCCTGCACCATCGCGTGCAATGTTTTGCGATCAAACCAAACCGCGAGATTGTAATACTCCAACTCCATGCCGAGATTCATCCAGGCCCCTCCCGTTGACAGAATACTCAGATTTCACTTTCGCTGTAAGGGAGTGAGTGGTATATCATATTATTCACGCTTCGGTTTTGCTATTCATATCCCGGCAAGTATTTTTTTCCTGCGTGGTATGATATCATATGGAGGTTTCCAAGCTCCCTTGACAAGGACGTTCGCCCTTTTCTTTTGCATGGCGATCGATCATGGATAAATTGAGGTGTTTGTTTCATGACTGCTTTTTCCGGCTTTCACCAGGAAGACTTTGACGTTTTTGCCATTGATGGACTCGACCAGCGAATGGACGCCATCAAAACGATTGTTCGTCCCAAGCTTGAAGCGCTTGGCCATCATTTCGCGCCTGTCTTGTCGCTTAAAACCGGGGACGAGATGTTTTTTCATGTAGCCAAGCACGCTCGCCGTACCGTCAACCCGCCAAAAGATACGTGGGTTGCCTGGGCCAATGACAAACGCGGGTACAAAAAGCATCCCCACTTTCAAATCGGGCTATGGCAGACTCACCTGTTTGTCTGGTATGCCGTGATTTACGAAGCGCCGGCGAAAACCGAGATCAGCCAGTCGCTCCAGTCCAAACTCGACGAGGTCATGACGCTCGTGCCGGATACGTTCCACTGGTCGCCTGACCACACGGAGCCAACGAGCCATTCTCAGGCAGAGCTGGGCCGAGACGGCGTGAAAAAGCTGGTGGACAGGCTGGCTCAAGTAAAAAAGGCGGAGCTGCTCTGCGGCATTACGATTGATCGCCATGATCCCGTGCTCGCCGATCCGGAAGCCTTGCTGGAACGCCTCGAAAACACGTTTACCGTCCTCGGCAAGCTGTATACAATCGGTCGTTAAGCTTTCATCTATCGCCTCCCTGGCATTTGGTTAAGGTATATGCAAAAGAACAGGTCCGCTTTCTTTTGAAAAGCGCTTGCCTGTTCTTTTGTTTTTGGCACACCCTGACGGCACAATAACGGGCATCCTAAAATAGGCTCGCTTACCTGCCTATCTGCCCTGAAGACTGTTCAATCGCCCAAGTCCGCCTTCCACCTCTTGCAGCATCCGCTCGAACAGCTGCTGCACGGTCGGGATGTCGTCGATCAGGCCGATGACTTGACCAGCCCAGCCAAAGCCGTTGTCACAGTCGCCTTCGTAAATAAAGGTGCGGTTATTTTCGCCGCTGATGAAGCTTTTCAGCTCTTCATAGCCGGCTCCTGCTTTTTCCATTTGCAAAATGCGGTCCGATCCTGGCGTGCGCACGACCCTCGCCGGGGCTCCCAGCGTCCTTTTGATGACGGCGGTATCTTGCTCGGTTCCGTTCAATAGAGCCTGCTTGTACGCCTCATGGGCATGCACGCATTCCTGTGTGGCGATGAAGCGTGTTCCCATCTCCACCCCTTCGGCACCGAGAGCGAGCGCGGCGAGAAGCCCGCGACCGTCACCGATTCCGCCGCTTGCCAGCACCGGAATGTTTACAGAGTCCACGACGCGCGGAATCAGCACGAACGTACCGATATCATCGCGTCCAAGGTGGCCGCCGCCTTCCTGTCCGACCGCCATGACCGCGTCTGCCCCGATCGCTTCCGCTTTTTGCGCTTGCCGCACGGAAGCGACCAGCACGAGCTTTTTGATCGGATGACCGTCCAGCCTGCGCAAAAGAGGTTCGGGATTGCCTCCCGTCACGGAGATGGCTGCTACGCCCTCCTCGATGGCAACCTCCAGCGCCTCCTCATAAGGGCGGTTGTATTGGCCAATCGCGAAGTTGACGCCAAAAGGTTTGTCCGTCAACTGCCGCACCTTGCGAATTTCTTCGCGCAGCGCTTCTGCCGAGGGCAGCGACATCGCGGTGACCTGTCCCAATCCTCCCGCATTTGACACAGCTGCTGCCAATTCTGCGTATGCTAGATAGGCCAATCCGCCCTGAACTACCGGATGGTCGATTTTCAGCAGTTCCGTTACTCTTGTTTTCATCCCCATCCCCCCATTTTTGTTATGCTTCTCGGCTACCAGAGGAAACTCCTGCTGCCACACGCGAATATGAATAAAAATTCGCTTGCTTTCCCCCCCTATTTTGCTATACTCAATTTGTTTGTTTTATCCCCTTTATTCTTGATTCGTAAAGCGAGGCGATCGTAGTGAGACAAATGAAAACTCCTTTGTTCAGCGGGTTGTTGGAGCACGCCAACCGGAACCCGATTCAATTTCACATTCCGGGCCATAAGAAAGGTATGGGCATGCATCCGGCATTTCGCGAGTTCATCGGGGAGAACGCTCTCTCGATAGACCTCATCAACATTGCCCCGCTGGATGACTTGCACCATCCGAAAGCAATGATTAAAGAAGCGCAAGAACTGGCTGCCGAAGCATTCGGCGCTGACCATACATTTTTCTCTGTTCAAGGGACGAGCGGCGCGATTATGGCGATGATTATGGCGACGTGCAGCCCTGGAGACAAAATTATTGTGCCGAGAAACGTGCATAAATCCGTCATGTCGGCGATTATTTTTGCCGGAGCGGTACCGATTTTCATTCATCCAGCGATGGACGAGCGTTTGGGGATTTCCCACGGGATTACAGTGAAAGCCGTGCAAAAAGCGCTGGAAGCCCACCCTGACGCGGCTGCCCTGCTGGTCATCAACCCTACTTATTTCGGGATTGCCGGAGACTTGCGCGAAATCGTGCGCACGGCCCACAACTACGAAATTCCGGTGTTGGTGGATGAAGCACACGGCGTGCATATCCACTTCCACTCTGATTTGCCGATTTCAGCGATGCAAGCCGGGGCTGACATGGCGGCAACGAGCGTTCACAAGCTGGGCGGATCGCTTACGCAAACGTCCATTCTCAACGTCCGCGAGGGACTGGTCGATGTCGACCGCGTCAAGACAGTGCTGAGCATGCTCACGACGACGTCTACCTCGTACATTTTTCTGGCCTCGCTCGATATGGCCCGTCAGCACTTGGCGCTCAACGGCAAAATGCTGGCTGACCAGGCCATGCAGCTGGCGAACAAAGCGCGCGACATGATCAATGAGATTCCGCGCATCTACTGTGTCGGCAAAGAAATTCTCGGGAAGCCTGCCACCTACGCCATGGACCCGACCAAGCTGTTGATTCACGTCCGCGATCTTGGCATTACGGGCTGGGAAGTGGAAAACTGGCTGCGCGACAAGTATAACATCGAAGTGGAAATGAGCGACTTGTACAACGTGCTCTGTTTTGTTACCGCCGGGGATACGGAAGACTCCGTTCAAGCGCTGGTCAACGCTCTGCGTGAGTTGTCAGTGGAGTTTTCCCACGTGCAGGCAGAAGAAAAGCCAACGATCTCCCTGCCGAACATCCCGGTGCTGTCCACGACACCACGCGATGCGTTCTATGCCGAAACCGAAACCATTCCGCTGGTGGAAGCGGCAGGCCGCGTAACTACCGAGTTTATCATGGTCTACCCGCCAGGCATTCCGATTTTCTTGCCGGGAGAAGTCATCACCGAAGAAAACATCGCCTACATCCAGGAAAACATTCGTGTCGGACTTCCTGTACAAGGCCCGGAAGACGAATCGCTGAAAACGATCAAAGTCATCAAACGCCAAACCGCCATTTCGGGATAAGCTCGCCGAACTTGCATCCCAAGCCGTTGCCTCTGCGGAGACAACGGCTTTTTGCTTTTTTGGGCATGTATCGCCTGAACCTTTTGAGATAAGATAGAAATGGGAAAAATCAGGAAGGTGTTGATCCTTTTGCCAGACTGGTCCTATCAAACGTTGTTTCGGCCCTTGCTTTTTCTGCTGCCAGCCGAACGCGCCAGAAGCCTGACCCTCACCGCCATCGGCACGCTGGCAAAGCTGCCTGGCGGCTCGTCCATCATCGAGCTGATGGGCCATATGCATCCGCCTGCAACTTTATCCAAAACAGTCGGCGCACTGACCTTCCCTGCTCCGGTTGGCCTGGGAGCTGGTCTAGACCCGGCTGGAACAGCGCTTGGAGCATTGTCGCGCTTCGGTTTTGGCTACATCGAGCTGGGGCCAGTTACGCTTGCGCCGCTTGCCGATTCCGGGCAGACGGCTCGGAACGTGGGCACTTCCGCCATTACGTACAGGACACCGCTTGAAAATCCGGGAATCGAAGCCGTAGAAAGCCGTTTGCGCCAATCCACTTCCACGCCGTCAGCGATCCCGCTCGGAGCCAGATTGGGGTTTCGTCCGGGGGCAACATTAGAGGAAGCGACAACGGAGAGAGAACAGCTGATGGCCCGTTTGCAGCCGTACTGCGCCTTTTTTTCGTTGGACTGCCGCGCCATGGAGGGAGACAACCCGTGGAGTGACGCCGAGTGGCAGCATCATCTGGCCTGTTTGCGGCAAGCTACCGAGCTGCCCGTCCTGCTGGCGCTCCCGCCTGACCTGGAGGAAAACCAGTGGCTTCGTCTGCTCCGCCTGGCCCGGCAAGCAGGGCTGAACGGCGTGATCGTATGCGGGGGCGTCAGAGGCGTAGGCGTACAGCAGCGGGAGCGGGATGCGGAAAATGTGCATACTGCTGCATACGTCACAGGCGAGCCGTCACACACAGCTTCTCTCCAAGCTGTTTCCCGCACCAGAGCGGCCTGGCCTGAATGCCTTTTGATCGGCTCTGGCGGCATCCTGGAACCGGCAGACGCTCTTGCTTTTTTTGACGCTGGCGCTGACTTTGTCCAGTTGCACAGCGGTTTGGTCTACTCCGGTCCTGGCCTGCCGAAGCGAATCAACGAAGCGATTTTGCAATCCCGTTTCGGCGCATGCGCTTCGCTGGACTGTCCGCTCCCGGACATGGACAAGGAAGCAGCGGCAGTGTCTGAAACGACCACGACTACGAAAAAGCCACAGGAACGATCTGCCTTGTGGCTTCCTTCCTGGCTTTGCGGGCTGCTTTTGGGCATCGGGATGATCATCGGCGGCGCACTGGCGTGGCTGGTTGCCGTTGCCAGCGTCATCCTCCCGTACGACGAACGTTTTTTGCAAATGAGCGCGGAACAACTTGCTTTGATCAGCCCGCAGCTGCTTTCGTTTATGGCTCACGACCGGATCAGCCTGGCGGGAACGATGATCTCGATCGGCATCATGTATGCGCAGCTATCGTATCACGGCTTGCGCAACGACATTCATTGGACGCGCGCCGTGCTGCTCGCTTCCGGAGCGGTCGGATTCTCCAGCTTTTTCCTGTTTATTGGCTACGGCTATTTTGACTACATGCACGCGATTCTGGCGCTGCTTTTGCTCCCGCTGTTCTTGCTTGCTCTGCGTACGCGAGCCAACAGACATATGCCTGCCCTTCCGCCAGACGTACATAACGACCGGACGTGGAAAATGGCTTTGTGGGGGCAGCTGCTTTTTGTCATCATCGGCTTTAGCCTGACGGGAGCTGGACTGATCATTTCCCTGATCGGGATTACTGGCGTCTTCGTTCCATCCGATTTGGTCTTTCTTTGCGTATCCGCAGAAATGCTGAACGCCTTTAACGAAAAGCTGATTCCGCTGATCGCTCACGACAGGGCAGGTTTTGGCGGTGCACTTGTATCGGACGGTCTCGCTGTCCTCTTGATCAGCTTGTGGGGCTTCCGCCGCGGGGAAGCATGGGTGTGGTGGACACTGTTCCTCGCTGGCATACCGGGGTTCGCTGCGGGCATCGGGATTCACTTTGCCGTCGGCTACGTCGACTTCTGGCATTTGTTCCCCGCTTATGTGGCCGTCCTTTTGTTTCTGGCCGGATTACTGCTGACAAAGCCGTATTTATGCCAAATTCCAGCAACTCCCCCTGCTTAGAAAACCTGGCTGCGCCAAGCCTTTGGCGCAGTCTTGGTTGCACTTATACTGGATAAGCATCTGATCAATTCTTATCTGTGCCAAAAAGCGCTCGCGCAGTGCAAAACGGTTTGCACGCAAAAAAGCAGACAGCTGGAAAATGTCCACTGTCTGCTTTTTGCTTGCGCATTCCTTCTAGTAGGTGACGCGCACCACGACTTCGTCCACGTCGCTTTGCTTCATGTAATCGTCAAAACGTCTCTTGTCGTTTACGACCTCGCGCATGGTCATGGTAACTTCCTCGTCCGTTCCTGCAAAGAACACATACACAAAATTGTTGTAGCCGACTTCTTTGAGCAGTTTGCCCAAAGTGTTGTTATTGAGCAAGTCGACATACTTGAACTCTTTTACTTCACCAGGCTCCGGCTTTTCTTCCCCTGGCTCCTCTTCCTCATCGCTATCTTGCGGTTTCGCAAATGCCATCGTGTACACAACCGGATCTCCATCGCGCTCATCGATCCAAACAACGCGGTTGCCGCCGATTCGCGCACTGGACATTTCCGCTTTTTCGTTCCATTCGACGTCGCTGAACGAACCGTCTTCTGCATCATACAGCTCATAGTAGAAATCATTGTCTTTCTTCGTCAGGCGGTTGTCTTCAAACAACACCATATTGCGGGAAGCTTGCGGATTTTTTTGATCGCGATCGTTGAAACGCATCAGCAAATCGGTCCGTTGGCGATCCATGTTGTAGCGGTACAAATCCCAGCCAGTCTTAGACTTGTCGCTTGTTTCGCTCCAAACGACAAAATCGTCACCGATTTGCGCCGATTGCACGTTAACATTTTTGCGGATTTCTGTCGTGTCTTGTTCATCGATTTCGTACAAATAAACGCTCGCCGTTTTCTTGCCAGTCTCTGCCACCCAGGCAGCGTAGTTTCCGTAAATATCGATGGAGAGCGGCTCACTCTTCAAGCTCTCGATCTCTGTTGTTTTTTCTGTCGCCAAATCGGTAATCATCAGATCAGCCCGGCGATTGATGTTCACCCAGAAAAGGTTGTCGCCATCGACTTCGTACAGCTTGTCGCTCGGCTCCTGATCTTCATCTTCGTCCGTAATCTGTTTGGTTGTCCCTTTGCGAATATCGTAGGCAACCAGCGCGTCTTCCTTCTGGTCATACCAGACGACGTAGCGTCCACTTACAACGGCTCTTTCCGGATCGGAGTCCTCGCTGCTGATCGTTTTGCTTGTACCTTTTTCTGTATCATACAGAATGACAGCATTGCCCTTTTTGGCTTCTGCCACGTACACGACATAACGGTCGGAAGCGTCTGGCTGAATCGGCTTGCCGGAAGTGGTCCCGAGCGGAATGACTTCTTGTTCGTCCAGGTCGTACAGACTCAAGCGCAGTTTTTTGTTGTTGTCCTTCTTGGCATACAGCACGTAGTCTTCGTAAAGGCGAGGACCGACCTCGTCAAAAATGTTGCTGACGATTTCTTTGCCAAACGTTTTGTTTAATTGGTGGTAAACCAAATCGTCATCTTCCAAATAGACGACTCTGTCTTTGAAAATATGTACGAATCCCTTGCTGTCCGAACTATCTGTAAGCTGTTTGTTTTTACCGCCGCTGATCGAATATTGGTAAATTTGTTGGCTCGTACTGTTCTCGTACACGATCTTGTCGCTGTAAATGCTTGGCTCGATCTGATCGCCTTTTCCGGAGACTGCCGCTTTTTCTACTCCGCGCTCGATGTCGTAGTAGTAGATGTCGTAGTTGCCTTCTCTCTTGTCTGCCCAAGCTACATAGCTGTCGCCCACGGTTGGAGACTCGGCTTTCCCGCTTGTGGACACGCGTGTCGTATCACCTGTCGAGATGTTGTACAAATAAATGTCTGTGCCTTCATCGCTCTTGTCTGCCCAGGCGACTTGCTTGCCTGTGATTTCCAGACCGCTTACCGAAGCGTCTTTTGTCAAACGGATCTCTTCGTCTTTGGCGATATCGTACAGGTATACGTCGGAGCCTCCGTTGCGAGAGTCGATCCAGACGACGTATTTCCCGTCCACTCTCGGGCTTGTTTTGTCGGACTTTTTATCACCGATTTTCAATTCTGTCTGTTTGCTGAGGTTGTACAGGGTGAGTGTTTTCTCGCCTTCCACTTTCCATACGGCATAATCTTTGGAAATGTCGAAACCATCCTCAGAAATTTCAGGTTGACTAGCGTCTATTTTGATTTCCTCTCCGACACTGTTAGCGAACGCTGGCGTCCCGGTCCACAAGGAGCTGACCAGTAGCGCTGCGGCCATCAGTCCTTGCATGGGCTTTCGTTTCATGAAACAATTCCTCCTTTTGCAACGATTATCACACTTCCCCATTATCCTTCAATATGAAAAGGTTGTCAAAAAAAAACAGGCCCTGAACTGAGTGGCCTGCGCGTTTTATCCTATTCTTTTTCCTGTCTCTGATCAGGTCGGCACTCGCAGTTGCAAGCCGCATAAAGCGTTTTCACTGAGTTGCTCTCAAAATGCTCGATGATGGTCCCGCAAGTCTGACATACGATAGTTCCCATCTGTGTCCCCTCCGCATTGGATTCCTCATGAAATGTGATAGCACATATCCTTCAATTCAACGTACTCTCATCTTAATATGCCACACCATTAGGAGTCAATACGGTAATTGCACACAATTTGAATTTAATTAGTATGTCACATTTGTTTTAGCGATTTCATCCAGCCAGTTGCCGATTTGCCGGAGTACATCCTCGCGCTCCGGCTCGTTCAGCACCTCGTGGCGCAAGCCTGGCAAACGCCGAAACGTTTTGTTTCCCTGTATGCCTTCGGCGAAGCGCTCGACAGCATCGGCATCGACGAGAGAGTCGTCACCTGCCTGGAGCACCAGCACAGGCACCACAAGCTGTCCGCTTTGCGCAAAAGCCATGTTCATCGCTTTGTGCAATTCCTGAAACCACCGTACACTGACCTTTGGATAGTTGAGTGGATCGCTTTTGTAAGCAGCCTGAACCGCCACATCCCGCGAAACCATGTCAGGGGTGATCCCGTTGGCGATGGCAAGCGTCGGCCAAACGCGGTCGAGCAGACTCGCCACCCGCGCCTTCCACGCCGGAACCGCCAGCTTCAGCGCAAGGCACGGAGAAGTCAGGATCAGTCCCGTCAGCTCACGAGCGAGCTTCTCTTCCTGCACGAAGCGAGTCGCAATTAATCCGCCCAGACTGTGCCCGAGCAAAAAGACGGGACGCTTTCCGGCGCTGTCTTGCAGGGCAAACGCCGTCCACTCCCGTACCCTTTGCAAATAATCGTCAAACGAGTCGATATGCCCCCTGATTCCCGGCGAACGCCCCCAGCCTGGCAAATCTCCTGCATACACATCCCAGCCTTGCTGATTCAAAAAAGCGGCGACATGCTCATACCGCCCGTGGTGTTCTCCTGTTCCATGCACCAGCACGATTGCTCCTCTCGGCTCGCTGGCCGCCCATTTATGTACGTTCATCGATCTGGCCTCCTGTTCCTTATCCCGATTGTAAGCCGGGTCGCCCGCCTTCGTAAACAGGGTACTCCGCTTGCTTTCGAGACAGCCACGGCGCTCTAGCAAAAAAGACGGGCAGAAGATAAACTTCTGCCCGCCTGCTAGTACTGATTCTCTTCAAATGAAATGGTCGGTAGGTACTGTTGGAAAAATTCAGCGAGCGCCTGGGCTTCGCTTTCCGAGTCCAGTCGGAAAACTTTTTGCAAATATCCCGGCTTTACCGCATCCTCTGAACAGAGAAGGGTTGATTGCCCCGTTTGCATACAGACCACCAACGGCTTTCCATAAAACTTGTGTGTAAATACAATCCCAAAGTCGTGTCTGGTTCCCTCAGAAACAAATCCGAGAAAACGGACATTCGCGTTCTCAGAAACGTCGTATAAGTGTTCGTAGTGCTCCATCAGCAATCCCTCCTCATCTTGGTTTTCACTCCGGAAATATTTCAAAAATATTCGGAGTATTTAACAGTATACACGAAAATCGGCTTTTTTGCCACCCTCTGCTCCTTAACTAATCAGATGAGTAGGATTCATCACGCGATCTTCGCCCTCCTGAATCCATCTCACCTTCTCCGCTCCGTGCAGCGATTGGGCGACAAAGGAGAGGCATTCGAAGAACAATTCGACTACTGCTGTACTGTATCGTTCCTCCATTTTCTCCAGGGCATACGTCAATCTGAAAATTGATGGGACATTTCTTCTGCTTTCTTCCAAAACTTCTTTGCCTCGCTGGGTTGGGTACACATGGACGACCCGTCCGTCCAGCTCAGACTTTTCAATCGTCACCATCCCTTTCTCCATCAACTTTTTGATGTGAATGACGATCGAAGACGGGTGCCAGAAAGTCCAATCGGCAATTTGGGTGACACGCACTCCTTCATAACAGTAAATGATCCAGAGAATGTTTAACTGCACGGAGGAATCCAATTCGGCTTCCTTCGCCGCCCGCTCCCAGTCTTCCTTGTTTACCACATCAATGGCGCGCATCGTGTTCAATGCTTCAAATACGTGTCTAATCGAGGCCTCCTGCATGGGCTTACTCCTCCATGATCCTTTATCGTTCACTTATCGACTATATAAATAGTATTTATATTTTACACTTTTCAGAAAAGACACGCAATTGTTTTCGTTTCGCAACTGTCTCATTGCCAAAGAGTGGAAGCAATGCTACACTAAACGCAGATATTCCCGGTACTAGGAGGGTGCAATCGTGAAACTTCAATCGGCCTACATCTATTTTGTGAATGGCTCTACCGCCCAATCTGCAACTATTGAAGACGTGAAAGCCAAGTTTACGCGATATATGGACATGACCGCTAAAACAGGGCAGCAACTCGGCTGGTCCTATCAAGAGGCAGCGTTTCCATACACCATAGAAGAACGTCCGGAAGGCAAGGAATCGTGGTTCCTCCTCAAGGGAAAAGACCCGAGCATGTACAAATCGATCGTGGTCGGAGTTGGCAGCGCCAACGAAGATGGCACCGAGAAGCATTACATCCAGATTTCGCTCCCGGAAGCTGCCACGAACGGAGACATGAACAAAGCCAACGAATACTGTCGTTACTTGGCCCGCGACTACAAGGCGGAGCTGCATTTGTTCAACAAACGCGTCCAATATTTTCAACCTCGCAAACCGTAACCATGAAGCAGCAGGCTCTGACCTGCTGTTTTTTTACGTCTGCATGCGTGCGCTGCTTTCCTCGCGGAGCTTTTTTCGCTGCGCCCGGCATAACATGGGTACAGATAGCCGAATTTGCCAGTACCCACCGCCAGAGGTCAGCGACGACGAAAGAGGTGAAAAGCGTATGGAGCCGCAAGCATTCATCGAGCTGGTGGCAGGCTCCGCCAGGCAGTCTTACTTGAATTATCACATTTTCCCTTCCATCACGATTGCGCAAGCCATTTTGGAATCAGGCTGGGGGCAAAAAGTGCCTGTTGATTCGACGACAGGCCGCTCCTCCTACAATTTGTTTGGCATCAAAGGCACAGGCCCCGCTGGATTGGTCACCACCGTCAGCAAGGAAGTCGTAAACGGGGAAACCGTGTCCCACCCATCCGAGTTCAAAGCTTATTACAACTATCAACAATCCATCGACGATCATGCCCAGTTTCTGCTCAAGCCCGCATACAAAAAAGTGCTGATGGCCCAGACGCCGCAGGAAGCTGCCCAGGCGCTGTCAAAAGCCGGGTATGCCACTGATCCGCAATACGCTGACAAACTGATTCGTTTGATTCAAAATTACAATTTGAGCGCCTACGATCAATTTACGCCTGAAGAGCCATCCCCTTATCCCCCTTGGAAGCTCGATCTCGGCAAACGGGCATTGCGCGAAGGTTTGATTACGTCGCCGGAATGGCTCGGCAAGCTGGATGAGCCGCTGCCTGCCTGGGCGGTCTTCGCTATCGCGCTTCGCCTGCTGGACAAACAGCGCCAAGTTCCATAAGCCATCCGCCGCAAAAATAAAAGCCCCGTTCCAGCCACACGAAAACGTGGGCCAGCGGGGCTTTTTCCTTATAAGAAAACGGGTACTACTTCCTATGCGGCTGCCTTGGATCACACATCCAAACAGCCAAATCAAACGAGCACGTTGATCAAATCATTTGAGATCTTGACAGCGAATAGAACCTTCCATCCACCATCCGAATGCCGAGATCGACGCAATATTCCAATCCTTGCGTGACTCCGTACAAAATCCATTCGGAAGAGCGGTGATTAATATCAAAATCAGTGTAAAGGTCTGTGCCATCGTTACGGATCTCTTTGCGCTCAGTCACGTCAAAAAGGCGCAGGACAAACGGCAGTTCGGCAAAAGGTATCGCAAATTTCTTCTCCACTTCCTGCTCGAACTCCTTCGTCATACTCCACTCTGCCTGAATCGAATGCTCATCTTTCCAGGCAATGTGTATACTCGGGCCTTCTACATCCGTGGACGATCGCGGGGGATTTGTCTCCATCTGCTCCCATCGTTCCTTTCTTTCATGTACTTGCTTTCAACATGTATATTGGTTTATTCAGTCTATTATACCATGTGACCAAGCCAAGTGGGAACGTTTCCAAGCCATTTAATTTATCGCCCTACCGTAAAAGTGTTTTCGCCTACTACGACATACGTAGGGAACTTCTCCGACTTCATTTGGACTTGCACCTTGTAATTGCCGTAGTCCTCCAGCTTGGTCGAAACAAACGGCTCGGCGAAATAGAAGCTGTTCGCGTTTTGCGTCGAATACTTCAGCTCTTTTCCTCTGCTTACTTCTTTGCCATCCGGTCCGATCAGAACCAGTTGTATACGCAAGTCTTTGGCGACGGGAGCTTCGTCCACTTCGACAAAGACGTTGAAGGTGCGCGGAACATTTTTGTCACTGTAGCCTTTGATCGGGTTGCTGAACACGATTGTTTTGTTGCGTGTCTGCTGAATCCCTTCCAGGACAATGATGTTTACATTGGGCTTGACTACTTGCAGCTTTCCTGTTTTCTGATCGTAATCGACGAATCCGCCAAGCTTATTGACCAACGATTCAACCGAATCAGCTTTGGAAGCCGGCATGTCACTCGCAATCGTTTCTGAGCCGACAAATACGCGCAACGCACCTTCTCCCAAAGCAGCGGTAGTCCCGACTCCCGCTACAGTCAGCGCCAACAAGGCCGATAACCATGCTTTTTTCATGTCATAATCCTCCTGTATGTGTGCGCGGCAGCGCTTGTTCTTCCGGAATTTCTTCTCTCTAGTTTATACGTGAAAAACGGCAAATAGTTGTGGTGCAAAGACAAGTTTTTTCAACAATATCCACAGAATCCACAAGCAACGGCCGCACAGGAAGAAAGACTTGTTCACCATTTTGTGAATAACCACTCTGGACTCTTGACAATGCGGGCGTATGGCCGTCCGCACACTATTGGTATTGGCCGATAAAAAAAGAACGGCCAGCACAGCCGCTCTTCTTTTGCCGTCGCACGCTAGTCTTGCTGCGAAAGCCAGGTAAAATACCGGGAGACGAGACGAATCGCGACTTCGATCGCTTCCTCGCTCGGCTCGATTTTGGCATGATGCAAACCGTAGGGGGTATGAACGCCCAGCCAGAACAAAAAGCCGGGAATCTCTTGCAGGAAGTAGCCGAAGTCTTCTCCGGTCATCGCTTCCTTGCAGGCGATCAGCGTCACATCCTCCCCATGCTCGCGCACCCAGTCCATGAACGCTGTCGTGAGCTTTTCTTCGTTGTACACCTGGCAGTAGCCCACGCCGTAGTCAATGGATGCTGTACAGTCAAAACCGGCCTCGATCCCTTTTACTAGCGATTCAATCCTCGCTTTGACCAGAGCCATGGACTCTGTCGAGAACGTGCGAATCGTCCCTTCCAGCCGCGCCTTCTCAGCGATGATGTTCTGCTTGGTTCCGCCCTCCAGCTTGCCGATGGTCACGACAGCCGAATCGAGCGGGTCGATGTTGCGCGAAATGATGGACTGTAGCTGCGTCACCAGATGGCTCCCGGCAACTACCATGTCATTTGCTTTGTGCGGGAACGCCGCATGTCCGCCTTTTCCGACCAAATCGATGTACAATTCGGACGTGTTCGCAAACAAAATGCCCGGCTTTGTAGCAATATGGCCCACAGGATACTCGGGAGCGATATGCAGGGCAAAAATGCAGTCGGGCCGCCAGAGCGCAAACTCTTCGCTCTCCATCATCGGCAGGGCGCCGCCTGGCCCTTCTTCCGCCGGCTGAAACAGGAACAGCAGGTGATCTGCGATCGGCTGCTGCACAAAATGCGTCAGCAGCCCGAGAGCAATCGCCATGTGCATGTCGTGTCCGCACGCATGCATATACCCTTCATGCAACGAGCGAAACGGATAGGACGTCTCCTCTGCAATCGGCAAGCCGTCCATGTCAGTCCGCCAGGCAATCGTCCGCTTCGGATTGGTTCCGGCAACCTTGACCAAAATCCCGGTGCGCCACGTCTTGATCTCCAGCCGATCTTGCGGAAGCTTCTCCAGGTAATCGAGCAAATACTTTTGCGTTTTTACCTCTTGAAAGCCCGGCTCGGGAATTTGGTGCAGATCGCGGCGAATTTGGGTAAACAAAGATGTCGTCATCGCTTACGCCTCCCCTTTTGCCCCTTGAAGCTCAGCCAGTTCCGCTGCAAAGCTTTCCAGGAAACGGTCTACGTCTTCCTTGGTCAAAGTGAGCGGCGGCAGCAAGCGAACAATCGTTTTTTGCGTCACATCCACGAGAACTCCCCGATCCAGCATGGCTTGCTGCAAGCGGCTGACCTCTTCGGGAGCAGCACTGAGCGGGATTCCCACCATCATGCCTTTGCCGCGCAGCGCCTGAAGCTGTTCCGGGAGGCGCTCACGCAGTGCTTCCAGTCCAGCCCACAGGTAGGCAATCACTTCGTCTACGCTCGCTGCAAATGCGGGATCGAGCAGTTCGTCCAGCACGACATTGCCCAAAGCAGCCGAAAGCGGAGACGGCGCAAAAGTCGTGCCGTGATCTCCCGGCTTGAACTGGTTCATCAGCTTCGTCCCGGCAATGACGCCACCGAGCGGAAGTCCGCCGCCTACGCCTTTGGCAAACAGGATCAAATCTGGCGTCACGCCTGCGTGCTCGTAGGCAAACAGTTTTCCCGTCCGTCCCATGCCTGTCTGGATTTCATCCATGGCAAACAGCATGCCTTCCTCTTGGCAAATGGTCGCCACCTCGCGCAAAAAGTCTACAGACAAAGGCACGACACCACCAGAGCCAAGAACAGGCTCCATCAGGACGGCTGCTGGCTTTGCCTCGCGACAGATGGCGCGCAATCCGGCTGTGTCCTCCGGATCAAGCTCGTACACGGGAAAATCCGGCTGCGGAAAATCTTGATAGACGTGCGCTTGCCTGGTCAGCCGAACGGCGCCCAGCGTCCTGCCGTGAAAGCTGTTGCGCAGGACGACGATCCCTTCGCGTCCCGCTCCGTCGGTCTTCGTCCATTTGTGAATCATTTTGATCGCCGACTCGGTCGCCTCTGCGCCGGAATTGGTGAAGAACACTTTTCCCGGGATCGTCTGCTCGACCAGCCGCTTGGCCAACAAGATCGCCGGCTGGTTCAAAAATACGTTGGAAATGTGCAGGAAACGTTCTCCCTGATCGCGCAGCGCCTGAACAATCCGCGGGTGGGAGTGGCCCAGCACATTGACTGCCAGGCCCGTAAACAGGTCCAAATACTTGTTGCCCGCTGTATCGTACAGGTAGTTTCCTTCCCCTTTGGCGATCGCGATAGGCAAACGTTTATAAGAAGAGACGATGTATTGTTCGTCGAGCGTACGCCAGTCCATGTGAGCTCTCTCCCCTACAGCTGACGTAGCTCCTGCTTGATCTCCGTCTTGGAGCGAGTTTTGTCGTCGATTTGTTTGATGACACGAGCAGGTGTGCCCGCAACAACCACGTATGGCGGCACATCCTCAATCACGACCGCGCCTGCTGCTACGACCGCGCCTTTTCCTACGCGAACGCCTTCGAGGATAACCGCATTGGCACCGATCACGACATCGTCTTCGACAACAACCGGCTGTGCGGAAGGCGGCTCAATAACGCCTGCAATGACAGAACCAGCGCCGATGTGGCAATTTTTCCCGATTGTACCGCGTCCACCTACAACCACGTTCATGTCGATCATCGTGCCTTCGCCAATTACCGCGCCAATATTGATCGAAGCTCCCATCATGATCACCGCGTTGTTTCCGATGGTAACCTGGTCACGGATGATCGCGCCCGGCTCGATGCGAGCCTGGATGCCTTTTGTATCGAGCAATGGAATCGCGGAATTGCGGCGGTCGCTTTCTACCACGTAGTCCTCGATTTTGTCGGCGTTTGCAGCCAAAACAGGCTCGATCTCTTTCCACTCGCCAAAGACGACGCCAGTAGAGCCAGTGATGAACGTTTTTGCGCTGGCACCGAAGTCAATGCCCTCCAGATTGCCTTTCACGTATACTTTCACAGGTGTTTTCTTTTCGCTTTTTTGAATAAACGCGATAATTTCATTTGCATCCATCATGTTCACAGGTAAATCCTCCTTTTTGGTCAAAACCTTGCCTTGTTTAAATTGACTAAAAAAAGCAATGAGTGCATTCGCTATCTCATTGCTTTCCAAACTGCCCAAGCAAATCGTAAATAGCGCTCCACAAGAAGACAATCGTCTTTTGTGACAGGATGTTCATTGTTCATGAGCCACCCCAGCCGCTGCTGTTCGAGGGGAACAACAACCGCTTCGGCGCTTTAGCCTTTCCTCCTTTTCCCGCCCCCCGGCAGATGACGAAAAGATGTACTATTCTTCGGCGCACCTCTATTTAGACTTCCAATATTATAATTTCATTTAACTCTACCAAAATCATTCCCATGTGGCAACAGCTTTATAGAAAGAAAAAAAATCGTTGACAACGAGAATCATTTTCATTATCTTATTTTTGTGAGAATGATTTTCATTATCTTATTTGGAGGGTTTCAACCTTATGAGCCGCATTTTGATGGTTTACGCAAGCATGACTGGAAACACACAAGAGATTGCTGAAGCGATTGCTGAGGGTATTCGATCCACAGGAAAAGAGCTGGAGATAAAAGAAGTGATGGACGCAACAGCCAAGGAGCTTGAGGACTACGATGGCATCCTGCTCGGCGCTTACACTTGGGGCGACGGCGATCTTCCGGACGAGTGCCTGGACTTCTACGAAGAGATGGACGACATCGATCTGACGGGCAAAAAAGTAGTCGCATTCGGTTCCTGCGATTCCGCTTACGAGCACGTTGGCGCTGCCGTAGATACTCTCTTGAAAAAGGCGAGCGAGCGCGGTGCGGAAACACCACTTGAAGGCTTGAAAATCGAGCTGTCCCCTACAGCGAAAGAAGTGGAAACCTGCAAGGCGTTTGGCGTTTCTTTCTCCGAATTGCTGGGCTAAGACCAGAAGGCCGCTGAAAAGAAAAAGCCTTTCCACTTAAATCAAGTCATGGTACAATGTCGATCCGACTTTTTCCAGGGAGGATTGATATCATGACGCTACATACAGAAACGGTCTATCTGCGACCTCTGGGCATGGACGACGCAGCCGAGCTTCTTGAGCTTCGGCTGCGTAATCATGCTTTTTTGCAACCTTTTGAACCGATTCGGTCGTCTTCCTTTTTGACGCTCACGGGCCAACAGGAACAAATCGCCCAGGCGGAAAAAGACTTTGCCGCTGGCACAGGCTACGCTTTTGGCGTCTTTCTGCGCGAAACGGACGACATGATCGGCCGTGTTGCCCTGTCAAACGTCGTACGCGGCGCCTGGCAAAACGCAACCATCGGTTACTTCATGGATCAAAGCTGCAACCAAAAAGGCTACACGACAGCCGCCGTCAGGCTCGCTCTCGCTTTCGCCTTTCAAGAAGCCGGTTTGCACCGCGTGCAAGCCGCTGTCATGCCTCGCAATACGGCCTCTATTCGCGTTTTGGAGAAAAACGGTTTTCGCAAGGAAGGGTTGTCCTTGCACTACTTGCAGATCAACGGCGTGTGGGAAGATCATCTGATTTTCGCGCTGACAGCCGAAGACCTGGCTTAATCACGCTGCGCTGTTTCCTGTGCCCGCAATCGCTCCAGGATTCGCCGCTTGCGGTAAAGCATTCTCCCCGCTTCGGCGACATCCTGTACGGTTGAACGATTCAAGTACGCTCCGAACAAAATACCCGCAATCGGCACCAGCTGAAACAGCTTTTTCCACCCGAAATTTTCGGTGTACGTCACGACGACCTCCCGCCAGCCTTGCAATTGCGCGATGACGTCTTTCTGCGCAGTTGGCTCGTCAAACCGGGAAAGCTCAGCCAGGATCGCTTTTTTCCCGACAATATCCGAGGAAGCAAATTGAAGACACTTGACCACGAACAGGCGCTCTCGCTTTTCTTCTGGCCGATATCCGTAGCAGAGGGCCATTTCTTGCAACACTTTCAACGAAGTGCCCAAAAGCAACGGAATGTCGATAGCCAATGTAAAAATTCCGCCGATCCCCGTCGTCGCACCTTGCACCGTGGCAAAAGTCGCCCGCGACTCTTTCAGATTAAGAGCCACTTCATCCATGAGCACAAGCGGCGCTCCTGCGACCTCTTCTGCTCGCGGCTGCCTCGAACCGGATTGCTCCTGCTCAAGCCGCTGAGCGAACTTGCTGTAAATCGCCGCATCCGAAACGAGATACGTCCCTCCCGTTTCAAGAAATGCCGCCATCTCATCCACTGCCGTTCCCAGCTTATCCCTGACGAAATTCGGCGTTATTTTATCCAGCCAGACGAAAGGAAGCCTGCCCAGCTTTTCCCAAAACCACAAGTCGTTTTGATCTTTCTCCCATGCTTCTACCTCTGCCAGCTCCTGCTGCAAATATGCTCTCGACTCCATCTGTCCCAATCCCTCCCACACCTTTCCGCTCTTCCGTTTCTATTGCTCGCCGCGCTTTTGCTTCCATAAGCACTGATTGCGAAGCAGCTGTTTGATATGCTCCCGCAACTGCTCAGGCGTGGAAAAGCGTGCAAATTCCTTACTGTCTGTTACGATTCCCAGCTTCAAATGTTTCACTTGCTCCCCTTCGATGCAAAAACCGAACTGTTTCAGAATGGCGATCTGTTCACTGGTCATCTCGCTTGCCCTCCCCTTCGAGCACTTTTCCCAACAAAAACCCCCCTGCCAACTGCAAGGGGGACGTTTGCTTATTTCACTTCTACTTTCAGAGACATGGTTTCATTTCGTTCCTGGACGTTCAAGTCTTTCACGTATTTTTTGTCTTTTAGCACAAGCGAGCAAGTCTTGTACGTAAGGTGGTTGGTCACCTTGATTGTGTAGACGCCTGCTTTTCCGTCGTTGTCCTCGATAATTTGCCGCAAATCGAGGAATGACATTCCCTCATCTTCGTATTCATCATCCGGGTCTGACTCGAAAAGCGCGATTTCCTGTCCTTCATAAAACACTTGAACCGTGTTGTCGGATGAAATCGTCGCTCCAACAGTGGTCTGATTGGAGCCAACTGGCGTCTCTCCGTACGTCCAGACGAGGTTCGGCATGTAGTAAGCCGTGCCGTTGCGTCCCGTTCCATCCCGCAGCTTTTTGTTTCCGCTGCGTTTTGCGTACGTAGCTTTTAGCCGCAGCTCTCTGTCATTGTCCAGCTCTGCCAAGGAATTGACTGAAATGGTCTGCCCGTCGCGATATTCCTTGCCGCGATTGTTGATCAACAGCAGCGGCGATTGGGTAGGAGCCAAGCCTGATTCATCCTTGTCGCAGGCGGGGACAGCCGGGATTGGCCGGACATCTTCAATTACTTGAATATAGCCGCACCACGACTGGCGAGGCTCCCGCTTGCTGTAATAGTTCACCTTGAGTCGGCCTGGCTTGTAGCTGGACAGCAGGAGCGCTGTATGATCCCAGTTCAGCTTCGATTCATCCACCACCACGTTGTCAACGGCCCAGAAGCCCGGCCCTTCGTCGTCTGACGCTTCACTGCCATGCTCCACATGCTCCGCCGCTGTCGCCAGCCAGATCACATGTACAGGTCTTTGGTAAAGCTTCACGGTAATATCGGACGAGGACAAATTTTCCCGCTCGACCATCATCGAGGATTGCGCATTTTGCTGCATCAGCACATCCATCGTCGCAGTTGCACTCGCTGAATCACACGAGTTGGGCGCACCGGGAACCTGAATTTTTACTTCCGTTGCTGAGCTGCCCCAGATGTTGTCAGGATTGGTTGTCTGATTCGGCTCAAAAGTGACCGTCATCGTCATTCCCGCCATCATTTCCGGAATCGCCACCTCGAAATGCTGGGAGTCGGTCAAAGTCTGTCCTGTCCCATTCGCCGACCAGCGTCCGGCAACGGGAGAATACAGCGGAACCACTCCCGGAGCCGCAGGGGCAGAGATTTGCTGGCCTTGCGAGAGCTTTTGACCATTGGCGTCCGTTCCCATGTACAGTTCCGCCATGCCGACGCGAATATTTGTCGTCCAGATGCTCATGCTCATGTCATCGGGAGTGAACACGAGATCGTATTCTCCATTTGCCAGCGTTCCCGTCGCAAAAACGGTTCCCGGTACCGCTTTTAGCTCGGCACCTGTTGCTTTGTTGGTCATTTTCCACGTTCCCGGAACCGTGCTGGCAAAATTCGTAGAGCCCATCATGCCGAAAATAACTGTCTGACGGCCGGCTGGAACTTCCTCGCCCTCAGCCTTCTCCCCTTCAAAAACGCTCGGGTAGTTTTGCGCTTCTACTTGAAAGCGCACATGCACGGTGCTTTTCTGCCCTTTGGCATCTGATACGACAAACGTGAGTGTATGCAGGCCAGCCGTCAATTTGGCAGCCGGAATGGAAAAGCGGGGAACTTGCCAACGGAACGTGCTTTGCGAAGACTGCTGTTCGGCCTGGTACTCCGGCATGGCAACACCGTCAAGCATCACCTCGCTTTTATTGAGGTTCGTGCCGCTACCATACGTCGTTTGCAGCAGGTCGATATCGAGAGGAGTATCTGGCGGAAGGATAAATTCGTCATTTTTTACCCAGTTCCACCCTCCTGAATCCTGGCCAGCCACTTGATAGTCGTTAAAGATAATCATATTGTGAACAGGCTGCGAAACGGGCTTTGCTACTTGGCTGTTTTTCTTCATAGATGTTGCAGCCCCTGCTCCCATGGCTGGCGGAGCCGATACTCCCGACAAAAAGGTGCCAGTAGCCAGACACACAAGAAGTGCTTTTACAACCCATTTTTTCACGGAATATTCTCTACCTTTCTTTGCATTCGCTGTAGTGTTTCCACTCGTCTTTCTTCGACAAAATGAGCCTGATTTCCTGTGCCGTTTGAAAAAATTCCGCGCCATTCACATAGGCAAAAACTATTCGTTTGATCATTTTTATAGATTTGATTTATACCTATAAAACTGGTAAAACAAGAGAAAAGGAGGGAGACAGATGAGTCTCACGAATCAATGGAATGCCAAGCTCTACGATGACAAGATGGGTTTTGTGTCCGCTTATGGCAAAGGACTTTTGGAGTGGCTTTCCCCCGTGCCCGGCGAAAACATTCTCGATGTAGGCTGCGGCACCGGGGATTTGAGCGCGCAACTGGTAGAGACTGGAACCAAGGTGACAGGCATCGACTTTTCTGCAAGTATGATCGAGACAGCCAAACAAAAATATCCACAGATTGCCTTTTCCGTAGCCGATGCCCACTCCTATCAATCAAACGAGCTGTATGACGCTGTTTTTTCCAATGCGGCGCTGCACTGGATGAAAAAGCCGCAGGAAGTGATTCAGTCTGTCTGGCAGCTGCTCGTTCCCGGCGGACGCTTCGTTGCCGAGCTTGGCGGAAAAGGCAACTGCGAATACATCCTCCAAGCTTTGCGGATCGCATTGAGTCGGCACAATATTTCGGCAGATGAGCGCTCTCCCTGGTATTTTCCAAGCATCGGCGAGTACACTGCCCTTTTGGAAAAGCAGGGCTTCCGCGTCACACTGGCCTCCCACTTCGACAGACCAACCACCCTGCCAGATGGCGATCAGGGGTTACAGCATTGGCTGGATTCCTTTTGCAGCCCTTTTTTCGCGGGACTGTCCGCGCAAGCGAGGACGGACATCCGCGAAGAGGTGACGGAGCTGCTGCGCCCGGCGCTTTTCCACGCTGGCAGCTGGGTCATGGACTACAAGCGACTGCGCTTCATCGCCCGCAAGGAAGCCACGCCAACCTCTTTGCAGCCGGATGCCAGCCGATGAAGCGAATTGCCTGCTTGCACGCGCACCATTCGAATATTGCGCTTTTAGCCGATGCCTTCGCCGCGCTCGACGTCGAACTTGTTCATTTCGTCGATCCGGGCATTCTTTTGCAAAGCACAGGAGCTGTTGCCCTTGCAATTGAGCAGGCGCACGCGAAACTGCGCGACCATTTGCAGTGGATGAGTCAATGTTCGGCAGACGCCGTGATCATCACCTGCACCCAGTACGCTTCTTACCTAACCCCAGAAGACGAGGCCAGCTTCGCGGTTCCCATTTTCACCATAGACGGCCCGCTTCTTCAGGAGCTGTCGCTTGATCCCGGTGCGAAGCTGCTTTTGTTCAGCAACCCGGCCACAGTCGAGCCGACCATGAACCGCTTGCGGAGCTACGCGCAAGCAGCCGGGAGCGATCCCGCAATCGAGCTTCACATCATCGCAAATTCGTTTGACCTGCTGATGGCAAACAGACAAGAAGCATACTGCGCCAAAATAAAGGAAGCGCTCCATCACCTTCAACTTGCCCGTCCTGGCATAGCCTTGGCAGCGGCGCAGCTGTCCATGGGTCCGGCAGTTGAGCAGTTCAGCCGCGAGACTGGCCAGCTGGTGGCTCATCCTTTGAAAAGCTTGACCTCAAACGTCTGCGAGAGACTTTCATTGACCCGCTATCGCTAAAAAAGACAACAGCCAACGCGATCCGTTTGCAAGACGGGTACACAAGGCTGTTGTCTTTTCTCGTTGCATGCTCGTGCTGTAATCCTTACATGCCTTCCGGATTCATCATCAATACTTCTTCGCCTTCATTCAGGCCATTGACAATCTCTACAAAGTCCGCGCCTTCCAGTCCGATCTCAATTTCTTTCGGTGTCGGCTCTCCAGACGACGGGTCTTTGACCATGACGGTTGCATGTCCTGCTTCCATGACCTCAACGGCATTCAGCGGCAATCGCTTCACGTTGTCTTTTTGCCCGACGTAAATATCGCAGTCACCCGTCATGCCGTGCTTCATATCGGCAGCCTCGCTCAACTCCACCTTGACGGCGAAGCGAACAGACTTGTCCTCTTTTGTCCCTTCTTTCGGAAGCTCGGTGACTTTCCCTTTGAACGGCTTGTTGCCAAAAGCATTCAAGTAAACATCTACGCTTTGGCCGAGCTTGATCGCTGGAATATCCATCTCATCTACCGCAGCTACAAAGTAAACAGAGGAAGTATCCATAATAACGGCAACTGGCTCAGAACCAGGGGTTTCGCCTTCTTTGACATTCAGCTTCGTGATGACCCCGCTGATCGGCGCTTCCACTTGCTTTTTGGCGATTTCCCGCTTTTTCTGCTCCAGGTTCAGCAGCGCTTCTTTCAAGGAAAGCTCTTTGTCTTTCAGTTCCAGCTCGGAATCGGTCAAATCCATTTTGAACAAAAGCTGTCCGCTTTTGACTTCGTCTTCCTTGTCAATCTCCACTTTTCCGATCTTGCCATGCGTTCCGGCCAAAATCTCCATTTCATCCGACAATTCAAACGGAGTGGCTTGCTGACTCATGTACAGCACCCCTTTAGGGTCGGTGTACTGAACTTGCCCGATATCTCCTGCGTAGAGTGCACCCGGCTTCTTGACCAGCACTTCGACGTCGTGAACGCCACCCACGCCTTTTTCCTTTTTCCCGATCTTGTCGACCTTCGTCACCACTCCATCCACATAATAGAGAGAGGCGGTGACAAACACCTTCACAGGCTGGCCGACGCGGAACTGATCCGCTTCAAACGCCGTAAACTTCCCGACAATCTTCAAATTGTCGGTGTTGACCAGCTTCGCTACAACCGTGTCAGGAGTAACCGAGTCTCCTTCTTTTACGAGCAGTTCTTTCACCTTCCCGGCTTTGTTGGAGACAATCCGGTCTTTCTTGTTTTTCAGCTCACTCAATTCTTTTTGCGAGCGGGTGATCCCCAGCTCCAGCTTTTGCAATTCAAGCTGGGCGTCCATGCTGTCTACGGTAAACAGCACGTCGCCTTTTTTCACCGCTTGTCCTTCTTTCACGAGCAGTTTCTGCACCTTGCCGCTGCTCTCGGACCGGACTTCCTCACGCGCTTTTGCTTCCACGGTCCCGGAAGAGAAAATCGTTTTCTTCACTTCCCCTACATCTACGACAGCCGTCGGGAAGGAAGGCTCTTCTGCCGGCGGTTCTTCTGCCACCGTGTTTTGCGACTGGTAGTATGCGTAGCCACCGTAGCCGCCCCCTCCCAGAACGACCACGATTGCTGCCAGTATGATCCATTTTTTCTTGTTCATCTTCGTTCCCCACATTTCTTATTCTGATCGAATCGCTTGAAGTGCGCTTAAACGGGAAGCCCGAATAGCCGGGAAAATCCCTGCGAGCAAACCGATAACAAAGGAGAAGCCGATGGCAAACAGTGCCAGCCAGGCTGGAATGACTGCCAATTTGCTCGGTTCGCCTTCCGGTCCGCCTCCGCCATACCCCATGTTCAAACTGTCCATGATGCCGCCCGAGGCTCCGAAATAATTCACCAGTTCTACAGCGCCCCAGGCCATGCCAAGTCCGGCCAATCCACCGATCAGACCGATAAAGCCCGACTCCATCAGGAACAGCCAGCGAATGTTGAATACCGTTGCGCCAATCACTTTCATGATGCCGATTTCTTTCGTTCGCTCCAAAATCGACATGATCATCGTATTGACGATCCCGATCGTGGCTACCAGCAAGGAGATCGCCGCGATACCGCCCAAGACCATCTGAATCACGAAGAAAAATTTGTTGATCGTTTCCAGCTCGCGCGCTGGCGACCAGACTTCGTAGCCTTTTTCTTTCAAGGCTTTGACGACGCTCTCTACCTGCTCGCGCGATTCCACCTTGACGGTCATCTGGTCAAATTCGAACGTGTCTTTCTTCGCTTGCTCGCGCGTACGGCGCGGTGAGCCTTCATCGCTCTCGTTGCCCCGGCTGCGGTTGACCCAATCGTTCAGCTCTTTGACGACACTGAGCGGCACGTACACAGCACTGGAGTATCGGAAGTTTTCCGATTTGCGCAGCTGTCCGACGACTCTCACCCGCAGCTCCTTTTTCTCAAACTTCGGTTCGTCGTCGATGCGGTATTCCCGCGTCAAAACGAGTGTGGCCGCTTTGTCGACGATGTTGAAGGCTGCTCCCTCGCCACCGCCGCCCATCATATCCGGCGGCATGTCGGACTGCCTGCCGCCTCCGGAATTTCGTCTGCGCGCCTCGCGTTTTTCTTTTTCCACATCGCGCATTTCTCTTGGAACATCGTACGCCACAACAACTTCCTGCGGAGAGCCTGTCAAATAGTTCCCTTTTTCCACATCGTTTTTCCGGTAGGCAGCCGATTCATTCACGTCTACCCCTACCAGCTCCACGTAGCCCTCGCGCCTGCCTACTTTGAGCTTCGCCTGCTCGTTCAGCCGCTTGACGGGCATGACGCTGGCGATTCCCGGGATCTTTTTCAGTTCTTGCACGGCTTCCATGTTCAGCCTCTTGCGCTGGTCATCCGGGATCGGCTCGTCCTTTTCCTGATTGTAATACATCGGCTCGACGTCCATTTCCGTCAGGTTCCCGAAGTTTTCCAAGCTTTTCACAGCGCTTTCCTTCAGGCCCAGACTGAGCGCCATCATGGCGACAATGGCCGCCGTTCCGATCATTACACCGACGGACGTCAGAGCCGTCCGCAGCTTCATTCGCCACAGATTTCTCCAGACGATGCGAAACGAATCTATTACCTTCACAATATGTTCACCTCATACCCTCGCCTACGCTGGTCTCGTCCTTTTTTGTACAACCCGGCCGTCTTGCAAGTAAATCACGCGGTCGGACTGTTCTGCTACTTCCTGCTCATGGGTAACGATGATGAACGTAGTCCCATTTTCCTTGTTCATTTCCCTCATAAGATGAAGGATTTCTTGCTCCGTCTTCGAATCGAGGTTCCCCGTCGGTTCGTCAGCCAAAATGATATCCGGCTGGTTGACCAGCGCTCTCGCAATACTGACACGCTGCTGCTGACCACCGCTCAGCTCGTTTGGACGGTGATGAATCCGCCCATCCAGCCCGACGCGATTCAAAATCTCCGTCGCTTTCGCCCGACGCTTCTTGACGCTTTCGCCCGCGAAGATCAGCGGAAGCTCCACGTTTTCCAGCGCAGTCAGGTTGGGCAGCAAATTGTACGACTGGAAAATGAAGCCCATGTTTTTGCGCCGAAACAGACATAACTGGTTTTCGCTAAACTTGGAGATCTCCTCTCCGCTTACCGTCACGCTTCCTTCTTCCGGCTTGGTCAGGCCCGCGAGCAGATTCAGCAGTGTGGACTTCCCTGAACCGGACGAACCGCACAGAGCCACAAACTCGCCGCGATTGATGTGCAGGTTAATATCAAACAGTACGGGCACCCTGAGTTTCCCTGTTCCGTAGCTGTGATTGACCCCGGTTACTGTCAGCTCTCCTTTTGTGTTGGCCATCTTTTACAGCACCTCATTCGTTCATTTCTCATACTAAAGACGCAAAAACGTTCAAAACGTAACGGCTTTTTGAAAAACAATTTTTCCCTTGTTTTGTTACAAAAAAGATGCAAGATCTTCAAAATCATGTAACAAACGCGTAACCAACTGCTGCCAAATCCGTACTACAATAAGAGAGTGAAGAAAACACGGAGGGTCGATGACCGATGACAATCTACCGCTTTTTATTTGAAACCGCAACGCGCAGATGGGTGGAAATCATCAAGGCACCAAGCATGTTTGAAGCAGCGAAGCAAGCCAAACAGCTCGCTACCAAGCGCTCCCGCACTCTGTCCACGCCAATCAGCTTTTCCTTCCACCACGCTGCTTCCAATTAATTGCATACACACATCTGCAACCGCTCCTCATCTCGGGGAAGCGGTTTTTTATTTGTGGAGATATTATTGACATCGCCGTTTTTTTCCTCTTAATATAGAGGGAGACATTACAGTGCATGACAGTAAAGATCTGCATTCACTTCGCTGCTGCACATAAGGGAGATAATCAAAATGACCATGAAAAAAGCACTCACGATTGCAGGCTCCGATACCAGCGGCGGAGCTGGACAACAAGCAGACCTCAAAACGTTTCAGGAGCTTGGCGTATTCGGATTGACAGCGCTTACTGTCATCGTGGCCCAAGACCCGCACAACAACTGGAACCATGAAGTGTTTCCGATCGATGTGGCCATCCTCGAAAAGCAGATCGAGACGGTACTGGCCGGAATCGGCGTAGACGCAGCAAAAACGGGCATGCTCGGTACAACCGAACTGGTAGAGCTTGCTAGCCGCAAAATAGAACAATACCAATTGAAAAACGTTGTCGTTGACCCGGTGATGATCTGTAAAGGCGCTGAAGCGCTCCACCCGGAAATCGCCATCAGCTTGCGTGAAGTTCTGCTTCCGCGTGCGACTGTGGCAACCCCGAACTTGTTCGAGGCGGGCATCCTCAGTGAGATGGGCGCGCTGAAAAGCGTTGATGATATGAAAGAAGCGGCAAAACGCATTCATGACTTCGGCACCGCTTACGTTGTCGTAAAAGGCGGCACCAAGCTGGAAGGCGGCCATGCCGTCGACGTTTTCTATGACGGCCAATCCGTTGAAGTGCTTGAGTCCGAGCGCATTGACACTACGTTTACCCACGGAGCAGGCTGCACATTCTCGGCTGCGATTTGTGCCGAGCTGGCAAAAGGCAACTCCGTGCGCGGAGCCGTTGCTGTCGCGAAAGATTTCATTACAGAAGCGATTCGCCACTCCTTTGCCCTCAATCAATACGTCGGTCCAACCGACCATGGCGCTTATCGCCGCAAACAGCAAGGCTAAGCATTGGCCTAAACCAAAAACGGCTGACCAGACGAAGCGTATGCCTCGGAACTGGTTAGCCGTTTTTTCGCTCACGCCTGCTTTTTGACCGCCACTTGCTGCTTGATCGGAGCAGCGGCCGGTTTTTTGCGCATCGAGCTTGCGGTAAAAATGATCAGCGCAGACCAGATGCAGGCAAAACTGATCAAATGCGTGGTTGTAAACGGTTCTTTATAAAGGAAGACGGCCGTGAGCAAAGAAATCGTCGGAGACAAATACTGGATGAAGCCGACAATCGACAGCGGCAAGCGCACGGCAGCCTGCGCAAACCAGTACAGCGGCATCGCAGTCGCAACTCCTGCGAGCGCAAGCAGCAACATTTGCCACCAGGCGAGAGTCGCGATCGTCTCCGTTCCGTTCGCCTGGAGCATAAGCAAATAGCCGAGAGCGATTGGAGCGACAAACAAAGTCTCCCAGGCAAGCCCGATCATCGCTTCTTGCTTTACGAGCTTTTTCGCCAGACCGTAAAATGCGAACGTCACGGCTAAAGAGAGCGCGATCCACGGAACTTCGCCGTATTGAAAGGTGACAAACAGGACGCCACAGGCTGCCAGAATGAGCGCAACCCACTGCCCTGCGTGCATTTTTTCTTTTAAAAAGATGACGCCGAGCAACACGGTAAACAACGGGTTCATGTAATAGCCGAGGCTTGTTTGCATGATCTGGTTGTTATTGACCGCCCAAATGTAAATCAGCCAGTTTGCACTGATCAGAAGCGAACAAATGGCAAGAGCCGCGAACATCTTCCCCCCGGTTACCGAGCCCCACATCGTCTTCCAGCGTTTCGTTACCTGAACAATGATTGCGACAAAAAGAACGGACCAGACGATGCGGTGAGCGAGGATTTCCCATGCACCCATTGACTGAAACAGCTTCCAGTACAGAGGGAGCAAACCCCATGCAAAATACGCCGCAACCGCATAAAAGATCCCCTGTTTCATTTTTTCTGCCTCCACCGAGTTTGCCATGTGCCACACATATAGAGTAGTGTACCGGAATTGCCGCCAAACGGCTATGTATTCATGCTCAATATAAGCGTTTCAGACACTTTCTTTCGCTACCATAGTAGTGAGTTACCTAGATAGTTGATTACCTCAGTAACACAATAAAGCGAAGCTAAATTTTTCATTGTACCATTTTTCCTACTGGTGTACAATAGGCATTATTCAACCGAGTTTAGTCATAAGAAAGGAATTTTTACCTATGACATACTGGCGTTCTGTTCTGTTCGTTTTGTTTGGCGCATGCAGCTATGGCGTGTTGTCGCTGTTCATGAAACACGCATTTGCCCTGGGCTTCACTCCCTATGAAATGAGCGGAAGTCAACTGGTTTTCGGCGGCTTGATCATGATTGTGGCGGCCTTGTTCTTCTCGCGGGAACGATTCCAGTTCAAATACTTGCTGATCCTCGCGCCTGTCAGTCTGATGATGGCTTCTACCAGCATTTTTTACCATCAGGCTGTCAGCCGCGTGTCTGCTTCGCTCGCGATCGTCCTGTTGTTCCAATTCACCTGGATCGGGGTTTTGCTCGAATCTGTGGTCGATCGCAAGTGGCCGTCAGCTGCCAAATGGGTTTCGCTGCTCATGCTGGGAGGCGGAACGGTGCTCGCCAGCGGGCTTAGCGAAGGCGGCTTGCAAAACGTGAGCGTCACTGGCCTGATTTACGGACTGCTGTCTGGCGCTACCTTTGCCCTGGTCATTTTCTTCAGCGGCCGCGTCCTGCCTGGCATGAATCCTTACTTGCGCAGCGCGATTACGATCAGCATGGCTGCCGTCATGTTGTCCATCGTCTACCCGCCAACGTTTTTGCTCAACGGACGCCTGCTGGAAGGTCTGCTGCCGCTCGGCTTGCTGGTCGCTGTATTCGGCTCCGTCATCCCGATCTTTTGTCTGGCTGTAGGCGTACCCCGGATCGGCAACGGGCTTGCGACGATTTTGAGCGCAGTCGAATTGCCGACGGTCGTTCTCTTGTCCAGCTTCGTGTTGCATGAAACAGTTACTCTCTCCCAGTGGAGCGGCGTTCTGATGATCCTGGCTGCCATCTGCGTGCCGCAAATCAAATGGCGCAAACTGTTTGCTCCGTCACATGTCCTGGAGAAAAAAGGAATGTAACCGAAAAAGCGTGTCAGTCCACCGGGGACTCGGCACGCTTTTTTCTGTGAAACACGTCTCGACGTTTTGCATGAACGGGGATGTGAGCGCTTGCGGTTAACAGTTCTCTCTCTTTTCTAGCTGATAGGAAATCGGGGTGGTCGCATGGAATGGTATGAAGAGATTGCGATTCCTACATGAAGGAGGCTTGTGAAAAGATGACGCTTGCCGTTATGCCGATTTTTCGCATTTTTGACGAAGCAAAAGCGAAGGAATTTTACGTCGACTTTCTCGGATTTCAGGTCGATTGGGAGCATCGCTATGAGGACAATTTTCCGCTGTACATGCAAGTTTCCTCGCCTGACTGCGTGCTGCATCTGACTGAGCATCACGGAGATGCGTGCCCGGGTGCGGCGATCCGCGTGCAGGTCGAGGACATCGAGCTGCTTCACCAGACACTGGCTGGCAAGTCGTACAAATACGCCCGGCCGGGTCTGGAAAAGACGTCATGGGGAACGCATGAAGTGTCTGTGACAGACCCTTTTGGCAACCGGATTCACTTTTTCCAGCCGCATCCTTTTCCGTAAGCTGGGGAGAAGCTGTTTCCCGCGAAAAGACGAGAACACAAAAAAGCCCAGCCAGGCTCGTGCAAGAACCTGCTGGGCTTTTCCCTTTTGCTGTATGGGGCGATCGATGGGACTTGAACCCACGAGTGCCGGAGCCACAATCCGGTGCGTTAACCCCTTCGCCACGACCGCCATGGACACAATCAGATCAGGTAGCGGCGGAGGGAATCGAACCCCCGACCTTTCGGGTATGAACCGAACGCTCTAACCAGCTGAGCTACACCGCCAAACGCTATGGAGCGGGTGATGGGAATCGAACCCACGCGACCAGCTTGGAAGGCTGGAGTTCTACCATTGAACTACACCCGCAAAACAAAGGCACGTCCACTCGCACGCTTCTGCGACCTACTCGCCAGCGCAAGTGGCTTTGCGAACTTCTGGCTCATCTTGCGCCCAGAGGTTCTTTTCTGCATTTTATTGTAACACACGTGAAAATAAAGTCAAGAATAGCGAAAATAGACCCGCAAGACCCGTAACCCGTAGCCAAGCCCGCTTTTGTTACGAGTCCTGTGGAGCAACAGCGCACAGCAAGCTATGCCGAAACATTCAGACAGAATCGGCCTGAGGAACGATCCGGTACACACAGCGATTATGCCCAGCCAAAATATGTTCGTCCCGCGTTATCGTCAAGCCAGCGCCGAGCACGGCCTGAAACATCTCCAGCTCCTTGTTGCACAAGCCGGAACAGGCTCTCGCCGCCTCGCAGATCGGACAGTGCTTCTCGACAAAATAAAACGAGCCGTCTTCGTTGGCAATGATCTCTGCCATATAGCCTTCATCCGTCCGCGATTTGGCCAAAGCAAGCAATTTTTCCTGCAACGGCAAGCTAAGCGGCGCCTTGCTCTGATAGTCCAGCACTTGCTTGCGGTTGCGAATTTCAATCAGCTTCTCCAAGCCTTCCTCGCCGAAAGCTTCCTTCATCGATTCGATCAAGCTGACAGTCAAATCGGCATAGCCGTCCGGAAACAGGCGGTTTGCCTCAGAGGTCAACGCCCACATTTTGGCCGGTCGGCCCATTGAGCGCGGTTCCTCGGAAAAAGTGACGAGCCTTTGCTCTTGCAGGTCGTATAAATGCTGCCGCACCGCCATGGCGGTCACCCCCAGCTCGCTCGCCAGCTGATTGGCGTCCATGGCGCCGTTTTGCTTGAGCAGATTGATGATCGACCGCCTCGTTCTTTCTGCCCCGTCTTTTGCATTTGTGTTCGACTTTTTCAATCCCATCACCTTCAAAATTCGGACTGTCTAGATTATAAAGAAAAATATTGACAAAGTCAAAACGCAGGTATAATTTGTTAATTAAAGAAATTTCTTTACAAAATATCCGGATACTTTGCCGCTCTGTTTACAATCCGCGAAGGAAGGTGACCAGCTTGTCTGCACAAAGCATTTTTGGCCCGCGTTATCTTGCTTTATCGATTGGGATCATTTTGTCAGCGATGGCGATCGGTTTCGAGGGATTGGCCGTCACAACAGTCGCTCCGGTCATTGCTGGCGATTTGCAAGGGATTCATTTGTTCGGCTGGATATTCAGCGCTTATTTGCTGGCGCAAATTGTCGGTACGCTCGTGGTCGGCCGTCAGATTGACCGAAAAGGGCCTGCCCTGCTTTTCACCATCGCGGTCGCTTTGTTCGCGCTCGGACTCGTCGCAGCCGCCATCGCTTCCAACATGTACGTCATGATCGGTTCGCGCGTCTTGCAAGGCTTCGGTGCGGGAGCCATGTACACTTGCATGTACACGGCCATCTCGCTGAGTTATCCCGATGAACTTCGCGCCAAAATATTGGGTTCATTAGGCACTGCTTACGTGCTCCCTTCCATGCTCGGGCCCTATGTAGCGGGATTGATTGCCGAACACTTTTCGTGGCGATTCGTCTTTTGGGGCGTGCTGCCTTTCGTGCTTCTTGCCGTGCTCCTCACGCTGCCTGCCTTCCGCAAGCTGACGATCCCCGCTGCTCCAGCGAAAGACGAATCCGGCGTGGTCGGCCTGTCTGTGCTGCTCGCGGTCGGAACCGGGCTGTTTTTGAGCGGACTCGGCATGCTGCCGCAAGTATGGGGAGTCGCGCTCATCATCGTGGGCCTCGCTTTGATGGTTCAACCTCTCCGCAAGCTGCTGCCCTCAGGAACCTTTACTTTTCAAACTGGCTTGTCGGCTCTGCTCGCTTCCCGCGGACTCTTTTTCGCCGCCTATGTCTGCACGCAAAATTTTCTCGTGCTCGCTTTGACAAAAACGAAAGGGCTTGCTCCGGACAAAGCGGGGCTGATCGTGGCAAGCGCGGCGTTCAGCTGGTGCATCGTGGCGATTTTGCAGGCTCGCTGGGACGCAGCCGATCAAGGTCGCGGACGCTCGAAGCGAATCACGCTCGGGATTTTGCTGATGCTTGTCGGGATCGGCGTCATGCTGTGGGTGCCATCCCTGACGATTGCGATGGCGGTAATCGGGGAAGTCATCATCGGGATCGGCATCGGATTGGCGCATACCGTAAGCGGAACAGTCGCCTTCACTCTGGTCAGGGAAGGGGAAGCTGGTCAAGTATCTGGCAACCTGCAATTCGCGGACTCCTTTACCCCCGGCGTGGCGGTCGGGATCGGCGGAGCCGTAGTCGCCATGAGCCAAACCGCCGGAATGTCCATGGCCGCAGGAGTTACAATCGCCATGGCCTTTAACCTCGCGCTGATTTTGCTCAGTTTGGTGGCGAATGCGCGAACCAGGCAAAGTCAACCAAGCAAACAGACATCTGCCTAGCCTTTTTCCACAAAAAAATCCCCGCTTTCCTGCGTCTGACAAAAGCTTGCCGTTCGCAAGGAAACGGGGTTTTTCATGTCCGTATGGCGGGAAACTGCTCCAGTGTCAAGACGCTGGTGAATGCATCGTCCAAGTTCCAAAAGCCGAAGCCATGCTCCACTCGGGCTGGCAGCATGGCTTCGGCTTGCTTGACCTGGACTGGCATCAGCAAGAGCAGTCCGGCGGAGAATCGGCTTGGCAAAAAGACAGCACGGCATTTCCGGTCACATCGGCGAAATACGCTTCCACGACGCGGCGAAAATGTTGCGCAGCACGGGAAATATACCGACTTTTGTGCCATAACAACGTAATCTCTCGTGCCAGCCGCTGATCCTCGATTCGCAAATAGTGGACTTGTTCGTGCATGCTCCTCCCTGTGCACGGAATAAAAGCGATGCCGATCCCTGCTTCCACGAAGGTGACGAGCCTCGCAGGTTCATCGCCCTCGTACACATAGGCAGGCTCAAATCCGGCTTCGTGGCAAACCGCATCCACCAAGTCGCGTGTGGCATACCCCCGTTTGACTCCGACAAACCACTCGCCTTGCAGCTCAGCCAAAGCGACACTTCGCCGCCCAGCCAGTCGGTGGTTTTTGGGCACAGCGACGAGAATCGGATCGAGAAACAATGTCTGGCATTGGATTTCGTCGTCCTGTACCGGAAAAGACGACAGGCAAAAATCCGCCTCCCCGCGCCTGAGCGCCGTCAGCATCTCTTGCGTAGTCACCATTTGGACGTGAAAGTGAATCATCGGCCATTGTTTCCGAAATTCACTCAAAATCCCGGGCAGCGTGCTCGCATTGGTCACCGCCAACTTGAGTGTTCCGTACTCAGCCTGGGTCCAATCGCGAATTTCCCGTTTGCCTTCTTCCAGTTCCAGCAAAGCCCGCTCAGCCCGGAGCAAAAATCGGCTGCCGTGCTCGTTTAAACGCAGCCTTCTGCCCACTCTATCGAATAGCGGAGCCCCCAAGTCCTCTTCCAGCCGCTGAATCGTTTTGCTTAATGACGATTGCGTCACATGCAGGCTTCGGGCAGCCTCGGTCACATGCTCCAGCCTGGCTACCGTGAGAAAATATTGCAACTGCAAAAGTTCCATGCCGCCATCCCCCTTCCATTCATTCCTTTTAATCAATGAAAGTATAGCATCAAATGCGTTGGAATAAATGAATGGTTTCCCGTACGATGACAGCAATAACGTATGGGAGGAACAAACATGGAGATTCGTCAAAAGTGGCTGATGGTCGCCGTCGGACTGGGCATCTTGCTGAATCCGTTAAATTCATCGATGATCGCCGTTGCCATTGCCAGACTGCAACAAGTGTATGCTTTGGACTTTGCTACCGTTTCCTGGATTCTGTTTTCGTTCTACATAACAAGCGCAATCGCGCAGCCCGTGATGGGCAAGGCCAGCGATATGTTTGGGCGAAAATGCATTTTTCTCGTCGGGCTGGTCATCGCCGGGATCGCTTCGTTGCTTGCCCCCTTCTCCGCCACGTTTGGCTGGCTTCTTGTTTGTCGCATCGGGCAGTCGATTGGCACGAGCATGGTCGTGGCAGTCGGAATCGCCATCGTGCGGCATCATGTTACGGAAAAGCAAGGGACGGCGCTTGGCGTGTTATCCTTGTTCCAGTCCACGGCGGCTGCCATCGGCCCTTTTATTGGCGGAGTGCTCATTCATTGGTGGGATTGGCCTTCTATCTTCTTCGTCAACCTTCCGTTCGCTTTGGCGAGTTTTTTGCTCGTGTGGAAAATGATTCCGCGCGACGAGCCGTCCACGTCCGTATCCCGGCAGCTTTCCTCGCGCCAATGGATTGCGCTGTTGGACATCCCGGGAATTGCCTTGTTCACAGCGGGGCTCGTCGCCTTGCTCATCGGCTTTTTCCAGGCGAAGTCGGCCGGGCCTTTCGCTTATGGCAACGTCATTCTCGGCGGAATCGGCCTGGTGATCTTGGCGGTCTTCATTCGCCACGAGCTGCGGGTATCGTCACCGTTTCTGCCTTTGCGCGCATTCGCCAAATACCGTGCCATGACATGGGTTCATATCCAATTTGTCCTCGTCAACGTCGTGTTTTACGCGATATTTTTCGGCCTGCCGGTTTATTTGCAAACCGTTCGTCACGTCTCCGAGCTACATACCGGACTCTTGATGTTAAGCCTTGGCTTGGGGTCGTTGATCGCATCGCCATTAGCCGGACGCTGGATCGACAAGTCTGGACCCCGTCCTGCCTTGCTCGTCTCTGCTGTCTTGATGCTCTTCGGCGCTGTCTGGCTCGCGATGTTGAATCCTGCCTCCCCGGTGATCAGCGTCTGTGTGGCATTGGCAGCGTTTGGCGTAAGCAACGGGCTGAACAGCGTAGGCATGCAGGCCGCCTTGTTCCGCTCCACGCCAAAAGAGATCATTGGCGTCGCCACCGGATTGTTCATGACAGCCCGCTACGCCGGGACGATCCTCGCCTCGCTACTGGTCGGCCTCATTCTTCAGGCAAAAGGGGTTGTGCTTTTTGCAGCCGTCCTCTTCCTGCTCGCCTTGTCTCTCTTGTTCATCAACGGGCGACGCAAAAGCTTGGGACAACCAAGGGAATTATAAACATGCGAAAACGGACCGAAACAAAGCTGCTTCGGTCCGCTTCTCATTCCATCTCGCTTGCAAGGCTTTCTTTTCCGGTGGCTGTTTCGCCTATTTCCCCGCCAGCTTGGAAAAGTTGTCGGCAGCCAGGCGGATCGCCAGCACGCTGCCTGTATTCAACGAGTTATCAAACAGTAAAACCTGGTTGTTTTTGACTGCCTTCAACGAGTTCCATACAGCCGATCCTTGCTTGTCCTGGATGGCTGCTTGGGCAGCGTCAAGCTTGTGCTGAATGATGATGTAGTCGGGATTCATTTCCGCAAGAGCTTCCAGGGAAAGCTCGCCCCCCTCTTCCGGGTACTGATCTGGCTTTTTCAGGCCAAATCCTTCTGTCTCGTTGTAGTAAACCGTATTTTTCGTCCCTTGGGCGGTAAAACCGTTTTTGCTGCTCACCCGCAACAAGGCAAACGTTTTTGTTTTCAGATCGCCCAGCCGCTCTTTTGTTTTGGCGATCTTCTCTTTCGTATCTTTGACGAGCTGTTCGCCCAATTGTTCTTTTCCGATCGCCTGTGCGCACAGCATGGTGGCGTTTTCCCATTTGTCACTGTAGTCAATTTGAATGAAGGGCGCGATTTTCGACAGATCGTCGTACTGGGCATCGCCATGGCCTTTGAAGCTGACAATCAGGTCAGGCTTTGCCGCAATGATCGCTTCCAGGTTCAAATCTTTGCCGCTGCCCAGATCGATAATCTCCGCCTTGCCCACATACGGCTGCAAGGTCGCGTATTCTTTCAGCGCACTCTCTGCACTGCCCGAAGCAATCGGCGGCACGTCCAATGCGAAAAAGTAGTCAAGGAACAGAGGATGCAGCACAGCAATGCGCTTGGGCTGCTCCTTGATCGTCACTTGATGGCCCGCACCGTCGGTAATCGTCCTTGGCCATTCGCCTTTTGACGAAGAACTCGCGGAAGGCGTCTGCTCCGTTCCCCCTCCAGCGCAGCCAGCCAGCACTCCCATCAGCAAAACTAGCGAAAAAATGATTCCTGTCCATCTATTCATGTCGGTTCCTCCAGCATCGTTTCATTCCTGTATTGAAAACCTGGCCTTGCGCTTTCCGTTTGCTCCCCCTGCTGCCGATCATCCCTTTCTTTTGCCATGGCTGCCCGCCTTGTCTTCCTCAAAGCAGCAGCACTTTCATGTCGAGTTCGATTGATAATCATTCTCGATACATAGTGTAGCAAGGGCGCTCGCAATTGGAAATACACAGAAACCTAAAGGGACATGCACAATTCTCCAAAAACGCCGCTGTTCTGGCGCGACAGACGCGGATCGCCCTTCCGGAAACAACAACACTCATCAGGGAGCAAACACTTCGGAATAGCGAAATCGGCCCGTCCTTTTGGAAAAAGGCACGAGCCGATTGGCGAGCTATGATGCGGTTGTGCGAATACGGGTTGCGCTTATAATTTGTGCTTGCCCTCCACGAGCATATCGGCAATCAGATTGATTTGCGCTTGGACAGCAATCGGGTCGTACGGCCAAAAATAATCGGTGTCCATCTGGTAGACATGCCCTTTTTTGACGACGTCCAGCGTATTCCAGATCGGACTCTCCGGGTCAAGTCCCGCCTGCTTGCCAGACTCGACAAACAGGTAGTCGCCCGAAAACTCTTTGACCTGCTCCAGCGAAATCGTCATGTTCTCCTTGCCCTCATCGACGAATTTTTGCACCTGTGGCGGCCGTTTCAGTCCGAGGTGCCTGTACATCGCTTCCGCTCCTCGCCACAGACCTTGCCCGTAAACGACCAGCTGCTTTTCAAACCCGCCCATGATCGCCACGGTCGCATTTTCGTCGACGACTCCCTTGATTCTTTGTTTGGCTTTGGCAACGGTGTCGTTGAAGGAGGCAATCCACGCCTCGGCTTCTTTTTCCTTGCCCAAAATCTCGCCAAACGTCCGAATTTGATCGCGTGAGTCTTTGAAGGTCGTATGGACGAAGACGATCGTCGGCGCGATTTTGCTCAACTGCTCATACAGCTTGGGATCATCGCTCAACGTAACGATCAGATCGGGATTGAGCGACAAAATTTTCTCGACGCTGCCGGCGTCAATCGTTCCGATATCCTCGATGCCAGCCGTCTGTGATTTGATGTGCGGCGAATCGATATCCCAAAACGGCGCTCCGACAGGCTTGACGCCAAGCGCCAGGAACGTAGCCAAATATCCTTGGGCGACAATCCGCTTCGGCTCAGCGGGAATTTCGATTTCTCCGTTGACGGTCTGTATTTTTCGGGTGGCTGGCTTGCTCGGTTCGTCAGACGCAGCAGCCGTGTCTTTTTGCCCCTCCGGTTGCGGATTTGTTCCTGCGGTACCGCCGCATGCAGCCAGCAACACCGTCATGACCAGCAGCCACATGGCCAATTTCATCAGCGGCCGGGATACTCGCTCGTTTGTTCTGTTCATCCTGCACAGCCCCTTCTTGCTTCATAATGAGAAAAGATCAAAGCAATAACGATAATCATTATCATTAAAATCCGTACTCATCATAGCAAGCTTTTCCACAGGCCGTCTATTTCATAATGTTGCCGCTTTTTATGGATAAATGTTCACTCCGACTCACCAGCGATCAGGCAATTTGTCTGGATGCGCAGTTGCCGCTCCAATGCCATGCCGCCGCTGCTCCAAAATTCGTTCAAGGACAGTCGGTACACCCGTCCCTTTCCATGCATGCTCGCCAATACATGCTCTCCCTCGTCACTCTGGTCGTCGCGGGCATCGATCACAAACATATGGTCTGCCATGTAGTCGGGCAGCCTGTCTTCCGTTATCCAAAGATGCTTTCCTGGCACGAGTACATCGCGGCGCACAGTTTCAGGCGGGCGGATGCCAAGAGCTTCGTACAAGTTAAACGCTCCGCGAGCTGTTTTGTCCCAAATGAAGATGCCGTCGCTACGCCATTCATAGACGGCTGCCGTCTCCCCTCTGTCAATCAATGCGCGCAGACTTTGTCTCGCTTCGTCAACTTGTGCCTGATATTTTGTCAGCCATCGCTGTGCTTCCGATTCTCTGCCAATCAGCTTGCCGATCAGCTGCATTTCCGCCAGAGGGTCCAGCTTGGCCCATTCCAGAGCGAGGACAGGCGCGATCTTCTCCAATTGCTTCATCCGGCCAGGCGTATGGTAAAAGTATGTAGGCGCCAAAATGAGATCCGGTTTCAGCTTGCCGAGCTGTTCGTCATCGTACGCTCCTTTGATGATCGGAACATCGCGCAATTCCTCCTGCAACAGGAGCGAGCCGCGCACCAATTCGGCATCTGTGGCTACAGGCGTGACACCGAGCGCCAGCAAGGCCCCTGCGAATTGAAAGGCCGCGATTTTTTTCGGGGCCGGACGACTGCGAAACTCGCCGGGAGACATGCCTGTCAGCTGCTTGAATTTTCGGCTCAAATATTCGCCGTTGCTGTAGCCAACTTCAAGGGCAATCTCGTTGATCGTCATGGTCGACGCCAGCAAGTGCTCTTTAGCCCGGTCAATCCGTACGCGATTCAAATATTCGGAATAGCCCCACCCCAGCTTTTTGGCAAACATCGTGGAAAAATAGCTCGTATGAAACCCGGCCAGACGCGCCAGCTCGGAACGGGTAATCGGGCTTCGGTAGTTCTCGTCGATATACGTGATCGCCCTGTGAATGGAAGGCTCCCAATCCAGCTCAGGTGTCGTCTCATAGTGCAAAACGAGCTGCATCAGCTCTTTGAAAAGGTGGTGGTGCCGCTCCGCTTTTGCCGTATGCCCAGACGGATTCGCCTGCAAACGCACCAGTTCGTTCACGAGCACAGTTGCCCGATACGGCAGTTTGTTGGTGATCCAGCCGCTCGCAGGCAAACCGCTGCGATCATTGCGGTACATAATGGCGTCGTCATCGTGCTGGGCCAACCGATAGCTTTCGAAGCAAATGCGGCAGACAGCCGGAAGTTCCGCCCCGTCCCGGACCAACGTGACCGAGTCGCCCGGACGCAAAAACAGCATCCTCATCGACTCCAGCTTTAGCGTTTTCTTGCCATCGTTCACGCGAATCCGGCCCGTCATGGGAGTGAGGATCGTAGGCGCAAAGCACGTAATCTCGATGGACGGCTGCGTGCTTTCCCACTGCATGATGCCGCCTTCTTTCCAAACGTGAAGGGTTGCTTCCATAAAAGGAATGTCACCTCTTTCGCTGCCAGTTCTTCTTTTCTAGTTATACCACAACTCCCGAGCGGCACAAGACGTACGCCAGCAGGAGCAGCTTGAGGCTCCAACTGTAAAAAGCCGATCTTCCTGTTGAGGAAAGTCGGCTATGTTTCTTCTATAACCTTGCCGTGTTGCCAAAGCAACGATTGTCGTGCTAGTATACCAATTATTGGATTGACACTTTTTAGCAATAAACCAGCATCTCGTGCAATCCATACTAACAGTACAAACACGCGAAGGTGAACAAATGCTAAAAGTAAACCGCGATGACGCCCGGCCCATCTGGCAGCAGCTTTTGGATCAGGCGATTCATAACATTACAACCGGAAAATGGCCGCCAGGCGAGCTGCTGCTCCCGTCCCGCGAGCTTGCTCCATTGATTGGCGTTTCCCGTTCAACCATACAGATCGTTTACGAGGAGCTGTACAGCCGGGGCTACACGGTAACTTCTCGCCGCGGCGGGACGAGAGTGAGCGAATGGATTTATGCAGCTCGTCCGGCAGAGGAGGCTTCGCCCCCGGAGCTTTTTCCGCCCGAGTTGCCTTTATTAAACGATGCGGTCGGCCAGTTGCACAGTTGGTTCGGCGCTAAAGACAATCCAAAAATAGCGATCGATTTCACTCCCCACGAGCCGTATTTGGATGAGCATTTTCAAAGAAATTGGCGGCAATCCTTTTTGCAGGCTACCACAGAAACAAGCCTGGACAGTTGGGCTTACGGCGATCCTTATGGATTTTTGCCGCTGCGGGAGCAAATTCAACGCTATTTGTCGCTCGAACGGGGCGTTCATGTGGATAGCGACCAAATCCTGTTAACCTCTGGCGCACAGCACAGTCTCGATTTGATCGCGCAAGCGCTTTTGCAAGAAGGAGAGACGGTTTCGGTAGAAGATCCCGGCTTCCCTGCTGCCTGGATGGCGATGAAGTATCGGCGTATGCAAGTTGTTCCCGTTCCGGTCGACGAGTACGGACTTTGCGTCGACCATGTTCCCCCTGCGTCCAAGCTTGTGTTTGTTACGCCGTCGCACCAGTGTGCGGTTGGCGTCATTTTGTCGGAACCTCGCAGGCAACAATTGTTGCACATGGCTGCCGAGCGGCGGTTCTGGATTGTCGAAGATGATTACGACAGTGAATTTCGCTATCGCGGTGATCCGCTTCCAACTTTGTTCAGTCAACGACCTCAAAACACGCTGTACATGATGAGTTTTTCCAAAATGGTCGCTCCCGGCATTCGCCTGTCGGCCATCGTTGGTCCCAAAGCGGCCATTCGCCAGCTCGCTCGCGTTCAGGAATTAACCTACCGCCATCTTCCGATCATGGAGCAATTGACGCTTGCTCATTTTATCGAACACGGTCATTTCATGCGCCATATGCGGCGAGTTCGCAATGTGTATCGGCGCAGGCACGAGGCTATGACAAAAGCGATTCTCTCGACGGGGCTTGGCGAACAGTTCACACTGAGCGGCGTGGAAACGGGCTTGCACATGCTTCTTGAAGCCGAGCAATCGTTTGCCGAAGAAGCCGCGACGAACCTGGCGCTCGAACAAGGAATCCGGGTTTATCCGCTCAGCAACTATTGTTTGGAAAGCGACCGGAAAGGTTTTGTCCTCGGTTTTGCCAAAGTGGACGAACGAGCCATTGCAGCAGGCATAAAACGTCTAGCGGGGATGCTTTTATGACGCAAGCATCCCCGCCTGTTTTCCCCTAGTCGTCCTGACGCGCATGTTCATTCCAGTAATAACTGTCCGGCAAGTAACGCTGGCCGAACACTTTCGTTCCTACGCGAATGATCGTAGCCCCTTCTTCAATCGCTACCGTGAAATCGCCGGACATTCCCATCGACAGGATGTCCATTTCGACTCGCGGCAGCTTTTTCTCCCTGATCTCTGTCTGAATCCTTTTTAATAGTCGGAAACAGCGGCGGGTCTCGTCGTTTGTCGCATTCAGCTTTCCGATGGTCATTAAGCCTTTTATGTTTAGCGTCTCAAACTGCGCCAATTGCTCGACCAGTTCCAGTGCTGCTTCCGGCGGCGCACCAAATTTGCTTTCTTCGTAGGACGTGTTGATTTGCACCAGTATGTTCATCGTCTTGTTCTCTTTAAGGAGCTGCTGGTGCAAAGCTTGCCCCAGTTTCAAACGGTCCACAGAATGAATGAGCGTCACATATTTGACGACGTCCTTCACTTTATTCGTCTGCAAATGCCCGATAAAATGCCATTCCACCTGCTTGTACTGCTCCATCAGCGGAAATTTGCCGCGCAGCTCCTGCGCTTTGTTTTCCCCAAACAGCGTTTCCCCCGCTTGCATGGCTAATTGCAATTTTTCCAGCGGGACGGTTTTGGTCGCCAACAACAGCTTCACGTCCTCAAGCTTGCGCCCCGAGGCTTGGCAAGCTGTTTTCATCTGCTGCCGTACGGTTTGCAGATTCTCCGCAACGAGATTTTCCATCTTCCCTGCCTTCTTTCTGATGAAGATTCGGATGAGGCGTTCCCCCACGCCGGACAGAGTAGCCTCTGTCTCCTACTTTTCCGAGATTGCCGCGATCAAGCGAACGCAAGCCGCCGGATTTTCATACCAGTCACACCGTTAGTCCCGGTTTGAACATTTTTTCTTCCTCTATTGGATTTTCTTTGGCGGTGATGTGCTGTGGATCAATTCGATACACCTGCACCGGGCCACCGAATACGGCTGAGCGGTATTTGTCTACATGCTGCTTGGGCAACGGCCGTTTATAGTAACCAGGCACGTATTTATGAATCATTTCTTGCAGCATGTGTGTCGCTTCATCCAGATCGGCGACGGGTTCTGCCTTGCCAAAAACGATGACACTCATATACGCTGTGTCCGTCTTGGCTGGCACCGGATCGGTAATCGTTCCGTATTCCTCGCAAACCGTAAAACAGACCTCCGCATTCGCGCTCATCACCTGATTGCGTCTCCCGCCAGTGGCTCCATGGAAGTAAAGCTTCCCATTTGTCCAAACAAAATTGAGCGGAACCACATACGGCAACTGTCCGTCGACCATGCCAAGATGCCCGATTCGCGCTTGCTGCAAAAATGCCTCAATCTTGCTCTTGTCCAACACTTCTCTTACCTTGTAACGCACTCCATCCATTTTCTTCACTCCTCATGAATTGAATTGATGTATGATGTAGGCAAGTTTAGCAAGTATTGGAGTGAAGAGAAACGTCCATATATGTTGAGTTTGAGCAATCCATAATACAAGTGAGTCAATCCCTCAGTCAGTCGCGTGAACGCACAAGAAGCGGCTTGACACGATAAAGGCGATTGTCCCCCTCTCTGTGCCAAGCCGCGGTTACAAACAAAACAGCGGGCACTGCTTGCTTTTTCTTCTATCTGACAATCAGGATTTATTTTCCAAAAGACAGGCAAAAATTACTTCCGAGCAACCGGCAGTTCCAACAGTGCGTTTACAAAAGTATCGTACAAGCATTCCCCAATCACTTCCAGCGAAATCGGCGAATAGTAGCCTTCCGATTTTGGATTCTCTCGGTTGAAAAACTCTTTTTCAACCATGGCCGGAGCTTTCATCCCCAGATCTTCATAGATGATTCCTCGCGTTTTGTCTCATACTGTGCGATAAATTCCTTCGCTTGCTCAGGCATTCCGAATACTTCCCCGAACAAAGTCATCCGCTCTTCCAACGTAGACATTTCATTGACGGTCCCTATCTTTTTTCTCCTTTTATAAGAATAGTCGTTGTAATTGAGAATTATTATCAAATATAATGAGTAGCAACGAGCATTATGGACTTGAGCTTGGAGTTGGAAGGGGCTAGGCGAAACGAATGAAACTGGACGATCATCTGTTGCTGTGGAATCAGGCTTCCGTCAAAGTGATGGATATACGACATAGAAGCATGGAAAGCGGCGAAGAGCTGCTCGCCTATCGGCTGCCAGCCAACGCTTTTTTGTATGCGACCCGCGGAAGCGCGCAAGTAAGGCTCGACGGAGTGCCGTACGATGCGCAGCGGTTTCATCTTTTTCACGGGGGCAAGGGCGTTTGCCTCGATATTGCCGCCAAGCAATCATTCGAATATTACATGATTTTGTACAAGGCATCGGCCTCCCTTCCTAGCCGCAAAGAATTGATGCGGCAAGCGGAGCTGGACGATCCGTTTCGCATGCAGTACGGATTTGCGCCGCAATATCCTGTTTTTTTGCTCGATATCGCCGAGCGAATGGCGAAGGAATGGATCGCGGCTGGTCTTATCGACAAATTGCATGTGAAGTCGTTATTTTATCAATTCGTCTACGAAGTCATGCGGCAGCTCGACCAGCAGGGAATCGAGCCGATCAAGCCGGACCCGGTCACCCAGGCGGTGCTGTTCATGAACCAGCATTACGCCCGGCCGATTACGCTTGAATCGCTCGTAGAGATGCTCGACTGCAATCCGCGCCAATTTTTGCGCTGGTTCAAGCGACGCTACGAGACGAGCCCGATCGATTACTTAATCCAGCTTCGCATGACGAAAGCGAAAGAGCTGCTGCTTGGGACCGATTGCACGCTTAAAGAAATTGCCGAAAGCGTCGGTTACCCGGACAGCTACTATTTCAGCCGCCAGTTCAAAAAAAACGAGGGCGTTTCGCCGACCGCTTTTAAAGAAAAGGCGCTGAAACAGGAGCAACGTCTAAAAAATCCATCCTTCCTGTCCACATCTCCCATTGTTGCGCGAGAGCTTCAACGGTATAGTGTTCATGTAATTGATAATCGTTATCAACATGAGAGAGAGGGACATTTATCGATGCGTAGAAAGACCAGAACATCTTTAGCCGTTACACTGCTCTTTTGCTTCGCTTTGCTGCTAAGCGCATGCTCCGGAGGTACGACAAATCCGGGTACGGGGGCCAGCGGGACGGCAGGACAACAGCAAAATACAGAGGCGACAGCCCCGGCGTCCCAGACTTCGTCGGATAAAGAAGCGCCCCGCGTCATCAAGCACGCAATGGGCGAAACGACAGTGAACGGCACGCCGAAGAGAGTCGTCATTTTGACAAACGAAGGTACGGAAGCGCTGCTTGCTGTAGGCGTGAAGCCGATCGGCGCCGTCCAATCGTGGGTCGGCTCGCCGTGGTACAACCATATCAAGGACGAGATGCAAGACGTCACGGTCGTCGGCGACGAGTTGCAGCCGAATATCGAGATGATCGCAAGCTTGAAGCCGGATCTCATTATCGGAAACAAAGTCCGGCAGGAGAAAATATACGAGCAGTTGAACCAGATTGCGCCGACCATATTCGCGGCTGACCTGGCTGGCGACTGGCAAATCAATTTCAAGCTGTACATGGAAGCGATCAACAAGAAGGACGAAGGCGAAAAAGCGATGGCGGACTTCAACAAGCGCGTTGCCGACGTGAAGGCGAAGCTGGGCAGCAAAGCGGCAACAAAAGTGTCGGTCGTCCGCTTCTCCGCGTCGCAGGTGCGGATTTACCAGAAGCAGACATTCTCCGGGGTGCTGCTCGATCAACTCGGCATCGCTCGCCCGCCCGCTCAGGACAAAGATTCGTTTATCGAAGTGATGACGAAGGAAACGATCCCGAGCATGGACGGAGACGTCATGTTTTACTTCGTGTCGGAACAAGCCGGGAAAAACGATGCGGCGAAGGTTGTGGAGGAATGGAAAAACGACCCGCTGTTCAAAAACTTGAACGTTGCCAAAGCGAACAAGGTGATCCAGGTAGACGAGGCGATCTGGAACTCGGCAGGCGGCTACAAGGCGGCGAACTTGCTGCTCGATGAGCTGGCCGCTTATTTCGAAGTGAAGTAACATAAACGCTGGCTGGCGTCGGCTTGAAGCTGACGCCGGTTTTTTTCTTGTTCAGAACACGAAAAGAGGTGAAGGACAATGGGATAGTGATGCAAAGTCGCAGGCGGAAATGGAAATGGATCGGGCTTGCCGTCGGGTGTGCGATCCTTCTGCTCGGGATGCTGGCCAGCGTCCTGTTCGGGCTGCAACAATTCGGCCTTCGCGACATCTGGCTCGCCTATACACAGTTTGACGGCTCCAACGAGCATCTGATCGTGACGACTACGCGTGTTCCCCGGGCGCTGATCGCCGCCGCCGTCGGAGCGAGCTTGGCCGTTGCCGGAGCGATCATGCAGGTGCTGACGAAAAACCCGATAGCCTCGCCTTCTCTGCTCGGGATCAATTCCGGTGCCGTTCTGTTTATCGTTATCGGACTTGCCTTAACCGGATCGTCCCTGCCGATGAGCAGCATGATCTGGATCGCGCTCGGCGGAGCGGCGATAACTTCCTTGTTCGTATATACGCTGAGCATGCAGGGGGGCGGCGGTTTCGAGCCGATCAAGCTGACGCTGGCCGGGGCGGCTGTTGCTGCCTTCGCGTCCTCGGTCACCTCAGGGATTATGCTCATTCACAAGCATTCGCTGGAAACGGCGCTGCTCTGGATGATCGGCTCTGTATCGGGTCGAGAGCTGGGCCATCTGCTGTTCGTCCTGCCGTACTTGTGCGTCGGCTGGCTCCTCGCAATGCTGATCGCAGGCTCCCTCAATGTGCTGGCGCTAGGCGACGACAACGCCAAGTCGCTCGGTCAGCGGCTGACACTGATCCGGGCCGCCTCCGCGCTCGCAGTCGTCCTTCTGGCTGGCAGCTCCGTAGCGGCGGCGGGACCGATCGCCTTCGTCGGACTCATCGTGCCGCATCTGTGCCGATACGCGGTAGGCAGCGATCACCGCTGGCTGCTTCCTTACAGCGCCTTGACCGGAGCGATTTTGCTGGTAGCGGCTGACCTCGCCGCGCGCTTCGTCCTTATGCCGAAAGAAGTCCCGGTCGGCGTGGCGACGGCGCTGATCGGCGTTCCGTTCCTGATCTTCGTGGCGAGAAGGAGGAAGTCATGAAGAGACGTCCGACATGGAAAAATGCGACGATCGTAAGCTCGCTTGCCGTTGCGGCTTTGATCCTCGCCGTCTTCTGTCTGTCGCTCGGCAGTGTATCCATTCCGATTCGGGACGTGGTCCTGTCGCTTGTCGGCATGAACGGCGAAGGAAGCGATCTGATTATTACACAGTTTCGTTTGCCACGCATCGTAGCGGCGCTCCTGATCGGCGCGGCATTGGCTGTTTCCGGCAGCCTGCTGCAAGGAGTGATCCGCAATCCGCTCGCTTCTCCGGACCTGCTCGGCGTTACGGGCGGCGCTTCGGTAGCAGTGGTCGCTTTTATGACCGCCTTTACCAGCTACAGTATTCATTACGTGCCGATCATCGCGATCGCAGGGGCATTCGCCGCTGCTTCGGTCAACTACTCGTTCGCCTGGAAAAAGGGAGTCACTCCGTCCCGGCTCGTGCTAATCGGTATCGGCATCTCGACGGCGATGAGCGCCTTGACGATGTTTTTGCTGCTGAGCGGCCCCGCCTATCTCGCAGCCCAGGTGCTGAACTGGATGACGGGCAGCTTGTACGGGACGAACTGGAGCTATATCAAGGCCATCTGGCCGTGGATCGTCGCTTTGATCCCGCTGTCGCTCTTGTATGCGAAAGAGCTGGACATTCAGGCGCTCGGCGAAGAAACAGCGATCGGTCTCGGCAGCAGACTTCAGATGAGCCGAATGGTCGCGATGCTGCTCAGCGTCGCCCTCGCCGGGGTAGCGGTCGGCATCGCCGGAACGATCTCCTTCATCGGCCTGCTTGCCCCGCATATGGCGAGAAAGCTCGTCGGCAATCGCTACGGAATCGTCATCCCGACGGCAGCGCTCATCGGCGCAATCGTGCTGCTGCTTGCCGATCTGGCGGGACGAATGCTGTTCTTGCCGCTCGATATTCCTGCGGGCGTATTTACCGCCGGAGTGGGCGCTCCGTTTTTCCTGTACCTCCTGTTCAGGCGCAAACGGCCAGGGGCATGATCGGCAGAAGCGAAAAGGAGTCGGAGGCTGGTCCCCCGGCTCCTTTTTCTGTATGGATGGGATTTTTGTTTTGCATGGCCAAATGCTTGTACATGATTTGGAAATAGCAAAAAGGCTCCTGTTCTGCCAGAAACAGCAGAACAAGAACCTTTCATTGATAAAGCGATGCGGTCGAGAGGACTTGAACCTCCACGGTGTTGCCACCACTAGAACCTGAATCTAGCGCGTCTGCCAATTCCGCCACGACCGCGTATGAAAATGGTGGAGGCTGACGGGATCGAACCGCCGACCCTCTGCTTGTAAGGCAGATGCTCTCCCAGCTGAGCTAAGCCTCCACAATACCCCGACTTTCGCCGGGGCCCCAACCAGTTGTTGGGCTTCTAAGTGACCCGTAGGGGATTCGAACCCCTGTATGACAGCGTGAAAGGCTGCTGTGTTAAACCGCTTCACCAACGGGCCAAGATGGCGGATGGAGTGGGATTTGAACCCACGAGACGGGTCGACCC